>BNJT01002437.1_pt1 | contig 607448 bp, 817 predicted proteins | sample 8540491 | NCBI WGS metagenome assembly BNJT01 (sample SAMD00202455, study PRJDB9452) | human saliva metagenome | host: Homo sapiens | reverse complement strand
ACTTTTAAGAAAGGACAATATACATGAAGAAGGTATTGATTTGTAAAGAATCTGATGCTCTGGAAACCAGAGTAGCTATGGTACCTGCTGATATTAAAAAAGCTTATAGGAATGGGATTTTCATTCAAGGTTGTAAGCGGAGCAGGACTTAAATCAGGTTTTTACGGACGAGGCATACAAGGAAGCGGGAGCAGAGATTGTATCAAGCAATGAGTCGGGATATGCTGACAGCGAGATTGTTGTGCGTATCTTAAAACCTGAAAGTACGGAGGGCTTAAAGAAGGATACCTTACATTTAAGCTACCTTGATCCGTTTAATGAAAAAAAGAGCTGTTAAATAAATTTGCAAGTGAGGGTATACAGGCGGTTTCGCTTGAAATGATACCAAGAACCACACTTGCGCAGAAGATGGATGTACAGTCCTCTCAGGCTTCTCTTGCAGGCTATGTGGCGGTACTTAATGCCGCAGCTAAGCTTCCTAAGATCTTCCCTATGATGATGACGCCTGCGGGAACTATTTCTCCTGCCAAGGTATTTATCATAGGTGTTGGAGTTGCAGGACTTCAGGCCATAGCTACGGCTAAGCGTCTTGGTGCAAGGGTAGATGCCTTTGATACAAGGCCTGTGGTTGAGGAGCAGGTAAGGAGTCTTGGTGCTAACTTTGTAAAGATTGACCTCGGTGAAATGGGACAGACTGAGCAGGGATATGCAAAAGGAGCTTACACCTGAGCAGATAGCAAAGCAGCAGGAAGCACAGGCGAAGGTGTGCGAGAAGGCGAATGTAGTTATTACTACAGCTAAGGTATTTGGCAGAAAGGCGCCTGTACTTATAAAGAAGGATGTGCTTGACCGTATGCAGCCCGGTTCCATCGTAGTAGACATGGCTGTTTCAACAGGTGGTAATGTGGAAGGCTCTAAGCTTTTTTTGAGAATGTGGTGACTGAAAACGGAGTTACCATTATGTCGGGCGATTACCTTGAGAGACAGGTGGCTTTTTGATGCTTCCCTTATGCTTTCAGGTAATATCAGCGCATTTTTTTAACTCATTTCCACGACAAGGAGAAGAATGAGCTTGTAGTTAATCTTGAAGACGAGATAATGAAGGGCTGTCTACTTACTCAGAATGGGAAAAATAATTCACGAGAGATTTGTATAAAGAAAGGAAATACAGATTATGATAATGCTTATATTCGTATTTGTAATTGCAGGTTTCCTCGGTGTTGAGCTTATTGCGAAGGTGCCTTCACAGCTTCATACACCGCTTATGTCAGGAACTAACGCAATTTCAGGTATTACAATAGTTGGTGCTATTACAGTTACAGCCCTCAATATAGAAGGACCTGTAGGTACTGCACTTGGTTTTCTTGCCATTGTATTTGCTACAATCAATGTTATCGGCGGTTACATGGTAACAGACAGAATGCTTGGTATGTTTAAGAAAAAGAAATAATGAGGCAGAATAAGGAGGATTAAATGAACAGCATAATAATGGTTTCATATATGATAGCCTGCATCTTCTTTATCAGAGGTATCAAGCTTCTAGGTAAGGCAGAAACAGCGAGAAAAGGAAACTTTTTATCAGCGGTTGGTATGCTTATTGCAACCATTACCGTAATGTGTGAAAAAGATGTACTTGGTTCTTGGAATAACGACATTCTAAAGAACGGATATTTTTATATAATATTAGCGATACTTGTAGGTGGAGTGATTGGAGCGGTTTGGTCAAAGAAGGTTGAAATGACAGGCATGCCTGAGCTTGTAGCTCTTTTTAACGGCTTTGGTGGTCTTTCATCTCTTCTTGTAGCTATAGCTCAGTATATGTCTACAGATGCCACTAAGACTGATGCATTTACTGACATTACTCTCGGACTTACAATAGCAATCGGTGCGGTTGCATTTACAGGTTCAGTTGTTGCCTGGGGCAAGCTTTCAGGTAAGTTATTTAAGAAGCAGGTAGTTATACCGGCTAAGAATTTATTAAACGGAGCCTTGGTAATTGCTGGTATAGCAGGCATAATTATGTATGCTTTCTGTGGTGTGGAACTTGGCTTTTATGGCATAGTTTTAGTTACTGCTGCTTACCTTATTGCAGGTATTACCCTTGTAGTATGCATCGGTGGTGGAGATATGCCTGTTATTATCTCTTTCCTGAATGCTCTGTCAGGACTTGCAGCAGCATTTGCAGGTTTTGCAATAAATAATACAGTACTTGTAGTATCCGGTTGTCTTGTAGGTACATCAGGACTCATCCTTACCCTTATCATGTGTAAGGCAATGAATAGAAGCTTCTACAGCCTTCTCTTTGGCAGCTTTGGCGGTGGAGCAAGTAAAGGTGCAAGTGGAGACGGTAGAGAAGCAAAGGCTATTTCTACAGAAGATGCTTATATGATACTTGAAGCAGCTAAGAATGTAGTTTTTATCCCTGGTTACGGTATGGCGGTTGCGCAGGCTCAGCATGCAGTTAAGGAACTTACAGAAAAGCTTGAGAATAACGGTGCGGAAGTAAACTTCGCCATCCACCCTGTCGCAGGAAGAATGCCGGGTCATATGAACGTACTTCTTGCAGAGGCTGACATCCCTTATGAGAAGCTTAAGACAGCGGATGAAATGAACCCACAGATGCCTATGACGGATGTAGCCATAGTTATAGGTGCCAATGACGTAGTTAACCCTGCAGCCCTTGACGATCCGGGAAGCCCAATCTATGGTATGCCTATCATCAATGCACATCAGGCTAGAACAGTCTTCGTGCTTAAGCGTGGCAAGGGAACAGGCTTCTCAGGTATAGAGAACCCACTCTTTACCAATGAGAACACTGTTATGATTTACGGTGATGCAAAGCAGACAGTATCTGCTATTGTAAGTGAGTTTGATGATTAAGAAATGAAATCCCCCAAGACTTTTGTTGGATAATAACATAGGTCTTGGGGATTTTTATGCAATAGACAATTTCTTGTTTTTTATTCTCCGATAGGCAGTGTTGGTTAAGGAGAAAATAGTAAGAGAAACAGTATCGCTTTATCTTTATTCTAAAGTCGATACTTCATATACTTCTCTCAGCTCTATGGGATTTGACATTTCAGGCTTATCCCCAATTATCTCGCCGTTAAACCATACCTTTATTTTTTTACCCTGTAATTCACTATTTTTTACCGGTTTGATACCGCTTAATATACCTGCCTCTTTAAGCTTTATCTGTACAGGGTTTATTTCCTCTGTCTTTTTTTATTTCCAAAAAATATAGCTAAACTCCTTTGGTAAATCTGTAATTTTAACTAATATTCTTTCTTTATCTCCTTCTATTATTTCCGCCTCAAAAATGTGCTACGCCTTCAGGTATTACCCAAGAACTTATTGCTATATCCTGAAAAAAACCTGCCATTTATTATCTATCTTCACATATAAATATTTAATATCTGCTTTCTGATATCTATATCCTGTACCAAAAATTAGATTCATCATTTTTTTCAGGAGCCTCATCATTGCTTGTACGAATTTCTCCATCTGCTGTACCACATTTTCAAAGCACTCAGAACATATCCCATATCCACATATGTTCTGTCATCCACTATGACCATTCGAATCTTTTTTTACTTCACTTTTATTTTTTTAGATGATTTTTTTCAACATTTGAACTATCCGTACTTGCTACATCAGCATCTACCGTAGAATTTAAGTTATTATCCTCATTTCCTGCTTTTTTTCATATGATACATTGCTTTTAATTAAATCTTTGCTCATCGAATCTTGTGCTTTTTTTCTTTATCCTTACTGTTTCCACAAGCTGTAAATACTGTAATTACTACAACAAACGATAAGATTGTCAGGCAAATTTTTTTGATACCTTCCATAGTTTTCCTCCTTGTTCTAATGGTATGTTTTTGATTATTATAATAGTTAAATTTTTATCATTTACTATGTCAAAAAAATATGGTATATAATTTAAAATTATATTAAAAAAATTAAGATAATATGGGGAGTTTGCTCATATGAAAAATTTCTTCTGCCATATAAAGAGGAAGATTGATAAGGCCATCTTCAGCTTTATAGTCAGCCATTGACATACGGATGGAGAGCTTAGGGTTAAATTTTTCACGATAAGTTTTAAGACTTTTTAGCTTTTCAGATTTATCTCTGCTTTTACCTCTATCGGCATAACATCTTCTCCTGTATCGATAATAAAAATCAACCTCACAGGCACCTCTGTCGTTGGTGTAATAATAAAGTCCTAAGTCAGAAACTGATTTTTAATTGCTGGCAGACATATTGCTCCGTAATTGCTCCCTTTAAACTCCGTAAATAATTCATTTTTTTGTAAAGTATAGTCTGGCTGGACAGGCCTGTTATATAGCCAAGAAGGCCGATGTCCACAAGGAATAGCTTAAAAGCTTTTAAATCTTCATAGGCCTTTAGCGGTATTCCGACGGATTTTACCCTGCTTATCTTGTGTATTAACCCACAATCGCTAAGCCACATAATTGCAGTCTCAAAGTCTTTGGCTCTTCCGCCTTCGCGCACAAGCCCATAGATAAATTTTTTTGTTTTCCTTTGCAAGCTGCGAGGGGATGCTGTTCCAAATCATCCTTATCTTAGGCACTATATCATTTGGCGCATGCTTTGAAAAATCCTGTTCATAAGCAGACAGAATTCTTTTTTGGATATTTCTTACTTCATTAAAGTCTTTTTTTCTTCTATAAAATTTTGAACAGCTTCCGGCATTCCGCCTACAAAGTAATATTGTTTAAGTGCTTCAATATAAGTTTCTTTTAAAAAGATGTAATCATTGTATAATCGGAGGTTCCCAGTAGTTTAGCAAAAATGTTCGCCTTTAACGGCTATCAAAAAAATTCTTTGAAGGTAAGTGGATAAAGATTCAAAAAAATCCACCTTGCCAACCGGGAATGAAGTTCCGCTGTGGAGTGCAATACCAAGTAGAGAACCTGCGCATATAATGTGGTATTCAGGGGCATTTTCACAAAAAGTATTTTAACGAGGCGAGTGCTTTTTGGTACCTCCTGTATTTCATCAAATATAAGCAAAGTAGTAGCAGAATTGACTTTTTTTCCTGCATAAATCTCAATCCCCATTATAATTCGTTCGATGTTCAAATCAGTGGAAAAATAAATCTGCCATTACAGAATTAGAGTCAAAAATTTATATAGATATAGTCTGAATAAGCCTTATCTCCAAATTCTTTCATAAGCCAAGTTTTTTTCCAACCTGCCTTGCACCTTCGATAATAAGGGGCTTACGATTCTTTTTATCTTTCCATTTATAAAGTTCTTCTATTAATTTTCTGTACATATCCTACCTCCATATAAGATCAAAACAGAGTTTAAAAACTAATTATATCTAGAGTATATTACATCAATACAAAAAAATTACAACGAAAAAAATGGCAAAGCTATACATTTTTTTACAAGGAAAAAAATGTGAAATATAATTGAATGGGGATTATATAGGTATAAATGTAAAGTGAAATATTTATAACTTATATCTTGACATTCATACTATAAAGTGATATATTTATAACACAAGTGAGAAATATATCACATAGAATAAAGGAGGATTTGTTATGATTAAAAAAAGTATCGGTAAAAGGAAATTATTGCAACTAAGATTATCTTTTGCGATCCTAGCTGTGGGTTACTACTGGATGTTGTCAAGAGAAGACTGGAATTCTTACTATCCTGTAATACAATGTGTGGCAGGAGGGACACTTGTTTTTATACTGTTTATACACAGTATAAGAATTAGCAAGTATACTAAAGAAGGCATAGATGAACTTGCAGAAATTAATATTAGAAGATGTGATGCTATATGTTTTTAAACTATTAATAGTTGTAATGCTTATTATAGCTTATGCAGGGGGAATATTAGGCCATGTCAATGTAATTTCGCCATCAATTATGGGCTGGGCTATAGTAATTTCAATTTTGATTACTTCAATTTTGCGCACAATTCTATTTTTTTAATTATGGATACGAAAGGGATATGATATGGCACTTATAACTAGACTGAAAGAATACCGTGAAAAAAAGCTAACTATAAGCAGGCTGAGTTAGCTGAACTTGTTGGTGCAAGGAGGGAAACTATAGTACATCTTGAAAATGGTAAATACAATCCCTCGCTAAAGTTGGCTATGGATATTGCAAAAGTCTTTGGAGTTACAGTTGAAGAATTATTTGAGTTTATTGACTAATAACTAATTAGCCCCAAGAAGTGCACTTAAAGGTGATTGCTATCTTGGGGCTTTTTGTATTTTGAGATTTGATCATATTTTTTTAAAATGTGATTATTTTTGCAAGATGGTAGAAAAAAATTGAAAAGTCAGGAGCAAAGTTCTGAAAGTTGCAGGATGAAAGTTCTGAAAGTTGCAAGATGAAAGTTCTGAAAGTTGCAGGATGAAAGTTCTGAAAGTTGCAGGATGAGATTGACAAAGTATCCGAAATACAGCTATAATCAAATGATAGGGAGGTGAAGATTATGCTGGTACCTGAAGGGTATAAATCGAGACTTATTGAGAAGTTATTTGATGAATATATGGAAACCTTTGGTGCAGTCTGTATAGAAGGGCCTAAATACTGTGGGAAGACCTGGACAGCACAAAGTAGGGCTGAAAGTGTGGCATTTATTAGTGATCCGGAAAAGAACTTTCAGACAAGAACAATGGCAAAACTTAGTCCTGACTTAGTGCTAAACGGTCAGCTGCCAAGGCTCATAGATGAGTGGCAGGAAGTTCCGCCTATATGGGATGCAGTAAGATTTGCAGTGGACAAAGATGGTAAAAAGGGAAATATATTCTTACAGGCTCGGCTACTCCAAATCACAAAGGAATTATGCACAGCGGTACTGCAAGAATTGGAAGAGTTAGAATGAATAGTATGTCATTATATGAAACGGGAGATTCAACAGGAGATATATCATTAAAAGATTTGTTTGACGGAGAAATTGAGCCTAGGATAACAGGGGATGTTTCATTAGAGCAGCTTGTTTATTATACGGTACGAGGCGGATGGCCGGGAAATATAGAAACATCTGAAAAAGGTATGTGGAAATCTTGCTAAAGAATATTTGAAAGCTGTTGTTGATGATGACATGTATAGCGTTGACGGGATAAAAAGGGATTCTCGCAAAGTCTGGTCACTGCTATATTCCCTTGGAAGAAATGAAAGTACACTTGTAAGCAATAGTACACTTATAAAGGATATGGGAGCAAAGGATAAAATAGAAATTGCGAGGGATACAGTTTCTGAATATTTAGATATATTTAGCAGGTTGTTTATTTTAGATGATCAACCGGCATATAATGCTAATATAAGGTCTTCCAGAAGAGTCTTAAAAATCTCCCAAGAGGCACTTTACAGATCCATCTTTAGCAGTAGCTGCGTTAGGAGTTACACAGACGAGACTTTTGAATGATTTAAATACATTTGGATTTATTTTTGAAAGTCTTTGTGAACATGACTTAAAAATATATGCTGAGTACAATGATGCAAAGTTATTTCATTTTAGGGATGAAAGAGGAAATGAAGCCGATGCTGTTGTAGAATTTTCAGATGGAACCTGGGGAGCCTTTGAAATAAAACTGGGAGCAAACCAGATAGATTCTGCGGCAAAAGAGCTGCTAAAATTAAAGGAAATAATGGAGAAAGAGGGAGATAATCCACCTAAGGTACTATGCGTAATTTGCGGAATGTCAAATATGGCATATAGAAGAGAAGATGGGGTGTATGTTGTTCCTATTACTGCACTTAAACCATAAGGGAGGTATATTATGACAAAAATTTATTTTGTGCGCCATGCACAGCCTGAACATGCTTGGGAAGATGACAGAACAAGACCGCTTACGGGAGAGGGGAGAAGAGACTCAGCCATCGTATTTGAGTTTTTAAAAAGATAAACATATAGACGCATTTTATTCCAGTCCGTATAAAAGAAGTATGGATACTATTGCTGATTCTGCCGATTTTTTTGGTAAGGACATAATAACAGATGAAGATTTAAGAGAGCGTGAAAAAGGAGAAAACGGTAACAATCACGGAATGTTTCATAAACGCTGGGCTGACCATAATTATCACGAAGAAGGTGGAGAATCTATTGCTATGGTGCAGAAGCGAAACATGAGAGCCTTGACTGAGATTTTAAGAGATAATATAGATAAGGAAGTTGTAGTTGGTACATATGGAACCGCACTTAGCACGATACTTAATTTTTATGATAAGAGTTTTGGCTGCGATGATTTTTTAAGAATTATAGACCGGATGCCTTATGTTATAGAGCTTGATTTTGAAGGTGATAAGCTAGTGGGAAAAAGTGGAACATTGTTATGTATTAAAAGAGTTTAAGAAGTAATAATAAATTCAACATTATTCCGATAAACTTGATATTATTCCGATAAAGTGATATTATATAAAATGATGTGGGTGTCTAAAGTATTTGACACCCTGTTGATACAGGATTGCTACAGCACAGCTTTTAGCAATCCTTGCAAAAATATTCGTAATCCGCTCATTTTTTTGCAAAAAAATGGCTGCTTACTCATATTTTTTGCGTGTCAAAAGTATATAAATTCTCTTGCAAGCAAGCTAGCATCGAATTTTTATACTTTTGACACTTGTATCATAAAATATAGGAGGAATAATTTTATGTTTATGACAGTAAATGAAGCATCAGCTAAATGGGGAATTTCGGACAGAAGAATCAGGGTTTTGTGTGCAGAAGGGAAAAATATCCGGAGCAATTAAAGAGGGCAAATCCTGGAAAAATCCCGCTTGGTACAGTTAAACCTATCGATGGGAGATATAAATCAAACGAAAGCTTACTGGCACTTATAGATAAAAAGAAAAAAGAATTGGATAATAGAAGGCCGCTTACAGAGGGTGAAATGGAAAGACTGAATGAAGAATTCGCCGTAGAGTATACCTATAACTCAAATGCTATAGAGGGGAATACTCTTACTTTAAGGGAAACGGATTTAGTACTTAGAGGCTTGACAATAGATGGAAAGCCATTAAAAAGATCATATGGAGGCAGTTGGACACAAAGAAGCCTTTGAGTTTGTAAGTGAACTGGTTAAGCAAAAATGAGCCACTGAGTGAGCGTATTATTAAGCAGATTCATTTTTCTTGTGCTTGTAGGTAATAAGGATGATAGAGGAGTATACAGAAGAGTGCCAGTTCGTATAATGGGAGCTAAGCATGAACCTGTACAGCCTTATATGATTGAGCCGAAGATGGAAGAACTGCTAAAGAGTTTTATGGAAGATAAGGAGCATATAATAACTAAGCTGGCTCGTTTTCATATAGAGTTTGAGGGAATACATCCTTTTATAGATGGAAATGGAAGAACAGGCAGGCTTTTAGTCAATCTGGAGCTTATGAAGGCAGGATATCCGCCAATAGATATTAAATTTACAGACAGAATGAAATACTATAAGGCGTTTGATGAGTATCATGAAAAAAACACAATCTTTCTGCAATGGAAGGTCTCTTTACAGAATATCTAAATTCTAGGTTGGATATGTACTTGAAAATATTAGAATAGAGGGTAAAATTGGAATATAAATACAACCTCCGTCCCCATCATGGGATGTGTAGCACTTTTAGGGTAAATTATGGTTAGTTATTGGAAAGAGAAAATTAAAAATCTTATATTTGGTAGAAAAGATAAACCATATTCATTAAGTAAACAATTGTCGGCATTAATTACATTCTGCTGTACAGTGGCAATAATTACTCAGTCAATTGTGCTTGTTGGTATGGTTGCAAGACAGTATGTAAAGAAAGGGATAGAGGATACTTCTTACATATTAAAAAATGATAATGGAAAAATGGAAACGAAATTCCAATATTTACAGGAAATGGTATTAACTATACAGCATAATCAGGGGTTAAGAGGATTTTTAACAGGGCAGTTTTATAATGATGAAACTGTGACAAAACAACTTGAAAATGTAGTTAATATTTTTTTTCTGAAAGAAATAGGATGGAAAAATGCTGAGCCCTTTGTTGAAAAAAATATATTTTTTTAATAAAAAAATGGAAGGAGTATTTTGCGAACTGTATTATCCCATTACGGTAGCAGAATATAACAGTCTGAATAATAAATACGGGTACTTATATAAGGAGTTTGTCGGCAGCAGAAGAGACTTTTATTACAAAGCTGAAGATAAATACATATCTCTTTGTCTGTATCTTTATGATGAAACTATGGACAATATTGGGGGCTGTATTTTTTTGTGCTTAATAGACAGGGTATTGAAAAATAACTATGAAAAATCTTGACGAAGTAAGCAGATATGCTTGGGGAATAAGAACGAGGTCGGAGATACTTATTGATAAGTCAAATTTGATTTCATATGAAAAAAGTAATCTGATTGAGCAAGAGTTTAATGCAGGATTTGGATTGACATTTTATGCAAGACTTTCTAATTCTGCAATTTTTGGTTCTCTTTGGAGCTCTATTCTTATTACATTGGCTGTTTCGTTGCTTATAATTGTTGTTTTATCTATTATTTCACATTTAATTTCACTGCACTATGTTAAACCGTTGAAGACTATTGTCAAGAAGATTAAGCAGGTTGGAGGTGGGGATTTTTAAGACGAAGCTAGGAGAATACAGGGTTGAAGAACTAAAGAATATTAGTGAAACATTTAACGATATGACTGATTATATAAATAGACTTATAGTAGAAGTGTATGAAAACCAGCTTATTGCAAAAACAATCTGAACTTCAGTATGTTCAGGCACAAATGAATCCACATTTCCTTTATAATGTATTGTCAATGATTGGAATGAAGGCTGCTATAAATAATGATAAGGATGTTCAGGAATTGATTTATAAACTTTCTAAAGCTTTTATCAGGGTAAGATATTTAGAAAAAAATGAACCTGTGATTTTATTATCTGAAGAAATGGAAATTATAGACTTTTTATTTATCTATACAAAAATAGCAGGTTTGGAGATAAAATAACATATTCCATAAATTATGAGGGTGGGAAAGAAAAATTATGGTAGTATGTCTGTTCCTCGCTTAAGTATAGAGCCAATTGTTGAAAAATGCGGTTTGCTATGGCTTAGAACCCAAAGATGGAAATGGCCATATTTCAGTTAATATAAGTAAAAAAACAGGTGTTTTAAGGATTATAGTTGCAGATGATGGAATAGGCTTTGATGCGGAAGAAGTTAAAAAAAGAAAGCAAAGACAAGGGACATACACAGGTAGGTTTACTAAATACTGATAAAATGATAAAAAAATCTTTATGGAGAAGAATACGGTATCAGACTGGATAGTAGGCGAGGAATAGGAACTGAGGTTACTATCATCTTACCAATTTGCATGGAGGAAAAATTGATGTGGAAAGTAATGATAGCTGATGATGAAATGTATATGTTGGAGGCTTTAGAAAAGCTAATCAATTGGAATAATTTAGATTGTAGGCTAATATACAAAGCAAATAACGGTGAAGAACTTATAGAGAAAAATTAAGGAGGAGATACCTGATATTGTAATAACAGATATAAAAAAATGCCTCTGGTTTCAGGCATGGAAGTGGCTAAATATGTTTATGAGCATCTTCTTCCCACAAAAAGTTATTATTTTAACAGCATATGCTGATTTTGAATATGCAAAAGAAGCAATAGATTATGATGTTTGCGGCTATATAGTGAAAACATCAGCAATTGAAGAGTTACCGGCCATGCTTAGAAAAGCTATTACAAAACTATCGCAACCCAATGTGCCAGAGGAAGAAGACTTTCCTTATGATATTTTTGGTAAACTACAAAAAAATATTGAAGATAACTATATGGGAAAACTAACTCTTTCTCAGATTGCTAATGAAGTACATGCTAATGGGAGTTATCTTAGCCATCTCTACAAGGCTAAAACAGGACAGAATTTATTTGATGCAATTAATAAAATGAAACTTAAGAAAGCAAAGGAATACCTGCTTCAGGGGAAAAAGGGTAAGTGATATCGCCTTGATGGTTGGATTTGAGGATGTATCATACTTTTCAAGGGTTTTTAAAAAAATATGAAAATTGCTCTCCAAGAGAATACGAGAAAAAAACATAATATAAAAGGAGACTGGATTGAAAAACTAAAAAAATATATTATTTCAGTTATAATTTGCATTTGGATGTTGATATCCTTAGGATGTGAGGTAAGGGAAGAAGAAAAGACTGAAATAAGCTTTATTCATGGATGGGGGAGTACAGAGGCTGAACATGCTGCAATGAGGAAGATATATTTAGACTTTGAAAAGGAAAATCCGGATATTAAGTTAAACTATGGTTTCTATGCCGGCTCCCACTGATGTAGTAAATAAGGTTAGGGACCTTCTTACGGTTGGCGGGATTCCTGATATTATATTTACTGCAGGTGATGGCAGAGAGTCGATTTACAAGTTTATGCTTGACAAAAAAATATGCTTTGGATTTACTTCCGTATATAAATAAGGATGAGGAATTTAAAAGAAGGATATCGCCAATCATCCTTGATAACTGGATCACAGATGATAGAAAGCTATATACAGTCTCAGATGTACTATTAGTATGCGGGGGATATTGGTATAATAGAGATATTTTTAAGAAGATTGGTATAAATACACCTCCTGTAGATAGAGAAAGCTGGCTTCGGACTTGTGATAAAATAAATAATTATGGAAGTGAAATAGGGATAAAGTCTGCCATTTTAGATTCTAATCAGATTGTATATCTAACAGATGCGGTTTTAGCAGATGAAGAACCAGGGTTGATTAGAAATTTATCAGATAAAAAGGTAAACTTGAATAGTCTGGGATTTAGAAGAACCCTATTAGAATTAGAAAGGATTTCAAGAAGTACAGAAATAGTCAACAGTTTTAATTATAGGGATGCACTTGCAAGTTTCAATGAGGGGAAAACGGCTATATATATTAATGGAGTATGGGCATCGTCTATGATAAATAAAGATATAGATGCAGGATATGCACCTTTACCATCTGGAAATGGGAAGGGGATATCAGCTGTTTCATCAGGTATAGGTTATATTTTAGGAGATACAAAGGATGAAAAAGAGGATAGAAGCAAGCATTAAATTCTTAAAATATATGCTTAGTGATAAGGTCGCAAAGCGGATACTTGTTGAAACAGGGCAGATACCTTCAAACCCACTTATGCATATAACGGAGGAAAAATGCAGGCAAGCGCCTTTATGAGGCTGTTAATCAAATAAACAGTGCAGAGTATAATATTGAGGCACCTCCCAATATCTGGGGAACAACTAAAAAAAGACGAATATGGTGATAATATTATCCTCTATTTAAAAAAATAAACTAACACTGAAAGAATTGCAAAAAATAGGATGGTGGATTAGTATAGTTTTAAATAATTATAAATAGGATTATATTTATAATTATTTAAAAAAACCCAAAAATAGTACAATTAAAAATAATATAAATATTCAATTTAAACAAAGATATAATCCATTCCATAATTTGGAACTTTATGTAAAAAAATAAAGGTGTAACCAAGATAGTTCTAAGTTTTTTTATCCTTACCAAAAAGAAAAGATAATGAGGATAGTAAACATGAATTACTTTATTTATGGGGAGGATTATTTTTTTATGAAAAAGAAAAAAATCTTATCAATGGCACTAACTTTGACAATGGCAGCTTGTATGCTGGGTGGTTGTGGAGGTAATGCATCCAAAAATGTCTTCGGTTGAAGAAACAAAAATCAATGCAGGTATCTGATGCAGGAACAACATCTGCTTCAGGGAAAGTATCTTCTTCCAAAACCACATCAGGAGAAAAAGAGGTCTTAAAGTTTTATCATGGATATTTTCATGATAAGGCAACTTGGGCACCTGCAGCAGTTATGAGAGATATATATCAGAAGTTTGCGGATATGCACGCAGATGGACCTGTAACTTTTGAACCGATAGCCCTTGATGGGGGTTCAGAACAGGTTGTACAAATTGTTACTAATGAAATAGCAGGCGGGACATTCCCTGACATGGTTGATTTTGCAGGATCTGCCCTTCCTTTAGGAGCAATAAGCCAGAATCTGGTCTATGATATGAAGGACTATATAGATTCAGAAGGATTGAAAAACAAAGTAGGACTTAACTATACTACAAATCAGATTGACGGTAAAATATATACAGTACATGACCAGCTATTTACTATGGGACTTTGGTATAATGAGGATGCTTACAAAAAAGCGGGGGCATCTCTTCCTGACACTTGGAAAAGCTATGAAGATATGCAGTCAGCCATGGAGACTTTAAGAAAAAATGGTGGAAAGGGTACATATGCATATAGTGCCGGTCAGGGTTCTATAAGACTTTTCAATACCTATATGGGACTATTGAATAAGGATTATGCAAGTAGTTCATTAACAAGTGATATTATAAATTCAGATGAGTTTGCAAAGGTATTTAAGGCGGTAGCAACAATGGATCAGGCAAACGGTTCAGCAAATACTTCTGATAATGTAGGAGATTTTCAGTCTGATTTTCAGACAGGCAAATGTCTAACCTGGTTAAACGGAGTATGGGCTGCAGGAGCACTCACAGATGTTAAATTCAAGGCTGCTCCTGCAGTATATCCAGGCAATGTATCAATAGCAAATGCAGGTGGTGGGCTTACAATTTCAGCTGGATTATCTGAGGCACAGAGGGCTCTTGCACTTGAATTTGTAAAATATATGACTAGTGATGAGGTTCAGGAAAAAAATATTCCTTGAGGTTCAGGCAAACCCTTGTAACTCAGATCTTGATTTGAATGCACTTGCAAAAGATAACAAGAGCGTAGAAGCACTTGCAAAAGCTTGTGAGTTGGCGAATAGTGCAACAACAATTGTAAGCACAACGGACAGTGTTTGGGGTGGGGATGTTCAGTCAGCCATTATCAACAAACTTATTGAATGCTCTGTTGAAGGAGCTGATATTGATGCTAAATTGGCAGAATTGAAGGCAGAACTTATAGCTTTGATTGGATAAACTTAAATTGGTGTCTGTTCCTTAAGTTCTAAAGGAACAGACATTTTATGTAATCTGGGTGGAAAGGAAAAATAGGATGAATAAAAAAAGTTAACAAGAAGTCTTTTTCATCGTAGTCTTTTTAATGCCATCCTGTCTGTGCTTCCTAATATTTTATGCATATCCTATAGTGCAAATAATTATAACTTCTTTTTGTAAGTGGGATTATACAAACTTAAGTAAGCCGGAATTATATGGGTTAAAAAGATATATTTAATAATTATAAATATGTATTTACTCAGTATCCGTACTTCTGGGAAGCACTAAGGAATTCAATTTGCTGGGCACTGGTAGGAGTATTTATTCAGGTACCATTAACTTTGGTTGTAGCCATTGTATTATCAAAAAGGATTAAGATTTTCAAAATTTGTAAGAAATGCTTATATAGTACCAAGTGTAATTTCAAGTGCGGCAATGGGACTTATCTTTTTGCAATTATATAATGCAAGATATGGCCCGATTCAGCAGTTAATACAGAAGTTTAGACCCAATTTTACAGATAGCATTTTACTGGTAGAAGGTGTTAATTTTTGGGCAATTGTATTTGCTTATGTATTTTTCTGTGGAACTACAACAATTATGCTTTTAGGACAGATTCATTCTATAGCTTCTGAAATTTATGAAGCAAGTAAAATTGATGGGGCAAAAGGATGGAAGCGCGAATGGTATATTACAATACCTCTGGTAAAACCTACGATTCAAACTGTAACAACATTAGCAGCAACTTCCGGATTTCTTATTTATAATGAAGTGTTTTTCCTTACCAATGGGGCAGCAGGGACTAAATCAATAAGTTATATAATAAGAGAATTAGCCATTACGAGTACAAGGACACAGTATGCCAGGGCAAATACCATAGGTGTTATGCAGATTATTATAGGACTCGTATTGGTAGTAATTATTAGCTTTGCCTTTTCTGAAAAGAATATTAAAAAAAGAAGAGAAGGGTAGGGAAAATTATGAATAAAACAGTCAGAGAGACTAATCCAATGAGGGTTAAAAAGGGAGAGGCGACAGTAGCTTATATAATAATGATTTTAATCTGTCTTATTGCTTTATTCCCGATCACTTGGGTTATTATATCATCATTTAAGGAAGATATGATGGCTAGTCCGGGGTTTGAACTTCCCAGAAGTATATACATTAATGGTTATATCAAAGTTTTTTTACAAAACTTGGAATAGGTAAATACTTTTTGAATAGTTTTATTTGTGCAACTTTTTGGAGCTTTTTTTCAGTATAGCAATGATATCCATGGCAGCCTATGTGGTTGCAAGGTATGAATTTAAAGGTAAGCGTATAATTGTAGCCTGTTTTATGTCAACTATGTTTGTTCCAACCGCAGCGTTAACCTTTCCGGTATACAACCTTATAAAAAATTAGGACTGTTTAATACAAGAGTAGGATTAATTTTTATCTATGCCTGTAGTGGCATAGCAGTTAGTTTTTATGGTAATAAGAAATTATTTTGCTATAATTCCTAGAGAATTAGAAGAAGCCGCAAAGATTGATGGCTGTACATACTTGCAATCATTTGTAAAAATCTATGCTGCCAATTGCGAGACCGGGTATATTTACCGCAGCTGTTTTAGCCTGGTTAAATCTTTTGGAATGAATTTTATTGGGCTTCACTTGTAATAACAGAAAAAAATAAGATGACTGTACCAGCGATACTTTCTCAGTTCACTACTAGTTTTGCAACTGACTACAATGGCTTGTTGTCTGCTATAGTAATTATAGTTATTCCTCCTATACTATTATATTCATTTTCAAGTAAATTCTTTATTGAAGCATTATCAGGAGGAGCGGTAAAGGGATAGAGGTAAGAAAATGAAAAAAAGTAACAGCAATTCTAATAGGAGCTGGGAACAGAGGGGCAGAGGCTTATGCCTCGTATGCACTTAGTTTTCCTGAAGAACTTTCATTTGTTGGAGTGGCAGAACCCAGATTAGAACATAGAGAAGAATTCAAAACTAAGCATAAAAATAGATGAAAAAAATACAGTGTAAGTACTTGGGAAGAACTTCTAAATTTTCCTAAATTTGCAGACCTGGTATTAATTTGTACACAGGATACTATGCATATTGCACCGATGATGAAGGCTATGGAAAAAAAGGGTATGACATTCTTGTAGAGAAGCCAATAAGTCCATATAAAGAAGAATTATTAGAATTAAAGGACAGATGTGAAGCTTATGAAGGCATGATAAGTGTTTGTCATGTTCTTCGTTACTCTCCATTTTTTTACAAAGATAAAGGAAATTATAAACACAGGAGTAATTGGAGAACTTATAAATATCAGGCATATGGAGAGTATTGGTTTCTGCACATGGCACATAGTTTTGTAAGAGGCAATTGGAGAAATACTAAGGAAAGTTCGCCTATAATTTTTAGCCAAGACCTGCTATGATTTTGATATTCTTCTTTGGCTTACAGGTAAGAAATGCTTGAGAGTATCAAGCTTTGGAAGTCTTAAGTTATTTAATAAAAAAATGGCACCTAATGGTGCAACAAAGAGATGTACGGATGGATGTCCCCATAGGATAGACTGTCCGTTTTATGCGCCTAAATTCTACTTGGAACATCCAAGGGCAGAGATTGATGGATTCCGTAAGGTTGTAAGTATGGACTCAACTGCAGAAGGCTTAATGGAAGCTTTAAGGACAGGACCTTACGGTAGGTGTGTGTATGCTTGTGATAATGATGTGGCAGATCATCAGATAGTAAATATGGAAATGGAAGATGGGCTTATTATAAGTTTTACTGTAACGGCCTTCACGAATCTATGTGAAAGGACAATAAGCATTCATGGAAGCAGGGGAGAACTTAAGGGCAATATGGAAGAGAATAAAATTGAAGTCACAGATTTTTCAGGAAATAAGACTGTCTACAGGATTAATACTCCGAAGGCCGGACATAGTGGAAGTGATGTTTCTATGATGAGGAATCTGATAAAACTGATTGCTGAAGGAAGGCAGAAAGAGAATATAAGTAGTGCTATACAGGCTATAGATAGTCATCTTATAGCCTTTGCAGCAGAAGAAAGCAGGCTGCACAATGGAGCAGTTGTAAGACTTTGATTAAATACTTGAAAGGGTTGATTTTATGGATAGAATGGCGGAAATAAGAGAGCGTGTGAGATGGTGGCAGGAAGCCAGGTTTGGTATGTTCATTCATTGGGGGCTTTACTCTATACCTGCCTCGGGTGAGTGGGTGATGTCTGAGAAGGAAATGACGGTTGAGGAGTACCATAAGTACTTTGAACTCTTTAACCCTGTTGATTATGACCCAAAGAAATGGGTTAGGGCTGCAAAGAGGGCAGGAATGAAGTACATAGTTCTTACTGCTAAACATCATGATGGATTTTGTCTTTTTGATTCGGATTATACAGAGTATAAGGCTGCAAATACAAAGGCAGGCAGAGACTTGGTAAAAGAATTTGTAGAGGCTTGCAGGGAGGAGGGTATCAAAGCAGGTTTATATTTTTTTCTTTAATAGACTGGTCACATCCTGATTTTCCAAAGTATGGTGACAGACAGCATCCGATGAGGAATAATGAAGCTTATAAGGATGAAAAAAATTAACTTTGACAATTATTTAACATTTATGCATAATCAGGTAAAAGAGATAGTTACAAATTATGGAAAAACTTGATTTACTATGGTTTGATTTTTTTCATATGATGAACTATGTGGTGAAAAATGGAAAGCAAGTGAACTCGTGAATATGGTGAGGAAATATCAACCGGATGTGATTATTGATAACCGCCTTGAAGGTTCAGGAGAGAGCTATGGAAGCCTGATTTCAGGTAAGCCTTCACTATATAGTGGGGATTTTGTAAGTCCTGAACAAATTATACCCACAGAGGGAGTTACGGATGTCAATGGAAAAACCTATTCCATGGGAACTCTGTGCAACCATGAACAATCATTGGGGATATTGTAATTATGACTATGAATACAAATCATCTGAAATGATAATAAGAAAGTTAGTTGAATGTGTAAGTAAAGGCGGCAATATGATGATAAATATTGGACCCGATGCACGAGGAAACATTCCGGATGAAAAGCTTAGCAATTCTTGAAGAAGTAGGTGAATGGATGGATAAAAAAATAGTGAAAGTATCTATAAATGTGGTGCTTCACATCTTGCTAAGCCTGAATGGGGCAGGTATACTCAAAAGGGAAATGTAATCTATGCACACATATTTGAAACGCCATTAGGAGCACTTCCGCTTACAGGGATTAGGCCTGAAAGCCTTGAAGGAGTTTATTACTTGAAAGATGGCAGTGAAATAAAGCGTGGCGAAGCTTGGAATACAGCTATGTACACTGATACAGCCTTTGTTTCTTTTTGGTGAAAATCCTGTATTTACCTATCCTCTTCCAGATAAAAATTGACACTGTACTTAAAAATTGTGGAGAGTTAAATTATTATAATATTTTTAAGGCATCTGTAGTAGATTATGACAGATGCTTTTTTTATTTGATAGGAAATTTCTCCGAAATTCCCTATCAAATAAAAAAACTCTCCGAGGATCGCACTGCGGCAGATATGTAGATGTCGCTAGCGCGGCCAGCTGCAGGCGGTAAATCCTGCTTTGCAGGATTCTTTCTTGTGTGCTGGATAATTAATCTGGTCTATACACCAGAATGATTGAAGAATAGTCCAAAAATCTATTATAATTGGACTATAAAAATAAAAAAATCCGGACGAAAAAAATATTTTTATGTTAGGAAAAAAATAATTAAATGAAATACAAATACAACCTCCGTCCCCATCATGGGATGTGTATAGCATTTTTTAAGGGCAAGGGGTATAGCGAAGAATTTACAGCCCATATGAAGAAAATAATAAGTGAGGTGGAACATAATCCTCTCGTAAGGCTATGCGTCTATACTGATGAGCTTTGCTCGAAATGTCCTCACAATGTAAATGGAATTTGTGAAAGTACAGATAAAGTTACAAGGTACGATGAAGAAGTTCTTAAGAGATGTGGTCTTTCGGATGGAGTAATTTTTATCGTATTTAGACTTTAAACAGGCGGTTTATGAGAATATTCTTCTTACCGGTATGCGAGAAGAAGTTTGTGGTGACTGCGAGTGGAGTAAGATATGTCATTTTGATTAGGGGGATAGTAATGAATGTTGCTAAAATATCATGATTTGCTTGGTAAATAAGCCTATGCTATTGACATAAGGACCTTGCATAGTAGAATATAGTAGATATTATTTTCGGAGGAGGGAAAAAATGGGAATATTTGATTTATTAAACGGTCCTGATATTAACGATGGACTTAAGGAATACCAGGCAGAAGAAAAGGCTGTGCTTCTTGATGCCAGAGAGAAAGATGAGTATGCAGACGGACATATTAAGGGAAGCATTAATATTCCGCTTAGTCGATTTATGGATGCGGAGACATTATTTGAGGATAAGAGCATACCTATCTATACCTATTGTCATAGTGGGGCAAGGAGTAAGCGTATGGTTATGGGGGCTTACTAAACTTGGATTTAAGAATGTTGTAAATATTGGTGGAATAATGGATTATAAGGGAATATTGGAGAAATAATCAGCTTAGAGGCCTGGCCAAGAAAACCTTATAGAAATACTCTATAATACTGTATATTTATAGAATATTTTTAATTGACAAAGCATAGATGGCATGTTAAAACTGACCTTGTATTTGTATAAGATTTACATATGTTATTTAAATAATATATATAAATTTGAATATTTTAACGATTACGAGGAGGAAGTATACTATGTCAGAATTTTACAACGAGGCACTGGAGTTTGCAAAAAAATATGTTGCGCCTTATGCCAAGGAAACAGATGAAAATGCAGCTTTTCCTGTAGAAACATTTAAGGAGATGGGAAAAGCAGGATATTTCAAACTCATAATTCCTACAGAGCTTGGGGGTTTAGGTAAGGGAATAGTAGAGCATCAGGAAGCCGTGCTTGCATTTGCAAAATATTGTCCATCAGCAGGTCTTTGCTATATGATGCATAATGTAGCCCTTAACTGTGTGCTTGCAAATGCTACAGAAGAAACTAAAAAGGCTATTTGTAAAGATGTTGTAGAGAATGAAGTATTTTTAGCACTTGCTTATTCTGAATTTGGAACAGGAACACATTTCTATATTCCTGAAGTAAAGGCTCAGTACAGTGCAGACGGAGTTGTATTAAATGGTGTTAAGTCAATGGTAACTTCTGCTGAGCAGGCAGCATATTATCTTGTACTTACTCCTGCTGAGAAAGAAAATGCCATCAACAACTGGATAGTACCTCAGAATAGTGAAGGACTTTCATTTGCAATGAATCAGTGGAAGGGTATTGGTATGAGGGGTAATGTATCCTGCCCTATGAAGATGGATAATGTAAAACTTTCAATGTCTATGAGAATAGGTGAGGACGGAAGCGGCATGGACCAGGTATTTGCACAGGTTGCACCTATGTTCATAGTTGGCCTTGCCAGCGTTTACACAGGTTTAACACAGGCTCAGCTTGAACTTGCAACTGGCTATTCTATGAGTAGAAAATATCCTGATGGAAAGTCACTTTCCAATATTGAAACAGTACAGATTCACTTAGCAAGAATATATACTATGGCACAGACTTCTGAGTTCTTAGCAAGAGAAGCTGCAAGAAGTTTTGCAGCAGGCGAAGCAGACGCAGTTGCTAAAATCCTTGCTGCAAGAATCAATGCATCTGAAAATGCAATTGAGGCATCAAGACTTGCCATGAGAATAGGTGGAGGCAAGACTTATAATAAGGCAACTCAGATTGAAAGACTTTTAAGAGACTCTTTTGCAGGCCAGATTATGGCACCATCTGTAGATGTGCTAATTGTATGGTTAGGTAAGGCTCTTACAGGACAGCCATTAGTTTAATTAAAAATATTAAAGAGTTTAGTATGAGGAAATTATATGAAAAAAATTAAAAAGTAGGTGCAGTTTTTATACGATCCTAAAGTTTCCGTTATTTGGCAGATGATAGAGGACTACTATAGGGGAAATGGAGCTGAAATAGAAGCTGTATTTTTCAAAGATTATGATATGCAGGTAACTGCGTTGGAAAAATAAAGAAATTGATGTAGCTTGGAACTCACCATTAGCAAGACTTGATGCACATATAAGATTGAATGGCAAAGATAAGTTTGGACCTATGAGAAATACAGACAGAGATCTTTGCACTTATATGGTTGTAAGAAAAGATAGGGGATATAAGAAGGTATCTGAACTTAAAGGTAAGAAGATTGGTTTTGGTGCGATTGATTCTCCGCAGGCCAGACTTATACCTATCAAATTCTTAAGAGATAATGGCCTTGAATTTGAAAAAAAGATTATGAAGAAGTAAGATTTGATATTGGAGTAGGACTCCATGGTGACCATGTTGGTGGTGAAAAAGATGCAATGTTTGCAATGATTGAAGGCAAAACTGAAGCAACCTTTGTACTTGCTCCAAATTTTGAGGCCTGGCTTAAGGATGGAAGCATTGATGAAAATGTTGTTGAAGTTTTAGCTAAGACAGAGAAGTTTGACCATTGTCTTTTCTCTGCACATCAGGATGTAAGTGATGAGGATTTGAAAGAGTTTACCGATATTATGCTTAAGATGGACTATTCAAATGAAAAAGAAAAAGAGATAATGGATATGGAAGGTCTGACTAAGTGGGTTGAGGGAAGAACAACAGGCTTTGAGCAGATTACAGAAGCAAATAAATATCTGAATTTTTTAGAAAATTTTAACGAAAAGAGATAAAACTATGGCGGTAGATAAATTTAAACCTTTATCTACCGCTCTTATCGGTTCTATGCCTAGAAATGAAAAGGTGTTAAAGGCAAGACGCATGGTAAGGGCGGGAATGATAGAGAAAGAAGATTATATGAACCTTGTCGAAGAGCAGACAAAGGAAATAATCGAGATGCAGGAAGATTTGGGAATAGACATAATAACTTCTGGTGAGATAGCAAGGGATAACTATGTTTCTTTTTATATCAGAAAAAGCTAGGTGGAGTAATTGAAATGACTCAGGCTGATATGCTTGAATATATAGAGGATAAGAGGGAATTTGAAAAATCAGCTAAGTATATTGGATGTTCCTGCTCAGTCAATAAAAAAATGCAATATGTAATGATAAGCTTCTTTATAAAGGTGATATTGTTAAAAATGAGCTTTTGATGGTAAAAAAATTTACCGATAAGCCAATTAAGATAACAATGCCTGGACCTTATCTCGTTACCAGAAGTATGTGGTTATATGAACTGTCTAAGAATGGTTATCCATCCAAGGAGGCATTGGGTGAGGCTGTAATTGAGATTTTTGAAAAGGAAATATCAGAAATTCAAAAAATAGGAGTGGATGTTATCCAATTTGATGAGCCTGTTTTGACTGAAATTGTATTTACTGAAGGCAAGCCAAGAAGTTTTATGTGTGCCAGCCTTTCACAGAGAAAAGATCCAACTGAAGAATTGGAATTTGCTACACATCTAATAAGTTCAGTAATAAGCAAAATTGATAAAAAATTATCAATATCAGCCCTTCATGTCTGCAGGGGAAATTGGAGTAAAAAAGAAGAAATTTTACTGGAAGGACCGTATACTCCTTTGGTTGAATTATTTAGTAAATCAGGCTGCGATAATCTCTCTCTTGAATTTTCGACTCCAAGAGCTGGAGAACTCAAGGCATTACTTGCAGATGATAGGATTAACAGCGATATTATTCTTGGATTGGGAGTTTCTAAATCCAAGAACTGATGAGGCAGAGAGCGTGGAAAGCATAGTAGGGAAGAGCGAGGGAAGCTTTGCAGTATGTGAAAAAAAGAAAATCTGTGGCTCAACCCTGATTGTGGATTTGCAACATTTTCAAATAGGCCTGTAAATACCTATGGAAACATAGAAAATAAAATTAAAAAAACATGGTTACAGCAGCAAGGATTGTAAGAGATGAGTGTTAGAGAATCTGAAATATATGAAAAAAATATAGGTTGATTGCTGTAAATAACGGTGTGAAAAGCCTATAATGAAAAAATTAGTATCAATATAAATGAAAATATAAGCTTTGATTCTAAAAAAAGAAGAATTTTCCTCACTGGATCACTTCGTCACATCAATAGTTTCAGATTTACTTATTGCAATTAATAAGTATACTAAAAAAACAGGGTGAAATAATAATGGATTTAGAGAGTCAGACAGTTGTAATTGTGAAAAAAATCCTCTGAGTCTTTTTAAATGTAAAGGGCTTTGATGAGCCTTCTTATATAGAGAGTATTAAAAATTAAAAATATACTTATACACCTTTATGGAAGAGGAAAAAGGCTGAGACTTACTTTTAGAAATATCATATCAAAAATGTTTAATCTATAATACCTTAAAAAGATAGGTTGGATATTAGTGTTGAGTTTGAGTTCACCCTTTAGATTTAAGAAGATTTTTGTGAAAGGTTTGTTTTTTTCTCCGATTTTTAGGTTAGAATGTAATTATAGATTTTAATAAAACTTTAGGAGGATATATGAAATTTAATATTGCAAAAACAGGCGGAGTTAAGGCAGAACTCGTATTTGAAGACAGACTGGATACAGAATTTGTAAAGGCATTAGCTGAAAAAGAAGTATTTTCCGGTAAGGCTGAAGAGGTTTATTTCTCAATGAATGAGAAATTTGAGTGCAATCTTCTCATTGGTCTTGGCAAGGAAGAAAATATCGAATTTGATATGCTTAGAAAGACCTTCTTCAAGGTAGCTGAAGTCTTGCTAAGGAACAAGGTAGCAGAGGTAGAATTAAATATACCTAAGTTAAACAATCTTTGCAACTACAAGCTTGCGGAAGCTATAGCAGAGGGTATGCTTCACGCTACTTACAAGTTTGACAAGTTCAAATCAGAGAAAAAGGAAACACCTGAACTCACAGTAAACTACAATCCTATTCCAGGTAAGGAGCACAGAGCTGAGAAGGGTATAGATGAGGCTAAGGAGCTGATTGAGTCCATTTTCTTAACACGTGACCTTGTGAATCAGCCTGCGAATGTTATTTATCCTGAAACTTTAGCCGATATAACTAAAGAGAGACTTGAGGCAAAGGGTGTAAAAGTTACCGTTTACGGCAAAAAGGAAATAGAAGAGATAGGAATGGAAGCCTTCTTAACTGTTGCCAGAGCGAGTGCTAAAGAGCCAAAACTCATAGTTATGGAATACTACAATAACCCTGAATCAGATGAGAGGATTGCACTTGTAGGAAAGGGACTTACCTACGATAGCGGCGGTTATGCCATTAAGCCAGCAACAGGAATGGTAGACATGCATACTGATATGGGCGGTGCAGGTACGGTAATAGGTGCAATTAATGCACTCGCAGCTCTTAAGGCTAAGGTAAATGTATTTGCTGTAGTGGCAGCCTGCGAAAATATGATATCTGGTGATGGTTACAGAAATGGCGATATCATAGGTTCAATGAGTGGAAAGACTATTGAAATAGTAAATACAGATGCTGAGGGCAGGCTTACACTTGCCGATGCAGTTTACTATGCAACAAACAACCTTGGTGCAACAAAGCTTATTGACCTTGCGACCTTAACAGGAGCTTGTGTAATGGCTCTTGGTGAGCAGGTGAGTGGAGTTGTGACCAATAATGACGACTTCTATAATAAGCTTGTTAAAGGCAATGAGAGAGCCGGAGAAATGGTTTGGAAGATGCCTGCCACAGATTATTACAAGAAGATGAATGATTCTAAGACTGCTGACCTTAAAAACAGCGGGGGAAGAATGGGCGGAATGATGACTGCAGGACTCTTTGTAGGATCATTCCTCGCAAAGGAAATTCCTTGGATTCATGTTGATATAGCAGGCACAGCGAGTGTTGAAAAGGCTTATGGCTATGTTAAGGAAGGCGCGACAGGAGTTATGGTTAAGAGTCTTTACTATGCCCTTACAGAGTAAATGGATTCACTTTGTACTTAAGACTTAGATTAACAAGGAGGTTAATATGGACGGATTAGCAATGAGCATAGCATCTCTTTCTACAGATATGGCTATGTCAAAGACCATGTCAGCAGTTAGTACTGCTGTAATGAAACAGAATATGGACACCAATGAGGCTATGGGAGCAGGTATGGTTAAGATGATGGAGAACTCTGTTACCCCAAACATTGGAAACAATGTAGATGTAAAGCTTTAATTAGAATCTACTATGACAGAAGATGGATGTAGTGCCGGATAATCGGTGCTGCATCCATCTTTTGTGTATTCGGAAAATTTTATGAAATTATCTATACATAAAAATCTCTCCGAGGGAAAGTACTATGCGAATGTGCAGATGTCGCTTATATGACCTGCAACAAGCAGTGAGTTCCTTGGAGAAGAAAACATCTTATTTATATTACAGATATATCATTTTATTATAGCAAGCTACTGGAAATATTAATCAAAAAAACCTGTATAGTAAAGGGGCTTATAAAAATATTCATAATCATCACATTTCAAAATGGATGTTTACTTATATTTTTGACACTTATATCATACTTTGAGAGGGAGATATATGGATAAGAAAAAAGGCAGTTTTACAGGGAGCTTAGGCTTTATTTTGGCAGCGGCCGGAAGTGCTGTAGGAGTTGGAAATATCTGGAGATTTCCTTATTTGGCAGCAAAAGACGGAGGCGGACTATTTATTCTGATTTATTTGGTGTTAGTACTAACCTTTGGCTTTACCCTTCTTACTACGGATATCGCAATCGGAAGAAAAACGAGGAAAAAAATGCCTTGCAGGCCTTTTGGAAGTATTTCTCCTAAGTGGGGCTTTCTTGGCAAGCTAACATTTTTAGTACCGGCTCTTATTATGACATATTATTCTGTGATTGGCGGCTGGATAACCAAATATCTTTTTGATTATGTGGTTACTGATGGAGTTGAGGCCGCTGGAGACGGATATTTTGTGGGCTTTATTACCTCCGAAACCCTGCCTATTGTATTTATGCTGATATTCCTGCTGGTAACCATTTGGATAGTGTACAGAGGGGTTGAGAAGGGAATTGAGCAGTTTTCAAAGTTTGTAATGCCGGGGCTTCTTTTGCTCATCATCGGAATTGCAATCTTCTCACTTACACTTAAGCATACTGATGCTACAGGAGTTACAAGAACAGGTATAGATGGTCTTATGGTTTATCTAAGGCCTGATTTTGAAGGGCTTACTCTTTCAAAGTTCTTAAATATCCTGCTTGATGCAATGAGCCAGCTTTTCTTCTCTCTCAGTGTGTCTATGGGAATTATGATAACCTATGGTTCCTATGTAAAGAAGGAAACTCATCTTGAAAAGTCAATCACTCAGATTGAAATATTTGACACAGGTGTTGCCCTTATTGCAGGAATGATGATAATCCCTGCGGTTTTCGTCTTCTTTGGAATGGAAGGAATGGGCTCAGGTCCAAGCCTTATGTTCATCTCACTTCCTAAAGTCTTTGCGGCTATGGGCGGCGCAGGTAAATTTGTAGGTATACTTTTCTTTGTGATGGTTGTATTTGCGGCACTTACCTCCTGTATATCCATTATGGAAACCTTGGTTGCTAACTGTATGGAAATCTTCCACGCAGGCAGGAAAAAAAGGTATGTATGGGAGTAGGAATATTTGCAGTAGTTACAGCTGTTATCATCTGCCTTGGATATAACGTCCTCTACTTTGAAGCTCCTCTTCCAAATGGCTCTACAGGGCAGCTTCTTGATATAGCAGATTATATCAGTAACAGCTTCCTTATGCCTCTCATTTCATTTTTAACCTGCATCTTCATAGGCTGGGTAGTTAAGCCTGGCTGGATAGAAGGCGAAATGCTTGAGAATGGAGCAAGTTTTCACAAGAAGAGAATGTATGAAGTCATGGTAAGATACGTAGCACCTGTTATGATGGGGATATTATTTTTACAGTCTACAGGATTATTTGCTTTCCTTGGCTGGAAGTAGTTAGATATTGGTTAGGACATCTGTTAAATATGGATGTCCTTTTTTGACACCTATATCATTTAATGCTATTCTACTTCTTGAGAATATTTATTTGGAAGAAGGACGGAGAATGAAATATCACATATATATTTTAAGATGCGCTGATAATACCTACTACACAGGGTTTGCTACAGATGTAGAAAAAAAGGCTTGCAGAGCATAACTCAGGCAAGGGAGCCAAATACACCAGAGGCCGCACCCCTGCACCCTTGTGTACACAGAAAGCTTTGAAGATAAAAAGCAGTGCGATGAAGAGGGAATGGGAGATAAAGCACAGGTTAAGCAGGGAGGAGAAGGAGAGGTTGATTTCTTCTAAATAGTATGTATGGCTAGTGTATAAATACTTGCAAAAAAATGATTTTATACTGATAAAAATTCCTTTATAAAAATAGAATCGAGGGAAATATTAGTAACACAAAGATGATATATTAGAATTAGGCTTTATCAATACAGTTATTTGAGGTGGTAGACTTCGTCCGGACCACACGCCGATGGCAAGACAGGGAAACCGAGAGATGCAGGAGAAACGGACGCCTGCCGAATGACTGTATTGTTTCGTCTTGTTTGAGATTTTTTTATTTTATGAAAAATACTGTTATGGATGTTGGTGGTATAAAAATGTGTACACCCAATATCTTTTTATTTACTTAAAAAAGGCTAGATTTTCAAGGTAAGTGCAACACTTTATAAAAAAATAGTAAATGCAACACTATTGCCAGATAAAATGATAAATTTATATCAATAAAATCAGACTGAATTTAATCAAATTTGGTTTGATTTTTATTGCTTTTTGGCGAAAAAAAGGGTATAGCAAACAGACCTGAAACTACATCTTTCAGGTTAAATGCAACGGTTTTTTTAGTGTTGCGTTTAAGCCCCAAAAACTACAAATACGAAGAATGAGGAAAAGAAGAGTGAAAAAATAACTTATATTTTTGGGCGCACTTATATAAGGGGTCGCAAGATCCCTAAAAATTGGTAACTATATAAATAAATGTTAGTTATCGTTGCGTTTTACTAACTTTTGAGCTATCATAACCAAGGCTTTTCAAGATAAGCAAAGACATTGTTTTTCATTTAGAATCACACGCTCTATTTGATTTTTTTCGGAGACATAAGTTCTTCATAATCAATAGGATTAAACGGTTTTTTTCTTCTGAAACCATGTGATAAATGCATACTATCATCATTCGTGCTATGGCAATGATTGCTTTCTTATGACCACGGCGTTTTTTAACTCGACCATATTTGATTGCAAAATAGGTCTGCTTTTTGCTCTTGATTGCTGCAAGCGCACATTGTGCCATCATAGGCTTTAAGTAATCTCCTGCTTTTGAAATCCGCACAGACTTCTTTTTACCGGCTGACTCATTGTTAGTAGGTGAAAGCCCACACCATGAGCACAGATGCTTTGCGTCATCAAAGATGCTCATATCTACGCCTGTTTCGGCAAGAACGATTGTTGAACTTAGTTCGGTCATCCCAGGCATTGTAGAAACAAGTTCAACGAACTTGTAGTAAGGCTTCATCCTTACATAAAGCTCAACTTCAGATTGAGTAATCATGCCATCAAGATACTCCAGATGGCTGCGGGCAAGTTCAAGCTTTTTAGCCTGATCAGATTCTATGTTATACCCCCTGATTGCCTCAATGATTTCATCGGATTTAGCTTTTGCCCCTTTTTTAATGAGTCTGCGGACAGCTTTTTCATCAATGGAATCAGAAGTATGTGTAAGAAGATACGACATGATTTCTGTGGCTGTTTTGCCAAAAAGGATCAGACAGTACACTGGCAATGCCGACATTGGAAAACAGTCATGCAGTTTTTGTATGCGGTTTTTTTCTCAGAAGATTTCATACATACCAGTTTGAAACGGTATCTTGCGATTTCACGCAGCTGTCTGAAGTCTTTAGGGGGAATGAACGAGCATCTGACAAGGTCGAATTTGTAGAGGTCAGCAATCCATTTGGAGTCTTTTTTATCAGTTTTCTTTCCCTTGATGGCTTTGACATATTTAGGATGGGTAAGGCAGACTTCTATGTCATTCTCGAGATAATTAAAAATAGGAATCCAATATTTCCCAGTGGATTCCATACATACGATGATAACAATTATTCTCGATTAGCCAGCTGTGAAATTTTTCTAATATCTGAGTTGAAAGTAGAAAATGATTTTTTTGCTTGTACTCAGAGATTCCATCAGCATTTGTGATTACGATGGTTGCAACGATAACATTTTTGTGGACATCAAGCCCACAGCAGATGGAGTATTTTAACTTCATCATAAGTATCACCACCTTTATAAAAAAAGGATAGCAACATTGACTGTCATCCTGCGACTGAATAAACTATGGTTTATTACCAATGATAAGAGTCCGGGCTCAATGTCCCACTTGTTTGTGCTTGTAAGGATGACGGCACATATAAATATACGGGGTCGAAAATAAATTCGCCACTCCTCCTCCCGTGCTCTGTAGTATATTGCTATCCTATATAGATATTATAAGACAAAGCGAGGAAAGGCACAACATTTTTTCATAACTTGTTTGTGCCTTGAGCGAAGCGAAAGGAATGGTAAAAAATATGTAAAAGACTTGAAGGGAACTAAACATAGTGGTATAATCCCATTTTCGACACTTAGAAAAGAATAAAGTGGCGGGAACCTGTGTATCTACTGGGTTTACGCCACTTTTTATAACTAAAAAAACGTTGTATGGAAATGCTACTTCAAAAATATTTCTAATTTTTATTTAATTCTTTTGGTTCATAGTATTTTTATCTAATCCAATGCCAGTAATGGCATTTAGAGCAGTACACAAATCTGAGCTTGTGTAGGTTGACATATAGCACATATCTTCCAGATTAGCCACATTCATATTTTTTAGCGTTTCTATTGTGTTCTCTATTGTAAAATGTGTGCCATAATTATCAAGCTTCTTCTCAAGAAGACGGTAGATTAGCAAGGCTGTGTAACAAATCATAAAATGTGCAATTATTCTGTTTCGTTTCTGATGGAAAACAGGGCGTGCGGATAAATTTGTTTTCATTACACGGAAGCAGTCTTCAATCTTATAGCGGTTTTCGCTTACTGCCAGTATGTCTTTTGCTGAATCCTCCAGGTTTGTTGCAACAGCGTAGAAGCCGTCATATTTTTCTTCCTCATCAATAATTGACTGGTCAAGTACATATGTATCAGTAACATTTTCTCCTGATTTTACCTTTGATATACGCTTAATAAAGCGTGTTACATCATTTGGACCTTTCTTATAGGTTTCGGGGTCAATATTTTTTTAGAAGGTTTTTTTGCACGTTCAATCTGACGGTTCCTTATATTTCTCTGATATTCCATCATTTTTCTTGAAAATGAAACGATAATATTTTGAGGGATTACCGCTTTTGATTTCACTTTCTTAACTGCACCGTTTTTACATACCTTTTCCTCATAAAGCCCCAAATCAAAAGCTTTATCAGCAGGAATAATCTTATATATTCTGTCGTTATACAGGCTTATATTTTTTTCATCAAACCTGTCAAAGCTCTTCATAGAGTTTATGCTTGCTGGCTTATCAGTTGACAGCAGGCGGTAATCACAGTCGCTAAATACGGCCTGCTTAAGCTGTTCAGACAGCTTTTTTTAATTGACTGGGTTACAATAAAAAGCCCTTCCACCCATAGAATTAAAGCTGCGTATGTTCAACGAACCAAGTCCTGCGTCTGCACAGTAAATGAATTTTTTACCCTTAAACATCTTTGTCAGTTTGGTTTCAAGTGGTATAGCTGTAGTCTGCTCATTGTCAGAACCTGATGTAATACACATGGACAAAGGGATTCCGTCTCTATCCATAAACAGACCCATCTGCGCAATAGGATTAGGGCGGTGTTCTTTGCTTGGGCCATATTTTCTAAGCTCCCTTTATAAACTCACCGGTTACTTCGTCTACATAATCCTCATCATCGGTTTCGGTTTCAAAGTAATAGTTTGAGCAGTCATAGAAGCAGACCGATGTATCCCTTCTCACAATCTTACAGCTTTTTTCATAAAGATGGCTGATATACTCATCATAATGCTCTTCTAAAATATCCATGGTGCGAAGAATATGTACATAGTCAAAAATCAGGCTTTTCATAATACCTGCTAAGATTCTGATGTGTTCCGAGTTTTTGAATCAGGGTCAAGAATGCGTGAGCAGGTAAGAAAGCGGTTAACCAGGTTTGGGTCAAACTCGTTTTTTTTCATATCAGCAGTAACCGTTTCAAAAAAAGGATGCAATCTCAAGATCCTTATAAAACTTTTTGAAGGAAAAAGGTAGCCAATATTTAAAAAGGGTGCTCTGTGAACAGGTTGAGCTTGAAGACTTTATTTTTTTCAGCAAAATCAACCTTAATTTCTAAAGATACCTTGTTTTCCTTTCTATAAACCCTCATTATATTTATTAACCTCTTCCTTTGCGTATGCAAGTGGGTCATCGGTAATCTTTAGAAGCTCAGAATGCTTTCCAATACGTGCTACATTTTTTTGTTGTTGTTTTTCTTTCCGTTACGGATACCAAGCTGTATAAAGTAGGTTGGATCCTGGATTTTTTTATCATACCAAAGTTTTCATGCATCTATTATATCACACTTTTAATAAGAATACAACACCATACAACGAATAAATTTAAGAAATTTGATAAAAAACACCGCATTTCTGCGGTTTATAGAGTTTTATATAGTTTTGAAGTGTCGAAAACCCGATTGAAAAACCCTGTGCAAGAAGGGTCTAGGGTTTAATGCGTTAAGCACCTGTTAGATGTTTCTTTTTGTTCATAGGAACTCCTTTTCGTTGTTGTATTTTTTTAGTTACCTATGAATAAAAAACAAATATCTGGAATAAAAAAACAAGGGCTAATTTGGAGTGCTACCATGTACTTCAGATTAAATGCAACACCACTTTCAAAGTAAGTGCAACGATATTTTTCAATGTAAATGCAACATGGATATCTGTCAGAGTAAGTGCAACACCTATGTTGCATTTAAGTTGAAAAACTACATTTACTATAAGTTGTAAAAATAAAGTGTCCACTTAAAAAGAAAAATAAAAAAAGCATCGAGTTACCATTCATAGTTATAATTGGATTGGCAAAAAACAAAAAAATAACGAAAAGGTAACCGATGCAAACTTATTATAACAGAGAAAGAAAAAAAGGTAAACACTTAACGCTGGTAGAAAGATGTATTATAGAAGCTAACTTAAAAAGAAAAGAAGACACATAAAGAGATATCTGAGAGAATAGGTGTTTCTACAAAGACCATACAAAGAGAAGTTAAAAGAGGTACGGTAGAACTGCTGAATTCTGATTTAACAGTTAAAAAAGAGTATGTGGCGGAGCTTGCCCATCAGAAGTACAGGGATAAACAGAAGGCAAAGGAAGGCATATTAAAAAAATAGGCTCAATGCAGAAATTGGCTAATGATATAGAAAAATCTGATTATCAAAGAAAAAAATATTCTCCATTTGCAGCACTTGAAGTCTTGAAAAAGAGATATGAAATACCATTTGGCTGGAGGACCCTGTACAATTATATTTATAAAAATCTTCCTAAAGCTAAGAAAGAAACATCTTCCTTATAATAAAAAATATGAAAGACATGAAGAGGTGGAGAAACGCATAAAGAAGAATGGTGGAAGAAGCATAGAGGAACGTTCTGAAAGGATAGAAACTAGGGAAGAGCTTGGACACTGGGAAATGGATACGGTAGTGGGCAAAAAAAGGAAATAAAGCCTGCCTGTTGGTTCTAACTGAAAGAGTAAGTAGAAAAGAGATTATCTTAAAGCTTCCGGAAAAGAAATCATCCTGTGTAGTAGAAGGTTTTCAAAAAGAGATAAGGGAGCGATTTAAGAAAAAGCTTTTGTAAACGATTTAAGAGCATCACAAGTGACAATGGATCTGAGTTTATGGATTCAAAAAGTATAGAGGAAATGGGAATAGCCTATTTCTATGCACATAGTTATTGTTCTTATGAGAGGGGAAGCAATGAGAATAATAATAGATTCATTCGCCGTTTTATAAGAAAAAGGTACTGATATAGGAAAAATGCAGTAAGGCATATATCAAGAAGATAGAAAAAAATATAAACGCATATCCAAGGAAACAATTTGGTGGAAAAATCTGCTGATGAAGTGTATAAAGAATTATTTACTTGAGGTGGACACTTAGTGTTGCAATTTATAAAAACTACATTTACTTAAAAAGTAAAAATATCCTCTCACAAAAATGTTTGTATTTGCAATTTTTATATGGTATAATATTACAGATTTTCAAGATTTATAAAAGCAACAGAAGGTTTGGGAGGTTTTAGATGTCAGCGTATATTCCATACATTATAACAGCGGTTATAATCATTGCACTATTGGTAGGCTTGTACTTTTTATCGAGGTACGCAAAGAAGCTTCAGGACAAGCAGGCAGCGGCAAGCGAACAGATGAGAGAGATGGAGCAGGCTGTTTCCATGCTGATTATAGATAAAAAGATGATGAAGATAACAGAAGCCGGATTTCCTCAAATAGTTGTGGATCAGGCGCCAAAGCTCTCCAGACTCTCAAAGGTACCTGTAGTTAAGGCAAAGGTTGGACCTAAGGTAATGAGCCTTATGTGCGACCCTAAGGTGTTTAATACAATTCCTGTTAAAAAGGAAGTTAAGGCAATGGTATCAGGTATATACATAACAGGGGTTAAAGGACTTAGAACAGGTCTTGACAAGGCTCCTGAGAAGAAAAAGTTCATAGATAAGGTAAAGGGCATATTTAAGAAATAAACAATGTGCACCTGATGAAAGGGCACTCAGTTTAGAGTGTCCTCTTTTATGTAATATGAAATTATTACTAGGGGTGTGAACTTATACAAGGAAGTTTGCCTTTGGCAGGGTCTACCTGAGTGTAGAGCATTTTTAAGAAAGAGGATTATGGATAGAGTTTATGAAAAGGCCTATGGCAAGCTTAACCTAAGCCTTGATGTACTTGGGCGGAGGGAAGACGGTTACCACGATGTAAGTATGGTAATGCAGACTGTATACATTTATGATGTGATTACTCTAAGTAAGCTTGAGGGGAAGGATGAGATAGTCCTTACTACAGATGTAGAAGGTCTCCCTACCGGTGAAGGCAACATTGTATACAAGGCAATAAAGTTAATTAAAGAGGAATACGGGATTGATACAGGAGTAAGTGCCCACATAGAAAAGCACCTTCCCATAGCAGCAGGCATGGGAGGTGGAAGTGCAGATGCGGCGGCTGCCCTAAAAGGGATGAACAGACTTTTTGAACTGGGACTTAAGAGTGAAAGGCTTGAAGAGCTTGGAGTGAGACTTGGAGCCGATGTTCCCTTCCTTATAAAGGGAGGAATCGCACTTGCGGAGGGGATTGGTGAGAAGTTAACGGCACTACCTGCTTTCCCTGAATGCAGCCTCGTTATAGTAAAGCCTAATGTTTCGGTGTCTACTAAGGAAGTGTATGAAGCCTTTGACAGCTTGACGGAAGTGGTTCATCCTAATATAAAGAAACTAACTGACTCCCTTGGTAAAGAGGATTTAAGGTATATAGTTAAGCTTTTAGGAAATGTGCTTGAGGATGTAACCATTAAAAAACATGGAATAATTGATGAAATAAAGAGATTACTACTTGAAAAATGGTGCTGTATTCTCTATGATGACAGGAAGCGGCCCTACAGTATTTGGAATATTTGAAAATGAAGAGAAGGCGGTAATGGCGGGGAAAAAGGCTAAGTGAGATAGGTGGCTTTGAACTTGTAGAGGTTACAAGATGTCAGGGCTTAGAGTAAAGGAGATTTATGGATAAATATGTATTAAATGAGTCTGAACTTCCTTTAAGAGATGTTGTTTTTTTCGTACCCTTAGAAGGCAGATTCTTATGGGTGAGTTAAAGCCGGGTGAAAGGCTGATGGAGGTTAAACTGACAAAGAAGCTTGGAGTAAGCAGAACTCCGGTAAGAGAAGCAATTCACATGCTTGAAATAGAAGGACTTGCCAAGGTAGTGCCAAGAAGGGGTGCTTCGGTAAGTGATATAACCGAAGAGGACCTGCAGGATGTACTTGATGTGAGATGTGCCCTTGAGGAGCTTGCGGTCGAGCTTGCCTGCGCAAGAAGAAGTGAAGAGGATATTTTCAATATAAAAGAAGGCGGCAAGGGCCTTTGTGGACGCTACAAAGACAGGGAAGTATTTCTGAAATGGCTGAAAAAGATGTAGCATTTCACAACTGTATATTTTCAGCTACAGGCAATAAGCGCCTGATTCAGCTTGTGGGCAATCTCTCAGAGAGAATGTACAGATACAGGATAGAATACCTTAAGAATAAGGGTGTATATGAGGGGTTAATCAAAGAACACAGCGATATTATCCGCTATATAGAGGAGAATGCTCCGTCTGAGGCCAGGGGAGCAATTAGAAGACATATCACCAATCAGGTTGAAAAGGTAAGCCTTGAGATAAAGGCAGGAAAGGAAAAGAAGTAGATATGAAAAAGAGGCTGGCAGTAATAATAGGTGGACGTTCAAGTGAGCATGAGGTTTCTCTTGTAAGTGGAGCAAGCGTAATAGAAGCTATTGATACAGATAAATATGATGTTAAGATTATTGTAATAAGTAAAGAGGGTGAGTGGCTCCTTGTGCCGGATGTAGAGACAGTTAAAAGTGGCGCATGGAAAGAAAGTAAGGTAAAGGCGGTTATCTCTCCCGATACAAAAGACAAGGCTTTACTTGTATTTAATGAAGATGGTAAGGTAGAAAAACTCGCTCTGGATGTGGTTTTTCCTGTTCTTCATGGACTTTATGGAGAGGATGGCACGATACAGGGACTTTTTGAAATGGCAGGCATCCCTTATGTAGGCTGTGGTGTAATAGCATCTGCTGTAGGCATGGATAAATGGTATACTAAAGAAGTAGTACATACTACAGGAGTAAGACAGGCTCGCTTTGTACCTGTTTATAGGGAAGAACTTTCTAATATGGATGAGGTGGTAGAAAAAATAGAAAAATCATATCCATATCCTTACTTTGTAAAGCCATCAAACGCAGGCTCTTCAAAGGGAGTTAGCAAGGCCTCTGACAGGGAGGGGCTCAAGAAAGCTCTGACCTTGGCGGCAGAACATGACAGAAAAATCCTTGTTGAAGAGACTATAGTGGGAAGAGAGCTTGAATGTGCTGTTCTTGGGGGCTATGATGCAAAGGCAAGCGGGTTAGGTGAGATACTGCCGGCCGCTGAATTCTATGACTTTGATGCAAAGTACAACAATGCCGAGTCAAAGACAGTGATTTCTCCAAGTCTTCCTGAGGGAAAGACAGAGGAGATAAGAAGGGCTGCGGTTAAAATATTTAAGGCTCTTGACGGATACGGCCTTTCAAGGGTAGATTTCTTCCTTGAAAAGGATACCAATGAAGTTGTGTTTAATGAGATAAATACTCTTCCGGGATTTACTGCAATCAGCATGTATCCTATGCTCTGGAATGAGCAGGGAATTGACAAGAAAGCCCTCGTTGAAGAGCTTATCAGTCTGGCACTTAGGAGATATGAAAAATAGATGAATAAAAAGGTGAAGGTCAGCCTGTCATCATATCAGGATACAGAGGCTGGGGTGGAAGAATTCAGAGTTTCTGCCCCAGGCACCTACAGTCTGATAAATGACAGGCATTTTATAAAATATGAAGAAAAAACTGATGATAATGCCATAAACAAGGTATTGCTAAAGTTTGATAATAATTTCCTTGAAATGACCAAATCAGGTGAGGTAAGGAGCACCCTGACTTTTACTGAGGGAGAAAATACTGAAGGCTATTATAAAACCCCTTATGGTACATTTTTAATTGAAACAGATACAAAGAAGCTGGATATCAAAATAGGTAAAAAAAATATCTTTGTAAATCTTGAATACGGACTTTTCATAGATGGTGAATTTGTAGCGGACTGTAAGATGTATATAGAGATTTTGTTTTAATCTCAGTTATTTACAAAACCTCTTATCCTGCTATATTATGCAAAATAAGAGGTCTGTGATTTATGGCGAAGTTTGGGATTAGCACAGTCCGGCTAGTCCTAAAAATCGCTCATTATGACTTTCTTTCTACCGCGTTTTTTTCACGTTCTCTTTTTCATCACTAATTAATTTTTCAAGGATTTCATTCATAGCCCTGCTACGTTCTTCACTTGTTACAGGGAACTCATCACAGAACTCCTTGTGTTCCGCCATCTTGCAAAAACATAATATCATCGATTGGATTGAGCAGTTTTGCGTATTTTTTTCAAATTTTTTTCTCTTTAAGCATATAGTCCTTTCTTTCTCTGGGTTTGCTATAATGCCTCTATGGCTATTATAGCAGAAGAAGTTAAAATGTTAAATAGATTTTTCCTGCTAAGTAAGAGTTAGATACTTAAGCTAAAAGAAATCGGATGCGGTTACAATAATAAGAACTTCTTGATATCAGATATCGGTAAACTGAAGATTTTTGCAATAAGTATTGGGGGAGGAAAGCAACATTCTTGCAGACAGATATCGAATACATAATATACGCAAATCGCAAAAATGCTAATAAAAAAATACTGACTTTGGTGATTATTGTAACTCACACCGACAATTAAAAATTATAAAAATAAACAAATATATTTGACAACGGTAAAGTGCACAAAAAAATAAGACAAAAAAAGTGTACAAAATGACCAAAGTTTGTGGCGTTATATAGGAGAGATATTATAGAAATTTATTTAGTATTGAATTTATTTTTTTGAATTTTTGTATAATCCCATTTTCGACACTTATAAAGAATAAAGTGGCGGTAACCCTTGTATCTACTGGGTTTACGCCACTTTCTATAACTAAAAAACGTTGTATGGAAATGCTACTTCAAAAATATTTCTAATTTTTATTTAATTCTTTTTGGTTCATAGTATTTTTTTATCTAATCCAAGGCCGGTAATGGCATTTAGAGCAGTACACAAATCTGAGCTTGTGTAGGTTGACATATAGCACATATCTTCCAGATTAGCCACATTCATATTTTTTAGCGTTTCTATTGTGTTCTCTATTGTAAAATGTGTGCCATAATTATCAAGCTTCTTCTCAAGAAGACGGTAGATTAGCAAGGCTGTGTAACAAATCATAAAAATGTGCAATTATTCTGTTTCGTTTCTGATGGAAAACAGGGCGTGCAGATAAATTTGTTTTCATTACACGGAAACAGTCTTCAATCTTATAGCGGTTTTCGCTTACTGCCAGTACGTCTTTTGCTGAATCCTCCAGGGTTTGTTGCAACAGCGTAGAAGCCGTCAAATTTTTTTCTTCCTCATCAATAACTGACTGGTCAAGTACATATGTATCAGTAACATTTTCCCCTGATTTTTGACCTTGATATACGCTTAATAAAGCGTGTTACATCATTTGGACCTTTCTTATAGGTTTCGGGGGTCAATATTTTTTTAGAAGTTTTTTTGCACGTTCAATCTGACGGTTCCTTATATTTCTCTGATATTCCATCATTTTTTTCTTGAAAATGAAACGATAATATTTTTGAGGAATTACCGCTTTTGATTTCACTTTCTTAACTGCACCGTTTTTTTACATACCTTTTCCTCATAAAGCCCCAAATCAAAAGCTTTATCAGCAGGAATAATCTTATATATTCTGTCGTTATACAGGCTTATATTTTTCATCAAACCTGTCAAAGCTCTTCATAGAGTTTATGCTTGCTGGCTTATCAGTTGACAGCAGGCGGTAATCACAGTCGCTAAATACGGCCTGCTTAAGCTGTTCAGACAGCTTTTTAATTGACTGGGTTACAATAAAAGCCCTTCCACCCATAGAATTAAAGCTGCGTATGTTCAACGAACCAAGTCCTGCGTCTGCGCAGTAAATGAATTTTTACCCTTAAACATCTTTTGTCAGTTTGGTTTCAAGTGGTATAGCTGTAGTCTGCTCATTGTCAGAACCTGATGTAATACACATGGACAAAGGGATTCCGTCTCTATCCATAAACAGACCCATCTGCGCAATAGGATTAGGGCGGTGTTCTTTGCTTTGGGCCATATTTTCTAAGCCCCTTTATAAACTCACCGGTTACCTCGTCTACATAATCCTCATCATCAGTTTCGGTTTCAAAGTAATAGTTTGAGCAGTCATAGAAGCAGACCGATGTATCCCTTTTCACAATCTTACAGCTTTTTTCATAAAGATGGCTGATATACTCATCATAATGCTCCTCTAAAAATATCCATGGTGCGAAGAATATGCACATAGTCAAAAATCAGGCTTTTCATAATACCTGCTAAGGTTCTGATGTGTTCCGAGTTTTGAATCAGGCTCAAGAATGCGTGAGCAGGTAAGAAAGCAGTTAACCAGGTTTGGGTCAAACTCGTTTTTTTCATATCAGCAGTAACCGTTTCAAAAAAAGATGCAATCTCAAGATCCTTATAAAACTTTTTGAAGGAAAAAGGTAGCCAATATTTAAAAAGGGTGCTCTGCGAACAGGTTGAGCTTGAAGACTTTATTTTTTTCAGCAAAAATCAACCTTAATCTCTAAAAGATACCTTGTTTTCCTTTCTATAAACCTCATTATATTTATTAACCTCGTCCTTTGCGTATGCAAGTGGGTCGTCGGTAATCTTTAGAAGCTCAGAATGCTTTCCAATACGTGCTACATTTTTTTGTTGTTGTTTTTCTTTCCGTTACGGATACCAAGCTGTATAAAGTAGGTTGGATCCTGGATTTTTTTATCATACCATAGTTTCATGCATCTATTATATCATACTTTTAATAAGAATACAACACCATACAACGAATAAATTTAAGAAATTTGACAAAAAAAATACCGCATTTCTGCGGTTTATAGAGTTTTATGTAGTTTTAAAGTGTCGAAAACCCGACAGATATCGAATACATAATATACGCAAATCGCAAAATGCTAATAAAAAAATACTGACTTTTGGTGATTATTGTAACTCACACCGACAATTAAAATTATAAAAATAAACAAATATATTTGACAACGGTAAAGTGCACAAAAATAAGACAAAAAAAGTGTACAAAAATGACCAAAGTTTGTGGCGTTATATAGGAGAGATATTATAGAAATTTATTTAGTATTGAATTTATTTTTTTGAATTTTTGTATAATAGAGTTATGGAAGTTGGAGTTTGAGAAATTTTTGAAAGGGGCTTGACATATAAAAATGAGAGGCGAAATAATTATTACACGACACGACACGACACGACACGACACGACGACACGACACGACACGAGTATAATTTAATTTATTTTTAAAAGCTTAATATAGATACTAGTTAGGCACTTATTTTGATGCGTTCAGAATAGGTGTCTTTTTGTGTAAAAAAACTTTTTAAATTATAAAATTGGTTATAAATGTATTAAAGAAAGTATATTTAATTTAGGAGGAAAGCAATATGCCAACAGCAATAGTAAGAACAAAAAGTAGTAAGTAATGAACAATTTGAGTGGTACTATAATGTATTTAATGCAGTAATAGAAGATAAAGTAAGAATATTTGATTACTGGACGAATGATTGGCTGCCAAGCCAAAAAAACGAAAATCCTGATAGGATAGAAGTATATTATAATGATAAACTTGCTTTTGCAGGAAAATTATATATAAATTTAAAAAAACGCCCTGTAGATGTTTATAATCAGTATGCATCAAATCTTGCTCAAATAGGATTACCCCCAAATGCTACATTAAAAAGATTTTTGTAAACATATCTTGATAGTTATTTTCCAAGCCGTCCAAAAAAATGATGGAAGTATTGAGATAGGTAACATAGTTTTTGAAATTGATCAGTTAGGATTTACCGATGATAAAATGATGAACAAGGTAGCAATGCTAGGAGGTTGTAGGGGGTTGAAATTAATATTGAATAAACATATACCCTATAAAACCAATTCGAAGAGTCTATTATATTTAATAAATATAGATATTTATCATTATATTACTTTAGGAGAATTAAAATGAGAAAAAGATTAAATATAGCGATTACAACCTTAATAATCACCTCTATGACTGCCTGTGCCCCTGCCACAGGCAGTCAGGCTACTCTGTTTTGACTTCCAAATCTGAGACAGCACAATCAGTACAGGTAAAAGTAGAAGAAAATCAGTATCTAACTAGAGCAGAGGCTATGTCTTTGTTATATAGAACCATAAGTCCTGACTCTACTCCACAAGTAGATGCAGATTTTGATAAGGCAGTAGGAGATACTGAATACAACCTCTATGCGAAAGAGTACAAGAAAGAAGCCTATATTAATGTAACGGACAGCTCCTTAGATAAATCAACCTACAATAGCACAATGAGCCGAGGAGAGGCAATATACTTGCTTATGAACAGATTTTATGGAGAGGAATTGGATACATATAAGGCTGATAATGTAAAATTAGAGGATGCGAAGGATAAGGGGGAGGATACAGGAAGAACTAGGATAGAGGAGTTATCTGAGATGTTAAATAACCCTGAGGCAGGTGTAGAGCATAGTATGTATAAAGCAATAGCATTAGCTTATGAAAAAGGGATATTAGATACAGCGAAGACACGTTGGAATGAAGGAATAACTAAGGAGGAGTTGATAGAGTTAATAATAAAAGTAGAGGCAGAGTTTAATAAGGCAGGAGTGATAAAGGGTGGTTTAGTGGATAGCGATAACATACAGGGCGAGGACAGTGAAGTAGAGGCGAATATAGATGGAGATGATGTTGAAATACCTCAGGAAACTATGGACTACTTAAAAAATATAGAGGGAAAGACAATAGCTGAGATAGAAGATAAAGATAAGGTAGTAGAAAAGAAAGCAGAAGTTAAGAAGGATAATAAGAAGGCAGATAATAAAAAAATAATAAGGCTAAAAAGAAGGATAAGAATAAAAAAGTGGTAGACAATAATAAAGTTGAGCAGCCTAAAAAGGATAATAATGCTAATGGGTTTAATCAAGGTCAGCCAAAAAAAGATAATAATGTAAAAGTTGAGCAGCCAGTTAAAAAGACCAGCCAGTAAATAATAAGCAGAAGCCGGTTAAGAAAGACAATACTAAGAAAGATAGTAATAAAAAAATAAGAATAAAGGTGGTAGTTATTTTTAAGATAGCAGACCCTGATAGTGGAATTCAGAGAGGTGCACATTTTGATGGAGACATTAAGGGTGGAGATATGTCGGCAGAGGAAGTATTAGATGCAATAGGTGATTAAGATAATTTGTGAGACAAGAGGCTGGTGATAAGCCAGTCTCTCATTTATTATTAAGGAGGAATGGATGAAAAAGCTATTTACAATATTATGTATAATGATAGCATTAAGCTTTTTTTCTACTAATGTTTATGCTGGTGGAGGGGCGGATGCGAATGTAGGCGGAAACAATGGTGGAAATGCAGGTACATTAATAGGTGGACCAAATGAAGATAGAACAGGTTGGATATATTATTTAGTAGACAGAGATACTAAGAAACAGGTTTCATATACAGCTAGTTATGTTTGCAACTCAACAGGAATAACTTATCCAAAGAGTGATGTAATTATAGAGAACCCAATAATAAGGTTGAAGTCAAGGTTTGGAGTAGAGGCTGATTTAAGTAGGCTGTCAACAAATCCATCTTGGGGAAGACCATATAAGGTATCTGGATACAAAGCAATATCAAGAAATAAAGAGATTAAGCAACACTTACTTCAAAAAGTAGAGACTAAGGTTAAGGGGGTAAGTATTGGAAAGAGGGAAAGGGCATTTGGAGTAATTGCAGAAACTTTTGGATTACAAGAAGCAATAGATTGGTATAATCAAAAGACAATGTTGGTATATGAGCCATTTTATTGGCATAGTATATTTCATTATGGTAATCCGACTAAGAATTATATATGTGCAACATCGTATAATTTAGGTAAATACCAGCAGGGGATAGAGAGTAAGTTATGGGGTGCACAAGGTAAGTATGGTGATTTTCAGATAGCATTATTTACGAATGATGTTTATGCGAATTGTATTAAGTTAGAAAAAGGTAGAAGTACATATAAGAACAGAGATAAGTATTTAGGATTGTACATACCTTCAAAATTAAATAAATATACTGCTGGCTGGACTGGTGGTGGTGCTTTGATGTCAAATGCAGACATGGCAAATGCATCTTATGGTTATGGAATATGTATGGTATGGAATACTAAAAAACCAACAGGAATAATAAATACATATGATGGTAGTCATAGTCCTGGTAAACCAGAGAGTACAAGTAAGAAGAAGAATACAACAGGTAGGAGTACAATAATAAAGCAGTATTGGGAGGAGAGGACAGACCAGAATGGAGAGATAGAATATATAAATATAGGTAGTGAGACGAATATAGATTATTATAGAGAAAAAGACGGTAAAGAATATTATAATAACTGATGAGGAGAATTTACCTACTGGAAATCCACAAGGGTATAAATTAGTAGGATGGTTTACAGGAAAAGATTTAGATAAAAAGTACAGATGATGACAATAAAAGCAAAATCCTACTCCTGGTAAAGAACTGACAGCTAGATTAAAGAAGGCTAGAGAGAAATTTAGAGGAAAAAAACTAATGAAGAGACAATAACATTAGGTGAGGATAAGAATACTAAGAAGAAGTATAAAAGGTGAAAATAGTTTAGTAGTTGTCTTTTTAAGAAAGAAGGCTGTAGAAGGCATAATAGACACCTATAATGGGGAGGATAGTCCAGGTTCTCCAGAGGACCCTTCTAATGATAAGACTAAGCAAGGTAAGAAAAAGATATTAAAAGCAATATTGGGATATTCAAAACAAACAGATTCAAAGGCAAATTTACACTTTAGAAAATTATTTACAGAAGTACTATAACTTGCAAACCCAGTGTATGAGCAGATTACATAGGATTTTTACAGTTACAGAAGAGTAGAAAGGTAATACTAGGAACAGCTAAACGCAATTTGATTTTTAAATCTAAGTTTATAAAATCTAAGTTTATAAAATCTAAGTTTATAAAAATCTAAAAATTCAAAAAAAGTCATTATTCATTTCAAAATTTAAAACACAAAAAAATCACTATAATCCCAAATCAAGCTAAATAACTACAGATTTCAGCCCTCTAAATTAAGCTAAAAAAATCCCATAAAACAGGCAATCAAGGCCTTACTTAGGCGTAAACCTGGCCAAAGTAAGGGTAAAACAGCTATTTTATGGGATTTTCAGTATATTTAACCATTAAGAGCATCCTCTAAGATACTTGGCTTAAGACTTGATGTAGGTTAAGATGGTATAACCTTAACCCTGTAAAGCCAAAACTATATCCTTAGAAAGCCCTGTATATTTCATCACAAGCTCAGCAGAAAGCCCCTCTTTAATCATAGTTTTAGCGATTTTTAACTTTTCATTTTTAGCACCACGCTTTTCACCGCGTTTTTCACCACGCTTTTCACCTAGTAATTCACTTTCTCTCTTTTCATCACTAATAAGCTTTTCAAGGATTTCATTCATAGTCCTACTACCTCCTTCACTTGACTTCATTCTGAATTTTAGTTCACTTGTTACAGGGAACTCATCACTACTGTAAGCATCATTCTCAGTAAATAACTTCATCAGCCTTGCAGGCTTAGAACCATCGTAATTAACTGTATTTACAAATATCTCAGTCAGACCATCCTCAATAACCTGACCTGTCTCTCTAACAACTTTGTCTATGTGGTAGAGGGGGAGACCACCTTCAAATATATCAAACTTAGATATAAATACAATGCAGACATCAGGTATGAACTCAAACTTTGTCCCTGTTTCGGCTATATTTGTAGTTAAGATGGCTGCATTGTAGCGAACTCTCTTTAGATGATTATCGTCATTCGCCTTTTGAACTTCGATGTTAATCTGTCGTCCATCACCGGTTACACATTTGGCATCTAAAACCACAGAACGTCCAATCAGGTTTTTTCCCTGCCACTGAGGAATAGCCTCTAAGACAGTCAGCTCATCATCTTCGAGGATAACTCTTAAAATCTCTTCGCAGAACTCCTTGTGTTCCGCCATCTTGCAAAACATCAAATCATCGATTGGATTGAGCAGTTTTGCATACTTTTCAAATTTTTTCTTTGTAGGCATATAGTCCTTTCTTTCTTTGAGTTTGCTATAATGCCTCTATGGCTATTATAGCAGAAGAAGTTAAAATGTTAAATAGATTTTCCTGCTAAGTAGACTTTGATACTTAAGCTAAAGAAATCGGATGTGGTTACAATAAACAGAACTGCTAGATATTAGATATCGGTAAACTGAAGATTTTGCAATAAGTATTGGGGAGAAAAGCAACATTCATATAGACAGATATCGAATACATAATATACTCAAATCACAAAATACTAAAAAATACTGACTTTGGTAATTATTATAACTCACATCGACAATTAAAATTATAAAAATAAACAAATATATTTTGACAACGGTAAAAGTGCACAAAAAAATAAGGCAAAAAAAGTGTACAAAATGACCAAAGATTAAGAGAATTTGTTATGTGGGGCATCTTATTATGTGGGGCACAAAATAATAAATTCACCCTCAAGCAAGCCCCAATAGAAGTTTAATACTTTTTGACACTTGTATCAAAAAAATTAAATAAATCTTAAATGGGGAAGTTATGAAATACTTGAAAATGTCAGATTATCTAAGTTATAATAAGTTGACATTGGGCGTGAATTTTGCTTTAAAGATTGTGAGAAGTGAAAGTATTGAAAAACTCTGTATCAATGGGCGTCAAATACTTTTGACACCTATACCATATAATAGTAAGAAAGGACGGGAAGGCATGAAAACAGCAGTTTTATGTATGAATGGATTTGAAGAGGTAGAGGGACTTACAGTAGTTGATATGCTAAGAAGACTTGGTATTGAGTGCGATATAGTTGGAAAGAGTGCCGATATTACAGGTTCTCATGGCATAGTAATAAAGGCTGATAAGCTGTTGGAGGAAATAAAATCTGAGGATTACAGTGCTATAATTCTTCCGGGAGGTCTGCCTGGGGCAACCAACCTTAGGGATGACAGCAAGGTAATTAGTCTTGTAAAAGAGATGAATAAGGCAGGCAAGATTGTTGCAGCCATTTGTGCAGCCCCTATAGTCCTTGAGAGGGCGGGAGTCCTTGAAGGCAGAGGATTTACAGCTTATCCGGGAGTTGGCGAAAAGATAGAAGGAGGAAACTTTAAGGAAGAGCTTGTGGTAATGGATGGCAATATTATCACTTCCAGAGGACCCGCAACAAGTATGGAATTTGCCTTTGCCATAGCCGAGGCACTTGGAGTAAATGCGGACAGCCAGAGAAAAGCGACTCTTTGGGACAAGGTAACAGGGAGATAAAAGAAGTTAGAAAGGGAGAGTATGGAGAAGAACCAGTTTGAACGAACAGCACTGCTCCTTGGCAAAGCCTCAGTAGAGAAACTGGCGGAGAAAAGAGTTGCAGTGTTTGGGGGTAGGCGGAGTAGGCGGCTTTGTCTGTGAGGGACTTGTAAGGGCAGGGATTGGTGCCATAGATATAGTTGATAAAGATATTGTTGCCCTAAGTAATATTAACCGCCAATTGATAGCCCTTCACAGTACTGTTGGAAAGAACAAGGTAGATGTGCTTGAAGAGAGGCTTAAGGATATAAATAAAAACTTAATTATTAAAAAAATATAAATGTTTTTTTCTGCCGGAGACGTCTGAGACTTTTGATTTTAGGGAATATGACTATGTGGTAGATGCAATAGACACAGTTACAGGCAAAATAGAGCTTATTCTTAAGGCAAAAGAGGCGGGAGTTCCTATTATTTCTGCTATGGGAGCAGGAAACAAGCTCGAACCTGCAGGCTTTCAGGTTTCGGATATATAAAAACGAGTGTCTGCCCACTTGCAAGAGTTATGAGAAGAGAACTTAAGAAAAGAGGGGTAGATAAGCTAAAAGTGGTATATTCTAAGGAGGAGCCCATAAAAACCACAGTTTGAAGAGGGTGAGGAAGTTGTACCGGGAAGCATTTCCTTTGTGCCACCTGCCCTGGGGGCTTATTATAGCCAGGGGAGGTAGTTAAGGACTTAATAAGAGTAGAATAGTGGGTTTAAATCTAACCTAAAAATATGATAATATCTTAGCAAGGATCTTGCTAAGCACAGCTGTAGCAATCCTGTATCGATGGGTGTCAAATACTTCCCCAAAAATCTTAAAAATAGAAGTGACAAAAAAATACAAATTCGATTGGGATTAGTTTGCAGGTGAATTTTAGCATTTCTTTTTGAAGAATTTATGCGAAAGGAAACAAGGCAATGAAGAAAGATGATTATTTAGTTGAAATAAGAAATGTATTAAAAGCAGAATCCTTTCATACTTGTAGGAGTTAGTGATATAGAGGGTGAGGAAATCTGCCGTTTTTTAAAGAAAGAAAAGATAGAATTTGAGAGTGTGAAGCTAAGCAATGAATCTCCGTATTGGGAAGAAATCCCTGCTGAGATTAAGGAAAAGGTTAATAACATCATCCTTAGTGGAAGAAAGGTAATGAGCCTTTGTATAGGGGGCAATATGCCGGAGGCTATTTTTTCTATAGCAGCAGCCTGGCATGCCGGGCCTGATGAAGATAAGCCATATTCGCCTATTGAACAGCTCTCCCTTGCTATTAAGAAGGATATTTCCCCTTACTACAGGCTGATTGGAGCAAACAGCAGGGGTTTCATCTATGCCATGCGTGAAGAGGCGGCTTCCATGCTTAAGGGCTTTGGCGCAAGAAGTAAGTACAAGAGCATATTAAAAGATGCAGGAATTACTGATTATGATTTAGAGGATTATAAGCAGAAGGTATATGACTCAGGAGAAGCAGGAATGGAGCGTATTCCTGAAACCTACAGAGCAGGCATAGGTCTTGTAATAAGGGAAATAAGGAGAAAAGACAGGGCTGCTCAGGGAATTACGCAAGAGCAGGAGCTTCAGGCGGAGAGGGCGGTAATGAAGTCCTATCTGATAGGAAGTGTGACTGTGGTAGATATGCATGATGCAAAGCCTGCTGCCGTATTTGACCGTCTTGTTGAGACTGAAAAATATGGTCTTCTTATGCTTTCGGCAAACGGAGGCAGCTATTTCTTAGGTCCTTGGAGCAAGGTGAAAAAGTTTGAGGAGCATTTCCCTGAGGGAAAGGTGGGAGGCGAGCCGCCTATAAGAGGCCACTGGTCAGGCAATTACAGCAGACCTCTTGTGGTTGACTTTGTGGAAAGCCTTGAAAAAGGTGAAGGACAAGAGTAAGCTCCACGAAAAGTCTGAATTGTTTATGAAGCTCTAGATAAGATTGTCAACCTTATAAATATAAAAAGGTTTACAATTCGCAAAAAAGATGTATAATAGTATCCGAATTAATTGCTGAGTTAGCGTTAATTCGGATACTTATTTTAAGGAGAAAAAAATTATGTCATCAAATGGAAATGCAACAGCTAAACAGGGAATGGATGTAAAGAGCCTTACCCTCATAGGGTATAATGGCAGCTATTTGCTGTGTGCTTGGCCCCTGGCAGATACCGATAGGACCGGTTCCGATTTCTTTACAGATTATAGCAGTCTGCCTCTGTTCCTATGTGCTTGGAGCAAAGAAGGGTGCTTTAGCCGTGCTAATATATGTGCTCCTTGGTCTTGTTGGGCTTCCCGTATTTGCAGGGGCCAAAAGTGGGGGAACTGCCTTATTCGGACCGACAGGAGGATACATAATCGGATTCATATTTATGGCATTTATAGGCGGACTCTTCATAGAGAAAGTAGGAATTAAGAAAAATATTTATACAGACAATAGGCTTAGTTTTGGGACTTTTAGTCTGCTACCTCTTTGGAACTATTTGGTTTACTCTGGTAAATACAAAAGGTATAAACTTCACACAGGCCCTTGGTTACTGTGTATATCCGTTCATACCTTTTGATTTAGGAAAGATTGTAATTTCCGTAATACTTGGCAATGCCCTTAAACAGGCACTTAATAAAATTAACGTGTAAGTATGGCTATACCAAAGGGTGGGATGTTAATCATTCCATCCTTTATTGTTACCTCTTTATCGCCGGTTACAAGAAAGGCTCCAAGCTTTGTATATTCTCCATTAAGCTTTCCACTCACATCATTTCAAACTCATCCATGTCCTTAGGGACCCTTACACATACCCTCGGCATTTGCATCCTTTGTCCATTGCATTGGAGCTCTTTTGTTCTCGTCACGCCCGGAACCCTTCATTCCAAGCTCCTCTCCGTAATATATGAAGGCATTGCCGCTCATAAGCAGGTTCATTGCCCCTGCGAGCTTAATCATATCAACGCTTCTCTCTCCTGAGTAGTAGCCCGCAGAACGAGGTATATCGTGGTTTGTATAAAATGGTGCATTTATCTATATTTTTATAGTCCATAACATCATATCTATGGTAGGAAAGTGAAGGAGAAACTATAAATAAAACTGTAAAAGTTAAAGTAGGAAAAAATTAAAACTTTCACTATGGTTTTTAGTTATTAATTATGATATCATGGTAAAAAGTGTAAGGATTTGAGCGGATTATGAATATTTTTTTACAAGAGCCGGGAAAAAGCGAAGTTGTAGAGCTCCTTTGTCATAGTGTGCCAAATACTTTTTAACATACACATCATTTTATAAATATCCCGGGAGGCTTTTATGAAATTTAACAAGGATTTACTGGAAAAAAAGGTGGGTTGCATATACTTTTAGCTACCTGCTCTGCAGTGATTTTATATTTTCTGCTTTCAAATGTTTCCGATATCTTTAATGGACTAAGGGTTGTATATAAGGTGCTAAGCCCGCTCATTACCGGACTTGTTATAGCCTATGTCATTGATCCCTTTGTTACTTTTTTACAGAGGACTGTATTTGCAAATGTAAAAAATGAACACACGAGGAAGAAGCTTTCGGTAACTGTAGCCTTAGTTGGCATAGCCCTGCTTATAATTCTCCTTATGTTTGCACTTATCCCACAGATTGTCGTTAGTATTAAAAACACTGTTTAGCAACATGGATGAGTACATAAGGTCACTTCAGGGATTCTTACAGGCTGCAAGTGTGGAAGCTGCAACAAGAGGAATAGACATAAGCGGTATAACCAGATTCAGTGATGATATATTAAATGTAGTGGGGAAGAAGATACCTGAGAACTTTAATGGAATAGTAACTACATCCCTAAGTATAAGCAAGGCAATTTTTGATTTATTTATAGCAATGTTTCTTGCCATATATTTTCTAGCTGATAAAGAAAGACTTAAGGGCAGCTTTGACAGGCTGTTAAAGCGTCTTATGAAAGCAGATAGATACAAGGCTTTCGCAGGATTTTGGGCAAGGTGCAACAGTATTCTTATCAGATACATTGCTTTTGATATAGTGGACGGCATTATAGTCGGTGTAGCCAACTTTATATTTATGTCGGTAGCAGGCATACCTTATTCTGTGCTGATTTCCGTTCTTGTGGGAGTAACCAACCTAGCGCCGACATTTGGCCCTATAGTTGGAGGTATACTTGGAGGCTTCATTCTTGTGCTTGTTAACCCTCTTCAAGCACTGTGGTTCATCATATTTACTATTATACTTCAGACTATAGACGGCTACGTCCTTAAGCCAAAGCTCTTTGGTGGAAGCCTTGGAGTGCCTGGGGTATGGATACTTGTATCTATTGTAATTGGCGGAAGGGTTTTTGGAGTTGCAGGCATACTGCTTGCCATACCTTTTGCTGCTATAGTTGATTTTATCTACCACGATATGATATTTAGAGAAGCTAGGCTGAAGGAAGAGAAGGAAAAACAGAGTCAGGAAAAGCAGGCAGGCAAAAGCAAATAAAATTATTGCCTTAAATAGCACTTATGTGAAGTGTCTTAAAACGATAATATAGAGTATAACAGAAGAATGTACTGTGGTGGATATGTAGATGAATCTATGAAACCGGCACAGGCACATTCTTTTTTAGAGAAAACATTATGTGAGGTTATCTATAGTAAATTTTAGTCTCTGTCGTCAAAATGTACAACAAAGTCGCGATTTATATCTATAAAATAGTGCAATATTTTAGTTTATTTTTTCTTGCATTTTCCTGTGATTTAGTATATAATGTTCCTTGCGTTCAACAAAAGCGTGCGCGTCTTTAGCTCAGCTGGTAGAGCACCTGACTCTTAATCAGGGTGTCCAGGGTTCGAGCCCCTGAAGACGCACTAAAGAGGTCCTTGTTTGACAGAAAGCTGTCGGGTAGGGGCTTTTTTGTTTTTAAATTAATCTCTATTTCACTGATAGTCCCATCTTGACAGACAATAGGTTCTATTCTATACTTTAGTAGTTACAAGTAAATTTACAAAGCAGAGTAGGAAATTTAGCGTAAAGTGTCCATCAGACGGGGAGTTGCTGACGGAACGAAGGGGAAGTCCCGCGGTGAAATTTCCGCATCCCGCTGTTACATTAGAGAAATGCCAGGCTCTTTTGTAGTAAGGATAAACTGCAAAGGAGGTTAAAATGAACGAAAAAGAAAACTGTAAAAAATGTATCTTATTATCAGAGCTTCAGGGACTTGCACGATTTCCTTCCAATCTGGTAAAGGAAACCATTGCCCTGCCAAAGACCTTTGGTGAGTCAGCCAAAGAGTTTAAGAGTCTGCATACAGTGATTCTATGTGGTCTGCTAGGAGCTCTTAGTATTATTCTTAGCATGTTTGCTTCCATAGACTTTGGACCGTTTAAGGTAACTTATGCCTGGATTCCAAACCGTATTGTGGACTTCGCTTTTGGGCCTGTGGTTGGTGCGATCTACGGTGGAGTTATGGACGTGGTAAAGTTTATAATAAAGCCAAGTGGTACATTTAACCTGGCTTATACTGCAATGGCTGTATTTGCAGGGATAATATTTGGAACTGTGCTTTATAAAAAGCCTGTCAGTTTTATGAGAATAGTATTTGCACAGAGCTTGGTTAAAATCTTTATAAATGCGGGTATGGGGACCTACCTTATGGCATTTGAAAGAGGAAAGGCTCTTATGGAGTTACTCCCTGTAAGGCTTGTAAAGAACCTTATTATGATACCTTTAGATAGTATCATACTTTTCATTGTGCTCACAGCTCTTATGAAGGTGCTGCCTAAACTTAAAAGTGGAAGCCTTCACAAGGCTTAATGTTTTAGGCCTTTAGAAGTATTGTATCAAGTGCGTAAAATCGTGTTGGCACGTTCGGCTTAATAATATATATTCAGTCATCAGTTGGAGGGAACTATGGATAACGAAAAGAAGTTGGTTGTTGTGGCACTTGGAAGAAATGCGTTTGGGAAAACAATTCCAAAACAGAAGGAAAATGTAAGGCTTGCTGCGGAGAGGATAGCTGAGATTGTGGAAGCCGGCTACAGGGTTGTAGTTACACATAGTAACGGGGAGCAGATAGGTATGCTTCATACGGCAATGACTGAGTATTCAAGGCTTGAGCCGGAGTTTTCGGTTGCTCCTATGTCGGTCTGCGGTGCTCTTAGCCAGGGTTATATTGGATACGACTTACAAAATAGCATTAGGGAAGAACTCCTCAACAGAGGTATATACAAGACTGTTTGTACGATTATAACTCAGGTAAGAGTTGATCCTTTTGACAAGGCATTTACCAATCCGACCAAGGTAATTGGAAGATATATGAATCGTGACGAGGCAAATGCAGAGATTAACAAGGGTAACTTCGTAGTAGAAGAGGAAAAGGGATTTAGAAGGGTAATTCCTTCACCACGTCCTATCGATATCTATGAGATAGACGCAATTAGAACCTTGGCTGAGGCAGATCAGGTAGTCATAGCCTGTGGTGGCGGTGGTATCCCTGTTATGGAGCAGGGTACAGCCCTAAAGGGTGCAAGTGCCATCATAGAAAAGGACTTTACAGCGGCAAGACTTGGACAGATGCTTGGTGCTGATGAAATCATCTTCCTCACCAATAAGGACAACTTATTTGTTCATAAGGGAAGTCCTGATGAGATGCCTCTCTCTGAGATAACAGTGGCAGAAGCCAGAAAAATATATGGAAGAGGGCAACTTCGAGCCGGGACTTGACCTAGCAAAGATAGAGGCTGCAGTTGAGTTTGTTTCTACAGGTACTGGAAAGAGGGCTATAATAACCTCTATGGACAAGGTTCTGCTTGGAATAAAGGGAAGAGCAGGAACTATAATATCCTAAAATTACGATATTATGCAGATATTTTTGTAAGATGCACCAAGGCTATAGGCCGAGAATGGTTTATTTACTCGAATCCTGTGGGACAAGAGATTTGTAAAATGAGTACTAGATAACTATAGTAAGAAAAATAAAAATACAAAAAAACATCCAACCTATTTTAGGTTGGATGTTTTTGTGTAGTGAGCAATATCAAAGAAAAAAATTTTTCTAGTTAAATGTACAATTAGAACATATTTTTAATCGCTATCAGATGACGAAGTTTCTTCTGCTATGTCGTTTGCTTCATTGTTGCACTTGGTAAGAACTTCTTTTATATCATTTTCTCTCGCTATGGACTGAAGAGCAGCAATCCATAGAGAACGAACCTTAGCCCACCCAGGAGTAATCTGATAATAGTCTCCCATTGAAGGCATAAAATAAGCTAAGAATGTTCGCATTGTGGCACTGATATCAGTATCATCATAAAGCCCGGACAGTTCCTTATGTACAGGGAAAAAACGGCTTGCCTTAACTGCTTTTTTTACACCCTGGGGATCGTTAGTCATATAGTCGATAAAGACTTTAGCAGCATTAATTTTCTTTTCATCATTATTATTAAAGATACCAAAGCCCCATATACCAGCTGAAAGCTTTGATATGCCGTTTGGAGAAGGGAATTGCAAAGGAATAATCTCATCACCAGTCAATGTTTTACCTGCTTCATACTCAGCAGAATCAAGTTGTGTAGCAGGACTCCAGCAAATGCTTATTGCAAGCTCTCCTTGGCGAAATTTATAGACCTCTTCCTGGCTACCTAATTGAGGGTCGAGAATTATACCCTGCTGTGAGGTGAGAGCAGAAAGGGCTGCTATATTGCCAGGAGAATTAATGGTGTATGACTGATGTGTTTTATCTGTAAACGAACCACCATAAAGATTGGTAACCAGCGCGCGTGAACCCTGATCTCCATTTTGACTATTACAATAAATGGATAGAACATTTTTATGCCCTGATCTATATATAGCATTTACAGCCTTGAAAAAGTTTTCCGTAGTCCAACTGTGGTTTTTAAGGTCGACGTATTGAAGAGCATTTGCCTCTTCAAAAATACGTTTATTTATTGCCATACAGTGAGTCGCAACGCAAAGAGGATATTCATAGTACTTCCCATCGGACGAACGGCAAGCGTAGACAACATTTTCGTAGATGTCTTTTTGAGGCATCGGTATACATATCGCTAAGGTCGACCATAAGCCCCCTAGCACCCCAGTTAGCTACCAGCCTTTCAGGACCCTCAAGCACAATATCAGGAGCTTTACCGAGTCTAATCGCCTCCAGGATTTCCTTGTCACCAGTTCTGTAATTCAAATATCTTACTTTTACTTTGATTTCCGGGTGAGATGCAGTAAAGTCTTCGATTAGCTCGGTTACAGTCTCTTTATTACCCCAACCACCTATGGGATAAGTCCACAATTCTATTACTGCATCATCTATTATAGGTCTTGCTACATTGCTTGAACAAGAACTAGTAATGAGGAGGCAAAAATACGAGAGACAGACTGAACAAAGTTTTTCTTTATCATATTATCTACCACACTATTTTTTTATTAATTTTTAAACTTATTATTTAAGTATAGCAATGTAATAACTAATTTTCAAGATTTTTTTGTTTTGTAATACGATAGTAGAATGAAATAACGTAGGAATAATGTAGACTATTAAGCTCATTTGCTAAATGATTCTGAGATTTTGATACAATAGGACTGAAAAAGTGAGAGGTGAATTGAACTATGGATGTAGAATAATTTGTATGGTAAAAACTATATATACTTAATATTTAACACCTTGAAGGTCAAATAAAGTTTTGTTAAAATATTTTTGTAACGCTTAGTTTGAGAAAGGAAATGAGTATGAATAAATATGAAGATGCTTCAAAAAGGCTGATTAACTTTTTGGATAGTAACCCAAGCCCGTTTCATGTGGTGGATGCCCTGGCTAAGATGTATGAAAAGGCAGGCTTTAAGAGGCTTGATGAGAAGGAAAAATTTGATGTGGTTAAGGGTGGAGACTATTATGTAACCAGAAATAACTCCGCCATCATAGCTTTCAGAGTGCCAAAGGCAGGATTTAAGGGCTTTAATATAACATCTGCGCACAGCGATTCCCCTACATTCAAGATTAAGGCAAATGCGGAGATAAATGTAGAGAAGAACTTTGTTAAATTAAATGTTGAAAAATACGGTGGGATGCTTATGGCACCTTGGTTTGACAGACCTCTTGGAATTGCGGGCAGAGTAATGGTAAAGAATGGCAAGAAGATTGAGGAGAGACTTCTTCACATAGATAGAGATATTGTTATGATGCCTAATCTTGCTATTCACATGAATCGTGAGGCAAATGAGGGATATAAGTACAATGCACAAAATGATACCCAGCCTATCTTTGCCGAACTTGGTTCGGATATTACCTTGTATGATGTAGTTGCCAAGGAACTGGCTGTGTCTAAGGAAGTAATCCTTGATACGGACCTTTTCCTAACCAATAGGGTTAAGGGGACTTTCTGGGGTGCCGGCAATGAGTTTATAGCAGTAGGCAGGCTCGATGACTTACAGTGCGTATTTGCAGGTGCAGAAAGTATCATAGAAGCTAAAAATAAAAACAACATTATAGTTCATTGTGTATTTGACAATGAAGAGGTTGGCTCAGGAACCAAGCAGGGAGCAGCATCTACCTTCCTTAAGGATGTGCTTGTACGTGTGAACAAGGCCCTGGGTGGGGATGATGAGAGCTACTATCAGACTGTGGCAAGGAGCTTTATGGTATCCGCTGACAATGCGCATTCTGTACATCCAAACTATACAGAGAAAGCAGATCCTTGTAACAGACCTGTTGTCAACAAGGGAGTCGTTATCAAGTACAACGCTAACCAAAAATACACCACAGATGCAGTATCTGGCGCAGTATTTAGAGAAATCTGCGCAGAGGCAAAGGTCCCTGTTCAGACCTTTGTTAACTGTTCGGATGCAGCCGGTGGCTCTACCCTTGGTAATATCTCCAATACACAGGTCTCCCTGAATGCGGTAGACATAGGCATGGCTCAGTGGGCTATGCATTCACCTTATGAGAGTGGTGGTGTGAAGGATACTTACTACCTTGAGGCTGCACTGAAACAGTTCTTTAAGACTGATATTAGCGAAAAAAACTGGCGTAAACCGACTTATTATAAAAAGTAATCCGGAGCGGGGTATAATATTTACTCTGCTCTTTTTTTATGTATAGGAAATTTCTACGAAATTAGCTGTATATAAAAATCTCTGAGAGATCGAGTTTTGGGGGATATGCAGAGGCCGCTTACAAAAAGGTCCTTAGAAATTCCATACCACAAAAAAATATTTAAGTAAGGTGGCTTGTGGAAGGTTGTCCTGTGTGATGGAAGGTTCCATACAGGATTTAAGTTAGCTACCAACCTTAGTGAGATTAGATAGAAAAAAATTGATAAACATTTAGTTTTGGTTTGCAATTTCTATGAATTGTTAAAAGATTAACAATTTTATTCGGCGTTATTTATAATTTTTTTTGGTATAAATAACTAAAAAAAGCTTGCTTTTTATCTAAAAAAACATACTAAAAATTTAAAAAGCTAAACGGAGATAATTAGCATTTAACGAAAATGAGGAGGGCATGTGAATGGGAACTTTAGCAATTTCAGTACCAATTTGTGCGGCGATTGCGCTTATTTTTGCCTTTGGACTGGCAAAATGGATAGGAGGCCTCGACAGTGGAACGGATAGGATGAAGGAAATATCCGGATACATCCACGAGGGAGCCATGGCCTTTCTTAAGCGTGAGTACAAAACTATGGTCATAGTAGTCGCAGTACTTTTTGTGTTAATCGGGGTTCTTCTTAACAGTTGGGTTACAGCCATGCTTTATGTAGTAGGTGCATTGCTTTCAGTGCTTGCAGGCTACTTCGGTATGACGGTAGCAACTAAGGGAAATGTAAGAACTGCCAATGCAGCAAAAGACGGCGGTATGGTTAAGGCACTTAAGGTAGCCTTCCGCTCGGGTGCTGTTATGGGGCTTTGTGTGACTGGACTTGGACTTTTAGGACTTGGAGTTATTTTTGTGGCAATGGGAGTAGATGCTGCAGATGTAGTTACAGGCTTTGGCCTAGGTGCTTCTTCTATGGCGCTTTTTGGCCGTGTGGGTGGCGGTATCTACACCAAGGCAGCAGATGTAGGAGCAGACCTTGTAGGTAAGGTAGAGGCAGGTATCCCTGAGGATGATCCTAGAAACCCGGCAGTTATTGCTGACAATGTAGGCGACAATGTAGGTGACGTGGCTGGAATGGGCTCAGACCTTTTTGAATCCTATGTAGGCTCAATCATTTCAGCTATTACCTTAGCTGTAGTTATTCCAAAGATTACACCGCAGATAGGAGCAGAATTTGCCCTTGATCCTTATATGGGTTCACTTTTTCCATTGCTTCTTTCAGCTATAGGCATAATTGCCTCAATCCTCGGCATTATGTTCGTCAGAGGCAAAGAAGGCGGGAACCCTGCGTCAGCACTTAATGCAGGAACCTATGTAAGCGGTATCATAGTTATCATTGCTTCATTCGTAATGAGCAAGATGCTTCTTAATACCTACAATCCTGCCATTGCAATAATAGCGGGACTTATAGTTGGCATAGCCATAGGAAAGCTGACAGAGATATATACCTCAGGAGATTATAAGCATGTTAAAAAGATAGCAGAACAGTCACAGACAGGTTCAGCTACTACGATTATATCAGGACTTGGAGTAGGTATGATGTCTACACTTTGGCCTATTATCTGCGTTGCAGCAGGTATCCTTGTTGCCAATGCATTTGCGGGACTTTACGGTATTGCGCTTGCGGCTGTAGGTATGCTTTCGACCACAGCTATGACAGTTGCGGTAGACGCTTACGGTCCTGTATCAGATAATGCAGGCGGTATAGCAGAAATGTGTGAGCTTCCTCACGAGGTAAGAGAGATTACAGATAAGCTTGATGCCGTAGGTAATACCACAGCAGCCATAGGTAAGGGATTTGCCATTGGCTCAGCTGCACTTACAGCTCTTGCTCTCTTTGCTTCCTATTCACAGGTGGCAAAGCTTGAGTCTATAAGCCTCCTTGATCCTCTTGTAATAGCAGGCCTCTTTATAGGAGCTATGCTTCCTTTCCTCTTCTCAGCTATGACCATGAATTCTGTGGGCAGGGCTGCAAATGATATGATAGAGGAAGTAAGAAGACAGTTTAGAGAGGATAAGGGCATAATGGAGGGCAAGTCTAAGCCTGATTATGCAAAATGCGTAGATATTTCTACTAAGGCTGCACTTAAAGAGATGATACTTCCGGGACTTATGGCTATAGCGGCTCCTCTTGCTGTGGGTATAGTTATGGGAACTGAGGCTCTTGGTGGTATGCTTGCAGGAGCCCTTTCGTCAGGTGTACTTCTTGCAATCATGATGAGTAATTCCGGCGGTGCCTGGGACAATGCTAAGAAATACATAGAAGAGGGACATTTTGGAGGAAAGGGAAGTGAGCCACACAAGGCAGCAGTAGTAGGTGATACAGTGGGCGATCCTTTCAAAGATACCTCAGGTCCTTCTATAAATATTCTTATTAAGCTTATGACTATAGTTGCAGTTGTATTTGCTCCTCTTTTTGTGGCTATAGGCGGCTTACTTTAATTTGATTTTTATACCGGTTTAAGCTTGAAAAATGACGGCTCCGGTGCTAACATAAGCCTATAGATGTTGATAGGTGGTTGTGTAATAAGGCATCTGTTTTTAAGAAAATTAAGGCAGGTGCCTTAAATTTTGCCTGACACTGATTTGTTGTAGGGCTGATGTGTTGTCTGATGGCTAAGTCACGCCTCCACTAATAAATGTCCAGACTCGCTCCGGTTTTTCTGGAAGATGCCGGGTTAAGTTTTTGAATGATGACGAAAAACCTAATGCGCTCGCTTAGGCATTATTAGTTCCGGCTGTTTAACTGATAAGTCGGCAAAAACAAACACATCAGCCAAATGGGGCAGGTGGGGGAGTAGCTGTCTTTCATTTGGCATTTGAGTTATTATGTGTGTTAATTTAAGGTATCAGCTCCGAATGATAAATTCTAAGCGAGCGCATTAGGCGTAGCGAAGCGGATGCCGGAGCGAGTCTGAAATGTTATCATTCGGAGCGTCACTTAGGCTGGTTTATGTAATTCGACAACTTAGAATTGTAAATTACTAATATCGAGCAGTATTAGAAATATTTAATGAGTAGGTAAAGAGGCAAAAAATGGAAAATAAACTTATTAAAGAATTAAGAGAAGAAATATCAGGGAAAAAGGTACTCGTTCTGGGCTTTGGAAGAGAAGGAAAGCTAAATCTTGAGGTAGTGGCAAGGGCAGGAGAAGTGAGTGAAATTGTCATTGCGGATCAGAATGATATCAATACCCAGGAAGCAAGGGATATAGTCACTAAAGCAGGAAGTAAGAACCTCGATATAAGTACAATAACAGGAGAGGACTATTTGTCTCACTTAGACGAGTTTGATATAGTCTTTAAGAGTCCCGGAGTAGTCCTTCCTAAGCCTTTTTATGAATATAAAGCCATGATAACTTCTCAGGCACAGTATTTCCTAAAGGTATATGGAGACCAGACCATAGGAGTGACAGGAACCAAGGGGAAGAGCACTACCACAACCCTCATTTACCACGAACTAAAGGAAAATGGCTTTGATACAGTTTTGGTTGGAAATATTGGTATACCTGCCTTTGGGCTCATAGACGAGATAAAGGATGATACTAAGGTAGTATTTGAACTTTCCTGCCATCAGCTGGAATACGGCAGGTATTCTCCTCATATCGGAGTATATCTAAATGTCTTCCCTGAACATCTTGACCACTATGGCAGCTTTGAAAAGTATAGGGCTTCGAAAGAAAACATTTACAAAAATCAAAAAGAGGGAGACAGACTCTACTGTGGAACGGGAGTTGTCCCAAAAGAAGGAGAGGCAAAGTCAAAGATAACTGTAATTTATGACTTCAACAGAGATGACAAAGAGTATGAAAATGATGAGCATGTTACTACGTTTGTAGAAGGAGACTTCATATCCCACAAAACATTTACCTTTAGTATAAAAGAGCATGAAACAGCCTTAAGAGGCTTTCACAATTTCTTTGATATAGCCATAGCTTTCGCTGTCTGCACGGACCTTGGTGTAAGTATAGAAGGCTTTGAGGCTGCTCTAAGGACATATAAACCTCTCCCGCACCGCCTTGAATTCGTGGGGAATGTAGACGGGATAAAATTCTACGACGATTCCATTTCCACAATTCCTGCTACAGCGATAGAAGCGATGAATACCATAAGTGATACTGATACTATAATCATAGGAGGAATGGACAGAGGAATAGACTACGAGCCTCTTATAAAATACCTTGAAAAGTCTAAGGTTCCTAATATTATTCTTATGGAGACTACCGGGGCAAGGATTAGGGAAGAGATAAAGATGGGCTATATGGAGTTAAACAATTCAGACAGACTTCATCTTGTGGACAATCTTTATGATGCAGTTAAGCTTGCAAAGAAGATAACTAAGAAGGGCAAATCCTGCATTATGAGTCCTGCTGCCGCAAGCTACGGCATATTTAAGAACTTTGAAGAAAGAGGAGAGACCTTTAAGAAGTTTGTAAAAGAAGAATAATCCGAATTCTATCAACCTTTTGTGTACAGGGCCCAAAACTGAAAGAAGAAATTTCTCTAAAAAACGCAGAAAAAATTTAAAATAAAGAATTGATAATCGCGCTTTTTTGTTTTATCATGTGTTTTGCAGAGTCATAGGAGTTATTATACGATGGCGCATCATAGAATGATGGTTGTTAACATTTGACATTGTAATGAGAAGATTGTGAATACTTTTAGGGAATGCTCGGATTGTTGGGGAAAATAAATAATAAGGATTCAGGTACAAAATGAAAGAAAAGAAGAATCTTACACTGAATTATATCTTTGTTCAGGTTGGCATGTGGGCAATGTACGCTCCCCTTATGGGGTACACTTCAGTTTTTTTACTTGCAAAGAAATTTACCAATACGGAAGTCGGTATAATTTCAGGACTTAGCTGTGTAATATCCGCAATTTTGCAGGCCATAATATCTGCCTATGCGGATAAGGAGAATGCTAAGTCAGTTAAAACCCTTCTCACTATGATTGCGGGTTTCCAGCTTGTTCTAGCGGGTGTGCTCTTTGCCCTTGGCAACCATCTCTTTTTGGTGGCGGGACTGGTATTTGGAGCCCTTATTGCTATAATGCAGCTAATGGTGCCCCTTACTAACTCTCTTGCCATGGAAATGATGAACCAGGGAAATGAGATTAACTACGGAGTTGCCAGAGGGACAGCCTCTTTACTGTACGCAGTTTTGGTGAACTCGATGGGAGCCTTTGTAAAAGGTGATGACTTAAGCATAGTTCCTATTGCAACCATGATATCTGCGTCTATTCTTCTTGTTGGAACCATCCTCTTTCCGTTTAAGAAGGCTGAAAAGGAGGCAGGAAGGATTAAATGATAGAGCTAATGTGACGAAACCTTTCTTAGCGAAGTACCCTAAGCTGGCTATATTCCTGGTAGGAGCTATTTGTGCCTATGTAGGTCATAATCTGATAAATACATTTTTATATCAGATTGTTATGCTAAAGGGTGGAACTCACACCAATATGGGTATATGCCTTGCTTTGGCTGCTGTATTTGAAATTCCTGTGATGTTCGGGTTTGCCTTCCTTGTTGCAAAGAGAGATAGTAGCACCTGGGTAAGGGTTGGAAGTGTAGGTATTATGTTTAAGATAATCCTCACCCTGATTGTACCGAATGTAATGAGTCTTTACTTTGTACAGGTCTGTCAGCTGTTTGGTTTTGCGACCTTCGTAGTGGCTACGGTTTATTATGCAAACCATGCCGTAGAGGAATGTGATAGAGTTAAAGGGCAGGCTTATATGACTATGTCTAATACACTTGGAATAGTTTTTGCTTCTCTTCTTGGTGGAGCACTTATAGATATTCTTGGTACAAATGGAATGCTTGTGGTAGGCTCCATAATTTCGGTTGTAGGCTGTGTATTAGTATTCATATCGACTACTAAGGAAAAGAAGGAGGCTATATAGGAAGATTGACAAAGTCTATCCGTTATAATATCATATAGATATTGTATACAAGTATACCGATGTGGAGGTTTTATGAAAAAAATACCGTTTGTAACATTAGATGAGGTAAAGGAAATAGTAAAGACCTACCCTACTCCTTTCCACATCTATGATGAAAAGGGGATTAGGGAAAATGCGAGAAACCTAAAGAAGGCCTTTAGCTGGAACAAGGGCTTTTAAGGAGTACTTTGCAGTAAAGGCTACACCTAATCCATATATTTTTAGATATTCTAAAAGATGAGGGCTGTGGAACTGATTGTTCCTCGCTTACAGAGCTTATGATGAGTGAGGCCTGTGGAATAACCGGAGAGAACATTATGTTTTCGTCCAATGTTACTCCTGCAGAAGAATATGTAAAGGCAAGGGAGCTTGGGGCTATCATCAATCTTGACGATATAACTCATATAGACTTTCTAAAAGACTGTGCAGGCATACCTGAGAAAATAAGCTGCCGTTACAATCCGGGCGGAGTATTCAAGGTAAGTAACGACATTATGGATAATCCAAGTGATGCCAAGTACGGACTTACCAAGGCTCAGATGTTTGAGGCATTTACCCGTCTTAAAGAGCTTGGAGTAAAGGAATTTGGCATACATTCATTCCTTGTAAGTAACACAGTGACCAATGACTATTATCCTATGCTTGCAACAGAGCTTTTTAAGCTGGCTGTAGAGCTTAAGGAAAAATGTGATGTTCATATTGGCTTTATCAATCTTTCGGGAGGTGTAGGAGTTCCTTACAGGCCTGAACAGGAGCCAAATGACATCTTTGTCATAGGTGAGGGAGTAAGAAAAGCCTTCGAAGAAATCCTGGTGCCAAATGGTATGGGGGATGTAAGTATATTTACAGAGCTTGGAAGATTTATGCTTGCTCCATACGGACATCTTGTAACTAAGGCAGTTCATGAAAAGCATATCTACAAAGAGTATATAGGTGTAGATGCCTGTGCGGCTAATCTTATGAGACCTGCAATGTACGGAGCTTATCATCATATAACGGTGCTTGGTAAGGAAGATGAGAAGGAAGAGTTTAAGTATGATGTGACAGGCTCTCTATGTGAGAACAATGACAAGTTTGCCATAGACAGGATGCTGCCTCATATTGATATGGGAGACTATCTTGTTATCCACGATACCGGAGCCCATGGTTTTGCAATGGGATATAATTACAATGGAAGGCTCAGATCGGCAGAGCTTTTAAGAACAGAGGCGGGTGGAGTTAAACTCATAAGAAGGGCTGAAACGCCTGCTGATTATTTTGCCACCTTGGACTACCCGGGGCTTGGCAAAGCTAAGTAAAAAAATTTTTTTTTCATTTTTTTGTGATTTTTAAAAAGAAAAAGACTAAAGTAATGATTTTTTTGCCGATAAATAAATCAGAGATACTAATTGAACTTGGTTAGGAGATTTATTTATCGGTTAATTTATATCCAAACCAAACTGATTTAATGGAAGGTGATGTTATGAGAGTAGATAATTTTGGACAGATTTCAAACGCTTACAACGTGAGCAAGGCAAGAAAGCCTGAAGCCGTGGCTAAGACTGAGAGAGGCAGTGACACAGTTGAAATCTCTGATGCAGCTAAGACATTTCAGGTAGCAAGAACAGCAGTGAATTCTGCTTCTGATGTTCGTGCTGATAAGGTTGCACAGCTTAAGTCTGCAATTGAGAACGGTACTTACTCTGTTTCCGCAAGAGATATAGCTGATAAACTTCTAGAGGGACGTTTTTAAATAGAAGATGGCAAATAAATAATCGGAGGAACTATGGCGAGCTTAATTGAAGAACTAATCATGGTCCTAGGCGAAGAGGAAAGGATTTATAGTGAAATCATTCCTCTCGCTGAGAAAAAAACCCGAATAATTGTAAAAAATGACCTCCAGTCTTTAACCGACATTACTGAGAAAGAGCAGGCTTTAGTAGGCGAAATCAGCAAGTTGGAGAAAAAAAGACAGGAGGTCATTCGTAATATAGGCGTAGTTATGAATAAGAAAGAAAGTGAATTAAACTTCCTTTCTATCATAAATCTGATAAGAGGTCAGGAAAGGGAACAGCAGGAGCTTAGAATTATACACGATAAGCTTAAAAGCACCATAAACCTTTTAGCTATGCTTAATGAGAGAAATCAGATGCTTATAAAGCAGTCACTCGAAATGATAGATTTTGATATGAACCTGCTTCAGAGCCTGAGGACCTCTCCGGGAGTGGGACAGTATAATACATCCTCAGAAGTTGAGCTTCAGGGCGAAAAGAGTGGGATGTTTGATGCTAAGAGTTAATTACAGCAGGGAGATATAATATGAGTTTAATGACAAGTTTTGGTGTGGGAGTTTCAGGTCTTACCACAGCCCAGCATTCACTTAATGCAACCGCGCACAACTTAACTAACGTTGATACTAAGGGATATGTGCGCCAGCAGGTGCTTACTGTTGACAAGGAATACGAAAGAACAGCAACACTTAGATATATGGACCAAACCGGTCATGGCTCTCTTGTAGACAAAATCAGACAGCTCAGAGATAGATTTTTGGATGATTCTTTTAGAAGGGAGAGCGGAAGACAGGGATTCTACAATGCACAGGCGGAAATTGTGACAGAAGTAGAGAATCTTTTCGGCGAACTTCAAGGCACTACCTTCCAGAGTTCGATGGAAAACCTTTGGAAATCCGTTCAGGAACTTCAGAAGGAGCCTGAGAGTGTGGTTGCAAGAACTTCGCTTGTAGAGACAGCGAATACTTTTATGGAGCGTTGTCATACCATTACTTCTCAGCTTAAAAGCCTCAGACAGGATATCAATCTTAAGATAGAAAATACTGTTAAGCGTATTAATGAAATCGGAGTAAGACTTGATCAGATAAACGATGAAGTCCGTAAGGAAGAGGTCATAGGTCAGTCAGCAAACGACTATAGAGATGAGAGAAACAAGCTGCTTGATGAGCTTGGAAGCTATGTGAAGGTTAGCTACAAAGAAGTTCGTGATGGCTCTGTGCTTGTAACAGTAGAGGGAACACAGTTTGTAACCGAATTTGGAATAAATGAGATAGGTCTTAAGACTACCGATGACGAACTTAAGCTACATACTCCTGTATGGAACTTTGACATAAATGATGATAAGGAGCCAAGAGAAGTATTTAACTTCGACTTCCCTCCTACAGCGGCAGCAGATACCGATATAGGCTCACTTAAGGGGCTTTTTGCTTGCGAGGGGAAGACAGGGAAGATATATCGATGTTCCTGTGCAGCCAAAGCCCGAGGACTATGAAGAGGGCGAAAATGACGAGCATTATATAAATGCAATGAGAGCCTTCGAGCAGGCAAAGGTTAATTACAACAATACTGTAGCCCCTTCTCTTTTAACCAATACGGAGGCTCAGTTTGACCAGTTAATCCACGGTCTTACAACAATGATAAATGACATACTTGCTCCAAACCTTACCGCAACCTGGACAGATGGAGGAGTTCCGGTGTGGAAGAACTCGGAAGGCAAGGTGCTTGAGGGAGATGAAATCCCTAATATAGACATTTCAGACTTAGAAGACTATAAGATAGAGGAAAAAGATGCCTTAGGCAATCCTACAGGAAGATACAAGGTATCCATCCTCGATGCTAAGAATGCGCCTGTGAGTGCAGATAATACAAAGACTCCGGGCAATGCTCTCTTTGAGAGAAAGAGTATGCCTCGTTATAAAGAGCTTGATGTGGAGATGGACGGTAAAAAGGTAATGCTCTACAACAGCGAGGACTATGATCCTAACTATGAGGGCTCAAAATATTCAATATTCTCAATGGGAGAAGTTGAAGTAAATAAGCAGATAAGAGAGAATGTATCTCTAATACCTTTAAGCTACAACACCAACACAGGTGATTACAGTATGGATATAGCTGCAAAGCTAAATAAAGTATGGGATGAAAAAAATTTGCAGTGTTAAATCCAAATACACTTACAAAGAATACTTTTATGGAGTATTATACAGCGTTCACCTCAGAGGTAGCCAATACAGGACATACCCTCAAAGCTCTGGCAAAGAGCCAGGAGACCACAACCCAGAGTGTGGATAACCAGAGACAACAAGTGCTTGGAACCTCTTCAGATGAAGAGCTTACACATATGATTAAATTTCAGCAGGCCTTTAATGCAGCATCCAGATATATTACGGTAATAGATGAGATGCTTGAGCACGTTGTAACCAGACTTGGTTAAGGCCTATTCGTGAACAAATAGGAGATATATATGCCATCAACATTTTTTGGATTGGATATAGGTACGTCAGGACTTCATACCTATCAGGCTGCGCTCAATACAACTGCGCACAATATAACTAACACAAAGACAGAAGGATACAGCCGCCAGCAGGTTAACCGCCAGGCAAAGGATCCTATTGCCGTTGCGCAGCGCTATGGTATGGTAGGAACCGGTGTTACTGCCAACAAGATTTCCCAAATAAGAGATGAGTATTATGACATAAAATACCGCTCGGCGAATACGGTTAACGGAGAATATGAAAGCAGAGCTTACTACTTAAATAACATCCAAAATTTCTTAAATGAAATTAAGGAGGGTGGTTTCAATACCAACTTTAAGAATCTTTTCAATGGTATGTCAGAGGTTGAAAAAGATCCTACCAGTAAGTCTGCAAGAGCACAGATGGTCAATCAGGCCTATGCACTCACTGAGTATTTTAACAATGTATCTGAGAATTTGAAAAATACTCAGAACGAAGTTAACTTCAACATTAAAAATACAGTAGATACGATTAATTCATACGGTGACCAGATAGCAACCCTTACCAAACAGATAAACATGGTTGAGGTAAGCGGAGGCTTTGCCAATGACCTTCGTGACCAGAGAAATCTCCTTGTAGACAAACTCTCAGAGCTTGCAAGCGTAAGTGTTAAGGAGGAGAAAATAGGCGAGGCTCTTGATGGAAAGCTTGCGGGAGTTACCCATTATACAGTTAAAATAAACGGTGGTTATCTTGTAAATAACTACAGGGCAAATAAGCTTGACGTAGTGCCAAGAAACTATATCAGCAATATAAATGATGTAGAAGGTCTCTATGATGTGACCTGGGCAGATGGTCAGGGCTTTAGCTCACATAACAGCCACCTTGGCGGTAAGCTTGGTGCCCTCTTTGAGATGCGAGACGGCAACAATATGGCATCACTTAGATGCCATGTCAAAGAGGCTTCAGAGGGAGATACAGAGCTTACTTTAGAAGATACCAATATCAACAGCATTGAGGAAATGAACTTCCCTCCTAGAGGACGCATCCAGTTAGGAAGTGAAGAGTACGAGTACACAGGCTTTGATGTAAAGATTGAAAATGACGAAGATACAGGAAAGACTAAGTATAAATATATTTTCAAGTTAAAGGAAGATAAGCCTATTACTAAGGACATCACCGAAGACTCAAAGGTAGTGGCAAAGATAGGTGAGCAGGTTAATTTTAAGGGAATTCCTTATTATATGGACCAGTTAAATACCTTTGTAAGAAAGTTTTCAAAGGAATTTAATGAGGTACATAAGACAGGTGTAGACCTTGACGGAAATCAGGGAGGAGACTTCTTCAACGGCATTGACAAGGCTACAGGAGAGAACTACAAGTTCAAGGTGCCTGGAACTGAGGATGAAGACGGCAATGAAATAACAGAGTTCTCATCAGATGATGAAACCTACTATAGATTGGTTGCGCACAATTATTCCGTAACAAGGGCATTTAAGGAGAATCCAGGACTCATTGCGGCTGCAAGTACAATCTCAGAAGGTGTCGAAAAATACAGATGTAATGAAGAAACTTGAGAGTCTTCAGAGGGATAGGGACCATGTTTGATCATGGTAAGCCGGAGGAATTCTACCAGTCGCTTACCTCAGATATTGGTGTAGGTGCAAAGACAGCAGAAACATTTGCAAAAAAATCAGGATATGATGGTCAAGTCAATAAATAACCAGAGACTCTCTATTTCAGGGGTTGATACTGATGAAGAGGCAATGAATCTTGTAAAATTTAAGAATTGTTATGACCTTTCAGCTAAAGTTATAACAGTAATGAACGAAATATATAATAAGCTGATTAATGAAATGGCAGTTTAATTTCAAAGTTATATAGAAAGGACTTAAGGCTATGATGAGAGTTACCAACCAGATAATGACCAACAATACTCTGGCTAATATAAATACTAACAAGCTCAATCTTATGAGTATAGAGGAACAGTATCAGACAGGAAAGAAGATACAGCGCCCTTCTGATGATCCGGTTGTGGCAGTCAGAGCATTGAAGCTTCGTAACAATCTTACTGAGATAAAGCAGTATTTTAAGAAGAATGTTCCGGATGCAAGGAGCTGGATGCAGGTAACTGAAAGTGCTCTTACTCAGGTGACTGACATCTGTAGAACACTTCACGGCCTTGCTGATCAGGGTGCTCAGGACAGTCTTACTACTGAGAACCGTGCAAGTATAATGAAGTCTATGGCCCAGTACAGACAGCAGGTATACAAAGAGGGCGATGCCAACTATGCAGGAAGATATGTATTTACGGGCTATAAGACAGATACAAGCCTTACATATCTTGAGAATGACAAGAGTAAGCAGTATACAATAACTGAAGAGCTTGATAAGACAGCCCTTAAAAACAGCCTAAGGACTTACGGCGGATTTTCTCTTAAGGATTATGAACCGGGTGGAGTAAATGATTTTACTGAACACGCTGAGAATAAGGAAGTAAACTATATCAGACTTTCATATAAGAACCTTGATGCTTCCTCTGATGATTTTCCAAAGCTAACGTTTAAGGATGCTGACGATAATGAGGACAGCATAGATATCACTTCAACCAATGAAAATGGAGAAGTGCTTACTTCTAAAGATCCAAGGGCTTACGAAAGCCTGAAACAGGAGCAAAGTTCATAGCTGACACGGGAGAGCTCATTCTTTCAGATGAGGCTTATGAAAATCTTAAGAGTGCAAAAAACTTCAATGTAGTGTATAATAAGACTGAATTCCAGTCCGGCGATGTTCGTCCTGAGCACTATTTTGACTGCATAGCAACTCCTTTTGATGCGGATGGCAATCTTACAGAAGATGAAAGTAAGATAATTAACTATAAAAAGGAAGACCAGGACATAGAGTATGAGGTAAGTTTCAACCAGAGACTTCAGATAAATACTCAGGCAAAGGATGCACTTACTCATGACCTTGGCAGAGAGCTTGACGGAATTCTTACAAGCATTGAGGATGTGAATCTGGTAGAAAGTAAAATTAAAGAAGTAGATAAGATAATAGGCAATACTACAGATGAGAATGATCTTACGAGCCTTAAGCGACTTAAGGAGGCTATGAATACGGAGCTTACACTTAAGAAGAAGGTTATGCAGGATAGATTTTCTAAGGCTATGAATAACATAAGAGATTATCAGGATGTAGTAAATAAGGCTATTGCAGACCTTGGCAGCCGTGATGCAAGACTCGACCTCACAGAAGAGAGACTTTCCGGTCAGACAGATGATTTTACTGACCTTATGTCAAATAATGAGAATGCGGATCTTGCAGAGACTATTATTAACTTTAATGCACAGAATGTAATATACAATGCATCTCTTCAGGCAGGTGCAAAAGTAGTGCAGAATTCATTATTGGACTTTTTAAGATAAACATTAACCATATAACCTAGATGAAAGAGGTGGAAAACATGCTTGTAAAGACAAGATTTTTTGGAGAAGTTGATATCGAAGATGAGAAAATCCTTACATTTGATAATGGGATTATGGGCTTCGAGGATATGAAACGCTGGACACTTATTTATGACATTGAAAAGGGCTCCGAGGGACCTATTTCATGGTTCCAGTCACTTGATATGGCGGAGCTCGCTCTTCCTGTAATCAACCCATATACAGTTACAGCGGTATATGAACCTGTAGTTGAAGATGAGCTTCTTAAGCCACTCGGAGAATTTAAGGATGAAGAGCTTGTTACATTTTTAACTATTACTATTCCTGCTGAGGACCCTAGCAAGACAACCGCTAACTTTAGGGCTCCTATATTTATCAATCCCGTAAACCGTAAGGGAATACAGGTGATAGTAAACAATGAAGACTATCCTATTAAGTTTAGCATCTACGAATCAGTTCAGAAAATGAAGGCAGAAAAAAACAAGTAAGAGGAGGAATAACAATGTTAGCTTTATCAAGGAAACCCGGCGAAAGTGTCATTATCGGAAATGACATCGAGCTTACCATCCTTGAAGTAAAGGGTGAACAGGTGAAAGTCGGAATTAAAGCTCCAAAGAGCATTGCGATTTATAGAAAAGAACTGTTCGAACAGATACAGGAGTCTAATAGAGAGGCTTCCAATACTTCAGAAAAGGATATGAAGGATATCAACAAAATTTTCGAATAGAGTACTTCAGGGGTTAAGTTAACCCTAAAAACTGCCGATAAGACTTATAGAAAGCGTGTTCTATGTTTTAACTTTATTTCAATATGCAAAGGATTGTATGTTTTAAGTTTACATGGAGGTGAACAAATGAGTCTTAAGGTGATGCCTAATGCTGTAAGTCAGTCTGGCATCGAATTTAACGGCAGTATAAGCTACCCTGCAAAAAGCAGGAGAGAGACTGGATTTGACATCGACGTAGCTATTACCGATCGTGCCAATAGGGTTATGTTGGACAGACTGACAACCAGGGAAACGAAAACGGGATTGCGGGCTCAGAAGATGAGCGCCGCATTAAAGATGCTATTGACCAGGCGAATGAGAGGATTAAGCAGTCAAACGGTTATAGGAGGTTAGCTTTTTCGTATAATAAGGAAACTGGGAAGATTTCCATAAAGGTATATGATGAGCTGACTCGTGAAGTAATCAAAGAGATTCCGCCTGATAAAAACAAAAGTATACTTGAGAAACTAAGATGATTTGGCAGGTATAGTTGTTGACGAAAAAAAGGTAAGGAGGAATTGATATGGCAATAAGACTTTCAGGAATTAACTCTGGTATGGATACTGATTCCATGATCAAAAAGATTATGGATGCACAGAGAACCAAGCTTAGCAAGGTTGAAGGAAAGAAAACTAAGCTTGAGTGGAAACAGGATAAGTGGAAAGAGCTTAATACTAAGCTTTATTCCCTTTATACCAATAAGATATCTGCACTTAGATTCTCAAGTGCTTATACAACAAAAAAAGTTTCCAGTTCAGATGAGAATATTGTAAAGGTTACCGGTGATCCATCAGCGTCTGACGGAGCACATAAGATTCAGGTTAAGCAGGTAGCTACAGCTCAGAGCGTAACCGGTGCAAAGGTAACTGATATTGAAGATTTTGGTAAGGACTCAGTGCTTACTGACATCGGTTTTGAACTTGGTGAGGAGGTTACATTTAAGGTAGGCGATAAGGAGCATACCTTAGAGGTTAACGGAGACACCACAGTTGGAGATTTTCTTAATGCAGCTAAGAAAGCAGGTATTAATGCAACTCTTGATACCAAGCAGCAGAGATTCTATTTATCTTCAAGAGAAAGCGGTTTAGCTAATGCTTTTGAGATTACAGAGTCTAAGAACGGAGTAAGCATGACAAGCGGACTTGAGAAGCTCGGTCTTTCAGGTTCGGGAGTTACCAAGCTTGATGCAAAAAATGCAATCTTTAAGGTAGATGGTACAGAGTATGAGACAGCTACAAATACCAATAGTATTAATGGTCTCAACATAACTGTTTCCGGAACTACTGCTAACTATCACTTAGGTGATGCAGGAAAGAGTGTTGCAGTAAGCGCCACTACAGATGTAGAATCCGTTTACAATAATTTCAAGGGATTTATTAAGGAATATAACTCAATCTTAAAAGAGATGAATGATCTCTACTATGCAGGTTCTGCAAAAGGTTACTCTCCTCTTACTGCTGACCAGAAGAAGGATATGTCTGAAAAGGACGTTGAGAACTGGGAGAAAAAGATTAAGGATTCACTTCTTAGAAGAGATGAGAAGCTTGGCAATGTACTTAACGGCATGAGGACTGCTATGCAGACTTCAGTTAAGGTAGGAGCTGACTCAAATGGAGAAGGCGGAACCAAGTACAGCCTTGCAAGCTTTGGAGTTATGACATCTTCTGACTATAAGGAAAAAGGGACAGCTCCATATATTCGGAGATTCTGAGGACGGAGTATATTCTTCAAGAGAAGATAAGTTAAAGAAGGCTCTTACGGAGAATCCAGCTGAAACAGCAGAGGCTCTTCAGGGAATAATGAAAAATCTTTATGAGAAGATGACAGATGCAATGAAGGGTACAAGCCTTTCATCAGCAATGACCTTCTACAACGATAAAGAAATGACAAAACTTACTACAACATATAAGAAAGAATACACTACACTTGAAGAGAAGTTAAACAAGATGGAAGACAAGTATTACAAGCAGTTCGCTGCTATGGAAAAAACTATGGCTACCATGAATGCTCAGAGCAGTAAGCTTCAGAGTATGATTGGAAGATAATAACAAGAATATTAAGAGATATCATAATTATGGTATCTCTTTTTAATGCATAGGAAATTTCTCCGAAATTACTTGGGCTTTTTGTTGTGTATGAGGCCTGAAATTAACATTTGCGAATAAAAAATATCTATATATGTGAACTAAGGCGATAAATACACGAGTAACAAAACAATATTTCACAATTTAAATTTTCTAAAAGCAGCTAAAGTATAGTTTTTCTTTATCCGATATATACTTTGTAATTAGTAACAGACATACATTTGGAGGGAGTACGATGACAAACGCAGCAAGTCTTTATCAGGGAGCATCAATCAATACAGCTACACCTGCTGAGCTTACACTTATGCTCTACAATGGAGCAATTAAGTTTTGTAACCAGGCAATGGCCGGTATTGAGGAGAAGAACTTAGAAAAGGCAAACAACAACCTGATTAAAGCGCAGAACATTATATGGGAACTTCAGGGAACTCTGGATTTCAAATATAAGGTAGCAAAAGATTTTGATCTCATTTATCAGCGCATATTAAGAAACCTGCTTATGGCTAACATCAGAAAGGATGCAGATAAGCTTAACGAAGCCCTTGAGGATATTAGAGGAATGAGGGATGTATGGGTAGAAGTAATGAAGGCGGCGAAGAATTCATGATGAATACGGAAGTTGGGAATTACTTAGAACTTATGGCTGATTCTCTGGTTAAAAAGGGAAGAAAACTTGAAGAGGTGCTTGAACTTACAAAGGCACAGGAAACCCTTTTAAACATGGAGAATGTTAATGAAGAGGACTTTGACAATCTCATAAACAAAAAAAGTACTTTGATTGAAGAAATCAATAAGTTAGATGAAGGCTTTGAACTTATCTACAACAGAGTAAGGGAAATGGTAAAAGAGAATCCTGAAGCCTATAGAGATAAGATTGAGAAGCTTCAGAACTCAATCAGAACACTTGTGGATAAGGGAGTGGAGATAGAAGCTTCCGAAAGAAGAAACCAGGTTAAATTCGACCTTAAGGTTTCTAAAGGTAAGGACAAGGTTAGAAGTTATAACTTAAGCAGCAATGCGGTTGCCAAATACTACAGCAATATGAATGGGACTGTGGAGGAGACAACATATTTCGTGGACAAAAAAAAATAATTATAAAATACTAAAGTTTTTGAAAACGATGTCGATATATATTGTGAAGGTAAAACTTAAGGCTAATCCAAAGGAGTGTACGGCCTTATAGAGAGGCCAAAAGTTTTATAACTATATTATATTAACTATTCAGCAAGGAAGCTGAATACAAATTCAAGGAGGAAAATTATTATGGTAGTACAGCACAATCTTACAGCAATGAACTCAAACAGACAGCTTGGTATCACAAGCTCATTACAGGCAAAGTCTTCAGAGAAGCTTTCATCAGGTTACAAGATCAACAGAGCAGCAGATGATGCAGCAGGTCTTTCAATATCTGAGAAGATGAGAAGCCAGGTTAGAGGTCTTAACAGATCTTCAGCTAACGCACAGGATGGTATATCACTTATCCAGGTAGCAGAAGGTGCACTTAACGAGACACACTCTATACTTCAGAGAATGAACGAGCTCGCAGTTCAGGCAGCGAACGATACCAATACTGAGGACGACAGAGGCGCAATCCAGAAGGAAGTAACAGCTCTTACATCTGAAATTGATCGTATCAAAGATACAACAGCGTTCAATACACAGAACCTTCTCGATGGTGAGTTTACTGACAAGAAGATCCACGTAGGTGCTCTTAAGGATCAGACAATTGAAATCAGCATCGGTAACATGGATGCAGCTACAATTGGTGCAGCTGATCAGGATCTTACAACTCAGGATGGAGCAGAGTCTGCTATCGAGGCATTCCAGGGAGCAATTAAAGTTGTTTCTGATCAGAGATCAGACCTTGGTGCTCTTCAGAACCGTCTTGAGCATACAGTACTCAACCTTGACAACGTATCTGAGAATACACAGGCAGCTGAGTCACGTATCCGTGATACAGATGTTCCTACAGAAATGGTTAACTTCAGTAAGAATAACATTCTTGCTCAGGCAGGACAGTCAATGCTTGCACAGGCTAACCAGTCTACTCAGGGTGTTCTTTCATTGCTTAGATAATCCTAGGTTACGCATAATGAGAAAGGCCGCTAGAAATAGCGGTCTTTTTTTATTTGACAGGAAATTTCTCCGAAATTACCTGTCAAACAAAAAACTCTCCGAGGGATGCACAGCTCGCGGCAGGGGAATTTGCCTTACGGCACCGCTCGCGCGCGAAGTGTGTGCGAGCACACACTTTTTTTATGTTACATTTTGGTTACAAAATGTGGATTCCAATGTTTTTTTAAAAATAGGATATTGAAAAAAATGTAACCGCATGTTAAAAATTATAGATGAAGGGCATTCACAAATGATGAAACTGCTCTGAAAAGTTGAGAAATATAGATAATTTATTGCAGTAAAAAGGATTTTTGCAAATATTTTTTTAAAAATATTAAATTATCTATTAAGTTTTTGGATTCCATCGCCGATATATATTATGTGAGGAAGAGAGTATAGAGCTTACGGCCGAAGCCTAGTTCAAACCTCGCTTACAAAATAACAAAAAAATAACGGCAAGGAAGCCGATAGTTAATTCAAGGAGGAAAAATTATTATGGTAGTACAGCACAATCTTACAGCAATGAACTCAAACAGACAGCTTGGTATCACAAGCTCATTACAGGCAAAGTCTTCAGAGAAGCTTTCATCAGGTTACAAGATCAACAGAGCAGCAGATGATGCAGCAGGTCTTTCAATATCTGAGAAGATGAGAAGCCAGGGTTAGAGGTCTTAACAGATCTTCAGCTAACGCACAGGATGGTATATCACTTATCCAGGTAGCAGAAGGTGCTCTTAACGAGACACACTCTATCCTTCAGAGAATGAACGAGCTCGCAGTTCAGGCAGCGAACGATACCAATACTGAGGACGACAGAACCGCAATCCAGAAGGAAGTAACAGCTCTTACATCTGAAATTGACCGTATCAAAGATACAACAGCTTTCAATACACAGAACCTTCTCGATGGTGAGTTTACTGACAAGAAGATCCATGTAGGTGCTCTTAAGGATCAGACAATTGAAATCAGCATCGGTAACATGGATGCAGCTACAATTGGTGCAGCTGATCAGGATCTTACAACTCAGGATGGAGCAGAGTCTGCTATCGAGGCATTCCAGGGAGCAATTAAAGTTGTTTCTGATCAGAGATCAGACCTTGGTGCTCTTCAGAACCGTCTTGAGCATACAGTACTCAACCTTGACAATGTATCTGAGAATACACAGGCAGCTGAGTCACGTATCCGTGATACAGATGTTCCTACAGAAATGGTTAACTTCAGTAAGAATAACATTCTTGCTCAGGCAGGACAGTCAATGCTTGCACAGGCTAACCAGTCTACTCAGGGTGTTCTTTCATTGCTTAGATAATTTTAAGTTATGCATAATAATCAGGACCGCTAGAAATAGCGGTCTTTTTTTGTGTGCGAAAGATTTTCTTGTTGTAAAGCATGTCTGATAGTCTGTGTGGAAGCACAGTCCTTTTTTATTTATAGAAATTCAAGTTAATATTATATTTGAATAAAACCGTGTTGAAAGAATGAAAACAGAGTGGTAGAATATTCATTGGAGAGTATCTGTGGCAAAATAAAAACTCCCTAAGTATAACTATACGAAGGGAGGGATGTGTATGACAGATTATGAAATCGTTATGATTTTTCTGGGGATATTAGCACTGCTGATGTCCTTCGGAGTTCTGCTTATAAACATTCTTACTTACCTTAAGAAAAAGTAAGATTTTATCTTGTCCGACATACAAGATAGGTGCATCCTTAGGGACATCAGCACCAACTCTTAGGGAGTATACCTGTTCACAGGTACTCTCTTCTCCAACAATATAGCATATTTTAGGGATAATTGCAAGATGGATTAACTACAGTGTTGAGATGGAGTATGCTGGTAGAACCTTTAATAAGTATGTAAAATCCAGCTCTTTGGATTAATATAAGAGGATTGAAAGGAGACAAAATGGCAGTAAAGAAGGTAGAGAAGAAGGCGGATAAGAAAGCAGAGAAGAAGGCTAAGGAGATAAGGCAGAGCGCTTGGGAAAAGTACGATAAGAAGGCACTTGACGCCTGCTTTGCACTTAGTGAGACATACAGACAGTTCATTTCTGACTGCAAAACAGAGAGAGAATGTGTGGATGAGTCAATCAGACAGGCAGAGAAAGCAGGATATAAGAATCTTGCTGACTTCATTGGAAAGAAGAAAAAGTTAAAAGCAGGTGACAAGGTCTATATGTCAAATATGGGTAGGGCAATTGCACTCTTTGTTATCGGCAAGAAGCCTATGGCGGAGGGCCTTAATATCCTCTGTGCCCATATAGACTCACCTAGAATAGATGCCAAGCAGGTACCTCTTTATGAGGATACTGAAATTGCTATGCTTGATACACATTATTACGGTGGTATCAAGAAGTACCAGTGGGTAACACTTCCTCTTGCAATTCACGGCGTAGTTGTAAAGGAAGATGGAAAAACCGTAAATATCTGTATCGGTGAGGAAGAAGAAGGTCCTGTTATTGGTATTACAGACCTACTCATCCATCTTTCTGCTGACCAGATGCAAAAGACAGCGTCCAAGGTGGTTGAGGGAGAAGACCTCAATGTAATGCTTGGAAGCATGCCTCTTAAGGGAGAAGAAAAAGAGGCTGTAAAGGCTAATATACTTAAGATATTGAAGGATAAATACGGTATAGAGGAAGAAGACTTCATATCTGCCGACCTTGAAATAGTTCCTGCAGGAAATGCCAAGCACTACGGTCTTGACAGCAGTATGATAATGGGCTATGGACAGGATGACAGGGTATGTGCATATACTTCTCTTAAAGCCATTCTTGATGCACCTGCACCTTCTAAGACAGCCTGCTGTCTCCTTGTGGACAAGGAAGAAATAGGCAGTGTAGGTGCTACAGGTATGGAGTCAAGATTTTTTGAAAATGTAGTGGCTGAGGTTATGAACCTTGTGGGAGAATATAATGAGCTCGACCTTAGAAGAACTCTTGCCAATTCCCGTATGCTTTCATCAGATGTAAGTGCGGCCTTTGATCCAAACTACCCTGGAGTAAATGAGAAGAAGAACACCGCTTATTTGGTAAAGGTATTGTATTTAACAAATATACAGGCTCTCGTGGTAAGAGTGGAAGCAATGAGGCTTCTGCAGAATACATGGCTGCCATCAGAAAGATAATGAAGGACAATAATGTTACCTTCCAGACTGCGGAACTTGGCAAGGTAGACCAGGGCGGCGGCGGAACCATTGCCTACATAGCAGCTGCTTACAATATGGAGGTCATTGACTCGGGTGTTGCGGTTATGAATATGCATGCGCCTTGGGAAATAAGCTGCAAGGCAGATATTTACGAGGCTTACCTTGGTTACAAGGCCTTCTTAAAAGATGCATAATTTGCGGTATAACTGTGATTTGAATTGGGAATTTTTCATTAATGCTTATTACAAGAAATAATGAGTGTAAAAAGTTACACTTAAATTAGACTTAATTGTATAGAAGAACAGGTATGCAATCGGTAAAATAATAGGGCGGAGAAATAAAAAATAATCCACAAGCTAATATATTAGTGCTTATATGTAAGGCACCAGATATGTTGCTTGTGGATTTGCTATGTAATTAAGATGATAAGACAAGTTAATTAATCATCATAGGTATTTGCTTTATTACATTGAATAATGTAGGGTTTTATGTTATATTTTTTTATAGATTTTTAATAACTACCTCGAAAAGGAGCCATAAGTGAAAAAAAGAATTAGTTGTAGTAATTGATTTTGGAGGACAGTACAACCAGCTGGTTGCAAGAAGAGTGCGTGAAGCCAATGTTTATTGTGAAATATATTCTTACAAGACAGAATTATCTAAGATAAAGGAAATGAACCCTAAGGGAATCATACTTACAGGAGGCCCTAGCAGCGTATACGAGGAAAAATGCTGCTACCTGTGGAGAGGAGTTATTTAAGCTTGGTATCCCTGTGCTTGGACTTTGCTACGGTGCTCAGCTTATGAGCCTATGTCCTTGGTGGCAAGGTTGAAAAGGCAGAGCATAGAGAATATGGAAAGACAGAGACAGTCTTTGATACTTCTTCAAAGTTATTTGCAGGAATCCCTGAGAAGTCGATAGTGTGGATGAGTCATTTCGACTATATTTCAAAGCTTGGAGATGGATTTAAGTCTATTGCCCACACTGCATCTACAGCCAATGCGGCTATTGAAAATGTAGAAGCAGGGCTTTATGGCATCCAGTTCCACCCTGAAGTTCTCCACACCGAGTACGGTAAGGAGATGCTTTCAAACTTTGTACATAATATCTGTGGCTGCGTGGGAGACTGGAAGATGTCAGCCTTTGTGGAAAACAGTGTAAAAGAAATCAAAGAAAGAGTAGGAGATGGTAAGGTACTTTGTGCCCTTTCAGGAGGTGTTGATTCATCTGTAGCTGCAGTTCTTCTTTCAAAGGCAGTAGGCAAGCAGCTTACCTGCGTATTTGTAGACCATGGCTTACTTCGTAAGAATGAGGGAGACGAGGTAGAGGCTGTATTTGGACCAAATGGCAGCTATGAGCTGAACTTTATCAGAGTAAATGCACAGCAGAGATTCTACGACAAGCTTGCAGGAGTTACAGAGCCTGAGACCAAGCGTAAGATAATAGGTGAGGAGTTCATCCGAGTATTTGAAGAAGAGGCTAAGAAAAATAGGAACAGTTGACTATCTAGTACAGGGAACCATCTATCCTGACGTAGTAGAAAGCGGTGTAGGCGGTGAGTCCGTAGTCATCAAGTCTCACCACAATGTAGGCGGACTTCCTGACTATGTGGACTTTAAGGAAATTATTGAGCCGCTTCGTAATCTTTTTAAGGATGAGGTAAGAAAGGTAGGACTTGAACTTGGCATACCTGAGCGCCTTGTATTCCGCCAGCCATTCCCTGGCCCAGGCCTTGGTATAAGAATAATAGGAGAGGTAACAGCAGAGAAGGTTAAGATAGTTCAGGATGCAGATGCAATCTACAGAGAAGAGATAGCCAATGCAGGCCTTGACAAGTCTATAGGACAGTACTTCGCAGCCCTCACCAATATGCGTTCAGTAGGCGTAATGGGTGATGAAAGAACCTACGACTATGCCATTGCACTTAGAGCAGTAGATACCACCGACTTCATGACAGCTGAAGCCAGCGAGATACCTTGGGCAGTACTTCAGAAGGTAGTAAGCAGGATAATCAATGAAGTCAGAGGAGTGAACAGGGTACTCTATGATATCACAAGTAAACCTCCTGGAACGATAGAACTCGAGTAGATAAAATTAAATATATTTATGTTAGCAACCTCCCATCATTTTGGTGGGAGGATTTTGTGGATATGGAGTTACAAATTAGAATTTAGTGGAGGACTGTTGAATGATTTGGAATGCGAAGAACGGTACAATTCCTATTGGTAACACGAAAATGAGTTATGTTTCATTCGGTTTAGGAAAAAAAGTATTGATTCTTCTACCGGGTTTATCCGACGGATTAGCTACTGTAGACGGAAAAGCTCTTCTGCTTGCTATACCATATAAGTTGTTCTTCAAAGACTATACTTTGTTTATGTTCAGCAGAAAAAATAATCTGCCAGACAACTATTCAATTAGGGAAATGGCGGATGATCAGGCAGAGGCAATGAGAAAACTGGGTATTGAAAAAGCATCTGTCTTAGGTGTATCTGAAGGTGGAATGATAGCACAATATCTCGCAATCAATCACGCTGATTTGATAGATAGGCTCGTAATTGCAGTCTCTGCACCAAATGCTAATGATATAGTTCATTCTGTTGTTGAATCATGGATAGGCTTGGCAAAGCTACAGAACCATAAGCAACTGATGATTAATACAGCGGAAAAGAGCTATTCCGAAGCGTATCTAAAAAAGTATCGGAAAATATATCCTGTAATTGGATGGATTGGAAAGCCGAAGAACTATGATAGATTTTTGATTAATGCTAATGCGATATTGAATTTCGATTGCTTTAATGATCTTAAAAAAATTATTTGTCCGACGTTCATTATTGGAGGAGAGGCTGATCAAGTCGTCGGTCCGATGGCCTCTTATGAAATGCATAGAGCAGATTAAGGGCAGTGAACTTTATATGTATAAAAAAACTCGGACATGCCGCATATGAAGAAGCGAATGATTTCAACAAGCGTGTGTTTGAATTTTTAGTTAGTTAAATCCAAGTTTGTTTTTACCGAATTAAGGAAACGATAATAAGAATAAGACAGTAGCTTTCCGTCCTAGTGAACATGAAAGGGCTATGATAGAGGAGAAGGTAGCCTTAAGTGGTCTTACGAAGAAGGATCTCATAGCAAGGAGCTGTATCAATTCGAAGATATGTGTTGTCGACAGTAAGGAGAACATAAGGTACGTTCTTGATGTTATAAGAGAAATGAAATACAGTCTTGTTATGATAGGGAGAGAAGTTAAGCGGTGGAAAGCTAATTGCAGGAGAAGACAAAGCAGGCGAACTTCCACTTTCTAATGACTCTTTTGCTGAAATGTCATTGCGGTATGCCATTTTATGCTCTATAATAGTAGATATTTTAGACGGTAGTGCATATTTATTTGATAAATAAGTCCCATAAAGGGTTAGTGCCAATGAGAGGCTTGCCCGTACTGAACAGCTTATTGCTTCGGTAGAGAAGGATGGGGTAGAAGGGATTCAGACAGAAGTGGATAAGAACAGTCTGGATGATGATTAAGTTATTTTATCAGATTTGAGGTCGCAAATTGCGACTTCAAGTTAAAATATGGAGGTATTTATGGCAGAGGATAAAAAAATCTTGTCATAGTTCATAATAAAAGAAATACAGAGTATGATTTATACATTTAGGGGTAGGCAGGTAATGCTTGACAGTGACCTTGCTATGCTGTATCAGGTTACTACAAGTAACTTAAATAAAAGCTATGAAAAAGAAATATTGCAAGATTTCCAGAGCGTTTTTTTGTTTCCAACTGACAGAAAAATGAATATGAGAACTTGAGATTCCAAAAATGGAATCTCAAGTTTAACTAATAATTATGGTGGAAGGCGATATATGCCTTATGTTTTTACAGAGCAGGGCATAGCCATGCTGTCTGCGGTGCTTAAAAGCGATATTGCATTAGAGGTAAGTCTTAAGATTATGGACAGTTTTGTAGAAATGCGAAAGTTTCTAATTTCAAATCAGGAGCTTTTCTCAAGGCTTGATAAAGTTGAACTTAGGCAGATTGACTTTGAGAAAAAAATTGATTCAAAGAATGCTGATACTGATAAAAAGCTGGAAGAAGTCTTTGACTACATAGCCACAACAAAAGAGGTGAAACAGAAAATCTTTTTTAACGGTCAGATATATGATGCGTTCAGCCTTATGGTAGAAATTGTAGAAAAGGCAAAAAAAGCTTTGGAATTACGAAGCTGGAAGTAGAAGAACTGACTAAAAGCCTGTTAGCTAAAGTGTTGTAGGGATATAAACGAGGCACGGGTTATTTCTGGGATAAAAGAGCAAAAACAGTGTGTACCAGACAGTACCAAAATGAAAAAAAGGCTTTAATGTAGTGCAGAAAGGGATGTAATGTATGAAAAATGACTGATGTTCAGAAGAGATGGAGTAGGAGAAGCAAATATGTTACTGCTATAAAACGCTTGGAAATACACGGATTTGGCGCTTTTGAAGTAGTAAAATTTCTCTAAATGATACTATTTTTGATACTGAAAAGCTGAAAAGATAGGGCTCAAAAGGGAGTTGTTGAATTGAGCGAGCTTTTGCGAGCGATACTTATTGACCGAAGGGCAATAAGATAGGTACAAAGGTTAAAAAGCCTTCCGTCTTTTTATGGTGGGAGGCTTTTGTGGAAAATAGAGAATGGTAGATTAGAAGTTGTGGAGTATGAATGAATATAAGAATTAGAAAAATGACAGTCAGTGATTTAGAACCGCTTTACAAACTTTTGTCGAATTCGAAAGTAATGCAATATCTCGAAGCACCCTACACAAAAGAGCAGACCGAGCAATTCCTCTTTCGATCCGGTCTTTCTGAGACACCATTGATATACGCAGTTGAAAAAGATAACGACTTCATCGGATATGTGATTTATCATGATTACGATTCAGAGAGTGTCGAGATTGGATGGGTTTTAGAACCTTCCTTTTGGGGGCTAGGGATTGCATCATGCTTGACATCAGGTATGATAGCAAAAGCTAGAAACTCAGGTAAACAGGTAGTGATTGAATGTGTACCTGAACAAAAAAAGTAGTATTCGGATAGCTGAAAAAAATATGGATTTCAAAAAGTGTGGTATTATCGATGGACTGATGATATATCGTTTGTAGAGGTAAATCCCTGTCTGTCGGGATAGGTAAATTAGAAGCTATGTGTGTAATGAAGTATTTGGAGGTATATGAAATAATATGATTAATGAAATTAAGGGTAATAATATTATATTGCGTGAGCAAAAAATCGAAGATGTGAAATTCTTTACCTACTGGTACAATCAGCCACTAGTCATGTTTCAATGTGGCTTTACAAAACTTACTGATGAAGAAGCTGAGAAAGAGAGGATATGGAACAGAAGCCATTAGACTTATGCTGAGCCTTGCTTTTGATTACTATGAAATGAACCGAGTGGCAATAAAATATTAATCCCTGATTTGTCGGGCTAATTCAGTAAATTATATAGTGAAAGCACATGACTTTAAGACCAAAAATCTTTCAGCTATGTGCTTTTTTTCTATGCCTATTTTATATCCGGCGGAATCTTAGCGGAAATATTTTATGGAGCAAATCTACAAATCGAAGGAGGGAGAATAATGCCTGCATATAAAGACGAAAAAAAGTGGAAAAATGGTTTTGCTTCGTTCTATTACAAGGACTGGGACGGACAAAAGCAGGAAGAAGCTGAAAAGAGGTTTTGAAACAAAGAAAGAAGCAGTTGCCTATGAAAGAAATTTTACGGTTAAAATGTACGGTTCACTCAATATGCTTTTTGAGGATTATTTTGAACTCTATAAAGCCGATACTATAGGAACTATTCATCTTATACATGGATGACAAAAGGACACATGATTAGGACAAAAATACTGCCGTTTTTTACAGGAATGAAAGTAAGCGAGATAAACCTGTGGTAGTTAAGAAATGGCACAATGTACTTCTGAACATTGAAAAATGCGGAAGGGGAAGCCTATCAGAAAGCTTATGAGGAAATAGATATTTTTTTCTTAAGCAATTCCCACACTTGAGACATGTTGTAGTAGGAGAGTTGAAGACAAAATCAGGTAAAAATCTTTTTAGAAAATTAAATGAGCATTCAAAAGAATTGCAGGCTAAACAAGAGGAAACTGCAAAGAAATATAATGCGTTATCAGTAAAATATGAGGAGTTGGAACATCTGAAAGTTAATATGAATGAGTATCTTGGTAGAGATAAGAGGGAGAAAAAAAGAGTCAGTTATAGAAAAAAATTAGTAGACATAAGGAACAAGATAAGAAAAATTTCTAAAGAGAAAAAAAGAAAAAGATGAAAGAAGTAGAAAGATGAATTTATATTGCGGTAGACTATGTTTTCTTGAAAATAAAGAATCTTGACAAATAATGAATTATGATTTATTATTAAATACAAATTCAGTATTGGAATAGAAAGAGGTGTGCTATGGCACAAGTATTAAAAAGAAGAAGTTAGAAATAGAATACTCGAAGCAGCAGAAAAAAGTGTTTTATAAAAAGGATTATAGAGGTGCCAAATTAACAGAAATTGCAAAAAGAAGCAGATATTCCTGTGGCACTAATTTATACCTATTTCAAAAAAATAAGGAAGTTTTGTTTGATGCAGTAGTAAGTTCTGTTTATATAAACTTCGAGTCAGCTTTTGATGAGGAGGAGTCTTTGGAAAAAGGCTCTGCTTCTGAAAGGTTTGATGAAGTTGGAGAAAAACTATATTCATGAACTTTTAAAAAGAGCGTAAGAAGTTAATTATTTTAATGGATAAAAAGTTCAGGTACGAAGCATACAGAAGCCAAACACAAACTCATATCACAAATGCAGGTTCATATTGAAGTAAGTTTAAAAAGACAATCAAAAGAGGAATATGATCCAATGCTTGCCCATATTTTAGCCAGTAACTTTACAGAGGGGCTTCTTGAAATAGCAAGGCACTATCAAAGTGAAAAGTGGGCAAAAGATATGCTAAAACTTATTGCAAGGTGTTACTACAAGGGAGTGGAATCCCTATAATTAGCACTAAAAAATAGACTTTGCGTAATCAGCAAAGTCTCACTTTAAACCTTAATACTGAATTAAAATTCAATATTATTCAATTTTGAAAGGAGAGTTGTTCATGCCGGAAAAAGAATTAAGAAAAAAAGTGATCGGAAAAAATGGCTTAGCGGGTTTACTTCTTGCTTTAAAAATAGTATGTGATTTGATACCACAAATCTTACTCGTATATTTGATTAGTTCTTTAATTACAAAACAATATTAGCGAAGATAATTTGAAATATATTATTTTAGGAATCTTTACATCGTTTGCATTAAAAGGCGTGTTTTACTATTTTGCAACAAAGGTTGCTCATGAGAAGGCATACGAAATATTGACAGAACTTAGGATAGATATTATCGGGCATCTAAAAAAACTAAGTTTAGGATTTTTCAAAGAACATAATACTGGAGAGCTTACCAATATCGTTCAACATGATGTAGAGCAAGTGGAAGTATACCTTGCCCATGGTCTTCCTGAAATAATGTCAGTTACACTTCTGCCTACCATTATTTTTTTGTAGCTATGATTTTTGTGGACCCACGTCTTGCACTTGGTATGATTGCCGGAGTTCCACTCATGTATTTGGTAAAAGTTCTTTCACAGAAAACAATGGATAAAAACTTTGCTATTTACTTTAACCATGAAAACAAGATGAGAGAAGAGCTAATGGAATATGTAAAAAATATTTCTGTGATTAAGGCTTTTGCTAAAGAAGAGGAGATTAGTGAAAGAACATTAAAAACTGCAAGAGAATATATTTACTGGGTTAAAAAGAGCATGGGGATGGTTACAATTCCAATGGGACTCATTGACATATTTATGGAAATTGGAGTGGTAATTGTCATGATTTTGGGAAGTATATTTCTTTATCGGGGGAATATTACAACGCCTAATTTTATCCTTGCTATTATTTTATCTTCTGCGTTCACTGCATCTATAAGTAAGACAGCTACATTGCAACATTTTTCCATTGTGTTTAAGGAAGCTCTAAAAGCGATTGGAAAAGTTTTAACAGTTCCGCTTCCAAAGAAAAAGACAGAACAAGGTTTAGAATTTGGAAACATAGAATTTAAAGATGTGAATTTTGCATACGGAAAAAGATGGCTTTGAGCTTAAGAATATCAATTTGACTTTTTAAGAAAAAAATAGTTTGAATGCCTTTGTAGGAGCAAGTGGTTGTGGGAAAAAGTACTGTATCTAATTTGCTTATGGGATTTTTGGGATGCAGACGAAGGACAAATACTGATAAACGGAAAAGATATAAAAAGAATATAGTCAAGAAAAATATATCAATGCTGATTGGTAGTGTCGGGCAAGATGTTATCCTTTTTGATTTAAGTATTTTTTTGAAAAATATAGCAATTGGAAAAATTAAATGCAACAAAAAGAAGAAGTCATAGAAGCGGCTAAAAAAAGCAAGATGCTATGACTTTTATTTCAGCATTGCCAAATGGATATGAAACGCGAGTAGGCGAAATGGGTGTTAAGTTATCCGGTGGAGAAAAACAAAAGAATCTCCATAGCAAGAATGATACTTAAAAATGCACCGATTTTAATATTAGATGAGGCAATGGCAGCTGTTGATAGTGAAAAATGAAAGACTAATCGGCGAAGCAATTGACGATTTAAGCAAGGATAAAACCATCATTACAATTGCTCATCATCTAAATACGATTAGAGATTCAGACCAAATTATTGTTATGGATCAGGGTGCTGTTCTTGATGCAGGAAGCTCATGAAGAGCTGATGAAAAGATGTGAGTTCTATAAGGATATGGTTGAAGCACAGAACAAAGTAGATAGATGGAACTTGAAAGAGGTGGTAACAGAAAAATGTTTAGAGAAATGTTAAAAACTACTTACAAAAACCGGCAAGAGAGATTTGATTATATCAAGTGTATTCTTTGCCTTTTATGGACTAAGCTCCATAGCTATGATTGTAATCGTATTTTATATACTGTTCCAAATCTTTGATGGAACGAGCTTAGCAAGCCTATATAAATATTTTATTGCGATTGGATTACTTGTAGTCTTCAAAGGTATTTGTAATATGGTCGCAGATATGAAAAAGCATAGTGCAGGATTTGATATTGTTCAGCAAATAAGAGAACGCCTGATTATCAAATTAAAGAAATTCAGTTTGGGATTTTATACCAATGAACGACTTGGGGAAATAAATACAATTTTACACAAAGATGTTGATAATATGTCCCTTGTTGTAGGACACATGTGGTCAAGAATGTTTGGCGATTTTTTGATAGGTGCAGTCGTATTTGTTGGTCTTGCAAATATTGATATAAAGTTGGCACTGATAATGGCAGTATCCGTTCCGATTGCACTTATCTTTCTATATATGACAATTAAGCAATCTGAAAAAATAGAAAATCAGAACAACTTAAGCCTTCTTGATATGGTTAGCTTATTTGTTGAATATGTGAGAGGAATACCTGTACTAAAGAGTTTTGTGGAGAATAAGAGCTTGGATAATGAGCTTATGAATAAAAACAAAGAAGTTTGGAGAAACAAGTAAATCAGCTTCAAGATTTAAGGCAAAAACAATTATCTATATTTGGGTTTTTACTTGATATGGGATACTTACTGCTTCTTATATTTGGTGTGGTATTTGTGATAAATGGCAATCTAAAAGTATTTGATTTTATTATTTTTGCTGTTATCTCAAAAGAATTTTACAAACCGTTTGCATCTATGGAGCAACATTATATGTATTATGTTTCAGCAGCAGATAGCTATGAGCGATTAGGAAGAATTTTATATGCAGACATTATACCGGATAAGGTCGATGGAATTACTCCGAAACATAATGATATAGCTTTTGAAAATATTGCTTTTTCCTATGAAAAAGATGAGTTCAAAATGGAGAATTTAAGTTTTGAGATTAGAGAAAAGACCATGGCTGCACTGGTAGGAGAATCAGGCGGTGGAAAGACTACTATAACCAACTTGCTTTTAAGATTTTATGATGTGCAGCAAGGCAAAAATTACACTTGGCGGTGAGGATATTAGAGATATTCCTTATGATGAACTTTTGGATCGTATTAGCATTGTCATGCAAAATGTTCAACTGTTTGATAACACGATTGAAGAAAACATCAGGGTAGGTAAAAAAGGAGCTACAAAAGAAGAAATCACCCTAGCTGCAAAGAAAGCAAGGATACATGATTTCATTATGAGTTTACCAAAGGGTTATGAGACTGATATTGGAGAAAAATGGTGGGATTCTTTCAGGTGGACAAAGACAAAAGAATATCTATTGCAAGAGCTTTTTCTAAAAGATGCACCTATTTTAATTCTTGATGAAATGACAAGTAATGTTGATCCTGTAAATGAATCTTTGATACAAGATGCCATTACAGAACTTGCAAAGAATAGAACTGTACTTGTGGTGGCTCATCATTTAAAAACCATTAGGAAAGTTGACCAAATTCTTGTATTTCAAAAAAGGCAATTTACTTGAAAAAAAGGAAAGATGGGGAACTTCTTGAGAAAGATGGCTACTACACAAAAATTATGGAAAGCTCAGTACGAGGTATAACTCATGATTTTGTTAAAAGATGTGTCTTATGAATGGGAAGATGGACGAACTGCTTTTAAAAAAATATAAATCTTGAAATTAAAAAAAGGTGAATTTGTTTTAATTTCAGGGAAAAAGTGGAAGTGGTAAAAAGCACTCTTGGAAGTGTAATGAATGGTCTTATTCCGCATTATTATAAAGGCAAAATGCAAGGAAAAAGCCTTTGTGTCAGGAAAAAGATATAAGCAAATTATTACTTCATGAAATAGGGCATATTGTAGGAACTGTATTTCAAGATCCAAGAAGTCAGTTTTTTTACGACAACTACAGATGAAGAAATAGCTTTTTGGTCTTCAAACTATCTGCAAATCAAGAGATGAAATCAAACAGAGAGTAGAAGAAGTATACGCAGAGCTTGACACCCCGGAACTGAAAGGAAAAATCTGTTTTTTTGAATTATCAAGCGGACAGAAGCAAAAAGATAGCTATTGCAAGCATCTATGCAATGAATCCAAAAAGTTTTAATTTTAGATGAACCTTCAGCAAATTTGGATATGAAGGGGGCATTTGACCTGTTTTTAATTTTGGAGAAATTAAAGAAAAAAAGGAACAACAGTTGTTCTAATTGAACATCGTTTGTACTATGTAAAGTCTTTATTTGACCGTTTTCTTTTGATGAAAGATGGAGAAATTGCACAGGATTTGAGTCGGGAAGAAGTTATCCATCTTGAAGAGAAGTTTTGGGATGAAAATGGACTAAGAACTCTTGAATTAGAAGAATACAGGATAAGTGAGAAGAAAGATTCTTATCAATTAAATGATAAAAGTATTAGTGGGAAAGGCTTGAAATTTTGTTACCCAAGTGCAACTAAGGTTGGAAATAAGCAAAACCAATACATCTTAAATCATCTCGATTTCAATATGGAGTGCGGAAAAGCCATTGGTCTTATCGGCTTAAATGGTACCGGGAAAACTACTTTTGCAAGGGTAATTTCAGGACTTGAGAAGATAAAAGAGGGGAAAAATATGGGCGGAAAAAAAGATAAAGAGTTGAATCGTAAAGATTTAATGGATATGTCATATTTTTGTCTTTCAAGATTCAGACTATCAGTTATTTTTCGGAAAGTGTACTTGATGAAATGCTGCTTGGTATGGAGGGTAAGGATAAAAAAAGAAAAATACTCAAAAAGGCAAAAGTCTATTTTGAGTGTACTTGGCTTAGACAAATACATTGATAAGCATCCGTTTGCTTTTATCAAGAGGAGAAAAAACAAAGACTGACAATAGCTTGTGGAATGATGAAACAGGCAAAAGATTTTTCATCTATGATGAACCAACATCAGGTTGTGATAGAGACTCAATGCTTTCCGTCGCAAAAACTGATTGAGGAACAATTAAAAAAATGGTACAACAGTTTTGGTTATAAGTCATGATTTTTGAGTTTTTTTAGCGAACACAGTGAGTAAGCTCTGGGTAATGGGAGATGGGAAAAATAGAAACTGTTTTTGAATATGAGTGAAAGTAATAAATTTCTCATATTAGGCAAGATGAGAGGAGGTAGAGGGCTTGTCAGATAGAAAAAAACTATAGATCCGAGAATAAAAACTTACTCTACTCCAATTGCCTCCTTTACGAGTTTTTTTATAAGCGATACGATTCTACTTTTTCGGACTGATTGCCTTTGCCTTTTTTTCTGTATGTATACAGTAGTATGTGGAAAAAGAGAATTATGCTTTATCTTGTTTTTTTGTGTTTTTTTATACTGCGTAGAGTTAGTGCTTGGAAAGTTCCCGGAAGCAAGTATTGTGTTTTGCAATATATATGTTTATTTACTTTGCATCAAGAATGACCTTAATCGCTATGTTTGGTGGATATATAACAAAGACTACAAGTGTAAGTGAAATGCTGGAAGCGTTAAATAGTATGAAAGTGCCAAGAAGCATTGGCATACCTTTTAGTGTTTTGCTTAGGTTTGTACCAACTATAAAAATAGAACTCAAGGCATTAAAAGAGAATATGAAGATTCGAGGAATCGTAACAAGCAGATTTTTTTCCCGTTGCTACATCCAATTAAATATATTGAATATACGCTTGTTCCGCTTTTTAATGAGAATGATTAAGATCTCAGATGAACTGTCAGCTTCAGCACTCATTAGAGGACTTGATAGTGATGAGAAGAGGGTAACATTAACAGAATTGCGGTATAAAACAACGGATTTATTGATTGGACTATTAGGAGCTTTGATTATTGCTCTTGTGATAGTAATACAGAAAATTTATTAGGAGGACTCTTATGAAAAACAAATTAAATGGTCGTGATTTTATTACAATCGGAATCTTTAATGCAATTGGAATTGTCATATACATGGCAGCCAGCTTTGCTATGGCAACAACAGTTATTGGAGGATTTATTGCTTCAGGAGTTAGCTTTATGATAGCTGCTACCGTTTATATTCTTATGGCTGTAAAAAGTTAAAAAGAAGGGTGTATTTACAATATCAGGAACGCTTATTGGTTTAATTGCGTTGTCAGGAGGACATTTACCCCATGCAGTCTTTGCTGTAATCGGTGGAATTATATGTGATTTGATTATAGGAAATTATGAGAGCAAGGGACGAATGATTATTGGATATGGAACATTTGCATTAGCAGATTTTTTAGGAACAGTAATTCCTGTAATTTTATTCGGAACAGCTTCTTTTGTGGAAAGAGCATCAAAATGGAAAATGAGCGAAGCGGGGATAAATGAAGCATTATCTTATTTCAAAGTTTCGTGGGCAGTAGGATTTGGCTTGATAACTTTTGTTCTTGCTTGCATAGGAGCATTTGTTGCAACAAGGATACTTAAAAAACATTTTGAAAAAGCAGGAGTGATTTAATCAATCTTTGTTTGTGAAGGGAAAAAATGGATTAAATAGTGGAGGTAATACTTAAGTATGATTTTCTACTATACTATTGACAAAAACGGTTAGGAGAGACTATCATATAAATATACAGAACGAGTGTCAGTCAATAGGAGGTGAGGTTTTGACAAAGAGAAATGTAAAAAGATCCAGAAGAAAGAAAAACAGGAGCTTATAAACATAGCATCCAGACTTTTTGAAAAAGTATGGGTATGAGAAAGTCTCTGTTAGAGATATTCTCGCAGAAGTTAATGGAGCGCCGGGAATGTTTTATTATTATTTCAAATCAAAAGAAGATATTTTCTTGGCGTGTATGGAAACATACTTTGATGAAAAATTAAAAAATAAGTTAGGTATACTTCAAAACAAGGAAATAGATTACGAAGAAAGAATAGAGATTTTAAGAGAACTCATAGTAAAGGATATCGGTCAGTTTACGACAAGATATAATTTTTTTCAAAAAGAGAATTCAATTACAGATAACTCTTACAGGCTATGGGAGTTGATTCATTACATTGGAAAAATTTATAGATGTCTATTCAGAGTTTATAATTGAAGGAATTGAAAAATAAAAAAATAGAAAAATAATATGGGAATAAACAGAGAAAAATGTGAGAAGTTTTGCAGCTTTTATATTATACGGAGCTGTTGGAACAATATATCACGACTATATAATTAAGGGAGAAAACAAAACAAATTCAAGCGAAGCCTTTGGAATAATAAGCAAACTATTTCAAAGACCACATTAGAGAAAAAAATAAAAATATAAGTATTTTACAAGGAAACATCAAGGGTGTTTTCCTTGTATTAGTTTTAAGGTAAATGAACGAACTCGTTCGGTAAGGAGGTATGTTTTAGATGAAAAAGAAGAAATCTATCAAAGATATTATTTCCTATAGTGAAATAAAAAAAGGACAACTTGTAGGAGGAATATTATTTGTTAGTCTTGGAATGTTATTAAGTATTTGTCCAATTTTGGTGATATACAAAGTCATAAAAATCTCTATTTTTTTATATGGAAAAATTAGAAGATAGTACAATACAGTTCTGTATCTATGGACTTGCAGCAGTGATGTTGGCATATTGCTTAACTTACATTGGTGGTATTTTATGCCATAGGTTTTCATATGTTTTAATAGCTAACTTAAAAAAGAAGATATTATTTCATATTGGAAATCTTCCTTTAGGATTTTTTTACCGGAGACAACAAGTCAAAAAAATAAGGCAAGTATTAGGATCGGATATGAATCAAATTGAGGGATATTTTTTTCTCATCAATTACCAAATTTAATTTCAACTTTAGCAATAATTATGACAATGATAATTGTAATGCTGAAGATAAATCTAATATTAGGTTTTACGACTTTATTAATTATATTTGTTGGTTTGGGAATTCAGATTGCAAATCATGGCAAAGATTATAAAGACGGGTGGACTTGAGAAGAACTTTTGCGATTCTGGATCAAATCAATTCAGCAACTACTGAATATGTTAAAGGTATGCCGGAAGTGAAAAATATTTGGAACAGGAGCAAAAATCATTAAAAAAACTTTTTCAAATTCAGTAGGAGAATATAGAGATTTTTACAAGTTCGATGACATCAATGATAAGACCGGGATTTGTCTCATTTAGAATGTTTATTTTATCTGTTGCAACATTCATAGTTCCAGTAGGAATACTTTTTAATGTCACGAAATAATAATATGGATTTTGCTACAGTCTTTATTTTCTATTTGATTCTTGCACCGGCCATTAGTGTACCTGCATTAAAAACTTAGAGATTTTGCAGAAGGGATGAATTTACTAAATGAAGTTGTTTTGAGAATCTATGAAATTATAGATGAAAAAAAGAATTGTTAATTGAAAAATAGTGAGAAAGAGATAGAATGTCATGATCTTGAATTTGAGAATGTAAGCTTTTTCTTATGGAAATGAAGAGGTTTTCAAAAGAATATAAGCTTCTGCGCTAAAACAAGGAGAAGTTACAGCATTAGTTGGCTATTCGGGAGCAGGCAAATCTACCATTGGAACGCTAATACCGAGATTTTACGATCCTTCAGAAGGCTCTATTAAAAATCGGTGGAGTTAATATAAAAAAATATTCCGATAAACGCCTTAATGGACAAGATAGCATTCGTTTTTCAAGACAGTGATCTTATCACAGATACAGTCTTCAATAATGTTGCTATGGCAAAGACAGGCTCTACAAAAAGAAGATGTTATAAAAAGTCTGCAAAAAAAGCAAGATGTCATGATTTTATTGAAAAAAACTTCCTAATGGATACAATACTGTTTTAGGTAAAGGAACTTATTTATCCGGCGGAGAAAAAAACAATGTATTGCAGTAGCAAGAGCGATTTTAAAAGATGCACCAATATTAGTATTAGACGAGGCAACAAGTTTCGCAGACTCTGAAAATGAATATCTTATGCAGGAAGCTTTATCTGAATTGGTTAAGGATAAGACGGTTATTATGATTGCTCATAGGTTAAATACCATAGAATATGCAAATCAAATCTTAGTTATATCTGATGGAAAAAAATTGCAGAAAGAGGTAAGCATGAAGATTTAATCCTTGCAAATGGAATATATAAGAGACTCTTTGATATTTATAAGAAGACAAATATTTGGCAAATGGATATAGAAGGGAGTGAGAATGAATGATAAGAAATATTACTTTAGGAAAGATGAGTAATATAAGAAAAATCCATTATATTAAATGTTTTGGCATCTATTTCCAACCTTATACCATTTATTGCTTTGGCGAAAATTGTAGAAACACTATTTTTAAAATAGAGATGCAGATAGCATAGATACGAGCCCTTTATGGAAGTATTTTTGGGATAATGGCAATATTTTTTTCTTAATAACATTCTTATTGGAAAAAATTTAGCTACAAAAATATACCTATGAACTTGGATACAAGACAAGTGCAGATGGAAGAATAGAGCTTGCAGACCACATAAGAAAACTGCCAATAGGTTATATTTCAGGGAAAAAGCTCAGCAGAGATTTTAGATACATTAATGAATGATTTTTTTCAAAAATAGAAACTGCGGTAACTCATCAATTACCTCAATTTTTTTCAGTGGTATTTGTGTAGCGGTTCTTTGTTCAACAATATTTTTTTGATAATTAATGTAAAAAAATGGGAATAGCAACACTTATTGGATTGCCAATTTCTGTTCTGCTTCTTACGCTCATGCAAAGCTTTCAGAAAAAAAATTATTTAAGAACAAAGAAAAATGAGGATAAAAAGAGGAAGAAGATATAAAACGAATATTTGGATGCCATTAAGACTCTAAAAAGCTTATAACAGCTTAGATGATACATTATCAAAACTGGAAGAAGATATAGATAACTCGAGAGATGCCAATATTAAGAGTGAGAAAGGAGTTGGTTCATTAACTACTATAGCAAGTATGATTTTAAGAATAGGACTTCCGTTGATGAGTTTAGCTGGTTCCTATTTATTTATAAATGGATCTTTGGAAATTGATACATTTTTTTAATGTTCTTATTTGTAGGCACAAGGATTTTTTTGAACCATTGGAGCTTGCGCTTGTAAATTATACAGGTCTACAAATGGCATCAGTTTCAGGAGAGAGAATCATTAACTTACTTAATGCCAAACCTATGTCAGGAGATTGTGAGGTAAACGTAAGCAACAAAAATTGATATCCGTGATGTTTCATTTTCTTATAAGGAATCTAAGGTTATCGATAATGTTTCATTAGACATTAATGAAAAATGAATTAACTGCTTTTTGTTGGTTACTCTGGCTCTGGAAAAATCTACACTAATTAAATTAATTTCCAGATTTTATGATCCTAATGAAGGGACAATTAAAAATTGGTGGAGTAGATTTGCTAACAGCCGCCCCTGATAAATTAATGGATAAATTTTTCTGTTGTTTTTCAAGATGTATATCTTTTTTTAAGGACACAATTTATAACAACATAAAAATTTGGTAATGAAGATGCAAGTAAAGATGAAATCATGAATGCTGCAAAAATGGCAGGAGCTTATGACTTTATAGTCAAAAAAAGATGATGGATTTGAAACTATGATTGGACAAGGAGGAGCAACTCTGTCTGGAGGTGAGAAACAAAGAATATCAATAGCGAGAGCTATACTAAAAAAATGCCCCAATAATACTACTTGATGAAGCAACGTCTTCGCTTGATTCTGAAAATGAACTTATTATACAAGAAGCAATATCAAATTTAATTAAAAAAATAAAAACAGTTGTGGTTGTAGCGCATAAGTTAAGAAGTGTAATGGGAGCTGATAAAATTGTTGTTTTTAAAACAAAGGAAAGGTAGAAGAGGTTGGGAAGCATGAAGAACTTATTAAAAACGAAGGACTATATAAGGACTTATGGAATTATCAAGAAAAGTCTAAAGAATGGAAGATTGTACAGTAACAATCAATTTTAAAGGAGGAAACTTATGAAAACACAAAAGAAATCATCAAAAAAATGCAGTTACAGCAGGTGTTCTAATTGCACTTTACTTTGTAACATATGTAGTTATTGGGGCAATATCTATGCCTGTCCCTGTTTTATTTTTACTAATGCCTATGCTTGTAGCACTACTTGCTGCACCAACCTATCATATGCTTCTTGCAAAAACAAAGTCAGCCAACGCTATTGTAATTGCAGCTATCTTACCAAGTATTTTATTAGTTGCAACTGGACATATTCCAATTGCACCATTAGTGGCAGTACCGGCCGGATTAATTGCTATGTTCATAGCAAAAAGGTGGAAATTATACAGATTTTAAGAAAAAAATACAATTAGTCATATGTTTTTTTCTCTAAACTTATTTGGAGGATTCTTACCAATTTGGGTTATGAGAGAAGCATTTTTTTGAAAGTGTAATAAAAGGTGGCTTAGATCAAAAGCTTTTGTAACACAGTAAGAGCATGGACACCAATATGGATGTTACCAGTTATGATAATAGGAACATTTATATTCTCTTTTATTGGTTCTTATTTTACAAAGAAAAATACTAAATAAAAAAAGTTGGAATCCGCAGGAGGTTTATAATGGAAAAATTCAAAGTTTGTTCTGGGGTCAAGATATGACCTCAGAACAAAACTTATCTTGCTTATAGGTGCCAATATTTTTAATTTTTTTAGGGTTTGATTGGCTCTATCAAAGTCTTATTACATTATTTTTTTCTTGTCATTATTATTAGCGATGGTTATAAAGAATCCGCTATAAGGTATATTTTTATTTTTTTGTAATAAGTGTAGTGTTGGAAATAACTTTAGCCTATTTTTAATATGAATTTTTTGGGGATTTAGTTTTATTTCTCTTGGCAATTGGAAGAAAGTTTTTGCTATGTATTATCGTAGGTAAATGGATTTTAAATTCCACATCTGTTTCTTGTGCAGTGGCAACATTACAAAAAAATTAAAAACTTTCAAAAAGACTCGCTCATAATGATTTCTGTAATATTTAGATGTTTGCCTACTATAAAGGACGAATGGAGTCATATAAATATGGCGATGAAAAACTCGAGGAATTAATTTTTAATTTAATAAATTTAATAAGGAAACCAAGATTAATTATGGAATATTTTTTTATGTGCCCTTGTTCGTAAGTGTGATAGAAATTGGAGATGAACTCTCTCAATCAGCCATTTTAAGGGGACTTGATGCTCCTGTTAACAAAAACAAGTAGATATCTTATTAAATTTAGGAGTAACGATATTTATATTTTTACTTTCTATGATTGTAATTATATTAATCGTTGTATCTATGAAAAATTTCGGGGTGGGATTTATGATTGAAATTAGAGAATTAAGTTTCAAATACAAGGGAGGATTTAATTACTCATTAAAAAGGAATTAATTTAAATGTAAAAAAAGGAGAATGCATTCTTCTATGTGGCAGGAGTGGTTGTGGAAAGTCTACTCTATTAAAGCTTATGAATGGTATAATACCCGAGTTTTATAATGGAGACATTTCTGGAAGTGTTATGGTCAATGGTATGAATACATTTACCGCACCAATTTATAAATTATCTAAGAATGTAGGCTCAGTTTTCCAAAAATCCTAAAAACACAATTTTATACAACAAATACAACAGATGAAATTGCTTTTTGGCTTAGAAAAATTACGGCATAGAAAGAGAAGTAATTAACGAAAGGATAAAAAGAGGTCGAAAAAAAGAGCTTCATCTTGAAAAAGTTGATGAATAAAAAAATATATTTAATCTCTCCGGAGGAGAAAAAACAGAAGATTGCTATAGCAAGCATTTATGCATTAAACCCTGAGATATTTATTCTTGACGAACCGTCTTCAAGCTTAGACGTAAAGTCAATGAAAGAACTATCTCTTACAATAAAAAAAGCTTAAATCTTTAGGAAAAAAACTATTGTTATTGCAGAACATAGGCTATGGTATTTAAAAAGACATTGTTGATAGAGCAACATACTTGGAGAATGGAAAAAAATCATCAGGGAATATAGTATGGACGAAATTGAAAATCTAAGTGAAGATGAACGAATGAGAACAGGACTTAGGCATTCTGATTATAAAAGCCATTAGAATGTTTGATGATTATAAAACTTCAAATAAAGGAGTTTTATTAGAGTTAAAAAAATTTGATATTTAAAAAGAAATACCAGAACAATTTTGTCCATTGAGGATCTTAAATTTTTGCTATGGGAATATTATTGGGATTGTTGGAGAAAATGGAATTGGAAAGTCTACGTTAGCAAAAAAATAATATGTGGCTTATACAAAAGAAAAATAAAGGGAAAAATATTAAGAGATAATGAGAATTTAAATATAAAAAAAGTAGGTTAAATGAGAGCCTGCTTATTATGCAGGAAGTGAACTGCCAGTTATTCACAGACAGCGTTAAAGATGAAATATTATTAACATCAAATATTAAAAGAGAACAATGTTTTAGATACTTACCTAATAGATATGGAGTTAAAAAAATATCAGTGATAGGAATCCTCACACCTTGTCAGGGGGACAAAAACAGAGAGTAATTATCTTATCCGCTTTACTATCCGACAAGAAAATTCTGTTTTTTGATGAGCCAACCAGTGGATTGGACTATAGAAATATGAAAATAGTAGCTAAAAAAATATTAAGAAAGTAAAGGAAGAAGATAAGTTGGTTTTAATAATATCCCATGATGTTGAGTTTTTAGAGTTAGTTTGTGATGAAGTAATTGATTTTACTTATTTATGAAAATTCATACATTAGTAAATTGCAAGATGGCCATATGATAAAAACGCTAGAAAAACGAGAAGTTGTGAATAGTATTTTTTTGATACAATATCCCAAAAATACGGAAAAGACGATACTTGAAGAATACCATGACCACTTAGCCGATTGTAAATATCGATAGGAGAAAAGCGCATTAGAGACATTTTTTTAATAAAAAAATTAGCAAATTTAGGCATTGACTTGGAGTTAACTCTAAGATATATAATGAATATATCAGAGATACGAATGATAGATTAAAAATACGGAAATATGGAGAATGGAGGGCGTTTTACTTGTTAATTAAAGAAGTATGCGAGAAGTATCACATATCAGCGGATACACTCAGATATTATGAACGTGTGGGTGTAATTCCAGAGGTTTCAAGAAAAGATAGTGGGATCCGTGATTATGAGGAAGAGGATATAAAATGGGTGGAAAATGCCATATGCATGCGTGATGCAGGTGTCCCGGTGGAAATACTGATTGATTATGTGAGGCTGTTTCAACTTGGTGATGAAACAATTGAAGAGAGATCTAATCTCTTGAAGGAGGCCAGAGAGCAGATTTTGGAAGCGAAAAAGAAGTATGATCTTGCTTTGGAAAAATTAGATTACAAAATTGGCCGTTATGAAACTGCAATAGAAACCGGTGTATTAAGCTGGGTCAAGTAAAAGGAAGGTGAAATAATGAGATACGAAAGGGATTATGTATATAAACTGATGGAGCAGGGAGGCCCTACAGATTGTATGGTAAGGTAACAATAAAAGAACATGCATGGCTTGGTATTAATGTAACCATTTGTCCGGGTGTCACCATAGGTAAATACGCTGTTGTTGGTGCGGGTGCAGTAGTTACTAAAGACGTGCAGGATTATGCAGTGGTTGGAGGTGTTCCAGCAAAGATTATCAAATATTTAGATTCAAGTGAGATTAAAGGATAGGAAGGGCACTATGAAGAGTTTAATTATTTATTTTAGCAGAGCTGATGAGAACTATTCAGTAGGCTATATTGATAAGGGAAACACAGAAACTGTTGCGGAATATGTGAAAGAGCTGACAGGGGCGGATATGTTTAAGATAGAGCCCGCAGTGCCATATGCGAAAGATTACAAGACCTGTATTGAGCAAGCAAAGCAGCGTATCGGTAATGCTCCAATCAAAGAGAAGCTTACGGATATCTCAGCTTACGATACGGTGTATATCATGAGTCCTATTTATTGGGGTACCTATGCACCTGAGATGGAAACAGCACTTGAGGGCCTTGATTTTATAGGGAAAACTGTTCGCATTATCAGTACACATGAAGGCTCAGGACTTGCCGGAATGCCGTCTGATGTTATTAAGATGTGTAAAGGTGCAATTGTAGATCGTAAGGGATTGGCTATAGTAGGATCTCAAAAGCAAAAACAATCAAAAAAATATAGTGAAAGAGTGGATTTAGGGAGGTAAACTATGGAAAAAATTGAGCTTAACAATGGTTTAGAGTGTTCGGTTATAGGAATTGGTACATTTATGCTTTCACCGGCAGAAGCCGAGAATAGTGTAAGGGAAGCATTGAAGATGGGCTATAGACTTGTTGATACCGCTAATGCGTATGTCAATGAGAAGGCTTGTGGAAGAGGAATCAAGGATAGTGGTGTAGGCAGAGAAGAGATTTTCCTTTCAACGAAGCTCTGGCCTAGTGAATATGAAAATGAAAATGCAGTTGATGAGACACTGAAGCGTCTTGGCGTAGAATATGTAGATCTTCTTTACATTCATCAGCCTGCCGGAAATTGGCTTGCTGGATATAGACAGCTTGAAAAAGGCATATAGAGAAGGAAAGGCAAAAATCTATTGGGATTTCAAATTTTGAAGGAAAAATACATAGAAGAACTTGAAAAACAAATGGAAAAATCGTTCCGCAGTTTATTCAGGTAGAAGCCCATCCGTACTTTTACACAGACTGAGCTTAGAGAAACTCTTGATAAGTATGGTATTAAACTTATGTCTATGGTATCCATTGGGGCATGGGGATAAATCTTTGATTAATGAGTCAGTATTTTTCTGAGCTTGGAAAAGAAATATGGGAAATCGTCTGCACAGATAATCCTTCGCTGGCATACACAGATGGGGTTTGTTGTAATACCTGGAAGTAAGAGTGTAGACCATATTCGAGACAATTTAAATATTCAAGACTTTAGGCTTACTGATGAGGAAATGCTTAAGATTGCAAAAGCTGGATAAGGGCATACGTTACTACAATCGTACTGATGAGCAGCTTGTACATTTTGCAAAAATGGCAAACCAGAGTATGAAAAAAATAGGAGATTATGCAAGAAAAAAATAATACAAACAGCAGGGTGTTTCTAGAACCTATAAGGGCTTTGAGGATTTTTCTATTGGATGAAACAACGCTGGATTTATAGAAATAGCATCGTTAAATAGTTTAGTAGGTATGTTTCCACATATAGACAGGCTGCTTGACACACTCAGTGTTCACTCATTTCGAGTGGAGATGGCCTGTCTGCTGTTGGGAAATAGGAATTAATTTTATTTCCCAAAAACAAAAAAATAAATTGAAATTGGAAATTAGAAATGCTGATATGATGACATGTTTATGAATAGACTCCGTAATTCATGCTGAGACGGTATCACTGCCGTCACAAGCGGTGGGGAGCGAGACAAATTATAAAAAAATTGAGTATATGAGAAAGGACATGCAATGAGCAGTCAGTGTCGAATTTGGACGAAAGGGGATCCGGTACTTGAAGAATACCATGACCACGAGTGGTGCAAGATCAGTCATGATGACAATTTTGAATTTGAGATGCTGTGCCTTGAAGGGGCAAGTGTCGGGCTTTCCTGGGCAACGGTAATGCATAAGAGGGAGAATTACCGCAGCGCATTTCACAATTTCAAAATTGATGCCTGTGCAGTTATGACAGATGAAGAACTTACAGCTTTAATGACCGATACAGGTCTTATACGAAACCGCAACAAGATCTTCAGCGTTCGCAAGAATGCACTGGCAGTACAGAAGATACAAAATGAATTCGGCTCTTTTGATGCATATCTTTGGAGCTTTACAGGCGGACAGCAAATCGACAGGCATTGGAAAGAACTCTCAGAAATACCTGTAGAGTCTGATGTTTCTATTCGACTGAGCAAAGACATGAAAAAACGTGGTATCAGTTTTGTAGGCCCGGTCATCACGTATTCTTTCCTGCAGTCTATCGGGATTGTAAATGACCACTTAGCCGATTGTAAATATCGATAGGAGACCAGCTATGAACAACTATATAAAATTAAACGAAGACAGATGGAATAATGTAAAAAATGACTATACTGAGCCATTGACACATGAAGAATTAGAAGAAGCTAGAAATAATCCAATTTCTGTTGCATTAACTGTTGGGAAAAAAGTTCCCAAAGAATGGTTTGAAAAAGCAAACGGGAAAAAGATATTAGGTTTAGCCTGTGGTGGTGGACAGCAGGGACCGGTTTTTGCTATAAAGGGTTATGATGTAACCATAATGGATTTTTCTAAATCACAATTACAAAGAGACGATATGGTTGCTAAAAGAGAAGGTTTAAAAATCAATACAGTTCAAAGCGATATGACAAAACCATTTCCATTTGAAAATGAAACTTTTGACATTATTTTTAATCCGGTTTCAAATGTATATGTAGAAGATTTAGAAAACGTATATAAAGAAGCCTCTCGAGTATTGAAAAAGGGTGGATTGTTAATGGTCGGATTTATGAATCCTTGGATATACATGTATGATGCTGACATTGTATGGGACAAACCCAATGAGGAATTACTATTAAAGTATTCGCTGCCTTTTAATTCAAAAGAGCTTGAAGAGAAAGGCAAGATAACCATAAATCCGGAATATGGATATGAATTTAGCCATACCTTAGAAACTCAGATTAGAGGACAACTTAAAAAAATGGTCTGGCTATGATAGATTTTTTTATGAATCGTGTGATAAGAGAAACAGATTATCACATTATGGAAATGACTATATAGCTACACTTTGCATTAAACTATAATGTTATAGAACATATTGTGGAACTCAAATGAAAGGGGAGGTATATAAAACTGCTGAGTTATTTTTATATACTGCTGACATACAGGATGGAAGAGATTCTTTTATGAAAATCGCAGGGAATAGGGAAAGAATAGTCGAAATACTGAAGAAAATGCAGGAAAAACAGAAATAGATCAACAAGTTACGAGGGGAAGCATATGAGTAATGTTGTTTTAGCAAAATACTTTGATAGGATTAAGGCTGCTTACGAAGTAAGTGCATTTACAGAAGGGATCTGTCCTGAAACAGAAGATAGAATAATACAGTTTGAAGCAAAATATGAGCCTATTCCGACAGAATACCGCTGGCTGCTACTTAACTTAGGTGGCTGCTATTTGGCAGAGCCTTGGATATTCGACTTGAAAGAACTGGAGGAAAACTATGCAATTTTTGTAGAGGCATACGAGGAGTATATGAGTGAATGTGAACACGGCCCTGCATTTCCTATTGGAGGCTTAGGTGATGGAAGTATCGTATTTATAGACTTGGAAAGTGGTATAGTGCGTGGATATAACAATGACTATGCTGACCTTGAGGAAATTGCAGAGAGCTTCCCAGAGCTTATTTTAAATCTGATAGAACAGGTAGAAAGCTTTTCCTAATACAATATAACAGGCAGTTTTTACACTATATAGCTAAAAATTTGAGGAAAAAAATATGAAAGTCAATATGAATGTTATTGTTGGCGGAACGGATGATGAGTTAAATAGTATATTATCTGCTGCAAGAACAATAAGAAAAGAAATGAAATCTTTATTTGAAAGCTTTGAGATAGAGGCATTGCAGAAGATGGATATTTGCGTTTGCCTTAGTGGAAATATATCAAAATATTATTCAGAGTCTGGAATTTATCAGGCAAGTTATTATCTTAAAACTAAGAAATTTATTGTATATGTTCATTTTTGTTCTAATGAGTGGAATTCTGGTAAGAAAGAAAAATGTAAGTAAGTTTCTTAAAATGTATAATGACTATCTTTTGGAGCTTTCGGATATCATTAAGAAGAAAAATGGCAAAGCATAAGTTGGATTTTGATAGTAAATGCTATGAAGATATAATTAGAAGAGTGTTTGAAAGTTTGGGAATATGTGTTTGATAGACAAATTCTAATTTGTAGGGCTGATGTGTTTGTTTTTTTGACTAAGTTACGCCTTCGCTGATAAATGTCCAGACTCGCTCCGGTTTTTCTGCAAGGTGCTATTTTTAAGTTTTTACAGGATGACGAAAAAAACCCTAACGCGCTCGCTTAGGCATTATCAGCTCCTGCTGTTTAATTGATGAATAATTGCAAGCAAACACATCAGCCACATTGGGGGCAGGTGGGAGTGGCTGTCTTTAATTTGGTATTCTGGTTATTATTTGCATAAATTTAAGGTATCAGCTCCGTTTTTGCGTTGCTCAGAGGCGCATTGCGAAGCAGCTAAGCCTATGAGCAATGCAAAAAGGTAGGAGCGTCACTTAGATTACAAACAATCACATCAGCCCTACAAATTAAAAATTTTTGAGGGATGTTCAATTGATGATAATTGATAAAAAAAGAAGATTTGTTAAGATGTATCAGGAATGAAGCTGTACTTGAAAAATTCAAAAAGTGAAGCACACTGGAATTAAAGGGTTGTTAGAATATAGATTAAATAATAACATTAGTCATCCAGATTTAATATATAAAGTATATGACAAGCATAAATGTAAATATTATGGAGAATCAAAAAAACTTCTGATTATTTCAGAGCAATATATAACATTGATCCATTTAAGATTGGAAGTAGCGATACAATTTTTAATTGCTGGTCATTTGCTAGTAGATTTTTTCAAAGAATTTAAATCCTATCTATCAGATTGTGAAGCGCTCATATTGAAGAACTTATTGCTTCGGTAGAGAGGGATGAGGTAGAAGGGATTCAGATAGAAGTGGATAAGAACAGTCTGGATGATGGTTAAGTTATTTTTATCAGATTTGAGATCGCAAATTGCGACTTCAAGGAAAAAAACATGGAGGTATTTATGGCAGATAATATATGCCTTATGCTTAATCGCAATCGGAGGATTTTATGGAAACATATAAAATAGCACATTTTGGAACTTTTGATGCATCTGAATTGGACTCGGAAATTATAGCAATCTATAACAACGATTTAGAAGCATTGAAAAAACTGCTTGGTAAAAAAATCAACAAGATTATTAAAATAAAGGGAAAATATACCGAATCATTTACTCCGTTAGAAATGGCACTGTACTTAAACAAAAAAAGGATATAATCAAATACTTATATGAAAACAATGCTTCGTACAAAGGTAAATTCCACCCTAAGCCGATTGAAATTGCTCTAAGGTGTTGCGATGCCGAAACAGTTCTTATGTTTAAAAATGATTTGGAAAGTATGGACGAAGAGAAAAAAAGCCGAACTATTGAAAACGATTTTTTGGGGAGATAATGAGGCAGAAAATATAGAGGCTTTGGAGAGTCTTGGCATCACCATCTCTAAATACGGCGGGCTTATGTTAAGATATTCAGCTTTTAATAATGATATTGAAACGGTGAGACTTTTCTTAGAAAAGGGAGCAGATGTAAATTATCACAAAGCAGACTCGGTTTTCTCCGATACAAGCACACCTATCATAAAAGCCGCGCTGTGCAATAATCTTGAAATTGTCCGTTTGCTTGCAGGGCATGGAGCTGACATAAGCATAGAAAACAAGCGCGGAGAAAGACCGTATTCCATCGCTGTTAAAAATGATAACAGAGAAATGATAGAGCTTTTAGCAAAATACGAAACAAGAGATTTACACAGTATTGAAAGCAAGGATACTGTGCTAAAAAAGTATAAATTGCCGAATAGTTTGGTCGAATTTCTTAAAGGAGACAAACTCAAGATAAAAATTGCTGGTGACAAGTATTGCAAATTTATTCGTTTTTACTCTTACCATGACACAGTAGAAACGAAATGGAAAAGGAAAAAAGTGCTGTCATTGGTGGCAGAAGTTGATAATTACAGTGCTGTCGATATAGTTTGGCACCCTGATAAACAAATGATTTGCGCTATTGACGAGGAACATGAGACTTTTACTCCCCTTGCCCCTTGGGAAGAGTTTTATATGAATATGGAAAAAAATATGTTTTGGCATACTTGAACGGAGATATGAATACTTAAAGAAAAATGAATTAAAGGAGACAACATGAAAAGATTTTTAATAAGTACAAATTATTAAGCAAAGGGAAAGCATTTGGAGATAGGGGCTAAAATTGCTTTATTACTGCTTGATAGCAGCACAGCTTATGAAGAGCTAAAAGAGGAAGGAGCGCAAACCTCAGTTGCCGGGAGTTATGGCTGTATAGGTGGTGATTTGGCTGCAATACTTTAGCCAGTTCTTAAAAGTGAAATAGCAGATAAAGCAAGTATAAATATTGAGTACAAAAAAGGAAGAAAAAGAGTGAAAATATTTATTATAGAAGATGAGATGACAATCAGGGAGGAACTAATCGAGCTTCTTCAAAAATATGGATATGAGTGTAGCAGCAGTGACGATTTTCGCCATATCTCAGAAGCTGCGCTTTCCTCAGGGGCAGACTTAATCCTCCTTGATATCAATCTGCCCTATCAGGACGGCTTTCAGGTATGCAGGGAAATAAGACAGAAATCAACGGTTCCCGTTATTGTTCTAACTAGCAGGAACAATGACTTTGACGAACTGATGAGTCTAAACACTGGAGCTGACGATTATATATCAAAGCCATATAATGCACAGGTTCTTCTGGCAAGAATACAAAAACTTCTGGAGAGAACATATGATGTGCAGGACAATGTTACAATTACCTACAAGGGACTGACCTTAAACGTACTTAAAGCTGAAATAAGCTACAAAGGGCAGAGTAAAGCACTTACCAAAAAAATGAAATGGGGATTTTACGGATGCTTATGATGAATAAGGGGAATATCATTCCACGTGATGCCATCATTGATGAGCTATGGCAGAGTGAGGAGTTTATTGACGAAAAATACCCTGAATGTAAATATTGTGCGCTTGAGAAAAAACACTTGCAGAGATAGGCCTGCCTGATTATCTGAAAACAAAGCGCGGACTGGGGTATTGCATATGAGGATGTCAGAATATCTAAAGGACCGTATTTTCTCTTTGATGTGTATGTTTGTATCTATGGTTCTGCTCTTTGCCCTTCTTTGGCTAATTGGAACAGCTACAGTCTTTGTCCTGTTTGCAGAAGTGGTTTTTGCTACAGCGTATGTGACATCACTTACCTATGATTTTATCCGCAAGCGTGGATACTATAAGCTGCTTTTGAAAAATGTTAGAGCAGATGGAAGAAAAAGACGCTTCTAGGAGAACTCCTCTCACATCCGGGATTTTTTTAGAGGGACAGCTTTTGATAGAGGTGTTGCGCCGCTGCAATAAATATCAAAATGACAGGATAGCCGCTGCCAGACAGGATACCAGAGAATATAGAGAGTACATTGAGTCCTGGGTACATGAGATTAAGACACCGATTACGTCCGTACGTCTTATGATTGAAAATGATAAGAATCCCACGACACTGCGCATCAATGATGAAATAGGTAAGATTGAAAACTACGTGGAACAGGCTTTGTATTACGCTCGTAGTACTGATGTGGAAAAAGACTTTAAGGTAGAGAAAACTTCCTTACAGGCAATAACTGTAGCAGCGCTGAAGTTATACTCCAAACCACTGATACAGGCGGGAGGAAAGCCGGTTATGGAAGGGCTTGATATTCCTGTTACTACGGATATCAAGAGTTGTACTTTTATCATCGGGCAGATGATTTCCAATGCAATCAAGTATCGAAAAGATGGACTGCAAATCACATTTACAGGTAGAGCTGAGAGAAACAGGGTGTTGCTTTTGGTCTCGGACAATGGAATTGGGATATCGGAAGCTGATCTACCTAGGATATTTGATAAGGGCTTTACAGGCGAAAATGGACGCCGCTATTCCAAGTCAACAGGCATTGGCTTATATCTTTGTAAAAAAATGTGAAAAAAATGAATATCGGGCTTTCTGCTTCCAGTACGTCTGGGAGAGGGACTACCATAACGATGGATTTTCCTACTGAAAGCTACTTGAAAGAGGCGGGGGTGTAGATTCCTGCTTCTTTTATTGTTATATCTTTAGATTACATTTTTGTAAGGTAAATGTAATCTAACTTAATGGCATAGTCAGATGTATTAAAGTAGAATAAAGGTACAAAAACAAAGGGCCTTTGAGAAAGGAGTAAGACAAATGGAAAATACAATATTACAGGTAGATGATATCCAAAAATTTTATGGCAACAAGGGAAATCTGACTAAGGCTATTGATCACATTTCATTATCCGTGAAAAAGGGAGAATTCCTTGGGATTATGGGAGCTTCAGGCTCAGGCAAAACTACATTGCTAAACTGTATATCTACTATAGACACAGTTACTAGCGGACATATTTACATAGAGGGAAAGGATATTACAGAACTTCATGGAGCCCTGCTTTCAGAGTTTCGAGGGAAAAAGCTGGGATTTATATTTCAGGATTTTAATCTCTTAGATACGCTGACTGCTTATGAAAATATTTCACTTGCACTGTCTATAGCGGGTATGAAGCCAGGGGACATTAACGAGAGAGTATTACAGGTTGCAAAGGCACTGAATATTCAAGAAGTGTTAGAAAAGTATCCTTATCAGATGTCAGGAGGCCAGCAGCAGCGTGTGGCAGCGGCGAGGGCAATAGTGACAAACCCCGCTATAGTACTGGCAGATGAGCCGACAGGGGCACTGGATACGAACTCTTCAAGGATGTTGTTGACTATGTTAACAGAGCTTAACGAACAACTGGATGCCACCATTCTAATGGTAACTCATGACGCTTTTTCAGCGAGCTATTGTAAACGCATACTTTTTATCAAGGACGGTAAGGTTTTTAATGAACTGCATCGTGGCGAGGATACCCGCAAAGAGTTTTTTGCAAAGATATTGGAAGTGGTGTCAGTACTGGGAGGTGAAAAATGATTTCACTAAAGCTGATTTTTCGAAATGTTCACAAGAACGTAAGAGAATATTTTATTTATTTTTTAACGCTGATGTTCTCGGTAAGCCTGTTTTACGCCTTTAACTCGATATCTGCTCAGCCTGCACTTTCTAATCTTGGTACCACCAGAAAGGTCTTATATGAACAGCTGGTTATACTGATATCGGCACTTTCGATTGTGATTGCTGTGGTGCTGGCGTTTTTAATTATTTATGCAAATCAATTCCTATTAAAACGGCGTAAAAAAGAATTAGGTATTTACATGTTGCTTGGGATGAAGAAGGGACAGATCTCAAGACTGTTTGCGGGCGAAACTCTATGTATTGGAAGTATTGCACTTGCAGTGGGATTGGTTTTGGGATTTGCCATATCACAGGGAGTTTCACTCGCAGCGCTAAGGCTCTTTGCAGTAGAATTGGACAAATTTCAGGTTGTATTTTCTGCAAAGGCACTTTTTATGACTGCCTTATGCTTTGCAATTATCTTCCTGATTGTACTGCTTTTTAATGTCTGGTCGATTACAAATGTAGAGTTGATTGACCTGATAAGAGCAGACAGAAAAAATGAAATGATGAAGTCAGGAAAGCCGGTACTTACAGCCTGCTTGTTTATACTTTCCATAATAGGTATTGGAGCTTCTGCCATTTTGTTTAATAAGAATGGGATATTGCCGACGAAGGAGAATTTCTCTTTTCAAATTGCGGTCACAAGCTTAACTGTGGGAACCTTCCTTTTGTTTTTCACCTTATCCACAGTTTTGATAAGGCTCTCAAAAACCAATAGGGCTTTTTATCTGAAGGGCTTAAATACATTTCTTGTACAGCAGATTGCAAGCAAAATCCGCACGAATTATCTGATTGTGACGATTGTCTGCGGACTTCTCACCGTTACCATTTGCACAGTGTCAATCGGTGCAAGTACAGCGCTTACAATGAATCAGTTAGCCAAGGAAGCGGCTCCTTATGACCTAAATGTGGTTTCAAATATTTCTGTAGACGGAGATGGGGATATTGCAGCATATCTTGCAAAAAAAGGAGCCGAACTGGATAAATACGCCGAGAAGATGGAGCAGATTAGCTCGTATGAGACTGATTTTACCTATGGAAAGTTTTTTGAAGGCCAGAGAGTTGAGCTTTGGCAAATTGATGAAGAGCTTCCCGAACAAAAGATTGATGCATTTGCCTTATCGGATGTCAACAAAGCACTTAAAATGCAGGGAAAGAAGCCACTCACGTTAAAGGAAAATCAATATCTGATAAACTGCAATTACAAAGGAACTTATTCCTTTATAGACACCGCATTAAAGCTGCATCCGGAGGTCACGATAAATGGACAGGTCTTACATAGGGCTTCTGATGAAGTGATGCAGGACACGTTTATCATGACTAGTATTGGTAACAATGACAGGGGGACATTAATCGTTCCTGATAAGATTGCTAATGGCCTTAAGAAAGACATGAATGCACTTTTGGTACGGTATAAGCCTGATGTAAACTCCAATGAAGTACTGAAAAAAATGATACCAATTGGACTGGATAAAAACACACGGATACAGATATGCAGAAAAGAACATAATGTATGAAATGTATTACGGAACCAATGCGTTGATGAGCTTCTTATGCTGCTATCTTGGTATAATCTTCCTTTTAATCTGTGCAGCTCTGCTTGCATTAAAACAGCTTACAGAGACGACAGACAATGTCAGCCGCTATGGGCTGTTGCAAAAGTTAGGAGCGGCAAAGGGAGATATCAATCGAGCCATTTTTGTACAAACAGCGGTATTTTTTGCCCTTCCTTTGGTGGTTGCAGGCATCTACTCTGTTTTTCTTACGGAAAAGGCGATGACTGTTGTAGAAAAATTTATGAATATCCATATTTCAACCAATATTGGATTAACTGTGATTATGTTCCTTATTATTTACGGAGGATATTTCCTTGCAACCTATCTGTCAGCTAAACGTATGGTGACAGAGTAAAAGAAACGGAGGTATGAAGATGTTTGAAAATGTTAATATGAATGGTGTATTTCAGAGTATTGTTGATACCTGGCTGCCTGTAATCGGAGTAGTGGCTGCTGTGATTATAGTTATAATAGTTGTCAGTGTGATGCGTAAAAAGAAAAAACACTGAGAACAATTTAAGACTAAGTGTAAAATGTAGTACTGCTTTAAAAAACTGTACTGTAAAGGTAAATATATTTTTGTAAGCAAACCTCCCATCTTTTAGGTGGGAGGTATTTATGAATGTGGCTATACAAATTAGAATTTTAATACTTGTGGAGACGGTAGTATTGATTACTAAGAAGGGCTGATATAAACACCATATAAGGCTTTTTTTATTAAAACATAATTGCGGAGTCCGCAAAAATTTTTCGACTTACTCTTGATAAAAAAAGCTGAAATTTGATTATAATCAGAACAAAAAATAAATGCGGAATCCGCAAAAAAATCTTAATAGGTGAAATGATATGGAATTTAGCAGACTTGAATATATGCAAAAGTTGATATCCAAAATGCATAATGGAAGAGTAAAGATTATTACAGGAATCAGAAGATGCGGGAAGTCTTATCTTTTGTTTGAATTGTTTACACGTTATCTTCAAGAAGAAGGAATTGCTGCCAATCAGATAATTACACTTGCTCTCGATGAGTTTAGAAATGCTAAATACAGAAATCCCGATGGAATTAGACAAATATATTAGAGAACAGATAACTGATAAAAAGTAAGCAATACTACATTTTGATTGATGAAATACAGTTTGTGTCGGAAATTCAAAACCCATATGTCGAAAGTCATGATGCAAAGCTTACCTTTGTGGATGTAGTGATAGGGCTAGTAAAAATAAAAAATGCGGATGTCTATATTACCGGAAGCAACTCAAAGATGCTTTCGAGTGATGTTTTAACTCAGTTTCGCGACCGTGGAGATGAAATACGTGTTTATCCACTATCCTTTACAGAGTTTCATGAGATGTATGAAGGGAATGAGCGTGATGCCTGGGTGGATTACTACACATATGGGGGCATGCCTATCGTATCCTCCCTACCGTCACAGATGAAGAAAAGAGTCAATATTTGAGAAATCTGTTCAAAAGGACATATATAAAAGATGTTGTTGAAAGATACAATATACAGAACGATACAGCGGTGTTAGAGGATTTGTTAAACATTACTGCATCTGCTGTGGGCTCACTTACAAATCCGACTAAACTTTCAAAGACCTTTTTGAGCGAAAAAAACTGATCAAAAATCAGTTCCGCAACCATTGACAAATATCTTGATTATTTTGTAGATGCATTCCTTATATATCGAGCTAATAGATATGATGTAAAGGGAAAGAGATATATGCAGACTCCGCTGAAATATTACTATACCGATGTAGGTTTGCGGAATGTGCGACTGGGGTTCAGGCAACAGGAAGAAACCCATATTATGGAAAAATGTACTTTATCTTGATTTGATTAGAAGAGGATATGATGTTGATGTAGGTGTCGTGGAGCAAAAACATCAAAAACGCCTGAAGGAAAGAAATTGCGAAAACAGCTTGAAGTTGATTTTGTTGTCAATCGAGGAGATGAGCGTTATTACATCCAATCAGCATTATCTGTTGCCGAACCTGAAAAGAGGAAGCATGAAATCGAGTCGTTGATTCGAATCCCGGATTCGTTTAAGAAGATAGTAATAACAAGAGACTACATCAAACCCTGGACAGATGAAAATGGTATACAGTATGTTGGTGTTGAGCAATTTCTGCTTGATAAAAATGCTCTGAGTGTGTAACCCCCTACCATTTCCCTCTCACCGATTTCATCTGTAATAAATTCAATTGTTGTTTTAGCAAAATACTTTGACAGGATTAAGGGGTTGTAGGGCTAATGTGATTGTTGTAAACTAAGTGAAGCTCCTACCTTTTTGTATTGCTCATAGGCTTAGCTGCTTCGCAATGCGCCTCTGAGCAACGTAAAAACGGAGCTGACTTCTATGATTTTATTGAAAAATCACATCAGCCACAAGAGGGGGGCAGGTGGGGTAGGCAGATAATGATTGACAGTGACCTTGCTAGGCTGTATCAGGTAGAAACTAAATATTTAAATAGGCAGAGAAATAGGAATGCTGAAGATTTCTGCTTTCAGTTGTCAAAAAGAAGAATATGAGATTTTGAGGTGCCAAAATGTCACCTCAAAAATGAAAATGGTTCATGTGGTAGAAGATATCTTCCTTATGTTTTTTTACAGAACAGGGAATTACGAAGCTGGAAGTGGAAGAACTGACGAATAGCCTTTTAGCTAAAGTATAGTAGATAATATATTAGGGAGTAGTTACATAAATTAAAGGAGACCAGCTATGAAAGATTTTAACAAGTACAAATTACTAAGCGAAGGGAAAGCATTTGGTGATAGGGCTAAAATTGCTTTATTACTGCTTGATAGCAGCACAGCTTATGAAGAGCTAAAAGATGAAGGGGCACAAACTTCGGTTGCCGGAAGTTATGGCTGTATAGGTGGAGATCCTGCTTCAATACTTGAGATGCTAACGATAGAATTGATTTGCCGTAATCCTCGTGATACCTGGTATTTGCCTGACGATGTAAAAATATTGGGACAGACGCTTTGGCAGTCTGTTTGAAACAAAGTTCTTCTGTTACGATGACGATGTAGAAACCTGGAGTAAGATACTATATAAATACTTTATAAAGTTACAGTGGATGCCTAAAAGGGAAGATTATACTTCGACAAAAAAAGTTATAATAATGTCTGGGGATATTTTGCAGAACTTTTTAGCGGTTGTAAAAAGAAAAATAATCATCCTGAATTTAATAAATATTATGAGATTGCCACCGAAAAATGGTATGAGCAAAGCAGTATTTGAAAAGAAAGCTAAAAGAGCTGTCCGAATTAAAAGCAGTCATTTGTAAAGGATTAAATATTATCTTATTAAAAACTTTACAAAAATTAACCCCTCATTGCCATAAACATCATAATCCATTATAATTATATTCATCTTTAGCTAAGGCTGTTACCTGTCAAAGAAAAAAACTGTGACAGAGTCTGCCTGATTGAAGCGAGAATAATTGTACCAGGAGGAAATTCTATGTATTGGTTTTATACAGACATTCCACTATTCATAGGCATAATTCTGACTATGCTTGCCTCTTTTTACTTAAAGAGCACATATAGGAAATACAGTCAGGTTTCAAACAGTAGGGGAATGACAGGGGCAGATTGTGCTATGATGATTCTACATAATGCGGGGATAAATGATGTAAGTGTTCAATATATTCCGGGAAGCCTTACCGACCACTATTCCCCAACGGAGAAGGTTCTTAGACTTTCAGAGACTGTCTATGGCTCGACCTCAGTAGCTGCCCTTGGTGTTGCGGCTCACGAATGTGGCCACGCCATTCAACATAAAGAGGGATATGCACCCCTTAAACTGAGGTCAATATCAGTACCTGTAGCAAATATAGGCTCTATGCTTTCCTGGCCACTCATTTTAATAGGTCTTGCAATGGGCTATATGGGGCTTGCTCAGATAGGTGTTATATTGTTTACTTTTGTGGTTTTATTCCAGCTCATTACCCTCCCTGTTGAATTTGACGCATCAAGAAGGGCAATGATTGCTCTTGAAGAACAGAACATATTAGCTGGCAGTGAGTTAAGTGCTGCAGGAAAGGTCTTAAAAGCGGCAGCCTTGACTTACGTTGCAGCCCTGCTTTCATCCATTTTACAGTTATTAAGGCTTATAATGCTTACCAGAGGCGGAAGAAGGAGATAATAAATAAAAGCTATATAAATCTCTTGAAATACGCTACTCAATATTTATGGTGAGGTAAATCTTGGGATTTTTATTATTATAATGAAGTACTAATTATATGTCACAATTTTGTAGATTACATATTATGATGATGCAAAAATTTCTTGTTAAAAAGGAGTACACTTATGGAGGAAAAAAACTAAAAAAAGAAACTTAGATTAAAAGCGGTGTCTTATATTGTTAGCAATCTTATTAGTCGTTTTAGTCATTGTGGGAGTATATATCAAGATACATATAGACAAAAAAGAATTCCAAACCTCAAATTGTTTCAAAATCAACCTTAGAAAAAAAGTAATAAGTGTTAGTGATTTATCAACCTTTGAGGCCATTTATAATGGAGTTGCAATTGTAAATAATGAAGAGGAACCTGAAGAGATTGACTACTATGTTTCCTATGAAGCAAAGGTCAAGGCAGGTATTGATTTTTGAGAAGGTCAATGTGGAAGTGAATGAAAAAGAGACAGAGGAAGGAAGCGAAAAAACTATAGTAGTGACCTTGCCAAAGGTTAAAATAACAGATGTGAATGTAGACATAGCTTCACTGGATTATATATTTTTAAATAAAAAAGCTAATACAGAAACTGTCTCAGCTCAAGCATATAAAAAATGTATTGAAGACGTGACAAAAGAAAGTGAATCTACACCAGCAATATATGAATTTGCACAGCAGAATGCTAAAAACATCGTTGAAGCTTTAATCAACCCTTTTTGTAAAAACAGTTAGACGACACGTATAAATTAGTAATCAAGGAGGGGTGATGTTATGAAAAAGTATTTATGCGCAATTTTAGTTGTTTTGATATGCTTTTTAAGTACATCCTGTGCAAAAGAAGAAGCTAAAAATGTTAAACCTGAGCCATCTCAGATGAAGGCAATATGCGAACTGGCAGTAATGAAATGTTACTATCACAATGTAGCTAAATACAAACATGAAAATGCTACAGGAATGCTTTGGTGGAAGAAAGATAGACATTTTTGGATGGAATATGCTGGAGTGGTGACTATCGGAATTGATGCTACTCAACTGAGCATTGAAGTTAAGGAAGATAATGTTACTATAACAATCCCCCCTGCCAAAGTACTTGGTTGCAAAGTTGACGAGTCTACGCTAACAGAAGATTCATTCATAGTAGCTAATAATTCGTCAAAAGTTGAAGCTGAACATCAAAGAGAAGCATTTGCATCAGCTATGGGAAATCTTGAAAAAAAGAAGCAAAAACTAATGTAGCCTTGCTTGCATCAGCACAGCAAAGGGTTCAAAAAAATTATTGGAGGACTATGTGACCAATCTTGGAAACAGCATCGGAAAAAAACATATAATATAACTTGGAAATATCTTGATGGTGTAGAAAAAACAAATGAAACAGATGCAACCAAGTCATCGGGTAGCTTATCAACAGAATAGGATATCCGGGAAAATGTGTCGACTACGATAAGAAAGCTTGTCGCACAACATCACAGATGCTTAAAGGGGCTGTCGCATTAAGAATTAGATACACAAAATGCAGTAATAATCTGATGATAAAATTACTTTATTTTGTTGTGCTTTTTGCTTTTTGTGGCAGCTCCTTATTTGATGGAATAGGAAAATTCTTAGTAAGTGTTTATTACACTAAAAAAATCTCACCAAATTTTTAAATACCCTGTATTTATTCATGAAAAATTTGTTATTCTAATAGATGGTAAACATTTATATAGTTGCTAGAGGAGAAACAAATGACTATTTATTCCGTATTTTTCGCTGTTAGGCGGACTTGCATTCTTCCTTTTTGGTATGAACGTGCTCTCGGGAAGCCTTGAAAAGGTGGCGGGAGGAAAGCTTGAGACAAGCCTTAGGGAAGCTTACCTCAAATGTGTACATGAGTCTTTTCTTAGGAGTTGCAATTACTGTTGCACTACAGTCATCATCAGCACTTACCGTTATGCTGGTCGGACTTGTAAACTCCGGAATCATTACACTTTCACAGACCATCTTCGTTATATTTGGTGCGAATGTCGGCAAGACTGCTACATCATGGCTGCTTTCACTAAACAGCATACAGACGGATAACTTTTTCATATCATTATTAAAGCCTGCTAACTTCTCGCCGATAATGGCGTTTGTTGGCGCATTCATGATGATGGCTTGCAAGTCGCAGAAAAAGAAAAACTTGGGCACGGTTCTTATCGGCTTTGCCCTCCTTATGCATGGAATGGGCATGATGAGTGATTCTATGTCTCCTCTTGCGAAAATGCCGGAATTTACAAACGTACTTACAGCATTTAACAATCCTATCATAGGAGTGTTAATCGGTGCTGTGTTTACGGGTATCATCCAGTCCTCAGCGGCCTCAGTCGGCGTGCTTCAGGCGCTTTCACTTACAGGCTCCATTACCTTTGGTATGGCTATTCCTATTATCATGGGTGAAAATATCGGTACCTGTGTGACTTCACTTCTTTCATCCATCGGAGTAAAGAGGGATGCGAAGCGAGTTGCCATTGTCCACATAAGCTTTAACATAATCGGAACTGTAGTATGTCTTGTGATATATTTCCTGCTAAGATATCTGCTACAGCTTGCGATTTTTGACAAGCCGATTAGCATAATTGCAATAGCTATCTTCCATACAAGTTTTAATATATTTACAACCTGTATACTCTTGCCGTTTAATAAGGTGCTCCTAAAAATTGCCTATGCTGTGGTTAAGGACGAGGGTGCAGAGAAGGAAGCAGAGAAAGAAGTGCTTTTCGATGAAAGGCTTTTGCTTTCTCCGGGACTTGCTATCTCTCAGGCAAGAAGCAAGGTAAAGGAAATGAGCCGCCTTGCAAGTGCGAATATAAATAGAACACTTGAAAACTTTGAGAATTTTAGCAACAAGAAGAGCGAAGAAATCAAAAAGGCTGAGGCTACCCTTGATTATCTTGAAGATGAGATTGGTTCTTTCCTTATCAAGCTTTCTTCTAAGGAAGTCAATGATGTGGAAGGTAATACTATATTTGAAATGCTCCACTGCATCAATGACTTTGAGAGAATAGGCGACCATGCCATAAACCTTAACAAGATAGCGAAGGAGCTTAAAGAAAAAGAACTGAACTTCTCAGACTATGCTCTTGATGACTTTAAGGTGCTTCATGGGGCGCTTTCGGAAATCCTTGATATGACTGTAGAATGCTTTGCAAAGGATGATGAGAATAAGGCGGGCGAGATAGAACCTCTTGAACAGGTCATTGACGGAATTACTAGAGAGATGAAAGACAGACATATCAAGAGACTTCAGGCAGGCAAATGCAGCGCTGAACTTGGTATATATCTTACTGATATAATCTCTAACTGCGAGAGGGTTTCAGACCACTGCTCCAATATTGCGGTTTGCATTATTCAAAGTAAGACCTCTTCTTTTGAGACTCACGGCTACTTAAATGAGCTAAAGAGCAGCAAAAGTGAAGCATTTACAGCAAGATACGAGGCATACAACAATAAATACAGACTTTCCGAAGAATTTATGTCTTAATGACTTGACTTTAATACTGAAAAGAGTATATTCTTAAAAGGTCGGTTAGAAATGGCTAATAATAGAACGAAGGTAGAGAAATGTTTTTTGATAAAATAGGCAGGAATGATGATTGCTGGTGTGGAAGTGGCAATAAATATAAGCACTGTCATCAGCAATTTGATGAAAAGCTGGCTGAATTAAAGAGTGCAGGACATAAAATACCTACACATAAGATGATTAAAAAAATACGGCTCAGATAGAAGGAATCAGAGAGGCGGGCAAGGTAAACAATGCCATACTTGATGAGGTTGCATCAAAAATCAAAATGGGAATGAGCACCGAAGAAATCAATTCTATAGTTGTAAAAGCAACTGCAAGGCTAGGTGGAATAGCGGCTCCTCTTAACTATGAGGGCTTCCCAAAGAGTGTATGCACCTCTATAAATGATCAGGTTTGCCACGGCATCCCTTCCGCAGAGGACATATTGGAAGACGGAGACATAGTAAATGTAGATGTAACTACCATATATAAGGGTTATTACGCAGATGCTTCAAGGATGTTTCTTATAGGAGATGTCCTCCCTGAGGATAAAGAGCTGGTAAAGGTAGCAAGAGAGGCTATAGATGTAGGCCTGTCTGTGGTAAAGCCTTGGAACTGCCTGGGCGATGTGGGACAGGCAATCAATGATTTTGCGATGGCGCATGGTTATTCGGTAGTGCGTGAGATAGGCGGCCACGGCGTAGGGCTGGAGTTTCACGAAGACCCTTGGGTAAGCTATGTAAGTAAGAAGAATACAGGCTATGTGCTTGCGCCAGGCATGGTATTTACCATAGAACCTATGATAAATGAGGGCGGGGCGGAAATATTTATAGATGAGTCAAATGAGTGGACAGTATATACTGAAGACGGCTCCTACTCAGCACAGTGGGAAGTTACAGTTGCTGTGACGGAAGATGGGTATGAGATTTTGGCATCCTAGATTTGTTATAGTAGTTTCACTTTTTCACTGTGTGAGGTGCAATGGAATTTGCGTCTTATTTAAGTTAAAACGACATTTATAATGAAAAGGAATAAAATGAAAATTAAAATGATAAAAATAGCGGCTTTTGCAGCATTTTCAATGGTTCTCTCCTTGGGTACTCCTCAAGGGGTGAAGGCTGAGACAGTAAAAGGAGATAGTGTTAGAGCAAAGATAACGATAGCTGAGGCTACAGCAAGTGAGGGAGCAATAGAGACTGCAAGCCCTGACGCAGTAAACGCAACCTCGCCTGCAATAACTACCACTCCTCCTGCGGTAACAACTCCGGGAGTGATTGATAAAAGCGATGATGAGGATATTACAGAAGTCGAAGTTGATGACGAATTTTCTGTTGGAGGTGTATTCTACATCGTAACAGAGATAAAGGGAAGTAAAATATATGTGGGAGTTTCAGGAGTTGTAAATGACAGAGCAACCACCGTATACATACCTAAGAAAGTCAAGGCTGAGGGTAAGGAAATGATAGTTACTTCCATTGAAGAGGATAGCTTTTTCTGATATGGAAAGACTCAGGAAGGTTGTTGTAAATGCTGATATCGTCAAGATAGGCAATGACGCTTTTTAAGGATGCGGCTAAGTTTAACAGGCTCGTTCTTAAAACAACCAAACTTAAAAAAAGTGGGTAAAAAAATATTTTTAAAAATGTCAGCAATAAGCTGATTATTGAGGCACCTAAGAAATCACTTTCTTCCTACAAGAAACTGTTCAACAACAAGGGAGTTAAGGTTAAGGAAATTAGGGGCAATTAGGGAAGTAAGACGAGTACAATTACATAATAGGAAGACAGAGGCGAGTAAAAAAATATTGACTACTCGCCTTTTTCTGTGCTATATTGGTATAGCGAGATGAAAGAGGTCTTTTTATGCCTAAAAAAACAAGGTAATTTTAAAAGCGGAGGTGAAATTAATGCGAGTTAAAATCACACTGGCATGTACAGAGTGTAAACAGCGTAACTACAATACGATGAAGGAAAAGAAACTTCATCCGGAAAGAATGGAAACAAAGAAGTATTGCAGATTCTGCAAGAGACATACTTTACACAAAGAAACAAAGTAATTGTGTTAAGTTGAAAGGAATGTAGAATGGGAGAAAAAGGCGAATAAGACAACTGAGAGCGCGGTTAAGACCGGTTTTTGCTCAGGAAGTCAAGTCGGAGTTTAAGAAGATAATCTGGCCAAGCAAAGAGTCCCTTACAAAAGAGTCAGTTGCCGTAATAGCAACTACTATTGTACTCGGAGGCATTGTAGCCCTTTTGGACTTAGGCATCCAGTATTTAATTAATGGTGTTCTTTAATATTAAAAAAAGGTGATTATATGGCAGAAACTAATTGGTACGTGGTACATACTTACTCAGGATATGAGAATGCAGTCAAAGATGACATTGAAGCAACTATCAAAAGCAGAGAATTACAGGACGAGATAAAAGAAGTTCTCGTGCCAACTGAAGAAGTTACCATCATTAGAAGTGGTAAGGACAGTAAGAAGGGCAAGCCTACACCAAGAAAGCTTTATCCCGGTTATGTGTTCATCAACATGGTGATGAATGATGAAACCTGGTATGTTATCAGGAATACAAGGGGTGTTACGGGCTTTGTAGGTCCGGGATCTAAACCTGTTCCTCTTTCTGCTGAAGAAATGGATAAGATGTTAAATGGAATCCGCACTTCAGTTGAAGCAGACATTGAGGTTGGTGACTGGGTTAAAATTGTAACAGGCTCTTTAAGGATCAGGAAGGCGAAGTTATCGAGGTTGATCTTGATGAGAGACTTGTGACCATAAATATCAACTCCATGGGAAGAGATATGCCGGTAGAAATTAGTTTCACAGATATCAAGAAGATTTAACGGAGGTTATGATATGGCTAAGAAGGTCGAAGGTTATATAAAATTACAGATCCCTGCAGCGAAGGCTACACCAGCCCCTCCTGTAGGACCTGCACTTGGACAGCATGGTGTTAATATTGTCCAGTTTACAAAGGAGTTCAATGCACGTACAGCTAAGGATGAGGGTATGATTATCCCTGTAGTTATTACTGTATATGCTGACAGAAGTTTTAGTTTTGTTACAAAGACTCCTCCGGCACCGGTTCTTTTAAAGAAAGCGGCAAAGATTGAGACTGCTTCAGGTGTACCTAACAAGAATAAGGTAGCTAAGATTCCTTCTTCTGAGGTAAGAAAGATTGCAGAGCTTAAGATGCCAGACCTTAATGCATCAAGCATTGAGGCAGCTATGAGCATGATAGCCGGCACAGCTAGAAGTATGGGTATTGTTATAGAAGACTAATTATTAGTCGTGATTATTTGATTTTAGTGTGAGTGGGAGACTGCAAATGGCAGTCGAACAGTTAGATAACCACAGGAGGTTTTTAATAATGAAAAGAGGAAAGAAATATCAGGACGCAGCGAAGCTTGTTGAAAAGACTAAGGCTTACGATACAGAAGAAGCAGTAGAACTTGCAAAGAAGACAGCTGTGGCTAAATTCGATGAAACCATCGAAGCACATATCAGACTCGGTGTAGACGGTCGTCACGCTGATCAGCAGATCCGTGGTGCTGTAGTGCTTCCTCACGGAACAGGTAAGACTGTTCGTGTGCTTGTATTCGCAAAGGGTACAAAGCTTGATGAGGCTCAGGCAGCAGGAGCAGATTTTGTTGGTGGCGAAGAACTCATTCCAAAGATCCAGAACGAAGGTTGGTTCGATTTTGATGTAGTTGTAGCTACTCCTGACATGATGGGTGTTGTTGGTCGTCTTGGTCGTGTACTTGGACCTAAGGGACTTATGCCAAACCCTAAAGCAGGAACAGTAACTATGGATGTTACTCAGGCCGTTAACGATATTAAGGCAGGTAAGATTGAATACCGTCTTGATAAGGCCAACATTGTACATGTACCGGTTGGAAAGGCATCTTTTACTAAAGAGCAGCTCGCAGACAATTTCACAGCACTTATGAGCGCTATAATAAAGGCAAAGCCGGCTTCAGCTAAGGGTCAGTATTTAAGAAGTGTAACCATCGCTTCTACAATGGGCCCTGGTATCAAGATAAATACGTCTAAATTGGTAGGCTAATTAGTAAAAAGTTGACATTTAGGCAGTAAGAGGCCCTTATCCTTTACATCGCGCATATATGGCAGCCTGTTTATATACAGGCTGCTTTTTGTTAGAGTGGAAGTCCTTATGACTTCCCCTCTAACAAAAAGCAGTCAGGTGCATTGGTTTTTAATATGCCGGGAAAAGTCTTGTCAAATTAAAAATCTATTTTAGAAACCATACAGTAGGAAATTGTCTAGCTAATTATGGTAAAGAAAGTGCGAGTACTTTTACAAAGAGTGCTACTATAAGAAATGGAGGTATACATGGGAATTAAAGAGAGTATGTTAAAGAAACTTGGTGGTGCAAAAGACATGACCGAAGGCAGGCCTTCTAAGAGACTCATAGAATTTTCTGTTCCTCTCCTTATTGGGAATTTTGCCCAACAGCTCTACAGCACAGTCGATTCGATCATAGTTGGAAAATATGTGGGAGATGAGGCTTTGGCTGCAATAGGTGCAAGCGGAGCTCTTGTATTTCTCCTTATGGTATTGTTCATAGGCATTTCTATGGGAGCCGGCATCCTTGTATCTCAGTACTACGGTGCTAAGGATAGAGAAATGCTTTCGAAGACCATAGGAAATGCAATTATCTTAAATGCCATCATCAGTATTCTAATAATGATTGCTGGAAGTCTCTGTATAAGACCGTTTTTGGAATTTTTACAGACACCGAAGCCCATCCTTAATATGGCAGTCAGTTACACAATGATTAGTTGCCTGGGTATAATGGGTACAAGCTATTACAATATCCTATCCGGACTTCTAAGAGGAATGGGTGACTCCGTTATGCCACTTCTCTACCTCATAGTTTGTACAGTAGTAAATATTATACTCGACATCATCTTTGTAGGTCCGCTTGGGATGGGGGTAGCGGGTGCAGCCTATGCAACCATTATCTCTCAGATTATATCTGCCGCTCTCTGCTATCTAAGAATGATGAAGATGAAGGATGTGCTTACTCTTGACAGGAAGGCTTTTAAGATAGATGGAACACTGTCAAAGCATCTTATAAAGCTTGGACTTCCTGTAGGTATTACTCAGGCACTATTTGCGATAGCCGCAATCTTTGTTCAGAATTTAACAAATACCTTCGGAACTGTATTTATTGCAGCATCCACTGTAGTAATGAGGGTGGACGGTTTTGCAATGCTTCCAAACTTCACCTTTGGTACTGCAATGACAACCTTTGTAGGACAGAATGTCGGAGCAATGAAGATAGACAGGGTTAGACAGGGTACAAAAGACGGACTTAAAATCGGAGTTACTACATCTGTTGTTTTGGTCGGATTGATACTTATTTTTGGAAAATTTCTGATGGGACTCTTTACCAATACGGAAGAAGTTATAGAGGTAAGCTATGAAATGATGTGTATACTTGGAATAGGCTACATCGGAGTTGCCATCAATCAGATACTTTCAGGAACCATAAGGGGAGCAGGGAGACACTATGACTCCTATGTGGGTAGCCCTTTGCGACAACAACTGTTATAAGACTTCCAATTGCTTATGGAATGGCATATCTTACAAGAAGTGAGGCGCTTCCAACCGGCGAACCAAGAAGCATATATTATTCTCTTGTGATTTCCTGGGTAATGGGAGCAGTTATTACAGCCATCATTTACAAGATAGGACACTGGGCGAAAAGAGCCAGAATAGGCGGAAAGATAGTAGATATATCAAATATGTAATAAGATGCTAAAATTCTGTAGCATAAGGCTTTAATCATAATTAGTTAAATAAAAAAATCGCACCTGGTTGAAGGGTGCGATTTTTTTGGTTGATAGATTTAACGAAATCTTTTGTTAGGATTACTCCTGAGATAGAGTATAATTAATAACTGTGTTCAATTCAAGGATTAATCACGAACTTCTAAAAGTTCTATAAAAATTGCAAATTAATAGGGAGTTTATTAATAAAAAATGAAAAATAGAGGTCTTATCGACCTCTAGACTTAAGCAGCACCGCCACTTTATAAGGAGCCACCTCAGCTGGAGCCTGCGCCTGCAGTACAGGCATAGCAGTGTTTGTCAACCAGGATGGTTCTTTTTTTATATGGTTTCCCAAGTAAATCAAATATGGTTTTTTCAGGCTGAAGGCAGGGAAGACCGGCTGCAAGGTTGAAGTCGCAGTCATATATCTTGCCGTCATAGTCAACTGAAAGCTGGAAGCGGCACATTATCGACTCTGCAGCAGTCGGATTGAAGGCTTCATAGAGCTTCTTTAGGTAGCCTTCAAGATTCTTTGTTCTCGCAAGGAAGGCTCCAAAGCGCCCTAAAGGATTGTTGTAGAGGGTATATAAGGAATTGAAGGTGATTCCAAAGTCAGCACCAAGTCTTTCTTTATATTCTTTTTCCATAGCAGCCTGATCAGGTGGAAAGAAGGCACCTGCAGGGTTGTAGACAAGATTAAGTACAAGCCTTTCGTCCTTTCCGTAACCTAACTCATTTAGGAGCTTTAGGACAGTTATAGATCTCTCAAAGGTTTGATCTCCCCTTACTTTGTTTGTTTCAAGTGCTCTGTAATAAGGAAGTGAACAGACTATTTCCACTTCTTTTTCTGCAAAAAACTCAGGCAGGTCGGTATATCCATCCTCTAAAAGTATCACAAGGTTAGTGCGGACTATGACCTTTTTTGCAAATTTAACTGCCTCTTCTACGAGATAACGAAGATTTGGGTTCATCTCAGGTGCACCGCCGGTTATATCTATAGTAGATATATTCTGCTCTTTTGCATAGGTAAGGGCAGCATGCATCACCTCTTTAGACATTTCCTCAGTCCTTGCCGGGCTGCTTAGTACGTGGCAGTGCTTACAGGCAAGATTACACCTTCTTCCTATATTCATCTGGAGTACATCCAGTGAATCAGCAGTCTCTAGACAGGCTTTATCCACTGTTTCCTTAAAATCAGGTACTGAAGTAATGTCTGCAAAACCACGGATAATTTCGTCCATCATATCTCCTTCTGTTGTTGCTATATATAAAAGAACTGTCATAACAGGCTTTTGGCTTATTATGACAGAAATATAGCTGCTCATTTAAGTTAAAATGTCATAAGAGGGCAAACACAGTTACCATCTTAACAAACACCTACAATTTGCAAACGATTAAGGCGAACCGTAGATGCATACTCGGTCTGTAGACTATCGATTGGCTAGAATTCAAGCTTCTCCACTATGTTCTTAGCCTGTACACCGTGCACAAGGGAAGCACCACCTCTGATAGCAACTGCTACATGAATAGCTTCCATAATCTGCTCTTTATTAACTCCCTTATTGAGTAAGTCATTTGTAAATGCGTCTATGCAGTATGGGCACTGAACTGTATGTGCGACAGCAAGAGCAATCAGAGACTTTTCTCTGGCAGTGAGAGCACCCTCTGCAAATACTGAGTTATAGTACTCAAAGAACTTCTCGCCAGCGTGAGTTGTAGGGGTTTCGCCTGCAACTGAGCCAAATTTGTCTAGATCTTCCGGATTGTAATAAGTTTCCATAATAACCTCCTGATAATAATTTGACCACATCATTAACTAAATAACAAACCCTCTTAAATATTGCAAATAAGAGGTCTATATACTATTGTGAATTATGGATTTTAGTTTTCCATTTCGTCTAAGATGTCTAGGGCAGTCCTAACAAAGCAGGGACAGGCTTCAAATAGAATACCGCTTTCAAATATCTTAGGCACATCCTCAGGCTTTGAAAAGTCATAGCCTAGCAATTCTCTACAAGAACGGTGAGTATGAGCCTTTTTGAACTTCTCTAAGAACTCAGCCCTCTTTGCGTTAAGTGTATCTTTTTGTTCCTGTTGGTTCTCACCGGTATTGCCGTACTTCATACCAAGGACAAGCATACCGCCTATGATGGCGCCACAGGTCTCACCTTCTCCAAGACCTCCGCCAAAGGCTGAAGAGACTTTTATGGCATCTTCCTTTGACATACCAAGTCTGTCTGCCCACTCTCCCATAATAATCTGGGAACAGTCAACTCCGTTAATAAAGGAATTAGCTATCATTTCTTTGGTTAACTCCATATTCCCTCCTTAAAGATGAGTTTGTAATATTGTATCATAATATTTGAATTAAGTCTGTTACTATAAACAAACACAATAAATAGGCAGATTTATAATGTAAATAAATATATATTAGTATCTTCTTTTAGGATTTTTTGGAAACCAACCTTTTTTAACCCTATCCTCCTGCTCAAAGAGTTCTCTTATACTCCATAGACAGGAAATACCAAAGACTGCAATCAGGGAACTGATGACAGGACTACTTATAAATAATGAGATGAAGAGAGAAGCAATTCCTGTAGCTAAGAACAGAGGCCAGATTTTCTTTGAAAAATAATACTCCCCCTTTACCACAATGACGTGAAAAACTCCAATGAGCAAAAAAGTAGCTACACCGAGAATCAGACCTGAATAATTCATATTATCCTCCATAAACTAAGTTTACATATATTGATGGCTCGACTTCGCTAAGTGCTTAGATATCACTCGCACTAAACTAACACTTCACCTGACGGCTCGTATTCATTAAGTACTCAAATTATATCATAATAACCCATAAATTAACAGTATGTTTATTTGGTGATGTTTTGTCAAGAGTATTATTATATGGAAAAATACAACACAGAAAGCGTAGATTAGAATAGAACACATAAAAGACGAAAAAAAGACTTGCATTTAAGTGGTGATAGGTGTATAGTATAGATGTGGTTACAAAATACTAAGGGACATCAAATAGGCTATTGAATTTGAAACCAGCAGATTTAATGCACACAAGGCTATAGCACTCTTTTTTTCAGACCTGACTGAAATGGCTTAATTGTTAAAATCAAAAAAAGTTTCAAAAAGGTGTTAAGTTTTTTTATCTCCCGTTCCGATATAGTATGTGTAAGTCAAAAAAACTATAAACTACGTTATACGGATTATCTTAGCGTACATAGGATATGAAGATAACCAGCCAGGGATGGCGACAAGGGAGACTGTCTTAGCGTACATAGGATGAGGTCCCGACAATAATAAGGAGGTTATTAGAATTATGAATTTCAAGAAAACAATCGCAAAGTCACTCGTTGTAGCAATGGCATTAGGTATGGTGCCTGTTGCTAACTTACAGACAGCTAAGGCTGCTCCTACATTCACTTTTAAGGGTGAGGAAGGAACAGCTACCGTTGGTAATACAAAGTTCTGGGGTATTGCTAAGGAAGACAAGAAGGGTGGCAAGGATAGCGTAGAAATCAACGGTAAGAAATACAAGATAACAAATGTACAGGATGTTGCAGGAATGATAGATGTATATGCTGCTCTTAAGGGCAAAGCTGGTATAATAGCAGCTGGTGATACACCTACCCCTGACAATACCTGGGGCATACTTTCCCTTGATGCTGCTGATAGCACATTTAAGGTACAGTTCGTAGCTAGTACAAGTGCTGTAAAGGGAACAAAGCCTACAAAGGCTTTAGGTGGAGATTTTGGTTATCTCTTCGCTACTACAGGGAAAAAAGGCAGTGAAGCAGAGTATAACTTAACAGATAATGCAGAGAAAGTGGAAGTTAAGTTAAATGATGGTAACTGGCAGACATTTAAGGCTTTCCTTGGTGGTACTACACCTACTAATGATTTAGTAAACACAAAGTTAAGAGCTCTTGGACAGAGCGGTTCTTCTCTTTCTTTCAGAATTAAAGGAACAGAAACTGCTTGGGCTAGTAAAGAGTCTAAGTTAAAGGTTGCTACACAGGGTAATGCTCCTGCTGCAAAGGTAGATGTAACCAAAGAGACCACAAGTGTTAAAAAAACGGTGTAGAATGGCAGTTAGTTGACGAAGGAAACGCTGCTGATGCAACTAAGTGGAAGTTATCTACAAGCAAGAAGGGTCTTACTTTCTCTGAGCTTACTGGTTTAGATGTAACTAAGAATCAGGATTTACTTGTAAGAACAGGTGCTAATGCTAAGAAGATTGCTTCTAAGGTTGGCAGAGTTACTCTTAAGAAACCTGAGGGCGCTTTAACTGTAGGTGCAGGTGGTAAGATTACCGGTACCGGAGCTGCTATCAATGTTGGTAGCAAGGTTGGAGTTATTGTAAGTGCAACCCTTGCTTATGATATTACAAAGGGTGCTTTAATCCAGAACGTAAGTGACAAGGATATTGAGTATGCTTTAGTTCCTTCAACAGGTGATACATCTAAGTTTAAGTGGAGCGTACTTAAGGCTTCTAAGGATCCTGTAAAGAAACCTACCAAGGCTAATCTTAAGCATTCTACTGATGAGAAGGCTAATACCTGGACAGAAGGAAAGACTAAGCTCTTCTTAAGACTTTCAGGTACAAAGCAGGATAAGAATGGTGTTGCAACCAGATCTGGTGTTTCTGCTGGAGCTATCCTTGCAATTGAAAAAGATTGCACAGGCTTTCACTTTTGAGAGCGGAACTGTAGCTGGTGATGCAACAAAGGCTGAAATTGCAGCAAGTGCTACAACAGCTGCTATCAAGGTTGCTACAGGAACAGCTGCAACCTTCACTATCAATGCTAAGATTGATAAGGTTGTAAATCCTAAGGGTGGTTCACCTAAGGTTAAAGTTGTTAAGGCTTTACCAAAGGGCGTTACTTACAAAGTTGGTAAGGTTGACGGAGCTACAGGTAAGTTCACAATTACTGTAAACGTATCTAACAAGGCATTCGTAACTGCTGATCCAAGTGGTGAGGCTGAGTTTGGTCTTACTTACGAAGGCGTTAACAGCGGATTCAAGGTTACTTTCGCTAAGAAGAACTAATTTGATTCCCAATCAAAAAAACTAAATTATAATAATTTGCCCCAACCGGAGTTTCCTGTTGGGGTTTTCATAGTTTTAAATACAATGAAATAAAATTATTATTTAGGTGCATTTACAAAAAAATGGACGGGAGGTAGAAGTATAATTTTAGCCCTTTATTAAATTCTCCCAGCATGGTATACTATTAATGACTATTCCAATATTCACTAAGAATCAGCATATGAACAATAAAGATAAGGCAGAAAAACTGCTTGAGGACTACAATGATGTATTTGCAGATATTGTAAATACCTTACTTTTTGACGGAGTAAATGTGATTAAAGAGGACTCGCTTGAAGAGAGTAAGGTAAATTCTATTTACAAAGCAGAGGACTCTAAGCTTCACGAGCAGGAGAGAGACATAAGTAAGTATTGGAAAGATGGGGGCTTAAATCTCCTAATAATAGGAATTGAAAATCAGACCAGAGTAGACAGACTTATGCCTGCAAGGATAATTGGATATGATGGAGCTTCCTACAGAAGTCAGTTGCTTAAAACTGATGATAAGGGTAATAAGACGAGGATTGCGCCAGTGGTTACGATAGTTCTATACTTTGGCACAACCAGGTGGAATCAACCGAAGTCTCTAAAAGGAATACTGGACATCCCTAGAGGGCTTGACAACTATGTAAATGACTACAAAATCAATGTATTTGAAATTGCTTTTCTACCTGAGGAAAAGGTAAGACAGTTTAAGAGTGATTTTGGAGTGGTTGCCAGGTATTTTACAAGTATAAGGAAAGATCCTTACTACGTGCCCGAGAATGAAAATGAAATAAGGCATGTAGATGCTGTACTTAAGTTTCTTTCTATAATGTCAGGGAGTGAGGATATTATTAAAAAAAGCTAGTAACGAAAAAGGGAAGTGAGGTGAGAAATATGACAGGAGGACCGCTTAGTCAGTTGTACTATAAGGGTGTAAGAGAAGGTAGAGAAGAAGGTAGAGAAGAAGGTAGAGAAGAGGGTGTTAACGAAACTTTGCTTAAGGTTTATATTAACTGTCGTAAAAAAGGTATGTCTATTGAAGAGAGTAAGGATATAGTTCACTTTGCAGACAGTGAAAGCCTTGATAGGGCAGAAGAGGAATATCAAAGGATATATTCGGGAAACTAAATAAATAAGAGATATTTATAAGGGGCTGTTACAGCCCCTTTATGTTAGCTTTTATACCATCTTTCAGCCAGCTTCCTATCTGCAAAATGATTTATCATTTCTTCTGTAAGGCTTACGCCTTCATGCATCTGCACTATATCCTCAGGATAGAACCAGGTGCCCTCTTTAAGCTCTTCAGTCTCAAGTACAACTTCGTCACTTCCATCAACTTCTGCAAAAAATCCCGCAAGTAATGAAGAAGAGGCCGACCAGGGCTGGCTTTTGTAAAAGGTTATATTCTTTAGTCTAAGACCAACCTCTTCGTAGGCCTCCCTCACAACACTTTCTTCAAGAGTCTCCCCTATCTCTGTAAAACCTGCTACAAGGGCGTAACGGTCATAACCCTTGTTAGCATACTTTGTAAGTAAAATCCTGCCTTTATGAATGATGCCTACTATTACTCCCGGACAGATCTTAGGATATATCACATTGCCACAATCAGGGCATTTAAGCATTCTTTCCCTGCTATCGTGAATGGTATGAGTGCCACATCTGCCACAAAATCTGTTATCCCTGTACCAAGAGTAAAGCTGACAGGCAGTTATTACAGCAAAGGAGGTGGAAAGAGGCTTTAGGGAGCGAAATTTGAAGGCTGGTATGTAGTATAGGTCTTTGAGTCGTAAACCACCCGGATTGTCTATGTCTGACTCTCCGTTCTCTTTAACATTAGAGTAATTAAGTCCTGTATTTTCAATCAAGGAACTGTCCGTAAGAAGAAAGAAATCCCTTTTATCGCCCTCAATAGCCATATTAAAAAGGTATATTAGTTCATCCCCTGTAATACCAAGGTATTCTTTGACTTCCTTAAAAGTAAGGAGACACCACAATACCTCCTTATTTCCGACTTTGCCGGGAATGGCGGTTTCCAGGCTTTTTACATCTCCATTTGCGTGGCAAAGAAGGTCATTATTATGAAAATACAGAACAAAACTATTATCAGAAGGTTTAGCCTCTGCTTTGTAACTATTGTCGTAGCTATTATTTAGGTTATCTTGAATCATTTTATTTCCTCTTTCAAAAAAGATAATAATGTTACAGTTAACAAAAAAATTAATAAAAGCTTGTTTGACAAGGATTATACTATCTTTGACATTTAAAAGCATTATCATAACACAATAATTGTAGCACTAAAACAAAGAGATACAAGTACCAAAAAGCGTAAAAATCTTATAAGTTTGCTTCAATAAAAACAACTACAAGATGAAGGCTAATCATATATATTTATGAGTTATCAAAATAAATTTTAAAATAATTAATCTAAGAACCTAGTTAAGATATATCAATAAAAATAGTTAAAAATATTACCTTGCGATTACTGAGAAAGATATGATATATTAAAAAAACATCAATAATCTTGAGATGATTTGGAGAAAGTATGGAAAAATTATAATAAGTATCAGAGAAACTATTTTATGCCTAAAGAACCTACCTATGATTGGGTTAAGAAAGAGTATAGAAAAAAACCTCCAATTTGGTGCTCGGTTGACCTAAGAGATGGCAATCAGGCTCTGATTGAGCCTATGGATCTTGAAGAAAAAGCTGGAATTTTTCAAACTCTTGGTTGATATCGGGTTTAAGGAGATAGAAGTCGGCTTTCCTGCAGCATCTGAGACTGAGTACAATTTTATGCGTGCTCTCATAGAAAGAAACCTTATTCCTGAAGATGTGACGGTTCAGGTGCTTACACAGGCGAGGGAGCATATTATCAAAAAGAACCTTTGAGGCGGTAAAGGGTGCTCCTCACGCAGTCATTCATGTGTACAATTCTACATCTGTAGCACGAGAGAGCAGGTATTTGCAAAGGATAAGGAAGAGGTTAAGCAGATAGCTATAAAAGGGGCTAAGTTACTTAAAAAGCTTGCGGCTGAGACTGAGGGGAATTTTTCGTTTGAATATTCTCCTGAGAGCTTCACCGGTACCGAGGTGGAGTATGCACTGGAAGTTGTTAATGCGGTTATAGATGTGTGGGAGCCCGATAAGAACAATAAGGTGATTATCAATATCCCTGCTACAGTTGAGCTCTCCCTCCCTCATGTTTTCGCTACACAGGTTGAATATATGCACAAAAACATGAATCGCAGAGAAGGGGTTATATTAAGCCTTCATCCTCACAATGACAGGGGAACAGGGGCGGCTATAGCAGAGCTTGGCATACTTGCGGGGGCGGATAGAATAGAGGGAACTCTTTTTGGCAATGGAGAACGTACCGGAAATGTGGATATCATCACTCTTGCAATGAATATGTATTCGCATGGAGTAGATCCGGGACTTGATTTTTCAAGGCTAAATGACATCAAAGAGGTCTATGAAAAGCTTACGAGGATGGAGGTTTCTCCTAGGCATCCTTATGCGGGAGAACTTGTATTTACTGCATTTTCAGGCTCACATCAGGATGCTATATCTAAGGGCTTTGCCCACAGGGAGAAGCATAAAAAAGACAAGTGGACGGTGCCTTATCTTCCAATAGACCCTAAGGATATAAGCAGGAGCTATGATGGGGATGTTATCCGTATCAACAGCCAGTCAGGCAAGGGCGGGGTAAGCTATATATTAAAGACCAACTACGGTATAGAAGTGCCTAAGAATATGCAGGAGGAGCTTGGATATGCAGTTAAGGCGGTATCTGACCACGAACATACTGAACTTTCCGCAGAGAGAATATACAATATTTTCTATGACAAATATGTAAACAACAATGAGATATTTAGTATAACCGATGCTGACTTTATTCAGAGCGGGGGCTTCCTTGCGACCGTAAACATCAGTCATGGAGGAAAAGAGCATATTGTAAAGGCTAACGGTAACGGACGGCTTGATGCGGTTGCCAATGCTTTAAGGCAGTATTTTGGCACAGAATACGAGCTGACAGACTATGAGGAACACGCACTTACAGGAAGTTCTGCGTCTAAGGCAGTGACCTTTGTAGGTATAGTCTGTGGTGAGAAAAAGTACTGGGGAGTGGGTATAGACGAAGATATTATCAAAGCTTCCATAGATGCACTCGTATCAGCACTCAACCAGCCTGAACAGCTTAAATATGTGGAAGAGAGGGAAGAGAGGCTAACTAATATTCTAAATATTATTCAGGAAAATTATAAAGAGGCTACCCTTGATTTCCTTGCTGAAAAGACCTTCCTTTCAAAGCCTTATCTCTCAAAAATACATTAGAGCTAAATCGGGAGTAGCCTTTGGCGACCTCGTGCGATTGACAAGGCTTAAAAAGGCAAGAGCATTCCTTCTTGGTGGCAATATGAAGATTGAAACCATATCGGAAGCTATAGGTTATCCGAATGTAGAGCATTTTATAAGACTCTTTAAGAGAGAATACGGAAAGACTCCTGCTCAGTTTAGAAACGAGGCAAATAAAGACAGAAAGAGCCGATAAAACCAAAAATAGCCCGCAGAAAACCATTTCGGTATTCTGCGAGCTATTTTCTAATTGATAGGAAATTTCTCCGAAATTACCTGTCAAATAATAATCTCTCCGAGGGATCGCACTGCGGCGGATATGTAGATGTAACTTATGCTGTAAGGAAAGACAGGGCTCCGAGGCTTACCACCATCATGATTATGCCTGCAAGAAGTACTCCTGCAAGTACGGCTATAGTCCCCTTTTTAATATTTATACCTAAGAGGCTGGCTGCCAGGCTTCCCGTCCAAGCTCCGGTTCCGGGTAAGGGGATGCCTACAAATAGAGTGATTGCAAGGTAGAGTGCAAAAGCCTGCCTTGTTTTTCAAGTTTCTTTCCTTCGTTGTAGCCCTTTTCAAGGAAGAAGTGGCACAACTTGCCTATGTATTTCTTATCTTTTTCCCCAGTGCAGGAACTTGCTTGCAAAGAGGAAGATTAAGGGTACAGGAACCATGTTTCCGATTATGGAAATGGCATAGGCTGTTAAAGGAGGGACTCCTATTGCGGTTGCAAATGGAATGGCTCCTCTAAGCTCGATTATAGGAAGCATTGATATAAAAAAATACCTGTAAATATTTAATAAAGCATGGCTGCTCGCTTTCTTTTTTTAATCATGTTTTTTTAGATTATAACATCTAATTATATTAGTGTCAAAAGAATAAAAAGTAATAGCAGGTTTGCCTGCCGGAGAAGTCATTATCTTTATAAAAATTCCCTCTTCAAAAAGGGGAGAAAAGATGGAAATTGTCGATAATGATAGCTATTATCAAAAATTATACAAGAATTATTGAGAAATTACATCAATTAACACAAATTGCACAATAAAAAAATACATGATTTGGCTTTTACATAATTAAAGTAAAAATAGTAGAATTAAAGATATGTAATAAAAACTTGAAACAAATACTCCATTATTACGTATTGTTTTTGTTATCATCAATAATATTTATTATTTTTTAAGGAGGCTATCTATGGCTGAGATCAATGAAAACTATGGATGGAAATACCGCAGCCGCTCACGTATCCTATGCGTTTACTGATGTGGCAGCTATCTATCCTATCACCCCTTCCTCACCAATGGCAGACTACACAGATCAGTGGGCTACCCAGGGAAGAAAGAATATCTTCGGACACGAAGTAATCATGTCTGAGATGCAGTCAGAAGGTGGTGCAGCAGGTGCTGTGCATGGTTCTTTACAGGCAGGTGCGCTAACCACAACCTATACTGCTTCTCAGGGACTTTTACTTATGCTCCCTAATATGTACAAGATTGCAGGTGAGTTACTTCCTACAGTATTCCACGTATCAGCCCGTGCGCTTGCAAGTCACGCACTTTCAATATTTGGAGATCATTCAGACGTTTACGCCTGTCGCCAGTCAGGTTTTGCAATGCTTTGTGCAAACAGTGTACAGGAAGTTATGGACCTTGGTGCGGTAGCACATCTTAGTACTATCGAGAGCCGTGTTCCTTTCCTTCACTTCTTCGATGGTTTTAGAACCTCTCACGAGATTCAGAAGATCGAAGCTTGGGACTATGATGACCTTAAGGATATGTGCAATATGGATGCAGTTGCTGCATTTAGAAATAAATCACTCAATCCTAACCGCCCATTACAGAGAGGTACAGCTCAGAACCCTGACGTATTCTTCCAGGCTAGAGAGGCTTCTAACCGTTTCTATGATGTAGTACCTGAAGTTGTTCAGAACTACATGGATAAGGTTAATGCTAAGATTGGCACTGACTACAAGCTTTTCAACTACTATGGTGCAGAAGATGCAGATAGAGTAATCATTGCTATGGGTTCAGTTTGTGAGACTATAGATGAGACTATCGATTACATGAATGCTAACGGACACAAGGTTGGTGTTGTTAAGGTTCGCCTTTACAGACCATTCTCAGCTAGCACCTTATCGCTGCTATACCTGAGACTGTTAAGAACATCATCGTTCTTGATCGTACAAAAGAGCCTGGTTCTCTTGGTGAGCCACTTTACCTTGATGTTGTGGCATCTCTTCGTGGAACTAAGTTTGAGTCTTGCCTTGTTACCACAGGTCGTTACGGTCTTGGTTCAAAGGATACAACTCCTGCTCAGATTATCGCAGCTTACAACAATACTGAAAAGCCAAGATTTACTATCGGTATCAAGGATGATGTAACCAATCTCTCACTTGAGATTACTGAGAATCCATCTACAGCTCCTGAGGGAACAACCTCTTGTAAGTTCTGGGGACTTGGTGCAGACGGTACTGTTGGTGCTAATAAGAACTCAGTTAAGATTATCGGTGACCACACAGATAAATATGCTCAGGCTTACTTTGATTATGATTCAAAGAAGTCAGGTGGTGTAACTATTTCTCACCTTCGTTTCGGTGATAAGAAGATTAACTCTACCTACCTTATCAACAAGGCAGACTTCGTTGCCTGTCATAATCCTTCATACGTGCGTAAGTACGATATGGTTCAGGATATTAAGGATGGCGGAACCTTCCTTCTTAACTGCCCTTGGGATGTAAATGAGCTTTCAGAGCGTCTTCCGGGACAGGCTAAGAAATACATCGCTGATCATAACATTAAGCTTTATACAATTGACGGTATCAAGATTGGTAAGGAAATCGGTCTTGGTGGACGTATTAATACAGTACTTCAGGCAGCTTTCTTCAAGCTTGCTAACATCATTCCTATCGAGGATGCTGTTGAGTATATGAAGGCAGCAGCTAAGGCTTCTTACCAGAAAAAGGGTGACGATGTAGTACAGATGAACTACAACGCTATCGAAGCCGGTGTTGCAGGCGTAGTTGAGGTTAAGGTTCCTGAGGACTGGAAGAATTCTCAGTTTGAGGATATCTCAGAGAAGGCTGATGTAGGTATTGAGAATGTAGTTCACTATGTAAATACAATTCAGAATAAGGTAAATGGACAGGCAGGTAACACACTTCCTGTATCTGCTTTCGTAGAGTATGCTGACGGTACTACACCTTTAGGCTCTGCTGCTTACGAAAAGAGAGGTATAGCAGTTGAGGTTCCTGTATGGAATAAGGACACCTGTTTACAGTGTAACCTCTGTTCTTATGTCTGCCCACACGCAGCAATCCGTCCTGCAGTAATGGATGAGGAAGAGGCTGCAAAGGCTCCTGAATCTATGAAGATGGTAGATATGAAGGGTATGCCTGGCAAGAAATTTGCAGTTACCGTTTCCGTACTTGACTGTACAGGCTGTGGTTCTTGTGTAAATGTCTGCCCAGAGGTTAAGGGAAATAAGACACTTTCACTTTCAGCTCTTGATACACAGATGGTAGAGCAGAAGAGCTTTGATTACGGTAGAACTCTTGAGCTTCACGAGGATGTACTTGAGAAGTTCAACGCAGTTACACCAAAGGGAAGTCAGTTCAGACAGCCTTACCTTGAGTTCTCAGGAGCTTGTGCAGGTTGTGGTGAGACTCCTTATGCTAAGCTCATTACCCAGATGTTCGGTGACAGAATGTTAATTGCCAATGCAACAGGTTGTTCTTCAATCTGGGGTGGTTCTTCACCTGCTAACCCATATACAGTTGATAAGAGAGGCAGAGGTCCTGCTTGGGCTAACTCACTCTTCGAGGATAATGCTGAGTATGGTTACGGTATGGCACTCGGTTCAGAGGCTCTTAGAATGAGAGTTATCGACAATGCTGAGAAGCTTATGGACAAGGTAGATGGAGATACAAAGGAATTAATTCAGAAGTATCTTGATACAAGAGATAATTCAGGTGAGAACAGCGTAGCAGCAAGAAGAATGATTCAGGCTCTTACAGCTTGCAGCGTAGATGCAGAGGAGAAGAACTACATCTTAGAGAATGCTGATTTTGCAGGAAAGAAGAGTCAGTGGATCTTCGGTGGAGACGGCTGGGCTTATGATATCGGTTACGGCGGTCTTGACCATGTGCTTGCATCAAACAGAGATGTAAATGTATTCGTATTCGATACTGAGGTTTATTCAAATACAGGTGGACAGGCTTCTAGGCTACTCCTACCGGTGCGATTGCACAGTTTGCAGCAGGTGGTAAGGAAGTAAGAAAGAAGAACCTTGCTGAGATAGCTATGGGTTATGGTTACATCTATGTAGCTATGGTAGCTATGGGTGCTGATTACAACCAGTGTGTAAAGGCTATAGCTGAGGCTGAGGCATATCCTGGCCCATCACTTATCATTGGTTATGCTCCTTGTATCAGCCACGGTATCAAGGGCGGTATGAGAGTTTCTATGACTCAGGAGAAGAGAGCTGTTCAGTCAGGTTACTGGAGCCTCTTCCGTTATAACCCACTTCTTGCAGAAGAAGGAAAGAACCCATTTACGATGGATTCAAAAGAGCCTACATTAAGTTATAGAGAGTTCATTGAGACAGAGGTTCGTTATAACAGACTTCTTAGAAGCAATCCTGAGAAGGCAGAAGAGTTATTCAAGCGTTCTGAGAAAGAAGCTAAGTTCAGACTTGAGACATTCAAGAGAAGAACTACCTGGAATGTAGAGGAATAATCTAAAATACTTCCTAGATAAATCTGTCTTTAACAGTTACGGCGTAAGCCTCGAATTTGAGGGGCTTACGCTGATTTTTTGTATAAAATACCGCTATATTATTAGAATAAAGTATAAATAAAAATCATATATATTCATTTTACTAATAAATAACCTCGTGCTATAATGAAGGAAACTAAATCTAAACTTATAAGCAAGGAGTGGGACTATGGGAAATATTAGAAGAGTATATGTGGAAAAAAAGAAAGACTATGCTGTTAGGGCAAAGGAGCTAAAAGAAGAATTTGCCGACTATCTTTCACTTAAAACGATTGAAAATGTAAGGGTACTCATCAGATATGATATAGAGAATCTGGACGAGGCTACCTACAAGAAGTCACTTGGCATAGTATTTTTCCGAGCCACCTGTGGACTTGCTTTTATGAGGAGAACTTCCCTCTTCTTTCTGATGAAAGGGAGTTTTCAGTAGAATATCTTCCGGGCCAGTTTGACCAGAGGGCTGATAGTGCCATTCAGTGCGTTAAGCTCTTAAATAAAGAGGCTGAGCCTGTTATCCAGTCTGCTACTACATATGTAGTAAAGGGTCAGCTCACAGACAAAGAATTTGAAGAAATAAAAGCTTATCTTATCAACCCTGTTGATTCAAGGGAGGCTTTAAGGGATAAGCCTGAAACCATAGTTCAGACCTTCCCTGAGCCAAGCGATGTAAAAATCTTTGAAGGCTTTATAACCATGCCTGAAAATGAGCTTAATAATCTTTACTCATCACTTAACCTTGCAATGACATTTAAGGACTTTTTATTCATCAGAAAATATTTTTCAGAAGAAGAAAAGCGTAATCCAAGCGTGACAGAAATAAGGATGCTTGATACCTACTGGTCAGACCATTGCCGCCATACTACCTTCCTTACAGAGCTTACAGAGGTGAGCTTTGAAGAGGGTAAGTATACCACACCTTTGGTGAACAGCTTCAATGACTATAAAGAGAATTTTGCATCACTTTACAGGGATAGAGATGACAAATACATCTGCCTTATGGACATTGCCCTCATGGGAATGAAGAAGCTAAGGGAAATGGGCAAGCTTACAGATATGGAAGTTTCTGATGAGATAAATGCCTGCTCAATTGTAGTTCCTGTAGAAGAAATTCTTGCAGATGGAACTAAGCATACAGAAGAATGGCTCATTTTCTTTAAGAATGAAACACATAACCATCCTACAGAGATAGAACCATTTGGCGGTGCTGCTACCTGTCTCGGAGGTGCAATCAGAGATCCGCTTTCAGGAAGAGGATATGTATATCAGGCCATGCGTGTGACAGGAGCCGCAGATCCAACTCTTCCTTTATCTGAGACACTTAGTGGCAAGCTTCCACAGAGAAAGATAGTGACAGGAGCGGCGGCAGGCTACAGTTCTTACGGCAATCAGATAGGACTTGCTACCGGTCTTGTAGATGAGATATATCATCCTGACTATGTGGCAAAGCGTCTTGAGATTGGCGCAGTTATGGGAGCTGCAAGAAGGAAAAATGTAATAAGAGAGAATTCAGATCCTGGAGACCAGATTATTTTACTTGGCGGGCGCACAGGACGAGATGGTATAGGTGGAGCAACAGGCTCATCAAAGTCACATACAACCAAGTCCATAGATACCTGTGGTGCAGAAGTTCAAAAGGGAAATGCACCTACAGAGCGCAAGATTCAGAGATTTTTCAGAAGACCTGAAATAACAAAGCTCATAAAGAAGTGTAATGACTTTGGAGCAGGCGGTGTATCTGTAGCCATAGGAGAGCTTGCGGCAGGTCTACATATCAACCTTGACAAGGTACCAAAGAAATACGCTGGGCTTGATGGTACAGAGATAGCCATTTCCGAGTCACAGGAGAGAATGGCAATAGTCGTTGACAGCAAAGACGTGGCAGCCATGCTTAAGTTTGCTGATGAAGAGAACCTAGAGGCTGTAGTTGTGGCAGAAGTAACCAAGGAGCCTCGCCTTGTGATGGAGTGGCGTGGCAAGGAAATAGTGAATATCAGTAGGGCATTCATAGATACAAATGGTGCAAGAAGCGAGGCTAAGGCTAGGGTTAAGGCGCCTGCTCCGGATAGATTCTATGAAAACCACGATAGGGAATTTGAAGGAAAGAGCCTTAAAGAGGCTTGGCTTTCAGTACTTAGCGACTTAAATGCCTGTGGCAAGAAGGGACTTGTTGAGAGATTTGACAGCTCTATCGGTGCAGCCACAGTTACCATGCCGTTTGGTGGAAAGTACCAGTTAAGCCCTATTCAGACTATGACAGCTAAGCTGCCAAATGATCTTGGTGAGAGTGATGTGGTAACCCTTATGAGCTATGGCTTTGATCCTTATATATCAAAGGAGAGCCCTTACCACGGAGCTGTCTATGCTGTTATCAATTCTGTGGCAAAGATAGTTGCGGCAGGTGGTTACATGAAGAAGATTCACTTCACCTTTCAGGAGTATTTTAAGAGGCTTGGTGATAAGGCAGAACGCTGGGGAGAGCCGCTTGCAGCCCTGCTTGGTGCGTACGAGGCACAGATGAAGCTTGGACTTGCTTCAATAGGAGGCAAGGATAGTATGTCAGGAAGCTTCAATGACATAGATGTACCGCCAACTCTTGTAAGCTTTGCTGTAGATACAGGAAATGCTAACGACATTATCAGTCCTGAGCTTAAAAAGGCAGGTAACATCCTCGTTAAATTTAACATAGAAGAAAATGAGTACAGGCTGCCTGTATTTGAAAAGCTGATTGAAGACTATAACAAGATAACGGCTCTCATACATAAAAAGCACATAGTTTCAGCCTATGCCCTAGGAAGATACGGAATCTCTGAGGCTGTAAGTAAGATGGCTTTTGGTAACAAGCTTGGAGTAAAGTTTGATGAAAGTATTACCGAGAGGGACTACTTTAAGCCTGACTTTAGCGCTATAGTGGCTGAAGTAAGTGCAGGAAGCCTTGATGAGGTAATGAAGTCAGGACTTAATGTAACACTTCTTGGTGAAGTTACTGACAGTGGCAAATTCCAGTTTGCAAATGCAAGTATAGACATTGAGGAAATGCTTAACAGCTGGCAGGAAAGACTGGAAAAGGTATATCCTACAAAGACAGAAGAAAAGGCTACAAAGCCTGAGGAGAATATCTATGATGTAAGAAAAGAGGCTGGTTTTGCTCCTGCATCTGAGAACAAGCTTTATATAGCAAAGAATAAGGTAGCAAAGCCTAGGGTATTCATCCCTGTATTCCCTGGTACAAACTGTGAGTATGACCTTACTAAGGCATTCACAAAGGCAGGTGCAGAGGTCGAGACAGTAGTATTTAAGAACCTTAATGCAGAAAATATCAAGGACTCTGTGGAAGAATATGTAAGAGCTATAAAGAACTCTCAGATAATAATGTTCCCTGGTGGTTTCTCAGCTGGAGATGAGCCTGACGGTTCTGCTAAGTTCATAGCTTCAGTATTTAGAAATCCTCAGATAGCTGAGGAGACCAATAGACTTCTTAAAGAGAGAGACGGACTCATCCTCGGTATATGTAATGGGTTCCAGGCCCTTATCAAGCTGGGTCTTGTACCATACGGAGAAATCACCGAGATAAAGGAGGATTCTCCTACTCTTACAACTAATAAGATAGGCAGACATATATCTCAGTCTGTATATACTAAGGCGGTTACCAACAAGTCTCCTTGGCTTATGAATGTAAGGCTTGGAGAGGTTTACTCCATACCTGCATCACATGGAGAGGGAAGATTTGTGGCAAATGAAGAATGGCTTAAGAAGCTGTCCGCAAATGGACAGATTGCTTTCCAGTATGCGGATGCAGAAGGCAATGTGACCATGGATTGTGCTTTCAATCCAAATGGCTCTTACAATGCAGTTGAAGGTATCATCAGCCCTGACGGCAGAGTGCTTGGCAAGATGTGCCACTCTGAGAGAATTGGTAAAAATGTTGCTATCAACATAGTCGGAGAAAAAGATCAGGGTATATTTGAAAGTGGTGTAGAGTACTTCAGATAGATACTTATTATATGATGTGGTGTCAAAAGTATTTGGCACCCAATGATACAGGATTGCTACAGCGTAGCTTTAGCAATCCTTGCAAAAATATTCGTAATCCGCTCATTTTTTTGCAAAAAATGGCTGCTTACTCATATTTTTTGCGTGTCAAAAGATAATAAATTCTCTTACAAGCAAGCCCCTCTCAAATTTTTTTATACTTTTGACACTTGTTTCATTATATTATTAAAGGGAGTTTAGCACTAAAAATGGTGCTAAACTCCCTTTTTTAAAACCGGCTCGTTAAAAGTCCTGTTACCGGTTTAAGATTATTTGCCCTTATCAGGTAAGCTTCTTTAGAGAATACATCTGATTGATTTATGACAGTCTTTCCTTAAAGTCCTGATATCCGAAGCTTTTGATATTCTCCACACTACCGTCCTTTTTTAAGTACAGCAAGGTCTGGAAGAGGCATGCCGTTAAATGTGTTGTTTTTTTAACAAAAGAATAAATGGCCATATCGCCAAATATGAGCATATCTCCGATGTTCTTTTCTTCATCAAAGGAGAAGTCACCGATTATATCTCCTGCAAGGCAGGTGCAGCTACCAAGTCTGTAGGTATATTTCTTTTCGCCCGCTTCTCCTGAGGTAAAAAAAGAGGTGGTCTGTAAGGCATCTCAATCACATCAGGCATGTGGCAGGCAGCACTTATATCAAGAATCAGATTTGTAATGTCTCCTGAAGTGGTTTTATCAAGTATTGTGGTTACAGAATAGCCTGCATTTAGAGCGACAGCCTCACCCGGCTCAAGATAGACTTCCACATCAAACATGGACTTAGCCTTATTTATACACTTAATAAGGAGTTCCCTGTTATAATCCTCCCTTGTTATATGATGGCCTCCGCCAAAGTTCAGCCATTTCATATTTTTTAGATATTTTCCAAAATTCTTATACACAACCTCCAAAGTATCCCTTAAAGGCTCTGCCCCCTGTTCACAAAGGGTGTGAAAATGAAGTCCGTCAACACTCTCTAGCAGTGAAGCATCTTCTTTAAGAGCATTTTCAAGGGTACTTAGGGTGATGCCAAGCCTGCTTCCACTGGCGCAGGGATCGTAGATTTCATGTCCTTCTTGCGTGGAAAACTCAGGATTTATTCTAATACCAATGCTGACACCCTTGTCTAAGCAGTAACTCTCATATTTCTTAAGCTGATTTACAGAGTTAAAAATAATGTGGTCGCAAATCCTTGTAATTTCCTCTATGTCCTCGTCCTTATAAGCAGGAGAGAAGATATGATTCTCCTTTTTCATTTCCTCGGCACCAAGTCTAGCCTCAAAAAGCCCACTGGCAGTAGCTCCTGCGAGATATTCTCCTATGAGAGGGTAGAAATAAAAGCCAGAAAATGCTTTCTGTGCAAGCAAAATCTTGGCGCCTGTTTCATCCATTATTCCTTTTAGAATCTTACAGTTTTCCTCTATCTTGGCCTCATCTATGACATAGCAGGGAGTTTTAAGCCCTTCAAATGCCTCTTTTAACTCTTGATAGTTATTTGAAATCAAGTTAAACTCCTTTATATTCAAAGACACAGAGAGGTTTGATTCTCTGTGTCTGATGTAACCCTCTTATGGTACGAGGACAGGATTCTCCTCAACCTGCCAAGGAAGTCCCCACTTATTAAGAGCCTCCATATATGGATCAGGATCAAATTCATCTGTGGTATATACACCAGGTTTTCTCCAAAGTCCGTTTAATACAAGCATGGAGCCTATCATAGCAGGAACACCTGTAGTATAGCTTACAGCCTGACTTCCTACTTCTTTGTAGCAAGCTTCGTGGTCGCAGATGTTGTATATGTAGATGCTCTTTTCCTTGCCGTCCTTAACTCCCGTGAAAATACAGCCGATATTGGTCTTTCCCTTTGTACGAGGACCAAGTGAAGCTGGATCAGGAAGGAGAGCCTTAAGGAACTGAATAGGTACTATCTCTTTTCCTTCATAGTTAATAGGGGTTGTAGAGAGCATACCTACATTCTCAAGGCAGTTCATATGTGTGAGATAGCTCTGTCCAAATGTCATGAAGAAGCGGATGCGCTTAACCTCAGGCATATTTCTGCCAAGTGCCTCAAGTTCCTCGTGGTGAAGGAGATACATATCCTTTTTCGCCAACTTCTTTAAAGTTATACTCACGCTTTATGCTCATTGCAGGGATTTCAACCCACTTACCATTTTCAAGGTAGCTGCCAGGTGCAGATACTTCACGAAGGTTAATCTCAGGGTTGAAGTTGGTAGCAAATGGATAGCCATGGTCACCACCGTTGCAGTCAAGGATATCAATGGTATCTATCCTGTCAAAATAATGCTTCTTTGCGTAAGCAGCAAATACGCTGGTTACACCAGGATCAAAACCTGTACCAAGAAGGGCTGTAAGTCCTGCTTTTTCGTATTTCTCAGCATAAGCCCACTGATAGGAATAATCAAAAAGTGCTGAAAATCCTTTTTCTTTACAACGCTTCTCGTAAGCAGCCTTCCACTCAGGCTCTTCTGTATCCTCAGGCTCATAGTTAGCTGTATCGATGTAATGTACATTTGCAAGAAGGCAGGCATCCATAATAGCGAGATCCTGATAAGGAAGTGCAACATTGAGTACTGCATCAGGCTTGTAGCTCTTTATAAGCTCCACTGTCTTAGCTACGTCCATAGCATCTATCTCTGCAGTAGTAATAACGGTCTTTGTCTTGCCCTCAAGCCGAGCCTTAATAGCATCGCATTTTGACTTTGTTTTACTTGCTATACAAATCTCTGTAAAAACTTCGCTGTTCTGACAGCATTTGTGGATTGCAACCTGTGCAACTCCGCCGCAACCGATAATAAGTAATCTTGACATTATTTTTTTCTCCTTTATTTTTCTTCTTCTTCCAATATATCTTCAACATATTTAGGTAACATAAATGCGCCTACATGGAGGTTGCTTGTATAATACCAGGTTTTGATATTTCTCTTTTTCCACTCATCAGGCTTAAAGTCTGTGATAGGGTGGTACTTTTTGCTGGCAAAGCCAAACATCCAGTAGCCCGAAGGACAGGTAGGGATATGCGCCTGATATACACGGCTTATAGGAAAGCTGGTATACACCTTTCTGTGCATTGCCCTGAAGGCTTCTTCATCTTCATCAAAGAAGGGGCTTCCATGCTGGTAAACCATAATTCCATCATCTTTAAGAGCCTTGTAGCAGCTGCCGTAGAATTCTTTGGTAAACAGTCCTTCAGTATGGCCAAAGGGATCTGTAGAGTCATTTATAATGAGGTCATATTCAGCTCTTCTGCCTCTAAGGAAGCGAAGTCCGTCCTGATGGGTTATATGAACCCTCTCATCATCAAACCCCTTTACTGCATCCGGGAAAAAAACTCCCTACAAACCTCAACCATTTGCTCGTCAGGCTCTACAACTTCTATTCGCTCTATCTCGGGATATGCAGTCAGCTCTCTGGCTACACCTCCGTCACCTCCGCCTATTATAAGCACCCTCTTTACGTTTGGGTGTACTGACATAGGTACGTGGGCAACCATTTCGTTGTACACAAATTCGTCTGCTTCTGAGAAGATTATATCTCCGTCAAGCATCAGGAACCTGCCGAACTCGTGTGACTGAAATACCTCTATTTTCTGGAATTCGCTTTCGGCGCTGTATAGCTGCCTTTCGACACCTATATCCATACTCACGTTGTCGGTAAACTCTTCAAAAAAACGTGGATGTTTGTATAATCGGACATCTTTCCTCCTTTCTTTCAGTGGCAAGTGTCAATGGTAAAAAAATATTTCAAGTTACTTTATCAGCACTTCCAACCTCTTAACCTCAGGATCGGCTGTACCCTGTAAGCTGCATCCTTTTTCTTTTGCATAGAGTATATGGTCAACAATATCCTTTGTAATAAGCTCTCCCGGAGCAAGTATAGGAATGCCCGGTGGATATGCCATAACTGACTCGCCGGCAACTCTGCCGTATGCTTCCTTTATAGGCACAGACTCCTTTTTCGGCATAAAATGAATACTGCGGACTTGAAACTACCTTAGGGATGACTGCATCCACAAAGGCAAGACCGCTTTTCTCTCTGGCATACAGCCTCTTGATATCCTCAAGAGCACCAACAAGCCTCTCTATATCCTGAAGCCTGTCGCCTATTGAGATATAAGCCATAATATTTCCTATATCGCCGAATTCTATCTGTATATCGTATTCATCACGAAGTAAATCGTAAATCTCAATTCCTGTAAGCCCTATATCTTTGGTGTACACACAAAGCTTGGTTACATCAAAGTCATAGACATTCTTTCCGTCTATGAGCTCTTTCCCATAGGCATAGTAACCGCCTATGCTGTTTATCTCATTTCTGGCGTACTCTGCCATAGTTATAACCTTTGCAAAGCTTTCCATTCCTCTAAGTGCAAGGTTTCTTCTTGAAAGGTCTAGACTTGAAAGCAGGAGATAGTTAGCAGAGGTAGTCTGGGTAAGTCCTATTATCTGTCTCACATGACCTACATTCATATTTTTACCTGTTAGTAGGATGGAACTCTGTGTGAGGCTGCCACCTGACTTGTGCATAGAAATAGCCGCCATGTCAGCACCTGCACGCATTCCCGCCATAGGAAGATTAGAACCGAAATAAAGCTGGGTTCCGTGTGCCTCATCTACAAGGACTTTGAGCCCCTTTTCATGGGCATAGTCGGTAATGCTCTTAAGGTCGGAACAGATACCGTAGTAGGTTGGATTATTTACAAGTACAGCTACCGCATCAGGATTACTGTCTATGGTTTCTTTGACTGCCTCTATTTCCATACCGAGAGCTACACCTATCACGGGATGAATCTCAGGCTTGACATAGACCGGAATCGCGCCACAGAGAATGAGTGCATTGATTACGCTCTTGTGCACATTTCTTGGGAGAATAATCTTGTCGCCTGCCTTGCAGACAGAAAGTACCATAGCCTGTACTGAAGCAGTGGTTCCACCTACCATAAGAAAGGCATGAGCGGCACCAAAGGCCTCGGCCATAAGGTCTTCAGCCTCTGAAATGACGGAAACAGGGTTGGAGAGGTTGTCAAGGGGCTTCATACTGTTTTACATCAAGGGAAACACATTGTGCGCCAAGAAGTCTCACAAGCTCAGGGTTTCCACGTCCTCTTTTATGTCCCGGTACGTCAAAAGGCACAACTCTTTTTTTCTTAAATGTTTCAAGAGCCTCACAAATAGGAGCTCTCTGCTGTCTGCTAATGTCCATCTCATTTTCCCTCATATCTATATAATAAAAAAAGTGTGTGCTCGCACACACTTCGCGCGCGAGCGGTGCCGTAAGGCAAATTCCCCTGCCGCGAGCTGTGCATCCCTCGGAGAGATTTTTATTTGACAGTTAATTTCGGAGAAATTTCCCGTCAAATAAAAAAGCAGCTCAATCATCTTGAGCTGCACGTAGTTTCCTTTAAAATAGAATAAGTGCGTTAACTTCATTCAGAGTAGTCCAGCAAATATCAGGTTGCTGCTCTTATTGACGTTTCACAAGATGATAATGATTGTAGAGTAATCAACTTATAAAATCCGGGCTTCAAACCCTATCAATAATGTGGAATAACCACTACGGCAAGTGACCGCCTGTCCGTAAGGCAAAAACAAAATTTGGTCTGATATTTGCATGATGAATCACGCAACTATGTAGAATAATCATAACATCAAAGGAACTTAGTGTCAATAGCAACGCCAAATTTATGTACTGGAGAGTCCATAAAAAGCTTAGCGAAAACTTGGTAAAAATTTGAGGTGATAAGCCTAAAAACATAGAAAGTTTGAAAAACTTAAAAAGCTCAAAAATCTTCTTGACAATGGAATAAGTTTGGACTAACATAGGGCATATAAAAAAATTATATAGCATTCTTCAGGGCAGGGGTGTAATTCCCGACCGGCGGTAAAGTCCGCGAGCATTTGCAGAATCGGTGAGCCTCGGCAATTCCGATACCGACAGTAAAGTCTGGATGAAAGAAGAAATAATAGGATATTAACTTATCCTATGTTTTTGTAGCATAATCAGCCCTGGCCAATCGGTCAGGGCTTTTTTCCTTAAAGAATGCGGGAAAGAGGAAAAAATGATTTTATTAGGCGGTTTGAAAGATGCAGCAGTTGAAAAATTGGGGTATGGTTGTCATTACCCTGGCTGTGGTGGCTTTGCTTCTTGTACTGGCATTTGTTGCAGAAAGGGTCTTAAAGAAAGATGAGGCTGGCGGGTCGTTTAAGGTAAGGAAACTTGCACTTGTAGCCATGTTATCAGCTATCTCTGCTGTGCTTATGCTTTTTGAGTTTCCTATACCATTTATTGCGCCAGGCTTTTACAAGATTGACCTCAGCGAGGTGCCCGTGATTATTGGTGCCTTTGCGATGGGACCTGTGGCAGGCGTTGTTATAGAGCTTGTAAAGATATTGCTTAATTTATTTATAAATGGCACATCATCTGCCTTTGTGGGAGAATTCGGTAATTTCGTTGTAGGCTCTGCCTTTGTGATACCTGCGTCCATTATGTACTTAGTTAAGAAAACCAAGAAAAGGGCTATAATGGGGCTTGTAGCAGGAGTAATTACTACAACTGTAATAGGCTGTCTTGTAAATGCCTTTGTGCTTCTTCCTTTTTATGGAGCTGCCTTTGGAGGAATAGACAAGATTATAGCAGCCGGAACAGCAGTAAACCCTGCGGTTAACAGTGTGTTTGTCTTTTGTCTCATCATAGTAGCTCCATTCAATATCATTAAATTCAGTATTGTTTCGGTGATAACTGTGCTTATTTATCACAAGGTCAGTTATTTGCTCAAAATGGGGAAATAATTGATGAATGGCGCTAGAATGTGTTAATTCTGTTTTGACCTAAGTAAATAATTGTCAGCAGAAATTTTTAATTTCACTTAGTCTTGAATTCTATCTGAAATTGTGGTAGAATGCTGAAAGATATGTTTTGAAAGGGAGAGATGGTTATGTCTACATTAAGGATTGTTGTTACAGTTATTTATTGCATTTTATGCATTGCACTTGCGGCTATAGTACTTTTACAGGAAGGAAAGCAGCAGGGACTTGGAAGCATCGGCGGTATGGCTGATACCTACTGGGGCAAGAATAAGGGCCGTTCAATGGAAGGTAATCTTAACAAGGCTACTACAGTTGTTGCCCTCGGCTTTATAGTGCTTTCATTTGTACTTAACATGAAGTGGTAATAAGTAGAACAAGAAAATTTTAACTGTTGCATAGTATGTTGTTTCAGGTCTTATCCTGCCTACACACTTTGTAGCAGTTTTTCTTTTTTTCGCTATAATTATATTAGATAGACAAGGGGTGATAGAGGTGGCTAAAGAATATACTAAGAAGATGAGGGAGAGAAGAGAACTTCTTCTACAGTTCTTTGAGAGGAAAGACTATGTCCCTATGAAGTTTAGGGATATTGCATCCTTGTTTCAGGTGCCTAAGGCTGAAAGAGGGGATTTGCAGCTTATACTAAATGACATAATAAAAGAGGGAAAGCTTGTAGAAAATGGTGAGGGATGCTACACAAAGCCTGATGCCGACCTCGTCACAGGAACATTTATGTCTACTGCGAAGGGCTTTGCCTTTCTTAGAACTGCGGAGGATGAGGAAGATGTGTTCATTCCTGCCTCAGAAGTCGGCAATGCCTTTGAGGGGGATACTGTTACTGTTAAACTTTTAGCCAAAAGCAGGGGAAAGAGTAGAGAAGGCAAGGTTGTTAAGGTAATTGAGCGAGCTTTTTACTACAGTTGTAGGCACATTTGAAAAAAGCAAAAATTTCGGCTTTGTAGTGCCCGACAACACTAAGATTACTTCTGATATTTACATACCCAAGAATGCCTGCAAAGATGTGCCTAAGGGTGTAAAGGTGGTTGCAGAGCTTACAAGCTACGGCGACGCTAAGCATAGCCCTGAGGGTAAGATAATAGAGATTCTTGGCTTTGAAAATGATAAGGGTGTTGACATTCTCTCTATTGCCAAGGCTTACGGCATAGAGGATGAATTTCCGAAGGAAGTGCTTGAAGAAGTAAAGAAGGTTCCTACGAAGGTCATTAAGACTTCTGTTAAGAACAGGCTTGACCTTAGAGAAATGAAGATAGTTACCATAGACGGCGAGGATGCAAAAAGACCTTGATGATGCTGTGTCTGTGACTAAGGAAGTTAAGGCAGGCGGAGAGGTTATCTACCATTTGGGAGTGCATATTGCTGATGTTACCAATTATGTGAAGGAGGGCTCAGCCCTTGATAAGGAAGCCATTAAGCGTGGTACAAGTGCATACCTTGTAAATAAGGTAATACCTATGCTTCCTAAGGAGCTTTCAAACGGCATCTGTTCCCTAAATGAAAATGTGGACAGACTGACGCTTTCCTGTCTTATGGATATAAATGAGAAGGGAGAAGTAATCTCCCACGAAATAGCAGAAACAGTTATTAGGACTGCACATAGGATGAATTATTCTGATGTAAATGTGCTTATTACAGGTGAGGGCGGGAGACTTAATGAATTAAAAGAAAAGTATGAAGATGTGTACGAAATGCTGATAAATGCAGAGGAACTGGCGCTAATCCTCAGAAAATGCAGGCATGAGAGAGGCTCGATTGACTTTGACTTTCCTGAGGCTAAGGTAGAGGTTGATGACAATGGAAGAGTTGTAGATATAAGGGCATACGATAGGAATGAGGCTACCAGGCTGATTGAGGATTTTATGCTTATTGCCAATGAAACTGTGGCGGAAGACAGCTTCTGGCAGGAACTTCCTTTTGTGTACAGAACTCATGAGAATCCGGATGAAGAAAAAATTAGAGAATTAAGTATATTTATTAATAATTTTGGGTATAATATAGGGAAGGGTGGAAAGAAAAAGTCAAAGACGGAAATTCACCCAAAGGATATTCAGAAGCTTTTAAGTAAGATAGAGGGGACTCCTGAAGAGATGCTTATTAACAGGATGACACTAAGAAGTTTAAAGAGGGCTAAGTACACGACCTCCTGTGATGGGCATTTTGGACTTGCCGCTAAGTATTATTGCCATTTTACCTCTCCTATAAGGAGATATCCTGATTTACAGATACACAGGATAATAAAGGAGAACTTAAACGGCAGGCTTACAGACAAGAGGGCAACGCATTATAAGGCGGTTCTTTACGATATAGCGCTTCGCTCAAGTATGATGGAGAGAAGGGCTGATGAGGCAGAGAGAGAAGCGGATAAGATGAAGGCTGCTGAGTTTATGTCCCATAAAATAGGCGAAGAATTCGATGGCGTAATCTCAGGGGTTACAAGCTGGGGTATATATGTAGAACTTCCAAACACTGTTGAGGGCATGGTTAAAATCAGCAGTATAAGAGGGGATTACTATGAATTTAATGCTGAAAGAATGGAAATTGTAGGGGAACATACTAAAAAGAAGTTTAGCTTGGGTCAGCAGGTAAGAGTTCGGGTAGTAGAGGCAAGCAAGCAGATGAGAACCATAGATTTTAGGATAGTAGAAGGAGAGAAGGATGTCTAAGGACAATTATAAAGTAGTGGCACAAAACAAAAAGGCTAGTTTTGATTATTTCATAGAAGAGAGGTACGAAACCGGAATTACCCTTGCAGGTACTGAAGTTAAGTCAGTTAGAATGGGCAAGGTCAGCATCAAGGAATCATACGTACAGATAGACAAAAATGGCGAGGTTATCATTATAGGTATGCACATCAGCCCTTATGAGAAGGGGAATATTTTCAACAAAGATCCCCTTAGAACTAGGAAGCTCCTTATGCACAGGGCTGAGATAAATAAGCTTGTGGGAAAGGTAAAGACTGCAGGCTACACCCTGGTGCCTATTAAGGTTTACCTTAAGGGGAGTCTTGTAAAGGTAGAGATAGGTCTTGCAAGAGGTAAGAAGAATTATGACAAGCGTCAGGACATACAGAAAAAAGACCAGAGGCGTGAGGCTGAAAGAGATTATAAGGTGAGGAATCTGTATTAAAGCTAAAGGAGAGGCTGTTATGAATGGTGAAATTTTAGAGGAATTATCAAATGGTATAGTTGAAATAATAAATAGTAATATTGAAAAAAAGTAATACTATATGGTTCAGTTGCAAGAGGGACAAATGATAAGGATTCTGATGTAGATATAATGGTTATAGTAAAAAAATGAGCTGGATAAATTTACTGAAGATAAATTATCGGATTTTATCGTTGACATGAATTTGAAATATGATAAAGTGTTTTCTGTCATTGATGTAAATGTACATGAATTTATAAAATGGGCTGACACTTTGCCGTTTTATAAAAAAATGTAAACAGAGAGGGAATTGTGTTATGGGCAGCAGCTTAATTGTTAAACACTGTAGAAAAAAATATTTAGTGACACGCTGGAAACAGTGATGAATTTGTGTTTAGCTATAGAAAGGTTGATATATGAATTTTTTTACAAGGATAAGGTTAATAAAAAGTATTTAGAAATCTCAATGTATGTGATTTTTACCTGCGTAGTTATCTTTCTATTAAGCAGGGTTACGGACCAGCTTCCTACCCTTGCAAAGACTGTGGGGCAGGTTGTATCGTGGGTAGGAGCAATTCTTAAGCCCGTAATCATAGGCTTTGTCATAGCCTACCTATTGTTTCCTATGCTTGAGAAGATAGAAAGCCTGCTTCAGAAGATAAAACCTCTTAAAAAGAAGAAAAGCGTTAGAGGTCTTGCGGTAGCTCTCCAGGGAGTCGTTATTCTGATTGGCTTGTTTTTGTTGGTTTCACTACTTGTTTCAATTATTACCAAACAGGCAAGGGCGGCTAATTCAGAGGACATAATTGAAGGTATTAAGACCTATGTAAACTCTATAAATTCGCTGTACTGGGAGCTTATGGATAGACTTGACAAGATGAATATAAATTCAGCTGAGATAAAATCAAGTGTTGATACTTTTATGAACAATATAGGAAAGTATCTTTTTAACTTATCCAGTCAGGTTGGCAATATTGCAAGCAACTTAAAAGACGGAGTTGCAACAGGATTTTTTGCCCTTATCTTCAGTATTTACTTCCTGCTTGATATGCCAAAGCTTAAAATATACTGGGGCAGGGTACTTACAGTAATTCTACCTAAGAGGGTAAAATCGACTATAGATACTCTGATAACCGATGCAGATAGAGTGTTCTCTGGATATATCAGAGGACAGGCAATAGATGCTTTTATGCTTGGCGTTGTGGTAAGTATTGTGCTTTCAATAATCGGTATACAATATGCTATTGTGATTGGACTTCTCATTGGGATAGGTAGCCTTATTCCTTATATGGGGCCTATAGTTGGCTACGCTTCCATAGTCGTTGTAGGTATAGCCACAGGTGATTATAAGAGCATGATTATAGCCGCAATTGCTCTACTCATTATACAGACGATAGATGGTAATCTCATCTATCCGAAGCTTTTAAGCTCGAGTGTAAATATTCATCCAATGATAGTAATCATTTCTCTTACTGTAGGAGCCAATGTTGGAGGACTTTTAGGAATGATAGTTGCAGTCCCTTCAGGGGCTCTGGCAAAGGTATGGTTTGAAAGGCTTATTAACTTAAAAGAGAAGAAAAATGAAGCTAAAGAAAACACAGAAGAAAGTACAGTTGTAGAAAAAACAGACACGGAAAAAAAGGAATAAGGTGAATAAATGGATGCGTTTGAAAAAGATATTTAATACGAGCTTTGAACAGGCAATGCTTTATATCGCTAAGCCTGTAATAATCCTCATAGTTTGTAAAAATAGTAGTAACCATTGTGCTTAAGGTTTTAGACAAAAGTCTTTCTTACCTCTAAGTTAGAAAATGGTATGAAGGGATTCTTCAAGCAAGTTGCAAGAATTATAATCGACATCATCGGAATAATTATGGCAGCACAGGCGCTGGGGATAAATACTTCCTCCCTTGTAACCCTATTGGGAGTGGTATCTCTTGCCTTTTCGCTATCGCTTCAGAGTATTCTTACCAATATGTTCTCAGGTATTATGCTCCTTATAACCAAGCCCTTTGTAATAGGTGACTATATAGAGGTTTCCGGAGTGGCCGGTATAGTAACAAGTATAACCCTTATGCGTACAAGGATTCGCACAGTTGACAACAAGGTGGAGCTCATACCTAATTCAGATGTGGCTTCTCAAAGAATCTCTAATTACACAGGAGAAAAACAGAAGAAGGGTGGACATTGAGATTTCTGCTGACTATAATGCTTCTACCAAAGATGTTATAGCAGCAATAAAAGCTGTGGTGGATAAGGATGAGAGGATATCAAAAGAAGAAACCTATATTCCTGTAATAAGGCTTTTAAGATTCAATGCAAGTGACATAACCTATGCAGTAAGGGTCTGGTGTGAAACCCCTGTTTACTTGGATGTTTATTTTGATTTGATGGAAAAATATAAGAGAATCATTTAAGGAAAAATGGAATTGAATTCAGTTATCCACATAGAATTGTCCATGTTGACTCCAAAAAAATGTGTAATTTTACCTATAGACAAACTAGGTAAAATTGAGTACAATATAATCTCATAAAATATTTTGTCATTTGTAAACGATACAATGACCATAATTACGGAGGAAATATGAAAAGAAAAATTATTAGGACTTATATTAGCGACATCATTAGTGATTTCAGCTTGCCAGGGAAATGGTGGCAGCTCTTCTGCTACAAAGAGTGGCTCAGCTTCCACATCAGGAAGTGCTGCGGCAGGTGAAAGTAAGACATCATCATCTAACAGTGGCTCATCATCTGCTGACAGCAAGACATCATCATCTAACAGTGGCTCATCATCTGCTGACAGCAAGACATCATCATCTAACAGTGGCTCATCATCAGCTGCTTCTTCTGCAAAAGAAGGAAGCACTTCTTCAGCAGGCACAGAGGAGGGCACAGAGAAATTCCCTGCATTTGAAACAACGGATACCAAGGGAAACAAGGTAACCGAGAAAATCTTTGCTGACAAAGACATAACCATAGTAAATGTATGGGGAACCTTTTGCGGTCCTTGTATCAATGAAATGCCTGAACTTCAGAAGATATATGAAAGCCTTCCTGAGAATGCCAATCTTATTGGAGTTATAGCTGACGTTCCTGAAGGAATGAAGGACGGAGTTGACAATGCTAATTATATTGAAAAGCAGACAGGAGTAAAGTATACCAACCTAACACTCAGTGATTCGCTTGGCAGCTTTGCAAGGAGATTCTACGCAGTTCCATCCACAATCTTCGTAGACAAGAACGGAAACATCATCGGTGAACTTGTAATGGGTGCCGATATTGATGCTTATGTGAGAAACTTACAGAATGTGCTTACAGATTGGAAATATGAGTCTTAATATCGAAAGCCCTGCCTGTCTTGACAAAATCTGATGATGACAGTAAACTTCTGTATATGGCATAGATTTTGGAGGGATAATGGCAAAGGAGTACAATTCCAAGGGGAAAAATGAAGTAATCATGTATCTGAAAGCTCATAATGAGCATAGACTTACAGTTGCTGAGATTCTTGACGGACTTAAGGAAGAGGGTATAAGTATCAACCGCTCGACCATATACAGAAATCTCGATAAACTGGTGGAAAAGTGGTGATATACTGGTTTTCAAGGGAAATGACAGTGAGTCTGCATTTTACCAGTATTCGGGAGAGCACAAGGAATGTAATGCCCATCTTCATTTGCAGTGCAATTCCTGCGGGAAAATATTTCATCTTGATCATGACTTTGTGGATGACTTTATGGAGAGGCTTCGCAAAGACCTTAAGGTGGAGCTTGATGTCTCAAAGACCATGCTTGTAGGAACCTGTGAGAAATGTCTGGGTAAGTAAAGTTGATATGTAAATAAGGCATAGCCTTTTGCTGCGACCAAAGTTGGACTTAGTATCTAACGTTTGGAAAGCGGCACAGGGCTGTGCTTTTTTAAGCATATTTCACGTGTTTTATAACAACAAGAGCAGATTTTATCAAATTTTGGGAACAGACGATTGATTGTAATTTTTTGAACTACAAAAAAGACAATTATAGAACTGGTTTTATGGTTTTAAAACTTGGTGAACTATGTTATAATTAAAAAATATAGCGGGCATAGAGAATTATGTATTTAAGAAAAGTTAATGACATTAAGTGAAAAGATAACATACACGAGAGGGAGCAACCTATGACTTTACAGCAGTTAAGATATGTGATAGAAGTAGCCAAGACAGGCTCTATGAATGTAGCTGCAAAACAGCTCTTTGTAAGCCAGCCCAGCCTCTCAATGGCTATTAGGGAGCTTGAGAATGATGTGCATATCTCTATATTTGAAAAGAACCACCAAGGGAGTGGTAATCACTGCCGAGGGCGAAGAGTTCCTAGGCTATGCCAGACAGATTATCAATCAGGTGGAACTCTTAGAGGACAAATACATAGAGGCAGGACAGATAAAGAAGAAATTCGGAGTATCCGCCCAGCATTATTCATTTGCCGTAAAAGCCTTTGTAGAAATGGTAAAGGGCTTTGATATGGATAAGTATGAGTTCGCCATAAGAGAGGCAAGAACCCACGATGTCATCCACGATGTGGTTACAGGAAAGAGTGAAATAGGTATACTTTATACCAATGATTTTAATGAAAAGGTGTTAAACAAGATATTTAAGGATAATCAGCTTGAGTTCGTTCATCTTTTCACCTGTGAGGGTTACGCCTATCTTTGGAAGAATCATCCACTGGCAGGGAAGAAGGTCATAGATCTTGAGGAACTTCAGGACTATCCTTGCCTTTCGTTTGAGCAGGGAGATAACAATTCGTTTTATTTTGCGGAGGAAATACTTAGTACCTACGATTTTAAGAAGACTATTAAGTCAAATGACAGGGCTACCAATTTGAACCTTATGGTGGGGCTAAATGCCTTTACTCTATGTTCAGGTATCATCTGTGAGGAGCTAAATGGCAGTGATTATATTGCGGTTAAGCTTGCCAAAGAGGTGACTATGGATATTGGATATATCAAGAGGGCTCATATGAATATGAGTGAGATAGGGGAGCTTTACATTGAAGAAATCAAAAAGTATGTCGGCTAAATAACAATTTAACAGGAGAACTTATTTGATGAAAAGGATAGAAACAGGAATTGATGGGCTTTTTGTGGTGGAGCCCGAGGTTTTTGGAGACCATAGAGGTTGGTTTATGGAGAGCTGGTCAAAGAGGAAATTTGAGGAAATCGGGATTGACTGCGAGTTTGTACAGGATAATCATTCATTTTCAGAGAAAAAGGGCACTCTTAGAGGACTGCATTTCCAAAAGGGAGAATATGCTCAGGCTAAGCTTGTAAGGGTGCTAAGAGGCAGGGTTTATGATGTGGCTGTGGACCTTAGGAAGAATTCTCCTACCTTTCTTAAGTGGTTTGGGGTAGAGCTTAGTGAAGAAAATAAAAGAGAGCTTTTTATACCAAGAGGTTTTGCTCATGGATTTTTGACGCTTACTGACAATGTAGAATTTGCTTATAAAACTGATAATTATTATAACAAAGAGTCCGAGGGAGCCATCATCTACAACGATGAAAGGATAGCTGTGGACTGGAGGCTTGAAGGCCTTGGAATAGATGAGGTTATAGTATCTGATAAGGATGAAATTGCGCCAAGATTTGAGGAAGTGGATGAAAGCTGTTTTTACATTTTATAGAAGCTCCTACCGATTTTTCTATAAAACATAGATGCTCTGAGTAAGAAATTTGAACGGTTATATTGAGATATATACTACCAAAGTAGAAAGAAAGGTGAAAAAAATGAAAATAATAGTAACAGGTGGGGCAGGCTTTATAGGAAGTAATTTTTTTATATTATGTACTTAAAAAAACATCCTGAAAATGAGTATATTTGCTTGGATAAGCTAACCTATGCGGGCAATCTTTCAAACCTTGAAGAAGCTCTTAAGAATCCAAAGCTTAGGTTTATAAAAGGGTGACATTGCTGATAGGGACTTTATTTACAAGCTGTTTGAAGAAGAAAAAAGCCTGACCAGGTGGTAAACTTCGCCGCAGAAAAGCCATGTAGACCGCTCAGTTCTCTTTCCTGATGAGTTCTTAAGAACCAATATTACAGGGGTGGGAGTCCTCCTTGATGCCTGCAGAAAGTACGGCATCAAGCGTTTTCATCAGGTATCTACAGATGAGGTTTATGGAGACCTTCCTCTTGAGAGAGAGGACTTATTCTTTACTGAGGATACCCCTCTTAATCCATCGAGTCCTTATTCATCCTCAAAGGCATCTGCTGATATGATAGCCCTCGCTTACCACAGAACCTATGGACTGCCTGTGACCATATCAAGATGCTCCAACAACTACGGCGCTTACCAGTTTCCTGAGAAACTGATTCCTCTTATGATATACAATGCTAAGCACGATAAGGAACTACCTGTATATGGTGAGGGTATCAATGTTAGGGACTGGCTCTATGTAGAAGACCATTGTATAGCCATTGACCTGATACTTGAAAAGGGCAAGGTTGGCGAAGTATATAATGTAGGCGGGCATAACGAGAAGAAGAATATAGAGGTGGTTAAGGCCATCTTAAAGGCTACGGGTAAGCCTGAGAGCCTCATTAAATACGTAACAGACAGACCGGGGCATGACCTAAGATACGCCATAGACCCAAAGAAGATAGGAAAGGAGCTTGGCTGGAAGCCACTTACTCCATTTGAAAAGGGTATTGAATACACCATAAAATGGTATTTAGACAATGCAAAGTGGATGGAAGACATAATGAGTGGAGACTATGAAAAATACTACTCAGAGGTGTATAACAACCGTGAAGAAAAATTTGGCAGGTAAAAAATGAGAATACTTGTAACCGGTGCAAAAGGACAGCTGGGTATTGCTGTTATAAGAGAATTGTTAGGAAAAAAACAGAGATTTGACTTTAGGCTTATGCTCACGGTATCTAATGATGCCTCTTGGAATTCCCTGTACAACCTAATGAAAGATGATGGTCTTTTAGATGAAAGAGCGGAGATTACAACTCTTGATATAAGAGATTATTATACAGTTAAGGCAGCTCTTTTTGGTTTCTTGCCGGACGTTGTTATCAACTGCGTGGCCTATACTGCCGTGGATGACTGCGAAGACCGCGAGGAGGAGGCAAGGGCTGTGAATGAAACAGGAGTGAAAAACCTCGCCCTTGTGGCAAAGGAAATAGATGCCGCCTTGGTACACATTTCAACGGACTATGTATTTGACGGCTGTGGTACAAGGCCTTATACAGAGGGTGACAAGCCAAATCCAGTAAGTGCCTACGGAAGAACTAAGGCTCTTGGCGAGAAAGCAGTGTGCGAAAAACCTTGAGAAGTATTTTATTATAAGAACTGCCTGGCTCTTCGGAGAGGGAAAAAAAAACTTTGTAAGGACTATGATTTCACTGTCAGAAAAAAATAAAACTCTTCGTGTGGTTTCTGACCAGATGGGCTCTCCTACCTCTGCAGCGGAGCTTGCAAGATTTATAGTATATCTCATTCAGACTGATAAATACGGAATCTGGCATGGAGTTTGTGACGGAAGCACAAGCTGGTATGAGTTTGCCAAGGAGATAATGAGACTCATAGGAAGAGAAGAGGTGGAGGTAGTGCCTATAACTACGGGTGAATATCCTACAAAGGCCAAACGCCCACATTTTTTTCTGTGCTTTCCAATGAAAAAGCTGCATAGTGAAACGGATTTTAAGATTAAATCCTGGGAAGAGGCGCTGAAAGAGTATCTCTCAAACCAGACGACAAAGCACTAATGAGGCTAAGAAGTATTAAATATATAATTACAACATTCTTAAGATTTGATTACAAATGTTGTAAAAAAAGCCTGTTTAGATTGATTTTTACAGGAGTTATATGGTATAAAAATATAGTCATAATATTACTATGAAAGAGAGGACTTAAATTGAACAACGAGAACGAAAATATTGAAAAGGTAGAGCAGCTTGAGGAGGCTGCTGAGAAACTTGAGAATGTAACCGCAAGACTTGAAGGTTTGGCTGAGAAAATGGAAGAGATTGAAAATGAGGCTAAAAAAGAAGAGGGTCTTTTAAATAAGATACTCGCAAAGAAGACCTTTGGCATCTTAGGATGGGGATTTTTTGCCTTTGTTATAGTATCGTTAATAGCCCAGGAAATAGGAGTAGCCTTGATTAGGATGCTGCACACAGGCGATGGACCGATACCTGCAATTATGACTTATATTGTATCATTTTTCCCGCTGTACTTTATTGCCTTTCCGGTCCTTTTAATCGTTATCAAAAAGCTCCCTAATGACAATAGGGAAAAGGAGGGCTTAGGTTTTCCAACTTTGTTAAAGTGCTTCTGTATGTGTATTACCATCATGTATCTTGGGAATATCTTAGGAACGGGACTTTCTGAGGTAATCGGAGGCTTTTTTGGCAAGACTTCAACTAATAATCTTGCTAATCTAATTACAAATGCTGACCTTACAGGCACAATTATCTTTGTTGTTATTGTTGGCCCTATAATGGAGGAAATAGTATTTAGAAAGATACTTATCGACAAGACTGTGAAGTACGGTGAAAGAAATGCAATGATGCTTTCTGCGCTTATGTTTGGACTTTTTCACATGAACCTTTTCCAGTTCTTCTATGCCTTTGGTATAGGTCTAATCTTTGCTTATATTTACATAAAGAGCAGAAAGATTGGATATTCAATAGCTTTTCACATGATTATAAACTTCATGGGTTCGGTTGTTGCAGTGCTTGTGTCTAAGAACTTCACCGAGGATGTGATAAGTAAGCTTCAGAGTGGCAATCCTGAACTTATTTCTCAGGCCTTAACCCCTGGGATTATAATGTCTACTGTATATTCATTTGCTATTATTATCATTTTCTTTGTAGGACTTGTTTTACTCATTATCGGAAGAAAGAACATGAGACTTGATGTAAACGGCGCACCATTTACAAGGAGAGAAGAAAAAGGCCTTGTATATGGGAACTTTGGAATGGCATTTTTTATAGCTGCCTGCATCGTAATGATGGGACTTTCAACGCTTGCGCAGCTAAGTTAGGAGAATATGAAAGAAGAAAAGATAGTTTATGTAATAGGCCATAAGAATCCCGATACTGATTCAATTTGTTCTGCCATATCTTATGCGGAGCTAAAGAATCTTACTTCAAGCGGAATTAAATATGTTCCAAAGAGGGCAGGTCAGATAAATGAGGAGACAGAGTATGTCCTAAAAAGGCTTGGGATAGAGCCGCCCGGCTACATGCCTGATGCTGGGACTCAGGTAAGGGATATGGAGATTCACAAGACTCCTTTTGCTGACTCAAGCCTTACCATCAATGAGGCCTGGGAGCTTATGAAAGAGGCTAAGGCAGCTTCTTTACCTATTACTGACAGCGAGGGACGACTTGAAGGCATAATAGCTATAGGTGATATTGCGAAGTATTTTATGGGAAATGCTGATGATACCATACTTTCAAAGGCTAGAACTCAGTACAAGAGAATGGCGGATACACTAAATGGAAGGCTTGCGCTTGGTAATGAGCATGGATACTTCATAAAGGGCAGGGTTATAATTGGTACTGATGATCCCAAACTCCTTGCATCCAATATGGCAGCAGATGATTTGGTTGTACTGGGCAATAGGAAGGATACCCAGCTTGCTGCAATCAAGGCGGATGCCAGCTGTATAGTGATAAGTGGCGGACACACAGCAGATGAAGATGTTATACTAGCGGCGAAGAAGAAGAGCTGTGTCATCATAGAAAGCCCTATGGATACCTATACCATAGCTACTTTTATCAGCCATAGCATACCTGTAAGGTATCTTATGAAATGTGAGGGGATAGTAACCTTCCATTCGAATGATTTTACAGACGCAATCAAGGAAACCATGGGTAAGTACCGCTACCGTGACTTCCCTGTAATAGATGCAGACGGACGCTGTCTTGGCACAATTTCCAGAAGAAACCTCATCAATGTAAGGAAAAAAAGCAGCTCATCCTTGTTGACCACAACGAGCGTACTCAGACAGTTGACAACATAGAAGAGGCAGAAATCCTTGAAATAATTGACCACCATAGAATAGGCTCTCTTGAGACCATGGGACCGGTTATGTTTAGAAATCAGCCTGTAGGCTGTACTGCAACCATTATATATCAGATGTATAATGAAAGAGGAATAGAGATACCTAAGAAGATAGCAGGGCTTCTCCTTGCTGCAATTATCTCCGATACCCTTATGTTCCGCTCACCTACCTGTACAAAGTTTGACCAGGAGGCTGTGACAGTGCTTGCAGGGAATTGCAGGCATAATCATAGAGGACTTTGCTAATGACATGTTCATGGCGGGCAGCAACCTCTCAGAAAAAGCTCCAGAGGAGATATTCTATCAGGATTTTAAGAAATTCATGGCTGGTGAGACTGCCTTTGGTGTGGGACAGATTAATTCCATGGATTCAAAATCACTTGCCAATGCTGAAGAGAAAAATAAGGCCTATATTGCAGAGTGAATGTGGTAAAAAAACGGTATGTCAATGGTATTCTTTATGCTTACTAACATAGTCGAGGAATCCACAAAACTTCTTTGCTTTGGTGACGGAAGTGAAAGAATTGTAGAAAAGGCCTTTGATGTGAAAGTCTATAAGGATGCGGCTACCCTAAAGGGAATAGTATCTAGAAAAAAGCAGCTAATACCTGCTATCATGGGCGTATTCAATGCTTAGTATTATACTTTTTACTTGAAATATGATAATGTAATGGTATAATTCTCAGTAAGAAATTTTCCTATCGGGTGAAGAATAATTGTAAATACGGAGGTATAAAGATGGCTTACGAAAAAGAAATAAGTGACTACATTGAGAGTCATAAGGAAGAGATGTTAAACGACCTTATGGACCTCATAAGGATTAACAGTGAAAAAGGAGAAGAAAAGCCTGGTATGCCTTACGGTGAAGGCCCATATAAGGCTCTTGAGGCCGCAAGTAAGCTCCTCACGGGCTATGGCTTTAAGGTAAATAACTATGACAACAGAGTAATTACAGCTGACTCTTATGATTTACCTACCAGACTTGATATCTTGGCGCACCTGGATGTAGTACCTGCGGGAGATGACTGGACAGTTACAGAGCCTTACAACCCTGTTATTAAGGACGGACTCCTCTACGGAAGGGGAAGCTGTGATGACAAGGGACCTGCAGTTGCAGCCCTCTATGCAATTAGAGCAGTCAAAGAGCTAAATATACCACTTAAACACAATGTCCGCCTCATCCTTGGTTCAGACGAGGAATGTGGCAGCAGTGATGTAGAATACTACTACACCAAAGAAAAGGCCGCACCTATGACAATTACTCCTGATGCGTCCTGGCCTCTTATCAATATAGAAAAGGGCGGAATCAGCAATGAGTTTACCGCCGAATACGAAAAGACTGACAAGACTCCAAGTCTTGTGTCCTTAAAGGGCGGTATCAAGATAAATGTGGTTCCAGGCAAGGCTACAGCAGTAGTAAAGGGGCTTAAAGAGGCAGATGTTAAGGAGATAACCAAGAAATTTGAGGAAGAAACCGGACTTAAGTTTGTATTTGAGGAAGACGGGGATAACCTTAATATCAAGGCTATAGGTGTGAATGCACACGCTTCCCTACCACATATGGGTAAGAACGCCATCCAGGGACTTGTTACACTTTTGTCTAAGTTCCCTCTTGCTGATGCCCCTGTAAATAACTATGTGAAAGCGCTTAACAATATTTTTCCTTATGGTGACTACAATGGTAGAACAATGGGTGTTGACCTTAAGGATGATGTCTCAGGCGAGACCACAGTCAGCTTTGACATCCTTGAAATCACTGAAACACATTTTAAGGGTGCTTATGACTGCCGTGCAAGCATAGTAGCTAACGATGAGAATACAGGCAAGGTAATGGAGAGAAAAATCCGTGAACAGGGCTTTACCATACCTGAAAAGCCTATGTTTGAGCCTCATGTAGTAGACGGTGATTCAGAGCTTGTAAAGACCCTGCTTAAATGCTATGAGAAGGGCTTTGGCGTTACAAATGCCAAGCCTATAGCTATAGGTGGAGGTACCTATGTACACCATGTTGAAAATGGAGTAGCTTTTGGCTGTGAGGATCCTGAAATTGACAACCATATGCATGGTGCAGACGAGTTCATAGGTGGTTGACATGATAATTAAGAGTGCGAAAGTATTTGCAGATGCAATAGTGGAGTTATGCAAGTAAATGAAAATTATTAAAAAGATTTATAGGATATACAAAAAAATATAACCCTGACGAATCCATGTTAGGGTACTTAAAAAGGCATATTGGGCAGGTTATACTTGCCCTTATGCTTTCTCTGTTTGTTGTAGGTGTTTTCTGCTTTGACGCGGGTCTCACACAGTTTAACAAAAACGGCAAGGACTTTGAGAAGCTGTTTTATACAGATGATTTTGATAATTTAATATGGGGAATGGTTCTTATTTTAATTCCTGTATTTTTTTATGTATATACGCCTCCTTTCGTTTTGCAGGTGCACCAAAGGAGAATAAGCTTGTTAAAAGAGGAGAGAATTCTATCCTCACCCAGGTAATTATACTTATTTCTCTTGGAGTGGCAGGCGGAATTTTAAGACATGAGCATAAAGATATTTACGGCCTTGTAAATAAGTTCATAATAAACAATGACGGAACAGCCTACCTTAAATTCATAGGTATAGTACTTTTGGTTACCTTTGGTGCAATCTGGGAAAAGCTAATAATATGGCTGAGGTCAGGAGGGGCTTACAAGCATCCTTGGTTTATCAAGTGGTTTATGGCAGGACTTACGGGAGTTATGGGCTTTTATCTGGTTGAAATGCAGATGGGAACCCCTCCGAATGTCATCGTAAAAATGATGTTCTTTAACATAATGTACTGGGTTATCCTCTATACCTTTTTATATGCGGTATTTAGAGGAATTAAGATACCTGCCTTTATCTGCATCATCCTGGCCTATCTGGTGGGAGTTGCCAACTACACTGTGCTTCAGTTTAGGGGAAACTACATTATGTTTGGCGACCTTACAGTTATAGGAACTGCGATGGAAGTCGCAGGCAGGTACAAGCTGCATCCTGATATGCCTTTCTTTGTTGCAGTAGGTATATTTGTAACTTTTTTCATCATACTGCTGCTCATTCCACGGCTTAAGAAGAATAAAATTGGGACTGTAAGAAGAATAATAACTACACTTATAGCAATCGGCTGCCTATCTGTGGCTTGCATTTGGTCTTTTCAGGATGGACTTCTCTACAACTATATTTTCGGCCTTTCCTGGAACTATAATGAAAATGTAAATGATGAAGGCTATTTGGCATATTTTTTCAGCAATATGCACGCAACAAGCGGTGTAAAAGTCGAGGGCTACAGTCCTAAGGTGGCTAGGGAAGCTGTAAAAGAGGTGCTTGATTCACCTGATAATATAATGAAAGATTATAAGGACGGAGTACGCTATCCTACCATCTTAGTCATTCAAAATGAAACCTTTGCAGACCTTTCGGTTCTTGCGGACATTAAGACAGATAAGCCTGTTATGCCTTATATAAAGAGCCTCAAGGAAAATACTATCAAAGGCTATGTAAATATGAGTGTAACGGGAGGGCCTACAGCCAATACTGAATTTGAATTCCTCACAAGAAGTTCGATGGCATATATGCCGACAGGCTCAGTGCCTTATACCCAGTATCTTAAGCAGAACGTACCATCGGTGGTAGAGGTTCTTAAAAATCAGAAAAAAAGCCTTACAAGACAATTGCCTTCCACCCTTATTATTCATCAGGATATAACAGGAGGAGTGTGTACCAGTATATAGGCTTTGAAGATGCTGTATTCTATGAGGAATTTAAGGGCAAGGAACTTCTTAGAGGGCTAATTACCGATAAGAATGACTACAAAGACCTGATTGAAATGTATGAAAAAAATAAAAAAGCTAACAAGGATCAGCCACAGTTTTTCTTCAATGTAACCATGCAAAACCATGGAGGCTTTTCGAATAACAAGGTGCATTTTGACGAGCCTGTCAAGATAACCAACTTCAAGGCGGTTCAGGCTCTTGATAACTATGTTTCCCTTATGAGGACAAGTGATGAAGCTCTAAAAGACCTTATAGGGTATTTTAAGAAGGTGGATGAGCCTGTAATTATACTTTTTTACGGTGACCACCAGCCTTCATTTTCGGATGATGCAACAAAGCAGCTAAACGAGCACAGCCTCTATAAAAATGACAACGACAAGAGACTCTCAAAATTCGTAGTTCCTTATTTTATCTGGGCTAATTACGACATTCCTGAGTATGATGGAATGCATGACGGAGGGCTTACAGGAGAGTATAATACGGTTTCAGTCAACTACTTGGCTTCAATTCTCTTAAAATACGCAGGGGTAGAGCTTTCTGACTACGATAAATATCTCTTAAACCTTCAGGAGTACATACCTGCAATGTCGGCGCTTGGCTATTGGGACGGCAACGGGAAAAGGCTATTCTCCACTCATTTAAACAAGCCACAGGCAACTGAATTTGGAGCAAATACGAGGCACAAGCAAAAGAAGGTGGATGAGAAGAAGGCTGAGAAGCTAAAAAGAGGCTATGAAAATGTACAGTACAACCTAATCTTTGATGCCAAAGACAAGCTCTGGGATGTATTTTTTTGCCGTAAACAGACAGGTAGAATAATTTGAAAAAATCCTATTTCTATGGTAAAATCAACTGATAAATGTGACTAAAACAGGAGGTTCTGATGGGTGAAGGTGATAAGAATAAACTTAATGCTGCTTTTAACAAAATTGAAACTAAAAACCATCTTTATATTATAGCTTATACATTGTTATTCTTGATTGTTTTTAGTTTTATGTTTATAACTTTCATTTTAGAAGGGCGGAGTTTTGTATGGGAGTCAGACGGCTATACCCAACATTTAAAAACCCTTATGTACATTAGAAAATACTATACTGAAGCTATTGCATCAGGCAGCTTTCCAAGCTATGATTTTAATTTGGGTTTTGGTGGAAATGTTTTTACAACTCTGACTTATTATGGTTTTTTCGATCCTTTAAACCAGATTTCCATTCTTGTACCTTTTAAGTTTACAGATTATTTGTATAGCTTTTTAGTTGCCTTAAGAGTCTATCTTTCGGGACTTTGCTTTATTTTTATGTGTCGCTATTTTGGGAAAAAGAAGGTTATATTCTATAATCGGTGCTTTGGTATATATTAGTACATCTTATGTGTTTTTTTGGGGAATTAAGCACCCTTTTTTCTTAAATCCCATGATTTATCTTCCTGTTTTAGTGGTTGGACTTGACCTTATACTGCGTAAAAAGAAACCTTATATATTTATATTTGGCATTTCTTTATCTGCGTTAAGTGGTTTCTATTTCCTTTATATGATGACTATAATGCTGTTTTTTTATATGCGAATGTAAGGTTTATGGAACTATATAAATGCTCTGAACAAAAAAATAAAAGAGTATGTATGGAGCTTTTTAAGGGTATTTGCAATGTACATATTAGGGAATTTCCCTTGTAGCTATAGTATTATTGCCGCATATCATAGCCTTTTTAGACAGTAATCGAGTGGGAAATATAGAAGATTATTATGGCTTTTTTTGATTTAAAATACTTAAAATTTATGCTGTCACTTTTTTTATGCAAAAAGCTCAAAATTATGGCTTTACTATATCACCACTGGTATTTTTTTACTTTAATTATTGCATTTTTTTAAGTATCAAAAAAAGTAGAAAAACCCCTTCTGTTTTTTTGACGGGTTTGTCTATAATTTGTCTTGGGATGCCATTTGCAGGCAGGATAATGAATGGTTTTTCTTATGCTACAAACCGCTGGATGTTTGGTACAGGGCTGCTTCTTTCATATTTGTTTGTAGATACAATGGAAGAATTGATGGAAAGAAAGCATAAGGTTTTTTTATTATCAAAATTCTTGGCATTTTTAAATGTTCTATGCTTTGTTTTTTTATATTATAGGTGGCAATAAATATCAATTGATTGGTTTAATCCTAGTAGATATTGCGTTTTTTTCCTGGTATATTTTTTTGAATGATTATATTGAGAAAAAAACTCTCATTCATCAGTAAAAATGGGAAGTTTAATGATTGTTGTTCTGCTGATACCTGCAAATGCCTGTGTTGTTGGAATTATGACTTATTATGACACAGGTTATATTGAAGAATATAGAAAGTATGATAATTTCTCAAGATATGAAAATAGTCAGGAAGTATTTTTTAAGAACTCAGAGTATGTTTCTAAGGAAGAGTATTTTAGAACAGATGGAAGCAGCTTTACACAGAATCTTGGGATGATAGCGGGATTTCCGAACAGCTACCTATATTTTAGCATTATCAATCCGCATATAGGAGAATTATTTGATGAACTAGAGATTGCTGACCATAGGAGCAAAATCTTTTTTGCGGGTATGGATGGCAGAGCTGTTGCAGGTAATTTGGTTTCTAACAAGTACTTTCTTGCTAAAGGGAAATACAAAGGAGAGGTTCCTTATGGTTATACCTTAAAAGCGCCAAATGGACAGTATAAGATATATGAGAATAAGTATTTTCTACCATTTGGCTATACCTATGACAAGTACACAACTTATAATGAAATTAAGGATGCTTTTTCTTTGGATAAAGAGGCAAATATGCTTGATATGGTTTATCTGGAGGAGAAAATTCCTGATATAGAGCAAGGCGTACCTAAAAAATATTATAGCGAAATTCCTTATAAGGTGGAAGTTGGAAACAGAGTTAGGTATAAACCTAATAAATATATAGATTTTTTTCTTATGATAATCAAAGTGAAGATGGGAAAGAGAATAAAAAGTTAAATTCATCCGGCAAATACTTAAAGGTTTTTGTTTGATGATGATAAGAAGAAAGAAACTTACCTTTATTTGGAATCGCTCTTTTTGAATGAGCGTTTTTCTACTTCTAAAATTGGCATTCGTTCATATAAATTAAATAAAAAAAGGATATTGTAAGAAGTAAGAGAAATACATCTTATTTCGGGAGAAACAATTTTTTTATTTAACTTAGGGAATGCAGGTAAGAAGAAAAAAATGGGGAAATTATATTTTCAGAAAAAAGAATATCCACTTGCTGATATGAGAGTTTTTCTCAGTTTCGATGGAGGAATTCCAGCTAAAAATAAACAAGTTAAAGGAAAAACCACCTACAAAATGTAAGGTTTGGAATAGATGAAATTTCCGGAGAGATTAGCTTGGATAAGCCTAAAAATATTGACTATGAGCATTCCATATGAAAAGGGTTGGAAAGCCTATGTTAATGGGAAAAGAAGTGCCAATACTTAGGGGAAACTATATGTTTAGCTGCCTCTCTCTTGGAAGAGGAGATTTTTAACATTGAGCTGAAATATCGTACACCAGGGCTTACAATCTCAATTATGCTTTCAGTAGCATCATTTATTATCCTTGGAGTGATGTTTGTATTAGATTGGAGGAAAAAGGAAGAATGTTGGTATCAGTAGTAGTGCCTTGTTATAACGAAGAGGCTGTAATCAGACTTTATTATGAAGAAATGAACAAAGTTACGGAATTACTAACAGACTATGACTTTGAACTTATTTTTTTGTAAATGATGGATCAAAGGATGGTACCCTTGGTATTTTGAAAGAATTTGCCTCTAAAGACAATAGAGTCAAGTTTATATCATTCTCAAGAAACTTTGGTAAAGAATCCGCTATGTACGCAGGACTTAAAAATTCAAATGGTGATTATGTTGTACTAATGGATGCAGATTTACAGGATCCTCCTAAAACCTTGATAGATATGTTAAGGATTGCGACAGAAGAAGGGTATGATTCGGTCGCAACGAGAAGAATTACGAGAAAAGGTGAGCCGCCTATACGTTCTTTTTTTGCAAAGAAATTTTACAAAATAATGAATAAAATATCAAAAACAGATATTGTGGACGGAGCAAGAGATTATAGGTTAATGAGTAGAAACTTTGTAGATTCTCTACTTAGAATGAGTGAATATAGCAGATTTTCGAAAGGACTTTTCGGCTGGGTAGGCTTTAAGACCAAGTGGATAGCTTATGAAAATGTGGAAAGAGCCGCGGGGGAGACTAAGTGGAGCTTTTGGAAACTTCTTCTTTACAGCATAGAAGGAATAGTTGCCTTTTTCAACCCTTCCCCTCAGCATTTCGGTGTTTTTTTGGGATTATATTTGCCTTCTTTTCTTTTATCGGATTGGTCTTTGTTGTGATAAGGGCTGCTATTTTTTTGGGGATCCTGTAGCGGGTTGGCCTTCCATGATGTCTATTATCCTGCTAGTAGGAGGAGTTCAGTTGATTTGTATAGGCATCCTCGGAATTTACCTTTCAAAGGTTTATTTAGAAGTAAAGAAAAGACCTATTTTTATCTGTTCAGACAGCAATATAAAGGATATCAAGCTATGAAAAAAATATTATCTTTGTTTGATGGGAGTATGATAAGGTTCATTGTTGTTGGAGTTATTAACACTGTAATAGGAACCACAATAATGTTTGGAATGTATAATTTATTAGGTATAAATTATTGGATATCGACTGCCAGCAATTACATTTTGGTGAGCATTTTAAGCTATTACCTCAACAAACATTTTACCTTTAAGAATAAAGAAAAAAATCATTTTTACAGGTGGTGAAATTTGCCTTAAATATAGCCTTTTTGTTACCTCCTTGCCTATGGGATAGCTAAGCCTGTTACAGTTTTAATTCTCTCAGGTCAGGAGGAAAAAAATTCAAACCAATATTGCGATGTTGGTGGGAATGGTATTTTTTTACAGGCTTTAATTACTTAGGACAGAGGTTCTTCGCTTTTAAAAGTGAAAAAAAAGACTGAGTGATTTTAGCGATTTTTGTCTAATACATTGCAAAAAAATATTCATATATGGTTATAATATGGAGAGAAAAAACTATGGAGTTACGGACAAAATCTGTCGCCAGAGAAAGATAAGCCGTTACTTAAGGAGGTTAGTATGAATACAAAGGAAATTAAAAATATTGGTGAGATTTACATAGCAGATGAGGTGGTTTCTGCGATTGCAGGGCTTGCAGCTCTTGAAGTAGACGGAGTAAAGGCTGTTGCAGGCAAGCCTTCAGAGAATTTTAAGTCCAAAAATGCATATAAGAAGGTAAAAAGTTCAGGTAGTTGGAGCCTTTGTTTATGTAGATATGTCAGTTGATATTAAATACGGCTACAGCATACCAAAAGTTACCAGACAGATACAGGAAAAGGTAATTACAGCACTTTCGAATATGATAGGCTTAACCTGTAAAGAAGTTAATGTAAAGGTTGTGGTTGCACCGGATGCAGTATAACCTGCATTTGTAAGTGACCACTCTTACTCAGCCGATTATTAAGAATCTCCTTTAAGCGTGTTTTCTTGAAGGAGATTCTTGTGCATTGAAATAATGAAAGGTTTTATATGACAAGAAGAGAATTTAGAGAACACACAGCCAAACTTACCTTTGTCTTTGAGTTTTTATCCGGAAGACGAATGGAAAGAACAGTTTGAGGCTTATGCTGACTATGCGGAAATAAAAGAAGAAGAAAGAGAGAGTCTGTGGAAGAGGGTTTTAGCCGTAGAGGAGAAAAAAGCTGAGATAGACAGTTTTATAGACGGAGCCAGCAAAAAATGGAGAATAAACAGACTTTCAAAGACTGACCTTATGCTGCTTCGTGTGGCTGTATATGAGATAAAGTTTGACTCAGAAATCCCTGACAAGGTATCGGTAAATGAGGCGGTTGAATTGGCTAAAAATCTATGGTGGTGACGAATCTCCTGCATTTATAAACGGAGTGCTTGCTAAATTTATGACAGAGGATAAGTCCGGGGAAGAAAAAAATAATATGGCTGAAAGAAAAAGTATTTTCGGTACTGGAAATCACCAGATATATTAAAAGCAAGCTTGAGGGAGACTTTGCCCTTAGAAATGTCAAGATAAGTGGTGAGGTCTCTGATTGCAAAGAAGACAAAAAGGGGCATATATACTTCACCATTAAAGACGATGCAGCCATTATGAGCTGTGCCATGTGGTCTTCAAAGAGAAGTGTGGGACTTGGTTTTAAGCTTGAAACAGGACAGCACATTGTAGTAACCGGCAATATAGGTGTCTATGAAAGATGGGGAGATTACAGGCTTTTATGCAGATAAAATAGAAAAAAAGAGGGAGTAGGAAGGCTCTTCGAGGAGCTTGAAAAACTAAAACTTAAACTAAGAGCCGAGGGACTCTTTGATGAATCACATAAGAAACCTATTCCTAAGTATCCTAAGAAAATAGGAATAATAACCTCAAGAACAGGTGCTGTCATAGAGGATATAAAGAGAACGGCAAGGGAAGCCAATGCCTATGTTCAGCTCATACTCTATCCTGCAACAGTTCAGGGAGCAGATGCAGCTGCCACCCTTATAAAGGGAATTAAACGCTTTGAAGAAGAAGGCGTAGATACCATTATCATAGGCAGGGGAGGTGGCTCTACCGAAGACCTGTGGTGTTTCAATGATGAAAAACTGGCAAGAACTGTTTACAACTGTAGAATACCTGTGATATCGGCGGTGGGACACCAGACTGATAGGACGCTGGTTGATGAGGTATCCGACCTAAGTGTGGCTACTCCTACGGCAGCGGCCATGAACGCAGTACCAAGCCTTACACTGGCATTTGCTGAACTTGATGCCTTTAAGGACAGTATAACAAATAAGCTGCAGCTAAGAATAGACAGGATGAAGTCTTCTATTGACAAGTTTGAATATGCCATAAGAAGACAGAGCCCTCAGATGAAGATAAAAGAGGTGGGCAGACAGATAGAGAATTATTCGCTAAATTATAACCGCCTACTAAGTGCTAAGCTTGATAATTATGATAGAGTGATAATAGGCAGCAAACAGCAGCTTGACCGTCTCATGAGGGCATCTTATGAGGCATTAAACAAGAGGTTCATCACAATTACTACAGAGATAGAAGGAAAATCTCCTATGAAGAGGCTGATGGGAGGATATTCTTATGTTGAGAATGAAGCAGGAGAGAATATCCGCAGCATAAAGAGCGTAAAGCAGGGAGAGAGGCTTAATCTGATACTTGCAGATGGCTCTGTAAAGGCTAAGGTAGAGGAGATAAATAAGAAAAATGGCTGAGAAAAAGAATAAAACAATTGAAGAAAATATGGCTAGGCTAAATGAGATAAATAATCTCATGAGTGACTCCTCTATAAAGCTTGAAGAATCATTTAAGCTATATAAAGAGGGAGTGGAATTGGTTGAAAAATGCAAGAAACAGCTTGCAGATGTAGAGAAACAGATAGTTATCTTAGAAGAGCAGGGAAGTGTCAATGAATAGCGGATTTAGAGATAGGCTTAATATAAAAATCGCAGAGGTTGAGAAGGTTATAGAGGAGTATTCTCCAAAGCTTGGAGCAGATGATGAGCTCCTTTTTGAAGCTATGAATTACAGCCTTCTTGCAGGAGGTAAAAGGCTTAGACCTCTTCTAATGCTTGAAACTTACAGGCTTTTAGGCGGAACTAAGGAAGAACTGGTACGCCCTTTTGCAGCTGCTCTAGAGATGATACACACCTATTCCTTGATTCATGATGACTTGCCTGCTATGGATAATGATGACCTAAGGAGAGGAAAAGCCCACCAACCATAAGGTATACGGAGAGGCAGTAGCCATACTTGCAGGAGACGGATTGTTAAATCTGGCGGCAGAAACTGTCGGCAAGGCCTTTCACTACTGTGAGACCATTGACGAGTATCAAAGGGTTGGAATGGCCATCTCTGCCCTGTTTTTCCTATTCGGGTGCAGATGGCATGATAGGGAGGACAGATTCTTGATATGCTTTCAGAAGAGGGCAAGAAAGAAAAAGAACGAGGACTTTTTCCTGACTATGTATGACCTAAAAACAGGGGGACTTATAAAGGCGGCCTTTGTGATAGGAGCTATCCTCGCAGGAGGAAGTAAAGAAGAGATAGCTGCTATGGAGAAGACGGGAAGGGCACTAGGACTTGTCTTTCAGCTTCAGGATGATCTCCTTGATATAAAGGGAGATGAGGCAAAGCTTGGCAAGCCTCTTCACAGTGATGAAAGAAACAACAAGCTCACATATCTAAAAGCTGCTAGGTGAAGCTAAGGCTTTGGAGATAATGGAAGCTAATAATAAAAGTATTTACAAAAACTTAGAAAATATCAGCCACAAAAACTGTAGTTATGACGGCTTTATACTTGAATTTTTGGAGTATTTAAAAAGCAGAGAGAGTTAGACAAATGGGGGTGGAGTTATGCCTTTACTTGACAATATAAATAAGCCTAACGATATAAAGAATATACCGGAGGATAAACTTTATGAACTTGGCAGGGAAATAAGGAGATACTTAATTAGGACTGTCTCTGCAAATGGAGGGCATCTTGCCTCAAACCTCGGTATAGTGGAACTAACCATGGCTTTGCACCGCTACCTTGATTTTCCAAAAGACAAGTTAATCTGGGATGTGGGGCATCAATCATATGTCCACAAGATTCTTACAGGAAGAAAAGAGGGGTTTAACAGGCTTAGAAAGCTTGACGGACTTTCAGGCTTTCCCAAAAGAAACGAGAGTGACTGCGATGCCTTTGGAGCAGGACATGCTTCAACCTCTATCTCTGCGGCTCTGGGCTTTGCAGCCTCAAGAGACCTTTTAGGCAGGGATGAAAAGGTGGTTGCAGTCATTGGTGACGGAGCTATGACAGGCGGTATGGCACTTGAGGCACTTAACAATGCAGGCACACTTAAGTCCAATCTTATAATTATACTTAATGACAATGAATGCTCCATATCAAAGAATGTGGGTGGAGTAGCCAGATATCTTGATGGAATAAGGACAAACAGAAAATACCTCAAGCTAAAAAGCGGTGTAAAAGAGACCTTAATGGGCTCCAATATCGGAAACAGGCTCTTCGAGAAGCTAAAGGTCTCGAAAGACGTAATTAAGCGGCTGTTTGTACCCGGCATGTTCTTTGAAGACATGGGACTTACCTACCTTGGACCTGTAAACGGCCACAATATGAAGGAGCTTGAGGCTGCCCTTGAAAATGCAGGGAGGGTAGAGGGTGCCGTCATTGTACATGTCATCACCAGAAAGGGCTTAGGCTATAAAAAGGCTGAAGAACATCCTGCTAAGTTCCACGGAGTAGATCCCTTTGACATAAAGACAGGAGAGAGCTTAAGTGTAAAACCCGGAAAGAGCTATACATCCATATTTTCAGACACTGTCATAGAGCTTGCGGCGAGTGATGATAAGCTTGTTACGATAACAGCTGCAATGCCTTTTGGTACGGGACTTTACAACTTTAATCAGGTGTACCCTAATAGATTTTTTGATGTAGGCATAGCAGAGGAACACGCAGTTACCTTCGCAGCAGGTATGGCGGCTTCCGGGCTAAGGCCTGTGGTAGCCATATATTCCACATTTTTACAAAGAGCCTATGACCAGATTATACATGATGTCTGTCTTCAGGAGCTGCCTGTAGTATTTGCAGTTGATAGGGCAGGGCTTGTAGGCAGTGACGGAGAAACCCATCAGGGCATCTTTGATACAAGCTATCTCTCTTCAATCCCAGGTCTAATGGTTTTAAGTCCAAAAGACGGAAGAGAGCTAAGGGAGGTGCTAATCTATGCTTATAACCTTAACAAACCTGTAGCTGTCCGTTTCCCTAGAGGGATGGCAGATGAGTTTACAGACATAGAATTTAAGCCTATAAAAGCCTATGAAAATGAGGTAATTGAAAAGGGTAAGAATGTAGCTGTCTTTGCTACAGGAAAGACAGTTAAGCTGGCCCTTGATATAAGCAAAAATCCTTAAAGAAAGTAAAATTCTTCCTACTGTGGTAAAATGTCCGTTTCCTAGACAAGGCAGACGGAGACCTCCTTAAAGAACTTAAGGATGACCACTGGGTTGTAGCTGTGGTTGAGGAAAGTATAAGAACAGGAAGCTATACTGAGAGGCTTATGGCAGAGTCTGCAAGGCTTGGACTAGGTTATCACTTCATACCCGTAACCCTTCCGGATAGCTATATAGAACAGGGAAGCGTAGATGAGCTATGGGATAGATATGGACTTAATGCCGAGGTTATCGCAGAAAAAAATAAAAAGAAGAGGCTCTTACTAAGTTAGATGATGAGCTATTTAGAAGGTAGTTGAGAATGAAAGAAAGACTGGATGTGCTTATTACAGAAAGAGGATTCTTTGAATCCAGAGAAAAGGCAAAAGCCGTCATTATGGCGGGAGAGGTCTTTGTTAACGGTCAGAGAGAAGATAAGGCCGGGAGTAAGTTTGACAGGGAAGTAGAGATAGAAGTAAAGGGTAAGACCTTAAAAATACGTGAGCAGGGGAGGGCTTAAGCTTGAAAAGGCTATAGAGGTGTATAAGCCCGTTCTTGAAGGTAAGGTATGTATAGACATCGGCTCATCTACAGGAGGTTTTACTGACTGTATGCTCCAAAACGGTGCTGCAAAGGTGTATGCAATAGATGTTGGTACCAACCAGCTTGTCTGGAAACTAAGAGAAGACCCAAGGGTAGTCTCTATGGAAAAAGACAAATATACGCTATGTCACAGAGGATGATTTGCCTGAAAAGGCTGACTTCGCTTCAGTAGATGTGTCTTTCATCTCTCTTACCAAGGTTCTTCCTGCTGCAGTTAACCTCCTTAAACCAGGGGCAAAAATGGTCTGCCTTATAAAGCCACAATTTGAAGCAGGCAGGGAGAAGGTAGGTAAGAAAGGCGTAGTAAGAGACTTCAGTGTGCACGAAGAAGTAATCGAGAAGGTAATTAGATTTGCGGGGGAACTTAATTTCATCATCAAAGGGCTTACATTTTCGCCTGTTAAAGGGCCTGAGGGAAATATTGAATATCTTTTATACATAGAAAAAAGTGAAGCGAAGCAGGATGAAGCAGGAATATCAGACATCCTAAATGATGTAAAAAAAGTAGTTAAAGAAGCTGAAAATACCCTGAATAAGGGGGAGGAATAATGATAAAGATAGGAATTATAGTTAATCATTCAACAAGGGCAGCCGAGGTAGACATAGATAAGATATGTGCCTATATTGAGGAAAAGGGAGGGAGTTTTCATAGGCTGAAGGTAAGGAGAGGAAGTGCCGAGCTTATGGAGAACTTTACTGATATAACTGACCTTCCTAAGGATGCAGACTGTGTGATGGTTCTTGGCGGGGATGGAACCATCATTCAGGCAGCCAGAGAGCTTGCGGAGACGGGGGTACCTATACTGGGAGTAAACCTTGGTACTGTGGGTTTCCTAGCTGAGGTGGAGCTTGCACATATTTACAAGGCAATAGACGCTGTAATGGCAGGAAAATATAAGCTTGAAAAGAGATTTATGCTAAAGGGAAGTGTGATTAAAGACGCTAAGATAGTCTATGAAGCCAATGCACTTAATGATATAGTGGTAGCAAGGGGTAATCTCGTGCGAGCCATATCCACCTCGGTTTACATAGATGGCAATCAGGTGAGCTCACTTCACGGAGACGGTATCATAGTGACTACTCCTACAGGCTCAACAGGCTACAACCTCTCAGCAGGAGGAACCATTATTTTGCCTGATGCAGAGGTCTTTGGCATCCATCCTATCTGCCCTCACAGCTTAAACTCCAGAGGGGTGATTACTTCTTCTGCATCAAAGATTGACATAGATGTTGAATGGAATAAGAGGAGTGAGCCTGATGAGGCCATAGTGAGCTTTGATGGCAACAAGGGGATAAGGCTTATGCCTGGTGACAAGGTTCAGGTAATGAAGTCAGAACTTACGGTGCCATTCCTTAGGATAAATGATTTCAATTTTTTTGAAAGCTACAGAAAGAAGTTCTTAAGCTAAATTAAGTTTAGTATTATTATCTTAAATGAGTGAGGGAGTTATGAAAACAAAGAGGCATAATGCAATAATTGATTTTGTCAAAACCAGAGAGATAGGTACACAGGAGGAGTTGTTGGATTTGCTTAAGAAAAGCGGATTTGATGTGACTCAGGCAACTATCTCAAGGGATATCAGAGAGTTGAATTTAACCAAGGTAAATGCAGGGAACAGGCAGAAATATGCAGTCATCCAAAATGAAGAAGGTGTAAGTGAAAAAAATATGTAAGAGTACTAAGGGATGGCTTTGTATCAATGTTTTCCTCAGGGCAATCTCGTAGTGCTTAAGACTGTAGTCGGTATGGCAATGGCAGTTGCTACCGCCATAGATGCGCTTGAAATAAATGAGATTGTAGGCTGCATAGCAGGGGATGACACCATTTTTATTGCAGTATCCGAAAGCAGCACAACCACAGACGTAATAAAAGAGTTAAAGAAACTGACAAAAAGAAGACTGATATTGCCCGTAATTGTGTATTATTGTCCTTGAAAAAAATTAGACAACATAGAAAAGAGGTCGATTATGGAGACAGTTAAGAATTTAATCATTGGTTTTGGAAAAAGCAGGGAAGACACTTGCGGGATTTTTTTGGGAAGCAAGGGAGAAAGTGTGATTTTAGTTGAAAAAGGATAGGAAGATGTATGGAGGCACCTGTATAAATGTAGGCTGTATACCATCTAAGTTTTTATCCAATAAGGCTACACTTAGAAAGGTGTCATCTCTTGATAACGAGACCTACTACAAGCAGGCTGTTGAGGCTAAGAAAGATCTTATAGCAAAGCTTAATAAGGCGAACTACGATAAGGTAGCGGGAGTTCCTAATGTAAAGGTAATTGATGGAACTGCCTCCTTTGTTAGCGCTAATACAGTAGAAGTTAAATCAGCTGAGGGAAATTTAGAGATTCAGGCTGAGAGAATATTTATAAATACAGGACTGGTACCTGTAGTGCCTAAGATAGAGGGACTTAACTTATCTGAACGCATCCATACCAGTGAAACCATTATGGACTTAGAAGTCTTCCCGGAAAGCCTGGCAATCATTGGAAGCGGTTATATAGGACTTGAATTTACCAGCACCTACTCGCTTTTTGGAAGCAAGGTTACAGTATTTGGTGACAATCCTAAGTTTCTTCCAAGGGATGATGAGGATATCGCAGGTCTTGTAATGGATGAGCTTAAGGCTCAGGGTGCTGCATTTTTTTACTTGGCACAAAGGTAGTCAGGTTTGAAGAAGTTTCTGACGGAGTAAATGTGTACTTTGAAAATGCAGAGGGCAGAGAGGAAGTGAAAAAAAGTTCTCCGCTGTGCTTGTGGCTACAGGAAGGAGGCCTGATACTTCGGAATTATCCCTTGATAAAGCAGGAGTAAAGGTAGGCGAGAGGGGAGAAATCCCTGTAAATGACAGGCTTGAAACCAATGTGCCAAACATTTACGCTCTGGGTGATGTACACGGAGGACTGCAGTTTACCTACCTCTCACTTGATGACTTTAGAATCATAAAGAGTGTGCTATTTAACGATGGAAAGTACAACCTGAAAGAAAGAAAACATATTCCTTTCAATGTATTTGTGGTGCCATCCCTTGCTAAGGTAGGTATGAATGAGATGGAAGCTAAGGCAGCAGGAGCATCCTATAAGCTTGCCAAACTCCCTGTAATGGCGATTCCTAAGGCAAAGATTTTAGGCAATCAGACAGGACTTTTCAAGGTACTCATAGATGAAAAAACAGGTAAAATCCTCGGAGCAAATCTTTTTGGAGTAGAGGCGCACGAAGTAATTAACCTCTTTACCCTTGCCATGAATGAGGGTATAAGCTATGATAGCTTGAGGGATCAGATTTATACCCATCCAACCATAACTGAGTCATTAAATGACTTGTTAAATATCGGTTAATCTTTACAGATAGCTTCTTTAGTGATAAAATGACAAGATGTGGTTGTCAAATGTGCTTGACAGCCACATTATATAAATGAAATGAGGATAAAAAGATGTCAGGACATTCAAAATTTGCCAATATCAAACACAAAAAAGAAAAGAACGATGCAGCAAAGGGTAAGATATTTACCATTATTGGAAGAGAAATTGCAGTAGCTGTAAAGGAGGGAGGCGCAGATCCTGCCAACAATTCAAGGCTTCGTGATGTAATTGCCAAAGCCAAGGCTAACAACATGCCAAATGACACAATTGACAGAGGCATTAAGAAGGCAGCAGGAGATGCAAATTCAGTAAACTATGAGCGTGCTGTGTATGAGGGATACGGTCCAAGCGGAACAGCTATTATAGTTGAAACTCTTACAGACAACAAGAACCGTACAGCTGCTAATGTAAGAAATGCCTTTACAAAGGGTGGCGGCAATGTAGGAACTCCGGGCTGCGTATCTTATATGTTTGATGAAAAGGGACAAATACTTATAGATAAAGAGGAATACAGTGCTGACCCTGATGAATTTATGATGACAGTTATAGAGGCAGGTGCTGAGGACTTCATTGATAATGATGACAGCTTTGAAATATTAACTGCACCTGAAGCATTTTCAGAGGTCAGAGAAAAGCTTGAAAAAGCTAGGTGTACCAATGGCTGAGGCAGAAGTAAAGATGATTCCTCAGAATTATGTTACACTTTCTGATGAAGATGATATTAAGAAAATCAACAAAATCTTCGATTTATTAGATGTAGAAGATGATGTGCAGAATGTATTTCACAACTGGGATGAATAAGTATACAACCATATCGTTTGCGCAAGTAAGTGATATGGTTTTTTAAAAGTGACACATAACTGCCAAAGGATTGGGATAGCATTGAAATATTGTTTAGTGCTAATTAGAGGAGGAAATCCATGAAGGATAATCGCGTGAAACTATTTAAAAAATCAAGAGGTAAGACAGCCTTGTTTTTAGCCTTGCTTATGGTGCTTAACCTCGCACCCCTGCCTGAAAATGCAGGTGAGGGCTTAATTCCGGGATTTGTTAAAACTTTGTCAAATATTCAGAGAATAGCAGGCAATAGTATAAACAGCGTACTTGCAGCTGATGACAGGGATTACCTGCTTAAAGAGGGTGACTTTGAAGTAAATCTTGCAACCGGTGGCTCAAGGGAGCCTTATACACTTATTCAGGATACTAACACCTTGGTGCTTACAAGTATATTAAAGACACCGCCGAAGACCTCACAGGCTGTAAGCGGTGCTAAAATAATTCTTAACGATACCTCTGAAAATGTGGTCAAGGCTGAGGTAACTACCGCAGCAAACGGAGACAGCACAGGCATCAAGTTCACCAAGAAAGGTGCGGGAAGTAAGCAGATATCAGGTAGTGTTCAGATTGCAGGAACTAACTACAACTTCAGTTTCTTTGTAAAGGTAGACCTTGAGATAGACAAGACCAATACTACTACAGATGTCAATAAACCTAAATACGAGACCGTATTCTCTACAGATAAAGGACCCGGTACCCTTGTAATACCTGTGGTAAATGACAGCTATCAGATTAAGTTAAAAGGTTATAAGACCTCTACTGCTGACGGCTACCTTGATTATAGAGGTTCAATCCTCAATTGGTCAGTATCCGTAAATGGGAAAAATAACGATAACTCAGTGCTTGAAATAGACCAGAGTAACGGTGTAGTAAAAGCTGTGGGTGCTGGTGTAGCTGAGGTGGCTGTAGCTGCAGGAGAAGATCCTACAGGTAAGGTTAAAGAAACCTCTACAAGAGTCATAGTTCCATTTAAGCTTTCGCTTGCCAATGCTGCAGGAGGAGTGTATACAAACTTTAATTCAATTGGCAGTAACGATGTAATTACCTTAGAAGGTGGCAAGAAGGCGATTTACACCAATGTAATGGATCCAAACGACATAGAGTGGGAAGTAAAGAAAGACGGAAAAGTTGTAAAGGACATCCTCTCATTTACCAATACGAGAACAAAGACTAATGATTCTGCTGCCAACTTCCTGATAGAGGGCAAGAGAGCGGGTACTTACGAGGTAACGGCAAGGCTTAAGAATGTTAAAAATGACTACAAAAACCTTAACTATGCAAAGGTTTCATTCAAGGTAAATATACCTTTAGCAACTTCAAATGCAACCGTATACATGAATGTGGGTGATACCTATGACATATACAATAATTCAAATATAGGAAGCATCAAGGAATTTACTTTTGTAGCTGATGGCTCAGGTGCGGTAAAGGTAAATAACTCCACATCTGTTATTACAGCCATTAAGACAGGAAGAGGTACTGTTACAGTAAGCAACGGAAGCAGCAGCTTTGTTGTAACTGTTGTAGTAATTGATACCATAGCACTTAGTGCAAGCAACCTCACTATTCCTGTAGGCGGCTCTGTCGACCTAAGTGCAGTGGCAACAGATGTATCCACCAGCGATTCGTGGCAGTGGACATCTGAAAATACAAGCATTGCTACAGTGGCAGGGTGATGGAGTCAGTGCAGTAGTAAAGGGTGTGGCAGCAGGCGAGACTACAGTTACAGTTGAACACACAGTGGGAGGAATAACCAAGAGAGTCTCCTGTAAGATAATCGTAACTGCAGCTGTGACCAAGATTACTCTTACACCTGAAGAGACAGTTTTGGAAGTAGATAAAATAGCTTCAATCAGGGCTGACATTACACCTAAGACTTCAGCAGGAACTTATCTGTACTGGAGAAGTTCTAATCCTGAGATAGTGAAGATAGATGATGAAAATAATCATTCTGCTGTAGCTTCCGTAACCGGTGTGTCTCCGGGTATAGCCATCATTATGGCACTTAATAAGGACAATGTGGTACTTGGTTCTGCAAAAGTTGTTGTCAATACAGCAGTTACAGGCATCATACTTTCACAGAGCGTAGCAGAAAAGCCGCTCAGTGACAAGACTTTCCAGCTGTCAGCGACAGTCACTCCAAAGGACGCTACTAGTTCGAAGATTAATTGGAAGTCAAGTAATGAAAAGGTAGCAACGGTAGATGCCACAGGTCTTGTTACCTTTAAGTCAGCAGGACATGTAAGCATTATAGCATCATCAGATACTAACCCACAGGTTATGTCAACCTGTGATTTGACCATAATCAAATCAGTAGAGGGAATCAAGCTTGAGAAAAATGAGATTTCTCTTGCAGTAGGAGAGACATATAAGGTATCTTCAACACTTACTCCAAGTGATGCATCTAACCAGAACCTTGAATATAAGTCAATGGATCCCAAGATTGCAGATGTAAGCAAGACAGGACTTATTACTGCGAAGCAGGCGGGTGTGGCTTATGTTATAGTTTCTACTCCGGATGGAAAGGTAAGTGTTACCCTGACTGTCAAGGTGACACAGCAGGCTACCGGAATGAAGCTCTCAGCGGCTTCGCTTATCCTTGATGTGGGTGAGAGCTATACACTTGAAGCTACATTTAATCCAAAGACAACTACAGAGACCAAGGTGCTTTGGTCTGTGGCAGATAAGTCTGTAGCAAAGGTAGATGCCAAGGGTAAGGTAACTGCGGTATCAGCAGGAGACACAATAATTACAGCAAAGAGTAGCAACGGACTCACTGCAGTATGTACGGTTAAGGTCAATCAGCCTGTTGGCAGCATTGAGCTTAATTATACAGAATATGACCTTGCTGTGGGAGATGAGCTTGAACTTGAAGTGACCTTTGACTCTGAGGATGTTACCAATCAAAAAGTAAAGTGGAAATCATCCAAGTCATCAGTAGCAAGTGTAGATAAAAACGGTGTTGTTAAAGGTAAGAAGGGCGGAGTTGCCATCATTACCGTAACAGCTGATGAGAACGGTATGCAGGCTAACTGCGTGGTTACTGTACAAGAGCCTGTATCTCAGATTACACTTAATAAAACAGCCTATAATCTGGGCTATCACAAGAGCTTTTTGCTTAAGGCAAAGCTAAAGACCAATTCTGCTACGAATAAAAAGTTAAAATGGACAAGCAGTAAGAGCAGTGTGGTATCTGTCAATAAGTCAGGTATGATATATGGTAAAAAGCCGGGATATGCTACAATTAAAGTAAAGGCTACTGATGGAAGTGGTGCTGAAGCCAGCGCAAGAATAAGGGTAGTAAGAGAAGTAGGCTCCATAAGCGCCAATCCGTCCTTCCTTTCTATGATAGTAGGAAGAAGAAAGACTATCAAAGTTAAAATAACACCTAAGAATGCTACCTACAAGACAGCTAAGTACATATCTGACAATACTGACGTTGCCATGGTGGACTCCAAGGGAAGGGTGACAGCTCTTGCCGCAGGAAAGGCGAAGATAACTGTTGCCGCAAAGGATAACAGCAAGAAGAAACAGGTGGTAGTGGTACAGGTAAGAGAGTATGTGCCTGCTACAGGGCTTACTTTGTCCAATACAACACTCACAATGGGTGTGGGCGACAAGCAGAGTACAGTTTATTCAATCAGCCCAAGTGGAACAGATGATAAGGTTAAGTGGGCTACAAATAATAAGGCTGTAGCGAAGGTGAATAAAAAGGGCCTCATAACCGCAGTTGCACCTGGAACAGCTATAATCACTGCATCAACAACAAGTGGAAGAACAGCTCAGGTTTCTGTGACTGTTGTAGGTCTTAACTTCTACAGACTTGACCTTGAACAGTACGACACCTATTCATTATCGGTGCTTGGAGATGTAAAGAATGTATCTTGGGATTCAGAGAATCCTGATATAGCAACAGTAGCAGGCGGTCTTGTTACTGCCAAAAAAGCCGGAACAACCTACATACTTGCAAGGGTGAACGGTGCAGTACTTCGTTGTAGATTAGTAGTAAAGAACATAAAATAAGGGGGATATATGCTGGAGGGACTTCATGTTAAAAATCTGGTAATCATAGATGAGGCTGAAGTCTCTTTTGGTGGGGGACTAAACATCCTTACAGGAGAGACAGGTGCGGGAAAATCAGTAGTAATAGGCTCTATCAACCTGGCGCTGGGTGCCAAAGCAGGTAAGAATCTGGTTAGGGCAGGCAAGGAGTCAGGCTTTGTAGAGCTCATATTTTCCGTAAATAATGATGTTGGGGATAAGCTAAGGAGGCTTGATATCATACCGGAAGACGGACTGGTGGTAATCACCAGGAAGTTTACGGGGAGAGAAGTGTAAGCAAAAATCAATGGGGAGACAGTTACCCTCTCGAAGGTAAAAGAGGCAGCAGCCCTCCTCCTTGATATCCATGGGCAGACAGAAAATCAGACCTTGCAGCTTTCTAAGAATCATCTAGAACTGCTTGACAAATATCTCAAAGATGAAGTTAAGCCTTATAAAAAAAGGCTGAAAAGATCTTGTAACTGAGTATAGAAATAAGGAAAATGAGCTTCTTGAATATAGTGCTGATGAAGCTTCCATATCAAGGGAACTTGATTTTCTTAAATACGAATGCAAAGAGATAGAGTCAGCGAAGTTAGCAAAAGATGAGGAAGAGGAGCTTGACAAAAAGGTTCGTAAGTACTCTTCTTCAAGCAAGATAGTAAGTCTTATAGAAGAGGCAAGGAAGAACCTTTCAGATAATGGTGGGGCTGATGACAGCATTGGAAGTATAGTAAGGGCTATGTCAAGGCTGTCTGATGTGGATGAGACTTCTGTAGAATTGTTGAATCAGATATCAGAAATAGAAAGCCTCTTAAATGACTTTGAGCGCTCACTCTCTGATTATGCTGATGACAATGTATTTGATGAAGCAGATTTTATGCAGTCTGAGGCAAGACTTGACAAGATAAGAGGGATATATGCTAAGCATGGAGGCTCTTATGAGACTACAATTGACTTCCTTGATGCTTCTCTTGCGCAGATAGAAAAGCTTGAGCATGCCTCAGAGTATAAAGAAAAAAACTTTCTATGGAAGTAGAAAAAGCTAAAGAAGGTGATTCTATCTGAGTGTGATGAGCTTACAAAGGTGCGAAAGAGGGGTGCGCTTAAGCTTTCAAAGCTTGTGAAGCAGTCCCTTATAGACCTCAACTTCCTTCAGGTAGAGTTCGATGTGGAATTTGCAGGGTCCAAAGATTTTTACTTCCAAGGGAAATGACGAGATTATATTTAAGATATCTACTAATCCGGGTGAGCCTATGAGGTCGATATCTGAAGTTGCCTCTGGCGGTGAGCTTTCAAGAATAATGCTTGCTCTCAAGTCGGTTATGGCGGATACAGATGAGATACCTACTATGATTTTTGATGAGGTGGATACAGGTATAAGTGGCAGAACGGCTCAGATGGTAGCTGAAAAAATGGCTCTTCTTTCAGCCAAGAGGCAGATTATAGCCATTACCCATCTTGCACAGATAGCGGCTATGGCAGATAATCATTATCTCATTGAGAAAAAGGCTGATGATAATCATACCGCTACAGATATCAGAAGGCTTGATGAGGCTGAAGAGGTTAGCGAACTTGCAAGGATATTAGGTGGAGTTGCAGTTACAGAAAATGTGATAAATTCTGCGAGAGAAATGAAAAAACTTGCAACTGATACTAAAATAGGGCTTAAGCAGGGGTAAGGAAACTTTGTTAGTTTTGGCTAATATTGTTGAAATCTTAGAACAAACTTTGTATAATTATTATAAGGTTTGTTCTTTTTTTATTTAAGGAGGAGTTTAAGTATGGAAAAGAGAGTGGCACTTTTAAGTATTATTGTGGATGAGAAGGATTCCGTTGAGAAGCTGAATGCTCTTTTACACGAGTATGGAGAGTTCATTATTGGAAGAATGGGTATTCCTTACAAGAGGCGTGAGATTAATATTATCAGCATTGCCATGGATGCACCTCAGGATACTACATCAGAATTAGCGGGGAAAATAGGAAAGCTTGAGGGGGTTAATGTTAAGACTTCTTTTTCAGGCGTGATTTCTAATGATGAATGATGCTAGAGAGTTAATAGAGAGGTTAGGGGAGAAACATAGTTTAAGCGTTTCAGAATATGAGACACTTGTAGAAAACTTTAATGAAGAAAACGCTGAAATACTCAGGAAATATGCGGATAAGGAGCGAAGAGCTCATTATGGCAACAAGATTTTTATAAGAGGTTTGATAGAGGTAAGTAATATTTGTAAGAATGACTGTTACTACTGCGGTATAAGAAGGAGCAACAGAGAGGTTGACAGATACAGGCTTACAGCGGATGAAATCCTTGAATGTGTGGATGCAGGCTATGGACTTGGCTTTCGCACCATTGTTATGCAGGGTGGAGAGGATGCGGCCTTTAGCGATGAATTTCTGGTAGAGGTAATCACTGAGGTTAAGAGAAGATATCCTGGAGTCGCTCTCACACTATCCTTGGGAGAGAGAAGCAGAGAAAGCTACCTGAAGTTAAAGGCAGCAGGGGCTGACAGATATCTGCTTCGTCACGAAACTGCTGACTCTTTACATTATTCAAAGCTTCATCCGCCTGAACTTACCTTATCTCACAGAATGGACTGCATTAAAAGTCTTAGGGAAGCAGGCTTTTATGTGGGCTGTGGTTTCATGGTAGGCTCACCGTATCAGACTGCAAAAACTATCGCAAAAGACTTAAAGTTCATCGAGGAGTTAAGACCTGAAATGTGTGGAATTGGGCCATTTATTTCGCAAAAGGATACTCCTTTTAAGGATATGCAAAACGGAAGTGCAGATTTTACCTGTTATCTGCTATCCATAATAAGACTGATACACCCTCCTGTTCTCTTGCCTTCGACCACAGCTCTCGGAACTATTGATAGCTATGGAAGAGAAAAAGGGATACTTGCCGGGGCAAATGTCATTATGCCTAATCTTTCTCCAGCAGAAGTTAGAGGGAAATATGCCCTTTATGACAAGAAGCTATGTACAGGAAGTGAGGCTGCAGAGGGGCTTAGAGAGTTGAAAAAGAGAATGTCTGCTATCGGCTTTGAAATAGTAAACGAGAGAGGCGACATTAGTACATCTAAAAGGGAAGATTAACTGACCTTAAGAAAGGGGAATTATATGTACAAATATGATGTAAAAATCGCTTAAAGCTGAAGAATTTATCAATAACGAAGAAATACTTGAAACTCTTGCTTATGCAGAGGAAAACAAAAAAACAATCTGGAACTTATTCGAACAATCTTAGAGAAGGCTAAGCCCGTAAAGAAAGATAAGGGCTATGTCTGTAATGGTCTCTCCCACAGGGAGGCATCTGTACTTCTTGCCTGTGATATCCCTGAAATAAATGAAGAAATCAATAAAATTGCAGAGGAAATCAAACTTGCTTTCTATGGCAATAGAATAGTTATGTTTGCACCTTTATATTTATCAAACTATTGTATAAATGGCTGCGTGTACTGTCCTTATCATGCCAAGAATAAAACAATAGCAAGAAAGAAGCTGACTCAGGAAGAGGTTAAAGAACAGGTAATTGCGCTTCAGGATATGGGACATAAGAGACTTGCGATAGAGGCGGGAGAAGATCCATTTAATAACCCTATCGAATATATTCTTGACTGTATCAAGACTATTTACAGTGTGAATCACAAGAATGGAGCGATAAGGAGGGTTAATGTAAATATTGCTGCTACAACTGTAGAGAACTACAAAAAGCTTGCAGATGCAGGCATAGGAACCTACATACTGTTTCAGGAAACCTACAACAAGAAAAGCTACGAGGAGCTACATCCAACAGGACCAAAGCATGACTACTGCTATCATACAGAAGCTATGGACAGGGCTATGGAGGGTGGCATTGATGATGTAGGACTTGGAGTGCTCTTTGGGCTTGAGGGATATAAGTATGAGTTTGCAGGCCTTCTTATGCATGCTGAGCATCTTGAGGCGGTTCATGGGGTTGGGCCTCATACTATAAGTGTACCTCGAATCAAAAAGGCAGATGACATAGATCCAAATGCCTTTGATAACTCTATTTCAGACGATATATTTGCGAATATTACAGCCTGTATAAGGCTTGCAGTTCCATATACGGGAATGATAGTTTCTACAAGAGAATCTGAGAAAGTTAGAGGAAGGCTTCTAAACCTCGGTATTTCTCAGATTAGTGGAGCCTCAAGAACTTCTGTAGGAGGTTATGAAAAGGAAGAAAGAGTGCATGACAGCGAGCAGTTTGAGGTTTCAGATACCAGAACCCTTGATGAGGTAGTTGGCTGGCTTATGGACAATGGGCACATACCTTCATTCTGTACAGCTTGCTACAGAGAAGGCAGAACCGGAGACAGGTTCATGGCTCTTTGCAAAACCGGGCAGATACTTAATTGCTGTCATCCAAATGCCCTTATGACACTGACCGAGTTTCTTGTGGACTATGCAAGCGAGGGAACAAGAAAAAAAGGCTTTGAAATGATTGAAAGAGAGCTAAATAAAATACCTAATGAAAAGAGAAGAGAAATAGCAATAAACAACATAAACGACATCAAGGCATCTAACCGCAGAGATTTCAGATTCTAGGAGGGCTTAGTATGGGATTAAACCAGACGGTTTCGGCTGAAAGAGTACATATTGCCTTTTTCGGACTTAGAAATGCAGGTAAGAGCAGTCTTGTAAATGCGGTAACAGGGCAAGAATTAAGTGTGGTCTCAGACGTGAAGGGAACCACTACAGATCCGGTCAAAAAGGCTATGGAGCTCCTTCCTCTGGGACCTGTAGTTATTATAGATACGGCGGGGATTGATGATGAGGGGAACTTGGCAGTCTCAGGATACAAAAAAAGCAAGGAAGTCCTTGATATTACAGATATAGCCGTGCTTGTGACTGAGGCTGACAGAGAGCTTACAGAGCTTGAAAAAGAGCTGGCCTACACCTTTAAGAAGAAGAAATTACCATTCATTATTGTGCTTAATAAGGCGGATCTTGCTCCACACAGAAAAGAAAAGGATAATGAAATCTTAGTCAGTACAAAAGAAGGGACTAATATCTTAAAGCTGAAAGAAAAACTAGCAGGACTTATTCCTGACAAGGGCGAAAAGTACATATTAAAAGATCTGGTAAATAAAGGAGATACAGTAATTCTCGTAATGCCTATAGATGAATCTGCACCGAAAGGAAGGATAATCCTGCCTCAACAGGAGGTGCTTAGAGAATTGCTTGAGATAGGCTGCATTACAATCTGTGTACAAAATAGTGAGCTGAAAGAGAGCCTCTTAAAGCTAAAATCTCCACCAAGTCTTGTAATTACAGACTCACAGGTATTTAAGGAAGTAAGTGAAATTGTTCCTGAAGACATTAGACTAACCTCGTTTTCTATTCTATTTGCAAGGTACAGAGGTGGTCTTGCCAAAATGTTAGAGGGTGCAGATACGCTATCAAAACTAAAGGACGGAGACAGGGTTCTAATAAGTGAGGGCTGTACTCATCACAGACAGTGCGAAGATATAGGTACGGTAAAGCTCCCAAGATGGATAAGGGAATATTCCGGTGCCACCCCTCATTTTGAATTTACCTCAGGAGGAACCTATCCTGATGACCTGACTTCTTATAAGCTTATAGTCCACTGTGGAGGCTGTATGCTTAACGAAGCTGCTATGAAGAGCAGAATCGGAAAGGCTGTTAATCAGGGTGTTCCCATAGTGAATTATGGGATGGCAATTGCTGAGATGACAGGCATACTAAAAAGAGCAATGAAAGCACTATGATTTCAACAAAATAAGAAAGCCGGAGCTTATATAGGCTCCGGCTAAATATTTGGCATCAACCAATATTAGTTAGATAATTCCAGCAATTTCCGACAATTCAATAATAGATCTCTTCGACACCTTATTACCCTTGTATTCAAAAATAACATTCATCATAAGCAATATTTCCAAATACATCGGGATTGGTTTGCTTCCTAAGTATGATGCTATTACCGTCGCTTACTACTTCGAGTTCCTCCAAATCAGCCAGCTTTAAGGCTTTTCTAAAAATCTGAAGGAAGAGTGATTCTTCCAAGTTTATCTAATTTTTCTTTTTAAGGTTCTGGTTTTCACTAAATACTCCTTTTACAAAAAAATATTTTTTTATGAAATATTTTTTTGTAATACGTAACTATCTTACTAAACAATCTATATAATAAGAGCATAATCCTTCTTTAATCTCAGCGCTTTTAAGCATACATCCGTGTAAAATATTATCCAATCTTTCGGCACCTCCTTCATAATTTTTTTCTTTAATTTTTTTCCCTCTCACTTATATTGAAAAAAAGTTTTTATATTATAAGTGTAACCATACAATTAATTTAAAAATCGTGAGAATAACGCGTATTACAAACAATATTTACTAGTCTCATTATAGTATATTTTAAAGCTTTTAGCAACGGCAAAAAAACATAAAAAAACGGTTACAAAATGTACAAAATAAACAAAAAACTGACCTTGTAAATTTGTAACCGTTTTTTGTTTACATAGACCAAGGCATTCACAGCCTAGGTTGCGATATATTAACCCTCTAAAGCAGCAACAGCCTCCTCAGAAAGCCCTGTAAATCTGGCAATAAAATCAAACTCGAGTCCACTAGCTTTCATGTCTTTAGCAATTCTTAGTTTTTCTTCGTTTGCCCCTGCGATTTTACCCTCTTTTTCTACCACGTTTCTCACCACGTTTCTCACCACGTTTCTCACCACGCTCTTCACCCTCGCTTATCCACTCATCTCGCCATCTCTGTAAAGTTTCATCCATCTTTATACTACCTCCTTCGTCCTTTTTAAACCTAGCCTTAATTTCACTGGTGACTGGAAAATCGGCTTCATCATAAGCATCATTCTTAGTAAACACCTTCATAAGCCGTGCTAGCTTTGAGCCATCATCTACAGCAGCATTTACATATATTTCCGTAAGACCATCATCAATTACCTGCCCTGTTTCTTTAACTATTTTTTTATCACGATGATAAAGCGGAAGATTACCCTTAAATAAATCAAAGGCTGAAATAAATACGATACAGACATCAGGTACAAACTCAAACTGTTTTCCAGCCTCGGTTACATTGGCAGTCAAAACTGAAGCATTGTAACGGACTCTTTTAAGATGGTTGTCATCATTTGCTTTTTTTGAACTTCGATATTGATATACCGCCCATCTCCGGTTATGCATTTGGCATCCAATATTACAGAGCGTCCCTGTAGATTCTTAAGATCAAACTGATGCATGTTATCAGTAACAACCAGTTTCTGATCATCTAAGATAACTCTTAGGATTTCTTCACAGAATTCCTTATGTTCAGCCATCTTTCGAAACATAAGGTCATCAATAGGGTTAAGTCCCCTTAAATACTCGTCTCGTTCTTTCTTTGTAGGCATATAGTCCTTTCTTTCTTTGGGTTTGCTATAATGCCTCCATAGCTATTATAGCAGAAGAAGTTAAAATGTTAAATAGATTTTCCTGCTAAGTAGACTTTGATACTTAAGCTAAAGAAGTAGATGTGGTTACAATAATCTAAACTGCTAGATATTAGATATCGGTAAACTGAAGATTTTGCAATAAGTATTGGGAAGAAAAGCAACATTCGCATAGGCAGATATCGAATACATAATATACGCAAATCACAAAAATACTCAAGAAAAATACTGACTTTTGGTGATTATTATAACTCACAACGACAATTACGATTATAAAATAAAAAATAATATTTGACAACGGCATAGTGCACAAAAAATCGAGAAAAAAAGTGTACAAATTAACCAAAAATTCAATCAGTAAACAAATAAAAAGGAGACGGCCCCATAAGGGACTATCTCCTTTAATTAAAAAAACGTTTTAACTTCTAAGAAGCTCGTTCTCAGCAGTTGCAAGCATAAGCTTAATACGGTTAAGCTGATTTACTTCACTAGCACCCGGATCATAGTCAACGGCTACGATATTGGTGCCGGGATACTTAAGCCTTAACTGCTTGATTACACCCTTTCCTACAACGTGGTTAGGGAGGCAGCCAAAAAGGCTGGGTACAGATTATATTGGTTGCACCGGACTTAATGAGCTCTATCATTTCTCCTGTGAGGAACCAACCCTCACCTGTCTGATTGCCAAGGGAAACTATTGGCTCTGCAAATTCAGCAAGTTCCTGGATGTAACTCTGTTCCACGAAGTGCTTACTCTTTCTTAGAGCCTTTCTGGCCGGCTTTCTAAAGAACTCAATAAGGTCAATTGCCCTGTTGCTTATAAAGGCATTTCTCTTACTTTTGCCAAGGGTTTCAGCCTTGAAGTTGGTATTGTATGCACTGTAGAGGAGGAAGTCTATAAGGTCAGGGACTACTGCCTCAGCGCCTTCATTTTCAAGGAGCTCTACTACACCGTTATTAGCACTTGGAAGGAATTTGACAAGGATTTCTCCAACTATACCTACCTTGGTCTTGGTTAGGCCTTCTACACGAGGGAGAGTATCAAAGTCTGCAACTATCTGCTTACAGTTTTTGTTAAAGGTTATCATCGAAGCCTTTTTAAGACTTTCTATACACTTTTTCTCCCACTTCCTGTGAAGCTCATCGGCTGAGCCCTTCACAAGCTCATAAGGTCTGGTTGCATACAACACCCTCATGAAAAGGTCACCGTACACAAGAGCCTGAAGACAGCGAAGAAGGATAGGAGGGGTAGCGCTAAAGCCCGGGTTCTTCTCAAGTCCCTGAACAGAAAGAGAAATAACAGGGATATGTGCAAGTCCTTCTTTTTTAAGAGCCCTACGGATGAAGCCTATGTAGTTGGAAGCTCGGCAGCCTCCGCCAGTCTGACTTATAAAGATTGCAAGTTTGTTTACATCGTATTTGCCTGACTTTATTGCGCTCATAATCTGACCAACAACTATGAGAGAAGGGTAGCAGGCATCATTGTTCACATATTTAAGTCCGGTATCGATTACAGAATGTTCATCTGCAAGCAGTTCGATATGGTAGCCTCCCCATTCGATAGCAGTTTTAAGCATCTCGAAGTGAATAGGTGACATCTGTGGACAGAGAATAGTATAATCCTTCATTTCCTTTTCAAATACAGCCCTATCAGTAGCAGAGGAGATATCAAAGTTCTGCATAGGATTAGCTTCCCTGTCCTTTACCGCAGAAAGGAGAGAGCGGATTCTTATCCTAGCCGCGCCAAGGTTATTTACCTCATCTATCTTAAGTACGGTGTATATCTTTCCTGCGCTCTCAAGTATATCACTTACCTGATCTGTAGTTACCGCATCCAGTCCGCAGCCAAATGAGTTAAGCTGAATCAAATCAAGTGCAGGATTGGTCTTTACATAGCAGGCAGCCTTATAAAGTCTTGAATGATACATCCACTGATCCATTACCACAAGAGGACGTTCAACCTGACCGAGATGTGCAATGGAATCCTCAGTAAGCACAGCAACGCCAAAGGAAGTAATGAGCTCAGGAATACCATGGTTAATCTCAGGATCCACATGATAAGGTCTTCCGGCAAGCACTATTCCCTTCATTCCTGTTTCTTTAAGGTGGGCAATTACTTCCTCTCCCTTTGCCTCTAAGTCCTTCTTAGACTGGAGAAGTTCGTTCCAAGCCTCTTTTGCCGCAGCCTTTACCTCGGCCTTTGGGATTCTTCCCTCAAATATCTTCACAAGCCTGTCAGTAAGTATTTTTTTCAGACTCAAGTGAGAGGAATGGATTCTCGAAGGTGATGGAAGGGTCATTAAGCTCTTCCATGTTGTTCTTAATATTCTCACCATAAGAGGTAACAATAGGGCAATTGTAGTGGTTATTCGAGTCAGGTGTCTCATTGCGCTCGTATATTACACAAGGGTAGAATATATGCTTCACGCCCTTTTTGAGAAGCCACATAACGTGGCCATGTGCAATCTTAGCAGGATAGCACTCTGACTCACTTGGAATTGACTCAATACCAAGCTCGTATATACTTCTGCTTGAACGGGGAGAGAGCACAACTCTGAAACCAAGCTTGGTAAAGAAAGTAAACCAAAGAGGGTAGTTTTCATACATATTGAGCACTCTTGGAATACCAATAGTGCCTCTTGTGGCTTCTTTCTCAGTGAGTGCCTTGTAACCGAAGGTTCTCTGCATCTTATACTCAAAAAGATTTGGTATATTGTCCTTATTCTTTTCAAGCCCCAGACCTCTTTCACATCTGTTACCTGATATGTAGTTTCGTCCGCCTGTAAATGTATTAACTGTGAGCATACAGTGGTTATTACATTTCTGACATCTCTCCATACTTGTTTCATAGCTAAGATTCTTTATCTGCTCGTAGGAAAGGGTGGTAGTCTCATCGCCCTTTCTATAATGCTTTCTTGCTATAAGGGCAGCACCGAAAGCACCCATTATACCTGCAATGTCAGGCCTTATAGCCTTGGTACCTGATACCTTTTCAAAGCTTCTAAGCACGGCATCATTGTAGAAGGTTCCGCCCTGAACTACTATATTTTCACCCAAATCCTTAGGATCTGTGAGCTTAATAACCTTCAGAAGGGCGTTTTTAATAACTGAATAAGCAAGACCGGCAGAAATGTCTGCTACACTTGCACCCTCTTTTTGCGCCTGTTTAACCTTGGAGTTCATAAACACAGTACAACGGGAGCCAAGGTCAATAGGGTTCTCGGCAAGAAGTGCAACCTTAGCGAAGTCTGCAACCTCGTAGTTAAGGGACTTAGCGAAGGTTTCTATAAATGAACCACAGCCCGATGAACAGGCTTCGTTAAGCTGAATGCCGTCAACTGTGCCGTCTTTTATCTTGATACACTTCATATCCTGACCACCGATATCGAGGATACAGTCTACCTTTGGATTGAAGAAGGAAGCTGCTGTATAATGAGCAACAGTTTCAACCTCACCCTCATCAAGAAGGAAGGCAGCCTTAAGCAATGCCTCGCCGTAGCCTGTAGAACAGCTTCTTGCTATCTTACAGTCCTTTGGCATAAGCTCATGTATTTCGTTAAATGCTTTTATGGAGGTCTTAAGAGGGCTTCCGTTATTACTGCTGTAGAATGAATAGAGAAGGGTTCCGTCTTCAGCTACAACAGCGACCTTGGTGGTTGTAGAGCCAGCATCTATACCGAGGAAGCACTTTCCGTGATAATCTGCAAGATTTCCCTTCTTTACTTCAGCCTTCTTATGTTCAGCCTTAAAAGCCTCGTATTCTTCCTCGCTGCTAAAAAGCGGCTCAAGTCTTGCTACCTCAAAATCCATACTTACCTTGTTGTGAAGAGTATTGTGAAGCTGGGAAAGAGTCGTAGCCTTCTCATACTTAGAGCTCATAGCAGCGCCCATGGCGGCAAATAGATGTGAACCCTCAGGAGCAACTATGTTCTCTGGTCTAACTCAAGAGTTCTTACAAAGGCAGCCTGTAGCTCAGTAAGGAAGTGTAAAGGTCCGCCAAGGAAGGCTACATTTCCTCTGATAGGCTTACCACAGGCAAGACCGCTTATGGTCTGATTTACAACAGCCTGAAAGATAGAAGCTGCAAGGTCGGGCTTGGTAGCTCCGTCATTAATAAGAGGCTGTATATCCGACTTTGCAAATACTCCACAACGGGCAGCTATCGGATAGATGGACTGATAGCTCTTAGCATATTCATTAAGTCCTGCGGCATCAGTCTTTAAGAGGCTTGCCATCTGGTCGATGAAGGAGCCTGTACCACCGGCACATATACCGTTCATTCTCTGCTCGATTCCACCTGTAAAGTAGATGATTTTGGCATCCTCACCGCCTAACTCTATTGCTACATCGGTCTGAGGGGCAAAGGTCTTAAGGGCCGTTGCCACCGCAATAACCTCTTGAACAAATGGGATGTCAAGATGTTTTGAGAGGGTAAGACCGCCTGAGCCTGTTATCATTGCATACACGTTAGCATTGCCACAAGTCTTGATTGCATCATGCAAAAAGAGAAGCGAGAGTCTCCTGAATATTGGCATAATGCCTTTGATAGTCTGAAAAGAGTACTTTCAGATTATCGTCTATAAGAGCAACCTTAACTGTAGTAGAGCCTATGTCTATACCTAGGCGATACTTTGTTTCTGACATAAAATATTCTCCATTCTAAACGAAGACAAGGCATATATAAGCCTTAACTTCGTTGAAATATATTTGACGCAATTAGTTTGAATCCACGATATTATACCACAACGAAAAAAAGGACAGTAGAAAATTTTTACAAAAATGTGTTTAATTAGATACATTTTCCCTCAAATATTCACGAAATAGGACATAACACAGAATTAACACATAACTGTATTATCCTCTCTTGCACAGATGTTTAGTAATTTGTTGACAAGGGTTTTAATAGAATTTATAATAAAGATGGTATATCCTTTAAGGATATGAGTATAAAAAAAGTTTTGAAAATTCGTGGCAGGCTTGCTTACTAGCGAATATATTATCTTTTGATACACTGGAAAAATAGGAGAATATTAATGAATAATTTTTTGGATAAGATGGAAAGGAAGTTTGGAAGATTTGCGATTAAGAATCTCATGCTCTATGTAATCGGAGTATATATAGTGGGTGCCTTGATTTCGACAGTCAATCCGCTCTTCTACATTTCCTATCTTTCGCTGAATGTAGAGAAGATTCTGCAGGGACAGGTGTGGAGGCTTGTTACCTTTATATTGGAGCCTATGTCAAGAGTTAGTGGAGGAGCTTCCATTATCTTCTTTTGCATTACTCTATATTTTTTTACTGGATGCTGGGAACGAACTTAGAATATGCTTGGGGAACCTTTAGGTTCAATGTTTATTACTTATCGGGTATAATCTTAAATATACTTGCTGCGGTTATTACATATGCAGTGACAGGGGACGGCTCTTCAGGAATGTATTTTGGATTGAATTATATAAACGAGTCACTTCTCCTTGCATTTTGTGCAATGTATCCTGATTATCAGGTCCTGCTTATGTTTGTGCTTCCTGTTAAAATGAAGTATCTTGGTATCTTCTACGGAGCCTTTGTAGTCCTTCAGGTGGTGCAGAATGCTGCAGCCGGCAATTTTATGTTTGCGATTGCAATAATAGTAGCTATGCTTAACTTTATATGGTTTTACTTTTCAACAAAGAATTACAGAGTAAAGATTAATAGCAAGATTAGAAGAATGAAGTTTGAATCAGGAAGCAAGACGGTTGATAGGAGCTTCCGTACGGACAATGGGGTAGCCAGGCACAAATGTGCCATCTGCGGAAGGACAGAGCTTGACAATCCTGACCTCGAATTCAGGTTCTGTTCAAAGTGTGAAGGGAACTACGAATACTGCAATGAGCATTTATTCACACATCAGCATGTAAAAAAAGCAATAATTTTATCTTTTAATAAAAATATAAGTGAGGAAATTATAATGAGTAAGAAAAACAAGCGCTATGTTGGATATTAAGAAGGGCAAGAACCTTGAAAGAAGCCTTCCTGCCTTTGCAGACGAGCTATCCGCAGTTTATGGGAAGGCAGCAATTCTTAATCTCTCAATGAACTATGCAAATTATTTTGTAAATACAAAGGAAAAAAAGAAACCGACAGAAGCTTTGATGGGGCAAAAGAGAAGATAAATGCTCTTATTAAGTCTGTTATAGTTGAAGGTAAATTTTCCAAGGAGAGCATTGAAGAAGTTGAGAAGATAAGGGAAGAGGTTAAAGAAGGAGTGGATGCAGCGACTGCTTTTTTAAGTGCCTTTGAGAATTTTAACTACGTGCTCTCACGAAAGCTTCCAAACAAAGAATATGATGGGAAAGAGTTTGACACAGATGAAGAGGCAAGAAAAATCCTTGCTTTTATCTTTGAGGATGATGACAATATTGCTATCAATTCAAAGATTCAGAGAGTAATATCAGAGCTTCCTATCAGATATACAAAGGGTAAGTTTTTTTCGATATAATAGAGACCTCAGTAGACCGTTACACAGGCGGTCAGAAGAAGGCTCTCAAGGCATTTGCATACATGGTTAGGCAGGCAGGTATGATTTATGACCTTGGCAAGATGCAGAAGCTTTACCCTGATATTGCAGATGAGTTTGAGTATTTTAAGAACTATGAATTTGACAAGGCTACAGAAAAGAAGCTTCTTTCTGAAAGCCTTAAGCTAAATTCCGTCATTGCAAGGTGTTCAGAGCTTACAGATGATGGCATCTTAGTTATGGAGGTAGTAAATGACCTCTACGCGGTTTTACTTAACTGGGAAAGTATAGATATGTCAGCTGCAGAATTTGAACTTGAAATGATTAAATTTACAAATGAGAGCTTTGCAAATGAAGACATGAGCCTTGATGAATTCGATGTGAAGATGGCAGAGATTTTCTCAAAACTTGAGGGTAAGCTCGAAGATGTATATGAGGAACTTTTTAGGCTTTGAAGGAACTCTTTTTGATGTATTAAACAGATTTGCCAAGGAAACTTCAAACTTTGGTTTAACTGATAAGTACGAAGACCTTCATAAATGCAGCATCTTAAAGCAGGGAAGCCTTTTTGCAGACCTCACAGACCTTGAGGAGACAGGAGTTGTGGAAGGTGCTGATTTAGAGGGGCTTAAAGAGAAGCTTAGAGCAGAGTTTGAGAGAATATTTGAAGAAGTTGACAGAAGCGTAAGACGTGGAATTATGGCACAGGTAATAGGCAGTGTTCCTGTTTATTTTGAAAATAGAACTGAGGTTATGGATTATATAAGGTCATCTCTTGCTTCCTGCAACAGCAGGGAAGAGCTTGTGGGAACTATACACGCAGTTACTGAGATTATTTGTGAATAAATGGTGATATAATGATAATAATAGGCGAAACTTTCATTACAGAAGGACTGATGAAGTCTGATATGATAAGGGAACAGGTCATATCCTCCCTTAGGAAGGGGAAGTTTTCGCCTATTGGTGCATTTGGAGTCTTTGAACCTCAGAACCCTGCTAACTTATACGAGATTATTGCTCTCAATGAGTTTAGGAAGAGTCCATACCAAAAAGGCTGTTATAAGCTGATTGGGCTTACAGGCTCAAAGTCAGAGGCAATTATGCTTGTCGCTAAGCTTTGGCTTAAGAAAGAAAAGCGAAAGAGGTGAGTATAATGGGGATTATCGGTGTTTTGCTTGCCATACTAAAAGTGATAGGACTTGTTTTGCTAGGCTTACTGGTTTTTCTTCTCCTAATAGTTATACTCTTTTTTTGTTCGTTCCATTTGTGTACAAAATCAGGGTAAAATATGTGGAAAAAGCAGTTTGAGGCAGACGGAGAGGTTAGTTTTTTTATTTAGGCTTCTAAGAGCAGGATTTGCTTATAAAGAAGAGCTAAGCTATGATGCGAAGGCTGCATTTTTTTACTCTTATATCAAGTGAAAAAGCCGGTGAAGATAAAGAGGATAACAAGGCGAAGGATACAAGTTTAAAAACAATAGAAGCTAAAGAGGGAGAAGGTGTAACATCTACAGGGGTAACAGAGCGTGAAACAGTTAAGGTAGAGACAGAAACAAAGGTAGAGCTAGAAACACAGGTGGCCAAGTCTACAGCAGTAGAACGAGAGGCGGAAACAGGGGTTGATGGTAAGCCGATAAACAGTAGACAGGAATCTATTAAGCAGGAAGATAGTAAGATAGAAGACGACACACAGGTAGACTGTAAACAAGAGGTGTGCAGGCAAGTAAGCGAAGAAAAATAAGACGGGCAAAAAAACAAAAAAAGCAAAAATAAAAAAAGAAAAAAAGTAAAAAAACCAAAAAGAAAAAAAGTTAAGTATCTTTGCTAAAAATAGAGGAAGTAAAGGGAAAGGCCAAGAAGAAATGGGAAGCATTTAAGGAAACCTTTCTTAGCCTTAACGATAAAAAAAGGACGCTGTTCTAAGGTTTATAAATGCAGAAGGCACAGCAGAAGGGATATTTTACCTTCTGGCTCAATCCAAGATACTGCTCAAGATGATATTGCCAAAGAAGATAAGAGGATGGTTTAGATTTGGGACAGGAGATGTATACACTGAAGGTCAGTATCTTACTTATCTTTGCTGTTTATATCCACTCTATGCCGGGAAGCTTGAAATTATTCCTGAATGGGAAGAAGAAGTGATTGAAGTGGATGCTTCATGTTCTGGCAAAAATAACGATGTTTGTTGTGCTTTTGATAATTTTAAAATTGCTTTTTAGTAAGAAGGTTAAGTCGTTAAGGAAAAATTTCAACAGATGCAAAAAGAGTTTTGCTAAGGGTTAAAGGAGGAAGTGATGGCCAGTAATAATTTTGATGAGACAATGGCTGCGTTGTTTAAGGGGATGGATGGTTTTATAACCAGTAAGACAGTAGTTGGTGACGCAATTAAATTTGAAGACGGAACCACCATTCTCCCGCTTGTGGATGTGTCTTTTGGTGCAGGAGCAGGAGCATTTGCAAGTGAATCCAAGAAAAAAGACAATGGGGTAGGTGCTATGTCGGGCAAGATTACACCTAGCTCAGTCTTGGTTATTAAAAATGGAAATGTGAAACTGGTTAATATTAAAAATCAGGATACGATATCCAGGCTTTTAGACATGATACCTGACCTTTCAGAGAAGTTTTCAAAGATGAAAAATAAGAACAAAGAGGAGAAGGCGGTTCAAAGCAGTGCAGAAGAGAAGATGCCTGAAACTGAAGAAGAGATAGCTAAGAAGTTGAACAAATAAACAATATTAACAAAGGTGAAAGAGGTTGAAATGGTAGAAAATCTTACGTTACTTACAGACTTTTACGAGCTTACAATGATGCAGGGATATTTTAAGAACAAAAAGGATCCTGTGGTGGTTTTTGATATGTTTTACAGACATAATCCGTCTGATAACGGTTTTGCTATAGCGGCAGGTCTTGAGCAGGTTATAGATGTTATCAAAAATCTTAACTTCAACTACGAAGATGTTGAATATCTCCGTTCATTGGGGATGTTTGACGAGGATTTTCTGGATTATCTTTCAGGCTTTCATTTTACGGGAGATATATATGCAGTACCGGAGGGAACTGTAGTCTTTCCTATGGAGCCTCTTGTAAAGGTGGTTGCTCCTATTATGCAGGCTCAGCTTGTGGAAACCGTAATACTTAACCTTATCAATCATCAGAGTCTTATAGCAACCAAGGCTGCAAGAGTATGCTATGCTGCTGAGGGTGACTTTGTTATGGAGTTTGGTCTAAGGCGTGCGCAGGGGCCTGATGCGGGTACTCTTGGTGCAAGGGCGGCCGTTATAGGAGGCTGTGCAGGCACAAGTAATGTAATCTGTGCTAAGAAGTTTGGAGTTCCTGTTCTTGGAACCCATGCACATAGCTGGATTATGAGTTTTCCTGATGAATATACTGCATTTAAGGAATATGCAATGCTTTATCCTGACAACGCTATTCTTTTGGCGGATACCTATGATACACTTCGCTCCGGCGTGCCAAATGCAATCAAGGTATTTACCGAAATGAAGGAGGCAGGAGTAAAGTTTGGAAGATACGGTATAAGGCTTGATAGCGGTGACCTTGCCTACATTTCAAAGAAAGCAAGAAAGATGCTTGATGCTGCAGGTTTTAGTGATGCAAGCATAGTAGCTTCCTCTGACCTTGATGAAAATCTCATCTCTTCCCTCAAGCTCCAAAAGGCTAGTATTGACTCCTGGGGAGTAGGTACCAAGCTCATCACAAGTGCGGATTGTCCTGCCTTTGGTGGAGTGTATAAGCTTGCTGCTATGCAGAATGAAGATGGTACCTTTGAGCCTAAGATTAAGCTTTCAGAAAATACTTGGAAGATAACCAATCCGGGCGACAAGACCATATTTAGAATATATGACCTTGAAGGCAAGATTAAGGGAGATCTTATAGCATTTTCTGATGAGAGCATATCAGAAGATGAAGAATATATGATGTTTGACCCTATAGAAACCTGGAAAAAGACCCGTTTGATGCCGGGAGAATTCAAGGTGAGAGAACTTCTGAAACCAATTTTTATCAAGGGACAGTGTGTCTATACCTCTCCTAGTGTAATGGAGATTAGAGAATATTGTGAGAATGAATTGAATACACTTTGGGATGAAACAAGGCGTCTTGTCAATCCACACGAGGTACATAGTTGACCTTTCACAGAGAGTGTGGGATGCAAAGAAAAAGCTCTTAGATGATTATAACAATGCTCTTCAGACCAACAAACAGGCGACAGAGCTTAAATAGGAGACAGGATGAGAACGATATTAGTATTTCTATACTTGACTTTATTTGGCATATTTAGTCTGATAGCCTTACCTCTTCTTTGGCTGGTCGGCAAATTTAATGAGGGCTTAAAACAAAGGATTAGCCAGAGAATAGTTAAGTCTGCCTTTGGGAAGGTGCTGTTTTTCTCAGGAATCAAGAAGAAAGTCATAGGAGTCGAGAGGATACCAAAGGATGAATCCGTACTCTTTATCTTTAACCACAGAGGCTTCTTTGACATCATCCTTGCTTATTATACAGTTCCTGTACTTTCAAGCTTTGTATCAAAGAAAGAAATAGCTAAAGTTCCGGGACTTAGGCTGTGGATGAGGAATATCAAATGTGTATTTTTAGATAGGGAGAATCCTAGAGAAGGAATAAAGGCTATACTTAAAGGTATCGAGAATATTCAAAGAGGAACTTCAATGTTCATATCACCTGAAGGTACAAGAAACAGTGGTGAGGGCTTGCTGCCATTTAAGCCAGGCAGCCTTAAGATGGCAGAAAAAGCAGGCTGTCCTATAGTTCCTGTTGCCATAACCAATTCGGACAAGGCTTTTGAGAACCATCTGCCTTGGATTAAAAGTACCCAGATGACCATAGAATATGGAGAACCAATTTATATTCACGAGCTGCCTAAGGAAGCAAGGGCTGAGCTCCTTGAGATATCAAGGGAAAAGGTGCTTCGCCTCTATGAAAGCAATATATAATTGGCACTATAAAAAAGTTAAAAACTGGATGTTTATTACATGCCAAAAATCCTTTATCATATAGACACTAAAGATGATAAAATCTTCAGGAAGAAAGGAGTTTTGATATGAATAATGTGGGAAGAGAAACGGTTAAAAGCAGGAACGGATGACAGGGTAAAGAAGCTTGCCTTGGCTGCTCTATTTGCAGCCTTATCCTATATAGGTTTTTCAGGTATTTAGATTTGATATACCGGTAGGTACAGAAAAGACTGCATTTCACCTCGGCAACACCTTCGTGGCACTTGGAGCCCTCTTTATAGGAGGAGTCATGGGTGGCTCTGCTGGAGCGGTAGGACTTACAATAGCTGATCTTACCAGCGGTTATGCTACTAGCGCACCTAAGACCTTTGTACTCAAGCTTCTTATCGGTCTCATAGTTGGAGTTGTAGCACATAAGGGATTTAAGATTAATGAAATCAGTGAGAAGAAGAAACTTTTTGATTGCTACAGTTTGCTCAGCATCCTGCGGATTACTTTTCAACATAGTAGCCGATCCACTCGTAGGGATATTTCTACAAACAGTATGTGCTTGGACTTCCGCAGGAAATATCTGAGGCCTTTGCAAAGATGTCAGCAGTTACAACCTCAGTAAATGCCGTTGCTTCAGTAATATTTTTCTACTGTGCTTTATCTTGCGCTTAGACCTGTGCTTAAGAAGGAAGGCTTCTTACGCTAAGAAGATTTGTGCTTTATAGAGAATGAAAAATCAAGAAATTTAACATTCAATATTATACTCACAAAAAATGCCTGAAGCGGTACGTTTACACGACCGCCTCAGGCATTTTTTTCTGCTTTAGGAATTTATAGGAGGATGGTAGGTATCTATGGTAAAAAAATAGGTTGTCTTTTTCCATACTTTTAAGTATTATGCTGTATTCCCTTTCGTCTAAGTCATAAAGCTTTGCTACCCTATGGTCTAATTCATTATAAAGTTTAATCGTCCTAAAGGCATCGGCTTTTACACCCAGTCCCAGTATCTTGTCAACAACTTCAATTATCTTTTCCTGCTCGGAAACACCCACTACAGGGATAGGAATCCTCTCAATATGTGACCTGAGAACCTTCACCGAGTCAAACATTTTCCTAAAGTAAAACTGAGCAATCCTGGAGTTAAGTATTCCCATTACATACTTGATGAAAAGCCCTGGAATTTGTGGAATCAGTACGTTACAGCTGTTAAGAGTAAGAGTATTTTTGTTGTCATAAGCCATAACTATCTGATTGCAGATGAATCTGTATATCAGTTTTTCCTTGACTCTATAATTCTCTGTTGGTGCAACCTGTTGATAAAGTTCAGGCTTAAACTCTATGTATCTGTGTGAGTTTTTTGACTTGAACTTAAATACATTGCTACCGCTAAGTATCTGCTCGTTTTTATCGTTTTTTTCATCTGTGATAAACCTCTTGTTATCGCCGGTAATTATACCGAGGGCAAAGGTGGACTGACCTGCAAGGGTAGTATGTCCAATTGTATCCTCTATTTTTTTGATGATAAGATATTCTTCGTCTGTGGTGTTAAAAGTACAACAGTCGGCACTAAGAACCCTCTCGATGTCTATGGTATATTCCCTTTTCTCTTCCTTAACTCTCATTCCAAGTGCCGAACATGGGAAGTCTGTGTACTTCATCTGCAAAATTACACTTGGACAGTGTACATTGTCAAAGGTCTTACTTAGAAATTCTATATAATCAAAGGAGCATTTTTCTAAGATTAGTTTCCTTATTGGCGTGTGAGACCTTACATTTAGTATCGCTTGTGGAAGTATGAATGAAAGACTTCCATTTGTTTTAAGGTTCTTTAGTGCCTGTTCAATAAATATGTCATAGGATTCAATGGATAAAGTGGTTGCGCATTCAAATTTATCACGAAGCTTAAGCTTTTCTTCGTGTGAATAGTGATAGCCCCAAGGTGGATTGCCGAGGATGTAGTCAAACTTCCTGTTTTTTGGAAAATAGAGATAATCTGTCTCGGTAATATGGTCATAAATAAGCTTGCTATCGCTTACCTTATATCGTAGAGCATAGTTTATACGGGTGAGCTTTACACTTAAGCTGTCAATATCGTTAGCATACACATTTTTATAGTCAAAGCAGTCGGGAATCTGTAGAATAAAGTTTCCCGTTCCGCAACAAGGATCCATTATCTTTCGGCTCTCCATCTTATCTTTAAGAATCAGGTTGTCACAGAGCCTTTTTGCCACCTTTGAAGGGGTATAATAACAACCTTGAAATTTCCTGTCCCTTGAACTCTTAAGGGATATGTATAAGAGACCTATGACATCGACTGCTTCTTCATACACATAGTCGGTCTCAAAAAGTTCAGGATAATCATCTGCAATGTCCTCGATTCCCACCACTCCATCTATAAGGTTATCTATCAAGAATGAATATGGAAGACTTGTGTACTCCTTTATTTAAAAAGGCTTTAAGCACAAGGGAGTTCGCCTTTTTGCCAAGTCTTGAAAGCATAAGTTTTATGGCGCAGTCAGCGAGGACTGATAACAAAATATCGATTGTAACTTCGATCTTATTTTCGTTTACGACGCTTAAGATGTAGCGAACTGGCTCCAAATTTACAGAATCCCCCGGAATATAGGAGTCATATAGGCTGATTCCGGATACAAAAAGCCTTGTTTCTCCTGCTTTTTGAGTGCAGAATTATCCCCACTCTCGATGTCGAATTTTTAGTTTTTTTGAACATAATCTATTGAGAAATATGTTGTGCCTGATTCAGCAGGAATGAGCTTCCCGAGCTTTACCCAGTTCTTCGCAGTAGCTTCTGAGATGGATAATTCCCTGCATACATCAGCCAGAGAAAGCATATTCCTATCAGACCTCATTTTCATGTCAAACCTCCTCCGTATAAGCTGTTATCCCTGAAAAAAACAAATTAATTCTTTCTACCCTTATTATAGTCTTTAAAATGACAATTGTCGATATAAATATAATATTTTAAATGTAAAGTTTTTTTAAGACGATCTTTAACGATGCAAAAAAATTGTATCAAATATTACTAGAATAATAATAAATTACAGGTTACATGAGGATTGAAATGTAGTATAATCCCATCTTTGACACTTGTAACAATCAAAAAAAGGCTCTAATCCATTTTATAATCTGGGTTTTAGAGCCTTTATATATGCAAGAAAAATGTGGCTATTTTTTTCTTCTTTTTTTCATCTTTGTAAAAAAATTTTTTTCATATTTCTGTTTGACACAATCTCTAAGTCAGTTCTGAAACCTGAAATTTTCATGTAATGCATCTGTAAGGTCTGTTCTTTCATAAACGGGAATATATCCATCACCCAGAGATACCAGCATGTTCATATTTCTAAGTGTTTGTATGATCTCATGACATGAAAAAAGCTTACTTCAGGGGACTGCGCTGTAAGCCTCTTCTCCAGAATCCGATATAGTACAAGGGAAGCATAACAAGTTAGGAAATGAGCCTTAATTCTGTCTTCTCTTGAGAGGTAAACAGGCCTTGCCTTAAATTCGGTTTTCATAATACGAAAGCACTCTTCGATTTCCCAGCGCTTGTGGTTGATTCTAACAATAGATTCTGCATTGTCTTCAAGGTTTGTACATACAGCATAAAAAGCCATCATACAGTTCTTCCTCAGCGATCTTCTTCATATCTAACTTTATGAGGGATTTTTTTCTGCCATCTCCCATGCCTTGTGATATGCTCTTGTGATAATAGGCGTTTATAATCGTTTGCGGACCTTTTTGTAAGGGTTGAAGGGTGGTCAAGACAACTGCTCGCTTTTTTTCAATCTGTCTTCCTCGTATTTTTTTCTCTGGTAAGCCTGGTATTTTAGAGAAAATGTAATAATAAGATGCTGTTCAAGGCCGTCTTCATTAATCCACCTGTCTTTATAGAAGGTAGTATGGTAGTCTTCTACAGGATCAAGCTCACTTATTCTGTAAGTTTTTTTACTTCCTGTCTTTCTCCACCCCTCATCTGAAAGGCAGAACTCTTTTAAGAAGTCTTTTTAACTTTTTTTAATTGACTGCGTAGTGATAAACTTTCGCTTTTTTTGTATCATTGAATCTCCTGTTTGGTGCAGACGAGAGACCAGAGTCAGTACATACAACAAGTTTATCGATACCGAAATCTGATATGATCTTCTTCTCTAAAGGTGCAAGAGACGGCTGTTCGTTCTGGTTGCCTGGAAACATGGAGAAGGCAAGTGGAATGCCGTCAGCATCCATAAACAAGCCCATCTGAACAATAGGGTTTTGGTCTGTGTTCTTTGGAGATGCCATATTTCCGAAAAGCCATCTTCTTCCTCTGTTTCAAAAATAGAAGTTAGTACAGTCGTAGTAAAGGATATGTTTATTTCTCTCTATAACGGACATGGAGTTTTCATAAAGTTTTTGTATCAGGTCATTTTCCTTTGCAAGAACTTCAAGAGCACGATAAACCTGATGAAGGTCAAAGTTCCTCTTCCCCAGGAAATTTTTCTGCATAGTGGAACGAAGCTTCCTTTGAAGACGGTGAAAGAATTCTTGTATAAAGGAGGGAAGAAAAAAATGTCATCTAAGTCATATGTTATCTTATATTTCTCAGATATTTCCTCTACTACTTTAGGAAGCCTTAGTTCGTTGTAAATCTTCTTTAGGAAAAAGATAGCCCACATTAACAGATTTCCTGACATTTTTATCAATCTGCCTGCTTCCGGAGTACTTAACGGTGATATCTTTCCTAGATTCTTTTTTTCAGAAAGGGTAAGTTTTTTTAACATACTCCTTTGCCCATTCAATAGGATCCTTATCACCCGCTCGAGCCTTTAGCTCTTCAATAGAGCCAAGGCGTTCTACTGTCTTTGTGGATGTTTTATCACCCTATCCTATATGACTTTTTGAACATAGTATGTAGTTGAATTTTTTTGAAGAAGACTTTGTAAGTTTCATAGTATCATACCTCCACCTCCCATTATATCATATATAGACACATATAGCCACATAAAATTTGAAAAAATTTGACAAAAAAATAAGCCTTAGTTGGCTTAAATAAAGGATTATTTAAATTTGGTGTTATGAGTAAGTGTCAAACTCCCGGCTCCAAATTTACAGAATCCCCGGAATATAGGAGTCATATAGGCTGATTCCGGATACAAAAGCCTTGTTTCTCCTGCTTTTGAGTGCAGAATTATCCCCACTCTCGATGTCGAATTTTAGTTTTTGAACATAATCTATTGAGAAATATGTTGTGCCTGATTCAGCAGGAATGAGCTTCCCGAGCTTTACCCAGTTCTTCGCAGTAGCTTCTGAGATGGATAATTCCCTGCATACATCAGCCAGAGAAAGCATATTCCTATCAGACCTCATTTTTCATGTCAAACCTCCTCCGTATAAGCTGTTATCCCTGAAAAAAACAAATTAATTCTTTTCTACCCTTATTATAGTCTTTAAAATGACAATTGTCGATATAAATATAATATTTTAAATGTAAAGTTTTTTTAAGACGATCTTTAACGATGCAAAAAAAATTGTATCAAATATTACTAGAATAATAATAAATTACAGGTTACATGAGGATTGAAATGTAGTATAATTGGAGTATAAGTAGTAAAAAGCACTATTTTATGTAACAAATAACCAGTACTAAAGGAGGAAAGAATGGAAAACTTCGTGCACTCAATACCTACCAAGCTATACTTCGGTAAAGGCCAGATATCACAGCTTGCAGGCGCGCTTAACCAGTTTGGCAAAAGGGTACTTCTGACTTATGGTGGTGGCTCTATTAAGAAAATAGGACTCTATGATGAGGTTATGAAGATACTTTCTGAGGGTGGATTTACAGTAGTTGAATGTGACGGCATAGAGCCTAATCCAAGGATTGAATCAGTTATAAAGGGAGTTAAACTCTGCAAGGAAAAACAACATAGATGTTGTACTTTCTGTAGGTGGAGGAAGTACGCTAGACTGTTCTAAGGCCATAGCCTGTGGAGTGTATTTTGAAGGTGACGATCTTTGGAAGATGGTTAAGTCTGAGTGGAAGCTAAAAAAAGCCCTTCCTCTGGTGGATATCCTTACCCTTAGCGCAACAGGCTCAGAGTTTGACGGAGCGGGTGTTATAAGCAATATGGCAACCGATGAAAAGATAGGTGCAATGTTCACCTATCCCGCAGTATCCATCTGTGATCCAACCTATACATTTAGCGTATCAAAATACCAGACCGCTGCAGGATCAGCAGATATTATGAGTCACATCATGGAGGGGTATTTCTCAAGAACTGATGACTGCGATATATCAGATGGAATTGCTGAGACTGTGCTAAAGACTGTCATTAAGAATCTCCCTATAGCACTTAAGGAGTCTGATAATTACGCCGCAAGGGGCAATCTTATGATGGCATCGTCAGTAGCCTGCTCCGGCATACCCGAGTACGGAAAGCAAGGTACAGGCTGGCCTTGTCATGGCTTAGAGCACGAACTTTCTGCCTTTTATGATATTACCCATGGAGTAGGCCTTGCCATACTTACTCCTAGATGGATGAGGCATATACTTAAGAAAGATCCTTCAACTACAGCCAGATTTGTGCGTTTTGCTAAGAATGTATGGGGACTTTCGGGTGGCAGTGACGAGGAACTTGCCCTTAGAGGAATAGATGCACTTGAATCCTTCTTTAAGGAATCAGGTATTGCTTCTAATCTCACAGAACTTGATATTACTGAGGAATACTTTGAGAAAATGGCGGAACACCTCGAAGTGGAAGCAGACCTAAAGAATGCCTATGTACCTTTGTTAAAGGAAGATATAATAGAGATTTACAAGGCTTGTCTATAGTGGATTAAACTAAAGCAATGAGGCCGTAACAATCTGTCTAAGGTTGGTACGGTCTTTATTTTTCCTTAAGAAATTGTTTTTGAAAAAAAGTAAACACTAATTTTAAAAAAATAAGCTATAATAGTATTATAAAAGACGATTTTTCTTGAATTTACAGCCGTTAAATTGACATAATATTAACAAGGAGGAAGATTATGGATTTTCAATTTTGGCTTATGGCATTTATAATACTTGTTGTGACGGAGTTTCTTACTATGGGACTCACCACTATATGGTTTGCAATAGGCGCCCTTGCATCATTTTTTGCAAGTCTCTTTGGAGCCAGTGTTTGGATTCAGATTGTCTTGTTCTTAGTTGTTTCCCTTGTCGTCCTTGTTGTTTACAGGCCTCTTGCAGTTAAATACGTCAATTCAAGAAGGACAAAGACAAATGTTGACGACCTTATAGGTAGGGAAGCAAAAGTAATTGAAAGAATTGACAATCTAAGTGAGACAGGAAGAGTTATGCTAAACGGCATTGACTGGTCGGCTAGGTCAACCTTAATAGGTGGTGTCATTGATGAGGATACCATAGTTAAGGTAAGAGAAGTGCAGGGAGTAAAAGCTTATAGTAGAGCCTGTGATTACTGAAACTATTCAGAGAATGGCTCATGGAGGGGATTTGCAGGAAAACTTTAATTAAAGCAGTATGTAATGGGGATAACCCTTTACGGATAATAAATAAAAAGAAAAGAGGTATATTATGGGAGGATTATTGTACTTAACTAAACCGATGGCGGCTACCGGAGGACTTATAAGCGGATCATTTTTGGCAATGGCGTTCCTAGCTATTGTAATCATTTTGATTTTTGCTTCCTGTATCAAGATAGTACAGCAGGCAACAGCCTTAGTTATTGAGAGACTTGGCGGATATCAGGATACCTGGCATGTTGGTATTCATGTGAAGTTACCTTTTATTGACAGAGTAGCAAAGAGAGTTACCCTTAAGGAGCAGGTTGCGGACTTCCCTCCACAGCCGGTTATTACAAAGGACAATGTTTCGATTAGAATAGATACAGTTATCTTCTATCAGATAACAGATCCTAAGCTCTATGCTTACGGTGTTGAGAACCCTATCTCAGCGCTTGAGAATCTTACAGCTACTACACTTCGTAACATCATTGGTGATCTTGAACTGGACGAGACGCTCACATCTCGTGAGACCATCAACACAAAGATGCGTTCTACACTTGATGTAGCTACAGATCCTTGGGGAATCAAGGTAAACAGAGTAGAGCTTAAGAACATAATGTGTCCTCCTGATATTCAGGGTGCAATGGAGAAGCAGGCTAAGGCAGAGCGTGAAAGACGTGCTGCAGTTACAAGCGCAGAAGGTGAGAAGAAGGCAGCTATCCTCGTTGCAGAAGGTAAGAAAGAGTCTACCATTCTTGGAGCAGAGGCTGAAAAAGCAGCTCAGATTCTTCGTGCTGAAGCTAATAAAGAAGCTACCATTCGCGAAGCAGAAGGTCAGGCACAGGCTATACTTGCAGTTCAGAAGGCTAACGCAGATGGTATCAAGCTCCTCAATGAGTCTGCTCCTTCTGGAGAGGTAATCAAGCTCAAAGGACTTGAGGCATTTGGCAGGGCAGCGGACGGTAAGGCAACCAAAATTATCATTCCTTCTGAGATTCAGGGACTTGCAGGGCTTGTAAGCGGTATTACAGAAGTGGCTGCCCAGGCTAAGAAGCAGATGGAGGAATAATGAATATAAAACTACCTGAAAAATTTCTGCCAAGACTTATAATGACTGTGTTTGGGGTTATAATATGTGCAATAGCTGTTGGATTTTTTAAGAATTCACTATTCGGTATAGATCCCTTCCAGAGCTTTGCACAGGGGTCTCACGAAAGACTCTTTTCAGGAATTGCTTATGGTATTTATTATATGGTCATTAGCTTTATGATGCTTGTTGTAGTCCTTGTCTTAGACAAGCATTATATTGGAATTGCAACCATATTGAATCTGTTTTTTTCAGGGCATATAGTGGACTTTGCAAATAAATACATAGCCGTGGCTGTACCTGATCCAAGCCTTGCAGTGAGGGCTGTTATGCTTGTTGTAGGTGTGGTTGTACTTTGTTTTGCGTCTTCTCTTTATATGACTTCAGACCTTGGGGTTTCGGTTTATGATGCCATCCCTATTATCATATCAAAGAGAACAGGGAAGCCGTTTAAGTACTGCCGTATAGGCTGTGACATAATCTGCGTCATCATAGGAGCCTTGTGCGGTTTACTTCCGGGGCTTGGAACTTTGGTTACTGCCTTCTTTATGGGGCCGCTTATAGATTTCTTTAACAGAAAATTCTCCAAGCCATTGCTAGACAGATTTAAGGCTTAGAATATAGCCATACAGGTGCTTGAAATATAGCTCTGTATGGCTTTTTTTGCGCATTCATAGGTGCGAAACGGTAATAAATTAGAATTTAGACTTTGCCAAAACGGTAATAAATTAGAATTTAGACTTTGACAGAACGGTAATAAATTAGAATTTAGACTTTGACAGAACGGTAATTTATAGATATAATAACTTTGACAAAACGGTAATAGAATAAAAATTAAACCGTAAATAAGCGGTATCTGCCTATTGTGGAGGTTAAATATGTTTAAAAGGAAAGCGTTTGAAAAGTTGAAATATTGGAAAGAAAAAAAGGCTCCTAAGTATGCTGTACTTTTGGAGGGAGCAAGGCGAGTGGGTAAATCTACAATTGCAGAAGAATTTGCAAAGCAGGAATATAAGTCATATATAAAGATTGACTTTGCTAATGTAAGAAAAAGAAATTCTTGATGTATTTGAGGATATTGCAGAACCTGATATATTTTTTTCTTAGATTGCAGACTGCGACAGGTATTACCCTGCACAAAAGGGAATCCGTAATTATATTTGATGAAATTCAACTTATGCCCAAGGTACGCCAGGCTATCAAATATCTGGTGGCAGATGGGAGATATGATTATATTGAGACAGGCTCATTGATAAGCATAAAAAAGAATGTTAAAGACATCGTTATTCCTTCCGAGGAGATAAAAATACAGATATATCCTATGGATTATGAAGAATTTATGTGGGCAACCGGGAACGAAACCTATCAGGTTTTGAAAGAGCTATACAAACGAGGAAAGGCAGTTGGAAATTCTCTAAATAGAAAACTAATGCGGGATTTTAGGGTGTATATGGCTGTAGGGGGAATGCCACAGGCGGTAGCAGCGTATGTAGAAGGGGGAAATTTTACTGAAATAGATGAGGTAAAGAGGGAGATAATCAACCTTTATAAAGATGATTTTTTTAAGATTGATGGTACAGGATTGATAGGGAGAATGTATGAGAGCATTCCTACACAGCTTGCAACAGATAAGAGAAGTTATGTAATATCAGCTGCTACGGGCAAAAAGAAGGTTGATAAAGATATAGAAAGATTGTACAACATGCTGGATTCAAAGACAGTTCTGCCTTGTTACAATGTTCTTAACCCAAGTGTTACGCTATCTCAAACCATGGATAACCAGACATTTTAAGTTATATTTGGCAGATACAGGGCTGTTTACAACTATGATATTTAGTTCATCAGGAGAAACTGACGAGAATATTTACACAAAGCTTCTAAGCGATTCTCTTCCGGCGGATCTCGGATATCTATATGAGAATGCAGTAGCTCAGGTAATAAATGCCGCAGAACGACCTCTTTACTACCATACTTGGAGAAAGGATAATGTTACGCGTTACTTTGAAATTGATTTTCTTGTTGCATCAAAAACAAAAATAGTACCTATTGAGGTCAAATCTTCCGGACTTGGAATGCACAAATCAATTACAGAATTTCAGAGAAAGTACTCGAAAAATACTGCGGCGTCAATTTTACTATCGCAAAAGGATGTAGGTCAGGTTGAAATGTTGAAACTGTATCCAATTTATATGTTGCCGTACATACTTGAAGACTTATAAATACAGTAATAATAGCTTAATGCATACTCGAATAACTTGTGATATTTACAACAAAGTTTGATGTGTGATATTATAGGACAGAAATTCACGCACTCTGAATATATGGGACCGCTATGGACTGTCTGGCTGATAGGGCAAATCATAGGAGATGCGTAATAATTTGATAAAGATTTAGGAGATAATATGAATCTACTTACAGCAGAAAATTTATCGAAAAGCTACAACACCGATAAGATACTTTTTGATAATATTTCTTTGGGCATAAACGAAGGCGACAAAATAGGCCTCATAGGCATAAATGGAACAGGCAAGTCTACCCTTCTTAAGATACTTGCAGGAGAAGAGGAGGCAGATAGTGGAAAGCTCACCAAGGGTAATTCCGTCCGCATAGCCTATCTCCCGCAGAATCCTGAGTTTGACGAGGGTGAAAGCGTTATTTCGGAGGTAATAAAGGGGAAAAAGGCTAAAAATGAATTCTGGGACACCGAGGGAGAGGCAAGGAGCCTGCTTGCCAAATTTGAAATAGAGGATGTAGAAGCGAAGGTAGGCACACTTTCAGGCGGTCAGAAAAAGAGGGCTGCCCTTGTGCGCACCCTCCTTGATGATGCAGACATCCTCATCCTTGATGAGCCTACCAACCACCTGGATACAGCCATGTCTGAGTGGCTTGAAGACTATCTTAAGAAGATGAAACAGGCACTCCTCATCATAACCCACGACAGATATTTCCTTGACCAGGTGACAAACAGGATAGTGGAGCTAACTCATGGGAAGCTTTACTCATACGTAGGAGGCTATATGAAGTACCTCGAGCTTAAGGCGGAGCGTGAGGAAATGGAGATAGCCACCGAAAGGAAGAATGCCGCCATCTTTAAGAAAGACCTTGCTTGGATGATGAGGGGTGCAAGAGCCCGTTCAACCAAGCAGAAGGCTCACATAGAGCGTTTTGAGGAACTTAAAAAAACAGGGATAAGATTGTAGTGGATAAAGAAATTGTGGTTGATTCGGTATCAAGCCGTCTCGGTAAGCAGATAATTGAGATTGAAAAACATATCAAAAAGCCTACGGTGAGAAGGTTTTATTTGAGGATTTTTACATATTTATTTAGAAGAATTGACAGAATAGGAATTATTGGGAAAAATGGCTCAGGCAAGTCAACCCTTCTTAAGACTATATTAGGAGAAGTAGCACCTGACAGTGGGAACATTATCATCGGACAGACAGCGAAGATAGGCTATTTCTCTCAGGATTCAGGAGAACTTGACCCATGTCAGACTGTAATAGAGTCAGCAAAAGACATAGCAGAGTATGTGCAGACAAAGGATGGCACCATATCGGCTAGCAAGATGCTTGAACGCTTCCTCTTTGAAGGTGCAATGCAGTATACGAAAATCGAGAAGCTCTCAGGTGGAGAAAGAAGGAGACTTGCCCTCTTACATACCCTCATTTCTGCTCCCAATATACTTATCTTAGACGAGCCTACCAATGACCTTGATATCACTACTCTCTCAATACTTGAGGACTATCTGGATGGCTTTGACGGAGTGGTTATAACAGTTTCGCACGACAGATATTTCCTTGACAGGGTTGCAAACAGGATATTCTCATTTGAAAACGGTCAGATTAGGATATATGAGGGTGGTTACAGTGACTATCTGGAAAAAGCAGAGCCACAGTTTGAAGAGATAAAGTCAGAGAAAAAGGAAAGCGATGCGAAGAAAGACTGGAAGGCAAACAAGGCGCCTAAGCTTAAGTTTACCTATGCCGAACAGAAGGAATTTGACACCATAGATGAAGATATTGAAAAGCTTAATCTTGCAATTGAAAAACTTGATGAAGAAATAGCAGAAAATGCCTCAAGATACAGCAAACTTGAGGAACTTATGGCTGAAAAAGAAAGCCTCACGAAAGAGCTTAGCCATAAGGAAGAAAGATGGCTCTACCTTAGTGAGCTAAATGAGAAGATAAGGGCAGGAGGTAAATAATATGCAGGTAACATCATTTGTGCTTAAGATAATTGCGATTATATCTATGCTTATAGACCACACAACTGTTGCTCTTTATGAGGTTATTCCAGGCGACATGTGGGACATTTATGATGTTGGCAGATGGATAGGAAGGACTGCATTTCCTCTATTTTGCTTCATGATAGTTGAAGGATATTATCATACAAGGAATAAAATGGAGGTATTTAGGCAGCTTAATTTTTTTCTTGCAATTATCTCAGAGATACCTTTTGACGCATTGATAACCAATAACGGCTTCGTCCTAGAATACAGCTCGCAAAACGTGTTTTTCACCCTTGCCCTTGGACTTTTTGCCATTATTATAATTGACGGAGTAAATGAGAAGGTTAAAAATATCTTTTTAAGTAAAGTACTTCAGTTTGCGGCTGTCTTGGTGATTCTTGTCAGCTCGCTTCAAATGTCCGCTGACTACGGTATAGTAGGGGTAGTGCTTATTTTATTCATCTATTATTTTTGAAAAAGATGCAGGCAGGTCTTGCTAAGATAAATGAGAAATTTGCCTCTGATAAGACTAAATTCGTACTTGCGGGAATAGCTGTTCTTATCTGGCTTGTCAGTTACGACTTTCTTGCAGGAAGGGTAAGTGAAAGCTTTGGCTTCCCGGCTGTTGTCCTTATTATGCTTTACAACGGGCAGAGAGGGAGCTACAAGATACCTAAGTATGTATTTTACTTCTTCTATCCTGTCCACCTTATAGTGCTTTGTCTGATTAGAAAAGCCTTGGTTGGATACTAACTATGGGAAATGAACTAAAATTCGTGCTCGCCTCTCTTAGTGGCCTGCCTGAAAAGGAGAAGGGCTTTGTCAGGAAAATACTGGATGATTTTAGGAAAATGGGTATTAAATCTGTAAGGGATGAAACCTTAGATGTGAATTATCCTGTAAAAAGTTCAATAAACCCTTATAATGAGATTAAAAAAAGCTATTTGGATAGTCCGCCTGAGCTTGAAAAAATATCTACAGACTCTGTAGATAAGCCAAATATGGCTTCTGAGATTGGCAGTATACATTTGACAATGAAAAATGCCCAATATAAACCCCAAGACGGCTTAATTATAACTTCAGCAGCCAACTTTAATGAGAGCCTGCTTGTCCCTGGCTTAACTACGGTTGTTTATGATAAAAACCTTGGAAGCGACTTACCCTATGGCTTTGACCTTATAGTGGACAGCTTTTGAAGATATTGATATAGACTTCCTTATAAGGCTCTTTAAGCATAGAAATAAAATACCTTGTCTTATTGCAGAAACTAAGAGAACTGTCATCAGAGAGCTTTGTGCACAAGATATCGATGAAGTCATTAAAATAAGCAGAGAAGAGCATATACTAAAGTTCGTAGAAGATGGCAGAGTGCCTGAAGAAGAGCAAAAAGAGAAACTTCTTGCTTACATTGATAATATTTACAGCTTCTATGACTATGGTATCTGGGGAATATTTGATAGAGTAGATGGCAGCCTGATAGGTCTTATCAGCCTTGATTTGCTAACAAGTATCGAAGAAGCTCAGTATGAAATAGGCTTTTTCATTAGGAGGGAAAGACTGGGACAGGGCTTTGCAAAAGAAGCCTTAGAAATGGTGATAAACTATGCGAAGAATAAGCTGTCGGCCTCAGAACTTATAGCGGTTACAGATTATGAAAATATGCCTGCCAGGTTTTTACTTGAAAAATGTGGATTTACAGTGGCAGGTAGTAATGATAAGATGATGTATGTAAAACAATTATAGGAATAGGAGAGTGGAATATGGAATTGCCAAAAGATGCAGCCATGCTCCTAAGCTTTGTAAATACTAAGCTTAGGGATTATTATAGCAGTCTTGACGAATTCTGCAAGGCAGCAGGAGTGGAAAGGGGCTATATAGTCGAGAAACTTGGGATGATTGACTATGAGTATGACGAAGGACTGAATAAATTTGTGTAAAAAGCTGACTTGCAAAGAATATCTTTTTATTGTATAATTGACTTTGATAAAGGAATAATGTCATGATAACATAACCCCCTAAAGAGTTGCAGCTCTTAGGGGGCTTTGTGCATTTAGGCTAGTTGTCATTACTAATTCTGTCTAACCATTTGCAGATTAAATAGCTAGTTACATCTGCCATGACAGAAATGATAAAAGGAATAATATGCATGATAACACCTCCTTTCCGCTGTCGGTCTGGAGTATGACAACAACATAATTCTATCTAAAAAAGCTTTGACAGTCAACTGCTCCATAAGTCTTTAAAAAACTTTAAAAACTGTAAAGAACTGTAAAAATCCACTTTAAATATGTGGCTTTCTATGCTATGATATGTAGTAATCCCGTCTTTGACAGCTTTTTTTAAGAAAAAAAGCTTTGTAATTCGCTATAGAAGCGAGTTACAGGGCTTTTGGAAAATTTACATATGCACGTTACACTATCTATTTTTTTGTTTGTGAAAAAAATATTCCTCATTTTTTTATTGGAACTATCTGTTTAGATGTACAGAATCCAAATGCATCGTGCAGTGCATCTGTGAGTTCTGTTCTGGTGTAAATGGGCTGATAACCTTTACCCTCGTACTTTATGAAATCCATTTCCTGAAGGGTAGGAAGTATCTGGTCTATGGTATATTTATTATTAAGTTTCTTTTCAAGATACCTGTATACAATAAGCGAAATAAAAACAGGTTATGAAATGGGCAAGTATCCTGTCTTTCCTGTTTAAATATACAGGACGTGCTTCAAAAATCAGTTTTCATTATTCTAAAGCATTCTTCAATCTCCCAACGTCGCTTGTTTGCCCTGACTATACTACCTATGTTGTCATTAAGATTGGTGCATACAGCATAGAAACCATCATATTTTTCTTCATTTTCAATATATGACTGGTCTATGCTGTTTATGGATACATCTGCAATCTCCCCGTACTTTGTTGTATGGTCGGTTTTTATAAATCGTTTAGGATCATTCTGTTTTTTTCTTTCTATCGATGAGCGTCCTTTTTCAATCATTTTCGCAGCTCTTTCAATCTGTCCTTTACGCACATGGCGCTGGAAATCACGGTATTTTAAGGAGTATGAAACAATAAGCTTCTGTTCGATTATTTGCTTTCTGTCGCCACTGTCTGTATGGACAATACCTTCCTCTTTAATCCATCGCGATCTGTAGAAAATCTTGTCTCTATCCTTTTCATTGTCTAATTCTGATATCCTATATTTTTTGCCGCTTCTATCACCATCGAGAAGCCATCCATCATCAGCCATACACCACTCTTGTAAGAAGTCTTTAAGTATTTTGATAGGCTGTGTTGTTATATACCCGCGCATGCCGTTTTTCGCTGTCGTAGGAATTAAACACCCGGTTTGTTGCAGATGACAGCCCTGAATCTGTACAGACAACAAACTTGGACATATCAAATCCAGAAAGCATCTTCTTTTCAAGCGGAATCATAGTGGTCTGTTCATTGCGGTTTCCGGGATAAATACAAAAAGATATAGGAATACCATCACTATCCATAAACAGCCCCATTCCTACTATAGGGAGTGGGCGGTTTTTCCTTACTTTTGCCAAACTGCTTATCATCCTCTTCATTGTCGATCTCAAAGTAGAAATTTGTACAGTCATAATAGATTACTTGAGTATTTCGTTTTTTTGCACTGCAGTGCTATTTTTTTAAAAAAATGCGGCTCTGAATATAATCAGCCTCTTCTGCTATCACTGATAAAGAGCGGTAAACACTCATGCAGTTCAAAAGAGGGCTGTTCAATAAAACGCTTTGACTCTTCAAAGCTATTCCTTTTTGATGACGGGAAAAGTATTCTGCTGTATATAAGACGTGAAAGTATGTCATTCAGGTCGTACTCAAATGGGTGTCTCGCAGAGATTGCACGGCAAATCTTATGCATGCCTAATTCATAATAAATATCCTGAAGGAAAAAGATATCCGCCATTAAACCTATGCTGTTCATTACTAACAAGGTCATTAGCGGCACAGAGCTCAATATTAAATGTTGCGGAATCTTCTTTTTTTCAACTTCATTCATAATACGCACCTGTTCTTTAGCCCAGGCTTTTTGCATCTTTCACGCCATACATCTCGCAGATTTGTTTTTTTCTGAACCGAAAGTTTTAACAATCTGAGTTTTGTTTTTTTCCCATTGATTCTAACTGTTTTAACAGCACGATAGGTAATTGAATATTTTCCGGTAGTCCATCCTAATCTCATAGTATTATCCTCCAATACTATTATAACGTATCGGAGTGGAACGTGCAAGCATAAATTTAAGATTTGACAAAAAAATAAGCCATATCTGGCTTTGATGAACCCTCATAACGGATTAGGTTGTCAAACTCCCGTGACAACAACATAATTCTATCTAAAAAAAGCTTTGACAGTCAACTGCTCCATAAGTCTTTAAAAAAACTTTAAAAACTGTAAAGAACTGTAAAAATCCACTTTAAATATGTGGCTTTCTATGCTATGATATGTAGTAATGAAAACTACATGTAAGGAGAAAGTAATGTCATACTTAATTTTATGCGACAGTGGTACGGATTTTACCAAAGAATTGAAAGAAAACAAAAATGTAATAAAGGTACCTTTGACCTTAACTCTTGGAGACGAAAACTTTGTAGATGATGATAATCTTGATGCCCTAGACTTTCTTCAGAAGATGAAGGCCTACCCTGATACCCCAAAGTCAGCCTGCCCTTCACCTGAAGAGTATATGAAGCATTTTGACAAGGCGGATGAAATATATATAATCACCATTTCAGCTAAGCTTTCAGCTTCCTATAACTCAGCCAAGATTGCCATAGACATGTACCGTGAAGAAAACGGTAAGAATAAGGTGCAGCTCATAGATTCTTACGGAGCAACAGCTTCACAGACCTTATTAGTAAATAAGCTGATAGAGCTTAAGGAGTCAGGCCTTGACTTTGACAATACCGTAAAAAGAATTGGAAGCCTTTAACGAGACAAAAGAGATTTACTTTGTGCTCGAAAGTCTCGAGAATCTTAGGAAAAATGGCAGACTTACAGGTATACAGGCTTTTATTGCAGGAGCTCTTAACATAAAGCCTGTTATGTCAACAGACGGTAAGGGTAGTATAATCAAATTAGACCAGGCCAGGGGAATAAACAAAGCTTGCAGCATCCTTGCGAACTTGGTAGTTGAGCATGCTGATAAAAACAGGAAGCAAAAAAAGATGGTTATATCCCACTGTAACTGCCCTGAAAGAGCTGAAAAGATTAAAGGAAATGATTGAAGAGAGACATAAATTCGAGAAAGTAGACATAGTTATGACTGGCGGAATTGCCACCCTTTATGCAGCTGATGGCGGAATTGTAATATCCTGCTAATGCGCTATGGCAGTTTAATCTGCATTTTTCAAGTAGATTTGCAGCAGCCTTGCCTCTTTTATTTTCGCTAATTGGCAGGGATCTACTGCCTGCTTGCAATAGCATTTGTATCTCTACATAAAAAAAGACTTGTCTAGTATGTATGCTAAACAAGTCTTTTTATATTAGGACTAAAGAGGCTACTGATCGGACTCGAACCGACGGCCTGCTGATTACGAATCAGCTGCTCCACCAACTGAGCTACAGTAGCGGATTGCCCTGCCATTATACCTTATAAAAGTAAAAAAGTAAATAGTATAATAGCTTTACAAAGAATTATAACTATGATATAAAACTATATATGCGCTTGTAGCTCAGCTGGATAGAGCACCGGCTTCCGAAGCCGGGTGCCGCAGGTTCGAATCCTGTCAGGCGCATTTTTAAATTTTTTTATCTTGGCATAGGAGTGCAACAACTGAAACTTGTATGCTAAAAATATAAAAAAATTCACAAAACTTTGATAAATAAATGTCGAAATATAGCGAATTGACACTTGATATTTTCTTTCGTACAAGTTAGAATAAGAAGGTAGTGTAGTGTACAAATATCAACATATAAATTAGGAGGATTTAAAAATGGCAGTTAAAGTTGCAATCAATGGTTTTGGTCGTATCGGTCGTCTTGCATTCAGACAGATGTTCGGACATGAAGGTTCTGAAATCGTAGCTATCAACGATCTTACAGATCCTAAGATGCTCGCTCACCTTCTTAAATATGATTCATCACAGGGTAAGTACGCTCTTGCTGACAAGGTTACAGCAGGCGAGGACAGCATCACTGTAGATGGCAAGACAATCAAGATTTACAAGGAGAAGGATGCTAACAACCTTCCTTGGAAAGAACTTGGAGTAGACGTTGTACTTGAGTGTACAGGTTTCTACACAAGCAAAGAAAAGTCACAGGCACACATCAATGCCGGTGCTAAGAAAGTAGTTATTTCAGCTCCTGCAGGCAACGATCTTCCTACTATCGTATATAACGTAAACCACGAGAACCTTAAGGCAGAGGATGACATTATTTCTGCGGCTTCTTGTACAACAAACTGCCTTGCACCTATGGCTAAGGCACTTAATGACTTCGCTCCTATCCAGAGTGGTATCATGTCAACCATCCACGCTTACACAGGTGATCAGATGACACTTGACGGCCCTCATCCAAAGGGAGACTTAAGAAGAGCAAGAGCAGCAGCAGCTAACATCGTTCCTAACAGCACAGGTGCAGCTAAGGCTATCGGTCTTGTTATTCCTGAGCTTAACGGCAAGCTCATCGGTTCTGCACAGAGAGTTCCTGTTCCAACAGGTTCAACAACTCTTCTTTATGCAGTAGTTAAGAGTGATAAGGAAATCACAAAGGATGACATCAACGCAGCTATGAAGAAGGCTTCTGATCCTGAGACCTTCGGATACAACGAGGATGAGATAGTATCTTCAGATATCGTAGGTATGACTTACGGTTCACTCTTTGATGCTACACAGACCATGGTATCAAAGGCTGGCGAGGGACTTTACCTTGTACAGGTTGTTTCCTGGTATGACAATGAGAATTCATACACATCTCAGATGGTAAGAACAATTAAGTACTTCGAGAAATTTGTAAAGTAATGATACAAGCTGCAAAGACAAGCACCAACTGCAAGCTTGCTTGCAAGAGGGTGCCTAATCTTTAGATGCGCAAACAATATGAGTAAGTAGCCGTTTTTCGCAGAAAAACGAGTGGATTACGAATATTGTTTAGGGATTGCGAGAGGCGAAGCCGTAGCAATCCTGTATCATATGAAGACATAGTATACACGCGGTTAAGCCGCCGGGGGCAATGGCTCTCGGTGGCTTTTTTTAGAATAATAACTACAATAAGGAGAAAAATAATGGCGGGATTAAATAAGAAAAGCGTTGACGATATCAATGTAAAGGGAAAAAGAGTATTGGTTCGTTGTGACTTCAACGTACCACTTAAAGATGGAAAGATAACAGACGAGAACCGTCTTGTAGCAGCACTTCCTACTATCAAGAAGCTCATAGCTGACGGAGGCAAGGTTATACTCTGCTCACACCTTGGCAAGCCAAAGGGAGAGCCAAAGCCTGAGCTTTCACTTGCTCCTGTAGCAGTTAGACTTGCTGAGCTTCTTGGTCAGCCTGTGAAGTTTGCGGCTGATGATGAAGTAGTAGGAGCTAACGCTAAGGCGGCAGTAGAGGCTATGAAGGATGGAGATGTTGTTCTCCTTCAGAACACCAGATATAGAGCAGAAGAGACCAAGAACGGCGAAGAATTCTCCAAGGAACTTGCTTCTCTTGCAGATGTATTTGTAAATGATGCCTTCGGTACAGCCCACAGAGCACACTGCTCCAATGTAGGTGTAACACAGTACATTGATACCTGCGTAGTCGGATACCTTATGAATAAGGAAATCGAGTTCCTTGGCAATGCAGTTGAGAATCCAAAGCGCCCATTTGTAGCCATACTTGGTGGTGCTAAGGTAGCAGATAAGCTTAACGTAATCAACAATCTTCTTGAGAAGTGCGACACCCTCATCATCGGAGGTGGTATGGCTTATACCTTCCTTAAGGCTCAGGGCAAGGAAATAGGACTATCACTTGTTGACAATGAAAAGGTTGATTACTGTAAGGAAATGCTTGCAAAGGCTGAAAAACTCGGTAAGAAGCTCCTTCTACCTGTTGACTCTGTGACAATAAAGGACTTCCCTAATCCTATAGATGCGCCTGTAGAGGTGGAAGTGTATGATTCAGACCACCTTCCGGCAGATAGAGAAGGCTGCGACATCGGCCCTAAGAGTGCTGAACTTTTTGCAAATGAAGTGAAGACCGCCAAGACAGTAGTATGGAACGGACCTATGGGGGTATTTGAGAATCCTACACTTGCAGCAGGTACACTTGCAGTAGCCAAGGCACTTGCAGAGACAGATGCTACTACCATCATCGGTGGCGGAGATTCTGCAGCTGCAGTGAACCAGATGGGATTTGGTGACAAGATGAGCCACATATCCACAGGCGGTGGTGCTTCCCTTGAATTCCTTGAGGGCAAGGAGCTTCCAGGTGTAGCGGCAGCTAACGATAAATAATATTACTTTGAAAGGTTAACACAATGAGAAGAAAAATAATAGCAGGCAACTGGAAGATGAACAAGACTCCTAGTGAGGCGGTTGCATTAGTTAATGAATTAAAAGACTTAGTTAAAAATGACGAGGTAGATGTAGTGTACTGCGTACCTGCTATCGACATCGTTCCTGTAGTAGAGGCAGTGAAGGGAAGTAATGTTAAGGTTGGTGCTGAGAACATGTACTTTGAGGAGAGCGGTGCTTACACAGGAGAGATATCAGCAGTCATGCTTAAGGATGCAGGCGTAGAATATGTAATCATCGGTCACAGCGAGAGAAGAGACTACTTTAAGGAAGATGATGTCCTCCTTAACAAGAAGGTAAAGAAGGCTATTGAGGCAGGCATCACCCCTATACTTTGCTGTGGTGAGACTCTTGAGCAGAGAGAAATGGGCATAGCGGTTGACTTTATCAGACTTCAGATTAAGTCAGACTTAAAGGATGTGGCAGCCGCTGATGTAGCTAAGCTTGTAATAGCTTACGAGCCTATCTGGGCTATAGGTACAGGAAAGACAGCTACAAGTGACCAGGCTGAAGAAATCTGTAAGGCTGTTCGTGACTGCATAAGAGAGATGTATGATGATGCTACAGCTGAGAAGGTACGTATCCAGTACGGCGGCTCTGTAAATGCAGGCAATGCAGCAGAGCTCTTTACCAAGCCAAACATTGACGGAGCGCTCGTAGGCGGCGCAAGCCTTAAGGCTGACTTTGGCAAGATTGTAAATTATAAGTAGGGTGCTCTATTCTGTTATAATAGCAACGCTTGACTTTTTACATTGCTGTGAGATATAATCCCATTTTCGACACTTAAAAAAGAATAAAGTGGCGGTAACCCTTGTATCTACTGGGTTTACGCCACTTTCTATAACTAAAAAAACGTTGTATGGAAATGCTACTTCAAAAATATTTCTAATTTTTTTATTTAATTCTTTTTGGTTCATAGTATTTTTTTATCTAATCCAAGGCCGGTAATGGCATTTAGAGCAGTACACAAATCTGAGCTTGTGTAGGTTGACATATAGCACATATCTTCCAGATTAGCCACATTCATATTTTTTAGCGTTTCTATTGTGTTCTCTATTGTAAAATGTGTGCCATAATTATCAAGCTTCTTCTCAAGAAGACGGTAGATTAGCAAGGCTGTGTAACAAATCATAAAATGTGCAATTATTCTGTTTCGTTTCTGATGGAAAAACAGGGCGTGCAGATAAATTTGTTTTCATTACACGGAAACAGTCTTCAATCTTATAGCGGTTTTTCGCTTACTGCCAGTACGTCTTTTGCTGAATCCTCCAGGGTTTGTTGCAACAGCGTAGAAGCCGTCAAATTTTTTTCTTCCTCATCAATAACTGACTGGTCAAGTACATATGTATCAGTAACATTTTCCCCTGATTTTGACCTTGATATACGCTTAATAAAGCGTGTTACATCATTTGGACCTTTCTTATAGGTTTCGGGGTCAATATTTTTTAGAAGTTTTTTTGCACGTTCAATCTGACGGTTCCTTATATTTCTCTGATATTCCATCATTTTTCTTGAAAATGAAACGATAATATTTTGAGGAATTACCGCTTTTGATTTAACTTTCTTAACTGCACCGTTTTTTTACATACCTTTTCCTCATAAAGCCCCAAATCAAAAAGCTTTATCAGCAGGAATAATCTTATATATTCTGTCGTTATACAGGCTTATATTTTTTTCATCAAACCTGTCAAAGCTCTTCATAGAGTTTATGCTTGCTGGCTTATCAGTTGACAGCAGGCGGTAATCACAGTCGCTAAATATGGCCTGCTTAAGCTGTTCAGACAGCTTTTTTTAATTGACTGGGTTACAATAAAAGCCCTTCCACCCATAGAATTAAAGCTGCGTATGTTCAACGAACCAAGTCCTGCGTCTGCGCAGTAAATGAATTTTTTACCCTTAAACATCTTTGTCAGTTTGGTTTCAAGTGGTATAGCTGTAGTCTGCTCATTGTCAGAACCTGATGTAATACACATGGACAAAGGGATTCCGTCTCTATCCATAAACAGACCCATCTGCGCAATAGGATTAGGGCGGTGTTCTTTGCTTGGGCCATATTTTCTAAGCCCCTTTATAAACTCACCGGTTACCTCGTCTACATAATCCTCATCATCAGTTTCGGTTTCAAAGTAATAGTTTGAGCAGTCATAGAAGCAGACCGATGTATCCCTTTTCACAATCTTACAGCTTTTTTCATAAAGATGGCTGATATACTCATCATAATGCTCCTCTAAAATATCCATGGTGCGAAGAATATGCACATAGTCAAAATCAGGCTTTTCATAATACCTGCTAAGGTTCTGATGTGTTCCGAGTTTTTGAATCAGGCTCAAGAATGCGTGAGCAGGTAAGAAAGCGGTTAACCAGGTTTGGGTCAAACTCGTTTTTTTCATATCAGCAGTAACCGTTTCAAAAAAAGATGCAATCTCAAGATCCTTATAAAACTTTTTGAAGGAAAAAGGTAGCCAATATTTAAAAAGGGTGCTCTGCGAACAGGTTGAGCTTGAAGACTTTATTTTTTTTCAGCAAAAATCAACCTTAATCTCTAAAAGATACCTTGTTTTCCTTTCTATAAACCTCATTATATTTATTAACCTCGTCCTTTGCGTATGCAAGTGGGTCGTCGGTAATCTTTAGAAGCTCAGAATGCTTTCCAATACGTGCTACATTTTTTTGTTGTTGTTTTCTTTCCGTTACGGATACCAAGCTGTATAAAGTAGGTTGGATCCTTGGATTTTTTTATCATACCATAGTTTCATGCATCTATTATATCATACTTTTAATAAGAATACAACACCATACAACGAATAAATTTAAGAAATTTGACAAAAAAATACCGCATTTCTGCGGTTTATAGAGTTTTATGTAGTTTTAAAGTGTCGAAAAACCCGGCTTGACTTTTTTTACATTGCTGTGAGATATAATAGACATAGGCAAAAAGAAAATATGTGTCCAATAAGACGCGACCCCCCTAGAGCTGCAACTCTAGGGGGGTCCTGATTCTTGATATTAGCAATACTTGACTTTAAGGACGGTTATGAGTTATAATATATGTGCATTAGAGTTGTAACGAACCCAATGAAATTCAAAAAGCGAACACCCTAGAGCTGCAACTCTAGGGTGTTCTATTCCGTCAAGGTGGCTTAGTCCTTTTTAGGCTGGTCGCCTTTCTTCTGTTCTCTGTCCAGCCATTTGCTTATATAGTTAGCTACTATACTCGCTATGACAGAGATTAAAAATGATGTAACGATTTCCAATGAAATTCACCTCCCTTCTATGCCTAGTGGGAGAGGCAACGAACATATTATAACACATATGTTCGATTTTGTCATCATGAGATAATGATTTGACTTCTTAACCTTAATAGGTTATAATTTTTGACATAAAAAGATTATTAAGTGTTCCATGAGGTTCAAAAAGCGAAAAAAACTCGAAGCCCGTAGCTTCGAGTTTTTCGCTTTTTACTATAGGAATAGAAAAAAACCCGGAGGTCCGCAGCTTCCGGGTTTTTTTCGAGTTTCAAGGAACATATAAAGCTGTCAGCTTTACGCCTGCTTATATTATAAGTCATTGTAACTTAAAAAAAGTCAATAGTAATTGTAAACAAGGTAATTTACGAGAGTCTGCGTTTATGCCCCATTATAATAAAAATAATATCAGGATTATTCCATATCTATCTTGCCAATTCCCCTCATAAATGCTATCATACAAGACAAAAATAAGGAGGTAGAACTATGGATATCAAATACGTTAGCACCAGAGGAGATAAAGAAAAGGTCACAGCCTCACAGGCGATCCTACGTGGAATAGCACCTGATGGCGGCCTATATGTACCTGAGACCTTCCCAAAGCTTGATAAGAGCCTTACGGAGCTTAAAGGACTTAACTATAGAGAAATAGCCTACGAAGTGATGAAGCGGGAGTTTGACACTTACTCATAACACCAAATTTAAATAATCCTTTATTTAAGCCAACTAAGGCTTATTTTTTTGTCAAATTTTTTTCAAATTTTTATGTGGCTATATGTGTCTATATATGATATAATGGGAGGTGGAGGTATGATACTATGAAACTTACAAAGTCTTCTTCAAAAAAATTCAACTACATACTATGTTCAAAAAGTCATATAGGATAGGTGATAAAAACATCCACAAAGACAGTAGAACGCCTTGGCTCTATTGAAGAGCTAAAGGCTCGAGCGGGTGATAAGGATCCTATTGAATGGGCAAAGGAGTATGTTAAAAAAACTTACCCTTTCTGAAAAAGAATCTAGGAAAGATATCACCGTTAAGTACTCCGGAAGCAGGCAGATTGATAAAAAAATGTCAGGAAATCTGTTAATGTGGGCTATCTTTTTCCTAAAGAAGATTTACAACGAACTAAGGCTTCCTAAAGTAGTAGAGGAAATATCTGAGAAATATAAGATAACATATGACTTAGATGACATTTTTTCTTCCCTCCTTTATACAAGAATTCTTTCACCGTCTTCAAAGGAAGCTTCGTTCCACTATGCAGAAAATTTCCTGGAGAAGAGGAACTTTGACCTTCATCAGGTTTATCGTGCTCTTGAAGTTCTTGCAAAGGAAAAATGACCTGATACAAAAAACTTTATGAAAAACTCCATGTCCGTTATAGAGAGAAATAAACATATCCTTTACTACGACTGTACTAACTTCTATTTTGAAACAGAGGAAGAAGATGGCTTTCGGAAATATGGCATCTCCAAAGAACACAGACCAAACCCTATTGTTCAGATGGGCTTGTTTATGGATGCTGACGGCATTCCCCTTGCCTTCTCCATGTTTCCAGGCAACCAGAACGAACAGCCGTCTCTTGCACCTTTAGAGAAGAAGATCATATCAGATTTCGGTATCGATAAACTTGTTGTATGTACTGACTCTGGTCTCTCGTCTGCATCAAACAGGAGATTCAATGATACAAAAAAAGCGAAAGTTTATCACTACGCAGTCAATTAAAAAAAGTTAAAAGACTTCTTAAAAAGAGTTCTGCCTTTCAGATGAGGGGTGGAGAAAGACAGGAAGTAAAAAAACTTACAGAATAAGTGAGCTTGATCCTGTAGAAGACTACCATACTACCTTCTATAAAGACAGGTGGATTAATGAAGACGGCCTTGAACAGCATCTTATTATTACATTTTCTCTAAAAATACCAGGCTTACCAGAGAAAAAAATACGAGGAAGACAGATTGAAAAAAAGCGAGCAGTTGTCTTGACCACCCTTCAACCCTTACAAAAAGGTCCGCAAACGATTATAAACGCCTATTATCACAAGAGCATATCACAAGGCATGGGGAGATGGCAGAAAAAAATCCCTCATAAAGTTAGATATGAAGAAGATCGCTGAGGAAGAACTGTATGATGGCTTTTTATGCTGTATGTACAAACCTTGAAGACAATGCAGAATCTATTGTTAGAATCAACCACAAGCGCTGGGAAATCGAAGAGTGCTTTCGTATTATGAAAACCGAATTTAAAGGCAAGGCCTGTTTACCTCTCAAGAGAAGACAGAATTAAGGCTCATTTCCTAACTTGTTATGCTTCCCTTGTACTATATCGGATTCTGGAGAAGAGGCTTACAGCGCAGTCCCCTGAAGTAAGCTTTTTCATGTCATGAGATCATACAAACACTTAGAAATATGAACATGCTGGTATCTCTGGGTGATGGATATATTCCCGTTTATGAAAGAACAGACCTTACAGATGCATTACATGAAATTTCAGGTTTCAGAACTGACTTAGAGATTGTGTCAAACAGAAATATGAAAAAAATTTTTTTACAAAGATGAAAAAAAGAAGAAAAAAATAGCCACATTTTCTTGCATATATAAAGGCTCTAAAACCCAGATTATAAAATGGATTAGAGCCTTTTTTTGATTGTTACAAGTGTCAAAGATGGGATTATAAGTCATTGTAACTTAAAAAAAGTCAATAGTAATTGTAAACAAGGTAATTTACGAGAGTCTGCGTTTATGCCCCATTATAATAAAAATAATATCAGGATTATTCCATATCTATCTTGCCAATTCCCCTCATAAATGCTATCATACAAGACAAAATAAGGAGGTAGAACATGGATATCAAATACGTTAGCACCAGAGGAGATAAAGAAAAGGTCACAGCCTCACAGGCGATCCTACGTGGAATAGCACCTGATGGCGGCCTATATGTACCTGAGACCTTCCCAAAGCTTGATAAGAGCCTTACGGAGCTTAAAGGACTTAACTATAGAGAAATAGCCTACGAAGTGATGAAGCTCTTCCTTACGGACTTTACCGAGGATGAACTAAAAGCTTGCATAGACTCAGCCTATGACAGTAAATTCGATACAGAAGAAATAGTTCCTATGAAAGAAGCAGACGGACTTATATATCTGGAGCTGTTCCATGGGCCTACCTTAGCCTTTAAGGATATGGCACTCTCCATACTTCCATACCTTATGGTTACCTCAGCAAAGAAAAACAATCTAAAAGAGAAAATCATCATCCTGACAGCCACCTCAGGAGACACAGGAAAGGCCGCCCTTGCAGGCTTTGCAGATGTGGAGGGCACAGGCATCATAGTATTTTACCCAAAAGACGGTGTCAGCCCCTTCCAGAGACAGCAGATGGTTACTGAAAAAGGGAAGAATACCTCAGTAGTAGCCGTAGAGGGCAACTTTGATGATGCGCAAAACGGAGTAAAGGCCATCTTCTCCGACAAAGCCCTCGCAGCAGAGCTAAAAGAAAAGGGCTATGTATTCTCATCAGCCAACTCCATAAATATAGGAAGACTCGTACCTCAGATAGTCTACTATGTATATGCCTACGTGAAGCTGCTTAATGAGGGGAAGCTTAGTCCGGGTGAAATCCTTGATGTCTGCGTACCTACAGGCAACTTTGGCAACATCCTTGCGGCAAGCTTTGCTAAAGAGATTGGACTTCCCCTTGGCAAGCTCATCTGCGCCTCAAACACCAACAAAGTACTCTTTGACTTCTTTAAGACAGGCACCTACGACAGAGACAGGGAGTTTACCCTCACCATATCTCCAAGTATGGACATCCTCATATCAAGCAACCTTGAGAGGCTGATATACAAACTCTGCGACTGTGATGCGGCTAAAAACGCTAAGTTTATGAGTGAGCTTGTAAATAGTGGCAAATACACCATAGACAAAGCCATGGCAGATAAGCTTACAGACTTTGAAGCAGGATTTGCCACAGAAGAAGATACACTTCATACAATTAAAGAAGTATTTGACAAGACAGGCTATGTCATAGACACCCATACAGCAGTTGCGGCATTTGTGGCAAATGAATATAGAAATAAGAATACTTCACATAACAAGATTCTCATAGCCTCCACAGCAAGCCCATTCAAATTCGCAGGAAGCGTACTAAAAAGCCCTGGAAAAATGACAAAGTAGAGAACTTTACATCAGAATGGGACAAAAATAAGAGAACTTGAAAGACTATCAGGAAAGAAACTCTCTGAGGCGGCCGGTGAGATAGAGAATGCTAAAGTCATCCACAAAGACATCTGTGCCAAAGATGAAATGAAAGCCCTTGTAAAAGAAAAAATATTAAAAATAAGCCAAAAAAATACAATATTGACATAGACTTGCCACAAACAGGGTCTATAATCCGAGTTGTAAACAATATTTAGTCAGTAATCTTTTTAACATAAGATTATAATTTAATAAAAACTTAAGACAAGAATGCTTGACCTTTAGCGAAATTATTGTTATAATCGTTGTGTTATTGGAAAGATTATATCCTGAATCAAGAATCTTGCAGTAAGAAGCACCGCTTAGTACCGGCTATGCGACTGAAAGTAAGGCTTTTGAAGCAGGACATAAGGAAACCCAAATTTAAGGAGGAAGAAAAAAGATGAAGAATTTCAGTAAGAAACTCTCATTCGTAATGGCTACCGCTATGGTGGTAACATCCCTTTACGCACCACAGGGAGCAGAGGCAGCTACAAAGAACATGATTGTAGAGAAGAACAGCAAGAGTGCTGTTAAGAGAAAGAATATCTACATCGGCGGACAGGGTTGTAGATTTCGATGCTGTAGTTAAAGGGAAAAGTTGTTAAGGATTCTAAGGGTACTTGGAAGTCAAGCGACTCTAAGATCGCATCTGTTGACAAGAACGGTAAGGTAAAGGCTCGTAAGAATGGTAGGGTTACCATTTCTTTCAAGACAAAGGCTACAAAGAAGACTAAGTCTGTTACCGTTAAGATGACAATCGACGCTAGAACAAGAGCATCTAAGATGACTCTTACTCCTTCAGCAGTAGTTGTTAAGGAAGGCGAGAAGTCAACAGTCGGCGTAAACTACGAGATCTCAAAGAAGATTCAGGCAGCTGGCGGCAAGGCAACAACTTACAAGCTTTTTGTTGAGTCTTCAGATGAGAAGGTAGCAAAGGCTTATGTAGAAGGCAATAACAAGATTGTAGTAGAGGGTGTTGCTAAGTCAGCTACTCCTGTATCAATCACTGTTTATTCAGCTCAGGTTTATAAACTTGAAAAATGCTAAAAAAAGTAAAAATATAAGCTTACAGAGAAGTTTGAAGTTAAGGTAAACAGCAAGCTTGAGGCTAAGCAGACAGGCGCTAACAAGATTACCGTTATGGGTAGCGATCTTGTAGCTAGCAAGGGTGCTTTCGTAATCAAGAATTCAAACGGTGTTGAACTTCCTATCAAGGATCATATTAAGCTTAACGATGCTAAGACAGAAGCTGTACTTGAGGGAGATACAACTCAGATTCCTGTAGGTAAGTACACACTTACATACAACAACGGCGATACAGTTGAGTTCGAAGTTGTTAAGGCAGTAGTTAAGAGAATTGAGATTGTTACTTCTGGTAAAAGCTATTATGGGTAAGCCAGAGACAACTCCTTCTGGAACTAACGTAGTTAGAAAAGCTTATGCATACTACAAGGTATTTAACCAGTTTGATGAAGATGTAACAAAGACTCCTTTAGCGGCAAAGATTCAGGTTTCAGGATCTGATGGTGCTAATAAGATTCAGAATGGTAAGATTGAGTTTACCTCTACAAGTGTAAACGGATATCAGCTCAACCTCAGCCAAATTAGTGTAGCTATTGTTGATACTGAAACAGGTGTAAATACTCAGGCTATACTTACTGCTGGAGAGTCTTCAAAGATATGGGAAGTTGAGTATAAGGGACTTTTCGATATTACAAAGAGAAAGTTCGTAGAAACAATTACAGATGCTGATAAGTTAGCAAACTATGCAGTTCTTTTTGCTGCAAAAGATCAGTATGGTGCTCCAATTGCAAGCGAAGACAGCTTTAATCAGCTTCAGGTTAATCTTATAAGCATTACAGGTGTTAACGCTGGCGCTAAGAAGATTGTGACAATTGGTGAGGATGATTATTATGCGTTCCCACTTAAGGGAACTCAGAATGGTCTTGAAGCAACTGCAGACAGACCTGGTGAAGTAACTGTGCAGAGCGTTGTTACTAATAATGGTAAGATGGGAAGCAACAAGTTTAACGTTGTAGCTTCTACAAAGGTTGATACACTTACTGTAAGAGCAGGTGCATTAGGCGTATATGAAGGACAGGATAACTGGCTTGAATTTACTGCACTTGATGCTAATGGTAAAGAGATTACTAGCTGGGATGCTTTAAGAGAACTTAATGACTCAAAGTATGTTCAGAATTTCAAGATGCCTGATACTAGTGGTGCTCAGCTTAGATTTGTTAAGAAGTCTGATGGCAAGGTAGGTCTTGTATATAATCCAGGTAACAGTGTAGTAGGAAGCAATTTAGATACAGCTTCTGTTACACAGATACTTACTTTCGTTAGCCAGACAAATAAGTTCTCTCAGGCTAATATAACAGTAAGCAAGAAGAGATTCCCTGTAACTATAGTAGGAATTGCTTCAGATACAGCTAGAGGTGTTACTGCAACTAAGGCTAATCGTGACTTTGTAATTAAGGCATCAAAGGTTAAGTTCCAGGATCAGTACGGAAACCTTATGACTGCTGATGAGATTAAGAAAACAGGAGTAAATTATAAGATTGGAGTTACTCTTGAGAATAAGAATCTTGATAATGCTGAAGGTTTCAGACCTTGGGCTTCATCAGGTGCTTCTGTACAGACATGGCCTAGCTATACACAAACTATTGATTTAAATGCAAATGGCGATGGTAATGGTACCGAGGTTATTAGTTTTGCAGCTATTAAGGTAGACACTAGTAGTGTAGCGACTGGTTCAGCTACAGGTGTTTCAAAGGTTACTCTACAGCTCTTGAATTCAGCTGGTACTGCTCCTACATCAAGTGAGAAAAAGAGTTTTGAGATTTACAATGCTCGCATTAAGGATATGTCAAGCTTTGCAATTGAAGATCCTGAATTAAGAGCTGCATCAAATCTTGATGCACCAGAATATGATCCTACTAAAACAATTGGAAATTCTGATTTAGGATTTAAGCCAAGTGTTGTAGGTTACTATGCCGGCGAAAAGATTAAGCTCGTGGCTAACACTGGAGATGTTGACAAGGATGATTTCGTGGTATTTGGTGCTAAGAAAAGAAAATCTCCTAATGGCAAGGATACAGATCTACTTTTTGCACCTGTTCCTACAATCGACCCTAATCTCAAGAATACTGTAGTTGAGAAGGCAAGGGTAAGAGTTATTATCGGGGATGGTAAGGGAACTGAAGTAGAAAGAGAGTTCTCTTATTCAAATGAAGCTCGTAAAGTGGCTGCTACATCATTTGATAATACTACAATCGTAGTAGGTACATCTGCTGCTAAAAATTGGGCTGCACTTTCTCCATTATTTGGTGCTGAAATAACAGATCAGTACGGAGATGATAAGGAAATTGCACCATATGTAACATTTACTGATTTTGATGCTAAGAAAGACGGTGTTATAGTAACAGATAATGGTACAAGAAAGACTCAAATTCAAATTACTAAGGATGTAACACTTACTATTAAGCTTGCATTCCCAGGATCAAGCTATGTATTTGAAAAGGTTGTTACACTTAAGGCAAGCTAATATGTTTTAAGCTGTTCAAATACTAGATTTTTGCTCCCACTCTCTGGAAACAGAGGGTGGGAGTTTTTGTATATCACAATAAAAATAAACCACCGGGTATGCCGGTGAGTTCCCAAATAGCTTTAGCTTCAAGAAAAGAGATCTTGTAATTGTAATATACAATGAGTGCACCTAGCGGCACACAATTCTAACGAGTGCAGCCCCGAATCCACCCGGTAGTGGGAAGGATGCGTTTAAGGCAAGGATGTCGAGGATTACCTCGAATCTGAAAGAAGCTGGATATAAGAAAGGTACCTGAACCACACAGCATAGAATAATAAATTCTAAGCGAGCGCGTTAGGCGAAGCGAAGCGGATGCCGGAGCGAGTCTGAAATTTATTATTCTAGGCGTGACTAAAAAAGAAAACAAGAAAACCATCAATCAAAGTGAAAGTATCAGAGGTAATCAAGCGGTTCCCGTAGCGAGTCTGAAATTTATTATTCTATGCGTGACTAGGATGAGAAACTTGAAAATTATTGTACAAAGGAAAGTATTAGAAGAATGAAGCGGACAGCGGGGCGAGTCTGAGGGTTACTATTCTAGGCGAGACTAGGATGAGAAACTTGAAAATCATTATTCAAAGTGAAAGTATCAGAAGTAATGAAGAGGATAGCGGGGCGAGTCTGAAATTTATTATTCTAGGCGTGACTAGGATGAGAAACTTGAAAATCATCAATCAAAGTGAAAGTATCAGAGGTAATGAAGCGGATAGCGGGGCGAGTCTAAAATTTATTATTCTAGGCGAGACTAGGATGAGAAACTTGAAAATCATTATTTAAAGTGAAAGTATCAGAAGTAATGAAGCGGATAGCGGGGGCGAGTTTGGGGGTTATTATTCTAAGAACGTAGAAAAAAATTGCAATAGTATACCGCATAAACAATAATAGGTAAAACAGTATTTATAAAAAAATAGATACAGAAGTATTTTTTTGGTTGAGAGCAGGTGCATAAGTTTTTTACATATACAAATCCTGAATCATTAAAATCAGATGTGAAAAATGGAACAAGAAAGCATACAGCATAGAATAATAAATTCTAAGCGAGCGTGTTAGGCGAAGCGAAGCGGATGCCGGAGCGAGTCTGAAATTTATTATTCTAGGCGTGGCTAGGATGAGAAACTTGAAAATCATTGTACAAAGGAAAGTATTAGAAGAATGAAGCGGATAGCGGGGCGAGTCTGAGGGTTATTATTCTAGGCGTGACTAGGATGAGAAACTTGAAAAATCATTATTCAAAGTGAAAGTATCAGAAGTAATGAAGCGGATAGCGGGGCGAGTCTGAGGGTTATTATTCTAAGCGAGACTAGGATGAGAAACTTGAAAATCATTATTCAAAGTGAAAGTATCAGAAGTAATGAAGCGGATAGCGGGGCGAGTCTGAAATTTATTATTCTAGGCGTGACTAGGATGAGAAACTTGAAAATCATCAATCAAAGTGAAAGTATCAGAGGTAATGAAGCGGATAGCGGGGCGAGTTTGGGGGTTATTATTCTAAGCACGTAGAAAAAAATTGCAATAGTATACCGCATAAACAATAATAGGTAAAACAGTATTTATAAAAAAATAGATACAGTAGTATTTTTTTGGTTGAGAGCAGGTGCATAAGTTTTTTACATATACAAATCCTGAATCATTAAAATCTGATGTGAAAAATGGAACAAGAAAGCATACAGCATAGAATAATAAATTCTAAGCGAGCGCGTTAGGCGAAGCGAAGCGTATGCCGGAGCGAGTCTGAAATTTATTATTCTAGGCGTGACTTGAATAGGAAATCGGAAAATCATTGATCATAGTGAAAGTATCAGAGGTAAGAAACGGAGGTGTAGCAAGTTTGAGGGTTATTATTCTAGGCGAGACAAGTAGGGGGTATTTATGAGACAATTAAATAATGCCAAGATAAGACAGCCTAATTTTATCCTATCTTGGCAGAAAGCTATATCAAAAATAGAGAAACAGCTGGCTTAGAGCCATCATAATTAACCGTATTTACAAATATCTCAGTCAGACCATCCTCAATAACCTGACCAGTTTCTCTAACTACCTTGTCTATGTGGTAGAGTGGGAGACCTCATTCAAATATATAAAACTTAGATATGAATACAATGCAGACATCCGGTCTGAATCAAAGCTTAGCCCTGTAAAGCCAAAACAACATCTTCAGAAAGCCCGGTATATTTCATCACAAGCTCAGCAGAAAGTCCCTCTTTAATCATCGTTTTGGCAATCTTTTTGCACCTTCTTCCCTGCCTTCTTCCCTGCCTTTTTCCCTACCTACTTCTATACCTTGTTCTCTACCACGCTTTTCACCTAGTAATTCACTTTCTCTCTTTTCATCGCTAATAAGCTTCTCAATGATTTCGTTCATAGTTCTATTACCTCCTTCGCTAGACTTTAATATTGACTTCAGTTCACTAGTTACTGGGAAATCATCACTGTTGTAAGCACCATTCTCAGTAAACAACTTCATTAGCCTTGCAGGCTTAGAACCATCATAATTAACAGTATTTACAAATATCTCAGTCAGACCATCCTCTATAACCTGCCCGGTTTCTCTAACTACTTTGTCTATGTGGTAGAGAGGAAGTCCACTGTTAAATATATCAAATTTAGATATAAATATAATGCAGACATCCGGTATAAACTCAAACTTTTTGCCTGTTTCAGATATGTTAGTGGTTAATACAGCAGCATTGTAGCGAACTCTTTTTTAGATGATTATCGTCATCTGCCTTTTGCACCTCAATGTTAATCTGCCTTCCATCACCTGTTACACACTTAGCGTCTAATATCACAGAACGCCCTGTTAGATTCTTTCCCTGCCATTGAGGAATAGCCTCTAAGACAGTCAGTCCATCATCTTCAAGAATAACTCTTAAAATCTCTTCGCAGAACTCCTTGTGTTCTGCCATCTTGCAAAACATAATATCATCTATTGGATTGAGTAGTTTTGCGTACTTTTCAAATTTTTTCTTTGTAGGCATATAGTCCTTTCTTTCCCTGGGTTTGCTATAATGCCTCTATGGCTATTATAGCAGAAGAAGTTAAAATGTTAAATAGATTTTCCTGCTAAGTAAGAGTTAGATACTTAAGCTGAAGAAGTAGATGTGGTTACAATAATCTAAACTGCTAGATAATAGATATCGGTAAACTGAAGATTTTGCAATAAGTATTGGGGAGAAAAGCAACATTCATATAGACAGATATCAAATACATAATATACGCAAATCACAAAAATACTTAAGAAAATACTGGCTTTAGTGACTATTATAACTCACACCAACAATTATGATTATAAAAATAAAAAAACAATATTTAGCAACGGCAAAGTGCACAAAAAAATAAGAGAAAAAAAGTGTACAAAAATAACCAAAAAATTAAGCTGAAAGCGAACGTATATTGCGATAAGCTAAAGCTTAAAAAAATTGGATTTGAGAAAGATATCAGAACCACACAGCATAGAATAATAAATTCTAAGCGAGCGCGTTAGGCGAAGCGAAGCGTATGCCGGAGCGAGTCTGAAATTTATTATTCTAGGCGTGACTAGAAAAGAAAGCAAGAAAACCATCAATCAAAGTGAAAGTATCAGAGGTAAAGAAGGGGATAGCGGGGCGAGTCTGAAATTTATTATTCTAGGCGTGACTAGGATGAGAAACTTGAAAAATAATTAAACAGGACACACTTAGAAAACTAAAAAAATCCCATAAAAACAGATAATCTAAGCGACACATCGTCAATAACAGTATCAAGCATAGAAAAAAACCTGAATTATGGGATATAAAAGCAAATACAAAACCAGTAACAGCACTCATTAAAAACTGATAATAAAGAAAACCAATAGCTTGCCACAACATAAGCCAACCCAGTCTTCCCTGTCATATCACTGTAAAGCTATAATTAAATCCTCAGAAAGTCCAGTATACCTCATTATAAGCTCAGTAGTAAGTCCTTCTTCAATCATTGTCTTTGCAATAATTCTAGCACCTTCCTCTTTACCGAGCATAATACCTTCCTCTCTGCCACGTTTCTCGCCGATCTCTTCACTTTCTTGCATCCATTTCTGTAAAGTTGCATCCATCTTTATGGTACCTCCTTCATCCTTTTTAAACCTAGCCTTGATTTCGCTGGTCACAGGGAAATCGGATTCATCATATATAAGGCTTTTATCAGAAACTGATATGGTGTGAACATTAGCCCTGCAAAGCAGCAACAGCCTCCTCAGAAAGCCCTGTCAATCTAGCAATAAATCCAAATTCAAGCCCACTGGCTATCATATCTTTGGCGATTCTAAGCTTTTCCTCGTTAGCACCTTTAATTTTACCTTCCTTTACGCCCTCCTTTCTGCCGCGTTTCTCACCGCGTTTCTCACCTATCTCTTCACTTTCTTGCATCCATCTCTGTAAAGTTGCATCCATCTTTATGGTACCTCCTTCATCCTTTTTAAACCTAGCCTTGATTTCGCTCGTTACAGGGAAATCGGCTTCATTATAAGCATCATTTTTGGTAAACACCTTCATAAGCTTTGCAAGTTTGGATCCATCATCTACAGCCGCATTTACATATATCTCAGTAAGACCATCATCTATTATCTGATCAGTTTCCATAACTACCTTCTTTACATGGTAGAGCGGAAGATTACTCTTAAATAAATCAAAGGCTGAAATAAATATGATGCAGACATCAGGTACAAACTCAAACTGCTTTCCAGCCTCAGTTACATTGGCAGTCAGTACGGAAGCATTGTAACGGACTCTTTTAAGATGATTATCATCATTTGCTTTTTGAACTTCGATATTGATATACCGCCCATCTCCGGTGATACATTTGGCATCCAATATTACAGAACGCCCCTGCAGATTCTTAATGTCGAACTGCTGCATGTTATCAGTAACAACCAGTTTCTGATCACCTAAGATAACTCTTAGGATTTCTTCGCAGAATTCCTTATGTTCAGCCATCTTTCGAAACATAAGGTCATCAATAGGGTTAAGTCCCCTTAAATACTCGTCTCGTTCTTTCTTTGTAGGCATATAGTCCTTTCTTTCCCTGGGTTTGCTATAATGCCTCTACGGCTATTATAGCAGAAGATGTTAAAATGTTAAATAGATTTTCCTGCTAAGTAGACTTTGATACTTAAGCTGAAGAAGCTGATGTGGTTACAATAATCTAAACTGCTAGATAATAGATATCGGTTTACATAGTATTTTGGCAAGAATTGTCAGAAGCAGACTGTAGCAATCTAAGATAAATTAGCATAAAAATACATATAATAAAACAAATAATACAATAAAAAAGAAAGGTGAATTGAGTGATTATTGTAACTCACACCGATAGTTACGATTATAAAGTAAAAAAATAATATTTATCAACGGTAAAGTGCACAAAAAAATCAAGGAAAAAAAGTGTACAAAAACAACCAAAAATTCTAAACGAAGAATATAAGTAAAAAGAAAAAAAGAAGGAAGTTCCTAATCAGTTAGGAGCAGAAAAGAAGTGCAAAACTTAATGATTTCGGGGATAAGCTCGAATCTAAACGAAGTACTGTACGATACTCATTATGAGAAATAAATCAGCATAGAATAATAAATTCTAAGCGAGCGCGTTAGGCGAAGCGAAGCGTATGCCGGAGCGAGTCTGAAATTTATTATTCTAGGCGTGACTTGAATAGGAAATCGGAAAATCATTGATCATAGTGAAAGTATCAGAGGTAAGAGACGGAGGTGTAGCAAGTTTGAGGGTTATTATTCTAGACGAGACAAGTAGGGGGTATTTATGAGACAATTAAATAATGCCAAGATAAGACAGCCTAATTTTATCCTATCTTGGCAGAAAGCTATATCAAAAATAGAGAAACAGCTGGCTTAGAGCCATCATAATTAACCGTATTTACAAATATCTCAGTCAGACCATCCTCAATAACCTAATCTGTTTCCCTGACTACCTTGTCTATGTGGTAGAGCGGGAGACCTCCGTCAAAAACATCAAACTTAGATATAAATACAATGCAGACATCTGGTATGAACTCAAAGCTTAGTCCTGTAAAGACAAAACTGCATCTTCAGAAAGCCCGGTATACCTCATTATAAGTTCGATAGGAAGCCCCTCTTCAAGCATTGTTCTAGCAATCTTTTTAGCACCTTCCTCTATACCGATCATCATGCCTACCTCTCTGCCACGTTTCTCACCGCGTTTTTTTCACCTAGTAATTCACTTTCTCTCTTTTCATCGCTAATAAGCTTTTCAATGATTTCGTTCATAGTTCTATTACCTCCTTCGCTAGACTTTAATATTGACTTCAGTTCACTAGTTACTGGGAACTCATCACTGTTGTAAGCACCATTCTCAGTAAACAGCTTCATAAGCCTTGCAGGCTTAGAGCCATCGTAATTAACCGTATTTACAAATATCTCAGTCAGACCATCATCTATAACCTGACCGGTTTCCCTAACCACCTTGTCTATGTGGTAGAGAGGAAGTCCTCCATCAAATATATCAAACTTTGATATAAACACAATACACACATCTGGTATGAACTCAAACTTAGTCCCTGTTTCGGCTATATTTGTAGTTAGGATGGCTGCATTGTAACGGACTCTCTTTAAATGATTATCGTCATTTGCTTTTTGAACCTCAATATTAATCTGCCTTCCATCGCCGGTTACACATTTAGCGTCCAGTACCACGGAGCGCCCGGGTAGATTTTTACCCTGCCATTGAGGAATAGCCTCTAAGACAGTCAGTCCATCATCTTCAAGAATAACTCTTAAAATCTCTTCGCAGAACTCCTTGTGTTCTGCCATCTTGCAAAACATCAAATCATCTATTGGATTGAGTAGTTTTGCGTACTTTTCAAATTTTTTCTTTGTAGGCATATAGTCCTTTCTTTCCCTGGGTTCGCTATAATGCCTCTATGGCTATTATAGCAGAAGAAGTTAAAATGTTAAATAGATTTTCCTGCTAAGTAGACTTTGATACTTAAGCTAAAGAAATCGGATGTGGTTACAATAATCTAAACTGCTAGATATTAGATATCGGTTTACATAGTATTTTTGCAAGAATTGTCAGAAGCAGACTGTAGCAATCTAAGATAAATTAGCATAAAAATACATATAATAAACAAATAATACAATAAAAAAAGAAAGGTGAATTGAGTGATTATTGTAACTCACACCGATAGTTACGATTATAAAGTAAAAAAATAATATTTATCAACGGTAAAGTGCACAAAAAAATCAAGGAAAAAAAGTGTACAAAAACAACCAAAAATTCTAAACGAAGAATATAAGTAAAAAGAAAAAGAAGGAAGTTCCTAATCAGTTAGGAGCAGAAAAGAAGTGCAAAACTTAATGATTTCGGGGATAAGCTCGAATCTAAACGAAGTACTGTACGATACTCATTATGAGAAATAAATCAGCATAGAATAATAAATTCTAAGCGAGCGCGTTAGGCGAAGCGAAGCATATGCCGGAGCGAGTCTGAAATTTATTATTCTAGGCGTGACTAGGATAAGAAACTTGAAAATTATTATTCAAAGCGCGACTAGGGTGGCACCAAAATAATAAGCTAGCGAATCAAAAAAATTAAAAAAATCCCATAAAACAGATAATCTAAACCATACCTCTTCAATGACAGTACCAAAGTATAGAAAGAAAAACTGTATTATGGGATATAAAAGCAAAAATACAATTACAACAAACATTTATAATTGACAAATAATATCATATATAAGGCTTTTACCAGAAATTGATATGGTGTGAACATTAGCCCTGCAAAGCAGCAACAGCCTCCTCAGAAAGCCCTGTCAATCTAGCAATAAATCCAAATTCAAGCCCACTGGCTATCATATCTTTAGCGATTCTAAGCTTTTTCCTCGTTAGCACCTTTAATTTTACCTTCCTTTACGCCCTCCTTTCTGCCGCGTTTCTCGCCAATCTCTTCACTTTCTTGCATCCATTTCTGTAAAGTTGCATCCATTTTTGCACTACCTCCTTCATTCTTTTTTTAAACCTAGCCTTGATTTCGCTAGTAACCGGGAAATCGGCTTCATCATAAACATCATTCTTAGTAAACACCTTCATAAGCTTTTGCAAGTTTGGATCCATCATCTACAGCCGCATTTACATATATCTCAGTAAGACCATCATCGATTTCCTGCCCTGTTTCTTTAACCGTTTTTTTACCACATGGTAGAGGGAAGATTACTCTTAAATAAATCAAAGGCTGAAATAAATATGATGCAGACATCAGGTACAAACTCAAATTGCTTTCCTGTCTCTGTTACATTCGCAGTCAGTACGGAAGCATTGTAACGGACTCTTTTTAGATGGTTGTCATCATTTGCTTTTTGAACTTCTATATTGATATACCGCCCATCTCCGGTGATACATTTGGCATCCAATATTACAGAACGCCCCTGCAGATTCTTAATGTCGAACTGCTGCATGTTATCAGTAACAACCAGTTTCTGATCACCTAAGATAACTCTTAGGATTTCTTCACAAAATTCCTTATGTTCAGCCATTTTTCGAAACATAAGGTCATCAATTGGGTTTAGTCCCTTAAATACTCGTCTCGTTCTTTCTTTTGTAGGCATATAGTCCTTTCTTTCTTGGATTTGCTATAATGCCTATATGGCTATTATAGCAGAAGAAGTTAAAATGTTAAATAGATTTTCCTGCTAAGTAAGAGTTGGATACTTAAGCTAAAGAAATCGGATGTGGTTACAATAATAAGAACTGCTAGATATTAGATATCGGTAAACTGAAGATTTTGCAATAAGCATTGGGGAAAAAAAGGCAACATTCGTATAGACAGATATCAAATACATATTATACGCAAATCACAAAAATACTAAAGAAAAATACTGACTTTTTGTGATTATTGTAACTCACACCAATAATTATGATTGTAAAGTAAAAAAATAATATTTATCAACGGTAAAGTGCACAAAAAAATCAAGGAAAAGGTGTACAAAAATAAACAAAAGATAAAGCAAGGAGCTAACAGGGAGATGAAGCAGAAATCAAACAATTATAAAAAAAGCATGCCTAGTGAATAAAGAAGATATCATTATACTAGTCTGCTTAAGTAAGCCTATACCAGCGCCTGATAAAAAAACATAAACAAGCCTATAAAAAATCTACCAAAAACTGCAGAAATATGATAAAATAAGCTAGTGTCAAGAGATAAATAATGATGACCTTTAGAAAGGTAAAAACTTATGAAAAAAATATACTAATGCTAACAACAGGAGGAACTATAGCCTCTGTAAGTACACCGTATGGGCTTATTCCTACTCTCAGCTCTGAAGAACTGCTCTCTTACCTTCCGAGAGTGGAAGAAGATATAAAGATAGATACCAGAGAACTGTACAGCATTGATAGCACCAATACTAGACCTGAGCATTGGAAACTGATAGCAAAATGCAATTGAAAGCGAATACAACAACTATGATGGCTTCGTTATCTGCCATAGGTACAGATACTATGGCTTATACAGCCTCAGCCCTATCGTATCTCATTCAGAATTCACCAAAACCAATAGTACTTACAGGTGCACAAAAGCCAATAGGAATGGAGATTACAGATGCAAAGTCTAACCTTCGTGACAGTATAATCTACGCTGCTGACGAGCTCTCCAGTGGTGTTCAGATAGTATTTAGTGGGAAGGTAATTATGGGAACTCGTGCTAAGAAGACCAGAACCTTTAGCTTTGAGGCATTTTCAAGTATCAACTATCCTTTTATAGCTGAGATATACGATGGCAAGATTATCAGATACATTGTTCAGGATAAAGAAAAAAATGAAGCCTGTATTCTATAGCGAACTAAATGAAAAAAAGTATATGTGGTTAAGCTGATACCGGGCGTTTCAGATAACCTCATACCTACCATATTTGAAAACTATGACGGCATTATCCTCGAGAGCTTTGGCACAGGTGGAGTTCCTGACAGCATACAAAAAGCTATATTTGATAACCTTGACAAATACGAAGCCAAAGATAAGGTGCTTGTTATTACTACTCAGGTACAAAATGAGGGAAGTGATACCGATATCTACGAGGTGGGTGCTAAACTTAAAAAAAGTACAAATACCTTGAAGCTGCTGATATGACCTTAGAGGCGACTTTAACCAAACTTATGTGGATACTTGCAAAAAAGGACAGAACCTGGGACTATATCGAAACTAATTTCAAAAAAAGCTATAAGCTTTGACAGAGTTAGAGGTTAGAATTTCAAAAGTAGATAAAAAAATCACACATTGACAAAATAATGATAGTATATATAATTAAAAAAATAGTATAAGCAACAATTTTCATTAAACATTTAAGTTGATTATACAACAACTAGAGTTAACTATTATTAGGTTAAGATGTGAGGAGGGTAAGAAATGGCTTTGAATTTACAAAAAGGTCAAAAAATTGATCTAACAAAGGGGAATCCGGGACTTAGCAAGTTGCTCATAGGTCTTGGCTGGGATACTAACAGATATAGCGGAGGAAGTGATTTTTGATCTTGATGCTACTGTTTTTCTCTTAAAAGGCGACAACAAGGTTAGTTCAAATCAGGATTTCGTCTACTATGGTAACCTTAAGCATTCTTCAGGAAGTATTGAGCACATGGGAGATAATTTGACAGGTGGCAATATAGGAGATGATGAACAAATAAAAGTAGAATTGAGTCGTGTACCTAACAATATCGAGAGGATTGCAGTAGCTGTAACCATCTATGATGCAGAGAAAAGAAATCAGAATTTTGGTCAGGTCAGTAACGCCTATATACGTATTGTAGATTCAACAACAAATTCTGAAATCCTGAGATATGATCTGGGTGAGGATTTCTCTTTTGAAACTTCTGTGATTGTAGGCGAGATTTATCGCTACAAGGGAGAGTGGAAATTCACAGCTGTAGGAAGTGGCTTTAAGGGGGGCCTCAAGTCTCTTTGTCAAAATTTTGGGGTGAATTTGGAAATAAAGGATAGAAATAGTGGGGCTGTAGTTCTTGAAAAAGGCCAGAAAGTGAATCTTACAAAGGGTAGTGGAGAAATCCTGATTAACCTCAATTGGAGTCAGCCTACAGGCTGGGGTTCTTCTAAAGGAATTGATTTGGACTTAGGCTGTCTTTACGAGCTTTATGATGGAAGTAAAGGCGCAGTACAAGCACTTGGCAACTCGTTTGGAAGTCTCTCTAATCCTCCGTATATTTCCCTTGATGGAGATGATAGAACAGGAACAGCCACAGATGGTGAGAATCTCAGAGTCAATAGTGCTATGATTCCACAGATAAAGAGAATACTTGTGTATACCTTTATTTATGAAGGGGCTGCAAATTGGAAAGAGGCTCAGGGTATCGTTACTGTAAAATGTCCGGGAAGCAGGGATATTATCGTGAAGATGGATGAGTATGGATCAAACTCGACGATGTGTGCCATAGCACTTTTGGAAAATCGTGATGGACATTCACTTTCTATGGAAAAGGTGGTTAGATTTTATAATGGCCACAGGGACTTAGATAACGCATTTGGTTGGGGGCTTAAGCTGGGTTAGAGCTTCAAAAGACTAATAGTTGAGAAACACCTTTGAAGAAAGATTAGTTTTCTTCAAAGGTGTTTTTAATATCTGCTCTTAAAAATAGTGTCAGCTTTATCAAAGATAAATCATATCTCTGTAAGGTTATTAACACAGATATCATAAAATAAAAATATATACTGGTAGCTATAATAAAAATGTGATATACTTTACAGATACTAGAAGTTAAAAATTTGGGAGGACATTATGGAACTTATTTCAGTCAGAGAGCTTTTCAAAGAAAAAGAAAAATTTGTGGGAAAAGAAGTGACCGTAGGTGGATGGATTAGAAGTGTCAGAGATTCTAAAAGCTTTGGCTTTATAGTGCTTAGTGATGGTACATATTTTGAGACATTACAGATCGTATATCACGATAATATGGAGAACTTCGCAGAAGTAAGCAAGTTAAATGTTGGCTCTGCAGTCATTGTAAAGGGTGAGCTGGTACTTACTCCTGATGCAAAACAGCCATTTGAGATACAGGCAAGCGAGGTAGTTGTTGAGGGTAAGTCTACCAGTGATTATCCTCTTCAGAAAAAACGCCACAGCATGGAATATCTTAGGACTATCTCACATCTTCGTCCAAGGACCAACACCTTCCAGGCTGTATTTAGAGTGCGTTCCCTCATAGCATACGCTATACACAAGTTTTTCCAAGAGAGAGACTTTGTATATGTACATACACCAATCATCACAGGCTCAGATGCAGAGGGTGCAGGAGAGATGTTTAGGGTGACTACCCTTGACCTTGAGAACCTTCCTCTTGGTGAGGATGGAAAGGTGGATAATAGTAAGGATTTCTTTGGCAAGGCTACGAACCTTACAGTTAGCGGACAGTTAAACGGTGAGACCTTTGCTATGGCATTTAAGAATATCTATACCTTTGGCCCTACATTTAGAGCAGAGAACTCCAATACTACAAGGCATGCAGCAGAGTTCTGGATGATAGAGCCTGAGATAGCCTTTGCAGATCTTGATGACGACATGGCTTTGGCGGAATCAATGCTTAAGTACATCATCAACTATGTACTTCTTAATGCCCCTGAAGAGATGGCTTTCTTCAACCAGTTCATCGACAAAGAGCTTATAGAGAGACTTAAAGGCGTTGCAGGCTCTGACTTTGGCCGTGTAACATATACAGAGGCTATCGAGCTTCTTAAGGAGCACAATGATGAGTTTGACTACAAGGTTAGCTGGGGCTGTGACTTACAGACAGAGCACGAGCGTTACCTTACAGAGAAAATCTTCAAGCGTCCTGTATTTGTAACAGACTATCCAAAGGAAATAAAAGCTTTCTATATGAAGCTAAATGATGACGGCAAGACAGTTGCAGCCATGGACTGCCTTGTTCCCGGCATTGGCGAGATTATAGGAGGCAGCCAGAGAGAAGAGAATCTGGAACTGCTTACAAAGCGTATGAAGGAGCTGGGTCTTAACGAAGCAGACTATGATTTCTATCTTGACCTTAGAAAATACGGCTCAGCAAGACACGCAGGCTTTGGCCTTGGTTTTGAAAGATGTGTAATGTACCTCACTGGAATGGGCAACATCCGCGACGTAATTCCTTTCCCAAGAACAGTAGGAAACTGCGAATTATAATTAGAGAATAAATAGATAATGAATAACTTTTCTATCAGAGATAAAAGCTGTCAATTAAAGTAAGGCTATATCATTAATCCTGAATTATTCATGAACATATAAAAATGCTCGATATTACAAATCCTTGAACCGGTTTCCGTGAAATCAATCGATTTATCCACAAAAATGGGTAGACTATCCCCTTGAAATCCGATTGAGTCATTTTGAACTGTCAAGGTACGTTAATAGTTGCTATTCCAACTGTACAGTCAGCTGCTGGATATTCTTCAGCGTCCTGTAGAACTCCTCTTTATAAGGACAGCTACTGCATAGTTTGAATGTTATATATCTTGCTGAACGGACTGCTCTTGCAGCAATCTTTATCAGCTTTAAACGAATGGTATCCACCTGTTGTTTTCGCATATTTGCAGGGAGTACCAGTCGCCTAAACCAATTGAATAAGTTGTAGGCAAGCATATGAAGTCTCATGCGGTTGGCATTTACTACTTTGGAATGACTGCTGACAGCAGCAAAGTCAAATCCACCTTTGCCCTCTTTTATGAAATTCTCCATCTTGCCACGCCCACAGTAAAACTGGATGACCTGATAAGGTTCCATATCCATGTTTGTAACAATAAAGGTGTACATATGCGTCAGCTGACCGTATGGTTTTTCAATCTTGAAAACCACGCGCCTTGGATAATCCCAGGAGCCGGCCTGATACAGAAATTCACCATAAGTTACAGCATAGCTAATCTGGTCCTCTTTGGTTGCTTTGTATAAATCTTCATCTTTATTCGAAGCAAGAGCCATGAGTGAAGAATTCTGTTTTAAGCGGATGGCATAGGAACAGCCATTCATCTCACAGGTTTTATAAAGTTTGGGAGATGAGAATCCACTGTCACCACGAAGGTATGTTTTGATGCCTCTTTCCAGATATTCCTGAAAAAGGGGTTCCATAAATTTATCTGCATCATTGCTGCAGTGGAGTGTTCCATCACGAAGTTCAGCCTTCAGCAGATCCCCGGTCAGACCATCATAGCAGAGCAAAGGATGGTATCCGTGTGCCTGATAATGGAAGTTGAAGCCTTCCCCTTCCTGATTGCCGTAGGTGCCAAATAAAGTGCTGTCCAGATCCAGAAGCATATGCTCCGGACACTTTATGGAATAGATGATATCCCTAAAGCTTTTATCAATGTCATCAAACTGCAGGAGTGTATCTTCATCCATACGGTTGAAAAATCTTGATAGTGTTGGCTGTGAAGCCAGACTGTTCTTTTCAAGAATGGCATTGAAAACAGGATCAATGGTCAGTTCATCCGCACAGTCATCTTCGAAATATGCAGTGATGATCTGATAAATCATCTGCATCAGGTTTTCATCGTCTTTGTGGAAACGGACTGATGTATCATTGGTTTTAAATTTCTTTTTGATCAGCTTGGTGAAGCCGATCTTTGCAGCGAATTCTTTTATCAGGAGAAGTCCTGCATCGGAGGATAAATCGCCTCCGTTAAAATTTATTTTAATCTGTCTATTGCTTTTCAGTGTGATGGTGTTTAAAATATCCATGAGAGACCCTTTCTGCGGTATTTATTTGGATTCGGCACCCTAAATTTTTACCACATATTGGGTCTCTTTTTACTATTCACTTATTAGATGAAATGCAATAAGCAGCTTAAATACAGTAACTATGTGGCTTTCAGCCACTTTCACGGCACTGCTGTGAATAATTCAGGTTAATTAATGCAGTATAATAAGGCTAAAAATGCAGATTATTAGTGAATGTCTGATAAATATAGTGCTTTTTATAATAATACCTGGCTCATCATCTTTAGACTATATAGGTAGATGAGTCAGGTGTTTTTTTATTTGTATAAGTTAGACAAAAACTAATCATTGAAAAAAACAAATAAATATTATAAAAATATAGAATATTTCCATAAAAAAATCTCTTTGATTTGGGTTGAATATTGTCAGAATTAACCTATAATTATATTTAGCAGTTTAATCCGGTCTCTAAATTGCAGATATATTCATTAAATACTGTATTTTAAGATATAAGTGACAAAGATGCGATATACAGTCTTTTGATAAGCCATTTGGTGATAATTGCCTGTCTTTGGATGTCGCAAACTTTAATTCAGAAATACAGAGATATGTCTTAGCAGGAGACTTGGGCAACAACATATTTATAGGAGGGTTTATTTATGGCGGATTATGAGAAAATGTGGGAAGAACTGGGGATGAATATGGAGCTTCACGACCAGCTCTGTCAGGTGCTCCCAACTGCTTTTGGCGATGTTTACCTTTCACAGGAAAACAGGCCTGAGGGTATGGGATTTTGGGACTTTGTTGTATCAGGTATTCACGGTATCAGACCTGCTGAGCTTATCGAGGCTCAGAAAAACGGTCAGAAGGTATTTGGTACCTTTTGTGTCTATGTACCTGATGAGGTGGTTATTGCTGCCAAGGGTATAGTTACAGGACTTTGCGGTGGCTCACAGTTCTGGGTACCGGGTGGTGAGAAGGTGCTTCCAAAGAGTACCTGTCCTCTTATCAAGGCGTCTGTAGGAGCAAGGCTTGACAAGACCTGTCCATTCTTTAGGATTGCTGACATGTACGTAGGTGAGACTACCTGTGATGGAAAGAAGAAGGCCTGGGAGATACTAGGCGAAGATGTACCTATGCACATAATGGATGTGCCACAGATGAAGCGTGAAAAGGACATAGTGAAATGGGCAGGAGAGATAGAGGAATTTAAGAAAGTAGTTGAGGATTTCACAGGCAATAAAAATAACAGTTGAAAATCTCAACGAAGCTATTAAAATAGTGAATAACAAGAGAAGGGCTCTTGGCAGGGTATTTAACTGCAGAAAGGCTCTTAAGTCACCTATTAGCGGGAAAGATGCCCTTCTTATGATGCAGATAGCTTTCTTTGACGATCCTGTGCGCTGTGCTGAGATGTGCAACAAGCTGGCAGATGAGCTTGAAAAAAGGATAGAGGACGGAGTTTCAGTCTGTCCGGAGGGAACCAAGAGAATCCTGGTTACAGGTACGCCTCTTGCCATCCCTAACTGGAAGCTCCACCACATCATTGAGACCAGCGGTGCTATCGTGGTTTGCGAAGAAATGTGTACAGGAACAAGGTATTTTGAAAATATCGTAGAGGAAAATCTCCCTACGCTTGAGGCACAGTACATGGCACTTGCAAGACGCTATATGAAGACTAACTGCGCCTGCTTCACACCTAATACAGCAAGGTTTGATGACATTCTTCGTATGGTTGATGAATATAAGGTTGATGGAGTTATAGATGTAAGCCTGAAGTTCTGTAACCTTTACGATACAGAGGGCTTCCTTCTTGAGCGTACACTTAAGGAAAAGGGCATCCCTGTGCTTGGTATTGAAACTGATTATACAGATGCAGATGCAGAGCAGCTTAAGACTCGTATCGGTGCATTTATAGAAATGTTGGGATAAAATGAAAAATTATTATATCTTATTCGCCAATTATACAGAGGGGCTCTTATTGCAGGATATACTAAAGGCAAACGGTCATAAAGCGAGGATATCCCCGACTCCAAGGACAATACAGGGCTCAGTTCCCTGTGGTATGAGCCTTCTTGTAAATGAAGAAGACATAGAAGGAGTGAGAGCCTGCATCAGGGAGAATAAGGCGGCCTATACCAACATAGTTGAAACAGAATGTCAGATAAATGCAGGAAGAAATAAATTTTGTTAGAAGTTAAGGAGATGTTATGGCAAGGATAAGTTTTGGTCTTGATTTAGGCTCTACAAGCACAAAATATGTGGCTATGCAGGACGGGAAGATACTCTATAAGCACAGGCTTCCTACAGGCTGGAGCTCTAAGGAGGCTTCTCTGAATGTAAAGGAAGACCTTATCAAAAATGGTTTTTCTTTTGATGATTTCCGCTGTGTATCCACAGGCTATGGACGGGTAAGTGTTGATTATGCAAACAAGAATATTACGGAGATTACCTGTCACGCTAAAGGCGCAGAATATCTCTTTAACGAAAGGGAAGTCGCAATCATCGACATAGGAGGGCAGGATACGAAGATTATCGTGCTTGAAGACGGTCAGGTGAAAGACTTCATTATGAATGACAAATGTTCTGCCGGTACAGGAAGATTCTTAGAGGTAATGGCAAATGCAATGGGCTATGACCCTGCCTCCCTTTGCGAGCTTGCAAGAAAGGGAAAGGGAGTGAAGATAAGCTCCATGTGCACTGTATTTGCTGAGTCCGAGGTTATAGGGCTTGCGGGAGCAGGCACACCTAAGGAGGACATAGCCTTCGGCATAGTCGAATCTATTACTGAAAAGGTGGTGTCTCAGTGCAGGAATGTCCCTGAGGGACTTCAAGGTCTTTCTTACAGGAGGGCTTTGTGGCTGCCCATACATCTTAGAATCCCTGTCGGATAAACTGGGTAGAAAGGTAGAAACTCACGAGGCTGCAATGTACGCAGGTGCCATTGGTGCTGCTGTATTTGCAGAGAAGTTAAAATAGCAATAATTAAGTATTGTAATCAACATCAAAAGAATCTAAGTGTAATCAAAAAGAAGCTATATAGTTAAACGAGTAATGTAAAAAAAGCCAAGGGAAGTCATTTAACGACTATACCTTGGCTTTTTTTATAAAAAAATAATACAAAAATCTCAATAAGCTAATCCGAACAAAGTCCTACGAAATTCTTAAATCATAGGAACTTTATTCTACACAAGTCTATCACGCAAAAAAACTCCTAGAAAAATTACTAACAAAAAGTCTATTATACTTTAAAAACCTTATCTCTTATTGGGAAAAGAGCTGTAAGCACAAAGCAAACCAAGTATTCCACAGGAAATCACCTCTCCGGCACCTACAGTAAGCATAAGGAAAGGTATGCCATCCGGTACATGATAAGCATAGGCAAGCACGAACGGAACTATTATAGTATTTGCTATGATTGGAGGAAGTGGGGAAAGGAATTTGAGGATGTTTTTCCCGGTCTTCCTAAAGAGAATTCCTATGTACCAGGTTCCGACTGCTCCTATGAAGGTAGCAAGGGTTCCAAAGATGATGTCAAAGATATCGCTGCCTATGACGATGTTTGACACAAGACAGCCAATGGTCACACCTGGAACGCCTGCAAAGCTAAAGAAAGGGAGGATGGTGAGTACTTCTGAGAATCTTACCTGAATTGCTCCACTAGCAAGGTTAAGACTTGCAGCAAATATGGTAAGTACAGTGTAGAGAGCAGCTATTATAGCCGCCTGGGTGATAACGAGGGTACGTGACATACCCTGAACGCGCATTGCTTTTAATTCTTCCATTATTTTATTCTCCTTTAGTTTTTATACGAGTGGGAAGGTTTAACACTCGGCTTCTTAGTATAGTACAGGTGAAAATATTTTGCAAGGGCAAAATTTTGACAAAAATATGTGGTATAATGATAGCTTAGTAAATCTTAAGAATTAATAACTATATTTTTAAATAACTTGTGCTACAATGAGTCAAAAGGAGGATTAGATTTTGGCTAAAAAAACAAAAAAACAAAAAAAGCAGAAAAGTCCTATAGGAAGAGCCATAGGGATAGTGCTTAAGATTATTATAGCCCTCTTGCTTGCCATAGTTGTCATAGGTGGAGTTCTCCTATATATGAAGTATGGAAAAAAGGTTCTTGCTATGGAGAGCGATGCTAAGAAGATAGTGTCAAAGAGTACTCTGGAGACCTTTAGGCAGAATGAAACCAGTATAATATATGATGCAAAAGGCAATATTATGTCTAAGCTAAAGGGTGAGAAGGATGTATATTATATAAAGTACAGCGATATACCTCAGGTGGCAGTGGATGCTATAACAAGTATAGAGGATAAAAACTTTTTTAACCACAAAGGCTATGACCTTAAGGCTATAATGAGGGCTGCAGTGGCCTATGTGAGGAACAAGGGGGTAATCACCCAGGGTGGTAGTACCATTACTCAGCAGCTTGCGAGAAATATTTTCCTCTCGTTTGAGGAGAGCTGGCAGAGAAAGGCAAGAGAGATCTTCATTGCCATCGAGCTTGAAAAGAAGTATACAAAGAAAGAAATAATGGAGTTCTACCTGAATAACATTTATTTTGCAAATGGATACTATGGTATACAGTCAGCGGCTCTTGGCTACTTTGGAAAGGGAGTCAATTCTTTGTCCCTTTCACAGATTACCTTCCTTTTGAGCATTCCTAACAGCCCTACCAGATACAATCCTTATGAAAATATTGAGGGAACCCTTGCTAGAAGAGACCGTATCCTTGACCAGATGGTGCTTGATGGCAAGATTAGCGAGGCAGAGGCTTCTAAGGCTAAGTCTGAGGAAATAAAGGTAAAGGAGCCTAAGGAGCAAAAGAGCAGCTACGCACTTACTTTTGCGCTTGATAGGGCAGTAAAGGCTCTTATGAAGTCTGAAGGCTTTAGTTTCAGATATTCATTTTCTACAGATGAGGATAGAAAGGCCTACAACGAGAACTACAGTGAGGTGTATTCAAGCTGTCAGACCAGGCTTTACTCAGGCGGTTACAGGATATATACCTCCATTGACCCTGAAAAGCAGAAGCTCCTTCAGGATACGGTTGATGGCGGTCTAAGTGTCTCAAGTGAGAAAAGCAAGTCTGGTATATACAGTTTACAGGGCTCTGCAGTTACCATTGACAATGGAAGTGGAAGAGTAGTTGCCATAGTTGGAGGAAGAAGCCAGAAGTTAAAGGGAAGCACCTTTAACAGGGCGTATCAGAGTTTTAGACAGCCGGGAAGTACAATCAAGCCCCTCATTGTATATACCCCTGCATTTGAACAGGGTTACACACCGGAAAGTATAGTAAAAGACGAGAAGATAGAGGGTGGACCTGCGAATGCGGACGGAGTATTTAGTGGAGCTATGACTATCTTAGATGCACTTGCAAAGTCTAAGAACACAGTTGCCTGGAAGCTATTCACTGAGATTTCACCCAATATAGGAATTGGTAAGCTCCTAGATATGGGTTTTTCAGCTATAACTGACACAGATTACTATCCTTCAGCCGCTCTTGGAGGCTTTACCAAGGGTGTGAATGCCGTAGAAATGGCGTCTGCCTATGCAACCATTGAAAATGGAGGAGAGTATAGAGAACCTACCTGTATAATGAAGATGACTGACTCCGAGGGAAATGACATAGTTGCAGATGGTTTCTTCCAGAAGGGCACAACAAAGTACATTTACGATGAAAATGCATGCAAGATGATTACTACCTGTATGGAAGCAGTTATGACTAAGGGTACAGGTGTAGGTGGAAGGCTTAGCGCCATGCCTTGTGCAGGGAAGACAGGAACCACCAATGATAGTAAAGATCTGTGGTTTGTGGGCTTTACCAAGTATTACACCACAAGTGTATGGGTAGGTTATGATATACCAAGAAGCCTTGCAGGACTGGCTTATAACGCAACACCTCTAGGTATCTGGAAGACCTATATGGAGAGCCTTCATAAAGGACTTCCTATAGCAGCTCTTAATGATTACAAGATAGTGGTAACTCCTACCAAGGAAGAGTCTGAGGAGATAGAAGAAACTGAGGAGGAGACAGAGGAAGAAAAAAACAGCTTGAAGAGGAAGAAAAAGGCTAAGGCAGAGGAGGAAAAGGCTAAGGCTGAGGAAGAAAAGAAAAAGGCTGAAGAGGAGAAAACTATAGATACCAACACAAATACTCAAGATGAAACCACAGTGGATGAAGGAGAGAATCCTGAGGAAGGTACGGTAGAAGAGGGAACTGCGTCAAATGAGGACTCTGAGAATACAGGAGGAACCTCAGATACTAACACCGACAATGGTCAGACTGAGGGTGCTACCGAGAACTCAGATGGTACGGCACAAACACCTTAACCCCTCCTTGACTAAGTAGTCTTCGTAGCTTATAATTATGTGAGTGTCAGGTATACTGCACTCACATTTACAGTAAAATTAGTTTTGAAAGAGGTAAAAACATGGCAGAACAGAAAATAACAAAGGATATGATAATCGCTGATATTCTTAAGGTAGATGAAGGACTCATCCCTGTACTTCTCAATGCAGGAATGCACTGCGTAGGCTGTCCATCTTCTTTGGGAGAAACACTTGAGGAGGCGGCAGAGGTTCACGGAATTGATGCTGATGAGCTTTGTGAGCTTCTTAATGAGTTTGTAGCTTAATAAGAATATAAAAAAGAACCGTAACGTGTATCCGCTACAGTTCTTTTTTATTTATTATGATATTTTTGCAAGAACCTTGCTAAGTGAAGCTGTAGCAATCCTGTATCAATGGGGGTAAAATAATATTGATGCCCATATCATTTTATATGCTGCATACAATTTATTACACTTCGATTTATTCTTTGTCACCACTTAAACTTTGTAATCTAGTTGATTGCCGCAAGTATGGTAACAGCGTCTGAGCCTATTATCTTTTCACAATGTTCATTTATCACAGAGGTTGTAGCATAATTGCTCCTGCCCTGAGTAGAGAACTCTGAAGCTATGTTGCATATCTTACCGAAGGTTTCCTTGTCTGAAAGACTCTTCTCCAGTATGAGGAAGTATAACTTGCTCTGGTTACTCTTAAACAGAGAACTCTTGCCATTAAAGATATCCTTTATATGGATGCATAATTCTGTAACTGCATCAAGTGTGTTAAAGACAAAGATTTTCGCATTTCCGTCTTTTAGAGGCATCTTTTCTATTAGGGCTTTCTCGATAGCCTTGGCTTTTTTTTCGCTTTGTCCTGAGAATTTGAGCATATCTGTGAGTGGGATAAACTCATTGTCACCCTCTTCCTCTCCCAAAATATCAGGGGAAAATCTTGAGAACCTTGTATCAAGATCGTCTGCTGTCTGATTCTTGGTTATGAAGATAACGAGATTTCCCTTGGATGTAGGTATTGCCTCAATCACCAGGGCTCCATCTTCGTTTTCAAATCCAAACTCATTTAGAGCCTGGTCTACAAGTTCGTTATATAATTCCTTGGTCTTAGGAGAACCATAAGACAGCTCGTTTAGAGCAAGCCCTCTTATACTAAGATCCTCAGGCGCCAAGGTTATTTTTAAGTTGATTTTCATTTAGTTTTTTTCTATTTTTCATAAACTGACCTTTCTGCCTATTGCTTGTTATGACTTTCTAAAAGATTAGTATAGGATAAAAGAGAATTATTGTCAATCTTTAGGTGGCACGTACTTTTTTTGTCGTGGTTTTTCGATTTAAATCAAAAATTTTTGGTTATTATGCCGAAAAAAAGTCTCGAAATTTTTGGTTAAAATGACATTGAAATATTTTGCGTAAACAGATACAATATAGACACATTAATGTTAGTTTTGGAAATTTCCTAAAGTGAAAGGAGATGATATGGATTAACCTATGGTTAGGTAAATACCATATTCTCTCTATTCTGGATTCCCTAAATCCTAATCCGCACGTGTTTCTTGCCTCATCATAAGGCCGGGTTTTCGACACTTTAAAACTACATAAAACTCTATAAACCGCAGAAATGCGGTATTTTTGTCAAATTTCTTAAATTTATTCGTTGTATGGTGTTGTATTCTTATTAAAAAGTATGATATAATAGATGCATGAAACTATGGTATGATAAAAAAATCCAAGGATCCAACCTACTTTTATACAGCTTGGTATCCGTAACGGAAAGAAAAACAACAACAAAAAAATGTAGCACGTATTGGAAAGCATTCTGAGCTTCTAAAGATTACCGACGACCCACTTGCATACGCAAAGGACGAGGTTAATAAATATAATGAGGTTTATAGAAAGGAAAAACAAGGTATCTTTAGAGATTAAGGTTGATTTTTGCTGAAAAAAATAAAGTCTTCAAGCTCAACCTGTTCGCAGAGCACCCTTTTAAATATTGGCTACCTTTTTCCTTCAAAAAGTTTTATAAGGATCTTGAGATTGCATCTTTTTTTGAAACGGTTACTGCTGATATGAAAAAAACGAGTTTGACCCAAAACCTGGTTAACCGCTTTCTTACCTGCTCACGCATTCTTGAGCCTGATTCAAAACTCGGAACACATCAGAACCTTAGCAGGTATTATGAAAAGCCTGATTTTTGACTATGTGCATATTCTTCGCACCATGGATATTTTAGAGGAGCATTATGATGAGTATATCAGCCATCTTTATGAAAAAAAGCTGTAAGATTGTGAAAAGGGATACATCGGTCTGCTTCTATGACTGCTCAAACTATTACTTTGAAACCGAAACTGATGATGAGGATTATGTAGACGAGGTAACCGGTGAGTTTATAAAGGGGCTTAGAAAAATATGGCCCAAGCAAAGAACACCGCCCTAATCCTATTGCGCAGATGGGTCTGTTTATGGATAGAGACGGAATCCTTTGTCCATGTGTATTACATCAGGTTCTGACAATGAGCAGACTACAGCTATACCACTTGAAACCAAACTGACAAAGATGTTTAAGGGTAAAAAATTCATTTACTGCGCAGACGCAGGACTTGGTTCGTTGAACATACGCAGCTTTAATTCTATGGGTGGAAGGGCTTTTATTGTAACCCAGTCAATTAAAAAAAGCTGTCTGAACAGCTAAAGCAGGCCGTATTTAGCGACTGTGATTACCGCCTGCTGTCAACTGATAAGCCAGCAAGCATAAACTCTATGAAGAGCTTTGACAGGTTTGATGAAAAAAATATAAGCCTGTATAACGACAGAATATATAAGATTATTCCTGCTGATAAAGCTTTTTGATTTGGGGGCTTTATGAGGAAAAGGTATGTAAAAAAACGGTGCAGTTAAGAAAGTGAAATCAAAAAGCGGTAATCCCTCAAAAATATTATCGTTTCATTTTTCAAGAAAAAAATGATGGAATATCAGAGAAATATAAGGAACCGTCAGATTGAACGTGCAAAAAAACCTTCTAAAAAAATATTGACCCCGAAACCTATAAGAAAGGTCCAAATGATGTAACACGCTTTATTAAGCGTATATCAAAAGGTAAAATCAGGAGAAAAATGTTACTGATACATATGTACTTGACCAGTCAATTATTGATGAGGAAGAAAAAAATATGACGGCTTCTACGCTGTTGCAACAAACCTGGAGGATTCAGCAAAAGACATACTGGCAGTAAGCGAAAACCGCTATAAGATTGAAGACTGCTTCCGTGTAATGAAAAACAAATTTATCCGCACGCCCTGTTTTCCATCAGAAACGAAACAGAATAATTGCACATTTTATGATTTGTTACACAGCCTTGCTAATCTACCGTCTTCTTGAGAAGAAGCTTGATAATTATGGCACACATTTTACAATAGAGAACACAATAGAAACGCTAAAAAAATATGAATGTGGCTAATCTGGAAGATATGTGCTATATGTCAACCTACACAAGCTCAGATTTGTGTACTGCTCTAAATGCCATTACTGGCATTGGATTAGATAAAAAATACTATGAACCAAAAGAATTAAATAAAAAAATTAGAAATATTTTGAAGTAGCATTTCCATACAACGTTTTTTTAGTTATAGAAAGTGGCGTAAACCCAGTAGATACAAGGGTTACCGCCACTTTATTCTTTTTAAGTGTCGAAAAATGGGAGTATAGGATAAAAGAGAATTATTGTCAATCTTTAGGTGGCACGTACTTTTTTTGCTACGATTTTTTTCGGTTTTAAATCAAAAATTTTTGGTTATTATGCCGAAAAAAAGTCTCGAAATTTTTGGTTAAAATGACATTGAAATATTTTTGCGTAAACAGATACAATATAGACACATTAATGTTAGTTTTGGAAATTTCCTAAAGTGAAAGGAGATGATATGGATTAACCTATGGTTAGGTAAATACCATATTCTCTCTATTCTGGATTCCCTAAATCCTAATCCGCACGTGTTTCTTGCCTCACATGTAAGGCTTAATGAATATCGTGTAATCAAAAAAATATCAAAAACCAATCCATTTTTTAATCAGCTAAAGACGGAGGCCAATTTTCTGTCTAAGTATAGTTCTAAGTTGATACCTAAGTTATATGATGTTGAGGAAGATGGCGAAAACCTGTATCTGGTTGAAGAGTACGTTGAAGGAGTTAGTCTTGCATCAGAAGAATTCTTGCGAAATTGTCTAAGTGAGAAGGAACTTAAAAGTATAGTTAAAGGAATATTTGACTTTCTGCAATATATTAATTCTTTGGAAGAATCTTTGCTTTACATCGATTGGAAACCCGATAATATTATCCTTTCAAAAGACGGAATTAAGGTAGTAGATTTTGGTTCAGTGATTTATATGGAAGAAAATGCCGGTTTTACACCACTTGCCACAGCAGGCTTTGCAGCTCCCGAGCTTATGAAGGGGACTGTAGCAGGAAGGGCGACAGACATCTATGGTTTTGGCTCTTTAGTAAGGTATCTGGCTGGCAATACAGTCCGGGAAAGCGGCTTATTTAAAAAGGGTATAAGGGAGAAATGTCTGAAATTATCAGGTCTATGTCTGAAAGATAAGCCTAAAGACCGACCTTATATAAAGGACATTGAAAAGGTTGTAAAAAAACTCTGTAAAGACACATCGTCAAGGCCTGAAATAAACAGGGGAAGAGGCATAATTAGGGATACAGCCTCTAAGATGATAGCCGTTTGTGGGGCAGAGAGTGGAGTAGGCACCACTCATATTGCACTGCTTATGGCAAAGGAGTTAGCGGCAAAGGGAAGAAAGGTAGCATTTCTATCTTTAATTAGGGATGAAGATGGGTGTGAGACTTTTCTTGGCAGCGCAGCTGACTTAAAAAACATCAGAATGTATAACTCTGTGGCCGAGGAGGATGTGGCTTATTTTCTAAAACAAGGTTTTGACAACATTGTTCTCGACTTTGGTAGAATAGATGAGCTTTCTCTTTTGTTCTACAGCTGTGATGAGAAAAATTGCCGTCATACAAAAATAACCTTATTAAGGGAAGAAGGTCTGAGGAATTTTTAATCAATCATAGGGAGGACATAGGGGAAAAGGATTGGACAATAATTGATAATTTGACGGATGAAGCAGGACTTAAGTGTACAAGGGAATTGCTTAAGAGACTGAAGCTAAAGGTAGAATGTAGGGGAATAGGAAGAGAGAGGATATAAAAGAGGAGGGTTTATGTTTATTAGTCAGGAAGAAGCAAAACTATTATCTGATGATGATTTTGAAAGAATTGGCAGAAGAAAAAAACTGGCAGTATTAATTTTAATAATGCTGGCAATTACAGTAACTGCAATATCGGCATTTGTGCTGTTGAAGAAGGAATCAGATAAGAACATTAATGTAGTACAGGAAACTCCCGTTGTTACGCAAGAAGAACAAACAGTGGACGAGACTGTGATGACTGAAAGCGAAATGGAGTTAAAAGAGGTTACTCATAATGAAATGTCTGAGAAAGGCAATAATGAGCTATCTCTGCCTGTAGGAAGAAAAACAGAGGCCGGAGAAAATGAGTTTATATGTGAATACTCAGATATCCTGCTTCCGGAGCTTCTAAGAGTGGGAGATTATGCAGATGTCAGGCTGTCTTTGGCTGACGGACGCAATTATACAGTAGTATCCGAAAAGAAGATAATGGACTTTAATAAGTCTAAAGAAAAGTCATTGGTATATCTGGCACTTTGCGAAGAAGAAATAATAATACTTGAAAGTGCGCTTTCCGATATCAAATTATTTGAAGGGGCAAAGCTCTATCTTACTATCGGAAAGCAATCAGAAAGACACAAGGTTAATTATCCTGTAAATAAAAAGAGCCGCAAAGCTGTTAAGTCCAAAGAAGATGACAAACAATCTTTCGGGATACGAGTATGAAATGAACATTGACAAATCACTTGAAAGTGAAAGAATGAGGCGGAGCAGGGTGCTGGCCGGTCAGGATGAAGAATGGAAAGAAGCTGCTGCCTACTGGAATAAGAAGGATTGATTACATCACGGATTTTTCTTATTGAATGATTCCGGACTTTCTAATAAGGAGAGTCCGGAGGTTTAAGGTGTTATAAAGGAGCTGTTGGCAATACCTGCAAGTTGTAAAGGTATATGAATTTTGTACTTAATTTGAGACTATGAGCAAAAAGATATGGATTTTAAGTTTAACAAGGAAGTGAGTGGGAGTTAATAATGAGATTTTAAGTATTTTTGGGAGAAGAGTATGAAAAAAATAGAAATAGTGAAGATGCTTTTAATGATTGAAATGAAAAAAAGTTTTTGGCAAAGGGGAGTTAGATTCTTCTGTGGAGACAGGCTTTTGGAGGATTTTGGGTTAGCCCAGGCACTGGCTGAAAATGAAAGATATATGCTGGAATTTGATATCAACCTATTGGGAGAGGTTGAGAAGGTAAATTTTCAGGACATAGGAATGTAAAAATAAATGACAAATAAGGTAAATAGTGGTATCATAAATAGGATGATTATTTTTTTCGGAGGTACCAATGATTAAGAAGTTAAATCCTATTATGATTATTATTCCGGTAGTTGTAATAGCAATTATATCAGCCGCTGCCCTTGTTTTAGGTAAGAAACTTGATTTTAGCGGCTCTAACAAGACGGAAATATCACTAACTGATTATTATAAGCTGCCTGAGGGTGAGGCAAGGCTGGTGGTTGACCTTATTAAGTCAGATGAGAATGCCATTATAAAAGATGGCAAGACTTATCTGCCATATTCTGTGGTCGTAAAGATGTTGCCAAGGATATTTTTACGATGCCTTTGAAGATGTAGTGGTCTATACAACTGCTACTGAAAAATACATCTATAATGCAGGCGAAAAAGAATATCAGCTAAATGGCAGAAGAGAGACAGAGGATGTGGCAAGCTTTATTGAAGAGGGTGGCAACCTCTATGTTTCTCTGAATTTTATAACAAAATGGCACGATATGAAGGCTGATGTTTTTGAAAATCCGGGAAGAGTTGTTATATTTGATGAAAATAATGTTGAATACGAGTATGCGGGAGTAAAAAGTGATACTGCGCTAAGAGAAGCCGGAGATAAAAAGAGGTTATCTTAAAGAAAGTAAGTGAAGGGGACAAGGTGTATCTCCTTGAGGGCACAGGTAATGAATATACCAGAGTATTTACCGAAGATGGGGTTACAGGTTATATAAAAACCTCTGAGCTTGATAATATCGAAAAGAAAGAGTACAGCTTTGACAGAGAAAAAGAGGATGCAGGCTATACAAGTATAACAAGGGATGAGCCTATAGTCCTTGGTTGGCATCAGGTGACAAGTACGGCTGCAAATGCAGGCTGGGCTACTGCCCTTGCCAAGGCAGAAGGGCTCAATGTAATATCACCTACCTGGTTTAGCGTAGCCGATACAGATGGTGAGCTTACTACCTTTGCATCAAAGGATTATGTCACTAAGCTTAAAGGAATAAATGTGGATGTATGGCCTTTAATCAGTGACTTTAATAAGGATGTTGACTATAACAGGCTGTTTATGAGTACCACTTCGAGAGGGAACTTAATCAAAAAAATATTATATTTTTGTTGAAGAATATGGTCTTGACGGCATAAACATAGATTTTGAGAATATAAAGGCTTCTTATGCAGGTGGTTACATACAGTTTTTGAGAGAGCTTTCCATAGAAATGAGAAGCAGACAGAAGGTGCTCTCTGTAGATAACTATATTCCGCTTGAGTTCAATGCCTTCTACAATATTAAGGAACAGGGTATAGTTGCGGACTATCTCTGTGTGATGGCTTATGATGAGCATTATTCGGGCTCTTCTGAGGCAGGCTCAGTCTCAAGCCTTAGCTGGGTGAAAAACAGCATCGAAAATACAGCTAAAAGTGCTCCTATGGAGAAGCTTATAGTCGGCTTGCCATTTTATACCAGACTTTGGAGGGAGGCACACACCGGGAAGCTTACAAGCAAGGCTTTAGCGATGGACGGAGGTTTAAGCCTTGTAAACAGCAACAAAGCAAAGAAAGAATGGGACAAGGAGACAGGGCAGTACTACTCGGAGTGGAAGGACGGAAAAGACAAGATGAGAATCTGGCTTGAAGAGGAGAAGTCACTTGCTGCAAAGCTCGAACTGGTGGAAAAGGACAAGGTTGCAGGAATTGCATTCTGGAAACTTGGTCTTGAAAGAAAAGAGGCTTGGGAGAGCGTAACAAACTGGCTTAGATAACTATTATTCAAACAAATGAGAAAATTACGGGGATATTTACAAGGGGCACAAATAAATTTAGTTATGATTATTCTTAGGGTGGTGGGGTTGTTTACAGCCTCACCATTTTTATGTGACAGGAAATTTCTCCGAAATTACCTGTCACATAAAAATCTCTCCGAGGGATGCACAGCTCGCGGCAGGGGAATTTGCCTTACGGCACCGCTCGCACGCGAAGTGTGTGCGAGCACACACTTTTTTATTGTATACCACAATTATAGTGTTTATCTATAAATAAGTAATTGATTTTAATTATCAATTTTGCTTGACAAATTATTGTCCTTAGGTTACAATATAAAACCGATGAAACAAATCAACATAATGTATTGAAAGGGGTTCTTTTATGAGTGGCAAAAACAAGATATCTGCATTACTTTCTGTAGTTTTGCTTGCACTTAGCCTTGTACTTGCATTTGGAGTGAAATATGTATTTCATTCCTGCCCTGTAAAGCATGGAAAAGGGGTGCAATGATTATGCCTTGTCACTGGGCTGAACAGGCTATATTTGCTACAGGAATAGCTCTTGCAGTTATGTCGGTATTGTTGTTTGTATTTAGGAAGGCAGGAGAGAGAGCGGCTTTGTCCACAGCTATGCTTCCTGTTACAATTATGGCTATGCTGTTTCCTCAGATTATCATCAAAATATGTATGATGCCTGATATGCACTGTAGAACAACAATGCGTCCTGCGGTTATAGCAGTTACGGCAGTTTTATTGGTGGTAGAGGTCATAAACATAGTGATTAACCTAAAAGAAGCTAAGAATGAGAAATAAGAGGTAAAAATGTCTGTTTTTAATAGTATTTCATATAAAAAAACATAGCAAGAAGACCGGGCAGGACTTTGATTTTAGTCCTGCTTTCTGCCTTGTTATGTTTTTCTGTTACAGGGGGTTCACTTGCAATCACAGGACTTAAAGAAGGACTGATATCGCTTAAGTCCAGACTTGGCGCTGATGTCATGGTAGTTCCTTATGAGGCCACAACCAAGACAAATTTTTCCAATATTATATTGCAGGGGAATCCCGGGTATTTCTACATGGATAGAAGTATCTTAGATAAGATTAAAGATATGGATGGCATAAAGGAGATATCAGAGCAGTATTTTCTCGCATCCGCAAAGGCTGGCTGCTGCTCGGCTAAGCTTCAGATTATAGGCTTTGATCCTGAGACTGACTTTACCATTAAGCCTTGGGTAAAAGAATCTTATCATGGGGAGCTTGGCGAATTTGAAATGCTTGTTGGTAACGACCTCAATGCATTTGCAGGAGACACCCTTACCTTTTACGGCAAGGTGTGTACAGTAAAGGGCAAGCTTAAAAAAACAGGCACCTACCTTGATACTGCCGTATATCTAAGCATTGATTCAGTTAAAAAACTACTTAAATCAGCGGAAGATACAGGCATGGTTACAAACGGCAACGGTGATCCTGACAAGCTTACCTCCTGCATCCTTATAAATGTGGCTGACGGACATACTCCTCTTGAGGTAATGAGTGAGATAAACGTAAAGACCAGAGGAGTTGAGGCTATTCAGACACAGGACATGATATCGGGAGTTTCAGGCCAGCTTGAATCCGCATCAAAGATAATAAGTGTACTTATAATTGCGATTTGGCTTCTCGCCATACTTATTCTAATGCTTGCCTTTACTATGATTGCCAATGAAAGAAAGAAGGAATTTGCTATACTTCGTGTGCTTGGTTCATCTAGGAAGATGGTTGCAGATATCATCCTTAAAGAGGCATTTATGGTGAACTTCATAGGGGAGCGTGATAGGGGCTGTTACAGCAATAGGAGCTGTTTTGCTGGTAGGAGGTGTAAGTCTTACGAGCTTTGACCTTCCGTTTCTGCTTCCCGGTGCAGACAGGGTAGCCCTGCTTGCAGTTATAACAATCACAGCTTCTGTAGCCGCAGGCTGTCTGGCATCATCACTTAGTGCACTTAAAACATCTAAGATAGATACTGCACTTATCCTAAGGGAGGGCAACTGATGAAACTTAGAGCAAATAAAATAAGTAAATGGTTTCTAAGAGACAGGGGAGGCTCAAATAAGTTTTTTGCCTTAGGTGAAAATGATTTTGAGCTAAATACAGGAGAACTGGTGGTACTTTATGGACAGTCAGGAAGTGGCAAGAGTACTCTGTTAAATGTATTATCAGGGCTTCTTACACCAAGTTCCGGTGCTGTAGTGGTTGGAGATACCGATCTTGGCAAGCTTGATGATGTAAGCCTGTCAAAGTTTAGGAATAAACACTTTGGTATAGTTCTTCAGGGACAGTCAGCCATAAACACGCTTACCGTACTTGAAAATGTCCTTCTTCCATTTAACTTATATGGCAATTTGGGCAAAGACAAGGTAGATAAAAAAGAGGTTGAAGCAAGGGCAATGGAACTCCTTAAGGAAACCGGAATAGATGAGCTTGCATCGGTTATGCCTACAGAGCTTTCAGGAGGAGAGCTTAGGAGGATGGCTATATCAAGAGCTCTTATCAATGAGCCTGAATTCATACTTGCTGACGAGCCGACCTCTGATTTAGATGAGGAAAATACAGAGACAGTACTTAAGATATTTAGAAGACTTGCAGATGGTGGGAAATCAGTCTTAATCATCACTCACGATAAGGAAGTATTTAAGTATGCAGATAAAATTTTTTTGAAATGAAAATGGGTATCATACTTGACAAAGATGAAAATTTGGGATAATTTATATGTGGTTAGTGAATTCTAATCAATGATACAACATGAATACATAACAGTTCGAACAAGCTTGCTTGGGAATTGTGATTCTGTATTGTAATGTTTTAAAAGTAATAAAGAGAGGCAGGTATTAATGTTTAACAAGAAAAGAAGAGTATTACTATCAAGATTTTTTATGGTCTTATTTGTATTTTTAGCAAGCTTTGGATTTACTTCCATAGCAAGGGCTGAGGATGCTTACTATCCTACCTGGAAGGAGTACCAAGCAAGCGGCGCACCGACAAAGACCTGGAATGATGTAGCTGATGCTATGGATAAGGTTTTTGAACATGCCAAAGAGGTATATAAGTCCGGAGATGCCAAAGAAGCCTATGATACTGTAAATCATAGGCTACTATGGCTACTACGAGACTACAGGCTTTGAGAGACTCACTCTTGGTAAGATATCAGGAGCCAGAAAGTCTGAGATTGAGCTTCAGTTTGCAGCCTGCAAGGCTGTGACCAAAAAATGGAGGTTCTACAGACGAATTTAACAAAAGAAGTAGACAAGCTTTAAGTCAATGATTCACAATGATGCGAATATTCTTGACGGTAAGAGTCCTACATCTTCAGCTAAGACAGATGCGAAGGCCGGAAGTGCAGATACTGCTACTATAAGACAGGTAGTTGAAGAGGTTCTCGCTGAGCAGTCAGGTGGAGGCAGAAGTGCAGCAGCGGCTACATTTATAGCCTGCTTCTCTATCATTCTTAGAGAAGGTTTTGAGGCTATACTGATAGTTGGTGCCATCATAGCTTACCTTGCCAAGGCAGCAGGAGATGATGCAGAAAGAAGAAAGAAACTGACAAGACCGGTATATATCGGTTCTTTGGTTGGTATAGGTGCAAGCTTCGTTCTTGCCTGGCTTTTAGAGGCACTTACGCTTGCAAATAGTGCTTCTCAGGAAATCATAGAAGGTGTTACAGCACTTACAGCTGTTGTGGTTTTGTATTATGTAAGTAACTGGATGTTGTCTAAGTCAGAAAGTGATGCTTGGACAAACTATATAAAGAGTAAGACAGAGACCAGCGCCAAGACAGGAAGCACCATGGCACTTGCATTTACTGCATTCCTTGCAGTATTTAGAGAGGGAGCTGAGGTTGTGCTTTTCTTCCAGCCTATGCTTAAGGATGAAAATATAAGCATGGTTTGGGCAGGACTTGTAGTTGGCTTTATTGCACTTATCTTTGTGTACTATGCAATCCATGCTTTCAGCTTAAGGATACCTTTAAGACCGTTCTTTACAGCAACAAGTATATTGATGTTTATAATGTCTATATCCTTCCTTGGAGCAGGTATAAAGGAGCTTATCGAGGGCGATGTACTGGTTATGACTTCACCGGATTGGCTGGCGGCCATCATTCCTTCAACTGAGATATTGGATGTACTGGGTATATATCCTATACTTGAAACCCTTATCCCACAGCTCATTCTTCTTGTGGTGACAGTAATTGTATATCTTCACTGGAGAAAGAAGAATCTTGCAATCCGTGCAGAAGCTGACAAGAAGCGTGCTGAAGAAGCTGCTAAGAAAGAGGCTCTTGCTAAGGAAGAAGAGGAAAAGAAGCTTAGAGAAATAATTAAGAGTGTGGTTAAGGAAGTATTACAGGAGAACTCTGCAAGTAAGGCCTAGAAATGCCTTAAAGGTAGTGTCCACAAAGTAATATAATTTGGCTTTGTTGTAAATGACAAAGCCGTGAGGGGTAATAGAGTTGATAAATGAGAGCCTTAGCTTTCATTATCATATATATTTATTTTTTCTTATAGGAGGAGAATATGAAAAAGAAATTATTATCACTTGCTCTTGCCGGAACATTTGCGGTAACAGCGGTAACAGGATGTGGTCAGAAGACAACAACTACTACAAGCAAGGCTTCAAGTGCGGCTGCAAGCAAAGCTAGTGGTGAGAGTGTACCTGCAAGCAAGGTATCAAACATTGTTGCTGACAATAAATCAAGTGCAGGAAGTGCAACAGCGCCTGGAGATGCAGCAGGATTTACTGAGATACCAATCTTTGAAGATGAGAAGGTAGAGTTTATCAATGTATCTGCAGTATACTTCCAGCCTGTACCTATGGCTCCCGGTCAGGAGACAATTGACAAGGAGAATGAGATTCACCTTGAGGCAGACGTTTCAGCTCTTGAGAACAAGCTTGGCTATGGTACCGGTGACTGGGTTCCATACCTTACTATTGATTATTTAGTATCAGATAAGGATGGCAAGGAAGTAGCTAAGGGAACATTTATGCCTATGAGTGCATCTGATGGTCCTCACTACGGTGCAAATATTAAGATGGGTGAGTCAGGCTCATATAAGCTCAAATTCACAATTCATAACCCTGCTGAAAAACGGATACTTAATCCACAGCGATGCTGAGACCGGTCCTGGAGCAGTTCTTGAAGACTACTTTAAGAATGGCAATCTTACAGTTGAGAAAGACTGGGATTACGTAAAACAGAGCTGGTAATCAAAAACTAATTTCATTTCATTGACAATTCGCTGCATTGGGCATTTCAACCCGATGCAGCTATTGTAATGTATGATATACCATATTGTACTAACTTCGTATAATCTACATCTGTATATAGCATGGCATGAGAGCCTTGTGTTTTGCTATATACAGATGTCTAACTAAAGTTTGGATTATAGATAAGGAGAAAGACGTGCTTAAATATTTTGTATTGTCTACAGAACAGTTGCTGCCTATGATGCTGCTTGTGGGGCTTTTTGCTTTCAGGTATCAGATTTGTAGGTGGAGAGAATTACAAGAGATTTCAGTGGGCTGCAGTCATAGTAGGACTTATAAGTGCCATAGTTATGACGGTATTTAAAACCACAACCAACAAGATAGATACAGGTATGTGGAATGTGAGAATATATACTATCAATCTTGCTGCCTTCATCCTATTCGTGCTTGTAAGCCTGATTCTCAGGAAACAGACTAAGGTAAGGAGCATACTTTTGTCAGTGATGTTATCTCTTATGGCAGTCTCCATCTTTATTATATTTCCTGCCTCCGTTTTTTGAAAATCCTCATGCGATATTATTTGCGGAGCAAAGCGTACTTTCAGCCAACTTTTTATACAGCATGGTAGGTATGTGTTTTGGGTTCATTCTTAGTTTTGTTGCGGGGCTTGCTGTGTATAAGGGCAATGTGAGGCTTAGTCCAAAGCTTGGCTTTGCAGTCATTTTCATCACAGTTATTATCAACCTGGTAAATGAACTTGGCGATGCCTTTGGTGTATTCCTTGCAAAGAGGATAATCAAGACCAATCACACAATATTTACCTTTGCGGTATTTACTTCAAATAATAAGATTATGTTTACCTTAGCCATTGTTTTGGTATGCTTAGTCATTCCTGTGGTGCTCTTTGCAAGGAGCCGCCATGTAAATGAGCCTTATGATAACAATGCAGAGCATAGAAAAATCAAGGCAAAATGGAGAAATATCAAACGTTGGAGTACGACAGCTGTAGTATGTGCGGTATTTTCCTTTGTTACCCTCACAGCACTGAGAGTTTATGCCAATCAGGAGATTGAGATATCTCCTATAGAGGAAGCTAAGGTAACAGATGATAGTGTAATTGTTACCTTTGAGCAGGTAGCAGACGGGCATCTTCACAGATTTGGCTACACTACTAAAAATGGTAAAACAGTTAGATTCATAGTGATCAAAAAGCCTAACTCAAGTGCTTACGGTATAGGTCTTGATGCCTGTGATATATGTGGAGAGACCGGATATTATGAGAGAGAAGGACAGGTAGTCTGCAACCTCTGCAATGTAGTTATGAACATCAATACTATAGGCTTTAAGGGTGGCTGTAACCCTATAGTTATAGACTATAAGATTCATGATGGCAACATCATTGTTCCTATAGCTGAACTTGAGAAACACGAGGATATTTTTAAGTAAGGGAGATAAATATGTTTTTTAGAATGGTAAAAGGGACTCTTATCCGCCAGTGGAAAAAAATGATTCTTATTGCCTTTACTATCGGACTTGGAGCGTCTCTTGCGACTGCTATGCTTTGCGTAGTATTAGATGTAGGTGATAAGGTAAATAAAGAGCTTAAGACTTTCGGTGCCAACATTACTGTTATGCCTAAGAGACAGAGCGTGGTAAGCGACCTCTATGATGTAAGCGGTGGGAAGTCAGGTAACGCCTACCTTAAGGAAGATGAACTAGGTAAGATTAAGACCATATTTTGGGCATTCAACATAGTTGACTACACTCCTTTTGTAAAGAGCGGTGCAAAGCTTCCGGATGGATCAGATGTACTTGTAGTGGGAAGCTGGTTCAATCACCATATGGATTTGCCTACAGGAGAACAGCTTGACGCCGGTATCGCAAGTCTTAGAAGCTGGTGGGAGATAACAGATGGAAAGTGGATAGACGAGCAGACCAACCCTGATGAAAATGCCTGCATGATAGGCGATAACCTTGCAGGAAACTGAAGCTTAAGTCAGGTGACAAGATAAAGGTTAAGGGAAGTAAGGAAGAGAGAGAATTAAACATAGTTGGTGTATTTTCATCAGGTGGAGATGAGGATGACCGCATATTTACAGGACTTAAAGCTGCTCAGTCTCTTAATGGGCTTGAAGGAAAGATTGACACCATAGAAGTAAGTGCTCTGACCACTCCTGACAATGAGCTTGCAGTTAAGGCAGCTAAAGATCCTCAGTCTCTGACTGTAGCCCAGTATGAAATCTGGTATTGTACAGCCTATGTAAGTTCAATCTGCTATCAGATTCAGGAGGTTATAACTGACTCTGTGGCGACACCTGTAAGGCAGGTAGCTGATTCAGAGGGAGCCATCCTTGATAAGACGCAGCTTTTGATGCTTCTTATAACAATCTTAAGCCTCATTGGCTCTGCCCTTGGTATATGTAACCTCGTTACTGCTTCAGTTATGGAAAGGAGCAGTGAGATTGGACTTATGAAAGCGATAGGAGCTCATAACTCTGCCATCACAGGGCTTGTATTAACAGAGATTATAATTACAGCCATCATAGGCGGTACGGTAGGCTTTGCCTGTGGTATAGGCTTTGCACAGATTATAGGTAAGACGGTATTTGGTTCACTTATTACACTTAGACCTATGGTGATACCTATAGTTGGAATTCTTGTAATTATAGTTACTCTTATCGGAAGCATACCTGCCATAAGAATGCTTCTTAAACTTGAGCCTGAGGCAGTGTTACACGGGAGATAATGATGAAAAATAGAAGAATGTTTTTAAGAATGATTACTGCCTCTCTTATGAGGCGAAAGTCCAGAATGTTAATTGCTCTCTTAGCCATAGCCATAGGTGCAGCCATTCTTTCAGGACTTGTAACCATTTACTATGATGTGCCCCGCCAGATGGGGGCTGAGTTTCGTAACTACGGTGCAAATATGATACTAACACCGACAGGGAGCAGATTCACCTATGATGAGCTAAAGAAGGCTACAGACCTTATAAAAGCCAATGAACTGGTAGGTGCTACACCATTTCGCTACGAGACGGTAAGAATGCATGAACAGCCTATACTGGCTGCGGGAACCAATATGGAGGATGTAAAGAAAACAAGTCCTTATTGGCTCGTGGAAGGCGAATGGCCTAAACAAAGCAGCGAACTTTTGCTTGGTAAAAATATCTCAGAGAGCCTTGAACTGAAGGTGGGAGACAGTGTTACAGTGAGCTTTACTCCTGAAAATGTAGCCGCTGATCAGGCGGATAATACACTTGATGTTAAGGTAACAGGAATTCTTAGTACAGGTGGAAGCGAAGAGGACTATGTGTATATGTCGATGACTGACCTGGAAAGCCTTGCCGGGGCTAAGGGCAATATTGATTTAGCGGAAGTCAGTATCTCAACCTCAGGAGAAGGACTTAACAAGTATGTTTCAGAGATAAATAGCAAGGTAGATGCTCTTAGTGCAAGCCTTGTAAAAAGGGTGACAGCTTCTGAAACCACTGTACTTTCAAAGCTTCAGGCTCTTGTATTTCTTGTAACAGCCATAGTGCTTGCACTTACCATGATCTGTGTTGCGACTACTATGACGGCTGTAGTAACAGAGAGAAGAAAAGAGATTGGACTTAGAAAGGCCATAGGAGCTTCTGATTCGAGCATAATCAAGGAATTTATGGGAGAGGGAATCATGCTTGGAGGTCTTGGCGGAGTGGTTGGCTCTATAATCGGCTTTGCCTTCGCACAGACAGTCAGTGTGAATGTATTTGGCAGTTCGATATCTTTCAGGCCTCTGTTGGTGCCTATAACCATAATCGTGTCGATTGCAGTTACAGGTATTGCCTGCCTCATTCCGATAAGGACAACAACCAAAATAGATCCTGCATTAGTGTTAAAAGGAGAATAAAAAATGAGCTTGTTAGAGTTGAAAGATGTATATAAAATATATGGTGAACTCCATGCCCTCGACAATGTAAACTTCAAGGTTGAAAAAGGGCGAATGGGTGTCCATTATGGGGCCTTCAGGCTCAGGTAAGAGTACGATGATGAATATAATTGGCTGTATGGATAAGCCAAGCAAGGGCTCAGTCCTCTTAGATGGAGTAGACATAGCAAAAGAAAGTGCAAAGAATCTTACCAACATCCGTAGAGACAAGATAGGCCTTATTTTCCAGCAGTTCCATCTTGTAAACTATCTTACGGCCCTTGAAAATGTAATGCTTGCACAGTATTATCACAGCATTACAGATGAAAAAAAGAGGCTATGGAAGCCCTTGACAGGGTAGGACTTGCAGACAGGGCGAAGCACCTTCCAAGCCAGCTTTCAGGTGGAGAACAGCAGAGAGTATGTGTGGCAAGAGCCCTTATCAACCAGCCTGAAATTATCCTTGCAGATGAGCCTACAGGTAACCTTGATGATGCGAATGAAGAGGTGGTAGTTGAGCTCTTTAGAAAGCTTCACGGCGAAGGTACAACTCTCATCGTGGTTACTCACGATATAGAGGTGGCTGAGGTTGCACAGAGGATGATAGTGCTTCGTAATGGCAAGATATCAAAGGAAAGCGTAAACAGTAACTTTACAGGACATATAAGGTTTCATGAGTAATAAATGACTAAGTTACGTCTACGCTTATAAATGTCCGGACTCGCTACGGTTTTTCTGTAAGTCAAATTCACCTATAATTTTAACTTGACGAAAAACCTAACGCGCTCGCTTTTTGGCGGTGACTCGCACTTTGCGAGTTGCGAAGCAGCGAAGCAAGGCGCGTTAGTTCTGCATATATAATAGCTGTCCGCAACCTACGAGTGCGAAGCCGAAGTCAGAGCGGAAGCAGCGAACTATGCGGCATTATCAGCTACGGCTATATTATTGAAAATCATAATGTAATAATTATATACATAATAGCCGTATATGGTTGACTTTATAAGCACGAAGTCAGAGCGTAAACAGCGTACAATGAAGCATTATTAATTACAGCTGTTAATTATGACTTTGGCAAATAAGAGTATAGGAGGGAGTAAAATGATGAAAAAGTATATGAGAATTGTGAGCTTTGCAGCCATAATGGCTGTACTTACTGCCTGTGGCGGCAGTGTGAAGCTCGCTGACGGAAGTTATGAGGGTACCAGCTCAGTCTATACCAATCCTGATGGCTCAGATGCAGGAAACGGTTACGGTGTGGTTAAGCTTACAGTGAAGGACAATGCGATTACTGAGTGCAGCTTTACGACCTACGAGCCTGATGGCAAGGAGAAGGATGCTGAATACGGCAAGAAGCAGGGAAGCGTAGCAAACAGAGATTTTTACAACAAGGCACAGAAGGCTGTTAAAGCCTGCGATGAGTATGCAAAGCTCCTTGTACAGAGCGGCAATCCGGATGATATTGATGCAATTTCAGGTGCAACCATTAACCATGACCAGTTTGTTGAGGCAGCAAAGATTGCTCTTGACTCAGCAAAAGCGAAATAATGATGAGAATAATTAAAATATTAAAGCATCTTCTTATAGTGACAGGTGCGTTGTTTTTAATAGTAGGAGTCCCTTTAATGATGACAGATTATTGGAGGGGGCTCCTATCTTCTAATGAGGCTGATGCTGTCTCAAGCCCTTCAGTTGTGATAGATAAACCCTCTGGAAATTATATAGTGCTTATCAATACGGAGCTTCATAAGGATACAGAGAAGCTAAACCAGTGGATAGATTTTTTTAATGGGAAGGAAACAGACATTATCTTTGAAGATATAGCCTGTAGCGTAGCTGAGAGCGATGTTATGGGAATAGAAATGGCAGAGAGCTTCCGCTCAAAGCTTCCGAGAATCAGATGAAGATAAAAAAAGAAGAAGCCATTTTGGTTGTTTCAAGAGCTGAAGAAGGAAGGTTCGATGTTTTGCTGATGTCGAAAGAGTTTGCAAGCTCATATAAGCTTAAAGAGAAAAACAGAGCTTATATCGAAGCTATTAATCTAAGCGAGGAGAAGAAGTCTGAATGAGAAAGTGGAATGCTATTATCAGCTTTATTTTAATAATATTATTTTTAATTCATGCTATAGCAGGCTCATTTCAGCTTATGAAGATAATACCCGGTGGCAATTCTATGATGAAAACCATCTCCTGCATTTTAATGCTGTTTTTAATGGCCCATATAGTGATAGGAATAAAAGCTTACAATTGACTCTGTTAAAACCGGAAAAAGAAGTGGAAAAATTCTACCTAAGGGAAAAATGCAGTATTTTTGGACAAGAAGGATATCAGGCTTTGCCATGATTCTCCTTATTATCTGCCATGTAATCCTGTTTTCAAACAAGGGAGATGTATTCAGACTGAAAAATTTTAATGAAGTTCAACTCGTCTTCTCTATTCTTTTAGTGCTCACTCTCTTGGTACATATATTATCCAATATAAGACCTTTGCTTATAGGCTTTGGTATAGGGGGCTTTAGGGCTTATGTCAAGGACATCATCTTGTGCTTGCTGTGATTCTTTTCATATCAACTATTGCTTTTGTTATTTATTTCCTTAGGTGGAATATAATGTGGAGGTACTAAAGGTGGTAAATATAATAGGTGCGGGACTTGCAGGGCTCTCAGCTGCCACTACCCTTGCGGGGAAAGGCATAGGCTGTAACCTCATTTCCAATTTTCCTTCTGAGAGGGCTCAGTCAGTTATGGCAGAGGGTGGCATAAACGGAGCCTTAGATACTATGGGTGAGGAAGACAATGTAGAGAATCATTTTACAGATACAATGAGGGCCGGATGCGAGATAGCTGATGAGGCTTCTGTTCGTGGCCTGACTAAAGCTGCACCGGAGATAATAAGGTATCTTGGACGTGTAGGAGTGCCTTTTAACTTGAAAGACAATCTCATACAGCAGAGAAATTTTGGCGGTCAGAAGAAGAAGAGAACAGCCTATGCAAAGAGCAGTACAGGCAAGGTTATAATGACAGCCCTTATAGATGAAGCAAGAAAGTATGAGTCTTACGGACTTATAAAAAGGTATAGCCATCACGGGTTTTTACGGCTTAGACTTGAAAATGAAAGTAAGGTCTGTAAAGGAGTAGAGATAAGGGATAATTACACCGGTAAATCTTATTATTTAGAAGGTATTGTAATACTTGCCTCTGGCGGACCGGCGGGTATCTTTGCGGGAGTTACTACAGGTACAACTGCCAATACAGGGGATGTGACAGCCAAGGTATTTGCGCAAGGAGTGAGGCTTAGCAACCTTGAAATGATACAGTATCATCCTACAACTGTAGAAATTGCAGACAAGGTCTGTCTGGTATCCGAGGCTGCAAGGGAGAGGGAGGAAGGCTCTTCATCTACAAGGATGATAAAAAATACTACTTTATGGAGGAAAAATATCCTGAGTTTAAGAACCTTATGCCAAGGGATGTGGTTTCAAGGGAAATGTACTTTGTAAGCAGGGATAATGGAGGAGCTCAGGTCTATCTTGATATGACTGAACTTCCTAAGGAGGTCTGGAAAGAAAGGCTTCCTGATTTGAGGGAAGAAATCATCCACTATCTGGGTATTGATCCTAAAAAAATGAACCTATTCCTGTAAGACCCGGTATCCACTATTTTATGGGCGGAATAGATGTGGACATAGATCATAAGACAAATGTAGAAAACCTCTTTGCTGCAGGAGAAGCCTGTTCGGCCTATCATGGGGCAAACAGACTTGGAGGCAATTCACTTCTTGGAGCAATCTATGGTGGTAGAAAGGCTGCAGAAAGCGCAGCTAAGACGGTGGTAGGTTTAGACAGCTTATCTAATACTACAGAAGGAGTAACTAGGGCTATAGAAAAGCCGTTATACACTACAAAAGTAGTAACAAATCAGGTAGAAAAGAATAGAATTCCTCTTGAAATAGAGGCTTATAATGAAGAGTATGAAGATGCTCGTGAGAGTTTTATAATTGAGGTGAGGGATATTTTACTCTCGTCTCTTGGGATAGTAAGAAATGAAACCCTGTTAAATGAGGGGATTGCTGCTCTTGACAAGTTGGCACTTAGACAGTTAAATGAGAGAGAAAAGGAGAGGCTCACCCTTGCCAAAGCACTTATACTTAGTGCGCTTTGTAGAAAAGAAAGCAGGGGAGCAAACTACAGGGAAGATTATCCTGATAGAAATGATAAATTTAAGGGCTTAACTAAGGCCCACTTAAATGAGGGAAATATAAACATAGAGATATGGAGAGCAGATGGAAGTAGTAATTGAGATAAAAAGGCAGGAAGATGCTAAGAGCAGTCCTTATTTTCAAAGTATTAGGCTCAGTCCGGAAAAGGAAAATCTTACAGTGGCAAGCCTGCTTCGTGCGATAAATGCAAGTCCTGATATAAGAGATGTGGAGGGGAAGGAGATTCCCCGTATAAGCTGGGAGTGTAGCTGTCTTCAGAAGAAATGCGGAGCCTGTGCCATGCTTATAAATGGAAAACCAAGGCTTGCCTGTGATACATTTTTAAGGGATAATATGAAGGCGGGCAAGCTTGTCCTAGCGCCACTTAGCAAGTTTCCTGTAATAAAAGATTTGATTGTGGACAGAAGTATAATATATAATAATCTTAAGGATATAAATAACTATCTTGAAGAAGAAGCTCATCTTACAGATAAAAATACTGATACTGCCTATGAGGCTTCAAGGTGCCTGATGTGTGGCTGCTGTCTGGAAGTCTGTCCAAACTTTTATGTGGGTGGAGATTTTTATGGTGCGGCATCCTTTGTACCTGCCACAAGGCTGATAACTGCCACTGGGGCAGGAGGAGCAGAGGAATTAAAAAGAGAGTACAGGGAGCATATTTATAAGGGCTGTGGCAAGTCTCTTGCCTGTAAGGATATATGTCCTGCGGGGATAGATATGGATAAGATGCTTAGTAAGTCAAATGCGGCAGCAGTTTGGAGGAGGCATTATGAATAGTATTGTATGCTTAGATATGGAAGGGGTACTTATTCCCGAGATATGGATAGAGTTTGCAAAAGAGACCGGGATAAAAGAGCTTAGGCTTACTACCAAGGATGAACCTGATTATGATAAGCTTATGAAAATGCGTCTTAGGCTCCTTAAGGAGAATAATTACGGAATAAAAGAAATACAAAAGGTGGCAGATACGGTTGAGCCTTATGAGGGAGCAAGAGAATTCTTAGACGAGCTTAGAAGCTTTACTCAGGTGATTGTTATAAGTGATACCTATAGGGAGTTTGTTCTTCCTGTGATGAAGAAGCTTGGCTATCCAACTCTTTTTTGTCACGAGTTAGAGATAGCTGATAACTGCGAAATAACGGACTACAAGCTTAGAAAAAACGGAACTAAGCTAGAGACAGTAAAGGCCTTACAGAGCATAGGCTTTGAGACCATAGCGGCGGGAGATAGTTACAATGACCTCGGTATGATAAGAGCGAGCAAAGCAGGGTTTTTATTTAGAAGCCCTGAGAGAATAAAAAAATGAAAAACAAGGATGTGAAGACCATAGAAACATACGAGGAATTACTCTCTGAAATCAGAAAAGCTATAAGTGCAGTAAGGTAGCTAAAAAAATAAAGGTGGATTGCAAAAGTAACTTCCACACGTAAGTTTTAATTTTTCTATTATAGATACGGTATGGAAGTTACTTTTTATAAATTTTACATAAATTAAGAGCTAGATGTATACGTTATCTGAAAAAAATGCTATAATTGGCCTTACAGGAAGAACGTGACCTATTTTTTTTCATAGCAAACAGGAGTCGAGTTTACTTTCCAAAACCAGGAAAAAAAGTAAAAATCCATACTAATGTGGAATTTACTTTTTCAAATAACACTAAAAATAATACAAGTGCAAACAGCGATTGTTAAACAAACGATTAATGAGTATAATCCTATTTCGCGTACTATTAAATCATATCTTCGATATTCTTTGACGATTTCTACAAAAATAAAGCAAATTGAAATTGATTTAAGATTAAAAAAATATGTTACATTACAATTAAAGACATAATAAGGAGTGCATCAAATAATTTATCATTAAACTAAGAATGACAATATGAGATAAGTGAAAATAAAGAATGTTAACAATGGGGCTTTAAGGTTATTGAAAGGGTAATGAGGAATGAAGTTATAAAGAGTGCAAGCAAGTATCCATCTATATGTTTAGGTATATTGCATCAGCCTAAACGTCCTATAAACCAAAAGAAAAAATGATTGGAGGCAGGTTATGAAAAGACTTAATCCACAGAGGTATAAGAATGGAGATACTTAACGAATTTTTAGTTCTGCTATCTTATATGTAGAAGAGCATAAAACATATTAAAGGATCTAAATGAACTCTCGGAATCTTGAGTAGTTCATGCAAACCAAACTCTAGCAAATACCTTGAAAAGTAAGTATTTTCTGAACAAGGAAAAATAAGTGAGAGAAACAAACATAGCTTTCACTATGTTTCAAAAAGAGAGGTAACAAAATAAAATCGCCTCCAATCGAAAAAAATATGTCTTATAAATAAGGGCGCGTAGCGCCGCATTTTTCGATGAATTTGTTAAGTGTTTTTGGCAAAAAAAGTGGGGGATTTTAATAAAAAAGGAATCTGAAAGCCTTATATTTACTGGCTTGAGATTCCGAGAGATTATTCCAATTTATAGGAGGAAAAAGGAGTATGAAAACTAAGAGTGTAGTTAAAAGATTGTTTGCTGTTTTATTAAGTGTGACCGTCACAGCTGGATTATTCTCTACTATGGCATATGCGGATACAGCTTTAATAGAGGAATCGGAAGAAAAATGGAATGAATATAAGAAAGGATTAACTGTTGAGTCAGAGCTTAAAAGTAATAGTGAAGAGGCTCTTGACGTTTCAAGTTTGGATGGGAAGCTGTCAAATGAATACATTGAATGTGTAGTTAAGAGTTACAACGGACGTTTTACAATAGGAACAACCGGTGGAAATCCTTTTGTAAATTCAGATGATAATAAAAAGCTGACTTATGGACATCCCGGTTCTGACACATCATATACTACCATATTTACAGATGGTAGCCTAATATATATATGGTAAGAGTGGCTTTGTAACGGCACCTCATATATCAGGCAAGTCTAATATTTCAGTTGCCAGATATGGAGATATAGAAGTCAAACAGATACTTAGCATTGTAAAGAATACTGCAACAGGGAGAGAAGATGTTATTGAAATAAAATATGCAGTCAAAAACAATTCAAATATCGTCAAGCAGGTTGGTGTAAGGGTAATGTTAGACACAATGCTTGGTTCCAATGATGCAGCACCTTTCAGGATACCTAAGGTAGGTGAGGTTACTACAGAAAGAGAATTTACGGGCAATGATATTCCGAGGTATTTTCAAGCCTTTGATAGTCTAAGCTCCCCAAACGTTGTATCATACGGCAGTTTTTTGTCAGGGAGCATAAGACCTGATAAAGTACAGTTTGTAAATTGGGGCAGAATTAGCGGTAAGCAATGGGATTATAAGATAGCAGCAGGACAGAGCAATGGAGACAGTGCTGTCAGCGTAATTTGGGACAGGAAGATTCCTGCCGGCAAGGAAGAGACTTATATTACCAGATATGGATTGAGTGAACTGGTGCAGGATTTAAGGCCACCTTTAGAAACTACCTTGTCAGGAGATTCAGAGGTAAGCATTGATAATGAAAAAATGGAATATGCACCTTATCCGCTTACTATAGATATCCAAAATATTGGGAAGGCAGATGCTAAGAATGTTACAGTAAACATAGAACTTCCTAATGAATTAAAAGCCACAGGAAATGAAAGTTTACAGGTTAAATTACCTGAAATTAAGGTCGGGCAGACAGTAAAGGCATACAGACAGTTTAGGGTCGAAGCAAATTTATCTGAAGAAAAAACTGTAGGCATTAAGGTTACAGTTGATGCTGATAATGCAGCTAAGAAGACATTATTTAAGAATATAAAAATTCCTAAACTTCCTAGAAATGCTATAATAGTTTTGCCGGGGAATTGCAGCTTCAAGATTGCATAAAAAAATGCCAATAATAAGACTGGGGATATGTTGTGGGAGCCTAATAGGAAAAAAATTACAAACTTAATATTCCATATCTGGCTTGTGATGAAAATGGTAATTCAATTAACAAAGTGATTCCAGAATATTCAGAAATTGATCAAAATGGAAATAGAATAGTAGAAAAAATAAGTCATGATAAGCAGCAGTATGGGGCACAGGGATACATATGGAAACTTGGTGAACTCGTTATATAATAAATTTGGCAGACAATATGATATTTATTTTTACTCTTATGATTGGAGAAAAAAAGTAATGCTGAAAAATGCTGAACACTTGGAAAGCTTCATAAATGAAAAGGGATATAATAAAGTAAATTTTGTTGCCCACAGTATGGGTGGATTGCTTGCTTCTGAATATTTAAGAAGAAGTAGGGAAAAATGTAAATAAAGTAGATAAATTGATAACTTTAGGAACACCATATTTAGGTGCCCCTAAATCATTATTTACACTTGAAACAGGAAGTTTTTTTAAGTAATTGGCAAGATTATTTTGTCAAAGAATACTTTAAAAGCTGTAGTTAATAATTTTTTTCAGTATATGAATTATTACCAACAGAAAAAAATTTTTTTGAACTAGGCGGAACTAAATACATTAAAAAAACCGATATAGATATGGCTTCTATCAAAGCCGGCTTAGCGGGAAAAAAACAAGATAAGTAAACTAAATTATAATGAAACTTATAATTTAATATCTACTAGAAACTGGGCTAGAAATAGTGTTGATATATTAAAAGCCAATGTTATCTAATGCAGAAAAAAATTTCATAAGGGTATTTTTGGTAATAAACATATAATTAGTTCCGTTGATTTTTTTATGCAGTAATTGGGCATAATAAGAATACTTTGATGGAGATCGAGGAATATTATACTAATGGCAAATATAAATTTGCTAGTAATCTTGTTACTTCCAATATGGGTGATGGTACAGTACCTGTAATAAGTGCCACCATTGGGAATACAATCGATAAAGACAGAGATTTTTTTATCAATGAAGAACATGCTAAACTTGCAGGAAATCAGGATGTAATAGACTTTGTAAGTAATATACTAAATGGTACAACAGCTCATTCTAAAAAAATATTTTTAGATGATTTGCCAAAAAGCTATAAATGCAACACGCTGGCTTGAACCTGCACAGAAATATATCAAATTAAGAGTTGCCTGCCCTGTAAATTTATCCATGACAGATTCAGATGGGAATGTATGGGCAGAAGTTACTAATGAAACTACTTATAACAAAGATTATGAAAAAGGTGATTTCTATAGCTTAGGAAAAGATAATGACATAAAAATTGCATATTTAAATCAACAGAATAACAATGTACTGCTTACAGGTACAGATAACGGAGTTATGGAGTATACTGCCTCCATATTTGACTCAGGTTATGAAATTAAAAGAGTAGTCTTTAGGAATGTACCGATAACCAAAACAACTAAGATATATACCGATACTGACTTTAATGGCGGACTAAATCTTAAGTTAGATGAAGATTCAGACGGAAATATTGACAGAATAATTAAGCCTAGTAACATATATGAAGGTAAGGACTTAGAGGAAGAGCTTGATTATGATTCAAGTTATTTTAGTAATTATGGTCTGGTTTCAAAAAAACAGACTGTTATCAACCAATCTTGCTTCAAAAAACCTGACTGTTGATACCAATATATCATCAGGTGGTTTGCTAAGTGTATTAAGCAGTAATTTTAATGCAAATGGTATATTTAATGCAAAGACATATCTTAAAAATGTAATAAAAACAGAAAAACAGATAATATAAATTTAGAGGAGAATCTTGAAGACAGACTGTCAGAATATATAAAAAGCATATCTTCCGGTTACAGAGTTTAAGGATATAAAAAAATCGTACAGTGATTGGCAATACCTGCTATGTTAAGCATAAAAAAACTTTGTGTTTGATAAGTCGTTAAATGTGAGAAAACATCTGAGATATAACACAAAAGAATTTATCGCTAAAAAGCCTGTAATACTGACTTCAGAAAAAGGAGATATAAGCATAATAGCAAATAAAAAAATTTGACTTTAACGGTATAATATATGCTCCAAATGGCACAGTTACAATAACAGGTTATGATGTTAAATTCAACGGCATAATAATAGCTAATAAAAATATTTATAACAGGAACCAATACTGAAATTACTAATACCGTTGATTTAAGTAAGTTGGAGGGAGGTAAAGTATGAAATTTATAACTAAGATAGGTATGAATGTTGGAGCTTGCTACCTTTTGATGATATTGTGTGCAGGTATAACAAGAGAACTTTTTAGTTAGTGGAATGTTTGGTGTTTTCTTATATGCTATTTTAAATTTTGTTTTGCTATATATAGTTAATTTGTTTTTTTATAAAAATAGCATTTTTGAAGTTATCAACTGATAAAAAAATTTATGGAGCATTACATTAGGTGTTTTTAATTTTTAGGTTTATATTTTTTTGGTGCAAGGTAATATTTTCGGATTATTTTTTTATCATAATGGCATTGTAGCCAGTGTTATTGAAAAGGATATTGATAATCTTTTTGGCGGTTGACTGCTTTAATAATGTTTATATTAAGTATACCGTTAAACATTATACTTAGAAAAATATAAGGTCAAATTTTTTTACAATATTGAAAGTAAGAAGTGTTTAGAAGCTAGAATCTACCTATGAAATGTACTTAGGGGAATGGCAAAGCTGCTGTTCCCTTTAAGTAAAGAAAGAGATGAAAGCAAAACTTTGTTTGATAATTTTTGATTTATGGTATAATCGGCTGTAATAGTTAAAATGACAAGTTATGATGTTAAATTTGGCGAATAATAATAGCCAATAAAAATATTTATAACAGGAACCAATACTGAAATTACTAATACCGTTGATTTAAGTATGCTGGAGGAGTGAGTATGAGATTTGTAATAAGAATAGGATTAAATGCTATAGCAGGTTATTCTTTATTCATGCTGTGCCTTTTTATAATGGGAGAAATTGCAGTTGAGGGTATACTAGGCGAAACATTAGATGCTGCCTGCACACTTTTTTGTTGTTATATTTCGTTAATATGATTTTTTTAATAAATTTATATTTTTTTCAATTATCAAGCAGAAAAAAATTTATGGAGTATTACATTGGGTATTTTAGTTTTGGGATTATATTTCTATATAGAATATTATTTCCTAATTATTCTAATGTTAGTGGTATTGTTGCTAGAATTGCCCTGAATATTGCTTATAATATTTTTTTGCAACAAACTGTTTGATAATGTTTGGGCTTAGCATACTTTTAAACATTATCCTTAAAAAGATTTAAAGTATAAGTTTAGAGGTATTAAAGGAATAAAGCGCAAACCTAAACTGTAAAAAGACACTTGGGGAATGGCAAAGCTTGCTGTTCCCTTTTTAAAGTAAAGAAATGAAAGCAAAATTTTGTTTAATTATATTTGATTTATATAAAAATCGGATGTAATAGTTAAAATGAAAAGTTATGATGTTAAATTTGGCGGATAATAATAGCTAATAAAAATATTTATAACTGGTACTAATACAGAAATTACAGATATTGTTGACTTGAGTAATCTGGAGAGATATGTATGAGATTTGTAGCAAGGACAGTAATTAATGCAATAATTTGAATGTCAAGGAATTATAAGTTGTAAAATAAAGTGTCCACTTAAAAAGAAAATAAAAAAAGCATCGAGTTACCATATATGTTATAATTGGATTTGCGAAAAAAACAAAAAAACGAAAAAGTAACCGATGCAAGCTTGTTATAACAGAGAAAGAAAAAAAGTAAACACTTAACACTAGTAGAAAGATGTATTATAGAAGCTAACTTAAAAGAAAAGAGACACATAAAGAGATAGCTGAGAGAATAGGAGTTTCTACAAAAGACCATACAGAGAGAAGATAAAAGAGGTACGGTGGAACTGCTGAAATCCGATTTAACAGTCAGAAAAGAGTATGTGGCGGAGTTTGCCCATCAGAAGTATAGAGATAAACAGAAGGCAAAGGAAGGTAGCTAAAAATAAACCTTCGTTAACTACTTGACAAAACTAATTGTATGCAATATAATCATACGATAATAAATAGCTTATGTTTACATAATTCACTTATTATGTTGCTTGTTTAGTGAAGGGTGAGAGATATGGAAATTTATGATTTTAAGGTAAGGCTGCTAAACGGTCAGGAAAAATCACTTGAAGAATACAGAGGTAAGGTGATACTTATAGTAAATACAGCAAGTAAATGTGGCTTTACTCCACAGCTTACGGCTTTAGCCAAACTCTATGAAAAGTATTCTGACAAGGGATTTGTGATACTTGGTTTCCCTTGCAACCAGTTTGGGAATCAGGACCCTGACGGTGAGGCACGTAGTGCCTGTCTCATTAACTATGGAGTAAATTTTCCGATGTTCGAGAGAATAGATGTGAACGGAGCCAATGCCCACCCGCTGTTTAACTTTCTTAAAGAACAGGCTTGTGGGATATTTGGTAACAATATCAAATGGAATTTCACAAAGTTTTTGATTGACAGAAATGGTAAGGTGGTAAAGCGCTTTGCCCCTGTGACTAAGCCTATGTCTATGGAAGAAGATATAACTAAACTATTGTAGTTATTAGAAAATGAGGTAGAATGAGCAGATATGACATTGCGATAGTAGGAACAGGTCCGGGAGGACTTGAAGCCGCTATTACAGCTAAATTAAGAAATAAAGACATCATCTTGTTTGGTAATAAAGAACTAAGCCACAAGATAACAAAAGCAGTTGAAATAAGGAACTATCTCGGTTTGCCTGACACAACAGGTGAGAAGCTTGCAAAAGCATATAATGACCACCTGGATGCCATGGAGATAAAGATAAATGAGACAAGAATCAATGCGGTATATGCGATGGGAGATTATTTTTGTGCTCCAGTCTGCAGATCAGATGTTTGAATCGAAGTCGGTGATTATCTCTACAGGAGTAGTAGCGGGAAAGTCTTTTTCCGGGAGAAGATGAGAACCTGGGAAGGGGAGTTAGCTATTGCGCTACCTGTGACGCTGCCCTTTATAAAGGAAAAAGAAGCGATTGTTATCGGCTATTCCGCAAGAGAAGAAGAGGAGGCTAACTTCCTTGCTGAAAAGGCGGATAAGGTAACTTACATAGCCTTGTACAAGGATGTGTCAAAACTTGCTCACAACATAGAGGTTGTAGTCGGCAATGTTCCAAAGGAGATAATAAAAGAAGGCGACAAGATGACCCTTGTGACTAACAAAGATAGGTTCAGTGTAGACGGCATATTCATTTTAAGAGATGCTGTCTCTGCTGATAAACTGGTGCCGGGACTCCTTATGAAGGATGGACATATTGTGGTCGAAAGAGACATGAGCACCAATATTGAGGGGGTATTTGCCTGTGGTGACGTGACAGGCAAGCCTTATCAGTATATGAAGGCTGCGGGAGAAGGAAATGTAGCTGCATTGTCAGCGGTTTCCTATCTTACAGTAAAGAAATAAAGTTTAATAAAGTTAAGTAACTCTTGTAGTTATATGATAAATTCGGTGTTATCACCGGGAAAGAGGATATTATGGTTAAGAAGATTAATGAAGCAGAATTTTCAGAGGTTAGTAAAAAGTAAGTTTGCAGTTGTAGATTTTAACGCTACCTGGTGTGGACCTTGCAAGATGTTAGGTCCTGTACTTGAAGAGGTATCTGAGGAGCTTGCGGGTAAGGCTGAGTTTTTTTCGCTGTTGATGTAGATGAGAATCAGAGCCTTGCTATCAAGAATAAGATTCAGAGTATACCTGCAATTGTGATCTTTAAGGACGGAGAGCCTGTTGACAGACAGATTGGCTTCATTCCAAAGCCACAGTTAGTTGAATTCATCAATAAAAGCATAGGTTAATCAATAAAGGGTGAAAAGATGCAAAAAGAAGACAAATATAAAATGTTGAGGCTTTCCAGCCAGCTTTGTTTTCCTCTTTATGCCTGTGCTAAGGAGATAGTTAAAAAATATAAGCCTTTTCTGGATGAGCTTGACCTCACATACACTCAGTATATCACTATGATGGTAATGTGGGAAAATGAGAAAGTGAATGTAAAAGAACTCGGAGAACTTCTCTACTTGGATTCGGGTACTCTTACTCCTGTGCTTAAGAAGCTTGAACAGAAGAAGTTTATTGACAGAAGCAGAGACAAGGATGATGAGAGAGTACTCAATGTGACTCTTACAGACAGCGGCAGGGAGCTTAAAGATAAGGCTCTTGACGTGCCTAAGAAGATGGGCGCCTGTCTAAGGCTGACAGAAGAAGAGATGACAATTCTTCACGAGATGCTTGATAAGATGTTGAAAGAGTTTTAATTTTGTATTTTAACTGAAGTTTCTCTTTATTTAACTGATATGGATATCATTTAATTAAGAGGAGAAATGGCTTAAATTGATGGCTTTGCATAAAAAAGGGCTGAACAGCTTATGTGTTCAACCCCTTTTTTATTTGATAGGAAATTTCTCAGAAATTCCCTATCAAATAAAAAACTCTCCCAGAGATCGCACTGCGGCGGATATGCAGATGCCGCTAGCAAGACCTGCCGCAGGCGGTGAATCCTACTTTGCAGGATTCTTTCTTATATTTTAAATATATACGGAATCTCAGGTGTAGACATCTAGTCCTCTTTTTCATTCAAGAATTTCTTCATAGCGGCAAAGCTCTCCTTGCTGATGACATGCTCAAGTCTGCAGGCATCTTCAAGTGCTGTCTCCTTGTCTCACCCCAAGGCTTATAAGCCAGGTAGAAAAGAACTTGTGTCTTTCATATATCATATCAGCTACTTCTTTTTCCAAGCGGAGTGAGCCTAATATAGCCATTTTCGTCAACTACTATATGCCCGGTGGTACGTAGATTCTTCATAGCCACGCTTACGCTGGATTTCTTAAAGCCCATTTCGTTGGAAATATCTACAGAACGAACATTTCCATTTCTTTCGGTAAGCATAAGTATCGTCTCTAAATAATCCTCAGCAGATTCATGTATTTCCATTAAGTGCCACCTCCAAGCTTTATTTGTTTTCAGTATAACAAAGATTGGCAGGGTACGCAAGAGTGAGTAAATACTTTTGACAGCATCACCTATTTAGCCAAAGAATGGGGGATTTGTTTCTGATAGCAGTACTTTAAAAACTGCACAAATGAAAAATAATAATAATTATCAAAAATCTATTGACAAAAACGACAAAAGTTTATTATCATCATAATCAGTTAGCAACCCCTAACTTAATAAAATTCGGAGAGGTGCTATGAGTTTTGATATTGTTGACATCATAAAAGAGATGGATGCACATTCAGTTCCGCTTCAACTGGCGCTCCAGTGTGCTCCGGTTATTTCGGGGATTAAAATATCCAATTTACTCACAATACCGGTCAAAAACCTTAAGGAGTTGTCGGCGGTGCTTAAGAAAACCGAGCTTTCTTTCAGAATTTTATATCCCGGCAAGGAAAGGCTCGTAATCTTAATTTACAGGGAGGCTGAACTAAGGGAATACTTGGAAAGAGATGAAGTAAGAGAGTTTATCTACAGTTGTGGCTATGAAACTTCTGATATAAGTAAAATCTTTCCAATATTTGTAAAACGTTATATGAGATACATGGAGCTAAAGCAGGATTTCCCGCACGAACTTGGATTGCTCTTAGGCTATCCTATAGAAGATGTGGAAGGCTTCATAGAAAATCACGGCAAGAATTTTCTCCATAGCGGATACTGGAAGGTCTACAAAGACGCAGAACATAAGATTAGGCTCTTTAAGAATTACGAGAGAGTTCAGACGGAGATAGTGAGGCTGTTATATGAAGGACTTGGAATAACAGACATTATCACAAACTACAGCAACATAGGTCATAGCAGAGCGGATTATTCTGACTGCGTGATTTGTGCATAGAAAACAGTGTATACACACAGAAAGAGGTTATTATTATGAGCAAAATTAGCGTAGTTTACTGGTCACAGACAGGCAATACTCAGGCGATGGCTGAGGCAGTTGCAGAGGGTATCAAAGGCGCAGGAGCTGAGGCAGAATTACTTGAGGTAGGAGCTGCATCTGTAGCCGCACTTAAGGAAGAAAAGGCATTTGCACTTGGATGTCCTGCAATGGGAGCTGAGGTACTTGAAGAGAGCGAGATGGAGCCATTTGTAGCTGAGCTTGAGCCACACGTATCAGGCAAGGTTATAGCGCTTTTTGGTTCTTATGACTGGGGCGATGGCGAATGGATGAGAGACTGGGCGGACAGGATGAAGGCAGCAGGTGCCACAGTTGTGGGAGATGAGGGAGTTATCTGCAATCTCGAGCCTGATGCTGAGGGACTTGAGAAGTGTAAGGAACTTGGAAAGAAGCTGGCACAGGCTTAATTAAGCCTGGTGATTAAGGGTTATAGCCTGAAGTTTTAAGTTACAGGCTGTTTCGTGGTTGATTTTTGCAAGGATTGCGGGAGCATAGCTATAGCAATCCTGTATAAATGGGTGTCAAATACTTTTGACACCCACATCATAATATAAGGGGTGCACTATGAGTGTGGTTATAGTAGGCGGTCATGACCGTATGGTTTGTATGTATAAGAAGATTTGTAAGGAACATAAATGTAAAGCAAAAGTATTTACGCAGATGTCTGCTAATCTTAGCGGACAGATAGGTTCACCTGACTTGTTGATATTATTTACAAACACTGTATCACACAAGATGGTGCGCACAGCCCTTGCAGAGGCTGAAAAATGTAAGGCAAATATTGTAAGAAGCCATACCAGCAGCGGAACCGCTCTGAATGAGATTCTTGACAATGTAATGCCTGCAATGGCTTAGTTTTAATTGACTTTTTTCTGCTTTAATGATAATGGAAACTAATATCCTACAATAATGAAAGTCAGTCTTTTTTTAGAGCTGTTTTATTGCAAAAATTTTTCTCAAAAAAACTGCAAAAAAATAATTGAAATCGGCTTTGTCTATTGCTATAATCATTAAGGAATTGATGTGAAACAGGTATAACTCAAAGCCGCCACTCATTATAGCCTAAGAGCCATTATTTTTGCCAAAGCAATATAGTTCGTTTCGTGTAGGACTTAGGTTGATAATGTGGTTAAAGATTAGGGGGCAGTTTGACATCTTAGAATATCTTATTATCATGTTAAAAGGAGGTCCTGAGATGTGGGATAAAATTAATTGGAAAAAAGTTGGGATATTTTTTGGTGGTTTTGTATTCGGAACAGTAGGCCTTAAGGCTTTGTTCAGCAAGGATGCTAAAAAATGCTACACACAGGTAACAGCTGCGGCTCTCAGAGTTAAGGATTATACCCTTAAGCGTACAGAGACACTTAAAGAGAATTGCGAAGATATCTATGAGGATGCTAAGGATATCAATGAGGATAGAAGGGCAGCAGAAGAAGCTATATTTGAAGATACTTCCAAATGTTACAAAGAAGTAGAGAGCGTTGAAGAATAAAATTCTCGGCCTGCAGGGAGTAAGAGGTTAGTTGCCACTCCCTACAGGCTCTTTCTTTTCTTAAAAGAGTTCGTGTGTAAATTATGAGGTTGGATATCTCATTAGAAATTAGAGGTAGGATAATGAAATTTAAGATTATGTCTGAATCAAACGGCAGGCTCAGGATACGGATATTGCAAAGATATATGAGCTACGAGCAGGCGGATACCCTGTTTTATTATGTGAGGCATCTCGCCGGAGTTACGTTTGCGAAGGTATCCGATAGAACCTGTACGCTTACTGTTAAATTTACGGGAGATAAATGGGATATAGTAGATGCCATCCAGAAGTTTGACTATGAGAGGTTTGCTGCTCCGGAAGAATTTATAGCCAATTCCAGCAGGCGCCTTAATGCTGCCTATCAGGACAAGCTATTTATAGCTATCGCAAAAAGGCTGGTTACAGTGACTGTTACTCCTATACCGGTAAGGGTTGCGCTTACCATAGTAAAGTCACTCAAGTACATAAAAGCTGGTATAAAGAGCCTTGTGAGCGGGAAGATAGAGGTTGCCCTTCTTGACGGCGTGGCTGTAGGTGTGTCGGTGCTTAGAAGAGACTTTAATACTGCCAGCTCCGTTATGTTCTTGCTTGGAGTGGGAGAGCTTCTTGAGGAATGGACTGAGAAAAAGACTACTGCAGACCTTGCAGGCATACTTTCGCTAAACATCAGCAAGGTATGGCTTAAAAAGAATGGTACCGAAGTCCTTGTGGACTACGCTGAAATAAAAGAAGATGATGAGGTTGTTGTACATCTAAGCGGTGTTATTCCTTTTGATGGCATAGTTGTAGAGGGCGAGGCTATGGTAAATCAGGCTTCAATGACGGGAGAAAGTGAGCCTGTAAAAAAAGAAGAGGGAAGTACTGTATTTGCGGGAACTGTAATCGAAGAGGGAGAGCTTACCTTCAGAGTGAAGAAGGCAGGCGGACACTCCAAATTCGAGAAAATAGTTAAGATGATAGAGGAGACTGAAAAGCTAAAGTCAGGTGCGGAAAGCTCAGCACTTAAGCTCGCAGACAGGCTCGTGCCTTATACCTTGGTGGGTACGGGACTTGTATATCTCTTAACCCGCAATGTTACCAAGGCACTTTCCGTGCTGATGGTGGATTTTTCCTGTGCGCTAAAGCTTGCTATGCCGGTGTCTGTCTTATCTGCTATCAGAGAGGCTTCTGAGCATGGAATCACTGTAAAGGGAGGCAAGTTCTTAGAGGCAGTTGCAGATGCTACGACTATAGTTTTTGATAAAACCGGTACACTTACCAAGGCAGAGCCTGTGGTTACCTCTGTTATATCCTTTGAGGACAGGGATGAGGATGAACTCCTTAGAATAGCTGCCTGTCTTGAGGAGCATTTCCCGCATTCCATGGCAAATGCAGTTGTAGAGGCTGCAAGAAAGAAGGGACTTAAGCACAAAGAGATGCATTCTAAGGTAAACTACATAGTTGCCCATGGAATAAGCAGCAGTATAGGCGAGAAAAAGGTAGTTATAGGCAGCCACCATTTTGTATTCGAGGATGAGGGTGTGGTTGTACCTAAGGGACTTGAAGAGAAATTTGAAAATATCCCTGAGGAGAACTCCCATCTTTACATGGCTATAGACGGACAGCTTTCAGCGGTTATCTGCATCTCAGATCCTGTGAGAGAAGAGGCAGTGGAAGTACTTAAGAAGTTAAAGGAACTTGGAATCAAAAAAAGGTGGTAATGATGACAGGTGACAATGAGCGTACAGCGAAGGCTGTAGCAGCGAAAATTGGTGTAGATAAGTACTATGCTGAAGTCCTGCCTGAGGACAAGGCTAGATTCGTAGAAAAAGAGAAAGCGAAGGGAAGAAAGGTAATCATGGTCGGTGACGGTATCAATGATTCTCCTGCACTCTCTGCGGCTGACTGTGGCATTGCTATCAGCGGTGGCGCCGAACTAGCCAGAGAAATAGCCGATATTACCATAGTTGCCAACAATTTGCACGAGCTGGTTAAGCTTAAAACACTTTCCAACCTTCTTATGAAGAGGATAAATGGCAATTACAGAAAAATTGTGGGTATAAACGGCGGTCTTATAGGACTTGGTATTTTTGGAGTGATTCAGCCTGCTACATCGGCTCTTGTACATAACCTCTCGACCCTTGCCATAGGTCTTTCGTCAACAACCAACCTTATGGAGTAGCTATGATAAAAAAAGCTGGAGTAAAAGACCTGCCAAAGCTAAGTGTGCTTTACGAAGCCGCAAGGCAGTATATGAGGGAAAATGGCAATCCCGACCAGTGGGGGATGAGCTATCCCGGTGAAGCTATCTTGTTAAATGACATAGAAACGGTGTACTTTATACTGATGGAGACTATAACTTTGCCTTTGTGCTAATGGGAGAAGAGGAAGCCTACAAAGAGATATATGATGGAAGCTGGCTAAATGAAGAGGACTATCTTACCATACACAGAGTAGCCGGCAATGGAAGGGTTAAGGGTGTATTTTCAAGGGTATTTGAATATAGTCTAATGAAGATGAAGGAAGCGGGGCTTTCTAATATAAGGATTGATACCCACGAAAAAAACCTTACCATGCAGAATGCTATTGCCAGGCAAGGTTTTGTAAGATGTGGACTTGTTAGACTTAGAGAGGGCGAAAGAATAGCCTATCAGTATGTGGCTAAATAAAAGAAAAACTATCAAGCAGGGCTTTGATGTCACAGGCTTTAGCCTCTACAAAGCCCTGTATCATTTCTTTTTTGCCGCCGCCTTTAGCGCCAAGGCTTTCTCCAAGCCTTTTCCCGATTAGAGTAGAATCAAGGCTGTTGCTGCCTATCAGGTAGGAATAGCCTTTTTTGTCGTCTCCAACCAATATACCGCAGTAATTATCCCTTCTCTCTATGAGGTAGTTAAGAGCCTCCCTCTGGCTCTTTGCATCTATTTCATCTATGAAGATAAGAGCCTTATAAGAGTCTGATAAATTGTCGATTTCACTTATCAATTTTTGCTTTTATTTGCTTCTCTTAGCTTTATTCTAAGTTCATCCCTCTCGTTCTTAATAGTGGTTACATTGTTTACAACCTCGCTTAGCTCTGAGGAAAGTAGTACTCTTAACTCGTTCATATCTGCCTGAAGTGAATTAAAATATTTAAGTGCCCTATAGCCACAGAGGATTGACAGTCTGGTACCGCCCTTATACTTTATGGAGGATATTACCTTAAGAAGCCCTATTTCCCCGGTTTTTCTGACATGTGGGCAGCAGCAGGCACAGATATCTACTCCGGCTATTTCCACTATCCTTATGTCTCCTGCTAGTTCTCCCTTACATCTATAATCGATGGAGACAAGCTCGCTCTCTTTAGGGAAAGAGCAGGTTATATCTACATTTGATACTATGACCTCATTCACAAGAGCCTCGATTTCAGCCACCTCATCAGGACTTAGTATGCCGTTATAGTCCATAGTTACGCTGTTATCAGAGAGGTGGAAGCCCACATTTTCATAGCCGTATTTTTTTCGTGGACTATGCCTGAGAATATATGCTCTCCGCTGTGCTGCTGCATATTTGAAAAACGGTGATTCCAATCAATCTTTCCCTTTATTTTCGTGTTTACAAGGTTTGTAATATTAAGAGGGGAGGATGAATATATATAATGGCTTATGATTCCGTCTTTGTCTATCTGTACGCTTTCTACAGTGGCAGATGTATCGCCTATTAGAATCTCCCCCTTATCGCAGGACTGTCCTCCTGCCTCAGGAAAGAAAAGGGTTTGGTTAAGTATGACCTTATAAGTGTTTTTTTCAGAATCACAGATATCAATACTTATGATATCTGCCTCAAAATCTGTGTTATATGGATGAGCGTAATATAGTTCGATAGTTGACATAGCTTCTCCTTTTTATATCCCTTCTGCAAAAAATGATTTGGCATTTATAAGAAGAGAAAGTATTTGTATAAAACTGTATCAGTCATTGCTAAAAGCAATTATAATGGTATAATTAATAAAAAGCCAGCGATTTGGAGGGAAAATGTTTGAAGAATTAAAAATAAATGGAAAAGAGATATTAAGATATTGTGTAAACAATCCGAAGTATATTTTGGTACAATTCATTGACAAAAATGACGAGGGGGAACTTGAAGAGGAAATAAATCTGATAGAGACCTTTACCGACAAAACCTTTGCTTTCGTGGGAATTAGGGCTAAATGCTGGAATGATGAACTATCACCTTGGGAGGCAGAGCCTGTATTTGGCAGGCAGGGTTTTGGTGGAGGAGCGAATAAGAACCTTGACTATCTTAGGGAAAATATAGACGGCATCAAAAAACTATGTGGACTTGATGCCGCTGTCCCTGTTATTCTTGGAGGTTATTCACTCGCAGGGCTGTTTTCGCTATGGGCAGGATATGAAAGCTCTATCTTTAGCGGGATAGTTGCGGCTTCTCCTTCGGTGTGGTATAGGGGCTGGACTGATTACATCCGTGGGAAAGGGATGAAGTCTCAGGCAGTTTATCTAAGCCTTGGTCTTACGGAATCAAGAACTTCAAATAAAAGGTTGTCTGAGGTTGAAAATTGTATCAAAATACAGTATAATGAATTTTCAGAGAAAAACCAATTGAAGCATATATTAGAATGGAACGAGGGAAATCATTTCATGGATGTTCCGCTTCGAATGGCTCGTGGTTTTGGCTAGGTTTTTGAATAATATTTAAAAACTATGGTTGCTAAAAATCAGCAATTCCTAGTAAAAATATATAGTGAGTTGTTGGAATAGTCTTCTGAATTCAAATCTTTAAAAATAATGCGTGAAAGGGAGTATAATAATGGCTAAGAAAGTGTTGGTAGTAGATGATGCGGCTTTCATGAGAATGATGCTTAAGGACATCCTGTCAAAGAACGGATATGAAGTAGTAGGTGAGGGTGTTAACGGAAATGATGGATTTGAAAAATATAAAGAGTTAAAGCCTGACATCGTTACTCTTGATATTACAATGCCTGAATGTGACGGATTACAGTGCTTGAAGAAGATTAAGGAGTTCGATGCTGCGGCAAATGTAGTTATGTGTTCAGCAATGGGACAGCAGGCAATGGTTATCGAATCTATCCAGAGCGGTGCAAAGGACTTCATCGTTAAACCTTTCCAGCAGGACAGAGTATTAGAGTCACTTGCAAAGATTAAATAAGATTTGTAAAAATCTATGAGATTTAAAATATACGAATAAAGCAAACTAAGACTGTTTTCTGAGAATGAGAATGGTCTTAGTTTGTTGTCTTATTGAAGGTGATTTACCAATAATAAAAAGCAGATGACGGGAATCGAACCCGCCTCTCAACCTTGGGAAGGTCGCATTCTACCGATGAACTACATCTGCTTAATTATGGGTCAATTATACTCCTATAAGATTGGCTTGTAAAGTTAAAATTTTGCTGTAGAATTCTACAAAGTGTGGAAATTAGTTTTATAATAATTATTGTAAAAGGAAGAGTGATGAAGGGTTATATCGTAAGCTTTGCTCCTATGGAGGGGATAACCGGCAGGATATTCAGAAAAGTATTTGATAGGAATTTTAAGGGTGTAACTGATTTTTACACCCCGTTTATCACTCCCAAGGAAAAGCGGGGGATTGACAAGAAAGATATAAAAGAACTGCTGCCTGCTCACAATGAGGGGATAGAGATAGTACCTCAGATACTTACAAGTTCCGGAGATGCCTTCAATCTTACGGCTTCTAAGCTTATGGAAATGGGCTATAAGGAGGTTAATCTAAACCTTGGCTGTCCTTCAGGAACTGTGGTAAACAAGGGGAGAGGCTCGGGAGCCTTAAAGAATCTTGATAATCTAAATGAGCTGTTAAGCTGTATCTTTGACGAGGCCGTACACACAGGACTTAAGATATCGATAAAAACCAGAATAGGCTATGAGGATGCTTCTGAATTTGGTGATATCATTTCCCTATACAGGCAGTTTCCTCTAGAAAAGCTAATCATTCATCCAAGAACAAGGATGGAATTCTACAAGGGTAGTGTGCATAAAGAAAGCTTTGAATATGCGCTAAAGGAATACTTAAAAACAGGCGAAGAGGACAAACTCTGCTTCAATGGAGAGCTTAAAAGGGTAGAGGATGTAGACCGGATAGAAAAGGAGTTCCCTATGATAGACCATATTATGATAGGGAGGGGGCTACTTAGACATCCGTTTTTACTTGAAGATATTGAGGGGCAAGAAGTCTATGACAGGCAGGAGAGAATAAGAAACTTCCTTGAAGAACTTTTATCTGCCTATCTTGAGGAGTTTAATGGAGGAGCTGCAGCTGTACTTAAGTTAAAAGAAATATGGTTTTACTTACAGGATAGCTTTAATGACTGTGAAGCCTATGTGAAAGATATAAAAAAAGCTAAAGGAGTGGCTGAATATAAGGCTGCGGTAAATGTGCTCTGTTCTAACTGTAAGGTAGTGTAGAAGATTGCAAGAGGCAAAGGTGTGTAGTCCTTTATCATAGATGCCCACAGCATTGTATTTCTATATAAGTTTGTTTACAAAGTATTTGCCATCGCTCCCTAATTGTGATAACCTTATAAAAACGTGGTATTACAAGTTTAGATATAGGAGGCATACTATGGCAAAGATAGAGATGAAGACTCCCCTTGTTGAAATGGACGGAGATGAGATGACAAGAGTCATTTGGCAGATGATTAAGGATGAACTCATCCATCCTTTTATTAACCTAAAGTCAGAGTACTATGATTTGGGGCTTAAATACCGCAATGAAACGGATGATAAGGTTACAGCAGAGTCTGCAAAGGCTACGCTCAAGTACGGTGTTGCAGTCAAATGTGCTACAATTACGCCTAATGCAGCAAGAGTCAAGGAATACGACCTTAAAGAGATGTGGAAGAGTCCAAATGGGACTATTAGGGCCATACTTGACGGTACGGTATTTAGAACTCCTATTCTGGTGAAGGGGATTGAGCCTTATGTACGCACCTGGAAATCGCCTATTACCATTGCAAGGCATGCTTATGGAGATGTGTATAAGAACGCTGAAATCAAAGTAGGCGGTGCAGGGAGAGCTGAACTGGTATTTACAGCAGAGGATGGAAGCGTGACAAAGGAGCTTATTCACGAGTTTAAGTCCCCGGGTGTCATTCAGGGTATGCACAATCTGAACTCGTCCATAGAAAGCTTTGCAAGAGCCTGCTTTGAGTACGCACTTGAACTAAAGGTTGACCTTTGGTTTTCTACAAAGGATACCATTTCAAAGAAGTACGACCATACCTTTAAGGATATATTTGCAGAAATCTACGAAAAGGACTATAAAGTAAAATTTAAGAACAAGGGAATCACTTACTTCTACAACCTAATAGATGATGCGGTAGCGAGAGTGATAAGGAGTGATGGAGGCTTCCTTTGGGCCTGCAAGAACTATGACGGTGATGTAATGAGTGATATGTTAGCTACTGCCTTTGGCTCTCTTTCGATGATGACCTCGGTGCTTGTGTCTCCTAAGGGAGTGTGGGAGTATGAAGCAGCTCATGGAACAGTACAGAGACATTATTACAAGTATCTTGAGGGTGAGCCTACTTCAACCAACTCTATAGCTACAATCTTTGCCTGGAGCGGCGCCCTTAGAAAAAGAGGAGAACTTGATGGGCTAAGTGACCTTGCAGCCTTTGCAGGCAAGCTTGAAAAGGCGGTTATAGACACAGTAGAAAGCGGCATTATGACAAAGGACTTAGCTGAGATAACTACTCTTAAAGAAGTAAAGACAGCAGGCACTGAGGATTTCATAAAGGCTGTAAGAGAAAGACTTGAAAAGAGCCTGTAAGGCATCAGCAAGACATATACAAATCATTATAAGATATAATTAAAACCTCTTGATGATTTGAAGCTTGATGTACTTTTTACAAATGGCATACACAAAATATATGATGTTAAAAAAAGGCTATGACTTACTATGAACCATTCAAAGAGCTGGAAGATAATCCTTATCTTTTCAAACAGGCAAAGGTTGACTGTGGAGGCTGTGCAGTATGTTGGAATGATGAGATAGATGTTACCGAATGGGAATTATGGGAGATGGGGGAAAAATAATTACTGCTCCTAAACAAATATTAAAAATATTTGTATTTTTATATTTACAAACATAATAATATTTGTTAAAAATATTTATTGTCAGGAGGGTGATACGATGAAAAAGTTATTCATCAAGGCAGATAATTGCGATTTTAGAAAAAAAGACGGTTGGTATAGGATCAAAGGTTCAGGCTCAAGCCACCAGCAATTCAAACATCCTGTAAAAAAAGGGAGAGTTACTGTAAAACATCCTTGTAAGGATATACCGCCTGATACTCTAAAGTCAATATTACGTCAGTCAGGGCTTACGCTTAGTTAAGCCCTCTCCTGATAATTATAAACATTGATTATGGAGGTTTGCTAATGAAAAAAACAGAGATATTTTTTTACCCTGCTGTATTTGTATATAACCCTGACAGTGAAATTGCAGTGCTTTTCCCCGATTTGGACTGTGCCACGAGTGGAGAAGATGAAACAGATGCCCTGCTGTCCGCAAGGGATTTACTTGGCTGTGTTCTTTGCGGTCTTGAGGAAGATGGCGAACCTATACCAAAAGCAAGCTCATTAAGTACATTAGAACTGAAAGAAAATGAAAAAGGCTGTATTGGTAGATGTTTACATGCCTTCATTTCGCATGGCAAATGTCAATAAAGCAGTCAACCGCACTGTTACGCTCCCAGCCTGGCTTAATGCATTAGCCATTGAACATAAAATAAACTTTTCACAGCTTTTGCAGGATGCCATCAAAACACAGCTTCATATTTAGAATATCAAAAAGTGAACAGTAAACTATCAGTTAACAGCTGGAAATAAAAAAGCCCTCCTGCGCCAACAGGAGAGCATCCATCATCTACTGGGCGATAACCAGTAAACAATTTATTCAACCGTTTAAATTTTGGCATATCGCCCCGTAGATTGCAATATTTACAGGGTATTTTTTTGTGCCCAAAATTCAATTGTGTAAGTGTTGTGTTAGAGTTAATAAAGGTGCAGCACCGCACCTGTGAGTAGTCTGAGACAACATAAAAGAAAACTCCCGCTTATAAATCCTACAAGATTTTAGAGCGGGAGTTCTTGGTTACGATGTTGTCTTATTAAAACAATTAAATTTAGAAGTTCTTGTCAAGTGTAAAGTTTCCGTCGTAATCTTCAAGAGATTCTTCTGTGTACAGGTTATTTAATTGGAAGTTTAAAAAGCCGTCATATAGGGATTATCCCTGATATGACGGCTTTTGTGTGGCTTGCACACAACTTTATATTTATGTATAGGAGTGATGAAAAAACAAAATTACAAAAGCTTCTTAACGTAAGAGTCCATTTCCTCGCTGGTTACAGTTGGAGAGAATCTCTCTACTACATTTCCTTCTCTGTCAACTAAGAACTTAGTAAAGTTCCAGTTGATTTCTGCTCCGGGAAATACCTGTCCGAGGCTTGCAAGCTTCTCAAGAAGTCCTGCTGAAGCAGAGTTGGTAACTTCCTCAGGCTTCTGCTCTTTAAGATACTTAAAGAGAGGATCTGCATTAGGGACCATTTACCTCAAGTTTCTCGAAGTTCTCAAAAGTAACACCGTAGTTTACCATACAGAACTTAACGGTTTCTTTTCCGTCCTCAGGATTCTGATCAAGGAACTGTCCGCAAGGGAAACCGATGATTTCAAAACCATCCTTGTTGTACTTCTGATATAACTTCTCAAGATCCTCAAGCTGTGGAGTAAGACCACATCCTGTTGCGATATTTACTATGAGAAGTACTTTACCCTTATATTCTGAGAGTGAAGTAGTGCCACCCTCAACATTCTTTACACTGAAATCATAAACACTCATATTATCCTCCTTCTTGCCATAAGGCAAAACTAATTATATTATTCACAAGATATTTTTGTGAACAGCTTTGGCTAAACTTGATGATATGATGATAACATTTTGAGGGAATTAATGCTACATGTAAAATAACTAAAATTGTGCACAATTTAATTGAATACTTTGTTTATATTTAAATACATATAATTTATGATAAACTATAAAGGGCGGAGAAAGCCGATATAATATATAATGATATAAGTGTCAAATGTATAAAAAAATTCGGTTGGGGGCTTGCCTGTGGGAGAATTTATTATACTTTGATATGGTCACAATATGATTAGCAGCCATTCAAGGTTTAGGCTTACTAAACTTAGGAAATCTACCTATAATGTTATTAGATGGTTATTTGATCATGATAAGTTTAAGAAAATAGGATTGCGTGAAACAACCGTAAGCAATCCTTTGTTGTTGTGACTAAAATAATAAGGCTTAAGGATGGTGGCGTATGAGCGAAGTGATATTAAAAGAACTGGATATGTTAAAAAAACTGATAAGTATAAGCATGGAAAGCAGTAGCGAAGAGGCTGTTATGGAGTATATACGCTCTCTTTTTGCTTGTGATTTTATATTTTATAACTATATAAATAACAGAAGAATAATAATGGGTGAGGAAAAGAATGTTAACCTTTCGGACTGCTATGAGTATCAGATTGGATTAAATGAGGAAGTTCTTGGCAAATTTTCCATGAACATTTCTGAGGAAGATATTACGGAAATGCAGAAGAAGGCACTTGGATATGTGGGTAATCTATTTATTATTATGCATAAGGAAAAAAATTCTCGGAAGAAAGAGTGGATAAGGACCTTAAGCAGGAACTTGTGCTTGATATATGTACAGGCAATATCAAATCCCGTGAAGAGTTCAACATAAGGTGCAAGCTAAACGGCTGGGATATAAAGGATAATGTGGTTGTAGTTATCTTTGACCTTGACGAGTATAAGAAGAAAACAGTTGACCTAAAAGAATCCAGTGGAAAAAAATAGAAGTAGTCAAGGAAAAAAATGTTTAGGGATCTGAGAAATAAATTTCTAAATGCAGGTATAACCTTTTACTACTATCCAAACAGTGACAGCATCATATTTTTTTATTTGAGTTTGACAATAATTATCTGCATAACAAAGATAAGGTATTTAAGCAGGTTATGACGGATTCTAAGGAAAATTATGGCTTTACTTATACAATTGGTATAGGAAGAACTATAAATAATATCTTCGATACGCCGATATCATATACAGAGGCAAGAGAAGCAGTTAAAATCGGACGTAGTATGCTAGGACTTGGGATGATACATGAATACAAGGATTTGGAACTTTTCTCACTTCTTAACAATGCTGTAAATAAGGATATACTGGCAGGCGAGCTTATGAGTCCTATCAGAAAACTTATAGAGTATGACAGAGAAAATGAGACTGAGTATTATATCTTCCTTAAAGAGCTGATAAATGCAAACTGGAGTCTGACAAGAGCTTCAGAAAATAACTACATCCATTATAATACTGCGAAATACAGGCTTAAAAAGACTGAAGAAATAATGGAGTTACAGGCGGACAGCGCCAACGCCAGATTTAAGTTAGAGCTTGCCCTTAGGCTGTATGAATTAAAAAATATGGTATAAGCAGGTAGTTCTGCTTTAATGGAGATAATAATGGGACTGTATAAGAAACTAAGAGGAAATAAAGATAGTGGTTGGAGTGTGAGTACTATCGGTACAAAAAGTTGTTGCAGCAGGAATTCTCATTTCAATTATTGTTGTATTTTTTTCGTTAGCTTTGCTGTGTCCGGAACAATTAGGAATCTTGAAGAGAAGCTCATTGGCAGCAGACTTGATTCTGATATGAATTATGTAAAAGATTTGATATCAAATCACAACTCTAGGGCGAGATGGAATGTAAGCGGGAATACCATCTTCTTTGGGGATGTAGAACTTGGTGATGGAACACCGGAAAAAAAGCAAATCTGGGTCCCTTTTTGGAGCATTATGCAAAAAAACAGAAATTCTTGCTTATGTATTCCTTAAGGTAGACGACAATGATCCGAGACTTTTGGCTGCACGGGAGCAAAGGCTTTCGTATGAGCCAGGACATTATTTAAGAGTCTCAGGTAGTACCCGTGGTGAAGGAGGTAAATCCATCATCGGTACATTTATGGCAAAGAATGTGGCCGACGAGCTGGATAGAGTCGAGGTCTACAAAGGTGAAGCAAATGTTTCAGGAAGTATAATATACTGTCTCTACAGAGTACTTAAAAAAATAATGATGGTGATGTTGTCGGTGCTTATGGTAGTTGGACGTGGCATAGATGATATGAACCTTGAGATTAAAAAGGCTGTGACAAAGGTAGGTCTATTCACCCTTTTGGTTGTATCTATAATAATCGCAGTAATTTTTGCGGTGATTTCTAATTTCTTAAAAACAATAGATTGCATAGCCTTCTATCTCAGACAGCTTGAGGTGGGCATCATTCCTGAAACAAGGCTTGAGGTAAAGTCATTCAGAGAAATGAATATGGTGGCTGAGAATGTAAACAACCTCGTAAAATATATGAGGGAGAACAGTGCTCTCCAGAAGAAATCACAAATAGATGCTCTTACAGAACTGCCTAATAGGATGTCCTATGATCAGTACTCAGCGGATCTTGAGAAGTATCTCCGTGCCAATCCAAGAGCGCTTGGAGTTGAAATACTTGATATAGATTATTTCAAGCAGTTCAATGATAATTACGGACACCAAAAGGGAGATGAGTGCGTACGTATGATTGCAAGTGTTCTACATGAACTGGTAGAAGACCATCCTAAGGTGTATGCTGCGAGATATGGAGGAGATGAGTTTGTCATCATCTATCCGGGCTGTATACATAGTGAAATAGAGGCTATGGTAAGAGAATTAAAGAAGAAAGTTCAGTTGAATGCGTTTGAGCACAAGTATTCTAAGGCTTCTGAAGTAGTTACTATTACTCAGGGAGTTTGCTTTGATATATTCTCGTCTTACTCCTCAATTGCAGATTTCCTTAAGAGGGCGGATGAGGCTCTCTATGAGGAAAAGAAGATTAGAAGGAATAGCTTTTAGGATAGTGCAGCTCTAAAAAGACTTGACATTCATTTGATAAACATATATCATTTATTTTATGAAACAAGTATCAAAGTATAAAAATTCGTTGCTTGCTTGAGGGAGAATTTGTTATATTTTGACACTCATATAATAAAGACTATGAAGGTGCAGCCTTTGGCACAGGGAAAGGGAGTCATACAGAGAGAGGAAACACTTGCTGGAAGTTTTCTTATGCAACCCCTGATTCTGACATTCACACCTGAGTTATGAGGCTTAAATCATAGAGAGTAGGCTTCATCGGCAGCAGCCGTTATCTGCAAGAGAGTGCCTATTTAAGGATAGGAACCAGGGTGGTAACACGGATAATTCGCCCCTGCTTTTAGCTAGGGGCTTTTTATTATTTAATAGGAAATTCCTACGGAATTTCCTATTAAATAATAACTCTCGAGGATGCCACAGTTTATAACACGATATGGAGGATAACATGAAAGAGAAATTACAGGAAATTATGGAGTCTGCCCTTAAGCAGATAGAAGAGGCTGTGGACGGCGAGAAGTTAAATGACGCCAGAGTTTACTTCCTTGGTAAAAAGGGTGAACTTACACAGGTATTAAAAAGTCTCAAGGATGTAGCTCCTGAGGACAGGCCGAAGGTAGGACAGCTCGTTAATGAGGCAAGAGAGGCTATAGAAAAGAGACTTGAAGAGCGTAAAAAAGAGTTTGAAAAGAAGATGTTAGACCTTAAGCTTGCCACAGAGACTATAGATGTTACCCTACCTGCGAAAAAGCCTATGATAGGCCATAGACATCCAAACACCATAGCCCTCGATGAGGTTAAAAAAATCTTTATAGGTATGGGTTATCAGGTAGTTGACGGCCCTGAAATAGAGTTTGATTATTATAACTTTGAGGCTCTTAACATTCCTGCCAACCACCCTGCAAAGGATGAACAGGACACCTTCTATATCAATGACAAGCTTTTGCTGCGTACCCAGACTTCATCAGTTCAGGTACATGTTATGGAAAAACAGAAACCACCTATCAGAATAATTGCACCTGGCAGGGTATTCCGTTCAGATGAGGTGGATGCGACACATTCTCCTTCCTTCCACCAGGTAGAAGGCCTTGTGATTGATAAAAATGTTACTTTTGCAGACCTTAAGGGAACTCTTGCTGAGTTCGCAAGAAGGATATTCGGAGAGGAAACCAAGGTTAAGTTTAGGCCTCACCACTTCCCATTTACAGAGCCCTCTGCGGAAATGGATGTTTCCTGCTTTAAATGCGGTGGCAAAGGCTGCCGATTCTGTAAAAACGAAGGCTGGATAGAGATTCTTGGCTGCGGTATGGTACACCCTCATGTACTTGAGATGCGTGGTATAGATCCTAAGGAATATCAGGGCTTTGCCTTTGGTATGGGACTTGAGAGAATTGCTCTCTTAAAGTATGAGGTTGACGATATGCGTCTTCTCTATGAGAATGATGTGCGTTTCTTAAGGCAGTTCTAAGCTAAGGCTAAGCTGGAACAGTAAGAGTGAAAGCTTAGGCTATTAATGCTATATAGAAAAGAGCTTTAATTATAAAAACAGGAAACAATAAAGATGATTATTAAAAAGACTATTATATCTGTATGATACTATGTTTATGAATAATCATTATTTAGGATAAAGTCTAAAAGTAAAAAAAGCCGGAATTTTGCACAGTGTGATTCTACAGCTGTAGGATGTGCGGATACGGCTTAAAAACAGGTAGGAAGAGGAGAATAACATGAATACACCTTTATCATGGATAAAAGAAATGGTGCCGGAGCTTGACTGCACACCGGTAGAATATATGGATGCTATGACTCTTAGCGGTACCAAGGCTGAAAGCGCCCAGTACTTTGATAAGAATCTGGACAAGATAATTGTAGGCAGGATAAACAAGATAGAAAGACATCCTGATGCGGATAAGCTTGTTATCTGCCAGGTTCAGATTGATGAGGACGGCAAAGAGATTCAGATAGTTACAGGAGCACCAAATGCTTTTTGAAGGGGCGGTAGTTCCTGTGGTACTTGACGGAGGAAGGGTAGCCTGTGACCACTCAGGAAATAAGACCGCAGAAGGCTTTGTCATCGAGGCGGGTAAACTCAGAGGTGTAGATTCTGCCGGCATGATGTGCTCAATAGATGAGCTTGGCAGGGATAAGACCTATTATCCTGAAGCAGACGAGGAAGGACTTTACATTTTCAATAAAAATCGAGGGCGGAAGCGGACTCAAGCTTGGAAGCGATGCCCTTATTCCGCTTGGACTTCGTGATGCCCTTGTTGAATACGAAGTAACCAGCAACAGAGTGGACTGCTTTGGTATGGAAGGCATAGCAAGAGAGGCAGCAGCTACCTTCTGCAATGAGTTTAAGCCTCCTGTGATTAAGGAGGTAGGAAATGCTGAGAAGGCAGAAGACTATATTTCAGTTGAAATAAAAGATAATGAACTTTGTAAGCGTTATGTAGCGAGGGTGGTTAAGAATGTAAAGATTGCCCCATCCCCACTTTGGATGCAGAGAAAGCTCCAAGCAGTAGGCATCCGCCCTATCAATAACATCGTAGATGTCACCAACTATGTGATGACTGAGCTTAGCCAGCCTATGCATGCCTACGACATCGACACTATCGAGGAGAGAAGGATAGTGGTTGAAAGGGCAGCAAACGGAGAGAAATTTACTACTCTTGACGGAGTAGAAAGAGAACTTGATGACACCGTTTTACTTATAAAGGACGGCAAGAAGGCTGTAGGCATTGCAGGAATCATGGGTGGAGAGAATTCCAAGATAAATGATAATCTTAACACAGTTCTCCTTGAGGCAGCCTGCTTTGATGGCACCAATATCCGCCTTTCAAGCAAGAAGGTAGGACTTAGAACTGATGCTTCAGGCAAGTTTGAAAAGGGACTTCATCCTGAGACAGCCCTTTTAGCTATGAACAGAGCCTGCACCCTCATAGAGGAGATAGGCGCAGGAGAGGTTGTTGGGGGAGTGGTTGATGTTTATCCTGTTAAAGAGGGCGACAGAGAGGTAGAATTTGACCTTGATGCCTGCAACCGTCTGCTTGGAACGAACATCAGCCTTGATGAGGCAAGAGAATATTTTGACAGGCTTGGTATCAAGATAAATGACGATTTAAAGAGCGTAGTAGTACCTTACTTTAGACAGGATTTACTGCGCAATGCAGACCTTGCGGAGGAGCTTGCAAGATTCTTTGGCTATGACAAGATACCTACCACCCTTCCAAGTGGGGAGTCCACAGCCGGTGGAGAGACCTTTAGCATGGAGATAGAGGGTAAGGCCAGGGAACTTGCTGAGCAGTTTGGCTTCTGTGAAGGAATGACCTTCTCCTTTGAGAGCCCTAAGGTATTTGACAGGCTTTTACTTCCGTCTGATGCAAAGGAAAGAGAAACAATAGAGATAAAGAATCCGCTTGGAGAGGATTATTCCATCATGCGTACCCAGATAATAAACGGTATGCTCACATCGCTTGGAACCAACTCAGCAAGAAGAAATAAGAATGTAAGGCTTTATGAGATATCCAACATTTACCTTGCTAAGGAGCTTCCTCTTCGTGATTATCCTGAAGAGAGAAAGCAGTTCTGCCTTGGTATGTACGGAGAGGGTGATTTCTTTGTGCTTAAGGGAGTGATAGAGGAATTCTTATACAAGGTAGGCATGAAGAAGCTTCCTTCCTACAACGCTAAGGCAGGCAAGACCTTCCTTCATCCGGGAAGACAGGCTGAGATTATCTATGATGATACAGTGGTAGGATATTTTGGTGAGGTACATCCTCTTGTTCAGGAGAGCTACGGCATAGCTGAGAGAGCCTACATTGCAAATATTGACCTTGGAATAATTTGTGATAAGGCTAATTTTACAGTAAAATACGAGGGCATAGCAAAATTCCCTTCAGTTGTCCGTGACATAAGTCTTGTAATGGATAAGAGCCTTACAGCAGGCGAAATAGAAAAAATTATAAGATTTGAGAGCGGAGCTATATTGGAAAGTCTCGAACTCTTCGATATATATGAGGGGGAGAGAATTGGGGCCGATAAGAAATCGATGGCTTATTCAATCACCTTTAGAAATAAAGAAAAAAACCCTTGAAGAATCAGAGATAAGCAGTGTTATGGAGAGGATTCTTAAGGGCCTTAAGAATATAGGAGCAGTACTTAGAAGCTAAGTTTATGGTTGCAAATCATGCCAAAATAGTGGATAATGTGATTAGATTAATAGTATAGGGAGAAGAAGGCATGAATAATGATTTTAAAAGCACTTAAGCCATACCTTGATAAAGTCTTAGCTATGGATACTGCTATGGGCTTGTTTGAATGGGATACAGAAACTCTTGCTCCAAAGGCTGCTGTTGACCAGACTGCCAAAGTTTTAGGGGTACTTGCAGAAGAGTCCTACAATGCGATTATGAATGATGAAGTAAAGGATATCGTATACAGACTTTCAAAGAACATTGAAGATGGAAAAAGACGAAGGACTTAGTGAGGTAGAAAAGGGAATCATCAAACAGCTCAAAAAGGAATATGAAGTGCTTGAAAAAGATTCCTGCGGATGAGTTTAAGGCATTTTTCAGAACTTCAGGCTGTAGGAGCGTCAAGATGGGCAGAGGCCAAGAATGCTGATGACTTTGAGAGGTTTCTTCCTACGCTTAAATCACTTATTGAATATTCAAGAAAGTTTGCAGGGTACAGAGTAAAACAGGGTGAAAAGCCTTATGATGTACTCCTAGATGACTACGAAGAGGGATTTAACCAGGAAATACTTGATAAATTCTTTGGTAAAGCTTAAGGAGGCAATTGTCCCTCTTCTTAGAAAGATAAAGGAAAAAACCACAGGTTGAGTATGATTTCCTTTTTAAGAACTACCCAGTGGATAAACAGAGGGAGTTCTGCAAATACTTAGCCGAATATATGGGCTTTGATCCTGATAGGGGAGTGATTGCGGAAAGTGAGCATCCTTTTACCAATAATCTTCACAATAAGGATGTTAGAATTACCAATCACTATCTTGAAAACAATTTGGAAAGTGCTATCTTTTCGATTATTCACGAAGCAGGACATGGTATTTATGAAATGAACATTCCTGATGAGCTTACCCAGACCTTGGTTGGAGGAGGCTCATCCATGGGACTTCATGAGTCACAGTCAAGATTCTGTGAGAACATTATCGGAAGAAGCAAGGCTTTTTGGGAGCCTATCTATGGGAAGCTTGTCGCTACCTTCCCTGAACAGCTAAAAGATGTGGACCTTGATAAATTTATAACAGCTATCAACCGTACAGAGCCTGGGCTTATCCGTACAGAGGCAGATGAGCTGACCTACAGCCTGCACGTGCTTGTACGCTATGAGGTGGAGAAGAAGATATTTAACGAAGACTACCCTGTAGAAAAGCTGCCAGAGCTTTGGAATGATTTATATGAAGAATACCTCGGAGTACGCCCTGATACATATAAGGAGGGTATTCTTCAGGATGTACACTGGTCGGGTGGAAGCTTTGGTTACTTCTCAAGCTATGCCCTTGGCAATGCAATCGGAGCAGAGCTTTACCACCAGATGAAGAAGGAACTTGATTTTTGACGGCCTTTTAAGAAAGGGGCGAGATATCAAAGATTATGGACTGGCTAAAGGATAAGGTTCATAAATACGGAAAACTTAAGAATACAAACGAAATACTTCTTTTTAGCTACGGGTGAGGAATTCAATGCGGATTATTATATTGATTATCTCACTGAAAAAGTTCACAAAGGAATACGGACTATAAGGATGTATAATGAAAAAAATTCATTGAGAAGAATAAAAAAATCTGATTATAAGCATAGTATTTATTGTTTATCTGCTTGCCCTAGGCTATCACTTATTCCTTGGTGACAGCCTTGGCAAGAGAGAAACCTTTGATTCTTACAGATACAATTTTACTCTGTTTCAGGAGATTGTCAGATATATAGAGAACATCAATGTTATCGGTGCAAGGCTTGTTATCCTTAATCTTGCGGGAAATGTATTTGCCTTTGTGCCGTTTGGGATGTTTGTAGGTTATTTTTTAAGGAAAAAGAAGTTTACATTTATTAAAACAACCCTGCTTGGCTTTGCCTTTACAGTGCTTATAGAGGGGATTCAGCTTGTAACTAAGGTTGGAATCTGTGACATAGATGATGTGGTATTAAATACAATCGGAGTATTGATAGGTGCAGCGGTGGCTAAGCTCATTTTTAAGACTAAAAGGCTGTCTTAGATGTTTAACTGTATTGCCTACGCATTTATAAAGGCAAGCTGTTAATTTATAGCCGTACTTTGTTAGAAAGTTGTTAATTCCTATTAAACAAAAAAGGTACCGATTAACGGTACCTGATATGTATGTGACAAGATTCGAACTCGCGACCTTCTGATCCGTAGTCAGACGCTCTATCCAGCTGAGCTACACATACAAAAATTGTCGAACGAGTAATATTTTAGCACAATGATTCTTATTTGTAAAGTAAAAAAATTCATTTTGAAAGGAAACATAAAAAAATGCTAGCAACATTAATACCTTTTATTCGACAGTAAAATGGAAGTCTGCGCTTATTCCGTTTTTTTGCGCAGAGAAAAATTTTCTGGTTCATCCATCCCTCTTGGGAACAGGCAGTTTAGATGCTGCGGCAGGCATATTGGGACTGGACATCGTGGAAAATATGGGAATTGGAACCCTGGCAGGCGACAAGGAGGTATTCATAGAGGTAAACAATATCTCTCTTTTCTCCAATATCGAAGAAAAGTGCAGTGCACCTGCTGAAAGGGTGGTATTACTCATTGATTACAGGATAAATACTGAGCAGATGTATGTGGACAGGCTTACTGACCTAAAGTCTAAGGGCTATAAGTTAGCTATGAGAAAGCTAAATATAGACCAGTTTGAAGAGTATAAGCCTGTACTTAGTCTTATGGACTACATCCTTCTTGACCACAAGAAGATTAAGATAGACAAGGCTAAGGTTTACTTTGGACAGGTATATCCTGATATCAAGCTCTGTGCAGTAAATGTAGACTCTAAAGAGGACTACGAGAGGCTTGCAGAGGATGGAGGCTACTATCTCTTTGAGGGAGATTTCTTTAGAATGCCTGCCATTTCAAAAACAGGTGAGATTGCTCCTCTTAAGATGACTTATATAGAGCTTCTTAACCTTGTAAATCAGCCTGACTTCGACCTTACTGAGGTGGCTGATGTTATCTCAAAGGACACTGTACTTGCGGTAAATATGCTTGAGATAGTCAACAAGCTTGCAAGAAATTCAAAGATAACCTCTATAAGAGCCGCTACAGCCATGCTTGGTCAGAAGGAAATAAGGAGATGGGCTAGTACCGCCGCAACCAAGTCGCTTTGTGCGGATAAGCCAAGTGAAATAATGAGGCTGTCTCTTATTCGTGCAAAATTTGCGGAAAATCTTGCTTATTGCTTTGATTTGGGAGCTGTAACTTCAGAACTCTTCCTCATGGGACTCTTCTCGGTAATTGATGTTATCCTTGAAATACCTATGAAACAAGCTCTTGAAATGGTGAATATAGCCGAGGACATAAGTCTTGCCCTCCTTGAAAGAAAGGGAAGACTAGCACCTTTACTTAATTTCATGCTTCATTATGAAAATGCCGATTGGCATGAAGTAAGCAGAATAATGACGGTGCTTAACATAGATGTAAAGCCTGTAAGTACAGCCTATATAGACGCTTTGATATGGTATAGGGATATGTTCCTATAAATAAGAAGAGATAAAATTATTCCTCTTGACTATGAAAGTCAAGAGGACTATAATACGAAAGTCGATTAGGGTGTCAAATATGATAAATTATCTTGCAGGAAAAATTGCACAGATGTTTTACTATTGACACCCATATCATAATTTTAAGAAAGGAGCGGTAATGGGAGATTTGGCTGAACGGCTGGCTGAAGAGCTGAATGTCGAAACGGTGTTTGAAGTTCCGTTTTTTGGAGGTATTTCAGAGTCAGTTGTAGTAACTTGGATAATTATGGCCGTAGTTCTTCTTGCTTCTATATTACTTACCCTGAAACCTAAAGGTTGAGAACCCCGGTAGAAGACAGCTGATTGTTGAAACGGTGGTAACAAAGCTTCAGGAAGCGGTTGTCAATATTGTAGGAGAACACGGGAGGGCCTATGCCCCGTATCTGACCAGCATTCTTATCTACATAGGAATTGCAAACGTTGTCGGTATACTTGGATTTAAGCCTCCTACAAAGGACTTAAATGTAACCATAGCACTTGCAGTATTCAGTATATTTATTATTGAATATGCGGGTATACATAAAAAAAGGTGTGGGCAAATGGTTAAAAGAGCTTTTACTGAGCCGATGGTAGTTATTACCCCAATCAAAAATCCTTGAGGTATTTACAACGCCGTTGTCTCTATGTATGCGACTTTTTGGAAATGTTCTTGGAGCCTTTGTAGTTATGAAACTCATAGAGTTCGTACTTCCTGTGGGACTTCCTGTAGCATTTAGTTTTTTTACTTTGATATATTTGACGGATTGATTCAGGCGTATGTATTTGTGTTCTTGACGGGCTTATTCATAGGCGAACAGCTTGAGTAGGTCAGTTTAATTATAAGATAAGGAGAAAAAAATTATGAATTTATTAGGAATTGGCGCTGGTATTGCAGTTTTGGCAGGCTTAGGAGCAGGTATCGGTATTGGTATTGCAACAGGAAAGGCAGCGGATGCTACAGCAAGACAGCCTGAAGCAGCAGAAAAGATTCGTAGTGTGCTCATCCTCGGAGCAGCACTTGCAGAGGCAACAGCTATTTATGGTTTCGTTATCGCAGTCCTTATAATAATGATGCTTAAGTAAGACACACTTAAGGAGGAATAATGCTTAAAGTAGATTGGAATCTCCTCTTTACAGCAATTAACATTGTGGGTTGGTATATAATAATTAAATTATTTTTTTATTTAAGCCTATTAACAATATTATTGACAAGAGAAGAGATGCTATAAACGGGAAATTCAATGAAGCAGAGTCAGCCAAACAGGATGCTTATGCACTAAAAAGCAAAGTATGAAGAGGCTATAAGCAAAGCTTCAGATGAAAGACAGGATATAATCGACAAGGCCAGAGCAAGTGCTGATGAGGAATACAGACGCATTCTTGATGAGGCAGATGTAAAGGCAGGAACAATAGTAAATAAAGCTAAAGAACAGGCAAAGGATGAACATCAGAAGATAATCAGAGAGGCAGACATGGAAATTGCCCGCCTAGTTATGGATGCTACAAGTAAGATAATGCATGACAGCAGCAACGGTGAAAATGATAAGAATCTTTATGATGAATTTATAACAAAAGAGGGTAAACACAGTGAATCTTGATAATAATAAAAAAGAACTAAAGGTGAGCCTTTTTTATGTTACGCCGCCGGTTGACTCCCAGCTAGACAAAATCAAAGACTTTGTCGCTGCTAAAAAGGGTGTAAATAAAGATGAGGTAAATATAGAACTCGTAGAGAAAAAAGACCTGGTAGGCGGCTTTGTGCTTCGTATTGGAACTCATGAGTATGACTGGAGTACGAAGGGAAGACTTGACCAGCTTATGTCTGAACTTTTAAGCTCAGATGATGGCAGTACTGAGAATTCAGATGTAAACTATCTTGACGATGGACTTGATGCTGCCAAAATCGCTAAAGACAGATTATCAAAGCTAAGAAACAGTATAGAGAGCTTTTCTCCTAATAACGAGGAGCAGGAAGTCGGCTTTGTTACAGCTGTCGGTGATGGTATTGCAAGAATACAGGGTATCGACCACGCTATGTACGGAGAGATAATTGACTTTGAAAATGGAGCCAAGGGTATGGTGCAGGATATAAAGTCTGACAGCATTGGCTGTATCCTTTTCAATAAAGAAGACTCAGTGATGGAAGGCTCAAGGGTTAGCCGTACCGGCAAGAAGACAGGAGTGCCTGTAGGTGAAGGCTTCCTTGGAAGAGTAGTGGATGCTCTTGGAAGTCCTATAGATGGAGGCGGAGACATCATTTCTTCAGACTTCAGGCCTGTAGAACACGAGGCTCCGGGCATAGTTGAGAGAAAATCAGTATCAGTACCTCTTGAGACAGGCATACTTGCTATTGACTCTATGTTCCCTATAGGTAGAGGACAGAGAGAGCTTATTATCGGTGACAGACAGACCGGTAAGACAGCAATAGCAGTAGATACCATCATCAACCAGAAAGACAAGGGAGTTATCTGTATCTATGTAGCCATAGGCCAGAAGGCTTCTACAGTTGCAAAATTAGTTAATACCTTAGATAAACACGGAGCACTCCCGTACACTATTATTATGGCGGCAACAGCTTCAGACTCATCTGCGCTTCAGTACATCGCCCCTTACGCAGCTACCTCTATGGCTGAGTACTTTATGTACAAGGGTAAAGATGTCCTCATCGTGTATGATGACCTCAGTAAACACGCAGTTGCATATAGAGCTTTGTCTCTGCTCCTTGAGCGTTCTCCGGGACGTGAGGCTTATCCGGGAGATGTATTCTACCTCCACTCAAGACTTCTTGAGAGAAGCAGCCGCCTCTCCGATGAGGCAGGAGGAGGTTCGATTACAGCCCTCCCTATCATAGAGACACAGGCGGGAGATGTATCAGCCTACATCCCTACCAACGTAATATCTATTACAGACGGACAGATATTCTTAGAGAGCAGCCTTTTCTTCTCAGGACAGCGTCCTGCGGTAAATGTAGGTCTTTCCGTATCCCGAGTAGGTGGTGCGGCTCAGAGTAAGGCTATGAAGAAGGCATCAGGCTCTATAAGAATTGACCTTGCGCAGTATCGTGAAATGGAAGTATTTACGCAGTTTTCATCTGACCTTGACCAGGTAACCAAGAATCAGCTTACCTATGGTAAAGGACTTATGGAGCTACTTAAGCAGCCTCTTTGCAGGCCTCTTTCACTCCACGAGCAGGTCATCACCCTTGTGGCGGCTACCAAGAAGGTTATGATGCTTGTAGAAAGCCATCAGATTAAGGACTTCCAGATGGAAATGCTTGATTATTTTGAAACACACCATCCTGAAATTATCAGGGAAATAGAGAACCAGATGACTCTTTCGGAGGATCTGACAGAGCGTATAGTAGATGCCGCTACACAGTTCCGTAACTTTTATCTTGGTGCAAAAGAAGGTAAATAAATATGGCTAATGCAAGAGAGATTAAGAACAGAATCTCAAGTGTTAAAGATACGGCGAAGATAACCAAGGCTATGTACCTGATATCCTCTACAAAGCTTAGAAAAAGCCAAGAAGAGTTTGGAGGATACCGAACCGTATTTTTACAATCTCCAGATGGCAATCGCAAGACTCTTAAGACACATGCCTGATATGCACCATGTTTTTCCTTAAGAATCTTAGCGAAATACCTCCTGAAAAGAGGAGAAGAGGCCTCATCATAGTTACTGCAGACAAGGGACTTGCCGGAGCATATAACCACAATGTTATCAAGTGTACGGAAAAGTGGTTAAGCGAACCGGGCGAACATTCTTTGTTTGTTGTCGGAGAGCTTGGAAGAAGTTATTTTATGAATAAGGGAATGAATATAGATGCGCATTTCCGCTATACCACCCAGAATCCGTCTTTACACAGGTCGCGTAAGATAATAGGCTCTGTAGTAGACAAATATCAGGCAGGGGAACTGGATGAGATTACCATAGTCTATACCAGAATGGTAAACAGCATGGTTACTCAGGCAGAGGTAGTGCCCCTATTGCCGCTTGATAAGAAAAAGATTATGGGAAATATTCCGGCAGGCTTCATCACTGAGCAGGATATAACCATGCTTCCTTCCCCAAAGGAAGTACTTGATACGGTTATTCCTAACTATCTGGTGGGCTTTGTATATGGAGCGCTTGTAGAGTCATTTTGTTCAGAGCAGAATGCCAGAATGATGGCGATGCAGGCGGCAAATGACAATGCAGATGAAATAATAAGAGATTTATCAATACAATATAATCGTGTAAGGCAGGCTGCGATAACTCAGGAAATAACCGAAGTTGTGGCGGGTGCTAAGGCACAGCATTTGAGGAAATGAGAATGAAGAATGGTAAGATAATACAGGTAATGGGACCGGTTGTAGATGTCCTGTTTCCGGATGAAGATGTACCTAAGATTAAAGATGCTCTATACGTAGACAACCATGGTAAAAAGTGTCTTATGGAGGTTTCTTCACATCAGGGTGGGAACATAGTCAGATGTATCATGCTCACAGCCTCAGAAGGACTTAGCAGAGACATGGAAGTAGTGGCAACAGGTGACGGTATCAAAGTTCCTGTTGGAGAGGCTACACTTGGCAGGCTTTTCAATGTATTTGGTGACACAATAGATGGCGGAGTTAGCCTTGAAAATGAAGTACACTGGACAATCCACAGAGAACCGCCTAAGTTTGCGGACCAGAGCCCTGCAGTGGAGATACTTGAGACCGGTATCAAGGTTATTGACCTCCTTGCACCTTATGCAAAGGGTGGAAAGATCGGTCTTTTCGGAGGTGCCGGTGTAGGTAAGACGGTACTTATTCAGGAACTTATTAGAAATATAGCTACTGAGCATGGTGGATATTCTATATTTACCGGTGTAGGTGAGCGTTCAAGAGAAGGAAATGACCTTTGGACAGAAATGAAGGAGTCAGGCGTTATAGCTAAGACTGCCCTAGTTTTTGGTCAGATGAACGAGCCACCCGGAGCCAGAATGAGGGTGGCAGAGACAGGTCTTACTATGGCGGAGTATTTTAGAGATGAGAAAAATGCGGACGTGCTTCTTTTCATCGATAACATCTTCCGTTATGTGCAGGCAGGCTCAGAGGTATCAGCCCTTCTTGGCCGTATGCCTTCAGCTGTTGGTTATCAGCCTACTCTTGCAACCGATGTAGGTGAACTTCAGGAGAGAATCGCTTCTACCAAGTCAGGCTCAGTTACTTCTGTTCAGGCGGTATATGTGCCTGCGGATGATATCACCGATCCTGCTCCTGCAACTACATTTACTCATCTTGATGCAACAACGGTGCTTTCCAGAAAGATAGTTGAGCAGGGTATTTACCCTGCGGTAGATCCTCTTGAGTCGTCTTCCCGTGTTCTTGAGGCGGATGTAGTAGGAGAGGAGCATTACAACACAGCAAGAAAAAGTTCAGGAGATGCTTCAGAAGTATAAAGAGCTTCAGGACATAATTGCCATCCTTGGTATGGAAGAGCTTTCTGAGGCCGACAAACAGACTGTTAACAGAGCAAGAAAGATACAGCGTTTCCTTTCACAGCCTTTCTTCGTGGCAGAGACCTTTACAGGCGTTCAGGGCAGGTATGTGCCTCTAACTGAGACAATAAAGGGCTTTAAGGCTATAATTGATGGTGAAATGGATGAATATCCTGAGGCAGCTTTCTTCAACGTAGGAACAATTGATGAAGTTAAGGCGAAAGCCGAAGCTATGGAGCAGGAGGCCGTATAAGTGGCAAATAGAACATTTTATCTTAAAGTATATGCAAGTGACAGAATTTTCTTTGAAGGACAGTGCCAGATGTTAGTCATACCTCAAAGTGATGGACTAAGGGCTATACAGGCACACCACGAAGACATGGTGCTTGCAGTAGACATAGGAGAGGCTCATATAGTAGAGGAAGATGGAACTGTTACCTATGTGGTAGTCGGAAGTGGCATGGTTCAGATTTTCCATAACAGAGCCATTATGCTTGTGGATACGGCTGAGCTTCCTGATGAAATTGACTCTAAGAGGGCGGGAGATGCTCTTGAAAGAGCCAAGGAACAGCTAAGACAAAAACAGAGTATCCAAGAACACAGGATTAGTCAGGCATCCCTTGCAAGGGCTCTCACCAGACTTAAGGAGTGTTCAAAGTACAATTCCTAATTTGGATTAAATAAAAAACATGAGAAACTAAACTTAGACTTTAGTTTCCCATGTTTTTGTTGTATAATATGATACGATGTGGAAAGTGTGAACTAGATAGAAGCTATAAGAGAATGTATTTTCTTTTATGGCATATCGAATCATTAATAAAAGTGCTACGAAAGGGGATAACCTAATGAAGTGTACCAGACAGATAACGGACGATTTATACTATGTAGGCGGAAGCGACAGAAGAATTGCTCTTTTTGAAAAACTGTTTTTCCGGTAAGAGACGGAGTAGCTTATAATTCTTATCTCTTAATCGATGAAAAAAACAGTGCTGTTTGATACGGTGGATTATGCTATAGGAAGGCAGTTCATAGACAATATTACCTCTCTTCTTGACAACAGGAAGCTTGATTATCTTGTAGTAAATCACATGGAGCCTGACCATTGCGCCCTGATTACACAGCTTGCTTCTCTGTATCCGGAGATGAAGATAGTGGGAAATAAAAAGACTATCGGTCTTATTTCACAGTTTTTACCATGTAGATATGACAGAACATTCAATCCTTGTGAATGAAGGAGATACTATATCAACAGGAAAGCACAATCTGAAGTTCTTTATGGCTCCTATGGTACACTGGCCTGAGGTTATGTTTACCTATGACGAGACTGACAAGGCTCTATTCTCTGCAGATGCCTTTGGTACTTTTGGGGCACTTGACGGAAGAATATTTAATGATGAGCTTGATTATAGAAATAATTTCATGGATGAAGCAAGAAGATATTATGCCAATATAGTAGGAAAATACGGTGCTCAGGTCCAGGCGATATTTAAGAAGCTTCCAGCTGAAATAGCTTATATCTGCCCTCTCCACGGACCTGTATGGAGAAAGGATATTCCTTTCTTCTTTGAGAAGTATCAGGCTTGGAGCACCTATACCCCTGAGGAAAACGGAGTATTCATAGCCTATGCGTCAATGTATGGCGATACCGAGCTTGCAGCATCTGTACTTGCTACAAAGCTTGCAGAGCGTGGAATAGTAAATATGAAGATGGTAGATGTTTCTTCGCATCACTATTCATATCATATAAGTGACATCTTCAAGTATAGTGTGATTGTACTTGCAGCACCATCCTACAATATGTCTGTACATCCTAAGATGAATGAACTTCTTACTGAGATGAAGGAAATAACCGTTAGGAACAGGGCTTATGCTGTCATCGAAAATGGTTCTTGGGCACCTAGTGCAGGTAAGACGATAAAGGCTGTTGTAGATGAATTGAAGGATATGAGACAGATAGGTGAGACTCTTACAATCAAGTCAGCCATTATGGAAGAGCAGGAAGAAAAAAACTTGATGAACTCGCAAGACTTATTGCAGAAGAAGTAGAGGACTAATAAGTATATATCGGCAGGAAGGCATTATAAATTAATGCCTTCCTTTTTTTCTTTTTGGTGAAATAATAATATAAACACACAAATTCGTAAATAAGCAACAAAATTAAGCAAATTCTAAGCGAATTTTCTACTTGCCAAATATACGCTTTGCTGATATAAATATCTAAAGGCAAAATGCTGTTGTTCCCACAATTTGTATTTCTCCTATAATGAGAGGGAGAAGATGTGTCGATATAATATGTGAGCACAATGGCTTAGTGCTATATAGAAGCAGAGGGGAATTGTAATTCTTCTTAAAACAATCAACAAAAACGACCCAAAGGGAATTGGAGTCAAAGAAGAAGGAGACAGATTATGTGGAAAAAAACAAGGTTCTGCTATACTTGCTTTGGTACTGACAGTAGCGCTCTTCCTTACAGGTGTTAGGCTGCCGGGCAATGTATTTGCAGCAGGAAGTGACAAGACTAGCTTGGTAAAGGATGTACCAACTACGTCAATTGAGTTTAAGCAGGGAAAGAATGGCGGTAACAACTATGAAGATGTTATCACTGATTCATCCCTAATAGACTTATCAAGAAACATCCTGGTAAATATCGCCTTTACAGCCGTATTTGAAGGGGCTGAAGGCTCAGAAAACCGTATTAAAAAAAGAACGATTTTGTAGAGTTTGACCTAGGTGATAATATCAAGCTTGCAGCAGGTACAGTTAAAAAAAGTTGTACCTGTACTTGATAATGATACCAAACTCAAAGTCTGTGATGCAATCTTTACAAAGAATGCAGATGGAAGGCTCGTTGCAAGGTTTGACTTTTCAGACACAGATGATAAGGTATTTAAGCAGAAAGATGCCAGAATCGGCGCATCTATGGAGCTTAAAGCAGATGCAAGTAAAATCAACTTTGAAGAGAATGTACTCAAAATCATCTTATTTGGAAAAGAGTATGAGATTGGAAAAAAATTGATAGTGCTGTTAAGGTTAAAAAAAGTAGGTGTTTTTTTGACCCAAAGAACAGCAAAAGTTGACTGGACTATAAAGTTTGAAAAGATATATCAAGGACACAAATCCTGTTAAGTATCTCAGTCTTGAGGGCTTCAGCCTTGTTGAAGGACCTACCATTCATCCTGCTCTCGGCGGTGATTATATACCTGGCTCTCTTAGGATAAACAACAAAAAAATGTGGGTGACTTCGAGGAGTACCTAGACAGCCACATCAATGAAAAGATGTTTAGATATAAGTTAAAGGCATCCGATTTAAATCCTGCTAATCCCGGAGTTGCGGTTGCGACTGTAAGTACTAGAGTAAATGCGGTAGGATTTTTATAAGCCTGGTGATAGACATGTTACCTATCAGAATACTGCAAGAGTAGTAAAGTTCCCTGAGAATTCATTTAATTCATCAGGTGCTGCGTATGACACTGCATCTGTTCAGGTGAAAAAGTTTGGTGAAAAAAACAGGAGATCTTGACAATACAGGAAAGAAGATTACCTGGAAAGTCACATTAAATGAGCCTGACTATGAACTTGGTGACATGGTAGTAGAAGATGAATTACAAAGTGACAGAACAGGAAGACTTGCACAGACCTTCGTAAAGGCAACTATCAGAACCTGGGATAAAGTGGGCAAAAAGTGGATAGGTGAGCCTACTGCAATTGTGCCTACACAGTCAGGAAATAAGTTAACTTTCAATATTCCTAATGTAAAAGAAAAGAGAGAGCTTGTTATAGAGAGCACCATCGAGCCTGACAACTACATGGCAGTCTTTGACAATGATGCTTATGCTTGGTGGAACAATAACACTAAGAACAAGGTAAAGCTCCATGCTTATGTATATACAAAAGAAGTTGGTGATAAGCCTTTCGGAAAGATAAGGAAGGAAGCTGACTATCGTAATGTATCTCTTGAGCAGGCTAAGGGCATTAGCTCTAGAACAGGTCAGTTCGTAGGAAATGAGCCTGAGTGGGTAATAAATGTTGATAGAAACGCAGTTAGTTCACCTGGCACATATAATCTCTATGATGTATTTATTTTTGATAACAATACTGAGGTAAGCAGAGATGTTGTAAATGAAGGAAATGGCTACTCTGTAAGAAAGGTAGGAGAGAATTCAGTTACCTCTCTTGCAAATGGAACTAAACTTAAGGATATAATGCCAGAGAAGGTAAAGCATCAGAAACTCCTTAATCTTACTTCTCCTCTCACATCGGCTACAGAAGGCGTTACAAGCAATGTGTATGAGATTGTTAAGGATGGTAAGGTAGTAGGTCATGTACTTGAGACTAAGCTTGTAAATGATAAGGTAAACTTTGTAAAGTTCAAGTCAAGAATAACTGACCGAGAAGTAATTATGAGCGAAGCCACTAAGGTAGATAACTACGCTGTTCTTACCAAGGGAGCTCATCCTGTACTTTCAGATAAGGCTGAATACAGATATTATGGAAAGATGCTCTTAAAAGCAGACAGTTTCAGCAGAGGCAGCTAATAAGCTTTTAGCAGACTTTAACGCTGAGGCTGTAAATGATGATGTAATCAACTCAGCAAATGAGCTTATCAACAACCAGGATACAACTTTCGACAGAAAGACTAAGTCCATAGTATATAAAATCAGCGTAAATGCAGCTGACTTAAAAGACGTAGATGGAGATGTAGGTAAGTTCATATTAAGAGAAGTTGTGCCTGATGACAGATTTATGCTTGTTCCTATAGTCGAGGACAAGGAAAAATCCTGCAAATGATAAATATTTCGTTATGTACAAGGGAACACCGGCTGTTAAAGAGCCTGGTGAGACTGTAGGCGATGCAGGATCTAAGATTGAAGAAGTAAATGCTTATGGCAAATACCTTACTGATGATGAACTTAAGGCTAAGGGCATTAGCTCTGAGTACATCACAAAAGGTTCAGAGAAGCTTGCTCTTCAGATTAACTTTGAAAAGCTTGACTCTCCTTACGCTGTATTTGTTAAGCTAAGACTTAAAGATGTAAACATCAATGAGAAATTTATGAGCAGAAACAATGCTTACCTTGGTCTTGAAGGTTATTCAACCTTCGGCACAAATCTAAGACAGAACGATAAGGTATTTATGAGCCTTGCTTATGCAAACTATGATAACAGATACCTTTGGAAGAATTATGATGGTCAGCAGGACAAGGATAAGGTCTACATTGATGAAAAGGGCTTTATCAACTGGAATGTACATTACAGACCATATAGAATATATGAAGATAGCGAGAATACCGAAGTGTCACTTGTAGATAAGCTTGGTGGTAACGTTGTTCTTAGAAAAGAAAAGGGTAGTGATAAGCTCATCTTTGAGGGTGACAACTACAAGATAGTTAAGGGTACATTTGATGAAAAGGGTAACTTTATCGCAGAGAAAGAAATAACAGAAAACCTTGACAAGATATTTACTTATGATATCAAGACAGGACAGCTTGTTGTTAAAATACCTGATAGAAACAGTACTTATAAGATATCTTATATTACCGATTTTGCTGATGAGGCAAAGCGTGGAGACGAGCTTAGCAACTCAGTAGCTCTTTACGAAAACTCTGTTCTTAAGGGAAGCCGTATAAGTGTTAAGCATAATGTTACTGCCAATGCATTTGCCCGTATAAGGAACAAGATTTATCAGCGTCTGAACATAGTTAAGACTGATGCAGAGGGAGCAAGACTTTCCGGAGCTGAGTTTAGCTTTAAGAAGATTGCAAGCGGAAGCGCTGCTGAAGTAAATCTTGGAACATTTAAGACAGGAACTGATGGAGCTATCAAGATAGAAGAGCTTTTAGCAGGAGATTATGAACTTGTTGAAACCAAGGCTCCTGAGGGATATGTATTAAACAGTGAACCATATAAGATTAAGGTTGTTGAACTTGAAAGTGGTTTCAAGGTAGAGTTAGTCGGAGACTATGAGGGTAAGGCTACACTCTTACAGAACGAGATTAAGGTAATCAACAAGAAGAAGGGAGAACTTCCTCCTGCAGTGATTACCCCAAGTGCAATTGTGACTCCAAGTGCAGTAGTAACTCCAAGTGCAGTAGTAACTCCAAGTGCAGTAGTAACTCCAAGTGCAGTTGTAACTCCTAGTACGATAACAACTCCTGGTGCAGTATTGACACCAAGTGCAGTATTAACACCAGGTGCAATTGCAACACCAGGTGCAGTATTAACTCCAAGTGCAGTTGTAACCCCTGGTGCAGTAACAACACCTGCGGCAGTTGTAACTCCTGGTGTGGTGACTCCTCCTGCTCCTGAGAATCCAACACCTTCCGTTCCGGTCATTCCTACAACCCCGGAAACACCTAATCCAACCCCGGTTATCCCGGTTACACCAACACCTACACCGCTGGTACCATCATATCCTATAAATGACACTCCTGATCCAAATGAGCCAAACAGTCCAGATGAATTCGAGGTTATTGGTGATGATGGAACTCCACAGGGTAAGGTAGTTAAGAAGACTAAGCCAAACGGTGAGAAAGAGTATGTTTTTGAAAAGGATGGTACTCCTTTAGCCGGATTCAAGGCTAAACATAAGAAGACTCTTCCTAGAACCGGTGGCGCTGCCACAGTTTGGTATTATGTAGCTGGTATGAGCCTTGTACTTATGGCAGGCTTAACATTTAGAAAGCGTAAAGAAGAAGAGATCTAAAACAAAAACGCCTCTTAGATACGTTAAGCAGGGTGACTGCCCATCCTTCGCCAAAGCTGGTGAATGGGGTGGGCTTTTATTAATGATTGTAAAAATCTACAAAAAGCGGTAAAAATAGATAGATAATATAAATAATTTATTGAAAGGACTTGTGACATAGATATGAGACATGGATTTGTAAAGGTTGCCGCAGTTACTCCTGATATAAGGGTTGCAGACTGTAACTTCAATGGAGAGAGCATAATAAAGGAAATGAGATATTGTGCAGAGAATGGAGTGAAGATAGCTGTATTCCCTGAACTTGTGATTACAGGATATACCTGTGGAGAACTCTTTCTTCAGGAGAGGCTGTTAAGCTCGGCTGTAACTACACTTAAGAAGATAATAAAGACTAGCGTTGGGCTTGATATGCTTACCTTTGTGGGACTCCCATTTGAAACTGACGGTAAGCTTTTACAACATAGCTGCTGTTTTCAAAGACGGAGAGCTTTTAGGTATGGTACCAAAGGTATTCATCCCAAACTATTCAGAGCTTTACGAGGCAAGACATTTTGCTCCTTGTGTAGGGGAAAACAGACTTATAGAGTGGGAAGAAAACAGCTCAGGATATACTTATTTTGGGGAATAAGCTGATATTTGAAAAATAAGGATATGAAAAAAATCTAAAGGTGGCTGCTGAAATCTGTGAGGATTTGTGGGTGGTTATTCCACCAAGTAATTACCATCTCATAGCAGGGAGCAACCATCATTGCAAACCTGTCTGCAAGCCCTGAGATTATGGGTAAGCAGGAGTATAGAAGAAATCTCGTTCAGGGACAGTCAGCAAGACTGAATGCAGGCTATATCTATGCTACAACAGGAGAAGGAGAGTCAACCACAGACCTTGTATTTGGCGGACATAACCTGATATGTGAAGATGGTATCATTCTTGCAGAGAAGCCGAGGTTTAAGAATGGAACCATAATTACAGAGATAGACCTCAATAAGCTTGCTTATGAGAGAAGAAAGATGAATACCTGTGAAATCAAGGGTTGGGAGAGCTATGATTACATTGATTTCTCCTATGATAATGTATACACCACAGAGAATAATTCTGAGGGAATACCTGAAAAAAAGGCTGATAGAGACCCCACTTCTTAGAACCTTTCCAAAATCACCTTTCGTACCTGAGTGCAAGGAGGAAAGAGACAGTAGTTCTGAGGATGTAATTACAATCCAAGCTCTTGGACTAAAGAAGAGAATGGCTCATACAGGCTGTAAATATGCAGTTGTAGGCCTTTCAGGAGGGCTTGATTCTACCCTTGCAGCCATTGTTGCCACAAGGACTATGGATATGCTTGGACTTAGCAGAGAAAATGTAATAGCAGTAACCATGCCTTGCTTTGGAACCACGGGAAGAACATATAAGAATGCCCTTGAGCTTGCAAAGGGACTGGGGATTACACTCCGTGAAATAAATATCAAAGAGTCTGTGCTTTTGCATTTAAAGGATATAGACCATGATGTAAATGATCACAATGTGACCTTTGAAAATGCACAGGCACGTGAGCGTACTCAGGTGCTTATGGACCTTGCCAATGAGTATGGTGGTCTTGTTATAGGAACAGGAGATATGAGTGAGCTTGCGCTTGGATTTGCTACCTACAACGGAGACCATATGTCAATGTACAGTGTAAATGCATCCATTCCTAAAACCCTTGTTAGGCAGCTAGTCAGATATTCTGCCGAATGTGCTCTTTTCTGAAGGGAAAGAGGAACTTTCAGCTGTGCTTACGGACATAGTTGAAACTCCTGTAAGTCCAGAGCTACTCCCTACCAATGATGACGGAGAGACTGAGCAGAAGACTGAGGATATAGTAGGTCCATACGAATTAAATGACTTCTTCCTCTACAACATGGTAAGATGGGGAATGGAGCCTGACAAGCTATATAGAATAGCCTGTCTTACATTTGAAGATGAGTATTCAAAAGAAGAGATAGAGAAGTGGCTAAGGAGCTTTTACCGCAGATTCTTCGCTCAGCAGTACAAGAGATCCTGCCTTCCTGACGGACCAAAGGTAGGCTCAGTAACACTGTCTCCCTAGAGGGACTTTAGGATGCCTTCAGATGCGGTAGGGGATTTGTGGCAGAAATAAGCAATTTTAGGAGGGGGATATGATACTTGGAATATATGGATATGGCGGGCATGGACTCGAGGTAGAAGAGCTTGCAAGGGTGATTAACGAAAAGGAGAACAGGTGGGAAAAGGTCATATTTATTGATGATGCCACCGAAAAGACAGACGGAGAGAGGATTATTACCTTCAATGAGGCAAAAAAAGCAAATACAGTGCATCAGAGATTGAGTTTATGACCGGCATAGGGGAGCCTGTAGTAAGGGATAAGATATACAAGAAGGTTAAAGAGGCAGGTTATAACTTTACTACCCTAATTCATCCATCAGCAGTAATTGCCGCAAGTGCAAGGCTTGAAGAGGGAGTTATGGTAGGATCTAATGCCTTTATATCCGCCAAAACTCATTTACAGGAAAAATGTGCTTATACAGCCTTTGGCGGCAGTTGACCACGAGTGCACAGTAGGAATGAACTCAGTTGTATCCAGCTTTGTCGGCATGGGAGGAGGTGCCAGCCTTGGGAAGAACTCGTTTATTGGGCTAAATGCTTCCGTGAAGCAGGGAGTAAGCATTGGAGATGGCTCTGTGGTTGGCATGGGCTCAGTAGTCATAAAAGATGTAGATGACAGAGTGATGGTAGTGGGCAATCCTGCAAGGAAGATAAAGATGGGCGATGTAAGGGCATTTTACGACATTAGAAAAAGGTAAATAACATGCAGATATTGTTTCTAACACTTATGAAAATATACTCTCTCTCAGATGAGGGGATATATATGGATTTGATGAAATGCTTTGCAGAGAAAGGCCATAAAGTCTCTATAATATCGCCTCTTGAGAAGAAGGAGGCGGGAGAGGAAGAGGTTATAAGTGCTCACAATATCAGCCTTGTAAGGTGCAGAACAGGAAACCTCTTTGGAGTGAGTATGCTTGAAAAGGGGATATCTCAGATGAGGCTTGCCTCTCAGTACTTAAGGGCTATAGATAAGTACTTTCCGGGGACAAAGTTTGACCTTATACTATACTCGACTCCTCCTATCAGCCTGGCTGCTGTGGTAGAGAAGATTAAGAAGAGTACCGGAGCAGCGACCTATCTTTTGCTAAAGGATATCTTTCCACAGAATGCTGTGGATATAGGTATATTAAAGCCATTTATGGCGAAAGCACTATTTAGAAGCAAAGAAAAAAAGCTCTATGAGATATCTGACTATATAGGTTGTATGTCTCCTGCCAATGTAGACTACCTGCTTAAGAATAATGAAATCGACAGTAACAAGGTGGAAGTCTGCCCTAATTCTATAAAGGTTGAGGTGGATATCAGTGTAGCATTAAGTGCTGATGGTATCGCTAAATCAAGGGAAAATGATAGAGAAGAGCTGTTTGCTAAATACGATATCCCTGTAGACAAAACCATATTTCTCTACGGAGGAAATCTTGGTAAGCCTCAGGATATACCTTTCATCATAGAGTGTATTAAGGAGGCTTCCACAGTGGAGGAGGCTTACTTTGTAATCTGCGGTGACGGGACCGAATACGGAAAGCTAGAGGCATTTGTAAGTGAGTATAAGCCAAACAATCTCACCCTGATTAAATCCCTCCCTAAGGCTGATTATGACAGGGTAGTGGAGGCTTCAGATGTGGGGATGATTTTCCTTGACCATAGGTTTAGTATACCAAACTTCCCGTCCAGGCTCTTATCCTACCTTAAAGAGAAGATTCCTGTCCTTGTCTGCACCGATAATAATACTGATATCGGAAGGATTGCAGAGGATAATGACTTCGGGCTTAGCTCTATAAGTGATAACGTGGAAGACTTTATCTCAAATGTAAGTAAGCTTACGGATAAAGGGCTAAGACTCCGCTTGGGAGAGAACGGATATAGATATTTACTTGAGAATTATACGGTGGAGAAAAGCTATGAGATAATTATGAGGCATTTTAAATCTTTGTAAGTTATTAAAGGTGCAATTATTGATATTACCCATTAATTATGTTAATATTGATACTGGAGAGTATCAGGAACGAGATGAAAAAACTCCCTAAGTATAAACCGTTTACTCGGAATAATACGAAGGGAGGTGGTGCTAATGACTGCTTATGAAATCATAATGATTTTCATAGGGATAATAGCTTTGCTAATATCCTTTGGCGGTTTGTTAATCGCCATTCTTACTTATCTTGGCAAGAGAAAGTAAGATTTCGTACCTCGTTACCCATACGAGATAAGTAGTATCATTTTTGATTCTACAAAATCTTAGGGAGCATTCATTTTGCAATGGATACTCTCTTCTCCGTAATTGTAGCACACATCTAGATAAAAATTCAAGTTATATAAATACATTGGTTCCGGTTCTCTCTGACTTTCTTCTACTAAGCCTCTCATAGCTTCGGTAGTACTGCTCTTTATCGTAATACATATTCGTATCAAGCCTCTTTACAAATTCATCAAAGCTCTCAGAAGCAGGATCATACAATCCCAATCCAAAGGAAAGAGACAGCTGATACTTTCTGCCCGGCTGTGAATTAAAGCTTTACTAAGCTCCTCGATAATCTTGTCTTTTATCTGTAATAAAATCTCATTTTCAGCCTTTTCCACGAAGATAAGAAATTCATCACCTGCGTATCTGATAGCAACTCCCTGCTCACTAGTAGCCTCAGATAGGATATTTGCAACCTCTTTTAGATCAATATCACCTGTGTCGTGGCCAAAGGTGTCATTTATTGACTTAAAACGATTGATATCCAGCATCATGCCACCGTGCATTGATTCATAAAGCCTGCTGCTAAAGAGATAGGCTCTGTTTAACAGTCCTGTAAGGCTGTCGATGAAGGCGCTTTCCTTTTGTATACTCATGAATGCACTTGAGAGTCCTATAGCTGCACCTATCCAGCCCGTAGCAAGACCATAGAAAAGAATCTGTGCAATAAAGCCTATAAGTACAGGAAACAAAAACACCCATATCGGGAAGAATCTTACATGCTTTTTATTCTTAAAAAGTAGTGTGTATGTATGCACTGTACAGGATGTAACAAAATGAAATAAGTACATAAGCATAGGATAAAGGAGTTCTTTTTGTATATATTATTTTCGTCTATAGTAAATACTATAGGATAAAACATATTAATAATGGCGCTAAGGAAAAGGATGACAGCCGGTATGGAGATAACCGTCGACCACTTCCTTGCTTTTGATGTATTGCCGTACAGGTGGAAGATTACAAATATATCCCAAAGCAGGCATAGTGATATAGTTGCCATGTATGCAACTGTATTACCAATCGTATTGGCTATCCTACAAAGGCTGTTTGGATGACCGTCTGCAGTGAAAACTACAATATCAAAAAAGCAGGAAACACCAACTATCATAAGCATGTATCTAAGCATGTTGTAATCAACCTTATCACTCTTTAGTATAGACTGATTGCAGGACATGATGGATATAACCAACGCTATACCTACTGCACTTGCGACATATATATGTGTGAGTCCCATATTTGTACCTCATAAATTTCTGTTAAACTAAGCGGGTGTCAAAAGTATTTGAAACTTATATCATATTAAACTAAAAGTTCATTATCAAAAGCAGTTGCTGTATTTTTGTATACACCAAGTTTAATTATTACACATTTTTTTCTAACTTCAATAGGGAAAGTGCATGAAATCAAGATTCTGCAATATATAAAGAGTTAATTTGATTGAAAATGTCAGCCTGCTATGTTAAAATGTTTTTGTGGAGAGTATCTGCGACAAAAAGGAAACTCCCTAAGTATAAACCGAGAAATCGGAATCATACGAAGGGAGGTGGTGCTGATGACTGCTTATGAAATCATCATGATCTTCATAGGGATATTAGGTCTACTAATATCTTTCGGCGGTTTTCTAATCGCCATTTTTACTTTTCTCAATAAGAGAAAGTAAGCTACCTGCTTGTCGCAAGCAAGCGAGGTAGTCTGTAAAAAGATTTACCAAGCTTAGGGAGTACCATATACGTGGATACTCTCTTCTCCATAACTATAGCATATTATGATACAGGTGTCAAAGGGATATACTATGTATCAAACAATAATTATAAATATATTAGCATACAGAAAGGCAATTATCATGGGTATATTTACAGGAAAAACCCTGCTTATTACAGGTGGAACAGGTTCATTTGGACACGCGGTTATGGACAGGTTTCTATCGACTGATATCGGAGAGATAAGAATATTCTCAAGGGATGAGAAGAAACAGGATGACATGAGACACGAGTATCAGGCGAAGATGCCTGAGGTGGCTGAAAAGATTAAGTTCTACATAGGAGATGTGAGGGATATCAATTCCGTTAAAAATGCCATGAACGGAGTTGACTATATCTTCCACGCGGCAGCACTTAAACAAGTACCTTCTTGCGAATTCTTCCCTATAGAGGCGGTAAAGACCAACGTGCTTGGTACTGAAAATGTGTTAAATGCGGCCATAGAAGCAGGAGTAAAGAGCATAATCTGCCTTTCCACTGACAAGGCTGCCTATCCTGTAAACGCCATGGGAACCAGTAAGGCTATGATGGAAAAGGTAATAGTGGCTAAGTCACGTACCGTAGACCAATCAAAGACCAAGATATGCTGCACCAGATACGGCAATGTTATGTGCTCTCGTGGCTCGGTTATCCCTCTTTGGATAGAACAGATAAGGGCGGGGAACCCTATTACAGTTACAGAGCCTACTATGACAAGATTTATAATGTCGCTTGAAGAAGCGGTCGACCTCGTTCTCTTTGCATTTGAAAATGGGGAAACAGGAGATATACTGGTACAGAAGGCTCCTGCCTGCACTATAAAGGTTCAGGCGGAGGCGGTTTGCGATTTGTTTAACGGTGACAAGGCTGCCATAAGACAGATAGGTATAAGACATGGTGAAAAGATGTATGAAACCCTGCTTACCAATGAAGAGTGCGAAAGAGCTATCGACCTTGGCAAGTTCTACAGGGTGCCTTGTGACAGCAGAAATCTAAATTATGATAAATATTTCACACAGGGAAATATTGAAAGAGCTAAGCTAACAGAGTTTAACTCCAACAATACTGAGCTTCTTGACGTGGAGGAAGTAAAGTCAAAGCTTATGGAGCTTAGCTATATTAGGGAAGAGCTTGAGAAGTAAACGCGGTTTTTAGGAAATGTGTTAAGCGTAAGATGTTGTAAGGCTAGAGAAACTAAGCTTTAGCAGTCAAATGTCAAAGGATATAGGATGATTTTGATGCCAGGATTATGAAAATAGCATTGGAAGAGAAAAAAATGCCTGAATGAGGCAAGAACAGGATTGGATAACGATATGAATATACTTGTTACCGGTGCAAAAGGATTTGTGGGAAAGAATCTTGTGGAGAACCTTAGGTGTATAAAAGACGGGAAAAATACCACAAGACCTGAACTTAGAATAGATGAAATATATGAATATGATGTAGAATCAGATACAGAACAGCTCTTTTACTATTGTGAGAGGGCTGACTTTGTATTTAATCTGGCAGGAGTGAACCGTCCTAAGGATGATGGGGAGTTTATGAAGGGAAACTTCGGCTTTGCTTCAGAACTTTTAGAAACACTTAAAAAAATGTAAGAATACCTGCCCTGTAATGCTATCTTCTTCAGTACAGGCAACTCTTGCAGGGAGATTTCAGACTTCAGAATACGGAAAGTCTAAGCTTGCAGGCGAGGAGCTTTTCTTTGATTACAGTAAGGAGACAGGGGGGAAGGTGCTGGTATACAGGTTTCCAAACCTCTTTGGTAAGTGGTGCAGACCCAATTATAACTCAGCAGTCGCCACCTTTTGTTATAATACAGCCAACAACCTGCCTCTACAGGTAAATGACAGAAATACTGTGCTCGAGCTCTTGTACATAGATGACCTTGTAGAAGGCCTTTTGGATGCGCTTGAAGGTAAGGCACAATACTGTGAATATGAGGGAGTAGAGGCAAAAGGAGAGAAAGATGGCAGGTATGCCTACATTCCTGTGACTCACAAGGTGACTCTTGGGGAACTAGCTGATACTTTAGAGGAATTTAAGACTCAGCCTGAGAGCCTTATTATGCCTGAGATACCGGCTGGAAGCTTTGCTAAGAAGCTCTATTCCACATATTTATCATATTTACCAAAAGAAAAAGTAAGCTTTCCGCTTAAGATGAATGTGGACAACAGAGGGAGCTTCACAGAGCTTCTTAAGACCACCTCCTGCGGGCAGTTCTCGGTAAACATAAGCAAGCCCGGTATAATAAAGGGAGAGCACTGGCACAATACCAAGTGGGAATTTTTTTCATTGTAGTTAGCGGAAGGGCTCTTATACAGGAGAGGAAGATAGGAACAGATGAGATTTTTGGAGTTTTATGTAAGCGGCGAGAAGATTGAGGCAGTACATATGCTGCCGGGATATACACATAACATCATCAATCTCTCAGATACAGAGGATTTGATTACGCTTATGTGGGCCAATGAAAGCTTCGATAAAAACAGACCTGACACCTTTTTTGAGAAGGTTGATAGGTGATAAATAAGAACACAGTAGATGAAGTTCTGATATTTTTAGAAATCCAAGTCATTGATAGAAAAAAATTAATATTTTATACAAATCTAATTAATATTTTTTTACAGAATTTTTGTAACTCAGACATCGTTTGAAGAAGTAGCAAAGGAGACTGTGGGATGAGATTCAAGGCAGTAGGAACCATATAGAAAGTGGTAGAATTATGTTTTTGACAACTGTTCCTAAAAGTGGGTAAAGAAAAAAATATAGATTCAAAAAAATGAAAAATGAGGAAGAATGATGAAGACAGATTACACGGATGTGAGTTTTGTAAATAACGGCAAATTGAAGTTACTTATAATAGTTGGCACAAGACCTGAGATAATAAGGCTTTCAGAGGTTATAAAGAAGTGCAGGCTGTATTTTGACTGTATCTTAGCCCATACAGGCCAGAACTATGATTATAACCTAAATGGTATCTTTTTTAAGGACTTAAAGCTTAAAGACGCTGAAGTATATATGGATGCGGTAGGAGCTGACCTTGGAGAGACAGTTGGCAATATTATAGCTGCGTCATATAAGCTGATGGTAAGCCTTAAGCCTGATGCCCTTCTTATACTCGGTGATACCAACAGCTGTCTCTCTGCTATATCAGCAAAGAGGCTTCACATACCTATATTTCATATGGAAGCGGGCAACAGATGTAAGGATGAATGCCTGCCTGAGGAGACAAACCGCAGGATAGTAGATATAATCTCGGATGTGAATCTGGCTTATTCTGAGCATGCGAGGAGATACCTTGCGGAATGCGGTCTTCCAAAGGAGAGAACCTATGTGACGGGCTCCCCTATGGCTGAGGTGCTAAGAGCCAATCTTGCCGAAATTAAGGCAAGTGACGTACTTACAAGGCTAAGTCTAAAAGAGGGCAAATACATCCTTTTATCTGCTCACAGAGAGGAAAACATCGACACTGAGGAGAATTTTACCTCCCTTTTTACCGCGGTAAATAAGCTGGCAGAAAAATACGATATGCCTGTGCTGTACTCCTGCCACCCAAGGAGCAGGAAACGCCTTGAAGAATCAGGCTTTCAGCTTGACAGCAGAGTTATAAGACAGGAGCCTCTAGGCTTTCACGACTACAATAAGCTACAGATGTCTGCATTTTTGGTGGTATCAGACAGCGGTACCCTCCCTGAGGAGAGCTCTTTCTACATAAGCGAGGGCAGTCCATTCCCAGCAGTCTGCATAAGAACCTCTACCGAAAGACCTGAAGCCCTTGACAAAGGAGACTTCATCCTTGCAGGCATAGATGAAAAGAGCCTCTTGCAGGCAGCAGACACAGCAGTAAACCTGAAGCTAAACGGAGACTACGGCCTCCCTACACCTGACTATATGGATGAGAATGTAAGCGATAAGGTGGTAAGGATAATCCAGGGGTATACAGGGGTTGTGAATAAGATGGTGTGGAGGAAGTAGGAGTAGTCATATTGAAGGAATAGGTAAATAAATATAAAATATGGTAAAGCAGTAAATAATAGTATTTACCGGATAGTAAAAAAATTCAGGAGGTATGCCTATGACAGAGAAAAGATTAAATAACAGCATATTTCTAATGTATCTTGTATCAACAAATTATATGAAGGCTCATAAAATGACAAAGGGAGACTTTGAAAAGCTGGACAAAAAAAGTATGAAATACTAAATTATATTGCGGAATGCCCAGACATTTTCGATAGTCTTACAGAAGAAGAAATGGTGGAGGAGATTGATAACTATGTTGCAAGCTGATTGTGAATGCTTCCTTTATCATGGAACTGTATCTGAAATAAAAGCAAGTTGATGTGACGAAGGGAAGAGGACGGAAAGATTTTTGGAAAAAGGCTTTTATGTAGCAACATCTAAAAAAACAGGCTATAGGTATGATGCATAAGAAATACAAAGAAATGCTACGTCGTAACAGGAATAAGAGTACTACTGATGTTAAAGAGTATTTGTATGAAATTGAGTTGGATAAGGAGTATTTAGAGAGTCTTAATGTTAAACAATTTTATACACCTAATCTAGAATGGTTGGATTTTATTCTTCGTTGTAGAGAACATGGTGGTACACCACATGACTATGATTTGGTAATAGGACCAACTGCGGATGATGATACAATGATTTGCTTAAGAGCATATTGGGATGGACTTTATGGAAAAAAATTGGGACATATAGGCCAAAAAACATACTGTTAAATAATTTAGAGCCGGAAAAACTTAGGAGTTCAGTATTTTATTGGCAAGCAAGAAGTGGCTGATAGATTGATAAAATCTATGAAAGAAATAGATTGGAGATGATTTAATGTCTGAGAATAAAAATTGAAACAATTAAAGGTCTATGTGTGGTAAATATAACTAAATTTATCATGATCTAAATTAGGGCTTAGTGCGGATGAAGCTTATGCTAAATTTATGCAAATGGAAATGTTTGACCTGTTAATGGATACAGACTCTGGGATGTATTTGGAGCAGAATGAATTCCTCATTGCATGTTGCGAAAAAGAAATTGAATATGGAGTGGAAGAACTTTATAAATTCTTAGAAGTTGCTTAGGATGAACCTATTACAGGCAGCAGACACAGCAGTAAACCTGAAGCTAAACGGAGACTACGGTCTTCCTACACCGGACTATATGGATGAGAATGTAAGCGATAAAGTGGTAAGGATAATTCAGGGGTATACAGGGGTTGTAAATAAGATGGTGTGGAGGAAATAGGGTGAATAAGTTTTTAATTATAACTAACAATAAGTATATATGAACTGTGGGAAGTTAATTATGTTATAATATGATTATCTATATTGATGACATTAAAAACTCGTGTTAAATAAGGAGAAGAATATGATACTAGCTATATATGGCAATGGAGGTCATGGACTTGATGTGGAAGAACTTGCAAAGGTTATAAATCAGAAAGAAAATAGATGGGATAAGATTGTATTTGTTGATGACACACCTGAAAAGATTGATAACGAAAAAGTGTATTCGTTTGATACTATCTGTAGTTTATATAAACCTAAAGAGATGGAGTTTATGGTTGGTCTGGGTGAGCCTATTCACAGAAAAAAATGTTATTCAACAAAAATAAAAAGAAAAAAAGGTTATAATTTGGCTACACTTATACATCCTCTGGCTTTTGTTGGCAGTGATGTAAGGGTTGGAGAAGGCTCTATGATTTGTTTTAGTGCATATGTTTCAGTTCAGACATATTTGGGTGAAAATGTACTTATTCAACCTATGGCAACAATAGGACACGAATGTAAAATTGGTAATAATTCAGTAGTATCCAGTTCGGTGTCTATTGGTGGTAAGAGTAGTCTTGGTGATAACTCTTATATTGGGTTAAATGCCTGTGTAAAAGAAAAAAATGAAAATAGGAAGTGGGACTGTAATAGGACTTGGTTCAGCTGTGGTACACGATATACCGGATGGAGTATTAGCCGTAGGTTATCCTGCAAGGCCGATAAAGAATGAAGATGTAAGAGCGTTTTAGGTGTTTTATAAACAGTAATATTAAAGGTGTGCTAAATACTTTTGACACCCTTAAAATGAAGTTTATGAGATAACATATTAGAATTATTAGGAGTAGCTATGAAGGTTCTTATGATTAACTCGGTTTGTGGGATAAAAAGTACAGGTAGAATAGCTACTGACCTTGCGGATATGCTGACGGAGAAAGGGCATACAGTTAAGATTGCTTACGGCAGAGAAGAAGTACCTGAAAAGTACAAAAGAATATGCTGTTAGAATTGGCAATGAATGGGATGTGAGATTACATGGACTTGAAGCAAGGCTTTTTGACAATGCGGGATTTGGAAGCAAGAAGGCCACCCTTAAGTTTTTAGAATGGGTAAGAGAGTTTGCACCTGATATCATTCATCTTCACAATCTTCACGGCTATTATATTAATGTTGAATTATTATTCAAGTTCCTAAAAAGAGTATAAAAAGCCGATTATATGGACTCTTCATATGACTGTTGGGCTTTTTACTGGGCATTGTGCTCACTTTGACTTATGTAAATGCTATAAGTGGAAGACAGAATGTGGTAAATGTCCACAGAAGAAAGAATATCCTACAAGTATTTTTCTTTGATAACAGTAGGAAAAAAACTACAGAAATAAAAAGGTAGCATTCCAAGGTGTTGATAATATGGTAATTGTAACCCCTTCTAAATGGCTTTCTGACCTTGTCAAAGAATCATTCCTACAGGAATATGAAACTAAAGTTATAAATAATGGAATAGACTTGACCCTGTTTAAGCCGACTGAAGGGGAGTTTAGAGAAAAACATAAACTGGAAAACAAAATTATAGTTCTGGGAGTTGCCAGTGCCTGGGGAGTAAGAAAGGGCTTGGTAGACTTCATAGAACTTAGAAAACAGCTTGATAGAAGATATGAGATAGTATTGGTTGGAGTAAGTGAAGAAGATAAGAATATCTTGCCGAATGGAGTGCTTGGGATAACAAGGACGAATTCGGTAAAGGAACTTGCAGAGATATATACTGCAGCGGATATATTTTTGAATCTAACTTATGAGGATAATTATCCTACAGTAAATCTTGAGGCACAAGCTTGTGGAACGCCTGTGATTACATATAGGACAGGAGGAAGTGTGGAAAGTGTACCTAAAGAACAGGTTGCTAATCAGAGTGATTTAAAAAGAGTGGTAGAGCTGATTGTGAAGTATGAAGGGAAAAAGACATCAGTTCAGAGTTTTTATGACAAGAATGTGGCCTTTGAAGAATATATAGAATTATATGAGGAGATATTGTGAAAAAAAGAGTATTATACCTAACTAATATTCCATCCCCCTACAGGGTAGAATTCTTTAATGAGCTTGCTAAGTATATGGATGTCACAGTGGCATTTGAACTAAAGAATGCTAAAAAAACAGGGATGAGGCCTGGCAGAGCGGTGAAAAACTATAAGTTTAATCCCATATTTATGAAACCTCTTATAAAAAGGACTGAGACAGCCTACTGCCCTGAAGTTTATAAGCTAATAAGGGAATTTAAGAATGACATTATCGTAGTGGGGGGATATGCTACACCTACAGGAATGGCGGCCATTCTCTATATGAGAGCAAAAAAATACCGTTTTTTTATTAACTGTGATGGGGGCTTTATAAGCAACGACAGCAGGTTCAAAAAGAAGATTAAGACATTTTTTTATTGGTTCAGCAAATTATTATCTTAGCCCTGGAGAAGGAGCGGATAAGTACCTTGTGTATTATGGAGCAAAAAAAGAAAAATATATTTCATTATTCGTTTTCATCTCTTAGAGAAGCTGACATAGCGTATGATATCTGCACTAATGAAGAAAAATTAAGCATTAGACAGAAACTTGGTATAAAAGAAAGCCACATGATAATATTTGTAGGGAGTTTTATACCAAGAAAGGGAGTGGACATCCTTCTAAAAGCCTGCAAAGATATGGAGGATACTGCTGTTGTGCTTGTAGGAGGAAGTGACCTGTCTCCGTATCAGGATATCATATCTGATGGAGTTAAATGCCATATATACCCTGTGGGCTTTAAGCAAAAAGAAGAAATAAAGCAGTATTACAGGGCGGCTGATGTTATGGTCTTGCCTACAAGAGAGGATATATGGGGCTTGGTTGTAAATGAAGCCATGGCGGAAGGCCTTCCAGTCGTTACAACCAATCGCAGCCTTGCAGGGCTTAGCCTTGTGAAAAACGATGAGAATGGCTATATAGTTCAGGTAGATGATGTAGAGGCGACTAAGAAGGCTATAGGAAGGGTATTTGAAGTTGATAATGTGATTCGCTTTGGTAGGAAAAGTCTTGAGAAGATAAAGGGCTATACTATTGAGCAGATGGCAAGAGAGCACAGGGAGGTATTTGAAAAGCTGTAATGTTGTTGTGAAGTTGCTTAAGCTGATTATATATGATAGAATAAGATGTTTGGTATTTAGTTTTCAGCAATTAATTATAGTATATGAGGATGGTTTTGCATGAGAGTAATCTATGTGTCTAATCTATGCTTGCCAAAGGTATATGAAGGCTTATTTGAAGACAAAAAGGCTTAAGTCTTCAGAGGCTGTACAGAAATACCATCGCATAATGGCGGAGGGATTTGCATTAAATGGTTGTGAGGTTATATCATTGGGGGTGGTTCCTGCCAACAAAAAAACGTAAGGAAGAAGTTTATTTCTCTACCAAAAGGGAAATTAAATGGAGTAAAATATAAGCATTTGCGGACAATTAACCTGCCTATAATCAAGCAATTGTTTAATGCTGTGGGTGTTTATTTTAACGTACTAAAGTATGGAGGTAAGGAGTCATTTGTTATATGTGATGGACTAAGCTATCTTGCTTCAAAGGCAGCAGTTCTAGCCTGTAAGTTAAAGAGACTGAAGTCTGTTGTTATAATTACTGATTTGCCTGAGTTTTTTTGCAGGTACAGATGAAAAAAACAGTTAAAAAGATATAATGCATTATTTGATAAATTTACTGCTTATGTTGTATTAACTGAGAAAATGATTGAAAAAAACTTGGTTATATCAACAAGCCTTATGTAGTACTGGAAGGACAGGTAGATAGTCTTGAGAATAAAATACAGAAAATACATAAAAAGGAATCAAAAAAGAGTAATTATGTATGCGGGTACAGTGCAGAGTCAATATGGACTTAAAATGCTTGTGGAAGGTTTTATTCTAGCTAATTTATCTGGATATGAACTACATGTTTATGGTAATGGAGATTATGCAGAAGAAATTGACAGGATAAGCAAAGTGCATAGTAATGTTAAGCATTTTCCGTCTCAACCCAATGATGTTATAGTTGAAAAGGAAAAAGAAGCATATATCTTAGTCAACCCACGTCCCACAGATGAAGAGTATACGAAATATTCATTTCCATCTAAAAATATGGAATACATGGTTTCGGAAACAGCAGTGCTTACTACGTCTCTTCCTGGAATGCCTGAAGAGTATAAACAGTACGTTTATCTGATAGAGAATGAGACTGCAGATGGGGTATGCAAGGCTATTAAGAAAATATCAGAGCTAAGCGAAGAGGATATTATCAGTAAAGGTAGGCTAGCAAGAGAATTTGTGCTTTCTAAGAAGAATAATAAGATGCAGACAAATAGAATTATTGAGCTTATAACAGCAAATTGTTAAGGAGAATAAATGATATCTGTAATAATACCTACTTATAACCGACCACAGAGTTTGGATAGGACATTAGAAGGAATATACAAATCAAAGGTTAAACCGAAGGAAGTAGTTATAATTGATCAGTCAGAAGATGAAAAATATACATAAAAGCTTATGACGATGTTATTAATAAATATACGGATAGTAATATAAGTATTGTCTATTTTAGACTTAAACCAGCTTCATTAACTGCAGCTAGGAATGAAGGTGCTAGAATTGCTAAAGAGGAAATTTTTATTTGTATGGATGACGATGTAGATATAGATGAAGGTCTTATTGGAAAGATTGAAGATATCATGTCTGATAAAAAAACATAGCTTTAATTGCGGGGGCTGGATAAGTTGTCTACTGAAGGAGAGGACAAATTTACATCATATTTCTTTTGCACTAAAGATAAGAAAAAAAGTGGGACAGGATATGTAACAAAGTCCATACTTGGCCGCTACCCAATGGCATCTGAGATAAAGAAAGAAACACCCACTGAATGGGCAATGGGCTATTTCTTTGTAGTTAGAAAGAGTCTGATAGATAAGTTTGATATAAGATGGGATGAGAATTTGAAAGGCTATGCCTATGCGGAAGACCTTGACTTCAGTGTGAGATATTGCCGTAGAGCTAAGGAAACAGGGTATAAGTGCATAATTAGCCCACAAATTATAGTTGAGCATTTGGCAAGTAAAGAGTATAGGATAGAAAAAGAAGAACATATATATAAGTATATAGCTAATAGAGAGTATATATATAATAAAAATATATAAGGATGAATTTAGTAGATTCGGAATGTATTGGACAAATTTTTTTGGATGTTGGTGTTTAGACTAGTGAAGCGGAATAATGCTAAAAATTTTTTTCTGAAGGCAATGTGCTTGGTAGGAAAAAATAGGAACAATGTGGATAAGGGGATATTCTAATATGTAAGTTAAAGGAGTTAAGGTGGGGACTAAAAAGAGTATGTATACTCCACCATACCGGTGGGTTCGGTGGAGGAACTAAGTCGTTTATAGATATAATAATAATGTTGAAAAAAATAAGTTTGAGATAATAGCCTGCATACCAACAGGGTCTAACGAATTGTGCGAGAAACTGTCTGATATTGGTGTAAAGGTACAATACATTGAAACAAAGTTTCCTGTATTTCCGAGTTATTCAGGGGGAATGCGATTTTTTTCTAGAACAATGCTTATGGAGCTTCTAAACTGGAAAAAAATATGGGTAAGTTTTGTGAAGAAATAAAACAGTCTTAAACCTGATGTGGTTATTTTTTTAACTCTATTATTACGATAGTATCTGCTGCAAAGTTGGATAAAAAAATTAAAAAGATTTGCTTTTATAAGAGAAACAATTGTAAGTGGTATTGCAAAAAAATATTTGGAAGTATATTAAATAAATATTTCATTGCTGCCTGCTTTTTTTGGCTAAGGCGGAAGAAAAAGAAATTTAAACTTGATAATGTAAAGACGGTTGTTATACCTGATTGTGTTCCTAAAACAGACATCATAGTGGAAGATAGTTTGTTCGTTAGAAATAGACTAAATATAAAGAATAATGATTTTTTTGTGTTCTGTATATGGGGGAGACGATTTAATAAAGGGACCTTTTTGTCATTTTTAGAAGCAATGAAGAGATTGGGTAAGGGTTATACTCTGTTTTGTTGCAGGTGGTTTTTTTCAGAAATTAAATTAAGTTGTAAAGATACGTTTAGACATATTTTTTTCAATAAAAATATACTTATAGAAATATAAGGTTAAGTAAAAGCATATAAAAAGTATTATAAATCTTGGAAATGTAGAATTTCTGGGGTACATCCATAATATTTCTGATTATATGAATGCAGCAGATGTATTAGTTTTTCCTTCGGTATCTGTTCATCAGCCGCGTCCATGTATTGAAGCAGGATATCATCAAAAAAACCGGTGATAATCTCTGATTTTGAAGAAACAAAAGAGTATTTTATTGATGGCTATAATGCCCTTACATTCAAACCGGGAAGTAGTAAAGAACTTGCGGATAAGATAAGATTTCTTAGCAGAGACACTAAGTTGAGAGAACAGTTGGGAATGAATAATTATAAGGAAAGTATGGGCAAACATGATTTTGAGTCGATAAATAATATGTTGCAAGAATTTTTATTTATTCATATTCAATAATGCAATTGAGTTATATCGAAATAAGGTATTATAGAAACTCGATGGTTATTTCATGATTATGAATGGAAAGTTGAGAATTTTATGGAAGTTAAGAACTATTGCCCGATAATTATAGCTACACTTAATAGATTTGAACATTTTAAACGGTGTGTAGAATCTCTGCAACAGTGCAACAATTCTGACAAGACAGAGATATACATATCTGTCGATTATCCATCAAAAAGAAGCTCATAAAGAAGGCTATGAAAAAAATTATACATTATCTAAATGATAATCCTTTAACAGGTTTTTAAAAAGGCACATATTTATTACCAGGATAAAAAAATCTTGGTGTTACTAATAACTTCGAGTTTTTTTAATTGATAAGTTATCAGAAAAAAATATGAGTGGTATATTCTTCTTGAAGATGATAACGAATTATCTATAGGATTCTTGAATTTTATCAATGCAACTATTGAAAGATTTAAGGATGACAGAAAAATTTTATGGAGTATGCGGATATTCAAGGCTTAATAATTTCAAAGAACAACATTGGTATAAAAGTGTTGAGGCAACATATGGAACAGCTCAAGCAGTCAAGTTATGCAGAGATGCTACAAAGGAAATAAATGAGATTTATGGAAGGGTTTTATCAGTAAAAGAATTGCTAAAAAGTATATAGGAGATGTATCTCATATGTAGAAAACTATGCTGATTTTTTTAATTCATAACAATAGCGTGTATTATGCCCCAGACGGGACTATTCGTCCGATTGACTATACAATTGGTTTGTGGTTAACATTGAAAGATAAATATGTTGTACAGCCTACAATTTCTTATGTGAGGAATCATGGATGTGATGGTTCTGGTGAAAAATAGTGGGTTAAATGCTGAAATAAATAGAAGAGAACTTTCTAAAAAAGATGTATGATAAAGATGATTTTGTTTGTGAAAAAATATGAAGTTTCATTAAAAGTGTATTAATAAGTTGAATAAAAATTTGATATCTCTACTGAATAGTTATAAGGGCTGGATAAAAAAATAATATTGATTAAGTGTTTTGGATTGAACCTGGTGCGTAAAAGCATTTAAGATTAAAAAAATAATATGGTGCTTAAATTGAAAAAAAGAAGGGTAATACTATGAAAAATAAATGTAACACGCTCATCAATGCCTCCTATTGAGGAGTACATAGATGAGATAAGAGATCTTTGGGATTCACATTGGCTCACTAATATGGGAGATAAGCATAATGAACTCCAAAGTAAACTTGAAAATTTTTTGGAGGTTCCTAATGTAGTTTTATATGCTAATGGACACCTTGCACTTGAAAATGTAATTGCAGCTATGAATCTCCCGAATGAATCAGAAGTTATTACAACACCTTTTACATTTGTTTCTACAACACATGCAATTGTTAGAAATGGACTTTTGCCAGTATTTTGTGATATTAATGAGGATGATTATACAATTGACGTAAATAAAAATTGAATCATTAATTACTAATAAAACCAAAGCAATTATTCCAGTCCATGTGTATGGCAATATGTGTGATGTTGAAGCTATTAGAAGAATTGCTGATAGACACAATCTTAAGGTCATATACGATGCGGCACATGCTTTTGGTGTGAAGTATAAAGGGGAAAGTAGTGCAAGATTTGGAGATGCTTCTATGTATAGCTTTCATGCAACAAAGGTATTTAATACTATTGAAGGAGGAGCTGTTTGCTTTAATGATAGCAATTTGGTTCAGGTGTTAAATGATTTAAAGAATTTTTGGGATAAGGGATGCGGAGACTTGTAATTATATAGGTGGCAATGCTAAAATGAATGAGTTCCAAGCTGCAATGGGCTTATGTAATCTTAGGCACTTAGGAGAAGAAATATTAAGAAGAAAGCAAGTTGCGGAGTTATATAATAAAAGACTGAGTGACATAAATGGAATCAGATTGAATCGTATGAATAATGACACAGACTCTAACTATGCTTATTACCCTATTCTAATTGATAATTATAAGTATACTAGAGATGAAGTGTTTGGAAGATTGAAGGAGAATAATATAATTGCAAGAAAATATTTTTTCCCGCTTACAAGTGAACTTGAATGTTATAGGAACTCCAAATGTGGTGGAGGTCATAGGGACTCCAGTTGCAAAAGAAGATAGCGGAGAATGTATTAACACTTCCAATATATGCAGGTTTAGAATTAGATGTTGTAGAAAAAAATATGTGATATTATAAAGTGCTAAAACTTTTATTTTGAGCTTGCTTGACTTCTTTAGAAGAATTGAAACTTGATTAATTACAAATAGGAGAAATTTAGAGATGGTAGTGAGAGTACATTCAGGCTTGATGAGTAGAATTAGAATGATATATGATTCATATATTATTGCAAAAAAATATGAAAAAAACCTAAATTGATAATTTTATGGCCAAGAGAAGCTGGCTGTAATATCAAATACTTTGATGTGTTTGACAAAGAACAGTTTTCGGATATTGAACTTAAAAATTGTTGAGATTAATAAAAAAATGGGTATTGGGAAACTAAAAAAACATATATGAATTATTTAAAACATGCTAAAGTTGGAAGAGCTTTTTTTAGAAGTGCTTCATAGATTATATTTTTAAGATACTTTTTAAGTATTATTCAAAGGGGTGCGAAGTAGTAAAGTATAATGACGCTCCCAGAAGTTATAAACAATGGCTTTTCTGAGTATAATAGATGGAAAAGAAAGCAAATGGGCACATATTAAAAAAATTTGTGAGGAGCACAGAAATATATACATAGATGGTTATGAGAGCTTTATTATTCCCAGGGATGTCACGGGGATTTATAATGTTATTAAATTTAAGAGTGAGTATGTTTCTACCGCTGACAAAATTATTAATGGAGATATGGTTGGAGTTCATATTAGGAGGACTGACCACAATTTAGCTAAGGAACTAAGTCCTGTTGAGTTGTTTGTGCAGAAAAATTGATGACGAAATAAATAAAAAAACAATTCCATTATGTTCTTTTTGTCTACAGATGATCAAAAAGGTAGAAAAATGAGTTGATTTTAAAATATGGAAAGAGGATAGTAACTCAGAAGAATAAAGCTTGGGGTAGAGTATCAAAAGAAGAAATGATATCTGGAATCATTGATTGCCTATGTCTTTCAAAGTGTAAGAAGATATATGGTAGTATTTCGAGTCAATTTTCAGGCTTTGCTGCTGAATATGGGAATATCCCCATTGAAATAGTAAAAAAAGTAAGGAGAGATAACATGAAGAAAGGACTTATTACGGGAGTTACCGGGCAGGATGGATCTTATTTAGCAGAGTTTTTTTATTAGAAAAAAAGGCTATGAGGGTTCATGGGATTGTAAGAAGATCTTCAATAGAGAAAAAAAGATAGGATAGATCATCTTTTAGGCAATAGTAAATTTTATTTGCACTATGGCGATTTAACGGATTCATTGAGTTTGGTTAAGACTATTTTGGAGGTTGAACCGGATGAAATATACAACCTCGCAGCACAAAAGCCATGTTGCAGTATCATTTGAAGTGCCGGAATATACAGCAGATGTAACAGGAACTGGTGTCATAAGGTTACTTGAGGCTATACGTAGCTGTGGACTTGAAAAAGAAATGTAAGTTCTACCAGGCTTCAACTTCAGAGTTGTTTGGAAAGGTGCAGGAAGTACCACAAAAAGAAACAACACCATTTTATCCTTATTCACCTTATGCTGCAGCTAAACAATATGCATATTGGGTAGTTAAGAACTATAGAGAGGCATACAATATGTTTGCTGTAAACGGAATTCTTTTTAATCTATGAGTCTGAAAGAAGAGGAGAAACTTTTGTTACAAGAAAGATAACATTGGCTGCTGCTAAAATTGCTGCCGGCTTACAAGATAAGTTATACCTTGGGAATTTGGACGCACTTAGAGATTGGGGCTATGCAAAGGATTATGTTGAATGTATGTGGCTTATAATGCAACATAAAGAGCCAGATGATTTTATTATTGCAACGGGAGAACAGTATTCTGTAAGAGAGTTTTGCGATAGAGCGTTTGAACATATGGGGATTACACTTTGTTGGGAAGGAAAAAGGAGTGGATGAAAAAGGAATTGATGAGAAAAACAGGTAGGATTGTTGTAGAGGTTTCACCTGAGTTTTTTAGGCCTACTGATGTAATTACACTTCTCGGAGATCCAACCAAAGCGAAAACTAAGCTTGGTTGGAATCCGAGAAAGACTTCCTTTGATGAGCTGGTTAGAATTATGGTTGAACATGATATGAAATATCTTAGTAATGAATAAATGGAGTGTGGAAATGGAGTATAGATTATCAGATAATACCTGGAATGAAGATGAATATAAGGCAATAGATAGAGTTATTAAAAAGTGGTTTTTATACGATGGGAAAGGAAGTTGCAGAATATGAGGAAGAATTTGCTAAGAAAAATGGGAAGCAAATATGCAGTAATGTCGAATTCTGGCTCATCAGCAAACCTATTAATGATTGCAGCTCTTTGCTATTCTAAAAGGTTAAATACAGGAGATGAAGTGATAGTTCCGGCAGTATCTTGGAGCACTACTTACTTTCCGCTTGCTCAATACGGTCTTAAATTGAAATTTGTAGATATTAACTATAATACATTAAACATAGATTTAGATGAATTAAAAAAAGCTATTTCTGGCAAAAACAAAAGCAATAATGTGTGTAAATTTACTTGGTAATTCAAATGAATATAAAGAAATTATAGAACTATGTGAAAAGAATAGTATTTATCTCCTAGAAGATAATTGTGAATCTTTAGGTGGTGAGTATTTTTGACAAAAAAAGTTAGGAACAATAGGTTTATTAGGTACATTTTTCAACCTTTTATTCACATCATCTGTGTACGATGGAAGGCGGTGTTACCGTAACGAATTCAGAAGAACTTTACCACTATATGCTTTCTATACGTGCACATGGTTGGACAAGAAATCTTCCAAAGACAAGTAAAATTTACAAGAAAAGTGATAATGATTTTTTTATGAGAGTTTCAACTTTATCATGCCTGGCTACAATCTAAGACCCCTTGAGTTAGAGGCAGCAATAGGAAAAGAACAGCTAAAAAAATGGATGATATAATAAAGACACGTAGAGCAAATGCTAGATATTTTTGTAAAAAAATGGGAGAATTAAGTGAATACTATAATGTTCAAAAAGGAATGCGGTAAGAGTTCATGGTTTGGGTTTGCAGTTATATTAAAAGAATGAGTTAAGTGGTACTAGAGACCGACTTGTGAGATTATTAAGAGATAATGATATAGAGGTACGCCCTATCGTAACAGGTAACTTTACAAGGAATACAGCTATATCATATTTGGATTATGAAATCTCGGGTAAATTAACTAATGCAGATATTATACATGAAAATGGATTTTTTTATAGGAAATCATTGTAAAGATAATAGTAAACAAGTTGATTTGTTTGTAGAACTTATTAAGGAGTATGCAAAAAAATGTTAACTGACTCGAAAAATATTTATTGCAGGTAGGAGAGGTCTTGTTGGATCTGCCATAGAAAGAAAATTTCGTGAAAATGGCTACAATAATATTGTAGGATTAGGTTCGAAAGAATTGGATTTAAGGAAACAGAAAGAAGTTTTTGAATATTTTTAAAAAGGAAAAAGCCAGACTATGTCATATTAGCAGCAGCTAAAGTAGGAGGGATTATGGCAAATATAAAAGCTCCTGCTGAATTTTTTTATATGATAATTTGGCTATTCAAAATAATATAATAGGTGCATCATATGAAAATGGAGTAAAAAAGCTACTGTTTTTGGCATCATCTTGTATATATCCAAGAGAGTCACAGCAACCAATGAAAGAGGAATATCTTCTTGAGGAAAGCCTGAACCTACAAATGAAGGATATGCATTGGCAAAAAAATAGTGGGCCTGAAACTCTGTGAAATGTACAATAAAGCAGTATGGCACTGATTATATTAGTGTTATGCCATGCAATATTTATGGTACTGGGGATAATTTTGATCCAGAAAAAAAGTCATGTTGTAGCTGCGCTTATAAGAAAGTTTCATGAAGCGAAAGTGAATGGTGCAAATAAAGTTAGTATTTGGGGCAGTGGAAATGCTAGAAGAGAGCTAATGTTTGTGGATGATCTTGCTGATGCTTGTTTCTATCTATTTAATAATTATAGTGGTAATGAATTCTTTAATGTTGGTACAGGTATAGATTACTCTATAAAAAGAAATTGCTAATTATATTTCAGATGTAATAGGATATGAAGGAGAAATTGAATTTGATACATCAAAACCTGATGGAATGCCACAAAAAAATTAATGGATATTAATAAACTAAAAAAATAGAGGTTGGACAGCCAAAAACTGACTTAAAAGATGGGATAAAGAAGACATATAAATATTATATTGAAGAGGTTGCTAATAAATGAAAAATTTTTTTACTTTCAGGGTGGTTCAGGACAGAGGCTTTGGCCTCTGTCAAATGACTTTTGTTCTAAGCAGTATATTAAGGTGCTTTCAGGGGAAGAGGGAAGACAGTCGATGTTGCAGAGAGTATTTTCTCAGCTAAAAAGAGGTTGGGAAGGCGGAAGATGCTGTCATAATCGCAAGTGAAGCACAGAAGGACATTATATACAGTCAGTTAGGTAGTGATACTAAGATTGCCTTTGAACCCTCAAAAAAGGGATACATTTCCTGCCATACTTTTGGGATGTTCGTGGCTTTATGAACAAGGCGTTGATGAAGATGAAATTGTAATAGTAATGCCAGTTGATCCCTTTGTTGAAATAGAATATTTTTGAAAAAAATTTGAATTATTGTCGGAAGTTCTTATTAGAAGCAATAGCAATATCGTGCTTATGGGCGCAATTCCAAGCTATCCATCAGAAAAAAATATGGATATATAATTCCGGGAATAAAAAACTCAATATTTTTGAAATTGAGGGCTTTAAGGAAAAAAACCGACACTGAAAGAGGCTAAAGTCTTGCTTGAAAAAGGGTGCGCTATGGAATTGTGGTGTGTTCTGTTTTTAAGTTGGGATTAATGAAGGGATATTGTGCAAAGTATAATATTAACTTTTCTTATTTAGAGATTAAGGAACAGTATGATAGATTGCCAAAGATTAGCTTTGACTATGAGGTTCTTGAAAAAATTGATAATAGGGTTGCAATAGAGTATAATAGGACTTGGAAAGATATAGGAACATGGAATACACTGACTGAAGAAATGGATGTCAACAGTATTGGTGATGTTTATATAGATGAAACTTCAAAATCAACACATGTAGTCAATACGCTTGATATTCCTCTGATTGTTATGGGGACAGACAATATAATAGTTTCTGCCACATATGATGGCATACTTGTGGCGGATAAAGAGAGAAGTTCGTACTTAAAAGATAGCCTTAATAAGATTAAAATATCGCCAAGGTATGAAGAAAGGCGCTGGGGCACAATCAAAACCATAGATAGGTCAGAAGAAGACGGAAGAGGAGTTTGTACCAATAAGGTCAAAGTAGTATCACAAAGACACACATCGTTTCATAAGCATAATTCTCACGGTGAAATTATAACAATACTCTCGGGAGAAGGTCTGCTTGTGATGGAAGACTGCATTATGAAACTTACTCCAGGAATAACAGTTACAATAAAAGCAGGTTGCTTTCATGCAATTAAAGGGAACACGGATTTGGTTTATATTGAGGTTCTTTTGGGAAACTTAGAAAGAGACGATATTGAAAGAACCCTCTATGATTGGGACGATATCATGGAGAATTATTTTAATACAAATGCTAGATTATTATAATAGCCTGAATGGAGCGGATATGTTATCAGTATTAAAGAAATTTAACAAATTATTGAATATTAAACAGAAAAAGCCGTTTGGCGATATTGGGTTTAGTGACTGTGATAGGTGCATTCTTAGAGGTAATAGGGGTATCACTCATAGTTACCTCTAATTACTGCTATTATGAAGCCTGACATAATAACTACTAATAAATACATAGCTTATATTTGTAATATTTTAGATTTACACTCGCATAGAACATTTGTAATTGTATGCATAATAGTAGTTGTGTTTGTTTTTTTATTTTCAAAGATTTATTCTTAATTATGCAATACTATATTCAGGCAAGATTTATATTTAATAATCAATTTGCAACTCAGCAGAGGATGTTGAATGGTTTTTTTAAAATCGTCCATATGAGTTTTTTTATTAATGCAGAATCAGGCGAAATAATTAGAGTTATCCAGGGCAGATGTTCCAAATACATATGCACTTTTTGTCTACTATACTTGGAATGTTTACTGAATTAGTAGTTTCGCTTGCAATAACGATAACTATTTTCGTTATAGATCCGGTGATGACTGTATTCGTCATTATTATGTTGGGTACTGTTATGCTAATAATATCTAAATTGATAAAAGCCTGTATTAAAAAAAGAAGGGTGAAGAACGTTATGAACATGCATCGCTTATGTATAAATGGCTAATACAAAGTATATCTGGAATTAAAGAAGTTAAGGTCTGTGCTAAAGAAGGTTTTTTTGAAGAACAGTTTAATATAAGCGGGAAGAAATATATTAGTGCAGATAAATGGAATACTGTTTTTTTCGAGTATTCCGAGACTTATGATTGAAATGGTAACAGTTTGCTCTACGCTTTCATTTATTGCTTTTATGATATATAAAGGAAAAGATATAGAAACTCTAGTTCCTACGCTAGGAGCGTTTGCAATGGCAGCAATGAAATTAATGCCGAGTGCAAACAGAATAGTCGCAACAATTAATCAAATAGTATTTCAAGAACCGTCACTTAATAAATTAATATCAGATATATCTCTTTTTGAGGAAGATGAATTAGAATTTGCAAGATATAAAAAAACAGAATGAAATTACTGTAGAAAAGAAACTAAGTTTTAAAGATAAAAATTGAATTAAGAAATATAAGTTATAGCTATCAGGGATCAGATAAGTTGGTACTGGATAAAGCAGATATGGTGATACCTATTGGTAAATCTATCGGGATCATTGGAACTTCAGGAGCAGGAAAGACAACTGCAGTAGACATACTGTTAGGAGTACTTAATGCTAAGAAAGGTGAAATTCTAACAGATGGTATAAATATAATGGAAAAACTATGGTGAGTGGCTTTCGCATATAGGGTATATTCCTCAGAGTATATTTATGATGGATGATGACATAAAGAGTAATGTAGCATTTGGAGTACCTAGAGAGAATCAGGATGAAGGAAGAGTCTGGGCAGCCTTAAAAGAAGCCCAATTAGAAGAATTTGTTAAGGGGTTAAAAAGATGGTATTAAGACTCAAATAGGAGAAAGAGGAATGCGGTTGTCAGGAGGGCAGAAACAGAGGCTGGGCATTGCGAGAGCATTGTATTCTAATCCGGACATACTGGTATTCGATGAGGCAACTTCAGCTCTTGATAATGATACAGAATTTGCAGTTATGTCTTCAATAAATAGATTGCATAGCAAGAAAACTATGATAATTATTGCGCATAGAATACAAACTATAAAAAGAATGTGATTTAGTATATAAGGTTGAAGGTGGTAAAATATTTCCGGTGAAAGAAATAAATAAACTATGAAAGGATTAATATATAAATGTTTTTTTAGGGATAAGATTGATATTTTATTGAATTATAAAAAAATAAACTTGGTCTAAGGCATTTAGGTGCATATTATAGATTGTTTTTTTATAGAAAAGAATTTGAAGTAAAAAAATAATGGTGATTTAAAAGATAAAGTTTTTTTATGTGATAAGAGTCAGACATAATGATGCAGGCGTTATGGCATATGCGAGATGGGTAACATACAAATGTAATGAAGCTTACGAAAGAAAAAAATGATTCCAGTGGTTGATATGCGAGATGGTTTGAATACTTATATTGATAAAACAGAGATAGGAAAAAAATCAATATCTGGGAATGCTATTTTAAGCAACCAGGGGATATACACTAGAAGATATTAAAAAAACGCAAGTTGTGTTATATACTCATCGTTAGATTTTTAATTCTTATGCACCGCCATATAGTTATTTAATAAAAAAACACAGCTAAAAAAATACATTTCTTTTTTTCTGATAAAAATAGATAAAGCTGCGGATGATTTTATAAAAAAAGATACAGAGGCGATGACAAGAAGATAGTTGGGCTTAAATTTAGGGGAACTGATTATACTATGTTACAACCACATTCTCATTCAAAACAACCCACGCCTGATCAGCTAGCTGATTTTATCAAAGAAGCTTTTACTGAAGAATGAATCCAACCCTGATTATTTTTTTCTTAGCTACTGAAGATGAATTAATTATTGATATTTTAAAAAGAGAATTTAGAAATAAAAATTATTTTGACGGATATACCAAGACTTAGCCATTATGATAGGTGGGAAAAAAACGGAGTATTTTCTTTCCGATAAGATAAAAAAATGGGGAAGACTACGCATTAGATATTGCGATTCTAGGTAAGTGTGATGCTTTAATTTGTTCGGGTTCACAAGGCACTTGGTTAAGTGTAGCACTTAATGAGGATAAGTATAGTTATATTGAAATGATAGACTTAGGAGAATATGAATAGAAAGTTTTGTAATAATATCATAAAAATAATAGATTTAATATTTATCATTATGAAAGGCATAATATTCGTCTAGAAATATAGAGAATGAAAAATTGAGGCAAATAAATAGTGTATAATTATCTGAAAGTGATCCAAAAACTATGAACAACTATTCAATTAAAGATCTTTCCATAGGTCATAAAGAGTCATTCACGACTGAAATTATCTCAGAAATGTTTGATAAGTTTAGGGAAATAACAGGAGATATTAATCCACTCCACAACGATGAAGAATTTGCAAAGGATTTAGGGTCATAAAGGAAGGGTGACTTTTGGTATGTTAACGGCATCGTTTTTTTATCGACTTTAGCAGGTGTCTACCTGCCGGGTGAGCGAAACCTCATCCACTCAGTTGAAACTAAGTTTACAAAAACCTGTATACATTGGTGATGTTTTAACTGTAAGTGGAGAAGTTGCTGAAATACATGATACTGTAGGCCAGATTGTATTAAAGGTAGAAATAAAGAACCAAAATGGTGAAAAAAAGTCCTTAGAGGAAAGATGAAAGTGGGGTTTTTTTAGATGAAAGAAAGTAAAGTATTACTTGTTACAGGTGGCTCATCAAGTGTTGGTCTGGGGCTTATTGCTGAAGTTGAAAAAGAGTATACTACTATCTGGGCACACTATAATAATAGTTCAGCTAGGGTAGATGAACTAAAAAGCTAGATTTGGAGATAAAATTAGGGCCTGTAAAGGCAGATTTTTTTCAAAAAGAAGAGGAGGTAGTTGAACTAATAAATACAATCTCTGATTTCAAACTCATCCCTGATCATATAGTTCATCTTGCAGCAATTAAGAGTGAAAAATAAAAAAAGTTTCACAAGTTTAACTGGAGTGAATATCAGGATATGACGGATACCTCTCTCAAGCCAGCAGTTATGATTTTAAAGAAATTTCTGCCTTCCCTGTCAAAGAACAACTATGGTAAGGTGGTATTTATGCTCTCTTCCTTTGTAAATGGGGCAACGCCTAAGTATCAAAGCCCTTACATAGTGTCAAAGTATGCACTATATGGTCTTATGAGAAATCTGGCAGCAGAGTACATAGAAAAGGGAATTACTGTAAATGCGGTCTCTCCCGACATGATGGAGACGGGTTTCATTGGCAACATACCTGATTTAGTCAAGGCTCAGAATGCAGAAAACAGTCCTATTAAAAGGAACCTTAAGATTGAAGATGTAATTCCAACCTTTAAGTATCTGCTCTCTGATGGAGCTGATACGGTTTATGGACAGAATATTGTGATTATGGGAAAGTTATAGTTAACAACCATTCTGTATTTGAAAGGAGCCAGCCATGAATGATATGCACCCACTTGCTTACCCCTTCGATGAGAACTATATTCTCTCAAAGAAGAAGAAAAATAAAAAAAGGAACTCTTAAGCTCCGGGGTCAACTTCACCGACACTAAAGTCGCCATCTTAGGCGGTTCCACCACCAATGACATCAAGCTTGTTATGGAGCTTTTCCTGCTAGACTACGGCATAAAGCCTTCATTCTACGAGTCTGAGTACAACCGCTATTATCAGGATGCAGTATTTCCTAATGAGGAGCTTGAAAACTTTGCCCCTCAGATTATCTATATCCACACAACCAACAGGAATATCACTGAATATCCTAAGATAAGCGATTCTCCTGAAGCCATAGACGAGCTTATTAAGAGTGAAATGCTAAAATTCACCTCTATGTGGGAGAAATTAGAGGAGAAGTATCATTGCCCTATTATTCAAAATAACTTTGAAATGCCTCTCTACCGCCTTATGGGCAATAAGGAAGCAAGTGACATACATGGTAAAATCAACTTCATCAATAGGTTAAACGAAGAGTTTTATAAGTATGCGAGAGAGCATGATAATTTCTACATTTGCGATATCAACTATATATCTGCGGACTACGGCCTTAAGAAATGGCAGGAGCCGTTTTATTGGTATATGTATAAGTATGCCCTAAATGTAACTGCCATCCCTTATCTTTCTTACAATGTGGCAAATATAATAAAGTCTCTCCTTGGCAAGAACAAAAAAAGGGCTTTGTGCTTGACCTTGACAATACTCTTTGGGGAGGCATAGTAGGTGATGACGGAGTAGACAACCTTGAGATAGGACCTGAGGAGTCAGGCGGTCAGGTATATAGCGAATTCCAGAGCTATATCAAGGAGCATAAGGACCTTGGTCTTGTGCTAAATGTTGCATCAAAAAATGATGAAGAAAACGCCATTGCAGGGCTTAACCACCCTGATGGTGTGCTAAAACCTGATGACTTCATAGAGATAAGGGCTAACTGGGAGCCAAAGGACAGGAACTTTGCTGCTATAGCTGAGAGCCTTACTTTACTTCCTGAGAGTCTGGTATTTGTAGATGACAACCCTGCCGAGAGGGCGATAGTCGCAGGAAACCTTAAGGGGGTGAGGGCTCCTGAGATAGGTGAGGCTCATAACTACATCCAGACCTTAGACCGTTCAGGCTTCTTTGAGGTAACTAACCTCTCAAAAGACGATTTAAGCCGCAATGAGATGTATAAGGAGAATGTAAAGAGGGCTAAGCTTCAGGCATCTTTTGAGAACTACGAGGATTATCTCATCTCCCTTGAAATGGTGGGAACAATTAAGAGATTTGAGCCTATATACACAGCGAGAATCTCACAGCTTTCAAACAAGAGTAACCAGTTCAACCTAACAACGAAGCGTTACACCCAGACTGAGATTGAAGCAGTTATGGAAGATGAAGCCTATATACCTCTTTATGGTAAGCTTGTAGACAAGTTTGGAGATAACGGATTAGTATCCATTGTCATCGGTCATGTTGTCGAAGAGGTCTGCCACATAGATTTATGGCTTATGAGCTGCCGCGTCCTTAAACGTGATATGGAGTTTGCCATGATGGATGAGCTTGTTAGGCTATGTAAGGAAAGAGGAGTGAAGCAGATTAAGGGTTATTATTACCCTACAGCGAAAAAAACAACATAGGTGCGCGATTTCTATGAACTTCAGGGCTTTACCAAGATTTCCGAGGATGAAAAATGGCAATACGGGTGGATTTTTTTGACATAACTAATGACTATAAGAACAAAAAAATAATGTGATTACATTGCAGTAGTAGTTTGACATTATTTTTAAAAATACGGTTATCCTTGTAAGGATAACCCTGGGTAAAACAGGGCAATCCTATATCTATGGGTATCAATCAATCCTTAGTAGTTATAACAAAAATTTTATAAATGGAGGAAAATAAGATGACCAGAGAAGAAATTTTTTTGAGGGATTAAATGAGGTATTTAGTGATGTGTTTGATGAGGAGATAACAGTCACAGACGCAACTACAGCAGATGATATTGAGGATTGGGACAGCCTAGAACATATCAATCTTATAGTGGGCGTTGAGACCAAATTTGGAATAAAATTTAATATTGGTGAAGTAAATAAGATGAAGAATGTTGGAGAAATGGTCGATATAATATTAGGCAGGCTCAATTAATCGGGCAAACGCTTGAAATTAGTGGAGTTGCTTATTCTTAGGATAGGTATGTTCCGCTTTTTTTCCTTGCTTTCATCTAATTAATGGTATAGAATTAGCATGTATGTTTACCTGACCTGAAGCTGGCTAAATAATATTTAAGGAGAATAATATGTCTAAGACAATAGTATTTTCGCCGGAAGAAATTTCCATTTTTTGTGATCAGATTGCTATGATACTTAATGGTGGTATTCCTATTTATGAAGGAGCTTATATCCTTTATGAGGAGATGGATGAAGGTAAGACCAAAAAAATGTATTGAAAAAAATGTTGCTGAAAAATGTGAAGTCGGGTATGGCTTTTTAGTGAAGCCCTCAAAGAAAGCGGCTCATTTCCGACCTATATGTGCGAAATGGTTAAAAATAGGTGAGATGACTGGTAATCTTGAGGATATTATGCACTCGCTGTCAGATTACTACGAAAGAGAGAATATCGTTAAGAACAGTATTAGAAGCGTAATCAGTTATCCAACAGTTCTTCTTGGCATGATGGCTGTTATCCTCATGGTTTTTGGTATGGAAGATTCTTCCAATGTTTGAGGATATTTTTATTGAACTTGACGGTGGTACTGGGACTACAGTTGGACTTATGAATACAAGTATTCTCGTCTCAGAGATTATTGCTGGAGTTGTGCTTCTCCTTCTTGCAGCCCTTTTAATCATTATTGTATGGTATAAGTTTAAGGGTGAAAGTGCTATTATTACCAGTATTTTAAATAATAATCCGCTGACATCAAGACTAGCTGATAGAATTAGTGTAGGTAAATTCCTTGCTACCCTTGCAGTTATGAACTCTGCTGGTATGGAAATGACAGAGGCTGTTAAAAAAGGCTTCAAAAAGTAGTAGAGAATAAAAAGACTTTATCAAAGATAGACAAGTGTATTCAGATGCTTGAGGCAGATGAAAAGCCTGAAGAGGCATTTAAGAAGTCTGGGCTTCTTAGTTCCCTTCACTCCAAGATGTTTGGAGTAGCGAGAATGAGTGGTTCTGGTGATTCTATCCTCTTTAAGCTTGTAGGCAGATTCGATGCAGATATTAACTCAAAACTCAACTCACTTGCTTCAGTTATAGAAACTGTTCTTGTAGTGGTACTTTCTGTAATAGTTGGAGCAGTCCTCATATCGGTTATGATGCCACTTATGAGTGTTATTGCGTCTATAGGCTAAGGAGAGAGATATGAAGAGTTTTGTAAATGTAAAGGTAAGAAATGCAGAAAGGCTTGGAATAATCAAATCAGTATTTTTTTGTGGTAATTATTTCAGCTATTTTGGTTTTTGGTATTTATTACATTAGTAATTTGGGAGAAGAGCAGGGTATTAAGCTTACCAGAGAAGCTGCAGTAAGGACTGCAGTGCAATGCTATTCTATAGAGGGGATTTATCCTCCAAATGTTGAGTATATGGAGACTAATTATAAACTAAAATATGATGATTCAAAGTACTATATACACTATGACGCATTTGCATCAAACATTATGCCTACCATAGAGGTGTATGAGAAGAGGTAACATGGAAAAATAATAAAAAGTGAAAGAGGGCTTGTTCACACTGTCTGTGTGCTTGTAGTTATCTGCATGTTTGGGATATCTGCTATGATGCTTGGCAGTGTGGGAGCTTCTGTTTATAAAAATATAGCGGAAAGAAACCTTAACAGCTTTGAACTTAGGACATCGCTTTCTTATGTTAAGACAAAGATCAATCAGTTTGATGAGACAGGTAAGATTGCGGTTGAAGAAAGAGATGGTTTAAAGATGCTTATTCTCAGTGAGGAAGTTGAGGGGGAAATCTTCGATACAGCAGTTTATTTCTACAATGGAAAACTTTATGAAATAACAGGTGCGAAGGGGATGAAGTTTAAGCCTGAGGACGGATTTTCTATACTCAGTGTAGATTCATTTGAGATTGCAGAGAAAAATGGTCTTGTTAAACTGGTTACTACAGATGACGGTGGTGGAAGTGAAATCCTGTATGTAAAGATAAGAACCAGTTAAAACAGGCTGTAAGGAGGAATAATGAATTCGTTTAGAGTGGACAGTGCAAAGGAAACAAGGTCCGGGATGGGAGTAATGCTTCCTGTAGTTGAGCTTGTTATTGCAATTGGACTATTTACAATTATAAGTATTTTTTTGATAAGATTCTTCACGTCAGCCAATACTATGAGTAAACAGGCAGATGATTTGAGTAATGCTCTTATTAAAGCAGAATCTGCAATTGAGCTTTCAAAGACTTTTTCTAATGAAGAGATTGCAAATGAGCTTGGAGGAAAGCTTGCTGAGAATGAAAAAGGTGGAGTGATAGAGGCCTACTACGACAAGGATTGGAATCAAATAGGAAATGCAGATGAATACAAATATCTGCTTGTCTTAACAATTACTGATTCGCCTAATGAGAATGGTGTGCTTAGCAATTTGCAGACTGTGATTTATAGAAAAGAAAGAGATAAAGATAATACTGTGATTGTAGATTTAGAAGGAGCTAAATATACAAAAGGTGGCAAATAATGAGAAATAATATTAAAAAAACAGGATAAATTCAGGTGGAGCTCTGGTTATATTGGTTATACTTGTTGTTGCTATGTCTTTGTTCGCTGTACTTGCTATCCAGTCTTCTTTGAATGAAAAAGAAGCTTTCGGCAAAGACTGAAGAGAGTATAAAGAATTATTATAGATTAGATGCAGAAGCAGAGAGAGTCTATGCTAATATCGATGGCATAGTGGCTAAAAAGCAATAATGTATCCTCTGAGTTGACAGAGCTTAAGGGAAAAGAAGAAGCTAACAAAGATAATAGTGGCATTAAAGTAGAAATTGCTGAGATTGAGTATGACGGCGAACTTCCTTCTCTTATCAAATACAGTGTGGTTAAAGGAGAGAGAAGCTTAAATGTTGAAATTGGTGTTTCGGGTAGAGAAACAACTATTAACAGATGGAGTACTAAAACAAAATCGGAAAACCTGGTATATGAGCTTGAAATAACCGATTAAATTTTTTGATATAATGGGAGGTCTAAAATGGAGTTAATGAATATCCTTGAACAGGCGGTAAAAGAAGATGCGTCTGATATCTTTTTTTGGTAGTTGGACAGGCTGTTTCTTTCAAACAGGATGGTTCAATCAGAAAGTTGGATGAGACAAAGCTTATGCCGGTTGATACGGAGAACATTATTACCAGCATCTATGATAAGGCAGGCAGAAGCCTTAGCCATTTCATGACCACGGGGGATGATGACTTTTCTCTCTCAATTGCCAATCTTGGACGTTTTAGATGTAATGTATTTAGACAGAGAGGTACTTTCGGTGCGGTTATCAGAGTGGTTCACTTTGAACTGCCTAGCTACAAGGATATGAGAATCCCTGAGAGTATAATGAAGCTGTCAGAACTTAACAAAGGCCTTGTTCTTGTAACGGGAGCCGCAGGTTCGGGTAAAAAGTACTACAATTTCTTATATCATTGACAGAATCAATGAAAACAGAAACTGCCACATCCTTACCCTTGAGGACCCTATTGAATTCCTTCACAGACATAAAAAGAGTATAGTGAGCCAGAGAGAGGTTAAGATTGATAGTGAGAGCTATTCAGCAGCTCTAAGAGCTGCTATGAGACAGTCTCCTGACGTTATCCTTGTAGGAGAAATGAGAGATTATGAGACTATTGATATAGCCATGACAGCGGCTGAGACGGGACATCTTGTGCTTTCAACCCTCCATACAATTGGAGCTGCCAACACAATTGATAGAGTTATAGATGTTTTTTTCCAGCTTCTCAGCAGCAGCAGATAAGGGTTCAGCTCTCAATGGTTTTTACAGGCTGTTGTATCACAGCAGTTGATACCAGGGACTTAACAATGAGTTACTTCCTGCCTTTGAGATTATGAAGGCAAACAGTGCGATTAAGACCATGATTAGAGATAATAAGATTCATCAGCTTGATTCTGTTATATATTCATCAGGTAAGGAAGACATGAGAACCATGGATTCTAGTATACTGGAGCTTTATACTCAGGGGCTTATCGACAGCCAGACTGCCCTCAACTTTGCTACTAATCAGGAAATGGTTGGAAGGGCTGTTAACAGGTAAGAGACTTATGGAAATAAATCTTGATGATGTAGTTACCTTAAAGAAAAATACATCCTTGCGGTTCTTATGACTGGAAGGTTATAAGAACTGGCATGGATATCGAGGCTTAGTTGTCTGGGTTGTGGCAGGCAGGGTTATGCTTCCCAGAAAAACAGGTCGAAAAAAAGCATCAAGAAGCTGGTAAAGGCGTCAGATGCTTGAAGTAGAACCTAAGTATATATCCGCAGTCTTGTCACAGTGAGGATAAAATAAGCTTGAATTCCAAGGCAAGTGTAACACTTAAGGATAAAATAATTGGTGAAAAAGGATTTTAGTACTTGCAAAAATCCTTTTTTTATGTCATAATAGATATTCGTGATGTAAAAAATATATCCTTGCTCTTTTAACACTACTCGTCCTAGTGTAGAGAAGGGCCAAAAAAGACCAGAAGGAGGAGCAGAGCAACTATGAACAAATATGAATTAGCCTTAGTTGTTAATGCAAAAATCGAAGACGAGGCAAGAAACAAAGTAGTAGAAGATGTTAAAGGCCTTGTAACACGTTTTGGCGGAACTATCACCGATATCGATGAATGGGGAAAGAAGAAACTCGCTTATGAGATCCAGAAGATGAGCGAAGGTTTCTACTATTTCATCCATTTTGAAGCTGAATCATCAGCTCCTGGTGAGATTGAAAGCCGTATCCGTATTATGGAGAACGTTCTTAGATTTTTATGCGTTAGACAGGAAGCATAACTAAGAAGGAGGTTTTCCTTTATGAACAAAGTAATTTTAATGGGCCGTCTTACAAGAGATCCTGAGGTTAGATATTCCCAGGGAGACAGCCAGATGGCTATAGCAAGATTTTCACTTGCAGTTGACAGAAGATTTAAGAGACAGGGAGATACAGTTACCGCTGATTTCTTTAACTGTACTGCTTTTGGTAAGCAGGGAGAATTTGTAGAGAAGTATCTTAAGCAGGGTACCAAGATAGTAGTTACCGGACGTATCCAGAATGATAACTATACAAATAAAGAAGGTCAGAAGGTATACAGTGTTCAGATTATTGTAGAAGAAATAGAGTTTGCTGAAAGCAAAAAAATGCAGCAGGTGGTGGAAGTTCCTTCCAGAATGCTCCTGCAGGCGGTAATCAGGAACCAATGATGCCTGAGGATGGCTTTATGAACATCCCTGATGGTATCGACAATACTCTCCCATTTCAATAATATTAGGAGGTAGGAACTATGTCATTCAATAAGGACAATAAAGGTTCTAGAGAAGATAAAAGCGATTTCCCACGCAGAAGACCAATGCACAGAAGAAAGAAAGTATGTGCTTTGACACCTGAAGAGCTTGACAACCTTGATTACAAGGATGCAGCTAAGTTAAAGAAATTCATCTCAGAGAGGTAAGATTCTTCCTAGAAGAATAACAGGAACAAGCGCTAAGCACCAGAGAATACTTACAACAGCTATTAAGCGTGCTCGTCACTTAGCTCTTATCCCATACGTTTGCGAATAAAATGAAATAATTAAGCTCCATCGTTTGAAACATCAGACGGTGGAGTTTTTTTACATGTTATGAGATTATTTAATTTCCTCTGCAGATAAAAATCTTTAATAATAAACTTCTTTAAATTCATAGTTCAATAAAAAGCTCTCTTTGGGGGATTGCAATGAATATTCCGATTTAAAAAGAAAAAAATCCAAGGCTTGACACCTTGATGATATTATAAAAAAATGCACTATTATGTTTGAACATGGATAACTATGCTTATTATACCATAAATCACCTAAAAAGTGCAAGCATTTGGTTGCAGTTCTTGAATAAATTACTTAAATTTTTGTTTAAAAATCCTGAATTTTAAATGATTGTCTAACTATGCCTTCAAGATGCTGTAACGGTAGTTTGAAGTAAATACCGAGAATCTCTTCACAATAGATTATCGGAAGATTTTAGAAAATATCAAGGGGTGAAAACGTCAATGAAGAAAAACAGAATTCGTCCGATTAAAGCAGGAAACGGAATTAGAATGAGTTATGCCAGACAGGAAGAAGTTCTTGAAATGCCTAATCTCATTGAGGTTCAGAAAAAAACTCATATCAGTGGCTTCTGACTGACGGACTTAAAGAGGTATTTGACGACATCTCTATGATTGTGGATTACAGCGGGCGCTATGGTTTAAGGTTTGTGGATTTTACCCTAGAGCCAAAGGAGAATCATACAATCGAGGTGTGCAAGGAAAGAGACGGAACATATTCGGCAGCACTTAAAGTGGTTGTAGAGCTGGTTGATATCAAAGAAAAGAAAGTGCGTTCTCAGCAGAAGGGTGTTTTCCTTGGTGAACTTCCTCTGATGACAGACACCGGAAGCTTCATAATCAACGGTGCAGAGCGTGTAATCGTAAGTCAGTTAGTTCGTTCCCCGGGTATTTATTATAGTATTGCACATGATAAGACAGGTAAGGAATTGTACACATCTCAGGTAATTCCGAAATCGTGGTGCCTGGCTTGAGTACGAGACAGACTCAAACAATGTATTTTATGTAAAAGTAGATAGAAATAGAAAGGTGCCTATAACTGTACTCATAAGGGCACTTGGAGTAAGCCTTAACAAGGATATTGAGGATTTGTTCGGTGATGAACCAAAGCTTCAGGCGAGTCTTGCTAAGGATGTTTCTACCAATTCAGATGAAGGTCTTCTTGAACTATATAAGAAGCTTCGTCCGGGTGAGCCTTTGCTTGTAGAGAATGCGTTAAATTATATAAATAATATGCTTTTTGATCCAAAGCGCTATGACCTTGCGAAGGTTGGCCGTTACAAATTTAACAAAAAGCTTGCTTTTCGCAACCGTATTGTAAGACATAAGCTTGCAGAAGACGTAATGGATAGGTCTACAGGGGAGATTATCGGAGAGAAGGGTACAGTTATTACTACAGAACTTGCAGATAAGATTCAGAACGCTGCAGTTTCTTATGTACTTATTCAGGGAGAAGAAAGAAATGTGAAGGTGCTCTCCAACCTCATGGTTGACATCAATGCATTTTTACCTGAACTTGATAAGGAAGAAGTAGGGAATTACTGAGCTTGTTTACTATCCAAGACTTATGGAAATTATGGAACTTGCTAACGGTGATTACGAGAGTGATGACTTCAAACGTGAACTTAAAAATCATATAAATGACCTTATTCCAAAGCATATAACCAGAGAAGATATATTTGCTTCTATTAACTATGTTTTCAATTTGGAGAGTGGAATAGGTACAGAGGATGATATCGATCATCTCGGCAACAGACGTATCCGTGCTGTAGGCGAGCTCCTTCAGAATCAGTACCGTATCGGACTTTCCAGAATGGAAAGAACAGTTCGTGACAAGCTTGGCAGTATTGGAAGTGATGCTGTAGATGATGCCAATCCGGGTGATTTCATCAACTGCAAGCCTGTAACTGCAGCCATCAAGGAGTTCTTCGGAAGCTCACAGCTGTCACAGTTCATGGATCAGCACAACCCTCTTGGCGAGCTTACCCATAAGAGAAGGCTTTCGGCCCTCGGACCTGGCGGTCTTTCAAGAGATAGAGCGGGATTTGAGGTTCGAGACGTACATTATTCACACTATGGAAGAATGTGCCCTGTAGAGACACCTGAAGGACCTAACATCGGTCTTATTAACTCACTTGCAAGCTACGCCAGAATAAATGAGTACGGCTTCATTGAAGCACCGTATAGAAAGCTTGATAAGTCAGATCCTGAGAATCCAAGGGTAACTGATGAGGTGGTTTACCTTACAGCTGATGAGGAAGATCCTTTTATAGTTGCACAGGCGAATGAGCCTCTTGATGAGAACGGATATTTTATAAATAACACAGTATCAGGTCGTTTCAGGGATGAGACTTCTACCTATGATAAGAAGAATGTGGAGCTGATGGACGTATCTCCTAAGATGGTATTTTCAGCTGCTACAGCCATGATTCCTTTCCTCCAGAACGATGATGCGAACCGTGCTCTCATGGGTTCAAACATGCAGCGTCAGGCAGTACCTCTTCTTTTCACTGATTCAGCAGTAGTTGGAACAGGAATGGAAGCAAAGGTTGCAGTTGACTCAGGAGTATGTGTACTCGCTGAGAAGGCAGGTGTGGTTGAAAGCGCTTGCGGTGACAGAATTTTTAATCAGAAATGATGATGACAATAGAATAACAGAGTATCCACTTCTTAAATTCGCAAGAAGTAACCAGGGAACCTGTATCAATCAGCGTCCTATAGTAAGTAAGGGCGACCATGTAGAGGCTAGGCAGGTTATAGCTGACGGTCCTTCAACAAAGGGTGGAGAGATTGGTCTTGGCAAGAGTCCCTCTGATCGGATTTATGACCTGGGAAGGCTACAACTACGAGGATGCGGTTCTTCTCTCAGAGCGTCTTGTAAGAGATGATGTATACACTTCCGTTCATATTGAAGAGTATGAGTGTGAGGCAAGAGATACAAAGCTTGGTGATGAGGAAATTACAAGAGATGTACCCGGTGTAGGTGATGATGCTCTTAAAGACCTTAATGAAGATGGTATCATAAGAATAGGTGCGGAGGTTCGTGCAGGAGATATTCTTGTAGGAAAGGTTACACCTAAGGGAGAGACAGAGCTTACAGCAGAGGAGCGTTTGCTTCGTGCAATCTTTGGTGAGAAGGCAAGAGAGGTTAGAGATACTTCGCTTCGTGTTCCTCACGGTGAGTACGGAATCATAGTAGATGCCAAGAAGTTTGAGAGAGAAAAGGGTGATGAACTTGCCCATGGCGTAAAGAAGAGCGTAAGAGTGTATATTGCACAGAAGAGAAAGATTCAGGTAGGAGATAAGATGGCGGGCCGCCATGGTAACAAGGGTGTAGTTTCAAGGGTACTCCCTGTTGAAGATATGCCTTTCCTTCCAAATGGCCGTCCTCTTGATATAGTGCTTAACCCGCTCGGTGTGCCTTCACGTATGAACATCGGACAGGTGCTTGAGATCCACTTAAGCCTTGCTGCAACAGTGCTTGGCGTAAAGGTATCTACACCAATATTTGACGGTGCCAACGAGGAGGATATCGGAGATACACTTGAGCTTGCAAATGACTACATCAATATGCCTCTTGATGAGTTTGAAAAGAAGTATAGAGAAGATCTTGGTGATGAGGTAATGGATTATCTGCTCACACATCTTGACTCCAGAAATGACTGGAAGGGCGTAAAGATTGGCAGAGACGGTAAGGTATGGCTTAAAGATGGTAGAACAGGTCAGTACTTTGATTCACCTGCAACAGTAGGTTTCATGAACTACCTTAAGCTTCACCACCTTGTAGACGATAAGATTCATGCTCGTTCTACAGGTCCTTACTCACTTGTTACACAGCAGCCACTCGGCGGTAAGGCGCAGTTTGGTGGACAGCGTTTCGGTGAGATGGAGGTTTGGGCGCTCGAGGCTTATGGTGCTGCTTATACCCTTCAGGAAATTCTTACTATTAAGTCTGATGACGTTGTAGGACGTGTCAAGACTTATGAGGCTATCATAAAGGGAGAGAACATAAGTGAGCCTGGTATACCTGAGTCATTTAAGGTTCTTCTTAAGGAGCTTCAGTCACTTGCTCTTGATGTTACCGTACTTGATGAGGATGGAAATGAAATCAAGATGATGGAAAAATGTTGAGTATGGTGATGAGGATCTTACTCCACTCATTGAGACAGAGGAGACATTTACCTTTGATGATGCTTCAGCTAAAAATGGCTTCACTACCGGAACACCTGAAGAGCTTGAAGAGGGCATTCAGGATGAAGAAGACTCAGATTATTTTGATGGTGAGGATTTAGATTTAGACTATGAAGGTAATGACGATAACGAAGACTTTTAATTTGACTTTGTGAAATATTTATTTCTCTATCGGAATTTACAAAAGATATAAGGCTTGCGGGGCTTTAGCTAAGACTTAAGCCCCGTAGAGCCTGTTTAATACGAAGGGAGTAACGGGATGTCAGAAATGAGCATAGAAAATGTTCAGCCAATTACTTATGATGCGATAAAGATAGGCTTGGCTTCACCAGAGAAAATAAAAGAATGGTCTCATGGAGAGGTAAAAAAACCTGAGACAATTAACTATAGAACTCTCAAACCTGAAAAGGATGGTCTTTACTGTGAGAAGATATTCGGACCGAGTAAGGACTGGGAGTGCCATTGTGGTAAATATAAGAAAATCCGCTATAAGGGTGTAATTTGTGACAGATGTGGTGTTGAGGTTACAAAGGCAACAGTAAGGCGTGAGAGAATGGGACATATTGAGCTTGCGGCTCCTGTATCCCATATTTGGTATTTTAAGGTATTCCAAGCCGTATGGGTACTATCTTATCCATACCTCCAAGAAGCCTTGAAAAAGTACTTTATTTTGCTTCTTATATAGTAACAGACAAGGGAAGCAGTGATTTAGAGAAAAAGACTATTCTCTCAGAGAAAGAATATATAGAGGCCAGAGAAAAGTATGGCAACAACTTTAAGGCGGAAGTAGGAGCAGAGGCTATCTACAAGCTTCTTGCAGATATTGACCTTGAAGAAGAGTCAAAGCGTCTTAAAGAGGAATTAAAGAAGGCAGGCAATTCAAAGAGCCAGAAGATGATTAAGGCTGCTAAGGAGCTTGCTGTAATAGAGGCTTTCAAAGAGTCAGGCAACCGTCCTGAATGGATGATACTTAAGGCTATACCGGTACTTCCACCTGATCTTCGTCCTATGGTTCAGCTTGATGGTGGAAGATTTGCTACCTCTGATATGAATGACCTTTACAGAAGAATAATAAACAGAAACAACCGTCTTAAGAAGCTTCTTGAGATTGGTGCTCCTGATATCATTGTAAGAAATGAAAAGCGTATGCTTCAGGAGGCTGTAGATGCCCTCATTGACAACGGACGCCGTGGAAAGCCGGTTACAGGCCCTGGCAACAGAGCGCTTAAGTCGCTTTCAGATATGCTTAAGGGTAAGCAGGGACGTTTCCGTCAGAACCTACTTGGTAAAGCGTGTTGACTATTCAGGACGTTCAGTTATCGTAGTTGGTCCTGATCTTAAGATATATCAGTGTGGTGTGCCTAAAGAGATGGCTATCGAGCTTTTCAAGCCTTTTGTTATGAAGGAGCTTGTTGCCCGTGATATAGCACACAACATAAAATCAGCTAAGAAGATGGTCGAAAGAGTGGAGACTCAGGTTTGGGATGTACTTGAAGATGTAATTAAAGATCATCCTGTTATGCTTAACCGTGCTCCGACTCTCCACAGACTTGGCATTCAGGCATTTGAGCCTGTGCTTGTAGAGGGTAAGGCAATTAAGCTTCATCCTCTTGTATGTACAGCCTTCAATGCGGACTTTGACGGAGACCAGATGGCTATCCACCTACCACTTTCCGTTGAAGCTCAGGCAGAGTGCCGATTCCTACTTCTTTCACCTAACAACCTCCTTAAGCCGTCTGACGGTGGTGTGGTTGCGGTTCCTTCTCAGGATATGGTGCTTGGTATCTACTACCTCACACTTGAAAAGCCGGGAGATAAGGGAGAGGGTATGTTCTTTAAGAACATGAATGAGGCTCTCCTTGCCTATGAAAACGGCTACATTACCTTGCAGGCTAAGATTAAGGTTAGACGCGAGGGAATTAACTCTAAGGGAGTTAAGGAACAGAGAATAATAGAGTCTACACTTGGAAGATTTATATTTAACGAAGTACTTGAACAGGATTTAGGCTTTGTAGACAGAAGTCTTGACGAGAACTTCTTAAAGCTTGAGATTGACTTCCTCGTTAAGAAGAAGGAGCTTAAGCAGATACTTGAGAAGTGTATGGCAAACCTTGGTGCTACCAGAACTGCAGAGATAATGGATGCTGTTAAGAGTCTTGGTTACAAGTATTCTACCATAGCTGCGATGACAGTTTCTGTCTCGGATATGACAGTTCCACCTGAAAAGGCTGCTATTCTTAAAGAGGCACAGAATAAGGTTGAAATTATTACAAGAAACTTTAGAAAAGGTCTCCTTACTGAGCAGGAAAGATATCAGGAAGTTATCAAGAACTGGAAGAAAGCGGATGATGAGATTGCATCTAAGCTTATGAGTGGTCTTGATAAATACAACAATATTTATATGATGGCACACTCAGGAGCCCGTGGATCTGACAAGCAGATTAAACAGCTTGCAGGTATGCGTGGACTTATGGCGGATACAAAGGGACATACTATCGAACTTCCAATCAAGTCTAACTTCCGTGAGGGACTTGACGTTCTGGAGTATTTCGTTTCTGCACATGGTGCCAGAAAAGGACTTTCAGATACAGCTCTTAGAACAGCCGATTCAGGATACCTTACAAGAAGACTTGTAGACGTATCTCAGGATCTCATTATCAGAGAGACTGACTGTCGTGCAGGAAAGAGCGAGATACCAGGAATGTGGGTATCAGCCTTTATGGATGGCAAGGAAGAGATTGAAAGTCTTGAAGAGAGAATCAAGGGAAGGTATTCCTGTGAGACTATATATGATGACAATGGCGAAGTTATAGTTAAAGGCAAACCATATCATTACTCCAAAGCGAGCAGCCAGGATAATGAAGACCAAGGCTGTAATGGAGGCGGGCACAGCGGCTAAGATTAAGATTCGTACAGTTCTTACCTGCCGCAGCCACGTTGGTATCTGCTCTAAGTGCTATGGTGCAAACATGGCAACGGGTGATCCTGTTCAGGTTGGTGAGGCAGTTGGTATTATCGCTGCTCAGTCAATCGGTGAGCCGGGTACACAGCTTACAATGAGAACCTTCCATACCGGTGGTGTTGCGGGTGGAGATATTACACAGGGTCTTCCTCGTGTAGAGGAACTTTTTGAGGCTCGTAAGCCAAAGGGACTTGCTATTATTTCTGAAATTGCAGGTAAGGTAAGCATACAGGATACCAAGAGCAGACGTGAGGTTGTAGTAACAGCTGATGACGGAGAAGAAAGAAAGTATCCTATCAACTACGGCTCAAGAATCAAGGTAATGGAGGGAGATGTAATTGAAGCCGGTGATGAAATCACAGAAGGTAGCATCAATCCACATGATCTTCTAAATATCAAAGGGTGTAAGAGCTGTACAGGATTATATGATACGTGAAGTACAGAGAGTATACCGTTTACAGGGTGTTGAGATTAATGATAAGCATATCGAGATGATAGTTCGTCAGATGCTTAAGAAGATAAAGATATCTGAGCCTGGAGACACTGATTATTTAACAGGTGAATATGCCGATATAATCGAGTTCGAGGAGCTTAATGAGCAGCTCGAGCAGGAAGGCTTTGAGAAGGCTGAGGGTGAGAGAACAATGCTTGGTATTACCAAGGCTTCTCTTGCAACCAACTCCTTCCTCTCAGCAGCTTCCTTCCAGGAGACCACAAAGGTACTTACTGATGCAGCTATCAAGGGTAAGATAGATAAGCTCATCGGTCTCAAGGAAAAATGTTATCTTAGGTAAGCTCATCCCTGCAGGTACAGGTATGAAGTTCTACCGTTCAGTTAAGCTTGACAGTGATCACGAATTTGATGAGATGGGTGAGGAGAACCTCAACCCTAACGAGTTTGATGAAAACTATGCTGAGAGCTATGATAACGAAGAATTTGAGACAGTAGACAACGGACAGGATGAAGAATAAATAAATTACATATCCCCTTGCATTTTTATATGAAAAGTCTTACAATACAAATGATAATGGATATCAATTGTAACCTTCTCTAAAAATTATGGAGGTATGAAAATGGATGAGGGATTTGTGAAAAAGGCGGGTAATTAGGGGTATTGCCCTTACGCTTTTTAGCCTTAATAGTAAATGGAATATGGTAATTATAAGACCGTGGGAAAGCTGATTTTCCTGCGGTTTTTTTCAGGAAACTTTATCAAATACATTGATGTAAAAAAAGCCCGGAAAAATAAAGCTTAAAAATTAACCTGAATTATTCATGAACATATAAAAATGCTCGATATTACAAATCCTTGAACCGGTTTCCGTGAAATCAATCGATTTATCCACAAAAATGGGTAGACTATCCCCTTGAAATCCGATTGAGTCATTTTGAACTGTCAAGGTACGTTAATAGTTGCTATTCCAACTGTACAGTCAGCTGCTGGATATTCTTCAGCGTCCTGTAGAACTCCTCTTTATAAGGACAGCTACTGCATAGTTTGAATGTTATATATCTTGCTGAACGGACTGCTCTTGCAGCAATCTTTATCAGCTTTTAAAACGAATGGTATCCACCTGTTGTTTTCGCATATTTGCAGGGAGTACCAGTCGCCTAAACCAATTGAATAAGTTGTAGGCAAGCATATGAAGTCTCATGCGGTTGGCATTTACTACTTTGGAATGACTGCTGACAGCAGCAAAGTCAAATCCACCTTTGCCCTCTTTTATGAAATTCTCCATCTTGCCACGCCCACAGTAAAACTGGATGACCTGATAAGGTTCCATATCCATGTTTGTAACAATAAAGGTGTACATATGCGTCAGCTGACCGTATGGTTTTTTTCAATCTTGAAAAACCACGCGCCTTGGATAATCCCAGGAGCCGGCCTGATACAGAAATTCACCATAAGTTACAGCATAGCTAATCTGGTCCTCTTTGGTTGCTTTGTATAAATCTTCATCTTTATTCGAAGCAAGAGCCATGAGTGAAGAATTCTGTTTTAAGCGGATGGCATAGGAACAGCCATTCATCTCACAGGTTTTATAAAGTTTGGGAGATGAGAATCCACTGTCACCACGAAGGTATGTTTTGATGCCTCTTTCCAGATATTCCTGAAAAAGGGGTTCCATAAATTTATCTGCATCATTGCTGCAGTGGAGTGTTCCATCACGAAGTTCAGCCTTCAGCAGATCCCCGGTCAGACCATCATAGCAGAGCAAAGGATGGTATCCGTGTGCCTGATAATGGAAGTTGAAGCCTTCCCTTCCTGATTGCCGTAGGTGCCAAATAAAGTGCTGTCCAGATCCAGAAGCATATGCTCCGGACACTTTATGGAATAGATGATATCCCTAAAAGCTTTTATCAATGTCATCAAACTGCAGGAGTGTATCTTCATCCATACGGTTGAAAAAAATCTTGATAGTGTTGGCTGTGAAGCCAGACTGTTCTTTTTCAAGAATGGCATTGAAAAACAGGATCAATGGTCAGTTCATCCGCACAGTCATCTTCGAAATATGCAGTGATGATCTGATAAATCATCTGCATCAGGTTTTCATCGTCTTTGTGGAAACGGACTGATGTATCATTGGTTTTAAATTTCTTTTTGATCAGCTTGGTGAAGCCGATCTTTGCAGCGAATTCTTTTATCAGGAGAAGTCCTGCATCGGAGGATAAATCGCCTCCGTTAAAATTTATTTTTAATCTGTCTATTGCTTTTTCAGTGTGATGGTGTTTAAAATATCCATAGAGAGACCCTTTCTGCGGTATTTATTTGGATTCGGCACCTAAATTTTACCACATATTGGGTCTCTTTTACTATTCACTTATTAGATGAAATGCAATAAGCAGCTTAAATACAGTAACTATGTGGCTTTCAGCCACTTTCACGGCACTGCTGTGAATAATTCAGGATTAATAAAAAAATTAAAAAATTTTTAGAAAAAGGGTTAAGTTTTTGTGGTAAAATTCCGATATGGATCATGGACTAAAAATAATTGCATAAAGGAGGAAGTTATGTTGGAAAAGAACAGACTTAAAAAGAGGGGCATTAAGTTTAACGCTTGCTTTAGGACTTGTGATGACAAATCTCAATCCTCTTGGCGTATTTGCTAAGGAAGCAGCGGGGGAACCAACGGCAGCATTTAGCGAGAGTAGAGTGCTTGCAGAAACCGGAGCGAAAGAGCTTACCTGGAAAGACAGCTACCGTCTGGAACGTACTGTAATTCAGGATGGTAAGACTATTCAGACCGGCGGGGACAAAGCAACAGACATAATTAATCCAAATAAAAGTTTCAGAGTAAATATGGGTGTAATACTGCCTGTAGCAGCAGGTACAGAAGCGAGACCATATCTGAAAAAGAATGATTTTATTCGCATCCCTATGATAGAAAAGGGAGTAAAGTTATCAGGTAAGTTAGATCTTGGTAAGTTAGATGCTAAATTCGTAATTAATGGAACTGAGCAGACAGTAAAGGATGCATTTTCTGCTAAAGTAGTAGTTGATGATGCAACAAAAACCGTGTATATGGTTATGACATTGCTCGTTGACAATAAAGAATTAAAAGATGCTGCAGATTTAACAGCCAATATCAAGATGGATTTTGATGTTGATCAGGATAGCATTGGAAAAGATGAAACGGGAAACTATATATATTCTGCAGAAAAGAAGATATACCTTGGCAAGTTTGATAACAAGTTCGTAGTAGAAAAGACTGGAACCATAGACTATGACAATGGAAACATTGACTGGACTGTAAAGGTTGAGAAAACAGGAGACATCGGAGAGCAGACTTCATTAGCAGGATATAAGTTTGAAGATCCACTCGGTAAAGTAGGAGAGTATGTAGCAAGGACCTTCACTGTATATGAGGCGGGTGCCAACAACACAGTTGGAAATAAGATATTTGCCGATAACTCTGCGGATATCTCTAATAATTCATCAGATGTTAAACTTGAGCCAAGTGTAACTGATGCTAAGAATAAGGCTCTTACCTATATTTTTCCCTGACAATGCACCGGGAAAAAGCAATAGTTAAGTTCAGTACAAGCTTAAAAAAAGAGCAGTTCTGATGATTACAGTGGCTTAAGAAATGGTTTTAGCAGAGACAATACAGCATACTTATATCAGAAGGAAATAAACGGTAATAAATATGCAGTCAGAGTGGGTGAAAACACAACAACCGTTAAATGGAACGGTATATGGGGAGTTAAATACCACGGTGGCTATGCTGGGAAGAACGGAGTAAGAGAAGCACTCCTAAAGTCAGATCTTGGCAAGAGCGGAATGACAGTAGAGAAGTTTGCAGAGCTTGATGAAGCACCATCAGAGGATGCAACAGGTAAGCACAAATTACAGTGGAATATCGTATATGATGCAACAAATAAGAATCTCACCAATGTTAAAATAAGAGACTTATTCCCAATCACAGGACGTTTCTCAGGGAATAAGCTTAACTTTGTAAAAGCTATGCTTAGAAAGTGGGATGCTTCAACAAAGAACTGGCAGTACTGGGATGAGACCGCTAAGAACTGGACTATTGATAAGAAAGAGATTTCAAATCAGCCTTCAGACGGCATATATGAGGTAGGAAATCTTAACACAGCAGTAAAATTAACTATCTGGTCTGAGGTAGAGAACTTAAAAGGCTTAGACAGATTTGCTAACCATGCAAAAGTGACCTGGAATGATGGTAAGAAGTGGGTAGAATTTGCTCATGGTAAAGACCTTGGTAATAAGAGCATAATTAAAAGAGCAGAGTCTTATTATATTGAGTCTAATCCTAAGTGGAACATAAGGGTAAGCAAGGGAACCGTTGATGAGAACAAGGCTAAAGGAATAAAGACCTATGTTTACGATACTTTGATTGATACAAGTATTGGAGACGCAGATGCACATTATAAAGCTTATAAATGGCACAAGTGCTGACAAGGTAGCTGCCAGAGAAAACTTCTCACTGGAAAACGGCGAAAAGCAATTTGCTTCAGGAGTAAAATTAGCTGATATTGTATATCAGGCAGGTACTGCAAAAATGAGCTATGAGGATGGTTCATTTGAAGACAGCTTAAATAGTGGAGCACTCAAGGCTACTGTACATACTCTTTACTATACAGTAGGAGCAGAAAAGAAGGCTGTGGGTAAGATCTTAGAAGTAACAGGCTTTGAAGATTGCACCGAGACTCTTGATGACGAGGGTGATAAGTGGTATCCTTTCTCATTTAGGACTAATATAGTTGACGCTGATACACTTACCGGTGGTTCAAGACGTGGTAATGACAGCGACTTAAAATACAATCAGGTTATGAACTTAGCTTACCTCTATGGAGTAGGCAAGGTTGGCAAAAAAATGGTGAAAAAAAGGCGTAGAATACGGAAGCTTTAGTGACTATTGGGCAAACTACAACCATAGAATGATTCAGAAAGATGCACTTACAAGTGAAGCAGCAGGTAAGCTTATTGCAGGAGGCGAAAGCAGCTACACTGCAGCAAATGCAAATGATGTAGTAAGTGGTACATCAGGTGCATATGCTAAGGATTATAAGTCAGTAGTATTCCGTCTTAGCGTAAATGCTGAGAACATGAAGAAATTAGACACAAGCAAGCTTGAAGCATTTATAAAGGACAGCATAGACAGTAAGTTTAAGATAGTTCCACTTAATGATAAGAATAACTACCTTGTATTTAAGGGAACACCTAGAACAGCTTTTACAGGTAAAAAATATACCAATGATGCTTATGTAACAGCTGAGGGAAGCCCTGTTGATGCAAATGACATATTCACAGTAAGTGAAAATGTAGCAAACGGAGATAAACTTGATACAACATTTACCCTAAAGAAGCTCGATGCTCCTTACGTTATTCTCCTTAGAGCTCAGATAAGAGACGGAGAGAACGGAGACGAAAAGAAGATTATCAATTCTAAGGGTGCTGTGACCAACGATGTGGCAGTAACACTTCACGATGTAAGCTTTGATGGAACTAAGGGTAAGGATTACAGCCTTTCAAGCAGCAAGTCTGTTGATTATGATACCAGATTCTTGAGTAAGGCATACAAGGTAGAGCAGGGTGGAATCATAAGATGGGTAATAGAGTACAATCCATCTATTATGGATGCTGATACTAAGAAGGCAATAGAGGATGCCAAGGATGATTCTGCCACAGATAAGAAAGATATTACCCTCTACGACGTGCTTGAAAATGGACTTAGTGTATTCCAAGAAGCCGGTAAACCAATACTTGGCAAGGGATATTACAGCCTTGAGATGGTTGACAAAGATGGAAACAGTGTTCCATATTCTGATAAGTTAACAGACCTCCTTTCATACAATAAGGAAGGTGGTAAAGAAGCTCTTACACTTAAGATACCTAACAATGAGAGAATGAATAAGTTTATTTTCTCATACAGTACTATCCTTGATAAAAATGCACCTAAGGATATAAAGAATACAGTTCAGATTCGTGTTGCAGGCGAGAAGAAGTCTGAGGCAGAGGTTGCAACATATACTGTTTCGGCAGGTGTTTCACTTGATACCTTTGTTACTGCAGGCAACTTAACCGCAAAAGTGGTAAAGACTGATGCAGAGACAGGAAAGCCTATTAAGGGAGTTGAGTTTGAGCTTACATCTCCTAATGGAACTGTTACTAAGGCTGTAACCGATGAAACAGGTCTTCTTAAGTTTAATGCACTTTCAGAAGGCAAAGGCTATAAGCTAAGAGAGTTAAGCGCTGAAGGTTATGAAGTTGACAAGAATACCTACAGCTTCGATGTAGAGCGTATCTCTGTTCCTGGAGGCAATACACTAAGCATAGGTAACTTTGCAGTAGTTGGCATACAGGTAGGCGAGCAGCAGTTAAAGTTCGGTGATGGTGTTGTAGGGTGGCAGTGATGGTAGAACTATCGTAGCTACCAATAAGAGAATAGGCGAGTTAAAGGATAAAACAAGCTTTAACCTTATCAAGGCAGATTATGATGTAAACAAGGATGTAATAACCAAGGCAGGTGTGACAGTTAATGAAATTAAGTCACGTCTTGATGGAGTGAAGTTCACACTTACATCAGGAAGTTCAGTAGTTGCAGAGGGAACTACTTCTTCACCTGCAGGAATTGTTACATTTGAGGGTCTTGCTAGTGGTAAGTACACACTTAAGGAAGTCTCTGCAAAGGCAGGATATAAGGCTCTTGATAAGACTTACACAGTGGTTGTGACAACAGCCGCAATCAATAAGAAGGCAGGTAAGGATGCTAAGGACGAGATAGTTGTTGAGAATAAGGATGAAAATGTGGGATTGATTGATGGCAATATTGTAGTCCTCAATCATAAGGAGAATGTAACTCCTAATCCGGTACCGGGTCCAAATCCAAATCCGGGTCCAAACCCAAGTCCTAATCCATCACCAAACCCAAGCCCTAACCCAAATCCAAGTCCTAGCCCAAACCCAAGTCCAAATCCAAGCCCTAACCCAAGCCCAAATCCAAGCCCTAACCCAGATCCTACACCAACAGTACCTACAACGGATATTCCGGATACAGATACACCTACCTATCCGTCAGACAATTTCCCAAATCCGAACGATCCTAAGAGTCCGGATGAGTTCGTTTCAGTTGATGAAAACGGAACTCCTGAGGGCAAATATGTAAAAAAAGAAAAAGAATGATGGAACTAATGAGTATGTAAAGGTGGATGAAGACAAAACACCAGAGGGTAATAAGAAGGCTAATAAGCTTCCTAGAACAGGTGGTTCAGATACCATGGTTTTATTACTTAGGCGGAGCAATGCTTATTTTCCTTGCATCAGGAGTGATTGTAAGAAGAAAAAAAGTAAATAAATAAAAAAATTTATAAGAGAGACCATCGTTTTGGCAATATGCTGAGACGGTGGTCTCATTTTTGATTAATAGAAATTTTTTTGATATCCAACTGATCAAAAAAACTCTCAGATGAATCGGAATGTGCCCAAGATGAAGATATCATTTATACGATCTTCTGCAGGTGATGAAGTCCGCAAAGCGAGATTCTTTCTTACTGAGAAAAAAATATAATAAAAAAAGATTTGAGAATGGGTTGCAATTTTTAGAAAATGGTGTTATAATTGCGAATGGGTTGCAAAAAGTTTAAATTTGATATATGAAAGGAAGAAAGATGAGGAATAAGAGAAGTTTATTATTTATGCTCTGCGGAATGCTTATAATTCCAATGTTTTCAGCTGATACACAGGTGCTCGCGGCTGACAGGCAAGGAGTAAAAAAACGAGATAGTTGTGGTAAAATGACGAAGCTAAGACTGAAAAAAACAAGGGAACTGAGGATAAAAAAAGAAGAAAAAAACTGAGGAAAAAGGCAGGAAATGAAGAAAAAGATTGAAGAAAAAAATCTGTAGAAGATTCACAAGAGAAGTCAGTGGAAAAGACTGAGGAAGAATCTGAGGAAAAAGACCTCATCATCAAAAGAAGATGAGAATATAACTAAGAAAAAAAGAAGAGCAAGAAAAAGTAAGAAAGGTAAGAAGATTAAGAAGAGAAGAAAGAAAAAGCAAGGGCAGAAATAAAAAGAATAAAAAAAGAACAAGCAAAAAAAGAATAGAAGGAATAGGGCTAAAAAAAGTCTGGTAAAAAAAGGCTCTGAGAACAAAAATAAAAAAATAAAAAGTGATGCTAAGAATAACAGCGACAATGGTCTTAAGACTAAGGATGATAAAGATAACAAATTGAATAAGACTAAGGCTAAAAAAAGTAAAAAAAGGAAATAAAAAAATAAAAAAATAACAAAAAAAGGATAAAAAAAGAATAAAAAAAGGGCAGCAAGGATAACAAGAATAAAAAAAGAAAGATGATAAGAAGGTGAACGAGGAAAAGAACTTGAGATCTTAAAGAAGAAGAGGTTGACAAGATACCTGAGACTGATGAGTACAAGCCTGAAATAAATACCGGTATTGACTTAGGCAATGCAGGAGTAGTAAATGAGAACACAGGAAGGAAAAAGCTCCTCATCAAATGAAGAAAGCAAAGAAAACATTATCAGAGTTTATACGGTTTTTGGCGAATATACAGATATTGACGGTAAACTAAGATTCAAGTCGGGAAATGCCATAACCTTACCGGAGAGTGGCTATGTAGGCTTTGTTGCAACCGGGGAAAATACCGGTATAGAAGGTAAGCTCACCTGGGAAGGCAAAGACCTTGAGAGCATTAAAAAAGGAATCAAAGGGAACTATGTACTAACCTGCATTACCGATGAAAATGTGGTAATCGGAGGTAAGGATTACGGTAAACTTAAGTTTTTAGCCTACATCATAGTAGAGTAAGTGAGGATGATATAATGATTAAGAAAGATGGAAAGAGAATATTAGCGTCGGTTTTATCTGCTGCCCTTGCTATTTCTTTAATTAACTATAAAGTGGATGTAAAAGCAGCTGATAAAGTGCTAAATCCCGCTCTTACAGGAGTAAAGAATGTATTAGCAGAGACTAAGCAGACTGATAACCAGAGCAAAGCAGAAGGCATAGAGCCTAAATCAGATATTCTTAAAGCTGAAGAAGATAAACAGGTTAGAGTCATAGTGGAGCTTGATAAGGATTCGGTTCTTGATGAGGCTAACAAAAAAAATATGAGCCTCTCATTACTTAGCGAGAGCTTTAAGGAAGAGAAGAAAAAGGAGCTTAAATCAGAGCAGGATGAAGTGATTGCGGAGATTAAAAAAAGTAATATTGAGGCAGATACTTCGGATGTAAGAAACTATGACACTGTATTTAATGGTGTAGCACTTAATGTTAGAGCAGGGGACATAGACAAGATTGACGACATTGATGGAGTAAAAAATGTATACATCTCAGAGGAATTTGGAAGACCACTGCTTACTGCATCAGGTGAAATGACAGGAGCAGCCTACACAGGAAACTTAGACTACAAGGGCGAAGGCACTGTAGTAGCGGTGATAGACTCAGGTATTGACTATAACCATAAGGCATTTACTCTGGATAATGAAAGCAGGGCAAGGCTTTCTGAGGCGGAGGTAAACAAGCTGATTGAAGAGAAAGGGTTAAACGGAAGATATTATACACCAAAGATTCCTTACGGATACAATTATTATGATTTCAATACCAATCTCTATGACAGCTATGGAGTAATGCATGGAATGCATGTATCAGGTATAGTCGGTGCCAATGATAAGGAGAAAAAACTATACGGAGTGGCACCAAATGCGCAGATACTAGCTCTTAAGGTGTTTTCGGATGATTTACAGTATCCAACTACATTTACTGATATATGGCTAAAGGCAATGGATGACGCTATTTCTCTTGGTGCTGATGTTGTCAATATGAGCCTCGGCTCATCTGCAGGGTTTTCTGTAGAAGGAGAGAAATATCCTGAGACTGAGATGTTTGAAAAGGCAAGAAGGGCAGGAGTGGTAGTTACAGTTGCGGCAGGAAATGACGGAACCATAACTGATGGTAATTACTATGGTGTGAAACCGCTTGAAGGAAACTTTGATACAGCCCTCATTGCCAATCCTGCACTTGATGAAGGCTCATTTGCTGTTGCCTCTATGGACAATCTAAAAAAGTATTCCCGTGCCATAGGTTGGAAGGAAAAGAATACTAATGAGTTTAAGGAACAGGCTGATGTAGTACCGGGAGCCAATGCGCCAGCTGACAAGCTTACAGGGAAATGGATAGAGCTAGCCGAAGGAAGGGAAGATGACCCTTTTATAAAGAGAAATATAAAAGGAAATTTTGCTGTAATTGAGCTTGTTAATGACACAGAAGGCAAACAGGCATTTGTAGAAAGACTTAAAAAGATAGTAGCGCTTGAGCCATCAGCCATAGTATTTTACAATCCTGAATCAGAGGCAGAGAGGATAGGCAGAAATATAAGCCTTGGTGATGAGGCAGGCAACATAACTGTGGTAAGGATTAAGCGCAGTACATTCAATAAAATAAGCATCGCTAATAAAATGTCTATGAGATTTACCGTGGATATCTTTATGAATGAGATACCTTTTGAGAATCCTTCTGCGGGCAGGCTTTCATACTTTTCATCCTGGGGACCTACTCCTGACCTTAGAATCAAGCCTGAGATTACAGCTCCGGGAGGAAGTATTTATTCAACTGCGGAGGATGACAGGTATCAGAATATGTCAGGAACCTCTATGGCCTCACCTCAGGTGGCAGGAGCCAGCGCACTTATAAGACAGTATATCAGGGAAAATCAGTTAAATGTAGACAATGCTTCTGACTTTACCAAGCTGTTGCTTATGAATACAGCAAAGCCTGTACTGTACAAAGAAGATACTCCTTACTTTGTAAGGCAGCAGGGAAGCGGTGCTCTTGACCTTAAGAATGCACTCGAGACTACTGTTGTAGTAAAGGCTGAGGGTACAAATGACAATAAGGCTGACGGCAAGCTTGAAATAAAAGAAGTAGGCGAAAAGAAGTTCAGGGCTAAATTAACCTTAGAGAACTTTGGTAGTGAGCCAAAGACTTACAGTATCAGCACGAAGGCAGTATACGAGCCTGTTACTGAAGGCTATAGGGACGGAAACCCCTGAGGCGGTCGATTCTCCCCAGAGCTTTGAAGGAAGAGAAGTTACGGTTTCAGGAAAATCAAGTAATACAATTGAACTTGACTTTGACTATACGGGAGCAGATGAAATAAAGATAAACAACTTCTTAGAGGGCTTCATAGAGCTTAAAGAAGTGGATGATGAGAGTACACTTAGCATTCCTTTCCTGGGATTTTACGGCGATTGGGAGAGTGAAAGGGCTATAGATGCTTTTCAGGTAAAAGAAGATGGTAGTGCTAAGAGAGAGGTGCAGTTTTTTGTAAACAAGCTAGTTAATGCTGCTTCATCTATGTTTATTACAAGTGCTACACTAAGGCTTCCTGTAGTAAACGATACCCTCTATTTCTCACCTTCAGGTGCTTACCACAAGGATGTAGCAGTAAGGCTAGCACCACTTAGAAATATGGATGAGATAGAGTATTCTATCTTAGATGGTGATACCAATGAGACACTGAGGGTAATAGGCAAGTCTCTAAAGGTAAGAAAGCTTAACAGCCTCGGAAGAAAGGCAAGCTTTAACATTATGCCTGATTCCTGGTGGGATGGAAGAATAGGAGGCAAGCTTGCGACAGAAGGAGTCAATTATATATATCAGATAAAGGCTAAGCTAAATACCGGCAATTCAGGTGGTGGTAATAATGAGCAGGTATACAGGTATAAATTAAAGGTAGACTCCACAGCGCCGGAGCTTAGTGACGATATTGAAGTTAAAAGCGTAGAGGGGAAAAACAGATTAAAGAGGGTAAAGTTTAGGGGTAAAGGATGGTGGCAGCGGTGTAGAACAGATTTACCTTAATTCACTTAAGTTTGTAGGAGAAGAGGGAAATAATCAAAGCGGACCCTGCTCTCCCTCCGGGCGTAGACCCTGCACCTCCGGGTAAGAAAAAAAGCCTTCTTCAATTGGGAATATCTCTAATGACGTCCCAAATGCCGGAGAGGACAAAGCCACTGCAGCTGATGAGATGACAATTTCTAAAGATAATGCAGGAGAAGTAAAAAAATGCTCCGGGAAATAAGCCTACTGCAATAGATGGAATAAGTGGAGAAGACTTAAAAGCTTGGCAAGCCTAAATTTCGGCAAATACCTTATTCTCAATTTTACAGATGAGGCAGAAAAAGATGGTAAAAATACTGCCTAAGGTGACAGATGGAAAGCTTGTTATCTCAGATGATATGATTCCTTCAGACCCTTCTGAGAGCAGGGAGATATATGTTAACAGAAATGGCAGCAGGAATGAGGAAATAGAGGTAGATTCAAGCTTCCTTGCAGATGCTTCACATATCTACATTACAGTTAAGGATTACCTTAGCAATCAGCGTAATGTGACAGTGAAAACAGGAGAGAGTGCAAGCTACAATTCGGTTAGCTTCTTAAACTTCTATGATTCAATGAAAGACAGAGGGGTTAAAGTTTACGCTGATGGCAAACTCCTTGACGATGACAAGTATTATACACTTGCCAAAAAGGTGGATATTAAAGCTTGTAATGCCTGATGATAACTGGCATCTAAGCACGATATACATAAGAGAGGGGCATTCTGTAAAATATCTTATCAGAGACAGCAGAGTTCAGCCCGGAATGAAAAAAGAGTATAACTATTCTTATGATAAGAATGAAAGGGCAGTTAACTTTACCATAGACCCTCTAAGGAGTAATAAGGAGATAGTGACAAGCTTTGCCAAGGGAGCTATGCCTGAGGAATCAGAAGAAAAGGATATAAAGGTTGATCTTAAAAAGGCGGGGCTTGGCAACTTTAAGGAAATAAAGCTTGACAATAAGGACATTACCATAGGTGAAGATGAGATTCTTGAGACGAGAAGCGGATATGTTAAGCTTGACCTTAGGTTTAAGGACGGAGTAAAGCCTGTGGTTAAGGGAGTCATCCTCCATAAAAAAAGGACGGAGAAAATATCATCCTTCCGCTAAAGGGTGCACTCGACCTTGATACAGGTGCCAGTGGTTACAGCTTTGCTAAGGGTTTTTCAGTTCAGATTCACTATAATTTAACTGATGATACTCAGATTGAGATAATCTATGAGGGAAGTGAAGCTGATAAAAAAAGTACACCTTATGGAAATGACCTCTATAATGATGGCTACAACGGTGTAAATAACACTAAGACCAAGTATCCTGTAGTCTTTCTTGAAAGTCCCTCACTTATGGATGTGATACCTTCTAACAATGAAAAAACCGTAAAGGTTGAAGGCTTCATCGGCAATGTAAAATCAGACGATAAGGTAGAGACCATAGAAGTATCACTTGTTGATGATAAGGGCAAGGCAGTAGGTGAAAAGGTGGTCTTAAGTGGCGATGATATTAAAACCCTTGCTAAGAAATATTCATACGGTGGGAATTCACCATACAATGGCCTTGGTTACACATTTTCCGCTACACTTCCCGTAAAGGACTTCTGTGTAAATATCAGGGTAGAGGCGGTTACAAAGAAGGGAGAAAAAAGGCAAGTATAGTAAGACGTGCCTTCTATGATTTGACAGACCCTGTGCTTACTTATGAAGTCTTAACGAGAAAGCTCGACTCTCGTTTAGTAACCATTAAGCTCCACTGCTCTGATGATTCCTTAAGACTTAAGCTCTATAATGGAGACTCCCTTGTAGGGCATTGTAGATAAGACAGACAGAACAATGGCTTACGGAGGAGTGGTAATTGATAAAGAAATAACAGTACCGCTTAACCTTGGACAAAATAAAATTAAAATCAGTGCTGTGGATTTGGCAGGCTTTAAGGATGAAAAAGAGATAAGTATTTTTAGAACCAAATAACAAGAGTACCCTGGCTGTAGCAAACCAATTGCATAGGATATCGATTGATTTAGATCAAACAACATATTATCTCTGTTTAATACCCCGCTTACATTAGCGGGGTATTTTGCTGCCATCATTTTATTTGCAAATCATCTAATTTATAGTATACTTTTTTTATATGATACAAGTGTCAAAAGTATAAAAAAATTCGATTAGGGGCTTGCTTGCAGGAGAATTTATTATCTTTTGACACGCAAAAAAATATGAGTAAGTAGCCATTTTTTTGCAAAAATGAGAGGATTACGAATATTTTTTTGCAAGGATTACTAAAAGCTGCGCTGTTGCAAGCCTGTATCAATGGGTGTCAAAAAGCTTTTGACGATTTATTATAGAAGATCAATGAAATAATATAAAAAAATGTAATTTGTTAATGGGGAGATAGGTATGTATAAGGTTTTTGTTCGCAGAGGATGAACTACTGGTGCGCATAGGGCTTCAAAATGCAATAAATTGGAGCAACTATTCCATGGAGCTGGTGGCACAGGCAGATGATGGCGGTCAGGCCTTTGAACTTTTTCAGAAGATAAGACCTGATGTGGTCATTACTGACATAAGGATGGATGTGATGGACGGGCACGAGCTTATCAGGAAGATACGAGAGATAGATAAGGAATGTGCTATTATAGTAATATCCTGTATAGATGATTTTGAGGTTATAAGAAGGCTTGTACCCCTTAAGATAAACGGCTATGTACTTAAAGCTACCCTAAATATGGAGGAAATCAATAAACTGCTTCAGGAAACTAAGGAATATCTGATAGGCATAGGCCGGAGTGGTGAGGATAAGCCTGATAACGAGAATTTTTTAGAAAAAAGACTGAAGAAATACCTCCTTGGCGAGGGAAGCGAGCCTATTTGGAATGAAAATGAGAAGATGAAATATCTCTGTAAGTTTTCATTAAAGGCTGAGGATAGGGATAAAATCAACGATTCAGCTGTTAAATTTATAAACGAACTTCTCATTCATCAGTTCAAAGAGGGTGTTACCCTTATGTTTGAAAAGCCTGTTAACTTCTACATCTTCCTGCCCATAGATAACGAAAATCTTGAAAAGAGGGTGGAAAGGGTTAATGAACTGGTGGAGAGCTTTCTTGGCATAAGGCTTGGCTATACACATAGTGTAAGGCAAAGCAGAGAAAAGATAGCAGACTGGTTTACAAGACATGAAAAATCAGGAGATGATGTAGGCAACTCCGCAAGCTTAGATAACTCCATAAAGGCGGCAATTGATTATATCAATATTAACCATGGAGAACAGCTAAGCCTTGCCAAGGTGGCTGGAGTGGCAGGAGTTTCACCAACGTATTTTTCGGCACTTTTTAAGAAAGAAATAGGCAAGAACTATGTGGAATACCTAAACGAAGTCAGGCTTAAAGCAGTGTTAAAGGAGTTTAAGGTAAGTGATGCCAAGATATCCTTTATAGCTGAAAAACATGGTTTCCCTAATCAGGAGTATTTTTTTCAAGATATTTTAAGAAGGTGATGGGAGTTTCTCCTGCCAAATGGAGGAGGAAAAACAGTTGAATACAAAACAAAATAAGAAAATCAATTGGAGAATAAAGGCTCTGCTCTCAATCCTAGTATCCATGATAGCTATAGTTGTTATTCTTTTTGGAATTACCTATGTGTATTTTGAAAAAGAAGCTTGAAGATAATACTAAGAAGGTAGCTGAGGCTACATTTAGACAGGCTGATAAGGAACTAAAAAAGATGCTAAGTACTGTGGAGGGGAGGTTAACAGGTATGGCAGCCTAAATCTTCCCCTTGAGTATTTAAGAGATGATTACAAAAATGATGTTGATAAAAGCGTAGTTTCGATGCAGATAATAAAAGACCTCGATAATATGATGCTTGTAGATTCCAATATCTACGGCATTTCTATAATAAAGGCTGATGGACGCTTCATACTCTCTGCTTCAGATAGAAGAAGCAGAAGCGGAAAAACAGAAATCACAGGCGGTATTAAAGAGATGCTTAAAAAATCCGAAGAAAAATACCCTTATATGCTATGGATGTCTAATTATGAACTGGAGAAAAATGATGAAAATGCCCTGCATTTAATAACAGATAAGCCTTCTTTTATTGGAGTTAAGTATCTTGGTAAAGGAAATGAGGGAGAAGAAGATGCCTTCATTGTAGTAAGTGTAGATGAGAGGTCTGTAAGAAAAACCTATGAATCAGTAGTATATAACGGCAGCGTTGCCCTCCTTGTAAATGATGGTGGAATAATTATATCTGAAACAGGAAAAAGAACTGCTTGGCGGGAGATTTGAAAGAAAAGCAGGCTTTCAGACCATAGAACACGAACTTAAAAAGCTTCGACTGGAAGCTGTACAACCTTGTTCCTAAAGAGGGATACCTTAGAGAAACAAAGACTATCAGAAGATTTGGCTTGGTTGTCGGCTTTGTGAGCTGTATCCTTATACTAATAGCAGGCCTTATATGGAGTAGAAGATATACGAAGCCCATCCAGTATCTTATGGATCAGATGAAGCTTGTACAGGAGGAGAGCTTTGATATTGCACAGCCAAAGCATCAGGGCTGGGAGGAGCTTGACACCTTAAATTCCGAGTTTTATCTCCTTGTGATAAAGCTCAAAAAGTATATATCCGATATCAAAGCGGTTGAAAGGGAGAATACCAAGAAAGAACTATTGGCACTTCAATATCAGATGAATCCGCATTTTCTACTTGGATCCATTAACTCGATAAGATGGATGGCTGCCCTAACAAACAATAGCGTGACTGCCAATGCACTTGAAATCCTTGCCAAGATTCTTACTCCAATTCTAAGAAATCCTGACTTTTTGTGGAAGCTTGATGATGAATTGGTATTTTGCGAGAACTATGTGTCTATGATGAATATACGTTATGGAAATACCTATGGAGTATAAGGTCATCTGTGATGATAATCTGCTTAAGGAGGACTTTCCAAGGATGATACTACAGCCTATGATTGAGAACTGCTTCATCTATGGAAGTGATCCGCTTGAAAAAAGAGTGATTACCGTAAATATACGAAAAGAAGATGTAATGAAGGTATCTGTAAGCAATAGCGGTGTCAATATGGATAAAGTTAAGCTTGAGGGCCTAAATGACATACTAAGGAATGGCACCGGGAATTCTGAGCATATTGGACTATCAAATGCTAAGAAAAAGGCTTGATATTTTGTACAAAGATACTGGGGATATCTGGCTTGAACAAGATAATGAAGGCACTTTGACGGTAGAAATAAGGTTTTAGTCCCTGTTAATTTATTAACTATCCTTAAGATAAGTCAAATCGCATTAATTAAAGTCAAAAAAATGCAGTGTTATTTTTGTGAAATATAAAAAAACAAAGATTTACAAAAAAATAAATCAACTATTCTTTGTGCAAATTGTTTATAATAACACTGTAATACTTAAATAAAGTAGTGAAAGTGAGGAGAGTTTATGAAAGGGAAAAAAAGGTTTTTATCGTTATTATGTGCAGTGACTATGGCTTCAACATTGCTTGCAGGCTGTGGAGGCACAAAGACAGATTCTAAGAGTTCTACACAAGCTTCAGCAGCAAAGTCAGGTGCTTCTTCAGCTAAGGCTTCAAGTACAGCGTCAAATACTGCGTCAAATGCAGCTACAGCTGATACTTCACAGCAGGTTGAGATTACAATCGGAGGACTTAACCTTAATGATACTGAGGAAGGAAACTGGCCTACCGAAACTGTTGAGGTCACTTGAGAAGAAGTTTAACTGCAAAAATCAAATTCAAGGGATATCAGAAAGGATAGCTTAAACCTTGACTTGTCAGGTGAGAAATACCACAGATATCGTGCAGATTAACGAAGACAATATCGATGGTGTATTAAGAGGAAAGCATGCAGTTAATCTTGAGGAGTATAAGGCTATCGCTCCAAATCATCTTCTCTGATGAATTAAGCTTCAGAAACAATGTAATGAAGAACTTTAAGAGTGATGAGAATAAGGGACAGTATTTTCGTAACACCTCATGTTACCACAGACAATGTTCAGGAAACATTCGGTGCCTTACTTCCTTTTGGATACGCTGTTAGATGGGATTTATACAAGGAAATCGGTGCTCCTAAGATTACAAATGATGATGAGTACATTGCTGCATTAAAGAAGATGAAGGAGAAATATCCTAAGACAGAGTCAGGTGATGAGACTTACGCTTACTCAATCTATAATGATGCTAAAGTTACACGCTTACTTCCACAAGGGTTGTATCACAGAGGGATATGTTAACCTTGAGGGTGGACTCTATGTTCAGAATGTAAAGACAAATGAACTCGTTTCAGATATCTATGATGTAGATGAAGGCGGTAAGCTTACTCCTTTCTGGGCAGGTGTTAAGTTCTACAACAAGCTTTACAGAGAAGGACTTCTTGATCCTGATGCATTTATCACAAAGGGTGATGATGTTAGAGAGAAATACACCAAGGGACAGTATCTTGGTGGACAGAATAACTGGTATTTTGGCGATTATAATGTAAATGAAAGAAAGAAAGATCCTAATACATTAAAAGAGTTCGTTTTACTTCCTTCTTACATGGGTTGGGCAAATGAGCCTAACAAGGCAGGCTGGAGTGGAAAGTACTACTTCGTATCTTCACATTCTCCTAATGTAGAGAGAGCAGTTATGGTACTTGATTATATTCAGAGCGCTGAGGCTTCAAGAGAGACCTGCTCAGGTATCAGCTAGCAGATGGGAAGTTAAGGATGGTAAGGCAGTTCTTAAGGATGAAACAAAGACAATCAAGTCTGATGCAACAAGAGCTGATGAGCTTACTAAGTCAGGTATAGGTGAGAAAAATATGTACAACAGTGTTGGCTATGCTGATAATGCAGTTTTAGCAGATGGAGGAATGGTAAATCTCTTCCTCGCAGATGACATCCTTGCAGAGACACTTACAGCAGCTGAAAAAGATATGTGTACAACTCTTAAGGTTTCACTTCCATCAGACCTTCTTAAGAATGGTATTGCTGAGGGCAAGAACATCGATATGAGAGATACAAAATCAGCTATCAGAATGGTAATTCAGGCAGCTACCAAGGATATCAACCGTATCGACGGCAATGTAGAAGAAATCACAATTAAGGCTCTTCCAAGTCTTGTACAGGCTAAGACAGATGCTGAATTTGATGCAGCTAAGGCAAAGCTTATGGCAGACTTAAAGGCAGCTAATGTTGAGAAGTCAGTAAGCTGGTGGAAAGAGAACTGGAATACAGCAGTTTCTAACCTTGACAGCATGAAATAAAAAGTATTACGGCGCGTCTTAAAACACGCGCCGTTTGTATATGAAACGGAGGGAATTGATGTCAAAAACTAAAGCTTTAACTGCGACAAAACCAAAAAAAGATTATAAACTTTTTATACTATGCCCTTCCATTTATGTTAATAGTGTTATTGTTTAACTATATACCTATATTTGGCTGGATATATGCATTTTTTGATTATGTACCGGGAGTTAAGTTAGAAGACAGTGAATTTGTCGGTCTTGAATACTTCAGACTCATCTTTACAGATGCAAATGTGTGGAGATCCTTAGGCAATACCTTTATATTTGCCATTCTTGGAATATTGTTTTCTCCACTTCCAATGCTCTTTGCAATACTGTTAAACGAAGTTAAAAATGGTCCTGTAAGGAAGATAGTACAGACCTTTACCACTCTTCCAAACTTCATAAGCTGGGTAATCATCTTCTCTTTAGCATTCACCCTGTTTTCTTCAGACGGACTTATTACAAACCTGCTCTTAAAGATTGGAGTAGGGGAGGAAGGACAAAATCTCCTTGGTAATGGAGATGCAGTGTATATCTTCCAGTCACTTCTTGGACTCTGGAAGGGACTTGGATGGAGCTCAATCATCTATCTTGCCGCTATTGCAGGTATCGACCAGGAGCAGTATGAGGCTGCAAGAGTAGACGGAGCAGGATATTTCAGATGTGCCATTCATATAACTATGCCTGCAATGATTGGAACCTTTGTTGTACTCTTTATCTTAAACATAGGTAATTTCTTAAACACAGGATATGAGCAGTACCTCCTCTTTAAGAATTCGCTTACAGCAGATAATATCGAGGTTCTTGATCTTTATGCTTATAGAATAGGTCTTGAAAATATGGATTATTCATACGGTGTGGCCATTAGTATTATCAAATCCGTAGTCAGCGTTATCTTAGTAACCTTTGCCAATCTGGTAGCTAAAAAGATGCGCGGCAGTGCGGTAGTATAGGAGGAGTTATCTATGAACAATCATATTAAGAGTTCTACTTCAAGACGGGTATTTCAGGTATTTAACTATATATTTCTGCTTTTTATAACTTTTATATGTATTTATCCGTTTTGGTATGTTGTGATTTATACACTTTCGGATCCTTCAAAGGCAGGAGAGATTCCACCGATTCTTATACCGTCCGGATTCTCTTTAGAAAAATTACAAGCAGATACTTACCTTAAAAAGGCTTCCTTCCTTCGCTTGGAATTTCATTTGCAAGAACAGTAGCAGGAACCATCCTAAGCGTTGGAAGCTGTTCTTTCCTCGGATACCTTTTTCTCAAAGGAAAATATGCCTTTTAGAAAAATTCCTTTACCGCTTCCTCATACTTACAATGTATATAAGCGGCGGAATGATAGCTACCTATATCGTTATCAAGAGCTATGGCTTACTCAATACCTTCTGGGTGTACATCATACCGGGTATGGTTTCAGCATATAATGTAGTTCTTATTAAGACTTATGTAGAAAGCCTTCCTGCCTCTCTTGAGGAGTCAGCTAAGCTTGACGGTGCAGGAGTTCTCACCATATTTACAAGGATAATTTTCCCTCTCAAAGCCTATAATTGCTACAGTAGCAGTATTTGTGGCTGTTGGACAGTGGAATTCGTGGTTTGATAACCATATATATACAAGAGGTGTTGAAGAGTTAAAGACTTTGCAGTATCTTCTGTACAATTACTTAAATGAAGCACAGAGAATAGCTGAACAGCTCAGAAACGCTACTTCAAATGCAGATGCAGGAGTGCTTATGCAGGAGATTTCTTCAAAGGGAATAAGAATGTCAATTACCGTACTCGCAGCTCTTCCTATTTTCCTGTTCTATCCTTTTATGCAGAAATACTTCGTAAAAGGAATCATGGTTGGTGCGGTTAAGGGTTGATTAGTTGAAAGGAGAGAATATGAGTTACAAATACGAAGAGCTTGATAAGAGGCTTATAAGCGTTCTTCCATCTAAAAGGCAGGTGGAGTACCAGCAGAGAGAGTTTTACGGATTTATCCATTTTACGGTAAATACCTATACCAATATGGAATGGGGGCTTGGTGATGAATCACCTGAGATATTTAACCCATATAACCTAGACGCTGAAGGCTGGGTAAAGGCTGCTATTAGCGCGGGAATGCAGGGGCTCATCCTTACCTGTAAGCACCATGACGGCTTCTGCCTCTGGCCATCTAAGTACACAGAACATAGTGTGAAGAATTCTCCTTACAAAGACGGTAAGGGAGATATAGTTAGGGAATTGTCAGATGCCTGCAAGAAGCACGGCATTAAATTTGGAGTATACCTTTCTCCTTGGGACAGAAACTGTGCGGTTTACGGTACAGGCAAGGAATATGATGACTTCTACATCAATCAGATGACAGAGCTTCTTACAAACTATGGAGATGTCTATACTTTCTGGATGGACGGAGCCTGTGGCGAAGGGCCTAATGGTAAGAAACAGGTATATGACTGGGAGAGATACTATGCCAAGGTTAGGGAATTACAGCCTGACGCAGTACTTTCCATCTGTGGACCTGATGTGCGCTGGTGTGGCAATGAAGCAGGTATAGTTAGAAAAAAAGTGAATGGAGTGTAGTATCAAAGCTTATGACCTCTCCTGCGTTGACTGCTGAGTTAAGCCAAAAAGAAGACAACGAAGAATTCAGAAAAAGAGCAATTGATCCGACCAAGGAAGAGCTTGGAAGCAGAGAGGTACTTGAAAATGAGGCTGAACTTGCCTGGTACCCTGCTGAGACCGACCTTTCCATCCGTCCGGGCTGGTTCTATCATCCTGAAGAAGACGACAAGGTAAGAAGTCTTGAGAACTTAAAGGATATTTACTTGAAGTCGGTCGGTGGCAATACCGCTCTTCTTCTAAACGTTTGCCCTAATAAAGAAGGAAGATTCCACGAAAATGATGCGAAGAGGCTTGCTGAACTGGGAGAATTTATAAGAGAGAGCTTCAAGGACAATCTTGCGGATAAGGCTTGTATCACATCTCTTCCTGAAAAAGGCGACAGGGGAGAGGATATAAGCAGCGTAAGAGTAGATGAATATGAGACCTACTTTAAGACTGAAGACGGAAAGAGAGAGCTTTGTATAGAACTTAAATGGAAGGAAGGAGTAAAAGCTTCTTATCTTGTACTTAAAGAAAATATCCTCCTTAGCCAAAGAGTGGAGTCCTTCAAAGTATATGAGGAAGTAAAGGGAGAAGGCTACCAAGAGGTATATGACGGAACTGTAATAGGCTATAAGAGAATCGTTACTTTAAGCAGAAGGGAAGTAACAGGAATAAAGATAGAAATAACAGATGCAAGAATAGCACCAGCTATTTCATTTGTTGGAGTATATTAAAATTTATGTGCCACTGGAAGAGATATTATCTGTAGGATTGCAAAAAAAGAATTAAAACGATGTAAAAAAACGAGGAAGCCTAAGCATTTCCTCGTTTTTTTGCATAATCAGCATATATTATACAGATGACAAAATTGCGATAGTTTCGCTTCCACCGGTCAATGTAAAAAGTATTAGTAATATACTCTTGAAAAACTGCTGCTTAGTCATATCACTAACTTATTTATCAAGATAACGCATACGTTCCTTTTCTTTTTCCTTTTTCTTTTGAACCACTGGCTTTGGTTTCTCATAGGCATTATCTAAGGTGTTTATCATCTTAGCCTTGCAATCAGCGCAAAAACGTCCGGTCCTAATCATTTTACCACAACTGTCACATTCAAGTCCTATGCCTGATTCCTGTGAGAAAAGAAAGACGTTCTTCTCTAATCCACTTTTTTTAATCTGAGGGAATGGAAACCTTACATTCTTTAGCTACGGTATTTATATTTGAATGAGGATTTTCACGAATGTAATCCTTGGTTATCATAAACTTCTTTTCGAGTTTTTTCATGCAATTTGGACATAGTCTTGGGCCAGATGCGTAATTAAATAGATTTCCACAGGCTTTACAGTTGGTTACTTCCATCTAAAATCTTTCCTTTCTACATAATATAATAATACATACCTCTTTTTAATCTGTATGCAGGCTGTGACGAAATGCCACAGGAGATTATAACATTTAGAACCTGATAAGCCAAAAATATTTTTGGCTTTAAGTTGCCCTTACCGATGCCATACAAAGTACATAAACCCTGTCACTGCCGGCATCTTTAAGAATTTTTGCACAGGCATCTGCAGTACTTCCTGTGGTATAAATATCGTCAAGGAGAAGAACATTCTTTAGATAAATTCCGTAATATTTTGAATTAATATTTACACTGAATGCCTCCCTAAGATTTGACCGCCTTGCTATGTGATCGAGGTTCTTTTGTGCGAGGGTATTCTTTGCACGAAGGAGATAGTCATCCGCAATCGGAAGCCCGGTCTTTTTGGCTAACTTAAAGGCGATGAGAGCTGACTGGTTGAAGCCGCGTGTCTTTCAACCTGTCTAGTATGGATTGGTACAGGAACAATGATGTCTATGCCTAATTTATTAATGACAGGTGAAAAATATTCAAATAGCTTATCTGCATAATAGTCTGCGTACTCTCTTCTTCCCTTATACTTAAAGGCTAAAAGCGAAGATTTAACAGTATTATTATATGGCCAAAGGGAAAATGCTCTGTCAAAATTAAAGTTATAGCTTGAACAGGTATCACAGTATTCAAGACTATCAGAGATTATTTGCCTTCCGCATTTATAACAAAGGGGAGGCTTTACAGGCTGTAGTATATCCTTGCAGGAGTCACAGACCTTACTTCCTTTTGGCAAAACGATGTCGTCGCAGACAGGGCATCTCCTTGGATAAAGCAGATTAAGAAGGCTGTCTATCATCTCTACCTCCAAAGTGGAGTAGGGATAGATGCCATGCTCTATCAGATTGCAAAGAGAAGCTTTTACCATTTCTCTGTCATCCTTAAATGTCACTCCAAACCAGCTCGCTGAGGTCTTTACCACTTCAACATCTATCTCTCCGTCTTTTAGGAGTTCATTGACGGCGTTTGGAATTAGAAATTCGGCCTTTAACGGGTCGTTCTTATCAAGCTTATCAAGAAAGGTTAAAAACTTCTCTTCAAGCAGAGGGAAGATTGAAGGAGTAAAAGCCCATCATATTCATAGAAACAATGTTATTTAATTCCAAGATGCGCTTATTTCCAGCTGAATCAAGGCCGACTACGGCATCTCCGTCCCTTTCGATGCTGAAAGTTTCTTCTATAGATAAGAGTTTACCTTCATCATCACATTTACATATACCCCTGGTCACTTTTCCGTTGTCACTTAAAGTATTATTAAGGGTATAGCCCGCAAGACAAAACTTAGGTTTTTCCAGATTCAATATGGTATTGGAAAGGAAGATCTGTGATTTAACATAAGGCTCTCTTCCGTAGAAATCATCAGCATTTATTATAAGGAAGGGCTCATCTATATATTCCTTTACAGAAAGTATGGCCTGACCTGTCCCCCATGGCTTTGTACGGCCGTTTGGAAGTTCATATCCTTCGGGAAGGTCATTTAGTGACTGAAAAGCAATATGTATTGGAACATTTGCAGCTTCCATTATCCTGTTTCCAATGACCTCCATAAAATCATTGTATATCTCTTCTCTTATTATAATTACAATCTTATCAAATCCGGCTTTAATGGCATCGAAGATGGAGTAATCCATTATTATCTCTCCCTTAGGCCCGAAGGAGTCAAGCTGCTTGATGCCGCCATATCTGCTTCCCATGCCTGCAGCCATTATTACCAAAGAAGTAATATTCATATTAAAGTCCCCCGTATCTCTTATGATCCCTTATTTAGGTTTACAATAATAATATCACAATGCTTACTGACAGTCAAAAGGAAGATTATACTATTGGTGTAGAATAAAAGTTGCTTGGTTGTGAATTCTACGATTGTAGTAAAAAAATAAATAAAAAGTATTACAAATATTAAAAAAATATCTTAAGAGAGATTATTTTACCTCAAAAAAAGGCTTAAATACTAAATTAATTACGTGATATATGAGAGCAGATAATTAAGTATTTATTACAAAAAAATACATGATTTATTTCAAAAAAATTATCTACAAGAGGTTGACAACATAATTTTTAATATGTTATGATTTCATTTGTACAGTTAATAAATTTGTAACATATTGATTGTAAATTATGAAGGTTGTTTTTCAAGGAGGAAACTTATGCGTCGTAAAGATTTTATCCGCAGATGTGGGATGGGAGTAGCAGTTATTGCAGTGTCAGCAGCAATGCTTTCAAATAATGGGGAAGTTAAAGCGGGAAGTAATGCTAAGATTAGCGGTCTTGCCGGTATTTCACTTTTTGTAGATAATGCTTATGTGCAGGGCGAGAATAGAGTAGTTAAGGCTAAGCTTGATTCAGTAGTTCCTGTTGATGAGGTGCTTAGTTCATTTAATTCAGATTATGTAACAGCGTTTGGGCTTGATACTGAAACGCTTGTAGGAGTGGTTGAGGAAAGTCAGCCTACAACAGCTCCTGCGGTTAAAGTGCAGAACAGGTGCTGTGACATCAGAGGATGCTGACGATGAAGGCGGCGAAGAAAGACAAGACTGCTGATGAGATGGAGTCAACTGAGGAAGAGGTAAAGTCTAAATATGAGAATATCGGTATTTCAATTGCAGATCCTTATGTAAATATAAGAAAGAAAGCTGGAGAAGACAGCGAAATTATAGGTAAGCTCTATAAAGGAAGCAAATGTGATATTCTTAAGACCAGTGGTGACTGGGTTAAGATAGAGTCCGGTAACGCAAAGGGTTATATTAAGGCAGAATATTTAGCAAGAGGCTTTGATGCTGAGAAGCTTATAGGTGAGTACGGCACAAAGGTTGCTGAGGTTAAGGTTGAAACTCTTAATGTAAGATTTGAGAATAATACAGAGTCAAGAATTGCTACTCAGATTCCTGAGGGAGAGAAACTTCTTGTATTAAAGAAAAAAGGTGATTGGTATGAGGTTGCCATCAATGATGGCTCTGAAGACAGAATTACCGGTTGGGTTTTAGCTGATTATGTAAAAGTTAAGATTCAGTGGAAGCATGCTATTACAATTAAAGAAGAAAAAGCTGAAGAAGAGAGAAAAGCAGCAGCTGAGGCAGCTTTAGAGGCTAGACAGCAGGCTCTTGCAGCAGAGCAGGCTGAAGCAGCAAGACAGCAGCAGGCAGTAGCGCAGCAGACTCAGGCAGCGGCTAGACAGGTGCAGACACAGACACAGACACAGAATCAGGTAAAGAATACACAGAAGGCAGTAGAGCAGCCAAAGACTGAAACAAAGGTGCAGGCAAGTGCTTCAGGAAGTGGCAAGGGACAGAGCATTGCAAACTTTGCACTTAACTTTGTAGGCAATCCTTATGTATGGGGAGGAACAAGTCTTACAAGAGGAGCTGACTGCTCAGGATTTGTAATGTCAGTATATGCAAACTTTGGTATCGGTCTTAACAGAACCTCAAGAGCTCAGGCTTCAAACGGCTATGCAGTTAGCATGAGTGAATTACAGCCTGGAGATTTAGTTTTCTATGCAGCTAACGGAAGAAGTATTTCTCATGTTGCTATCTACATTGGCGGTGGTAGAGTTGTACACGCTAGTACACCTCGTACAGGTATCATAGTATCATCTGTATATCATCAGTCACCTTGCTGTGCAAGAAGAATTGTTAAGTAATTAAACATAATTTTATAAAGCTATTATATCTGTAGATTTATCCTTTTTGGATATTAAACAGATATGATAGCTTTTTGTTTGACAGGAAAATTTCTCCCAAATTCCCTGTCAAAAAACAAACTTTCCGAGGATCGCACTGCGGAGGATAAGGCTAAATATTCAGAATCTTTCTGAATTAAAGAAAGTTTATAATAAACTTGACAATGTCTCCTTTGTATAGATTGCACAAAAAAACGTATAATTAAATTGTGCGTATCAGAGATGAGAAAGTAATTTTTTTGGTGGATAATCATTTGAATTTATCCACAGGTTTTATGTCGAAACTAAGTCAATTGAGGGTTATACACAGAGTTATCCACAATATCCACAAAAAAACGAGGTATATCCACCCTGTCAAGGATGAAAATCTGTTTTGTCTGTATTGATAAAAAATGTGTAAATGCACTAAAAAAAGTATATTCAGACTTGACAGATAATATTTGAAACACTTTATAGGCTGAAAGAATAATAATCAGATAATAAAATGGAATAGAACAGGAAATTTTTTTAAGATATGTTTGATTTTTATATTACTTTATTGTATAATAATATTAGTCCTAAACCCATTTCGATGGGATATAAACCAAAGCTGTAACAAAGTTTTACAGCGGAAAGAGGTATAGTATGAAATATATTATAACAGGAAGAGGTACCAATGTTACTGATGGACTTAGGAGTGCCATTGAAGATAAGCTTGGTAAGCTTGAGCATTATTTCACACCGGACACAGAGGTTCATGTTACTCTTAAGGTAGAGAAAGACAGGCAGAAGGTTGAGGTAACCGTGCCTGTCAAGGGGCATATCATAAGAGCAGAGCAGGTAAGTGATGATATGTATGTTTCCATTGACCTTATAGAAGATATTATTGAAAGACAGCTTAGAAAAATATAAAAACAAAGTTAGTAGATTCAAAAGCAGAATGCAGGAAGCTTCACATCCATATTTATGCAGGAAGAGGACTATGATGATGAGGATGTAAAGGTTATCAGAACAAAGAGATTTGCTGTTAAGCCTATGGATCCTGAAGAAGCTTGTGTACAGATGGAACTCCTTAACCACAGCTTCTATGTATTTAGAAACGCTGAGACAGATGAAGTTAATGTTGTTTACAAGAGGAAAGGCGGAGACTACGGTCTTATTGAGCCTGAGTTTTTAGAGTTTATATTGTGAACAAAATGTAAAAAAATGCCCTTCAGGGGCATTTTTTTATTGAAACATTGTCAAAGTAATGATAGAATGGTTAACATGAGTAAATATATCACAAGATAAGTTAGTGATTTGAATTTACCGATATATATTTTAACCCAAGAAAATGGGAAAAATCGAGCAAAAGAGGAAGATTATGAGTTTTATTGAGAAAGATTTTTTTGGAAGTCACAGTGAAAGAGAAGTTAAAGAAAGCTTAAATTTGCAGTGGATAAGATAGAAGAACTAGGGCCTGCAATGGAAGCTTTAAGTGATGATGAATTAAAAGCTAAAACAACAGAGTTTAAGGAAAGACTGGCTAAGGGTGAAACCCTTGATGACCTCCTTATTGAGGCCTATGCGGTAGTTCGTGAGGCTGCCTGGAGAGTTCTTGAACAAAAAGCCTTATAGAGTTCAGGTTATGGGTGGTATCATACTTCATCAGGGAAGAATTGCAGAGATGCGTACAGGTGAAGGTAAAACTCTCGTATCTACCATGCCGGTTTACCTCAATGCACTTGAAGGAAAGGGTGTGCATGTAGTTACTGTCAACGACTACCTGGCAAAGCGAGATAGCGAGTGGATGGGACAGGTTCATTCCTTCCTTGGTCTTACAGTTGGTTGTATATTAAATGACATGGAGCCTGAAGAGAGAAGAGAGGCTTATAACTGCGATATTACTTATGCTACCAACAACGAGCTTGGCTTTGACTACCTTAGAGATAACATGGTTATTTATAAGAACCAGCTTGTTCAGCGTGATCTTCACTATGCGGTAATCGATGAGGTCGACTCCGTTCTTATTGATGAGGCGAGAACTCCTCTTATTATTTCAGGACAGAGTGGGAAGTCCACCAAGCTTTATGAGCTTTGTGATATCCTTGCAAGACAGCTTAAAAAAGGTGAGGCAAATAAGGAACTTAGCAAGATTGATGCCATCATGGGAGAAGATGTTGTTGAGACAGGTGATTTCATTGTAAATGAAAAGGATAAAAAAATGTAAGTCTTACTCTTGAAGGTGTGGCTAAGGTAGAGAAATTCTTCAATATAGAGAACCTTGCTGATGCAGAAAATCCTTGAGATCCAGCATAATATTATCCTGGCTCTCCGTGCACATAACCTTATGTTTAGAGACCAGGACTATATAGTTAAGGATGATGAAGTTCTTATAGTTGATGAGTTTACAGGCCGTGTAATGCCGGGAAGAAGATATTCAGATGGTCTTCACCAGGCGATCGAGGCTAAGGAAAAGGTTAAGGTCAATAGAGAAAGCCGTACTCTTGCAACCATTACTTTCCAGAACTTCTTTAATAAATATAAAAAGAAAGCAGGTATGACAGGTACAGCTCTTACTGAGGAAAAGGAGTTCAGGGATATCTACGGAATGGATGTTATCACTATCCCTACCAACCGTCCTGTACAGAGAATTGACCATGATGATGCTGTATATAAGACAAGAAAAGAGAAACTTGAGGCCATCGTTGAAAATATTGCTGAGGCCCATGAAAAGGGACAGCCTGTACTTGTAGGTACAATTTCCATCGAAAAGTCGGAAGAACTCTCTGAAATGTTAAAGAAGAGAAGAATACCTCACAGAGTGTTGAATGCTAAGTTCCATGAGCTTGAGGCGGAGATAGTTGCCGATGCAGGTCAGAAAGGAAATGTTACCATCGCAACCAACATGGCCGGCCGTGGTACCGATATTAAGCTTGGTGAAGGTGTGCTTGAACTTGGTGGTCTTAGAATCATTGGTACAGAGCGTCACGAATCAAGACGTATCGATAACCAGCTTCGTGGACGTGCTGGTAGACAGGGTGACGTGGGTGAGTCCAAGTTCTATCTCTCCCTTGAAGACGACCTTATGAGACTCTTTGGTTCAGAGAAGCTTAAGGCATTGTTTGATACCATGAAGCTTCCTGAGGGTGAGGAGCTTAACCATAAGATGTTAACAGGTGCTATCGAAAGAGCGCAGAAGAAGATAGAGAGCAACAACTTCAGTATCCGTAAGAATCTCCTTGACTATGATAAGGTGAACAATGAGCAGAGAGAAATTATCTATGCGGAGAGAAGAAGGGTTCTTGACGGAGACAGTATGAGAGAGGTTATCTACAAGATGATAACCGAAACAGTTGAGAACAAGGTAAACATGTGTATAGGTGATGATTCTCCTGCTGAAGAGTGGGATATCGCCGAACTTAACCGCTTGCTTTTACCTATCTTCCCATTTGAAGAGATTAAGCTTACAGAAGAAGAACGTAAGCACATGAGAAAGAATGAACTTGTTCAGAAACTTAAAGAACAGGCTGTTAAGCTTTACGAAGAGAAAGAGGCTGAATTCCCTGAACCTGAACAGCTAAGAGAGATTGAGCGTGTTATCCTTCTTAAGGTTATCGACACCAAGTGGATGTCCCACATAGACGATATGGACCAGCTTCGCCAGGGTATAGGACTTGCGGCCCTCGGACAGAAGGATCCTCTTGTAGAGTATAAGTTTGCAGGCTATGATATGTTTGATGACATGACTACTGCAATAAGTGAAGATACAGTTCGTGCCCTCATGCATGTAAGGATTGAGGAGAAGGTTGAGAGAGAAGAGGTTGTAAAGGTAACCGGAACCAATAAGGATGAATCTGTGGCTAAGGCTCCTGTCAGAAGGGCTGAGAAGAAGATCCCTGCCCTAATGATCCTTGCCCTTGTGGAAGCGGTAGAAAATACAAGCACTGCTGTGGAAGAACTAACTAATTCCCTTGCAGGTGGGTTCCAATCGAATTTTTGTGATTTTGATACTTGTATCATAAGTTATAACTACTAATAAAAAAAGTGTTTTTTATCCCCAACTCATAAAATGGCATGATGTATTTAGGCATTTGTGAGTTGGGGATTCTATTATTCTTGCATTTTTGCAAAAAAAGTGATAAAATTAGTAGTTGTAGTGGGTTATATTTCCTACTTAAAAATGATTACATTTGAATGGAGCCACAGACATAATGAGAAAAAAATCGAAGATTATATTAGAACAATACCTAATTTCCCTGAAGAAGGAGTTATGTTCAGGGATATAAGCACGGTGCTTTCAGACAAGGATGGACTTAGAATGGCAGTTGACCAGATGGCTGCTGCACTTGGAGATGAGGACTTTGACATCGTAATAGGCCCTGAGTCAAGAGGCTTTATCTTTGGTGTACCTATAGCCTATAATATGCATAAGGCTTTCGTTCCTGTCAGAAAAAAAGGGAAATTGCCCGGAGAAACTGTAGCCATAGAGTATGACCTTGAATATGGTTCTGCCGAGCTTGAAGTCCACAAAGACGCAATTAAGCCTGGAGACAAGGTTGTTATCGTTGATGATTTGATTGCAACTGGAGGAACCACAGAGGCCATTTGTAAGCTCATTGAGAAGCTTGGCGGTACGGTGGCTAAGATAGTTTTCCTTATTGAGCTTGAAGGGCTGAAGGGAAGAGATAAGCTTAAGAACTATGATATGGTTTCCATAGTTAAGTATCCGGGAAAGTAAATTTGCTTATATTGGGCGTCAGTTCTGTGGCGCTCATTTTGTTTTATGAAAGTATTGGTGGATGTAAAGTTTACAGTCTCACTACATTGCGTTCGGGGGAAATATGAGTGTTATTATTGAAATTATAAAAAGCTGTTATATTTGGAGTGGTTGAAGGAGTAACTGAGTGGCTTCCGGTAAGCTCTACAGGGCATATGATAATCTTACAGGATATTATGCCATTAAATGTATCCGAAGGCTTTTGGAAGATGTTTGAGGTTGTTATCCAGCTAGGTGCCATTATGGCCGTAGTCTTGCTGTTCTTTAATAAGCTGTGGCCTATTAAAGAGGTAAAAGGGAAAAAATATCTCAAAATGAGTACTATGAAATTGTGGGTTAAAATAGTTATAGCCTGCTTGCCTGCTGCTGTAGTTGGTATTGCCCTTGATGATTTCATAGATGAACATTTCTACAACCCTAGTATGGTAGCTGCTGCGCTAATAGTGGTGGGAGTTATATTCATCTTAATTGAGGGAAGATTTGCATATGTTAAGCAAACAACAGTAACCAAATTATCCAAAATCACATATAAAGAGGCAGCTATTATAGGTGTTTTCCAGCTTTTGGCTGCTATTTTCCCGGGAACCTCGAGATCCGGTGCTACCATAATAGGGGGACTTATGCTGGGGCTCTCAAGAAAGGTTGCTGCTGAGTTTACTTTCTTTCTGGCTATTCCTGTGATGTTTGGTGCAAGTCTCTTAAAGACAGTCAAGTTCCTTGTGGCAGGTGGAGTGGCATTTACGGGGCTTGAAGTGGCAGTACTTATAATAGGTACTCTTACTGCCTTTGTAGTTTCGATTTTTGTAATAGGCGGTTTGATGAACTATATAAGGAAGAAGGACTTCAAACCTTTCGGTTGGTATAGAATAGCGTTAGGTGTAGTAGTTATAATCTACCAAGCTTTGCGCTAATCTTGATTTTTAGAACTAATAGAAATATAATGATACAAGTGTCAGAGTGTAAAATTCGATAAGAAAGGATGGTCTTTTTAGGCTTAGGTAAGGTATATGGCAGATAACGAAAAAAAAGTTGTAAAAAGATGCAGAAGATGTAAGAAGTCAGATAACTGATTATATGTCTTCTAACGAGAGTATTAAGAAAAAAATGATGGCTTCTGAAAAGGAGCTTGATTCGTTTGCGGAATTTACCCCTAAAGAAGAACTTTTTGATAAGTTAGTTAAGACCATATATGAATACCATCCTTCTACTGATATAAGCCTTGTTAAAAAAGCCTATGAACTTGCGGACAGCTGTCATGAGGGACAGCTTAGAAAGTCCGGAGAGCCTTACATCTGCCATCCTCTCTGTGTAGCCATTATACTTGCTGAGTTAGAGCTTGACAAAGAGACGATAATAGCCGGAATATTACACGACATTATCGAAGATACTGCCTGTTCTCCCGAAGAAGTAAAGTCTATATTTGGAGAAGAAGTCCTGCTTTTGGTTGACGGAGTTACCAAGCTTACTCAGCTACAGTATTCTAAGGATAAGGTAGATGTTCAGGCTGAGAACCTCCGTAAGATGTTCCTCGCTATGGCAAAGGACATCAGAGTCATTCTTATTAAGCTTGCCGACAGACTTCACAATATGAGGACTATGGAATACCAGTCTCCTGCAAAGCAGATTGAAAAGTCGAGGGAGACTATGGATATATATTCTCCTATTGCACAAAGACTTGGTATCAGCAAGATTAAGGTTGAACTGGATGATTTGTCCTTAAAATACCTTCATCCTGATGTTTACAAGGATTTGGATGAAAAAATCAGAGAAAAAGCCCTTGAAAAAGGTGAATTTATAAAGTCAATTGAAAATGAAGTGGCTAAGCATATAAAGGCAGCAGGCATAGAAGCTACTATCGGAGGCAGGGTTAAGCATTATTTCAGCATTTACAAGAAAATGGTAAATCAGAACAAAACCCTTGACCAGATTTATGATGTATTTGCAATCAGAATAATAGTGGATAGCCTCAAGGACTGTTATGCATCTCTCGGTGTCATACACGAGATGTATGTGCCTATTCCCGGCAGGTTTAAGGATTATATAGCCATGCCTAAGTCCAACATGTATCAGTCCTTGCATACTACTGTGATAGGACCTAAGGGGCAGCCTTTTGAGATTCAGATTCGTACCTATGATATGCATAGGACTGCTGAATATGGTATTGCTGCTCATTGGAAGTACAAGGAAGGCAGTGACGGTAAAAATAATAAGGCCAGCGAGGAAGCAAAGTATAACTGGCTTAGACAGATACTTGAATGGCAGAAGGACATGTCTGATAATAAGGAGTTCTTAAGCGTCATAAAAGATGATTTGAATCTCTTCTCGGATAGTGTATACTGCTTCACTCCTACAGGAGATGTGAAGAATCTGCCTGTTGGTTCTACACCTATAGACTTTGCTTACAGCATACATTCTGCTGTAGGTAATAAGATGGTTGGTGCAAGGGCAAACGGCAGACTTGTGACCATTGACTATGTTATCCAAAAATGGTGACAGAATTGAGATTATTACAAGCCAGAACTCAAAAGGACCTAGTCTTGATTGGCTTAAGCTTGTGAAGAGTACCCAGGCACGTTCCAAGATAAATCAGTGGTTTAAGACAGAGCTTAAAGAAGACAATATAACCCGTGGTAAGGAACTTATGGCTAACTACGCTAAGTCTCATGCCTATGTGCTAAGTGACCTATTAAAACCAGAATTTATGCAGATTTGTATGCAGAAGTACGGCTTTAAGGACTGGGAGTCTATCTGTGCGGCTGTTGGTCGTGGAGGCCTCAAAGAAGGTCAGATTATCAATAAGTTAGTAGAAGAAAAGAAGAAAAAAGAAATATCTGAACTTACTGATGATGATATTTTGGAAAAATACGAAGACCAGTCCGTTACCCCTGCAAAAGACCAGCCGTTCTAAAGGGTGGAATTGTAGTTAAGGGCATACATGATGTGGCTGTTCATTTTTTTCGAAAATGCTGCTCTCCTGTGCCAGGCGATGAAATAGTGGGCTTTGTTACCAGAGGAAGGGGAATATCGGTACATAGAACCGATTGTATCAATGTGATGAATCTTCCTGAGGAGGACAGAAAGAGGCTCATAGAGGCTGAATGGTCGCCTGAGGCCACTTCTCAGACAGATAAACTCTATACCACAGAAATCAAGGTATTTGCGAATAACAGAAGCGGTCTTCTTATTGAGGTATCGAGAGTTTTTTTACAGAAGCCGGCATCGATATAACTTCGGTTTCTGCGAGAACCAATAAGCAGGGAATAGCTACTCTTGACCTGATGTTTGAGATAAAGGGAAGAAATCATCTAAACAGTCTTACCTCAAAGCTTAGAAGCCTTGACGGAGTAATCGATATAGAGAGGACAACGGGCTGATGAAGATAGAAGTTGAAAAGCTGGTGCTTGGAATGGTAAGCACCAATGTGTACTTAGTTTTTTATAATGGGAACTGTATCATTATAGATCCGTCTGATGAGGCAGAGAGGATAGTGGCCTGCATAGAGGAGAGAAAGGCAAAGCCACTTGCCATCGTTTTAACTCATGGACATTTTGACCATATCATGGCTGCCCCTGCACTTGCAAAAAAGTATGGTATTAAAATCTATGCAGGAGAGGCTGAAAGGCAACTTTTAGAGGACTCAGGCCTCAATCTGGCTACAAGATTCTTAGGAGAAGATTTTACGCTTGAAGCGGACGAATATGTGAAGGGCGGAGACGAGATTGAGTTTGAGGGCTTTAAGCTAAAAAGTATTGTATACACCCGGGCATACTGTGGGCAGCGTGAGTTTTTTTATACTGAAGACCTTGCCGATAATGAGGCTTTTAAGAAGGCTGCCTTTACGGGAGATACCTTATTTGCAGGAAGTGTTGGCAGGGTTGACCTCCCTACCGGAAAGTGAAGATACAATGAAAAGGACGCTTAATGAAGTGATTAAGAAGCTGCCTCCTGATACAGCAGTATTTCCGGGAGCATGGAGCAGCCACAACTATTGAAAGAGAGATAATGCACAATCCATATTTAAGATAATTCAGATATGGAATTATACTGTAACTTTATCATAGGGCGTAGGTACTTTGCACCTATATCATATAATATTTAGAAAAGAAATAAGATGATTGAAATCAGACTTGAAGACGCATCCTTTGAACAGGATATAAGGCCTTTGGTTCGAGCATTTTTTTAGTAGAGAAGATATGAAGGTTATTATATGTGACTTTGAAGAACCGCAAAAGGTGGATGTAAAAGCCTCTGACTATGTTCTATCAGTTCACAATGATGAGAAGTTGATAGAAATGTGGTTCAAGGATGATATGAAAAAGACTGTAAGAAAAAAATATGAGTATAGCGAAGTTGAAGAAGATAGAAGATTATATAAAAACGAACTAAAAAAGGTTCTATATGCTATACTAAAAGAATATACGAAAGAAGAGCTTCCTTGGGGGACTCTTACCGGAATCCGTCCGACTAAGATAGCCTGTGACTATATTGAAGAGGGTAGGTCTGAAGATGAAGTAAGAAAGTTTTACCACGAGCAGTATCTATGTGGAGAGGAGAAGACAGAGCTTTCTATAGAGATAGCCAAAAAGGAGAATTCTCTTTTAAGGGAAATGGATTATAAAAATGGATACAGCATTTATATAGGAATTCCATTTTGTCCAACTACCTGTCTATACTGTTCATTTACCTCTTATCCAATTGGTACATACAAGAAAAAAGTAGGAGAGTACTTGAAGGCGCTTTTTAAGGAAATAGATTTTGCATCAACCATACTGCCGCATAAAAAGTTAACTACTGTCTATATAGGTGGAGGAACTCCTACCGCACTTTCAGCTGAGGAGCTTGAGCTTTTAATAGATTATATCAATTTGAAGCTTCCTATGGCAGGGGTTAAGGAGTTTACTGTAGAGGCAGGAAGGCCTGACAGCATTACGAGAGAGAAGCTAAAAGTAATGAAAAGGCTGGGAGTTAAGCGTATGTCCATCAACCCTCAGACTATGTCCGATAAAACACTTAAGTTCATAGGAAGGATGCACGACGCTGAATCTGTCAGAACTGCCTTTAATATGGCTAGAGAAGAGGGGATGGAAGATATCAATATGGACCTCATTGTGGGGCTTCCGGGAGAGAGTGTAAAGGATACGGAATATACTCTATCTGAGATAAAAAAGTTAAACCCTGATGATTTGACGGTACACGCACTTGCAATAAAGAGGGCTGCTGCACTTAAGCTAAAGCTTGATGAACTTTCAGATGTCATCCCTATGGATACTGCGAGGCAGCAGGAATTAACCTATGAGTTTGCAAGGGAAAACGGATATGAGCCTTATTATTTGTACAGACAGAAAAATATAGCAGACAACCTTGAAAATGTAGGATATGCAAGACCCGGTAAGGAAGGTCTTTACAACATTCTTATTATGGAAGAAAAGCACCCTATCATAGGACTTGGAGCAGGCTCATCCTGCAAGTTTGTATTTAGGGAAGGAAATAGAATAGAGCGTACTGAAAATGTAAAATTTGTTATGGACTATATTGAACGAATTGATGAGATGATTGAGCGTAAAAGAAAATTTTTAGAAGAATTTGGAGAGATGCTATAATGATAAAAGCTGATATCAATTCAGGCTGTAAGCTGTCCCACGAAATTGTTTTAGAAATTGATTTGGATGACCTGATGAAACACGGCATAGTTGTAAAGCAATTTGGCAGAAATGGTAGCAAGGGAACTGGGTGAGCCTCCTGAATTTGTTGAAAAGATGGCTCAGGCAGGACTTTTACACGATATAGGAAAGCTTCGTATAGCTAACTATCTCTATGGAAGGAAGGACGGAGAGCTTAAGGTCGAAGAAATAAAATATGTAAGGATGCACTCTGTACTTAGCTATGGTATACTTAAGAAACAGGGCTATGAGCATACCATACTTGATGCAGTTCTTTATCATCACGAAAACTATGACGGCTCTGGCTATCCTAACAACCTAAAAGGAGAGAACATACCTCTTGGAGCAAGAATACTTAGGATATGTGATGTATTTGGGGCTTTGGTTGCACATAGGCCTTATAGGGACGCCTTTACTGTTGACAAGGCCATAAGGCTTATGATAAAGGAAATCAAAAACTATGATATGGCTTGTTTTCTTGCCTTACAAAGGATAGTAAATAGCGAAAGATTTGGCAGACTTTCTAAAATAATAGAAGAGAATAAAAAAAGCAGTAAAAACATTTATCAAAAAACATCAGTTAATTTAGACTTGTGGTAAGGAGATATGATTACAAACAGACCAAAGGGAACGCAGGACTGGTTCGGGGAAAATATGTGGAAACGCACCAAGATAGAGGCTATAGCAAGAAAGCTTTGCGCGGCTTACAACATGGGAGAAATTATTACCCCTGCCTTTGAACATACAGTCTTGTTTAATAGAAGTGTGGGCGATACTACAGATGTAGTGCAAAAAGAAATGTATACCTTTAAGGATAAGGGAGACAGGGAAATCAGCCTTAAGCCGGAGGGAACAGCAGGAACAATAAGAGCTTATCTTGAAAAATAATCTCTATGCACTTCCTCAGCCTATCAAGATGTTTTACTTTACTCAGGCTTTCAGATATGAGAGACCTCAGAGCGGGAGACTTAGGCAGCATCACCAGTTTGGTGTTGAGTTCGTAGGCTCTTCCGAGCCTATAGTTGAGGTTGAGCTCATTACACTTATAAGCGAATTTATTAAAAGGATTGGCTTAAAGGATGTGAAGCTTCATATCAACAGCATAGGTTATGGTAAATGCAGACAGGACTACAATGACGCTCTGGTAAACTATCTTAGAGATTATGAATCAGAGCTTTGTGAGGACTGCAGGGTTAGAATGAAGAAGAATCCTTTAAGGGTAATTGACTGTAAGGTGCCTAGCTGTAAGGCTATAGTTGGGAAGGCGCCTAGGGACTATTGACTTCTTAGATGATGAGTGTAGGGAGCATTTTGAAAAATTACAGCTTCTGCTTAAAGAACTTAATATCCCTTTTGAAGTTGATACAGAGATAGTAAGAGGTCTTGATTACTATACCAAGACAGTATTTGAATTTGTGGATAAGGATGGTTTCACCCTCTGTGGAGGCGGAAGGTATGACGGCCTTATCAAAGAAATAGACGGAAAACAGGATATTCCTGCGGTAGGCTTTGGTATGGGCATTGAGCGTATACTTTATTTTCTTGAAAAAGAGGGAGTAAGCCTTGAGAAATGCCACACCCTAAGCTATATGTGGGTGTAATGGGTGATGAAGTTAGAGGCAGGGCTTTTGAAATAGTTACAAGGCTTAGAAATAAGGGCATTATCGTGGAAACTGATTATCTCGACCGTTCGGTAAAGGCACAGATGAAGTATGCGAATAAGCTGGGAGTAGACTTTGCTGTGGTTATTGGTCAGAATGAGATAGAGAACGGCGTAGTAATGCTAAAAGAAATGGAAACAGGAACCCAGACTGAAGTAAAACTGGAAGATTTGGAAGCAAAATTAGTTTGCGGATAAGGAGATAAAAATTGATGGGCAGAGACGGAAACGTGATGGTGTGGGATTCTGAGAGACAGATATTTAATGAGCTTACCCCAACAGAAATCATAACCTACTTACTTCCTGACGGCAACTTGGAATGCCAGCTTTTCTTAGGCTGGCTGCCTCAAGTTAAGAGCGTTTTCCTATACAGACGCAAGAGGATGGAGATAGTGTTTGTGGATGGGATGACATATAATATTCCTAATATGCCTTATTTATATGATAAATTATTTTTCAATGAGGCATGGAATTTAAGATATATCGAAACTTAGCCGAGTAATGGGCTTAACAAAACTTTATAAAAAGAGGATGAAACTATGGCAGAATCGATGAAGGGTATGAAAAGAACCCACAGATGTACAGAACTTAGTAAGGCTGATGTAGGCAAAACAGTAACAGTTATGGGATGGGTAGCTAAATATAGGAATAAGGGAGGTCTTATCTTCATAGACCTCAGAGACCGTTCAGGTATCTTACAGCTGGTGTATGAGGAGCAGGACTGCGGAAGTGAGGTATTTGAAAAGGCAGCAAAGCTTCGTAATGAATATGTTGTTGCTGCTACAGGAGTAGTCACCGAGAGAACAGCTGTCAATGAGAATATACCTACGGGTTATATAGAGATAAGAGTTAAGGAAACGAGGATACTCTCTGAGGCAGAGACAACACCTTTTGAGATAGTAAGTGACCTTAAGACCAAGGAAGAGTTAAGACTTAAATACAGATATCTTGACCTTAGAAGACCTGATATGCAGGAAAAGCTTATGCTTAAGAGCAGGGTTCTCCGCCTTATGCGCGACTTTATGGCAGATGAGGGCTTTGTGGAGGTGGAGACTCCTATAATGTGCAACTCTACTCCTGAGGGAGCAAGAGATTATCTTGTGCCTAGCCGTGTAAATCAGGGTTCTTTTTACGCCCTTCCTCAGTCACCGCAGGTACTTAAGCAGCTTCTTATGCTTTCAGGTTTTGACAGATATTTTCAGATAGCAAGATGCTTTAGAGATGAGGACCTTAGAGCTGACAGACAGCCTGAATTCACTCAGGCAGACATGGAGCTTTCTTTCGTAGATGTAGACGATGTGCTTGATGTAAATGAGCGTCTCATAAAGCATATTATGAAGGAAACAAAGGGCATAGACATAGAGCTTCCTCTTCCTAGGATGAGGTGGCAGGATGCAATGAATGACTACGGCTCAGACAAGCCTGATACCAGATTTGAGATGAAGCTTGTAGATGTATCTGAGGTAGTAAGGGGCTGTGGCTTTGGAGTATTTACTTCAGCCCTTGAAATGAAAAAAATGGAAGTGTAAGGGGTATCAATGTAAAGGGACAGGCAGCCATGCCTCGTAAAAAGATTGATGCGCTTGTAGACAAGGCTAAGGGCTTTGGCGCAAAGGGACTTGCATATCTTGCAGTAAATGAAGACGGCACTTACAAGTCATCTTTCTCAAAGTTTATGACAGAAGAAGAGCTTGATAAGCTCGTTCAGGCTATGAAGGGTGAAAAAGGGAGACTTACTTCTTTTTGCAGCTGACAAGACTTCCCTTGTATGGAATATCTTAGGGTGCACTTAGACTTGACCTTGGAGAAGAGCTTGGACTTATAGATAAGAGCAAGTTTAACTTCCTTTGGATAGTGGAATTCCCTCTTCTTAGCTGGAATGAGGATGAAAACAGGTTCCAGGCTGAGCATCATCCTTTTACTGCTCCTATGGAAGAAGACTGGGTAAATGCTGACAAGGATCCGGGAAGCATAAGAGCAAAGGCTTATGACATAGTATTAAACGGATATGAGCTTGGTGGAGGATCTGTAAGAATATACCAGGATGATGTACAGGAGAAGATGTTCGAGCTCCTTGGATTTACCAAGGAAGAGGCTCACAACAGATTCGGCTTTCTCCTTGATGCTTTCAAGTACGGAGTGCCTCCTCACGCAGGACTTGCTTATGGAGTAGACAGATTTGTAATGCTTCTTGCAGGAGCTGAGAATATAAGGGAGGTAATAGCCTTCCCTAAGAATAAGGATGCAATGGACCTTATGCTTGGTTCACCGGGCAGGGTTGATACAAAGCAGCTTGATGAACTGGGAATTACGGTTAAAGCAAAAGAAGATTAGTTATAAATATATCATATTTTAAGGTTGCGGATTGATTATAAGGCTGAACGAGATGTTTAGTTCATAATAGGACACATAAATGGTATATAGGTTATAAGGCTGTGTAGTGGCTATAGCCTATATACCAATTTTATTATATGTCACCCACATTATCTTATTGAAATCCACGAGATTCCATGTATCAAGAGATATAATGGAGGGTATTGCGGCTTTGCAGTCATTTGCCGGGCAGACAGATTAAGCCGTATAAGATATTGTTGAAAATTAAGGAGAAAGCTATGAAAGTAGAAATAAGTGATTTTGGGAAAGCAAAAAGATGGATCAGTAGTGAAATGTTATTCTCTTAGCAATGAGAGAGGAATGAAGGTAAATCTCATAAATCTTGGAGCCATAGTAAAAGATATAATTGTACCTGATAAAAATGGAAGGCCTGTAGATGTAAACTTAGGCTACGATAATGTGGAAGGATATTATGATAATGCCGAGGCTCTGGGTAGCTTTGTAGGCAGAAATGCAAACAGAATCGGTGGGGCAAGAGTAAGCATAGGCGGAGTTACCTATGAACTTGAAAAGAACGACGGAGAGAATAATCTCCACAGTGGAAGTGACCGCTCTCACTATATGATGTTTGACGCTGAAGTCTTTGAAGATGAATATGCTGTAAGAGTTAGATTTATGCATACCTTTAAGGATATGGAACAGGGGTTTCCGGGAAAGGCTGAACTAAGTGTAACCTATACACTTACAGAGGATAATGAGCTCATAATGGAATATAGGGGGGTATCTGATAAGGATACTGTTATTAACCCTACCAACCACAGTTATTTTAATTTAGATGGGGAGGGAGACATCCTTAGCCATAAACTCTATGTAAATGCGGACAAGTTTACAGCCATTGGAGAGGATATGATACCAACAGGTGAACTTGTAGATGTATCAGGTACTCCTATGGATTTAAGAGTAGCTAAAACAGTGAGAGAGGGTGTGGACTCAGACTATCATTACATAAAGCTTGCAAGAGGCTATGACCATAACTTTGCCTTAAATAATACTCTCGGTGAGATAGAAAAGGTTGCGGAGTTTGTTTCAGATAAGAGTGGAATAACTATGGAGATTATGACGGATTTGCCGGGGATGCAGATATACACAGCTAATTTCCTTGAAAATAAAAAGGGAAAAAGGGGAGTAATATACGGCAGAAGGTCAGGTTGCTGCTTTGAAACCCAGTATTTTCCAAATGCCTGCAATGAGAAAAACTTTAAGTCAAGCATAATAAGTGCGGGAGAAGAATATAGAAGCACTACAGTATTTAAGTTTAGGGCATAAAATGTATCTGTTGTTAAAAAAACGTTTAATATTGTTTTACAACAAAGCTAAAATAGTGTAAACTAGATTTGTATTAAAACAAGTACAAAAATATTAAGATAGGAGAAGGAAAAGTATGAAAAAACCGGTTATTGGAATTTCAGGAAGTCTTATCATTGACTCTTCAGGAAGCTTTGCGGGCTATAAGAGGTCTTATGTGAACAATGATTACATTCTTTCAGTGATTAAAAATGGAGGTATCCCATTTATTATTCCATTCAACGAGAATGAAGAAGTTATAAAGGCTCAGATTGAGATGGTGGACGGTCTGCTGCTTTCAGGTGGACAGGACGTTGCCCCTAAGAATTATGGAGAAGAGCCTACACCAAAACTTGGTGATATTTTTCCGGAAAGAGATGATTTTGAATACGGTCTCCTTAAGGCTGCCCTTGAGGCAAATAAGCCTGTACTCGGCATTTGTAGAGGTTCACAGATAATCAACACATACTTTAACGGAAGCCTCTACCAGGATCTTAGCTATATTGGAACTGAAGTGTTAAAAGCACAATCAGGTAAATTCTCCTTCAATGGTGACGCATTCAGTTACTCTTGATAAGTCTTCAAAGCTATTTGATATCTTTGGAGAGGATAAAATTATGGTTAACTCCTTCCACCACCAGGCAGTGAAAAAGGTAGGAGACGGTCTTGCTATATCTGCTAAAGCTCCTGACGGAGTTATTGAAGCCATTGAAAAAAACAGATTATCCTTTCCTCGTTGCTGTACAGTGGCATCCGGAGATGTTACACATAACAGTGGAAATGATGAATAAATTATTTGCAAGATTCATAAAGGAGGCTGCGAATGAATAAAAAAATGAAATTCTGGTCGATAGTACTTCTTACAATCAACTCAATCATCGGTACCGGAATCTTCCTTTCGCCGGGTGGAGTGACCAAGCAGGTAGGGAAGTATGGCTCCTTTTATCTATCTTTGTGCGGCAGTTTTTGCAGCTGTACTTGCAGTAACCTTTGCCGCAGCAAGTAAGTATGTAGTTAAAAACGGAGCGGCTTACTCTTATGCTAAGGCAGCATTTGGAACCAATACAGGTATGTTCATAGGTGTAACCAGATATGTATCTGCAAGTATTGCCTGGGGAGTTATGGCTACAGGTGTAGTAAAGAATGCACTTTCAATAGCCGGAATGGACTCTAAAAATATGATTAATGTAACTGTAGGATTTTTAGTGCTGATGCTTCTCTTATTTATAATAAATGTCAAGGGTACAACCTTCTTAACCCTCATCAGTGACCTTTCTACTGCAGGAAAGATGGCAGCTCTTGCAATCACTATAATTGCGGGTGTGGTAATTATAATTATGACAGGTGAGAACCACATTTCAGATGTTGAACTTCTTACCAATGCTGACGGCAGCAAACTCATACCTGCTATGGATGCAACTGTATTTGTAACAGCAGTTATTTCAGCCTTCTATGCATTTACAGGATTTGAAAGCGTGGCTTCAGGTGCGAGTGATATGGAAAATCCCGAGAAGAATCTTCCAAAAGCTATTCCTCTTGCCATTGGTATAATTGCTGCAATTTACTTCGGCATTGTGCTTGTAGCAATGATGATAAACCCTGTAGCGCTTGTACAGTCAGAGGAGGTAGTTGTACTTGCCTCAGTATTTACCAACAAGATAATTAGAGGAATTATTGTCATAGGCGCTCTTATTTCTATGTTTGGTATCAACGTAGCCGCTTCATTCCATTCTCCAAGAGTATGTGAAGCTATGGCTAAAGATGGTATCTTACCGGCCTTCCTTGGAAAGCGTAATGCAAATGATATTCCTCTTAATGCCTTCGTTCTTACAGCAGCACTTGCGATTATTGTGCCTATGTCATTTATGTATGATATGCAGGGCATAATGATAATCAGTTCAATAGCAAGATTTGCACAGTTTATCATAGTTCCCCTTGGTGTAATTGTGTTCTTTATGGGCAGGCAGAAAGAAGAAATTATCAATGCCAAGAAAAATGTAATTACAGATGTGGTCTTCCCTATAATTTCAGTTGTACTCACAGTTATTCTTCTTTATAAGTTTAACTGGAAGGGACAGTTCTCCGTAACAGATGATGCAGGAGTTTCACATCTTAACTGGTACGCGATTACAGCTATGATAATAGGCTATGTACTTCTCCCTATAGTTGTATACATCAATTCTAATTCAAAGAAAAAATAAGAACCGGAGGTAGTAACAGTGAAAGGAATAAATACTAATATGCTTCACGGTTATCCGGTAATCGATGGATATACAGGAGCAGCATCAATCCCTAAATACCAGACATCTACATTTGACCAGAAAAGCTGCTATGTAGACGGTAAGAAATACAGCTATTCAAGATTTGGAAATCCTACAGTTATGGCACTTGAGAGTGCTGTAGCAAAGCTTGAAGGCGCAAAGCATGCTCTGGTTTTTTCGTCAGGAATGGCAGCAATAAGTAATGTGCTTATGCTTGCAGGAGCAGGTGGTCATGTAATCTTCCCAAGTGAGGTATACGGTGGTACCTTCCAGTTTGCAACAGAGGTTATGCCAAGACTGAATATGGAAGTTTCCTTTCTTGATTATGACAATTTGGAATTAGTAGAGAGTACAATAAAGGAAAATACTAAGATTCTCTACATTGAGACACCATCTAATCCTCTTCTTAAGGTGACGGACATAAGGAAACTGGTAGAGATTGCAAAGAGACATAAGTTAATTACTATAGCAGATAATACCTTTATGACTCCTTTTTATCAGCGCCCTCTTGAACTTGGAGTGGATATAGTTGTAGAGAGTATGACAAAGTTCATTAACGGACATAGTGATGTAGTGGCAGGCATGATTGCGACCAACAGCGACGAGTACATAGGTTGTCTTGGACTATTTCAGAAAAACTTCGGTGCCATCATGGGAGTTGAAGATGCCTGGCTTGTGCTTAGAGGAATGAAGACCATGGGGCTTCGTATGGAGAAGTCTGTGGCTAATGCGGCAGCTATTTCAGAATTTCTTGCCAAGCAGAATAAGATAAAGACAGTATATTATCCGGGAATACCATCCTGTAGATATTATAAAATACATATGGGACAGGCAACATCAGGTGGTGCCGTATTATCTTTTAAGTTCCACACTAAGGAAGATATGGATAAATTTGTCGAGAGAATTAAAATACCTATTTACGCAGTGAGCCTTGGAGGTGTTGAGTCAATTATTTCTCATCCTGCTACCATGTCTCACAAGTGTATGTCAAAAGAAGACAGACTTAAGTACGGAGTAACAGATGAGATTCTTAGACTTTCCTGTGGCATTGAGGATATCGAAGACCTCATTGAAGACTTAGAACAGGCACTTGTAGACTAAATATTTGGCTATTAAGTTACTTTGATTAAATTTAAAACCCACATTTTCATTTTGGAAGATGTGGGTTTTATTTCATTATACAGTTAGCCTGATATATAAATAAATTCTAATTATTCCAACCACTTACTTATAATAACAACAATTATATACTCAATTATTCCGTAAAGGGTAGAGAGTAAGGAAATAACCATGTAGGCTGCAAGATTATTTATATCTGAAATTTCCGCTGCGGCCATAGCAAGTGAGATAATACTAAGTAAGACACCTGCAGGAATGGCAATGTGCCTAAGTAGAGAAAGGATATCATCAAATGAACGCTTTCCGGATATAAGCACTGCACCAAGGTTGATAAAAACCAAAATAACCAAGGTTGGTAAGTCAAAAAGACCTGCGATTACCTCACTTAAATTAAGACTTGAAAGTATTCCTATTAGAAGAGCAGCTGCAATAAACAAAGCAAGTCCTGCAAACAATTTTACAACTACCTTCTTCTTGGAAAACTTATTCTCACGAATAATCTCGACAATATTTGTTTCAGCCTTTTCAAGGTAAATATCTTCGTTAAGATATTCACCTGAAAGCAGCTCATTTACTTTGATATTAAGAGCATCACATAAAGTTTCATAATAAGAGATATCTGGAAGACTTTTGCCTGTTTCCCACTTTGATATGGTTTTATCACTCACACCTATTTTATCTGCAAGCTCCTTTTGAGTAAGTCCGGCCTTTGTTCTAGCCATTAAAATAAAATTGCTTATTTTCCCAGTATCCATACTTTACCTCCTAATAAGTGATTGTGCCTATATTATAGAGCCAGAGCAAAGGAGAGTGCAACCTATAATTTGTAGAATAGCTCTACTATCCGTAGAATGGTATGAAAAAGGAACCGACACACCTATTTCAGTGTGCCGATTCCTTTCATAGTGCGCTCAGCGGCGCACGTTTCTAACGGCTTATATTTATTCCTTCCTTGTATTTTATATAATATTCCTAACGCCTTCACATATCCTTCTGGCTACGTGTGGATTGTTCATTGTATAGAGGTGAATACCTTCTATATCGCTTACAAGGAGATCTATAATCTGGCTTAGTGCATAGGACATTCCTGCGTCAAAGAGTGCTTCTTTGTTATCTTCGTATCTGTGAATGATTTTCTCAAAGCGGGAAGGGAAGGCAACACCGCACATCGTTATCATTCTCTTTATCTGAGAAGCATTGATTACAGGCATAATTCCTGGTATTACAGGGACATTGATATCTGCAACCCTGCAGTATTCCTGAAAACGAAGGAAGATATCATTGTCAAAGAACAACTGGGATAAAAGTACTTCTGCTCCGGCATTCACCTTTGTCTTTAAGTGTCTTATTTCATTAATCACTCCGCCTGATTCAGGGTGGCACTCAGGATAGCAGGCACCTAAGAAACAGAAATCCCATTTTTCCTTCATATAGGCAATGAGGTCGGAGGCGTGTGAAAAATCATCCTTTTCAGGGAAGTTAGGATTTTTATCTCCTCTGAGTGCAAGTACATTTTCTACTCCTGCGTCTTTAAGAACCTTTGCAAATTCATCAATCTCAGCCTTATTGTAGTGAAGGGAGGTAAGGTGAACCACAGGTTCTACATGGTACTCCTGCTTAATCTTCTTGGCTAATTCTATGGTGCGGTTGCAGTTAGAACTGCCACCGGCACCAAAGGTTACACTTATATAATCGGGCTCAAGTTCACAAAGAACAGCCAGAGTCTCATCTATGTTTTTTAGTTCGCTATCCTTTTTGGGAGGGAAAATCTCAAAGGATAGAACCTTTTTATCTTTTTTATCTTTGTAAACTTGGGAAACTTTCATAAATTATGCCTCATTCCTAATTATTTTTTTGCTGCAGCCACCATATTCTTAAGGCTTTCTTCTGTCTCAGGAATTCCTCTGGTCTTTAATCCGCAGTCAGGATTTACCCAGAGCTTATCTTTGTCAATCTTAGAAAGCATGGTATTAAGGGTGGCAACAATTTCTTCAACGGAAGGTACTCTAGGTGAGTGAATATCATATACACCAGGACCTACTTCTGTTTCAAAGTTATGTTCTTTTAATGATGTAAGTATCTGTAAGTCGGAGCGTGAAGCCTCGAAGGTGATAACATCCGCATCCATATTATCAATAGCAGGGATAATGTCTGTGAACTCGCTATAGCACATATGTGTATGAATCTGAGTCTCAGGTCTTACACCGCTGTGTGTGAGACGGAAGGCAGGGATGGCAAAGTCAAGATATTCCTTCTGCCAGTCAGATTTCTAAGTGGAAGCTTCTCTCTAAGAGCTGCCTCGTCAATCTGAATAATCTTGATTCCGTTCTTCTCCAAGTCAAGAACCTCATCTCTGATTGCAAGTGCTATCTGAGAAATGGACTCCTTGATTGATATATCTTCTCTTGGGAATGACCAGTTAAGTATGGTAACAGGTCCTGTAAGCATTCCCTTCATAATTCTCTTTGTAAGTGACTGAGCATATACAGACCATTCTACCGTGATAGCTTTCTTTCTGTATACATCGCCCCAGATTACAGGTGGCTTAACGCATCTTGTACCGTAAGACTGTACCCAAGCCTTCTCTGTGAAGAGGAAGCCGCCAAGAGCCTCACCAAAGTACTCAACCATGTCATTACGCTCAAATTCTCCGTGAACTAGAACATCGATATCGATATCTTCCTGGAACTTCACACAGTCAGCAATCTGCTTTTTATTAAACTCTTTGTATTCAGCCTCAGATATATCGCCCCTTCTAAAAGCAGAACGGTTTGCCCTAACTTCTCTAGTCTGAGGAAAGGAACCGATAGTAGTAGTTGGGAATTCAGGAAGGCCAAACTCCTTTTTCTGTAATGCCTGACGAGTCTTACGCTCAGGGATTCTTGTGTAATCACTGTCTGTAACCTGAGCAAGTCTTTTATGAACCTCTTCGTTATAGCAGTCTCTTTCTCCTGCAAAAAGCTTAGCATTTGCCAGATAAGCTGCATCGTTCTTGTAATCAGCATTTCCTGCAAGAGCCTTAAGCTCAGCAAGCTCTACAAGTTTTTCTTCGGCAAATGCAAAGTATGAAAGATGAGCCTTAGATAACTTAGTCTCATGATTTGTTGTATAAGGAACGTGTAAGAGTGAACAGGAGGTAGATAAAACGCAGTTTATGCCCTTTTCCTGTAATCTAGCAAGGCTCTGCAAGGTCTTCTCGTAGTTGTTTCTCCAGATATTCTTTCCGTTTACAAGTCCTGCAAATAAAAGCTTATCCTGTGGGAAACCATACTTTTCAACAAGAGCGAAAGTCTCTTTTCCCTCTACGAAATCAAGACCGATTCCGTCAAATGGAAGCTTAATTAAGTCGCTATAAATATCTCTTACATCACCAAAATATGTCTGAACTAAAACCTTTGCACTATTCTTTGATGAGAGGATAGCTGAATAAATCTTATTAAATAATGCGATATCTTCACTATCTGTATCTCTTACAAGAGCAGGCTCATCAAACTGTATCCAGCTTATACCGGTTTCTTCAGCCTTCTTCACATAACTCTGATATGCACTGATTAAAGCATCAACAAAAATCATTTGAAGATTTTTTTTGCCTGTAAAACGGCATAATTTAAGCAAGGTGTAAGCACCGATTACTATGGACTTAGTCTCTACATTAAGAGTCTTTGCCTCGTTATACTGCTCAAATGGCTTGTTGCCTGAAAGCTTTATTTCGGTATCATCCTCAACCTCAGGCACAATGTAGTGATAGTTAGTATTAAACCATTTTCTCATTGCAAGAGCCTTTACATCTCCTGAATCTCCCTGATAACCACGAGCCATAGCAAAATAGGTATCAAGCTCAGATAGGTTAAGCTCCTTATAACGCTTAGGAACTATGCCAAATAATACTGCGGTATCAAGCAAGATATCGTAGAATGAAAAAAATCATTACTTGAGATAAAGTCAATTCCTGCCTCTTTCTGAGTATTCCAGTGAATTTTTTTCTAAGCTCCTTACCTTTTGCTAAGAGCTCGTCTACTGTGATTTCTTTCTTAAAATATTTTTCGCTAGCGAACTTTAATTCGCGTAAAGTACCTATTCTAGGGAATCCGATTACTGATGTTTTCATATTGTCCTCCAACTCATATTCATAATTTATCTGTAAAACTAGGTCTATTATAAGGGGTGTTGGCTTCTTTGTATAATACATATAAACATAGGATTGTTATAGAAATTATTTATATCAATTTGAAATGCAATCTTTTTAACTATTGCAGAATTTAATGATACAAGTGTCAAAAAGTATAAAAAAATTCGATTTGGTCTTGCTTGCAAGAGAATCTATTATCTTTTGACGCCACATCATTTAATAAAAAGACAGCTTCCTGATAGAAATATTTATCAGAGAAACTGCCTTCATATAAGGTAAAAACACCTAGTAACAAAATTTTTAAATTACAATATTTTTTTATAATATTTAAGTCCTTATCAAGTAGCAATAAATCAGCATAAGCACCTGGTTTTTATCATACCTGCCTTATCGCCAAGCCCTATACTCTTTGCAGGGTTGGTGGACGCCATCTTAACCGCTGACTTAAGAGGAATTCCCATTTCAACCACATTCTTAAAGCAGGTAAAAAGGTCGGTACAAGAACCTGCAATAGTGCCATTATCAAGGGTTGCCTTGTTTCCGGTCTTATTTACCTTCTGTCCTCCAAGAGAATAGGTACCATCCTCCATACCTGTAGCCTCCATAGAATCACTTATAAGGATGATTCTATCCTCACCAAAGAGACGGAAGGTACTTCTTATCATACAAGGATGGATATGTACCTTATCACAGATGAGCTCAGCCATAACTCCGGTATTTTCAAAGGCAGCCCCTACTATGCCCGGATCTCTGTGGTTGAAGGCAGGCATCGCGTTGAAAAGGTGGGTTACATGGTTGGCGCCGTTCTTAAATGCTGTATCTGCCTGCTCATAGTTGGCATCAGAATGACCGACTGAGATAGACACATCATTTGCAAGTTCTTTAATAAAGAGGTTGGCGCCCTCAGTTTCAGGAGCAAGGGTTACAAGACGGATATTGCCGCCACTTACTTCGTTGAGCCTTCTAAAGACTTCGACATCAGAATTCATTATATATTTAGGATTTTGAGCCCCCATCTTTTTAGGAGAAATGAAAGGTCCTTCCATATTGATACCAAGCGCCCTTGCGTGCTTTTTCTCAGGTTTAAAATCTTTGATTGTGGCAAATATACCTGTAAGGCGTTCCTCTGAAAGAGTCATTGAGGTTGGGCAAAAGGCTGTCACACCTTTACTTTTCTCAAACTCAGCTATCTTGTAGAGCCCGTCAAGGTCAGCATCGCAGAAGTCATGTCCTACTGCGCCGTGCGTATGTACATCCACAAGTCCCGGTATTACATAAAGCCCATCAGCGTCAATGACTTCGCAGTCCTCAGGTGCCTTATCGGTAATGAACTCACCTTCCACATAGATGTCTCTTTTTTCAAAATCTCCATTTTCGTTATATACTAAACCGTTCTTAATTATCATGATAATCTCCTATAAATTTACTGCCTAAAATCTTCATCCGGCTCAATACAATATTCCATGTCACCGCTATTCCAAATATACATAATAAATGACACAGGATTTTTTTCGCCTCTCCAAAGCCACCCAGTATAATTGGAGGTATTGTTAAAATAGGATTCAGTGATTATTTCAAGCTCTGCATCTTTATATTCATCCATAAAATCCTCAAGATAAAGGGCATTCCCGGTAAAATGTCCCTTACCCAGGGTTTTGTTAAAAATCATTACACTACATAACTTTAAATCACAATCTCTGAAACAAATTTCACCACTGTATGTTATTTCTTCATTGCCAGTGAATTCAAATATCCGGTCAATCTTCAATTTTAGTGCTTTATTATGAAATTTAATTTCTTTCATCCTGCTTCCGTAGAGGCTGAAAATAGTATTATTCCTATCAAATTTAATTTTCGTATAATTATCTGCCATGATTTTCCTTCATCTTAGCAATAAGAGCATAAGCAGCCTCATCAGCAACTATGGTTACATTGCTGTGGAACTGAAGGGCAGAGGCAGGAACCTCAGGAGTAACAGGTCCGTAAAGAGCCTTGCAGAGTGCATCTGCTTTCTTTTCGCCGGAAGCAATAAGTAAAATGTGCTTAGCAGCGAATATGCTTCCTACACCCATAGAATAAGCAAATTTAGGCACCTCATCGATGGAATTAAAAAGTCTTGAGTTAGCATTTATTGTACTCTCTGTAAGGCTTACCTTATGAGTTCCCTTTGCAAATGAGGTATCAGGCTCGTTGAAACCGATATGTCCGTTTTCGCCAAGTCCAAGCATCTGCAAATCAATAGGACCACGGCTTCTAATAACCTCATCATATCTTGCACATTCCTTAGTTTCATCAGTCTCCGTACCGTTTGGAAGGAAGACATTTTCCATATTTATATTTACATGGTTAAAAAGGTTATCCCTCATAAAATAAGCATAACTCTGATTGTGGTCAGCAGAAAGCCCCACATACTCATCGAGGTTTATTGAAGTGATTTCAGAAAAATCTAAATCACCCTTCTTATAGCCTTCTACAAGTAACTTATAAGCCCCAATTGGTGATGAACCGGTAGCAAGACCAAGCACTGAATCAGGCTTCATTACAACCTGAGCTGCTATGATGTTTGCAGCTTTTCTACTCATTTCCTCATAATTTTTAGTAACAATTACCCTCATAAAACCCTCCTGTGGTTATAAAATATTAAATGGTATGAAATAACTTTATGCATATAAAATACATAAATAAGTATACCCCTATATTAAAGTAAAAGCAATTCGTATTATCATTCTTCGTAGTGCCCAAACCTTTTCCATAGTTTAATCCTCTATCAATTCATGTACTTGTCCCTTACCGGCATAAAGTTGGTCGAAAGCTCTATCAATTTTTTTCAAGATATCTGGAATTTCTCAATTCTTTTTCCATTTGATTATACTGTTCTAAACTGAGAATAACAACGTTTCTGTCTGCTTTTCTAGTTACGATTATGGTCTCCCCTTCATCTGTTGCTCTGTCACAGTATTCTTTTTAGATTATTTCTCATAGTGGTATAGTTTATAGCTAGCATACTAATCCTCCTTTTTATATACACATTTATGTACATATAATTGTACAATAAAAAAATGACAAAAAAAGCAATTACTATCATAATCTATAGTTAATTATCATTTAATAAAGGAATCTATTATTTCCTCCGTCTGCATACCTCTTGAACCTTTAACTACGATAGCATCACCTTTTGTTAAGAGGGACTTAAGATAATTAGAGGCTTCTACATTGGTAGAAAAATGTTTTGTGACAGGATTGGTATCAAGGCTTTCAGAGTTTAGAGCAAGTCCTATCTGCTCGCTGTCTTTGCCGACTGTTATCAGGTAATCAATTCTACCTTCAGGGTTTTCTTCGTTGTAGGTTTTTATATATTCGCCGACTTTGTAATGTTCACTCTCAGCGTATTCACCAAGCTCAAGTACATCAGCAAATACCACAAACCGCCTGTGTATAGGCTCTTTGCCACCACGCATTTCCCCAATAATCGAAACGGAAGCCTTCATAGAGTCAGGGCTTGCATTATAGGTATCATCAATTATGGTAATGCCGTTTGTCTTGATAATGTTTCCTCTGCCTGAAAGTGGTTCATACGCAGCAAGTCCAAGCTTTGACACTGAAGGAGAGATTCCAAGCTTTAGTGCCACAGCAGTTGCAGCCAGTGCATTTCTTACGTTATGAAGTCCCAGAGTTTTAAGATGAATCTGCTCAGTGAGAGGCTTACCGTCTTCATCCTTATAATTTGCCACAAAATCGGTGCCACTGTCAGATATAGTGATGGATGAAGCGTAAAAATCAGCCTCTTTACTTATACCGTAAGTCACAACGTGCTTGACCTTAGCAGGCCTGAATTCGCTATTTTCAGGTACCACCTTAGAAAGGAGTTCATCATCAGCATTTACAAAAAAGCACACTATCCTCCGTAAAACAATCTGTAATGTGGAGCTTTTCTTTTAGGATGTTTTCCTTTGAGCCTAGATTGCCGATATGGGCAGTGCCTACATTGGTAAATATTGCATGGGTTGGCCTGCCTGCATCTGCAAGCTTTTCCATCTCATGGAATTCACTTATGCCCATTTCTATAATGGCGGCCTCATTACAAGGTTCAAGTCCAAACAAGGTTAAGGGAAGTCCTATGGTAGAGTTGGCATTTCCCTTAGTTTTGTGGACATTAATGGAGGATAGGGCAGCTGCCACCATTTCCTTTGTGGTGGTCTTGCCGACACTTCCGGTTATTCCAATGAAAGGGATGTTAAATTTCTCGCGAAACCAACGGCCTGTGTCAAGGAGGGCGGATTCAGTATCGTCTACCTCGATGGTTGCGGCATCTCCGATATCAGCAGGGAGTTCGTGCCCCTTTTTTATAAAGAAAGCCTTAGCACCATCCTTTACCACCTGAGGAATGAATTTGTGGGCGTCTACCCTTTCTCCGATTATAGGCACAAAAAGTGCATTCTTAAAGGGAAGGCTGTGGGTTTCCCTGGAATTTGTAAAGAAGCCGTTTATTTCGGTGTCGCCGTTTCCGTTTAACAGTTTTCCGTTAGCGGCCTTTAATATGTCATTTACGGTAACTTGCATAAATACTCCTTATCTAGATTGTAATGCTGCCACTAAAGACAGTTTCACAAGGGCCTGTCATAAAAAAATGTGGTCTGTATTTCTATCGTATTTTTATAATCAAATCTCCTCCAAGGAGATGAACCCTCACCTCATCATCAGCAAGACCATTCAACATAGCGGCGTAGGCCGAGGCACAGGCACCGGTGCCACAGGCGAGGGTTTCGCCCGAACCACGCTCCCAGACACGCATTTCAATTTCATTCCTGCTTATTACCTTTATAAATTCGGTGTTGGTACGATTTGGAAATATCCTGTTAAATTCAAACTTTGGGCCTATAACAGGTAAATCAAGGCTCTTTGTGTCATCTACAAAGGTGACTGCGTGAGGATTGCCCATTGAAATACAGGTGAGGTACCAGTCTTTGCCGTCTACATTTACAGCCTCATTTATAAACTTATCCTTATCAGATATGACAGGGATTTCGCTAGGGGTAAGGATTGGTCTTCCCATATCTACAGTTGCAGCGACAACCTTACCCTCTTTTATCTTTAGTTTCAATATTTTAATACGGTTTTCGGGAATAATTCCTGCTGCCTCTTCTTCCTTAGTACGGATTCCGGTTTCTATGCGGACTTCCTCATTTTTTGTGAGGCCAAAGTCATATACATATTTTCCTACACAGCGGATGCCATTGCCACACATTTCAGCCTCAGAGCCGTCTGCGTTAAATATCCTCATCCTAAAATCAGCCACAGTAGAAGGGCAGATAAGGATGATGCCGTCACTTCCGATTCCCGTATGCCTGTCTGAGAGTTTTATAGATACTTCAGCAGGATTTTCAAGTTCATTTTTAGTGCAGTCGATGTAGAGATAGTCGTTTTTACAACCATGCATCTTTGTAAAGCTAATCATTTTCTGATTATCTACCATAATTCCTCCGTTAGTTTCATTGTTATATTTTTTTATTTTTTTGATATACTTTTAAAATGTTGTCGCACTCCCAATATGACAGCAGAAGGGAGGTGATTGCTTGCTACAGATAATTCTACAGATAATTGTCTCCGTTACGGCAGATTTGGCTAGCTACCTTATTTGCAAATGGCTAGACGGAGATAAAAGCGACAATTAGCCTAGTACTAAAGTTTACTCAACTATAAAGAGAAGAACCCCTAAGATGTCGCAGCTCTTAGGGGTTCGTTTTTTGCTTGCTTAATTCTACAAATAACTAGCTAAAAATGATTATAAAATAATTCCATTAATTTGTCAAACCATAAAAAAATGAGTTTTATTTTATAAGAAAATATAAAGAAGCATTCATATTGAAAAACTAATAAAAAAACTATGATATTCTTAAGTAGAACTTATTATAAAGATTCTAAGCAACTATTGACAAGGCTTTGACTTGAATAAACGGAGGATGATATGGTTTCAATTGGTGAAGTATTATCGGCTAAAACTTATCCCGGAAGAGGAATAGTAGTAGGTAAAAGTAAGGACGGCAAAAAGGCTATGACTGCTTACTTTATTATGGGAAGAAGTGAAAATAGCAGAAATAGGATATTTGTGGAAGAGGGCGAGGGAATAAGGACAGAGGCCTTCGATGAAACCAAGCTTTCAGATCCAAGTCTCATAATATATTCACCTGTCAAGGTAATTGAAAAAGAAGACCATAATTACAAATGGAGACCAGACGGATACGGTTTATAATTATATGACAGCAGGTAAATGCTTTTAACTCGGCTCTTATGAGCAGGGAATTTGAGCCTGATGCACCTAACTATACACCTAGAATATCTGCCCTTGTAGATGTCAGCGAAAAGTCACTTCACTTAAGGATGAGTATACTTAAGAGTGATGACGGCAATCCTGACTGTTGCAACAGATATTTTTATGATTATAGTAGTCTTCCTGCGGGTGAAGGTAGATTTATTCACACCCTACAAAGAAGACATAGAGCCTCTTCCAAGCTTTGAGGGTGAACCTACGAAGGTAAGTCTTTGTGGAAGTATAGATGAATTTACTGAGAGTATTTGGAAGAGCCTAAATGAAGCTAATAAAGTGTCATTGTTTACAAGGTTTATAGATATAGAAACAGGAGAATATGAGACTAGAATAGTAAATAAGAATTTAGCTAATTAGCAAAATTACAAAGTGAAAATACAGTATAACAAAGAGCGGGTCTTTGTATATAATACGCTTTTAGCCTGTAATAGGCTGTAGATGGTGGGAAATTAAAAGCAGATATTGACAAACATAGGTGAAAATTAAAAGCAGATTTTGAAAATATAGGCGAAAATTATAAGGAGAGTGCATTATGAATGAAATGGAGCTTAAGTACGGCTGTAATCCTAATCAGAAACCAAGCAGAATATTTATGGAAAATGGAGCAGAGCTTCCTGTTAAGGTGCTTTGTGGAAAACCGGGATATATCAACTTTTTAGACGCATTTAACGGAATCCAGCTCGTAATGGAACTTAAGAAAGCTACAGGACTTCCTGCGGCAACCAGCTTTAAGCATGTATCTCCTGCAGGAGCTGCAATAGGAAACCCTCTTACTGAGGATTTGAAAAAGGTTTACAGAGTAGAGGATATGGGTGAGATGAGCCTCTTAGCCTGTGCTTATGCAAGGGCAAGGGGAGCTGACAGAATGTCTTCTTTCGGTGATTTCATAGCTCTTTCTGATGTGTGTGATGCTGATACCGCAATGATAATCAAAAAAGAAGTTTCAGACGGTATCATAGCACCTGGATATACAGCAGAGGCCCTTGAGATACTAAAGCAGAAGAAAAAAGGAAATTATAATATTATAGAAATAGATGAAAACTACAAGCCTGAGCCTATAGAGAAAAAGCAGGTTTTTGGGATAACATTTGAGCAGGGCAGGAATGAATTTAAGATAGATACTGAGCTTTTTAAGAACATAGTAAGTGAGAATAAAAATCTTCCTAAAGAAGCTCTCGATGATCTCATTGTTGCTATGATTACACTAAAATACACTCAATCAAACTCTGTTTGCTACGCAAAAGATGGACAGGCTATAGGTATAGGAGCAGGGCAGCAGAGTCGTATTCACTGTACTAGGCTTGCCGGAAGTAAGGCTGATGTATGGTGGCTTAGACAGGCACCACAGACTCTTAATCTTAAGTTTCGTGAAGGACTGGGAAGAGCTGATGTGGACAATGCCATCGACCTTTATGTAGGGGATGAGAGCGAAGACCTCTTAAGAGATGGTGTATGGGAGAATTTCTTTGAGGTTAAGCCTCCTGTATTTACAAGGGAGGAAAAGAGAGAGTGGCTTAATAAAAATGAAAATGTAGCCCTTGCTTCTGATGCTTTCTTTCCGTTTGCTGATAATATTGAGAGAGCGTATAAGAGCGGAGTGAAATACATTGCCGAGCCAGGTGGCTCTGTAAGGGATGACAGCGTAATAGAAATGTGCAATAAGTATGACCTGGTACTTAGCTTTACTGGAATGAGACTTTTCCATCATTAAAATGTAAGATTTTGGATAAAACTTTTCAGGGTGTTAAATATTTTGACACCCTGATAAGTATCAAAAATTATCAGAAAAATCTTTTATATAACAATCTCCCCGGAAATGAGCGGCCAGTGGAAATGAAATTTGCATTACAATACACCTTACGCACGAAATATTGTTAGTATGCATATTTTTATGGAACTTCCATTTAAATTGAGTATAAAAAGCACTGATGCTTAATAGATGGTTAAATTATTTTTGTTCCGTATATTCTATCTCCGGCATCACCAAGTCCCGGAAGAATGTATCCGCTTTCATTAAGCTGTCTATCTATTGCTCCAATATAAATATCTATATCAGGATGTGCTTCTTCAAGTGCCTTAACGCCCTCAGGTGCAGCTATGAGGCAGAGGAAACGAATACTCTTTATTCCTCTTGCTTTGAGACGGTTAATCGCAGCGATTGCAGAACCACCCGTAGCAAGCATTGGATCGACTACAAAAAAATATCTCTTTCATCAGCATCCTTAGGAAGCTTGCAGAAATATTCCACAGGCTCTAAGGTTTCTTCGTCCCTATACATACCTATATGTCCTACTTTTGCATTAGGTATGAGATTAAGAATACCATCAGCCATATGAAGTCCTGCACGAAGAATAGGAACAATACAGAGCTTCTTTCCTGCAATTTCCTTGACTATTGTCTTCTCTAAAGGAGTTTCTATTAATTTATCTGCAAGGTGGAGATCTCTGGTTGCTTCATAGCAGATAAGCATTGCAATCTCGGAAACTAAGTCACGAAATTCCTTAGTAGTAGTATCCTTGATACGCATAATACCGATTTTATGCTGAATTAACGGGTGATCCATTACTGTTACTTTTGACATAATATCCTCCTGAATATACTGGATGAAACTTCTAAAAACTATCTACTAAATTTTAATTCAAGAAAGTAATAATTACAAGAGGGTATAAGAAAATAAATAAAAAAAGCTACCTGTAAACCTGACATTTACAGATAGCTTTTTTAACTTATATTTTAACTAGATTATTTATCAAAAATAATATTACTGAACAGGCTTAAGTGCTCCGTCAATTTCAGAAAGAGCCTTAGCGCCGCCCTCCACAGTAAAGATTTTGCTCTTATCGATACCAGCTTCAATTAAGATACCGGTTGTCTTTTCAGCGCCTCTCTTACCTGAGTTACATACGATGTAGATATTCTTTCCGTCATTTAGCTTAGAAGTAGCGTACTCCTTCATAGCTGTCTCAAGGGAAGTATCCTCAAGAGGGAAGATTGGCTGCCACTCAGAACCTTCAACAGCACCCTTCTTGTAGTTCTCTTCTTCTCTTACATCAAGGATGTGGCTGTCTGTTACCTTTAATACATCAGCAGCTGGAATGTACTGATATGCTACTGCTGAAGCAGTACTTGCAGTAGAAGCCTTGCTTGTGCTGTCAGACTTGTTTCCACAACCGCTTACAACACCTGCGGTACCAAGTGTAAGTGAAAGTGCAGCTACTAAAGCGATAATTCTTGACTTTTTTTCATTTTTAACTCCTTTACTCTCTTCATCTTTTTAATTATAGAATACAACATATGTACTTTTATCACTATAACTGCTATTAGTCAAATAGAAAAAAATAAATATAATGGCAGATTTATTATAAACAATTATAAATATATTAAGTTAGAATTATCATATCAAGATAAAAAAATAAATCGCAAACAAGAAGAAATAAATGTTTGGTTTTGTACTCTAAAAAAAGTACAATATAAGCGTATTTCGGGCATTTTTCATGTATTAAAAGATAAACATTATTAAAAATTAGTTGACTTTAGATTGTGCGTAATCTATATTTAAGTCAAGAAGTGAAAACAATAGTTAACAAAAACTTATATACTAAGTGAAAGAGGTTAATGATGAGAGAAGAATGGAGCGGATTTACCGGAGGCGTCTGGGAAAAAAAGAAATCAATGTTCGTGATTTCATTCAGAGAAACTATACCCCATATGAGGGAGACGATACCTTCCTTGCAGGACCTACAAAAAGAACCGAGGAATTGTGGGCTCAGGTAATGGATCTTACATTGAAAGAGCGAGCTAAAGGCGGAGTGCTAGATATGGATACCAAGATTGTGTCTACAATCACTTCACACGGACCTGCATACCTTGATAAGGAGAAGGAAACTATAGTTGGTTTCCAGACAGATGTACCTTTCAAGCGTTCTCTTCAGGTAAACGGTGGTCTCAAAATGGCTATGAAAGCCTGTGAGAGTAATGGATACGAAGTTGATCCTCAGATAGTAGAGTTTTATTCCAAATATAGAAAGACACATAATGACGGTGTATTTGACGCATATACAGCTGAAATGAGAGCCTGCAGAAGCAGCCACATTATAACTGGTCTTCCTGATGCTTATGGAAGAGGCCGTATAATAGGAGATTATAGAAGAGTTGCTCTTTACGGTGTAGACAGACTTATCGAAGAGAAGAAGAAAGAAAAAGAGACAACCAGAACTACAATGTACTCCAATATTACAAGGCTTCGTGAAGAGCTTTCAGAGCAGATTAAGGCTCTTAATGAGCTTAAGGAGCTTGGTAAGATCTACGGCTTTGATATATCAGGACCTGCCCACGATACAAAGGAAGCTGTACAGTGGCTCTACCTTGCTTACCTTGCTGCAGTTAAAGAGCAAAATGGTGCAGCGATGAGTCTTGGTCGTACCTCTACCTTCCTCGATATCTATGCAGAAAGAGACCTTAAGGCAGGAAAATATACAGAAGAAGAGATTCAGGAATTTATCGACCACTTCGTAATGAAGCTTCGCTGTGTTAAATTTGCCAGAACCCCTGATTACAATGAAATCTTCTCAGGAGATCCTACTTGGGTAACAGAGTCAATTGCAGGTATGGGTATAGATGGAAGAACCATGGTTACAAAGATGAGTTTTAGATATCTTCACACTCTTTCAAACCTTGGAACCTCTCCTGAGCCAAACCTCACAGTGCTTTGGTCAGTTAAACTTCCGGAGAACTTCAAGAGATTCTGTGCTAAGACCTCAATCCAGTCTTCATCCATTCAGTACGAGAATGATGATCTTATGAGGGTAACTCACGGAGATGACTATGCCATCGCTTGCTGTGTATCTTCTATGAGACTTGGCAAGGAAATGCAGTTCTTCGGAGCTCGCGCAAACCTTGCAAAGTGCCTCCTTTACGCTATAAACGGAGGAGCAGATGAGGTTAGTGGTAAGCAGGTTGGGCCTAAGTTCCGTCCTATTACAGGTGATTACCTTGAGTTTGATGAGGTTTGGGAGAAGTTTAATGACATGATGGAATGGCTTGCAGGAGTATATGTAAACTCACTCAACATCATTCACTATATGCACGATAAATATTGCTATGAGAGAATCCAGATGGCTCTTCATGACAAAAATGTACATAGATGGTTTGCAACCGGTATTGCAGGACTTTCAGTTGTTGCGGATTCACTATCAGCTATAAAGCACGCAAAGGTTAAGGTCATCCGCAATGAGGCAGGGCTTGCAGTTGATTACCAGGTAGAAGGAGACTTCCCTAAGTATGGTAATGATGATGACAGAGTAGATAATATTGCCTATGATGTAGTTGACATTTTTATGGGCTACATCAAGAGAAACCATACCTATCGTGATAGTGTACCTACAACATCAATACTTACAATCACTTCAAATGTAGTTTATGGACGTGCAACAGGCTCTACACCTGACGGACGTAAGAAGGGTGAAGCGTTTGCACCTGGAGCAAACCCAATGCACAAACGTGATACTCACGGGGCTATGGCAAGTCTTAGTTCAGTTAGTAAGCTTCCGTTTAAGGATGCACAGGATGGTATTTCCAATACTTTCTCAATTATTCCTGATGCACTCGGTAAGGGAGACAAGATATTCTTTGGCGATTCAATTGAATTTGACAACAAGTTTTCTTGTGCCTGCGATGAGCCTAATGTCATTGTTCCTGAGGGAGAATAATGTAATCTATCAGGTAATGCACCTGTTGATGAATAAAAAGAACAGTTAATTAAACCAACCTAAACTTTGCAGATGTCTGTGGAGCATAAGGGGTAATAACAGTCTGTAAAACAGACAAAATGAAAGGAGAATACTATGTCAGTTAGTGAAGCTCAGATTGATAACCTTGTAAACCTTATTGATGGTTATGCAGAAAAAAAGGTGGACACCACCTCAATGTAAATGTATTTACTAAAGAAACCCTGCTGGATGCTCAGGCACATCCTGAGAAATATCCACAGCTAACCGTTCGTGTGTCAGGATATGCAGTTAACTTTGTAAAGCTTACAAAGGAACAGCAGGATGAGGTTATTTCAAGAACCTTCCACGAAGGAGTATAAGAAGTATAGGTGGCTGTCGCATTAAAGTAGCTTTGGTGTGACAGCCTTTTTTTGGAGGCAGTTATGGGAAATGAAGAGATTAAGGGCAGGGTACATTCTATAGAGACCTTTGGTACTGTTGATGGTCCGGGAACAAGGTATGTGATATTTTTGCAGGGATGTCCAATGCGCTGTAAATACTGCCACAATCCTGATACCTGGGACTTTGCAGGTGGTAAGGAAATGACTCTTGATGAGATATTTGCAGGATATTATTCTAAGAGAGAATTCTACAGAAAGGGCGGTATAACCTGTACAGGTGGTGAACCGCTTGGACAGCTTAAGTTTGTAACTGCTTTGTTTAAGAGGGCTAAGTCGGAAGGGATACATACCTGTCTGGATACTTCAGGAATATATTATCCTCTTAAGCCTGCTAATAATGGAAAGACAGAGGAAGAATACCTAAGCAGCGGCGCTTACAAGAGTTACGAAAAAAGATTGGCTGATTTTTCTGAACTTTTTAAGGTGACTGATCTTGTACTTTTTAGATATAAAACACTCCGATCCGGAGGGACATAAGGAGCTTACAGCCAATTCCATTGAGCCTGTTTTAGCCTTTGCCAAGGCGCTTGAAGAACACAAAAATCCCTATTTCAATCAGGCATCGTAGTAGTTCCCGGTATTACCTTTAATAAAAAAAGGAGCTTCGAGGAGTGGGTGAAATTATGGCGGGGCTTAACAATGTAGTCGGCCTTGAAGTACTTCCTTATCACACAATGGGAGTAAATAAATATCAAGAACTGGGAATGGAATATCCTCTTAGCGGAGTGCCTAGTCTATCTAAGGAAGAAGCCGCGGCAGCTAAGAATATTATAATTCAGACTATGCAGGAAATAAGAAAAAAAGATGGCAGGTAATAAACCATAACCATCTTTTTCTTATTTATTGATAAATCGTACAAATATGCTTTGCAGATTTTAGAACTTCATTTGCAAATACAAAATATCATCTATGCTTCCTTAAATTTATCCTTATATTTCCTTGTAACTATGAAGTAACAGGTCAGATGACTTAAAAATGTAATCGACCAGGTTATAGGGTAGGAGATGAATAGCACATTAAGAGTCCTGAAGTGAGCAAATACAGTATATATCCATAATATTCTAAGTCCACATGCTCCAATAAGCGAAACTATCATAGGGAGTATGGAATATCCTATGCCACGCATCGCACCAACCATTACATCCATTAGCCCACATAAGAAGTACATTGAAGCTATGATGGATAGTCTTGTAATCCCATGGCTTATTACTTCAGGCTCGCTGTTGTAAGCAGAAAGCAGATATTTTCCAAATAAAAAAGCTGAATTGCCAAGTACAAGACCGGTTATCGTAACAATAATCAGGCAGTTGATAAGCACCATTTTTATACGCTTAAATTTCCCGGCACCGAAATTTTGACTGGTGAAGCTTATGCAGGTTTGATGTAAGGAGTTCATTGCTACATATACAAAGCCCTCTATGTTGCTGGCCGCTGTATTTCCAGCCATAACAGTTGAACCGAACGAGTTGACTGAAGACTGTATAAGCACATTTGATATTGAGAAGATACAGCCCTGAAGTCCGGCAGGAAGCCCTATTTTCATAATATCAATACATTTCTCGGTAGTAATCTTAATCTTATTTAGGTGTAGCCTGATTGCTCCTGTTTCGTGCTTCAGGCAAAGAAGTATGAGTCCACAGGAAACTCCCTCAGAGAGAACTGTTGCAATAGCAACACCGGCTACACCCAAGCTAAACACAGTGACAAGAAGAATATTTAGAATCACATTTATCACACCTGCTATAGTCAGATAGTACAGAGGACGCTTTGTATCTCCGATAGCCCTAAGAATGGCAGCACCAAAGTTAAGTATGAGATTAAGTGGCATGCCAAGGAATAATATTCTCATATAAAGAGTGGATTGGTCTATAACATCTTCCGGGGTAGCCATCATTTCAAGCAGGGGACGGGTAGCTATAACGCCTATCACAAGTAGAATGAAACCGCCAATAATGCCAAGTGCGACAGAGGTATGTACGGTTTCAGAAACAGACTTATCATCTTTTGCCCCCTGGTACCTTGCGACAAGGACATTGGTACCTATGGATAGTCCCATAAAAAGGCTGACTAGGAGATTGATGAGTGAGCCTGTAGAGCCTACAGCTGCAAGAGCAGTCTTTCCTGTAAATCTTCCTACAACTATAACATCAGCAGTATTAAACAGTAGCTGAAGTATACCGGATAGCATTACAGGGATAGTAAATTTAATTATTTTGGTAGTAAGCGGACCTTCTGTCATGTCCATACGATAAGAAATTCTAGCTGTTTTCTCCGCCATATGTTGTCTCCTTATGATTAAGCTATAGAGCCTTAAATGCTGTATCCTTTAATTTTAGTACAGTATCGTAATAAAGTCAAAGAGAAATAATCCCCCATTTACTCTGTGAAATTGAATAATAAAAATCTAATAATTATGAGATTTATGTATAGATATTTTTTTAGAAAATGACATAATTTTTAACATTAAATTCTGTAATACTAAGTGATAAGAGACTAGCTACCTTAAGTAAATTGGAGGGATAGGCATGAAGTTTATATTAAGAATAGGAATAAATATTGGAGCTTGTCATCTTTTTTTATGTTATTTTGTACTTTCTTTATAGGTGAATTGATAGATGAACTGAGTGATTATCCAATGTTTACAATTTTAATGTTTCCTATTTTTGAATATTGCTATATTATATGGAGTTAACTTGCTTTTTTTAATAAAAATAAAAAATTTTGCGAATTTCAAAGAGTAAAAGTTTATGGAGTGTCACTCTAGGTATAGCAATTCTTGGATTATACTTTTTTTATATGGAGCACTATTTTCCAGATTATTCTGAATATAATAGTGTTGTTGCCAAGGTTGCGTTAGATAGTGCTAATGGTCTTTTAGTAATGAACTGCCTGATTATGCTTATTTTGAGTATAATTTTGAACTTTACTTTTAAAAATATAAGCCAGGAACATTCAAAGCACTGAAGAAATTAGATGAAAAGCTTAACTACAAAAAGACGCTTAGGGAATAGTAGAGTCACTGTTCCCCTTCTAGGGAGAATATCTGAGATATAACACAAGGGAATTTGCAACTAAAAAGCCTGTAATTCTGACTTCAGAAAAAGGAGATATAAGCATAATAGCAAATAAAAAATTTGACTTTAACGGTATAATATATGCTCCAAATGGCACAGTTACAATAACAGGTTATGATGTTAAATTCAACGGCATCATAATAGCAGATAAAATCTTCATAACTGGTACTAACACAGATATCACTAATACAATTGACTTAAGCAAGTTAGAGAGGTATCTATGAAACAGCTGAAAAACTTGAAACAGAAGCTAATGTTTCTGATGAGAATATGTGCCAATGCTATAGCCTGCTATTTCTTTCTTGTATGCACTTTCATCGGCTTGAAAGAAATTGCAGTTGCAAGTATTTTAGGTATAGTAATGCAATCAGCCTGTACTTTATTATTGCTGTACACTACTAATATATTGTTTAACAAAGCTCGTAACTCCAGACTATCTACAAATGGTTTGAGGTGTATTACATTAGCTACCTTAGTTCTTGGATTATATCTCATCTGTAAAGCATTATTGCTTGATGAAGATAAGGCATATGGTCTATTAGCTAGTCTTGAGGTATTTTTTGCAATCAGTAGTTTTATGATGACAGGTCTTAGTATTCCGTTAAATATTATCATAGAAAAAAATACCTGAAGCCGTGAAGTTAAAAAAATCTAACTTTGACTAAAAATGCCCACGCTACCGTGGCTTATTAAAAAGTTTTATATTTTGGTGAATTGAAAAAGTAAGTTCCGCATCTGAGCCTCTATATTTATATTCAAGTTTAGAGTGGAATTTACTTTTTTTCAAATAAAAAGATAAAAAAATGTCTATAAAACTTTGATTGATTATTTACTGCTATTGTTATATACTTAGCTTAAATCTTTTGCGAGGAGGCAGTATATGGAATATACGGAAAAAAGAAAAGCGGAAAGACTTCCGATTGATCTCATACTTGGAGTTTCTGAACTTTTCAAGCAGGATAATGAGTTCATTAAAAATGTAAATGCTCCTATTGAAGTTTATGATATATCAAGAGGAGGTATGGGTTTTCATAGTGAAAGCGAATTGCCGGTAGGATATTATTTTAATGCCAGAATTCAGGTAACGGATGATATTCATTCTGCTTTTTATACAGTTATTAAAATTATCAGAAAGTCTGCTGTGGACGAGAAGGTACATTCTTATGGTTGCGAGTTTGTCGGCTTCCCTTCAGTACTTAACTATATATTTGATGATTTTGAAAAAAAGATAGCAGAGAAAAAAGGAAAATGATATTTCAATTATGAAAGAGTAGGTGCACCTACATGCCGTCTATGTCAAACTGCATGTAGGTGCTTTTTTGTGTTATAGGGAATTTGTACGAAATTTTCTATAACACAAAATATCTCAGAGGAATAGCACTGCGGCGGATATGTAGATGTAGCCGATTCGACTCACAGCAGGCAGTAAATTCTTTGGAGCAAGATTCATTATTGAAACATTACGCCCTCATATCAAAGGTATATCTGCTAAAATTATTGCTTTCAACCTCAGAAGGGATGAAGTCATTTATAGGATTAAATTCGCCGGACAACAGCCTTCTTTCCTCTTCTTTATCAGTAGTCTTTATGACCTCACTTTTTGGATTAAATCCCTGCTTTGTAAGTGCACTGTCAAGCTCAAAAAGATTATCTGTTATGAGCTTTCCTGAACTGTCATCATTTAGGAAAAATCTTGTAGACACTGTGCCCTCATTTAACTCGATTCTTATATTCATTCCACCGAGACTCTTCATGTCAAGGTGTAGAAGACAGGATATTCCATTTCCACCTGACACCCTTTTTCTATGCTTATCGGAATAGACATATAAATCTCCGGTTGTGGTCTGACCGTTCATCCTTATAGGAAGTTCCGTAAAGTTATACATCTGATTCATTTCATTCATAAAATTCATATTTTGCTTTGTTTGCCCAAGGTCTGTAGAAAGCTTGGCTGAGGCTCCTCCTGCTGTATTGTCAGCCAGAGTCTTAAGCTTGTCTATCTGTTCATCCATCCTCTTGTAGAGATTTACTACAGCATCTTTTTCTGTCAGTTCTTCAGCCGAAAGAGTCCAGTCTGTATGGATTAGCATTTTAAGGGTTTTTTGAAAATCATTTGATTTAAGCAAAGCCTGTTTAAGTTCAGGTGGAAGGTTTTTATTGTCAAGGAGTTCCTTTATATGATTAGCTGCCTCGCTAAGGGTTGCACTTTCGGGAAGAAGTCCTGAAAGCATATCATTTGCAGCAGGAAGCCCCTTTCCTGTCAAATCAGTTACCTGCTTCATAAGATTATCAAGCTTAGATAGGTCTGCTTCAGGCAGGGTTTTTAGGAGGTCTGACAATTCACTAAGACTTAGCTCTCCCTTTATGAGGTTTTGAAGCTTGGCCGCATCCACATCTATATCCGCATTTTCAAATAAGGTAAATATCTCAAGCCTCTGTTCATCATTTAAAATGGATGAAGCCGGACTGTCTTTAGTGAGGGTAATATTTATCAGATCCCCATCTTCTGTGGTTAGATTGGGGTCGGTCACGGTAGCCCCTTCGATCACAATACTATCTAAGAGCTCAGCAAGATTTGCAGGAGCTGACATAGGAAGGCTGGCCTCATCATTTGCCACAAGTGATAGCACCAGTTCATCTGGCTCCTTGCCTATGTTGAATATATCAAGGAGGTCAGAGGCTAACTTTGCACCACCCTCTACATTTCCATCAGAAAGGAGCCCCTCTATCATTCCTAACATGTCCTTGAAGTTTTGCTCAGTTGCCGCAGCAAGCTCGGTTCTGCCACTGCTGTACATTTCAAAGAGCTTTGTAGACTCAGGATTTACATCTAAGCCCGCCTTATTCATAAGTACGAGATTAGTCATAGATATTTCAGGATTTTTGAGGGATTGTTGGAGCATGCCATTTATCATCTGCTTACTAACGGGATATTCATTTTTAATGAGGGCTGTTACCAGTTCTTCATTTTTAGGGGAAAATGGCAGACCTGAGGCATCAAGAGCTTTATACACTACATTTTCAAGTGTATTCCCTGTCTGCATAGTTTTTAGCATAATATGACCGTCTTCGCTATCAACTACTTTGAACTTTGCCCCATCACCAATGGAAAGTTCGGAATTATTATCATACCTGGCTGTCATAGTCTGACCGTTTTCAAGCTCTAAGGTCAGCTCACCCGGTGAAATGTTGGTCACCTGGCCGGATAATACCTGCCCCTTTGACAAACTTCCTGAGTTTACACCTCCTGCAGCAGCACCTGAAACAGCTACCTTAGAGACTTCACTGCTCTTTACGACTGAAGCCGACTCCCTCCCGTTTGCTATGCCACCGTTTGGCACTCTTGATATATCTAATGACATATTCCCTCCGTTATTCCTCCTGAAAATTAGCTTATATATTATATTATATTATCGGTTAAAAATAAGTTATTTCTATAGTTACGGCTTTTTGGAAGATAGGAAGAAAAAAATGTAAAACTAAAAAAACGTTAAATTTCCATAATTAGATAGACAGATAAGGCTTTGATAGTTATAATAAATGTTGGAGATTCAGTACTTATTATTTTTGAAAGGAATTTGGTATCGGGCATGGATGCAATGAATTCAGGAATTATTAATATAAATGAACTGTTGCCGGGTTCAATGATAAGCCTGACAGCTAAGAAGGGCGATAAGTCTTATAGGTTTGAAAGCTTTGTCTTAGAGTTTCATGAAAAGGAAGACCTGGATTTTATAAAGACTCTAAAGGGTGACTATGTTATTGTCGAACCGATAAAAAGTAGAAGATAAAATAGTTAAGTTTGTGGCTGAAGGAGTCAGTTATTTTTTTAATAGGTAATCATAAAGAAAAAAACCATATTTATTTGAAAAATGTATTCATAGACAAGATTAACCTTCCTCTATATGGGACCGCACATATACTCAGGACTGATGTGGATGGGAAGCGTTTTAATAGAAGAGATTACTTTAGGCTTTGGCTAGGACAGCATTGTAATATAGCATTGAGGGATAGCAAGGCTCAGCATGAGGCAATGGTCAAAGACATAAGCAGTACAGGCGTAGGACTCATAGTCAAAAAAGAGTATGAGGTAAATGTCGGAGATACCATAGAGATTCAGTTTAATTTTGAAAAATACAATGAGCAAAAAGAAGATTATACCTTTACCCTTCATACACTTAGGGGCGAAGTGGTGAGGATAGTTGATAAAAACGAGAAGGCCAATCTTGTAGGTTGTAAATTGACTGAGGGGCAGGAAGAAGTTAGTAAATTCATTGCCTTGAGGCAGCGAGAGAGGAATAGGGTAGGAAGGAAGACAAATGACCTGATCAGTATGTTTGTAGGTAAAGATACCAAAGAAGAAGATTAGTTTACAGTAGAAGTTCGCAACTATTACTTTAAGATATAAAGGAGATTAGAAAATGTCAGAAGAAAGAAAACCATATAATCCTGCTGAGATAGAGCCTAAGTGGCAGAAATACTGGGAGGAAAATGAGACCTTTAAGACAGATGTCTGGGATTTTAGCAAGCCTAAGTACTATGTACTTGATATGTTCCCTTATCCATCGGGAGTGGGGCTTCACGCAGGGCATCCTGAGGGCTATACTGCTACGGACATCATCTCAAGAATGAAGAGGATGCAGGGCTACAATGTACTTCATCCAATGGGGTACGATTCGTTCGGTCTTCCTGCTGAGCAGTATGCGGTAAGTACAGGTAATAACCCAAACGGTTTTACAGAGAAGAATATAGTTTCATTTTCAAATCAGCTAGGAGAACTTGGTTTTGACTATGACTGGTCAAAGATGATAGCTACCTCAGATAAAGATTATTATAAATGGACTCAGTGGATATTTGAGAAGCTATATGAAAAGGGTTATGCAAAGTATATGGATATGCCTGTAAACTGGTGCGAAGAGCTTGGTACAGTGCTTTCCAATGATGAAGTAATAGACGGTAAGAGTGAGCGTGGCGGCTTCCCTGTGGTTAGAAAGAACATGAAGCAGTGGGCTATCGACCAGGTTGCCTTTGCTGAAGAGCTCCTTGAAGGTCTTAACGAGATAGACTGGCCTGAATCCACTAAAGAAATGCAGAGAAACTGGATAGGCAAGAGCGAAGGTGTGGAGGTTGATTTTAAAATAGTTGGAGGCGGAGAATTTTCCATCTATACAACCTGTATAGAGACTATTTACGGTATCACCTTTATGGTGCTTGCACCTGATGGTGACACAGTTAAGAGCCTTATGTCAAGAATTAAGAATAAAGAGGCGGTACAGAAATACATAGATGAAACCCTTAAGAAGAACGATATGGACAGGACTGAGCTAAACAAAACCAAGTCCGGATGTGTCCTTGAGGGAATCTATGCTATAAACCCTGTAAATGGCAAGGAAGTTCCTGTATACATAGGTGACTTCGTACTTGCAAGCTATGGTACAGGTGCGGTTATGGCGGTTCCAAGCCATGACCAGAGAGACTTTGAGTATTCTGAGGCACATAACATACCTAGAATTCAGGTAATAGATGGCGGTGATGTAAGTGAGCATGCCTTTGAAAAGCAGGACTATCTCGGCAAGGGCTGCAAACTTATGAATTCTGAGGAATTTAGCGGACTAACCGTAGAAGAAGCCAAGGAAGCAATCACAGAAAAGCTTGTTAATATGGGAGTGGCAAGGAAAAAAGTCAACTACCACTTCAGAGAGTGGATATTTGCAAGACAGCGTTATTGGGGTGAGCCTATCCCTGTGGTACATACAGAAGACGGCAGGGTGGTTCTTCTTCCTGAAAGCGAGCTTCCACTTGTACTTCCTGAGCTTGAGGACTATAAAGGAAAGAACGGCAAAGCACCTCTTGAAAATGCTACCGAGTGGAAAGAGTATGATAAAAAAACGGCATTAAGGGTAAACGCGAAACTTCTACAATGCCTGGTAGTGCAGGAAGCTCCTGGTATTATATGCGCTACATAGACCCTAAGAACAATGATGAATTTGCCAATCAGGAATTACTTAAGCATTGGCTCCCTGTAGACCTTTACATAGGTGGCCCTGAGCATGCCGTAGGTCACCTTATGTATTCAAGGATTTGGAACCGCTTCCTTTACAACGAGGGACTTTCTCCTGTTAAAGAGCCATTTAAGAAGCTTGTGCATCAGGGAATGATACTTGGCTCAAACGGCATCAAGATGGGTAAGCGTTTCCCTGAATTTGTAGTAAACCCAAGTGATATAGTGAGAGATTACGGAGCAGATACACTTAGAATATATGAAATGTTTATGGGACCTCTTGAGGCATCAAAGCCTTGGAGTAAGCAGGGTGTGGAAGGCTCAAGGAAATTCCTTGGAAGAGTATTCTTCTACTTCTCAAATCCTGAAAACCTTGTAAGAAGCGGTGAAGAGGGCTATAACGAACTACTGGAAGAGCATAAGCTCATCTACAATCAGACTGTTAAAAAGGTGACAGATGACTTTGAGACTCTTGGCTTTAATACAGCAGTAAGCCAGATGATGATATTTATGAATGCTGTAACCAAGGGTAAATGCCCTATGGAATACGCAGAAGGCTTTGTAAAGCTGATATCCTGTATCTGCCCTCATCTTGGAGAGGAACTCTGGGAGATGTTCGGACACACAGGAACAATAGCTTATGAAACCTGGCCTACCTATGATGAGGCAGCTCTTGTAGTAGATACCGTAAAGATAGGCGTACAGGTAAACGGCAAGGTAAGAGGTACTATTGAAATCGGTGCTGAGGCAGAGGAAGAAGAGGCTATGAAAGAGGCACTTGAGATTGCATCAGTGAATAAAGCAATAGATGGGAAGCCTATAAGGAAGGTCATTTATGTAAAGGGCAAGATACTTAATATAGTGGCGAAGTAGGGATACTATTACAGTAAAAAAAGATATGGTATGATACAAAAAGTCATAGGAACTTAATAATCCTATGGCTTTTTCTTTTTTTATAAATGGTGTATAATATCTGTATGTCTATATACTATATAATAATATTATTTCTAGAACTTGAGAGGAAGGGAGTGATAAGTGTGACTTTATTAAAAAAAGAAAAATAAATTACACAGTAGCTTGTATAGATGAGTTTGCAGATCGATTTAAAAATTACGGCAAAAGATGCATTTGAATATCTGTATAGATATAATGGGATAGCTTTTATAAAGGAACATTATGACATAGAACATACATTAAGTATTGATGATGCTATAGAAGATTTGATATTAGTATGTAGAAATAATGGAGGCTGTATAAAATGATTTTATACCATGGAAGTAATACAGATATTAAGACCATTAACCTTGCAATGTGTCGCCCTTTTAAAGATTTTGGAAGAGGATTTTACCTTACTGTTATGAAGGAACAGGCTGAAGACATGGCTAAAAGAGTTGCAGGTATTTATGGTGGTAGTCCGGTAGTGAATATATATGATATTGATGAAACTTTTATAAATATGGGTAAGTTTAATATAAAGAATTTTTAGGGAGGAAACATCTGAAGAGTGGGCGAGGTTCGTAAGAAATAACCGTAATAGAGAATTCGATGATATTTCCAGTTTAGAATGTAATATAGATAATAAATATGACATTGTTATTGGACCAATAGCTGACGATAATATGGCACTTTTATTTAGGCAATATGAGAATGGAATGATAGCATTTGACACAATGTTACAGGGTATGATTTATAAACGGACTACTAATCAGTATTCGTTTCATACAGAAAGAGCTATAAATTTGCTAAAGAAGGTAAAAATATGATGGATAAGAAGAAACAAATGATAGAATATATGGTGCAAGATTTAATAGAAATGATTTCTGAGACACAAGAAATAGAATATGAATGTGCTATGAGTTTGTTTTTATAACTCAGAATTATACACAAAGTTATTAGATGTTGAGACTGGTCTTTACAGAGAAAGTCCGGCTTATGTATATGGAATATTTCAAGATGAGTACAACTTTGGAAGAATAATTCAGGCTGAGGTATAATGCAATTAATAAAATCTTATAAATGTTGATTTACGGAGGAAAAAAATGTCAGATAAACAATATGAATTTGCTACCCGCCTTGCAGACCTTGTGGCTCAGGCGCAGGTTAGCGGAAATAAGGTTCACGTAAGTGATATAAAAGAATTTTTTGAAGACTTAGAACTTGATGATGCTCAGTTTGACCATATTTTTGCATACCTTACTGCTTCACATATTACAATTGAAGGTTTTGAAACTAAAGAAGAGATTGAGGCTGAGGTCAAAAAATATGAAAATGCTGCGAAGGAACAGCTTGAAGAAGCAGCAAGAGAAGGCTATGAGAAAAAAAGCGGGATAAAAAAAGAAAAAAACAACAGGAAGGACCTTAAATTCCATTCTGAATTCTTAAATATGTATCTGGAAGAATTAAGAGACATAGAAAAAAATGACAGCAAAAAGAAGAAGAAAGGCTGATTAAACTAGTCCTTAGCGGGGATGAAAAAGGCTGAAGCAGACTACATAGAAAGAAAAACTCCATAAAGTAGTGGAAATAGCGAGGGGCTTTGAACTAACGGAAGATTATTTTAAGGAGCTGATAGCAGAAGGAAATGTAGGACTATTACTTGGACTTTCTGAACTAAAGACTAAAGAGGGTGAAAGAGAACCAATAGAATTTATAGAGAGCAGAATAGAAAGTGCAATGCAGGACTTTATCGAAGAGAGCCTTGAGATAGAAAGCACAGCAAATGCTATGGTAGCAAAGGTAAACTTTGTCAGTGACGCAGCCAAAAAAATGAAAGAAATAAACGGTTCATCACCTACACTTAAAGAACTTGCAAGCTATACTAATTTGACCGAAGCTGAACTAACTGATATCATAGAACTGTCCGGTGATGAGCTAAAAAGTAACGAGTGATTTGATTATATTTGTTAATCACTGGATAGTACAATTATATTTAGTGAGCTTTTCAATCAAGAATACTAAGCATCTTAAGCGAAATTATCCACGAAATATCAAGAAAGCACATAATTAAGCCGCAGGCTTAGAATTATGTGCTTGCGCAGATATTTTGATGAAATCACATTTAGCCGAAGGCTAAATGCGTGAATAATTGAGCGGTAATTTGCAGAAATCACGCTAGCAATTCCGTATCAAACGAAATATATGAGCCATCAATTAAGTATGAATAATTGAAGCGTAAACTTACAAAAATTACGGTAGCAATTCCTGCCGCAATTACAAGTTAGCAATTTTAACACCATCTACATACAGGAGGATAATATGAGCACAGACCGTTATGACAGCCCACTTTCAGGGAGGTATGCAAGCAAGGAAATGCAGTACATATTTTCACAGGATAAGAAATTCACCACTTGGCGAAGACTGTGGATTGCCCTTGCAGAAGCAGAAAGAGAACTCGGCCTTAATATCAGCGAAGAGCAGATAGCAGAGCTAAAGGAGCATGTAAACGATATCAACTATGATGTAGCCATAGCAAGGGAAAAAAAGAAGTCCGCCACGATGTCATGAGCTATGTTTACGCCTACGGTATGCAGTGCCCCTAAGGCAAAGGGAATTATTCATCTTGGAGCAACTTCCTGCTATGTAGGAGACAATACAGACATTATCATAATGACTGAGGGCCTAAAACTTGTTAAGAAAAAAACTTATTAATGTAATGAGTAAACTTGCTGATTTTGCTGATAAATATAAGGCTCTGCCAACTCTTGCCTTTACTCATTTTCAGCCTGCACAGCCTACTACTGTAGGAAAGAGGGCCACACTTTGGCTTATGGAGCTTACGCTTGACTATGATGATATCTGCTACCTTATAGACAGTATGAAATTGCTTGGCTCTAAAGGAACTACAGGAACACAGGCAAGTTTCCTTGAGCTTTTTGATGGAGACCACGAGAAGATAAAGAAAATAGATAAGTTAATTGCTAAGAAGATGGGATTTGCAGACTGTTTCCCTGTATCAGGTCAGACCTATTCAAGAAAGGTGGACTCAAGAGTTCTTAATGTACTTGCGGGAATTGCATCAAGTGCCCACAAATTCTCAAATGACATAAGACTGTTGCAGCATCTTAAAGAGGTGGAAGAACCATTTGAAAAGAGCCAGATAGGTTCATCTGCTATGGCTTACAAGAGAAATCCTATGAGAAGTGAGCGTATCGCATCCCTCTCAAGGTATGTGATGAGCGATTTGATGAACCCTTACATAACTGCGGCTACCCAGTGGTTTGAGAGAACTCTGGACGATTCTGCCAACAAGCGTCTGTCTGTACCTAAGGCCTTCCTTGCTATAGACGGCATCCTTGATTTGTATATGAATGTAGCTGATGGCCTTGTAGTTTATGAGAAGGTGATTGAGAAGCATATAATGGCTGAACTTCCATTTATGGCTACTGAGAATATAATGATGGACGCTGTGAAAAGAGGAGGAGACAGGCAGGAGCTTCACGAGAAGATAAGAACCCTGTCTATGGAAGCTGGAAGGAATGTAAAGGAAAGAGGACTTGACAACAATCTCCTTGAACTAATTGCAGCCGAACCATCCTTTAACATAACCTTAGAAGAGCTAAAAAAACAGATGGATCCGTCCAAGTACACAGGCCGTTCCAAAGAGCAGGTAGAGGACTTCTTGAAGGAGGTTATAAGACCTATACTTGAGGAAAATGGGGCTTTACTTGGACTTGAGGCTGAGATAAATGTGTAATTAGGTGAAAACCTGAATACAGTTACACGACAAATTTTCATAATACATACATACACCGGCAGAGATATGAGATTTTATCCTCTGCCGGTTTTCTTATACCAAAAATTAGACATGCGTTCTTACATCAGTATTTTTTATGAATAATATGCCGACTGCGATGGAAGCGAATATCCATATAGAAGCCGATATCAAAACCATAGGCAGATTAAGGCTTTCAGTGATTGATGTGCTTCCTGCTCCATATATCAGTAAAGAATATGGCGTCAGAAAATATAAGCCCTTCATAATGAAAGCAACTCCGCTTAGGCATCCAAGGAAAGCAATGGCAACAGGTAATGCAAAAGAATGCAACATAAGTGACAACAAATTTTGTACTGCTGTAATCGCCATCACAGAGATAAGCATTGCAAGAATCCTGCTCCAGAACAATGTAGGCATGCTGTCAGGAATACCAAGAATTTTACCGGTAACGACATATATAACTACCAGCCATATAATACACAGCGAAGATACAAAGGAGGTGACGGCCCACTTATCCTTAAATAATTTAAAAGGAGATGTCACAGATAAAATGAGGTTCCAATTGCTTCCCAGATGTTCCATCCTCCACTGAAGGCTGCATACAACTCCTATTAACGGCGCAAGGAAAAAAAGAAACTTAGGAAAATGGAGTGCTGCGTCCACAAATCACCCCAGGTAAAATGAAGAACACCTTGATTCTGTGTAAAATTAATTGTTCCAATTGTGGCAGATATCACAGGAATCAGAATAAAAGGAATCCATACAGGGTTACGCTTTAACTTTATTAGTTCTGCAGGAATACCGCTGTGTAGAGAGTGTGTTGCCCTTACACGGCCGCTGCTGCCAAGTGCTTCTCCGGGCTCTGTTGCAGAGAAAAGGTACAGGCCAATCAAAAAAAGTACAAAGAAGATAAATTAGTGCAACAACAATCTGTGTAGTTGCAGGCAGTTCCCAGAATACATTCATAGTGCGGGTTGATTTCTCATAATCCATACTTACACAGCTAAGAGAAATTAGAACTGACCAAGGAGTCCAAGCGGTCTTGCTTATAAATGCAAGGAATAAACCTGTAAGGGTGCCTCCGAAGCCTATGGAGAGTGCTGCAAACTGGTTTGGAAACAAGAGAGAAATCAGACACTGCACCTGAAACAAAATCATGCCGCTTATAACTTCTGCAAAAAAGGTAATCATAATGACCGAATTAGGTACATTCCCGTGAAAACCAAGGTTCCTGCCTAAAAGAACTACACAACTCATCTGTATGATACAGAATAATACAATGTGAATAAGTCCATACAGATTTTTAGACAAAAATATACTGCGTTTGCTGCACAAGGTAGATATAAGATTCCACATAGTGCCTTTGTTCTCTATATCGACAGTCTGACTGGCTAGAATTGCCATATAAACTGAAAGTAAAATGCTGTTAACTAAAGGAATTCCATAAAATACATTCAACCATTGCTGACCATCATTTTTTATACCCTTAAACAGAAGAAAGTAATTTAATACTAACATTACAATAAGCAGTAGAAAAATGATGTTTATGACGTGATTTCATAAATTCAATATGAACTAATTTAGGAAGTTCAACTATATGTGTCATAATGACTCCTTTCCGCCTGTAAGCTTTAAGGAAGGCATCTTCAAGCCCCTCACCCTTTGTTTCTAATTCGGCAAGAGTTCCCTGATAGAGCATTTTTCCCTGATTAATAATGCCAACATAGTCAGCCATCTGTTCGACTTCGCTAAGAAGGTGGCTGGAAATAATCACCGTAATACCCCTTTCTTTTGGCAGTGAACTAATCAGTTCGCGGATTTTCATGTATTCCTGCAGGATCAAGGCCGTTGGTAGGCTCATCTAATATTAAGAGCTTAGGACCTCCAAGCAGTGCCATAGCAATTCCCAGTCTTTGTTTCATACCAAGTGAATAGTTTTTTAGCTTTTTATCACGTTGCTCAAAGAGCCTGACTGTCTTAAGAGAGCGTTCGATTTCATCCTCGCTTACTCCTTTAAGTTTTTGTATAATTTGCATATTCTCAAGACCTGTAAGGTGCCCGTATCCGCCCGGGTTCTCTATAAGACTTCCGGTTTGGCCAAGGATAGAAAGCTTGTTTGAGGAGTTTAATTTTTGATTAAAGACCTTGATTTCGCCTGAGTCAGGATGAATGAGCCCTAGTATCATCTTAAGAGTAGTACTCTTTCCTGCGCCATTAGGGCCAAGAAAACCATACACAGAGCCTACGGGTACTTTCATGGATAGCTCTTTTACACGGTATGAGTTTCCGCTTTTTTTGCTTAGATTGATTGTTTCAAGAATATAATTCATAACCTTACCTCCAAAAAATTTAAGATGTATTATGTTTACGAGTGATAGGATACATTAAGAAGATTATGTAAACATTGTGCTAACATTAAGGTTAGATTAAGAAATGCAGGATTCGTTGAGTATTGATATAAAAATGCTGTATAGTAAATGTAGTTTATGTAATGAGGTGAAAATATGGATAAGACAGCTTGTAAAAATATTGTTAGTAGATGATGAAAAAAAGCTTGCAGACCTTGTAGTAAGTATATTAAAAAGAGAGGGTTATTCTTCCATTGATGTGGCAGAGGACTGTAGGGGGGCAGAGGATAATATCATTAGGAATAGTTACCATTTAATTCTCTTGGATGTTATGCTTCCGGATGGGAATGGCTTTGAACTATACGAGAAACTATGTCAGTTAGGTTATTTATCAGAAATACCGGTTATATTTTTTTATCTGCAAGAGATGAAGATACAGCAAGGCTAAGAGGACTGGGACTTGGTGCAGATGACTATATCACAAAAGCCTTTTCTTACGAAAGAATTACTTCTTAGGATTGCTGCTGTTCTTAGAAGAACATATAAACTAGAAGAAGGCACAGGCTTACTTAGGTGTGGGGATGCATTAGTGGATCTTGATGCGGGAGTTGTAAAGCGTGAGGGCAAAGAGGTATCACTTACATCTAAAGAACTTGCCCTACTTCAGGTACTTTACCGCAACAGAGGAAAGATTGTAACTATGGATACGCTATGCAATGCTATGTGGCCTGAAGGCAACTATGGACTGGAAAGTTCATTGATTGTTCATATGCGCCATCTAAGAGAAAAGATAGAAAAAGATCCGTCAAAGCCTGAATTTCTTACGACAGTACGTGGACTTGGATACAAATTGGAGAAAAACAGATGAGACAAAGAAAAAAGGAAAAATTTCAGTTTTTCGCAGGCATAATACTAATGGCATTTGTGCTTCTTATTTTGGATACTTTAATATATGCAATTATAGTTTTAAATATACCGGATGATCACTGGAATGAAAGCAATCTTATAGAACATATCCGTGTAGAAGATGGGAATTACAGGTTAGATGATAAAGAAAAAGAAAGAATCATAAAGAATAACCAATTTGCTATCGTTATTAAATGAGGACGGAGAGATTATTTGGAGTGAATCACTACCTAAAGAATTGCAAAAAGAAATATAGTATTCAGGATGTGGTAAAATTTGTAAGATACTACCTTGATGAATATCCGGTTCATACTTATATAGTAAAGCAGGGGATTCTGGTGATTGGAGATAAAGAAAAAAACAGGTATGGAAGTATATTTTTAGAATATAATAAAAATGATATTAGAAACGTTATTCTTATGACACCTCTTATACTGCTTATTAATGCGCTGGTTCTAATTACTGTTCCCGTATTGCAACAGAAAAAAATACCAAAAAGCGCAGGGAAGGGGAGCGGACAGAGTGGATTGCAGGCGTATCTCACGATATAAGGACACCTCTTGCCATTATTCTAGGGAATACTGATATGATTATTGATCCGGAAGCAGGAACAGACATCTCTAAGTACACTGAGCAGATTAAGGTACAGGGACTTCGCATCCGCAGATTGGTTGAAAATATGAACCTTTCCAGTAAACTTGATTTTGGCTTTGGTAAGTTTGAAAAGGATAAAGTCATAATTAGCAAATTACTTAGAAAAACACTTACTGAAATTATAAATCAGATTGAGGATGAACATTTTCAATTTGACATAGAAATAGATGAAAGCCTTGACAATCTTGAACTTTCGGTAAATGAAAATTTGATGGAAAGAGTTTTGGTTAATCTGGTCAACAATTCGATTGCGCACAATGAAGATGGCTGCAATATCATAGTCAGGCTGTATAAGGATAAGAGAGGTCACATTTTACTGGAAGTAGGAGATGATGGGAAGGGAGTGTCAGAAGAGGTTCTAAACAAGTTAAATGATAGAAATTATGCGAATGAACCTAGTACAGGAAGCCATAGCTTAGGACTTAAAAATAGTCAAAAAAATCGCAGTCTTACACAGATGGAAAGTACATTTTGAGAAAAAGAGAAGGAGAGGGATTTATCTGCGTTATAAGACTTGCATAGCACAATCTTTTTGATAATAATTAGTTTCATAATTCCTAAGTATAAGTAATATTCCAAACTGTTATGTTTAATAAATGGTACACCCTTGCATTTAAGGCGGTCATATTGTATTATTATGGGAAACATTTGTAAGCAGGAGGAAGAAAAATATATGGAAGCTAATATTACCCTTATAAAAAGGTGATGGAATTGGTCCTGAAATAGTGAATGAAGCAGTCAAAGTGCTTGATAGAATAGCTTCCCTATATGGTCATAAATTTAAGTATAATGAGATTCTTATGGGTGGCTGCTCGATAGATGAGTATGGCATCCCTCTTACAGATGAAGCGGTAAAAACAGCAAAGGCTGCTGATGCAGTTTTACTTGGTGCAGTTGGAGGCAATACCGATACTTCACCTTGGTATAAGTTGCCGCCTGAAAAGCGCCCTGAAGCAGGACTTCTTAAGATAAGAAAAAAGAACTTGGGCTTTACGCCAATATAAGACCGGCGATTTTATTTGATGAGCTAAGACATTCCTGCCCATTAAAGGAGTCTACAGGAGAAAAAGGCTTTGACTTCGTCATCTTCAGAGAGCTGACCGGAGGACTCTATTTTGGAGAAAGAAGCACTACAGTAGTAGAAGGAAAAAGGAAGGCAGTAGATACCTTGGTATATACCGAGGATGAGATAGAAAGAGTAGCAAGGAGGGCCTTTGAGGCTGCACAAGGGAGAAGAAAAGAGGTTTGCAGTGTAGATAAGGCAAATGTGCTTGATTCTTCAAGGCTTTGGAGACAGGTCGTAGCGGAGGTTGCAAAGGACTTCCCGGAAGTAAAGCTTACCAACATGCTGGTTGATAACTGTGCCATGCAGCTAATAGCCAATCCTGCACAGTTTGATGTTATTCTTACTGAAAATATGTTTGGAGATATACTCTCGGACGAAGCAAGTATGGTAACAGGTTCCTTAGGAATGCTTCCTTCTGCAAGCCTTGGAGAAGGCAGGTTTGGTCTCTATGAGCCAAGCCATGGTTCAGCTCCTGACATAGCAGGCAAAGACAAGGCAAATCCTATCGCAACCATAATGTCATCAGCTATGCTCCTTAGATACTCATTTGGCCTAAGTAAAGAGGCCGAAAGCATAGAAGAGGCTGTGAAATCAGTGCTTAAAGAGGGTTATAGGACAGGAGATATTTTCAGTGAGGGTAATACCTTAATCGGTTGTAAGGAAATGGGAGACAGGATAGCACAAGAGATAGAAAGGATATAATAGATGAAAAGTGATAACGCTAGAGCCGGTATGAAGCAGGCACCGGCAAGAAGTTTGTTTAATGCACTCGGCTTTACTGCCGAGGAAATGAAAAAGCCAATGGTAGGTATTGTAAGCTCATACAATGAGATAGTACCTGGGCATATAAATATTGATAAAATAGTGGATGCAGTAAGGCTTGGAGTAGCAGAAGCAGGCGGTATGCCTGTGGTCTTCCCTGCTATTGCAGTCTGTGACGGTATAGCCATGGGACATGTGGGTATGAGATACTCCCTTGTAACAAGGGATTTGATAGCTGACTCTACAGAATGTATGGCACTTGCACACCAGTTTGATGCCCTGGTTATGATACCTAACTGCGATAAAAATGTACCCGGTCTCCTTATGGCGGCTGCAAGGGTGAATGTACCTACAGTCTTTGTATCAGGCGGTCCTATGCTTGCAGGTAAGGTAAAGGGCTGTAAAACCAGTCTTTCCTCCATGTTTGAGGCAGTAGGAGCCTATGCAGCAGGGAACTTAAGCGAAGAAGATGTACTGGAATATGAAAATAAAGCCTGTCCAACCTGTGGCTCCTGCTCAGGTATGTATACGGCAAATTCAATGAACTGCCTTACAGAGGCACTTGGAATGGGACTTCGTGGCAACGGCACCATCCCTGCTGTATATTCAGAGAGGATAAAGCTTGCAAAGCACGCCGGAATGGCAGTTATGGAAATGTTTAGAAGAGATATAAAGCCTCGTGATATAATGACAAAGGAAGCAATAATCAACGCACTTACAGTGGATATGGCGCTTGGCTGTTCTACAAATTCCATGCTCCATCTCCCTGCCATTGCGCACGAGACAGGCTTTGACTTTGATATAGCATTTGCAAACCCAATTAGCGAGAAAACCCCTAACCTCTGCCACCTTGCGCCTGCAGGCAACACCTATATGGAAGACCTAAATGAGGCAGGAGGCGTATATGCGGTAATGAAGGAGCTTGCTGACATTGGTCTCATCAATACCGAATGTATGACAGTTACAGGTAAGACCATAGGCGAGAATATTAAAAATGCATACAATAGGGATGAAGAGGTTATTAGGCCTGTGAGCAATCCATTTAGCAAGACAGGAGGCCTTGCCGTACTTAAGGGAAATATCGCACCTGACGGAAGTGTAGTAAAGCGCTCTGCAGTTGTAGAAGAAATGATGGTGCACGAAGGTCCTGCAAGGGTATTTGAGTCAGAGGAAGATGCCGTAGCTGCAATCAAGGGCGGCAAGATAGTGCCTGGAGATGTAGTGGTTATCAGGTATGAAGGGCCAAAGGGAGGTCCCGGTATGAGGGAGATGTTAAATCCTACCTCAGCAATTGCGGGTATGGGACTTGGCTCATCTGTAGCCCTTATAACTGATGGAAGATTCTCAGGTGCATCAAGAGGAGCATCCATAGGCCATGTTTCGCCTGAGGCAGCGGTTGGAGGACCCTATTGCACTCATTGAAGAGGGAGATATTATTTCAATAAATATTCCTGAAATGACACTTAATGTAAAGCTTTCAGATGAAGAGCTTGAAAATAGAAGAAAGAACTGGAAACCAAAGGAAATGGCTGAGGTTACAGGCTATCTAAAGAGATATCAGGCTATGGTTACATCAGGCAACAGAGGTGCCATACTTGAAGTGCCTAAGATGCAGTAATATATTTATTTGATTGAAATGAAAAAGGAGAATTTATGGCAGAACTTAATGGATCACAGATACTTGTTGAATGTTTGAAGGAGCAGGGAGTAGATACTATTTTTGGATATCCTGGCGGAGCAGTATTAAATCTCTATGATGAGCTTTACCGTCATCAGGATGAAATAAAGCATATCCTTACTTCTCACGAGCAGGGGGCTGCACATGCGGCTGATGGATATGCAAGGGCAACAGGTAAGGTCGGAGTCTGCCTTGCGACAAGTGGTCCGGGTGCAACCAACCTTGTAACCGGTATTGCAAATGCATATATGGATTCTGTTCCTATGGTAGCAATTACAGGAAATGTAGGCACCAATCTTCTTGGAAAGGACTCTTTTCAGGAGGTGGATATAGCAGGCGTGACCATGCCTATTACAAAGCATAACTTCATTGTAAAGGATGTAAAGAAGCTTGCAAAGACTATAAGAAGAGCATTTAAGATAGCTGCAAGCGGAAGACCCGGTCCTGTGCTTGTGGATATAACCAAGGATGTAACAGCCAATAAATGCGAATACAAAAAAGAGGATGTTAAGAAGGCGGATAAGGCTAAGAAAGAAAAGAGCTTTACTGAAAAAGAGCTTGATAAGGCAGCAGAAATGATAGCTAAGGCAAAACGCCCTGTCATATTCCTTGGTGGCGGTGCCATCATTTCAGAAGCTCACAAAGAAATAAAAGCCTTAGTTGACCTTATGGATGCTCCTGTATGCGACTCCCTTATGGGAAAGGGAGCATTTGATGGCACTGACAAGCGTTATATGGGAATGATAGGTATGCATGGCACTAAGACTGCTAACTTCTCAGTAACTGAGAGTGACCTCCTTGTGGTGCTTGGAGCAAGATTCTCAGACCGAGTTACAGGCAATACCAAGAGCTTTGCAAAGAGAGCCAAGATACTTCATATAGACATCGATCCTGCTGAGATAAATAAGAACATTAAGGTTGACCTTAGCATAGAAGGTGATGTAAAGGATGTACTTAAGGAGCTTAACAAGAAGCTTAATAAGCAGTCCCATGATGAATGGATGGAGCATATTGCAGAGATGCAGGCAAAGTATCCACTCAGATATCACGAAAATGAACTTACAGGCCCATATTTCATAGAGGAGATTTACAGACTTACAAAGGGTGACGCCATCATTTCTACAGAAGTAGGACAGCATCAGATGTGGGCTGCACAGTTCTACAAGTATAGTAAGCCTAGAACCCTGCTCACATCAGGTGGTCTGGGAACTATGGGCTACGGGCTTGGAGCGTCCATCGGAGCACAGATAGGTCTCCCAAACAAGCAGGTTATCAACCTTGCGGGAGATGGATGCTTCCGTATGAATATGAATGAGCTTGCAACTGCTGCACATTACAATGTGCCTATTATCGAAGTAGTATTTAACAACAATGTACTAGGTATGGTAAGACAGTGGCAGACTCTCTTCTACGGCAAGAGATACTCTCAGACTCTGCTTTCTCAGGATATTGACTATGTAAAAGCTTGCTGAGTCAATGAATATAAAAGGCTTTCAGGGTAACAAAGAAGGATGAAGTTGACGAGGTTATTAAGAAGGCTCTTAAGGCTAAAGGTCCGGTATTCATAGAAGTTGTAATCGATAAGAATGAAAGCGTATGGCCTATGGTGCCAGCTGGCGCAACTCTAGAGGAGACTTTCTCTGAGGAGGATGTAAAGGAAAAAGAGGCTAAGGCTAAGAAATAAAGATTGACATTAAAGAAACAGACTTGTATAAAGTAGGGCTGTTTCTTTAATTATATATTAGAAATTGATGAGGAGAAAAACTTATGAAGTTAAATAAAAAAATAAATATGTACCAATAGGGATGGTATTTCTGATACTCGCAATAGTTTTTAAATAAGACATCTAATATAAGTGATTTAGTGGTTGGTATCTTATATGGTATATCAATTGGTGTATTGACTGTTGGCATCATTATTAGTAAAAAAACAAATCTCGGGTTGTGGTGGGAAAGGTAAGATTGGATTTAACACGTCAAAGTGATAAAGTATAGCGATAAGGGTTGTGAATACTTTAACGAACAGAGGAGGGAATGTATGGAAAGAGTTTATAATTTTTCAGCAGGGCCTGCAGTGCTTCCGGAGGAGGTACTTAAGGAATGTCAGGAAGAAATGATGAATTATGGCGGAACCGGCATGTCCGTTATGGAGATGAGCCACCGCTCCAAAGCCTTTGAAAGCATTATAAATACTGCGGAAGCTGACCTTAGAGAACTTATGAATATACCTGATAACTATAAGGTACTGTTCTTGCAGGGCGGAGCTTCACTCCAGTTTGCCATGATTCCTATGAACCTTATGAAGAATAAGGTGGCTGACTACATTATCACAGGTCAGTGGGCAAAGAAGGCATTTGAAGAAGCAAAGATATATGGTGATGCCGTAGCCGTGGCGTCCTCTGCCGATGAAACCTTTTCATACATTCCTGACTGTAGCGACCTGCCTATAAGGGACAATGCAGACTATGTATATATATGCGAAAATAATACAATATACGGAACCAAGTTTAAGACTCTTCCTAATACCAAGGGTAAGACTCTTGTAGCTGATGTATCCTCCTGCTTTTTAAGCGAGCCTGTGGATGTAAGCAAATACGGCATCATTTACGGAGGAGTCCAGAAGAACATTGGACCTGCAGGAACTGTAATTGTGATTATTAGGGAAGATTTGATTACGGAAGATGTACTTCCCGGTACCCCTACAATGATGAAGTACAAGATACATGCAGATAATAAGTCACTTTACAATACTCCGCCTGCCTACGGTATCTATGTATGTGGCAAGGTATTTAAATGGCTTAAGGCTCAGGGCGGGCTTGGCGTGATGAAGGAGAAAAATGAGAAAAAAGCTGGTATTCTTTACGATTTTCTTGATAATAGCAAACTTTTTAAGGGCACAGTCAGAAAAAGAAGACCGTTCTTTAATGAATGTACCTTTTGTAACAGGGAATGAAGAGCTGGATGCAAAATTCATTAAAGAGGCACAGGCAGCAGGGTTTGTAAACCTTAAAGGACATAGAAGCGTTGGTGGAATGAGAGCAAGTATCTACAATGCTATGCCTATAGAGGGAGTAGAGAAACTTGTTGAATTTATGAAGAAATTTGAGGCTGAAAACCTATAGTCTAAAATGATAACGGTTGAAACATTTGTAATATTTAGGGACTTAAAAAAATATTAAACAGGTACAACTGAAATATATCTGTGGAAATATTAAAATTACAGGACAAAAATATGAGCATCTGGGAGCTTGTTAGGGGGATACTATGTATAGAATAAAAAAACATTAAATAAGATATCAGACATAGGACTTAAAGAGCTTGATGAAAATTACAGCTTTGTAGAAGAGTTAAGTGAGGCAGATGCTGTTCTTGTAAGAAGTGCAGATATGAAGTCTCTTGAACTTGGTGACAATCTTCTTGCCATAGCCAGAGCAGGTGCCGGAGTTAACAATATCCCTCTGGATAAATGTGCAGAGCAGGGAATAGTTGTATTCAATACTCCGGGAGCCAATGCAAATGCGGTTAAGGAGCTTGTTATAGCAGGACTCTTCCTTGCTGCAAGGGATGTGGTAGGTGGAATCAACTGGGTGCAGGCGAACAAGGATGCAGAAGGGCTTTCTAAGCTCGTAGAAAAGGAAAAAGGAAACTTTGCAGGCAATGAGATAGAGGGGAAGAAACTTGGAGTAATAGGCCTTGGTGCCATAGGAGTACTTGTTGCCAATGCAGCAAAGAGGCTTGGAATGGAGGTTTACGGCTGCGACCCTTATATCTCTGTAGAGCATGCCTGGAGTCTTTCAAGGGATGTAATCCATGTAAAAACTGTAGAAGAGATATATAGAACCTGTGACTATATTACAGTACATGTACCTCTTATGGATGCAACTAAGCACATGATAAATGTTTACAGCCTAGGTCTTATGAAAGACGGAGTAGTTATCTTAAACTTCTCAAGAGATGCCCTTGTAAATGATGAGGACATTGAAAAAGCGCTTGCCAGTGGCAAGGTGAAGAAGTATGTGACTGACTTTCCAAATGAAAAAACTGCCGGAATGAAAGGTGTTATAGCTATTCCGCATCTTGGAGCCTCTACTGAGGAATCAGAGGATAACTGCGCAGTTATGGCAGTTAAGGAGGTTGTAGATTACCTTGAAAAGGGAAGTATCAAAAACTCTGTCAACTACCCAAACTGTGAGGTAGCAAAGCATACAAGTGTTTCACGAATTACCATATTACATAAGAATATCCCAAGCATGATAACTAAATTTACAACTGTGCTTTCTTCTTACAATGTAAATATTGAGGAACTTGTAAACAAGAGTAAGGGAGACTATGCCTACTCTGTATTTGACATAGATACCATAGTTACTGATGAAATGAAAAAGGCACTTAATGAGATAGAGGGAGTGCTTAAGGTAAGAAGTATCTAAGAGTGTAAAAAGGGCTGAAAAATATAAATATCATAATCTATAAAAGGGCTTTTTATTTGGTAAATTATATATACATTTATCAGGTAAAAAGCCCTTAATTTTTGGATAAACACTTTAATATTATATAACATATATATCTATATTCTGCAAAAAAGGACATCGATGTCTATTGAAATTAAATATTTTAGTAATATAATATAGTTAAACAAGGCAAATGTAAAGGAGAAACGGATATGAAAAAGAAAAAAATCATTAGATTTATTCCAATTGTTATGGAATGTTTAGGGATTGTATTTTTGTTTTATATCTATTTTATAAATACATCCTCGTATTCTAATCATCTAATTTCACTTTTTTTATGTTGTGTGATAGCGCCAATTATTCAATGTATAATAGATTTTATTGATAAAAAGAAATTTGAAATTGATAGTTGGAAAAAGTATCGCTGATTGTCATTGCACTGTTTGCGCTGTTTTTTTAGGAGAGTATGTAGCTACAAATATTTTTTTCATTTACAATTTGTCAGCTACCTACATTATCCTGGAATGATGATTAACACAGTGCTATCAATTATTGGTGCGATATATGTAACAATAGTATTTTTCTTTACCCAAGCATCAAACCAGTAATTAGTAATTAAGAAAGAATATAAGTTAATAATGATTATCTTTAATAAACTTATGGAGGAATTGGTATCATGAAATTGTTGAAAAAAATCCATGTTTTATTATGTTTAAGTTGGGTTTTTATATTTTTCGCTAATACTTATTGTAGCAGAAAAAAATGTGTTTTATATCATTAGAATGTAAGATAGCATTGTTTATTAATATCATATTTGCGATATGCTTTGGATTTATACTATATTTGGTAGCATATAATATTAAAAGAAATAATTTAATAAAAAAATGGTTTAGTCTTTGATGCTATAGTGCTGGGAATAAATGATACATATTTGGGCTTTAGGATTGGAGGATTTAGATATTTTTAGGTTGAATTATAGCTACATAAATCAAAAATAATGAAACTGTATACAATATAAGCAATTTAATATATATCAATAGATATGATTTTTTTCGTATATAAGAAAGTTAAATAATTATGAACTTAATAGGTTATTTAGAATAAAAAAATTTACGTGGCAAAAAGATGACTCAAATAAATATTTGGCAGAAGTTTATAGAAAGTAGGTGGTATTAAAGCCACCTTGGTAGGAGCAGAAGCTGTAAATGAGTCTGTAGGTATTATGCACATTAAAGGTGATTTTGACAGTTTGATACTTTACCCTATAGACAAAATAGCGGGTCAATTAATATCAATAAGGATGACTATTGGACTTGTGATGATTTAGTAGATGCACAACCGTTTAATCTAGCAATCTAAAAAAAGTCGATAAACAGAGGCTTTTATGATATATCAATAGCCTATCAACCTAAGCACATCAATTACACAATTTCACACCTTATAGGAGATAAACTTTTTTATCCGTTCTAAGGTGTGATTTTTTTATTTTAGTCTTATGCTTGTAAAAGATATATGGTGTTTTATTTGACATACATCAAATAAAATACTGTAATAATACTAAGAAAAGGGGAGAGAACTATGTGGTTTTGTAGGCAATGGGGCATTTTTTTCTCTTGACATCTCATCAGAATACATAGATAATTATATAGTTATGAGACATCAGCAAAGAAAAGATAGAGGTTATTTTTATGGGTAATTTATTTAATATGAACAATTTTTTCTTCCGCTTTATGGGGAAGCTTTTTGATACAGTGGCACTTAGCATAGTCTATGTTTTGGTCTGTATCCCTATTGTGACCATAGGACCTGCTACCTCGGCACTCTATTATTCAACAGTTAAATCAATAAGGCGAGACAGGAGCTATCCTATCAAAGAATTTTTCAAGGCATTTAAGAGAGATTTTAAGCAAAGCTTCATAGTAGGTCTTATTCTCGTTGTAGTAGGACTAATTCTGTATGTGGACGTTAAATTTGCTATTAATTACATAAAAAACAGCCTTACCTATATGCGCTACCTATACATTGTTATCGGTATAGTTATGTCATTTATAGCAATATATATTTTCCCACTTATTTCAAGGTTTTCGTTAAAGCTCTCAGGGCTGTTCAGACTGTCATTTTATCTGGCGATAAGACATCTGCTTACAACGGTTGTTTCTATCATTTTGTTGTTTGGAAGCTTTGTTTTGGTATATATTTCAGCTGGACTTGCGATGCTGTTTGTGCCTGTGACTGTCAATCTGCTAATTTCGATAATGATGGAGAAGGTACTCCAAAAAAATGTATGGGCATGGTACAGACAGACGGAGAGAATGAGAATAAGGACGAGTGGTATCTGGAGTAATTGTAAAAATATTATCGGGAAAGAGGAAGAGTATGTCCGAGGAAAAAAATTTGCGCTGCCAAGGGATTTTTGCGAAAAAATGTATTTAATGACGAGGTAATGAAAGACAGGCTCCCAAGCGATGTATACAAGGAGCTTAGAAAGACCATAGATAACGGCGAAGACCTTAACGAGAAGATAGCAAGAGCTGTAGCATATGCTATGAAGGCTTGGGCTATGGAGAGAGGGGCTACCCATTTCTCACATTGGTTCCAGCCTATGACGGGGATTACCGCTGAGAAGCATGACTCCTTCCTAAAGCCTGAGGGCAAGGGCGGGATAATAATGCGCTTCTCAGGTAAGGAGCTTATTAAGGGAGAGTCAGATGCCTCGTCCTTTCCGTCAGGTGGGCTTAGGGCAACCTTTGAGGCTAGAGGTTATACTGCCTGGGACTGTACATCTCCTGCTTTCTTAAAGGAAGATACAGCAGGAGTAACCCTCTGCATACCTACCGCATTTTGCTCATACACAGGTGAAGCACTTGACGAGAAGACTCCACTGCTTCGCTCGATGGAGGCTATAAGCAAGCAGGCTACAAGGATTGCAAGACTTTTTGGAGATGAGGATGTTACAAGTGTGAGCTGTTCGGTTGGCCCTGAGCAGGAATATTTCCTTATCGACAGAGAAGACTTCCTAAAAAGAGAAGACCTCCTATTTACAGGCCGTACTCTATTTGGTGCTATGCCGCCGAAGACTCAGGAGCTTGATGACCACTACTATGGGAATATTCCTGAGCGTATAGAGCTTTTTATGAAGGAGCTTAATGAGGAGTGTTGGAAGCTAGGTATCTACGCTAAGACACAGCACAATGAGGTAGCTCCTGCACAGCACGAAATGGCTCCTGTATTTACTACTGCAAATATTGCCACTGACCACAATCAGCTTGTTATGGAAACAATGAAGAAGGTGGCAAAGCGCCACGGGCTTGAATGTCTGCTTCACGAGAAGCCTTTTGCAGGTGTAAATGGCTCAGGAAAGCATAACAACTGGTCCATAGTGACTGATACAGGGAAAAATATGTTGGATCCCGGCAAGACTCCGCACGAGAATGTACAGTTTATGCTGGTGCTTGCCGCTATAATAAAGGCTGTAGATGAAAATGCCGTACTTCTTAGGCTTTCGGCATCCAATCCAGGCAATGAGCATAGGCTTGGTGCAGATGAGGCACCTCCAGCCATTATATCCATTTTCCTTGGAGACCAGCTTGAAGACCTTGTTGAGCAGATTATTGAGACAGGTGAAGCAACTTCAAGTAAGCAGGGAAGGAAGCTTGATATCGGTGTACACAGCCTTCCTAACCTTTTCCTTGATGCAACAGATAGAAACAGAACCTCTCCTTTTGCATTTACAGGTAATAAGTTTGAGTTTAGAATGGTGGCTTCGTCAATGTCGATTGCAGGAGTAAATACCGTACTCAATACTATAGTTGCAAGTGTATTTAGGGACATGGCTGATAAGCTTGAAAAGGCAGAGGATTTTAATCAGGCTGTACACGACCTTATTATAGATACTCTCACTGAGCATAGGAGAATTATATTTAACGGAAACGGCTATTCTGAGGAATGGGTGAAAGAGGCCGCAAGGCGTGGACTTCCTAATACAAAGTCAATGGTGGAGGCAATTCCGTCACTTGTTGATGACCACACTATAGAAGTATTTGCAAAGGAAAAGGTGCTAAACCGCACAGAGCTTGAATCCAGAGCTGAGATTCAGTATGAGAAATACACAAAGACAATCAACATAGAGGCAAAGACCATGATTGATATGGTAAGGAGGCTTTTCATCCCAGCTGTCATTAAGTACCAGACTGTACTTGCGAAGGCGATAAATGAGATGGAAAGTACAGGCTTGGAACTTGAGTGCTCTATGCAAAAAGATTTACTTAAGAAGGTTTCATTGCTTCTTGCTGCTGCCAATAAGCAGGCAGATGAGATGGAAAATATGATAATAGATGCAAAGAAGCTTCCTGAGGGAAGGGAACAGGCTGAAGCATTTAATACTAAGGTAGCTCCGGCTATGACAGAGCTACGTGAGAGTATTGACAGCCTTGAAGTTATTGTTGGCAGGGATTATTGGCCTGTACCAACATATAGTGATATATTGTTTGAAGTGTAATGCTAATGAGCGGCTGCCACATTTGAATAAATAATTATTGATTAGCTTTTATTCGGCTATAAGATAAATTTATCTGATGTGACAGCCCCTTTATATTCTTATGTGACAGAAAAAAATGTTATTGGCCATTTCTCAAGTGAAATTTTCGGTATGATATCAGACTTAAGAGTAAGAATGTGTCCCGAAGATAGATTACAAAAAAGTTTTGAATTCAGATTTTGTTTTTAATACACAAGGAGTATTTATGAATATAATTGATATATTGTTTATTGGAGTAGGGCTTTCTATGGATGCCTTTGCGGTATCCATCAGCGGTCTTATTACCTTTGTCTGTTGCTTCATCGGAGTCAAGCTTGGAAGCGTATTTGGAGAAAAAAACTAAAATCCAAGGCAGAGATAATGGGTGGAGTCATGCTCATACTTATTGGCACTAAGATACTGATAGAGCATCTGTTCTTTCAGGGGTAATGAATATAAAAAAATAGAAGAAAAAAATCACTCCGGCTAGGAATAGTCTGGAGTGATTTTTTTAAGAAATTCTGAAAAAAATCACACAGTATAACTATTTAAAATAAATGAATATTTATGCAAACTTATGCTTTAAATATTCATTTAGTTGTGATATAATCTGTTCATAACATAATTCAAATGAAGAATATTTATTCACAGAGAGGAGATACACTATGAAAAAATCAGTTAAACTTGTTGCAGCCTTAACCCTTACCTTAGCCACCATGCTTACTGCCTGTTCAGGAAGCTCTGCTAAGACAGACAGTACAAAGAGTGCTTCAAAGACAGGCACGGTTACTACATCGACAGCCAAGACAAGCAGTGCCGCAACTCCAGGAAGTGCTGGTGCAGGAAGTACCACATCGGCTAATACGTCTGGAGCAACGAAGCTTGACCTTTCAAATATTACAGGTGAAGGAGACAAGCTTGACAAGATTCTTGAGGCAGGAGTTATAACCTGCGCAACCAGCCCTGACTTTGCTCCCAATGAATTTATAGATATAAGCAGCGGTGAAACCAAGTATGTAGGCTGTGATATGGACCTTGCTCAGTATATAGCTGACAGCCTCGGAGTAAAGCTTGAGATTGTGCCTATGAAGTTTGATGCGATTAAGGCCGCAGTTACCACAGGTCAGGTAGACATGGCAATAGCAGGGCTTGCTTATACAGAGGATCGTGCGAAGAATATGCAGCTTTCAGACCTTTTTGGTAATACAGATGCGGATGAAGGTCAGGGAATTGTTATTCTTAAAGAAAATGCAGATAAGTTAAAGACTGCTGATGATTTTGCGGGAAAGACAGTACTAGCACAGAATGGCTCAGTACAGTTTGACCTAACAACAACGCAGCTTCCTAAGGCTAAATGCACTCCTATTGCAGATGTAAATAATGGAGCGATGGAGATTATGACTGGTCAGGCTGATGGACTTACACTTGATCTTGCAGTTGCAAAGGTAATGATTAACACTCACAAAGAGCTTACTATCAGTGATTTTCAGTTTGAGTATGAATCAAAAGGTAATGTTATTGGATGTACAAAGGGTGAGACCAAACTCGTAAATGCTATAAATCAGATTGTTAAAGAAGTAAATGATAAGGGGCTTTATAAGCAGTGGAAGGATAAGGCTGTAGAGCTTGCTAAATCACTAGGAGTAGAGGTTAATAATTAATGGGAATTTTTAACAATATAGTTTTTTTGATACAAAAATATGGAATCTTGTTTTTAACAGGTACAGGATATACCCTGTTATTGAGCCTAATAACTGTATTTTTTGGCTCAATATTAGGATCTGTATTGGCTGTACTTAAAAATAACAGGTTCCTGATAGTAAGATCTATTTCAACAGCCTATATTGAGATAGTAAGAGGCACGCCTATACTTTTACAGCTGTATATATTTAAGTTCATGCTTCCTGAAGCTATACCGGGATTCAAGCCATCCACCTTTGTGTGCATACTTGTAGCACTTATATTGAACTCGGCTGCCTATGTATCCGAGGTAATCCGCTCAGGTATAGAGGCTGTAGATAAAGGCCAAACTGAGGCGGCAAGGTCGCTTGGACTAAGTAAAAGACAGACTATGCTTAAGATAGTATTGCCTCAGGCTGTAAGATATATTCTTCCTGCTCTTGGCAATGAGTTCATTATGATGATTAAGGAAACCTCTCTTGCTTCTGTGTTCTTTGTGGGAGATCTTATGACTCAGTTCCAGACCATATCAGGAGCAACCTTCCTTACAATGGAACCGCTTATTATAATCGGTATCATATATTTTGTACTTACATTCAGCCTCTCTAAAGGAGTTGCTGTACTTGAAAGGAGGATGAAGGCAGGTGAGCGCTAATCATAATGAATATTTAATTGATGTTGTTAATTTACATAAAAGCTTTGGAGACCTTAAGGTGCTTAAAGGAGTGACTGAGCATATCAAAAAGGGTGAGGTAGTATCTATAATCGGCCCATCAGGAGGCGGGAAGTCTACCTTTCTTCGCTGCCTTAATCTCCTTGAAGTGCCTGATAAGGGTGAGATATATTTTGAGGGAACCAATATAACTGATAAATCGGTAAACATAGACATCCACCGTCAGAAGATGGGCATGGTTTTCCAGCATTTCAATGTCTTTCCACATCTTTCAGTTGGTGAAAAATATCACTCTTGCTCCCACCTTACTTGGTAAGAAAAACCCTAGGGAAGCTAAAGAAAAGTCAAGGGAGCTGCTTAATAGAGTAGGGCTTCTTGAAAAATATGACGAGAAGCCGAACAAACTCTCAGGTGGTCAGAAGCAGAGGCTTGCAATTGTAAGAGCCCTTGCAATGGAGCCTGATGTAATGCTCTTTGATGAGCCAACCTCAGCCCTTGACCCTGAGATGGTAGGAGAGGTGCTATCTGTTATTAAAAGCCTTGTAAGCGAGGGTATGACAACGGTAATAGTCACCCATGAAATGGGCTTTGCAAGAGAGGTCTCCGACAGAGTTCTCTTTATGGACGGAGGCATCATAGCAGAAGAAGGAAGCCCTGAGGAAATATTCGGAAGCCCTAAGAATGAAAGAACTAAGGACTTTTTAAGTAAGGTGCTTATGTAAATGATATAGTGATGAGAGGTTAGGCTTTATGCTTGGCCTCTTATTTGACTTTAAATGTGTCCCTGCCTGTGTTATAATTAACTCGGAATAAACCGAGTCGGAGGTAACCGAATGAAATTTTACGGAAGAAAACAGGAAAAAGAAGTTATTGAATAAAAATGTTTAGCTCTGAATCTATGCAGACGGCTATGCTGTATGGAAGAAGGAGAGTTGGAAAAAAAGTGAGCTTATAAAAAAATGCTCTTAAGAATCAGGATATAAAAAGCATTTACTATGAATGCAAAGAAACAACTGAAATGAATAATGTGGATAGCTTGTCAGGGATAATTGCAGATATATTTGGCTTTCCAAAGCCGTCATTTAACAGCCTGGAAGAACTGATTAGATACATATTTCAGTATTCTGTAAAAGAGCCTGTCATCTTTGTTTTGGATGAGTATCCATATATAAAAAATGCTGTGAAAGGACTGGATAGCATATTGCAGTCAATAATTGACGAATATAGAAATACAGCTAAGATAAAGTTTGTTATTTGCGGCTCTTATGTTGATATTATGAAATCGTTACTGGATTCTTCAAACCCTCTATATGGACGCATTGACAGGACGATTAATCTAAAGGCGATGGACTATAAAGAAGCTTCTGAATTTTACGAGGGATTTTCTTGTGAAGATAAGGTAAGGCTTTACTCTGTATTTGGTGGAATCCCGTATTACAACAGATTGATTGATTCATCCCTATCGGTAAAGGAAAATATAATAGAGCTCATTGCATCGCCGGGCGCCAGACTTGAAAATGAAGTCTCAATGTACCTTAAGTCTGAGATTAAAAAAATTGCTAATGCAAATGAGGTAATCGAAGCTTTGGCAAAAGGATATTCCAGATTTGGAGATATCCTTTCGCAGTCTCATGTAAGCAGCAGCCCGACTTTAGTTGATGTACTGGATAAGCTGATAAAGATGGAAGTTGTAAGCAAAATATCTCCAATCAATGATGAAAATAATAAAAGGAAAACGGGATATTATATTAGTGATCAGCTTTCTCTGTTTTACTACCGCTACTGTTTCAGATATTCCTCACAAATGATGATTATGAATTCAGATGTGTTTTATGATAGATTTATTAAAGAGGACTTTGAAACCTGGTATGTGCCGCTGGAGTTTGAAACTATTTGCAGACAGTATTTAATTGCAGAAAATAGGGAAGGAAAGCTTGAAGAGCCTTTCTTTAAGATAGGGAAATATTGGTATGATGATCCAGAAACAAGGACAAATGGTGAGTTTGACCTTGTAACGATGGACAAAAAAGGCTATATATTTTATGAAGTAAAAATTTAGAGGAGAGCCTGTTAGTGGAAAAAAATGATAGAAGGTGAGATAAGCCAGGTTCAGAAAAACAGGGCTTGTATGCTATAAATACGGCTTTATTTCGCGTTCCGGATTTAAGAGTATAACTGTGGATAAAGAAAAAGCTGATTTTAATCAAACTAGAGGATTTATTTGAATGATTTGGGAGGCTTTTTAAGAAAAGATATTTATAATAAGCATTCGGAGATTTTTCTGCAAATAGCGTTTTGTGAATAATTAAGAAGGGCGGTAATTTAATGGAATTTAGAAAAATATTTTTTTCTTTTTATAGTGAGCCTATACCAGTAGAAGATGTAGAATTGTTGACAGAGAATATTTTTAGATGATTTATATGCGTCATCATCTGAAGTAGATCAGTTAAACATTTTTCTTTCACTTACAAAATGAATATTTTTTTCTGAAAAAAATACAGAGAAAGTGAGTGAGATGGCTTATATATGCTATATAATCTCATATTATTTATTTACAGCTTTGACACCTCCACATTCGGAAGAACTTGCATTAGAATACATAAAAGAGGCTGTAAGTTTGGAACCAATTGAAAAAAATATAAAGGTTGGATGGAATTTGTGAAAAAGGGGAATTAAAAAGATGTATCATTTATCGTAAATTCAGGTGAGATTGAATGTCTATTTATCAAATAAATCAGAATGTGTACCTGTTCTGGATGCTGTTAGTATAAGTTCGGAATTATTTATTGCATATATCAGTAGCCAGTCTGGGAGGATATGACATTCTCTAAAACCCAAATAATTACCAATCAATGCGTGGTCGCGGTATTTTTCTTCTAATTTTTTTTCGGACAAAAGTTGTTCAAGAACAGTTTCAAGAAGTGAAATATCATAACCACGCTTTTTAATTCTTTTATAGTCTTTACGAAATGTGCCGGTAGTTACCAGTTTAAGCATAGTTAATCGTCCTCCCTGTCGATTTCATCAAATAATTCCTTAGCAGAATTATAATGTTTAGCAGGAAGCTTTCCTGACATTATCATTTTGGCTTCATTTATTGCAGACTTAGTTTCAGAATTAAAGTTAGGCTGTTTCAGTTCAAAAAGGAAGCCCGCCTTCCATTATTGATTTATTAAGAAAAATATTTATAGCATCAGTAATGGTAATACCGAAACTTGAAAAAAAGTTTTTCTGCGGTTGCCTTTGTCTCAGGCTCAATGCGGATATTGATATTTGCAGTCTTTGCCATAGACTTTACCTCCTTATTCTAGTCGATTATATCACGTTGTACGAACAAACGCAATACAAAATGAAAATCATCCTATATAAAAAGCTCCTAATAATATTCCCTTAGTGAGTCCTGAAAATATTATTAGGAGCGGTTATTATTTGAAGCTATATTATCTAATAAAAGTATAATCTAAGCAGCATTTCTTATCTCCATACAAACCAAATAAATAAATATCCTGATACAACAGCTGCAAGGGTGAAAGGAACACCTATTTTCATAAAGTCCTTAAATGAAACCTCGTAGCCTTCCTTGCGAAGAAGTCCTATGCCTGCGATATTGGCAGAGGCTCCGATAGGGGTTATATTACCACCAAGGGTAGCACCTATAAGGAGACCAAAGAAAAAGCAGATATGGGGCAACGCCAAGCTCATTAGAAACACTTGCTATTACAGGAAGCATTGTAGCCATATAAGGTATATTATCTACAAAGGCTGATACAAGGACTGAACCCCAGACAATAATTGTATAAAGTATGAAAAGGTTTCCGCCACCTACATTTACTATTATATCAGCTAGATCTGTGATTATACCCTGCTCCTGTATGCCGCCAATTACTGTAAAAAAAGACCAGCAAGAAGAGCCATAGTTGAATAATCTATGTTTTTGATGTTCTTTATCATAGTGTCTTTGTCTTTTGTGGCAATATATTCCCAAACTACACAGATTATTCCCCAAACCATGCAGATTAATCCATTAGTTATTTCGGGTTTGTTAGGAATGAAGGAAGCAGCTATAAGAAAGATAATGTGCCCAACCATTGCTATAGTAGGAATATAATCCTTTACTTCTGTGCATTCATCAGAAGATACAGGCACAGTATCTTTACGGAAGATTATCATCATAATAGGAATAGTAAAAAGTGCACCTAACTCAACTGCAAAAAAGATGCCAGGCTTATCTCTCATAAAAAAGAAGTCTGTAAAATCCATGCTAGCAGCACTGGCCAACATAATTGAAGTTGTATCGCCTACAAGGGTTGCGGCACCTTGAAGATTGGATGACACAGCAATCGAAATAATCATAGAGATCGGTGAAATTTTAAGTTTTTTACAGATTGCAACTGCCACAGGTACAACCATGTACACAGTAGCCACATTGTCTATAAAGGCTGATATAATTCCTGCAAATAAAGACATAAATATCGTGGTCCACATGACATTTGGTGAAAGGTTGAGTATGTGGTCAGCAATAAGATTAGGCATCTTGGATTGGATAAAATAATCTACTATGATAACTGTGCCCAATATCATAAGCAGAATATTCCAGTCTATGGTGTGAACTAAATCGCCTATTGGAAGTATTCCTGCGCCCAAAAAAATGACAGCAGTTACACAGGCTATGTAAGCTCTCCATTTTGCAGGAAGGAATATCATAAGGGCATACATAATAATAAATAACAAAATTGCAAATGTTTTTAGCATGTTAACTCCTTTACTAATGTAATATGATGATGTGGGTGTCAAAAGATAATAAATTCTCTTGCAAGCAAACCCCAATCGAATTTTATACTTTTGACACTTGTATCATATGATATTAGAGTATAAGAAATGAATAGTTTTCAATAGGTGAAATTCTTATGTTCCCACATCACAATATTTTTAGTATCATACACTATGAGAGGGTTGCTTGCAAGATATTTTGTAAAATTATTGTCCTAATTATTTACAAAGCACTCAAAAGATATTATAATTAACTTGACTATTCTAAAATTCACTGACTATGTGAAATTATGTTTTCTAGTGTAAAAAGTGTTGCCTTATCCGGTATCAACGGTATTATTACAAGCGTAGAGGCAGATATAAGGAATGGACTTCCATCCTTTAATATGGTTGGCTTTCTTTCTACGCAGGTAAGAGAATCGGGAGAAAGGGTTAGGGCGGCTGTTCTTAATTCGGGCTTTTATTTGGAGCCTAAGAGAATTCTTGTAAATTTATCCCCAGCAGACATTAAAAAAGACGGGACTTCGTTTGACCTTGCGGTGGCGGTGGCCATACTTGCAGCCCAACTAAGCCTTGACATTGACTACCTCTTAGAAACGGCCTTTGTAGGGGAACTGAGTCTAAGCGGAGAAATAAAGTCTGTTACAGGTGTGCTCCCTATGGTGAGTGCTGCAAGAGAGGCAGGTATTAGGAGGGTTGTTCTTCCTGTGGCAAACTATAGGGAGGCAAAGCTGGTTGATGGAATCGAAATCATAGGTGTTGCCTCGTTACTTGAAGCTGTTGAGGTTGTTCAAAAGAGGCTAGAAAAGGGTAGAACAATAGATATAGAACCGCCTATAAGCGATGACAAGAAGCTGCCAGATTTTTCTGAGGTACATGGGCAAGAGGGGATTAAGCGGGCAGTAGAAATAGCTGTGAGTGGGATGCACAACATACTTATGATAGGCCAGGCAGGCTCGGGGAAGAGTATGCTTGCAAGCCGCATTCCATCTATTATGCCGCCTATGTCTGTGGATGAAAGCCTTGAAGTGACCAAGATATACAGTATATCAGGTCTTTTAGAGGAAGGGCGGGGGCTTATAGAAACCAGGCCTTTTAGGTCTCCTCATAACTCTATATCACTCCCGGCCTTAGTTGGAGGAGGAAGCAAAGTAAGGGCAGGAGAGATTAGCCTTGCACATAATGGAGTCCTTTTCTTAGATGAGTTACCTGAGTTTAACCGCCAGACCATAGAGGTGCTCAGACAGCCGCTTGAGGAAAAGAAGATAACCATAGGGAGGATAAACGGAACTGCAACCTATCCCTCTGATTTTCTGCTTGCGGCCGCTATGAACCCTTGCAAATGCGGCTTCTACCCTGACAGGAAGTTCTGCCACTGTAATGAGGTTCAGATTAAGAATTACCTTTCAAGGGTGAGCAGACCGCTAATTGACAGATTTGACATAGTTGCTGAAGTGAAAAAGAATAAGTTTTGACAGTATCTTTAATAAAGAAGAAAAATCTGGTGAGACCTCAGCCGAGATAAGGGAAAGAGTGCTTACTGCAAGAGATATACAGGAGGAGAGATTTAAGCACGAATCAATACATTTTAACTCTCAGATGGATTCTAAGATGACTGATGAATTTTTGTAAGATTGACCAAAAGACCAAAGCCCTCCTTGAAGAAGCATATAAAAAAACATCAATCTAAGCCTTAGAGGATATTACAGGGTACTTAAGGTGGCAAGAACCATAGCCGATATGAGGCAAAATGCTGAGGTTGGGGAGTTTGAAGTGGCAGAAGCTATCCACTATCGTGAAATGATTGAGAGGTTTTGGGGATGAGAGAAGATTTACTTATGTTTTGGCTCTCTTTAGAGGGGCATATAGCCAAGATAAAAACTTGATATACTTGAAGCAAACTTTGGGAGCTTAGCTGAGGCTCACTCTGCCATAAGCAAGGGAAAGTATGGCAATATCAAAGGGATAGGAGAAAAACAGCTTGAAAGGCTCAGGTTTCTCTCTAATATGTCCGAAATAGAAGATAAGTATGCGAACATGGTAGAAAAGGAAATAAAGTATACTCATTATTTTTAATAAAGACTATCCTGATAAGCTTAGGAATATATGCTCTGCTCCCATAGGGATTATTTTATAAGGGCAGCTTACCAAATAATGAAGAAAAAATAATAAGTATAGTTGGTTCGAGAGATGCTACTGAGAAAGGCTTGTATTATGCGGCGAAAATATCCGAGGAGCTATCCAATAATGGAGTAGGTGTAGTAAGTGGTATGGCTTTGGGAATTGATTCCTCTGCACATTACGGTGCGCTAAAAAGGAGAAAAAAAGGCAAAACCTATGCTATCCTCGGTTGTGGTGTGGATATCTGCTATCCGGCGAACAATATAGAGCTGTATCTGTCTATCGTAGAAAAAGGAGGAATAATCTCCGAATTCCCTATGGGGACAAGACCTGTGAGGGCGAATTTTCCTCAAAGAAACCGCATAATAAGCGGGCTATCCGATGGAGTCTTTGTGGTAGAAGCCAGAGAGAAAAGCGGGAGCTTAATAACAGCAGATATGGGACTTGAGCAGGGTAAAAATATATATGCCCTCCCTGGAAGGACTGAGGAGCCTCTAAGCCGCGGTACCAACAAACTTATTCAGTATGGAGCCAAGCTTGTAAGCGATGTAAATGATATACTTGAGGACTTTGATTTCCCCATTTTAAATGCTAAACAGGAATGCCTTCAAAATTTAATACTTGAAAGCAACGAAAAAATAGTGTATTCTACCCTCTGTTTGATACCAAAGCATATTTCTGAAATTTTATCTGAAACGGGACTTGATGAAGGAGAGCTTTTTACTATACTACTCAGACTGGAATTTAAGGGATATGTGAGGCGGACAAGCTTTGAGTACTTTGTAGCTGTTCCGTCTTATATATGATACAAGAGTAAAAAAAGTATGGAATTTGATTAAAGAGAAGTTTAAGTACTCCTGTATCATAGGGTGTCTGTAGTTTTGATAAGGATTTAAGGAGAGGAAGAATAGGATGTCTAAGTATTTGGTAATAGTTGAATCACCGGCAAAAGCAAAGACGATTAAAAAATACCTTGGTACAAATTATGAAGTTATTGCTTCCATGGGACATGTTAGAGATTTGCCTAAGAGTCAGATGGGAATTGATGTTGAACATGATTATGAACCAAAGTATATAACCATAAGGGGAAAGGGAGACTTGCTCCAGACTCTTAGAAAGGCTGTAAAAAAGTCTGATAAAGTTTATCTTGCAACTGACCCGGACCGCGAAGGTGAGGCTATTTCCTGGCATCTTGTCAATGCTCTTAAGCTTGAAGAAGGAAAGTATAAAAGAATTACTTTTTAATGAAATCACGAAGACGGCAGTTAAAAAAATGCCATAAAGTCCCCAAGGGATATAGATATGGATCTTGTGGATGCACAGCAGGCAAGGCGTGTGCTCGATAGAATGGTGGGTTATAGCATAAGTCCGCTTCTTTGGAAGAAGGTAAAGAGAGGACTTTCAGCCGGAAGAGTACAGTCTGCTGCACTTAAACTTATATATGACAGGGAAGAAAAAGATAAATGACTTCATCCCTGAGGAATACTGGACTTTGGACGCTTACCTTTTAGCTAAGGGAGTTAAGAAGCCTGTAGTTGCCAAGTTCTACGGAGATGAGACTGGTAAACTTGCTATTAATTCCAAGGTCCAGATGGACAAGATAATGAAGGAGCTTAAGAAGGCTTCTTACAAGATTATTGAGATTAAGAATTCCGAGAGAATGAGAAAGGCACCCCTTCCTTTTACAACCAGTACTCTTCAGCAGGAGGCTTCAAAGAGTCTTAACTTCTCTACTCAAAAAGACCATGCGTATAGCTCAGCAGCTCTATGAAGGTGTTGAGATTAAGGGACAGGGACTTGTGGGACTTATCTCATATCTTCGTACTGATTCGACCAGAATTTCTTATGAAGCAGACAAGGCTGCCAGAGAATATATAGATAAGGCTTATGGAAGTAAGTACCTTGCAGAGTCACAGGAGGCTAAAAATAGGGGCAAGAAGATTCAGGATGCTCACGAGGCTATAAGACCTGCATATACTGATTTCTCTCCTGTCATTGTGAAAGAGTCTCTTTCAAGAGACCAGTTCAGGCTATATTCACTGATTTGGAAGCGTTTCATAGCAAGCAGAATGAAGCCTGCTATATATGACATGAAGAGTGTAAAGATAGCTGCAGGCAATTATATATTTACTGCTTCTGCTTCAAAACTTAAGTTTGACGGATTTATGTCAGTCTATGTGGAGGCTGATTTTGAGAAGGAAGAGGACAGCATCTCTGCAAACATAGATGAAAAGACTGAGCTTAAATTTGATAAATTTGATGCTATTCAGCATTTTACCCAGCCTCCTGCACACTTTACCGAGGCTTCACTTGTAAAGACCTTAGAAGAGCTTGGCATAGGAAGACTAGTACCTATGCGCCGACAATTACTACAATTTTAGCAAGAAGATATGTAGTTAAGGAAAGTAAGGCAATTTATATTACTGAAATTGGTACTATAGTAAATAAAATAATGGTAGCAGCCTTTCCGGAGATAGTAGATACCAACTTTACAGCCACAATGGAAGGACTTCTTGACAAGGTTGAAGCGGGAGATATAAAGTGGAAGGACATAGTGAGAAACTTTTATCCTGATTTGGAGAAAGAAGTTAAACGAGAAGAGGAGAATCTTGAGAAGATTGAGATCCAGGATGAGGTTACAGATGAAATCTGCCCTAACTGCGGTAGAAACCTGGTTATTAAATATGGTCCTCATGGCAAATTCCTTGCCTGCCCGGGTTTCCCTGATTGCAGATTTACCAAGCCTTATCTTGAGAAGATTGGCATAGCCTGCCCTGTATGTGGCTCTGAGGTCGTAATCAGAAAGACAAAGAAGGAAGACCTTTCTACTCTTGCGAGAAGAGTCCAGACTGTGAGTTTATAAGTTGGCAGAGACCTTCTGAGGTAAAAATGTGCTGAATGTGGCTCATATACTATAGAAAAAGGTGGAAAAGCTCGTATGTGCCAATAAGGAATGTCAGAAAGTTGCAGGTGAAATACCAAAAACGCAGATAAACTTAACATTCTAAGAGGTACAAATACCGGTCTTAGAATTGAAAAAACAAATTGTATAAAATGACAGGGCAAAAAAATGTAAAAAAATCAATAAGTTATACTTATGAGCGCTTTTTGAGGAAGGAAAAATAAATTAATAATTTAAGCAATTAATTAATTTATCTTGATTATTAATACAATTGTGTGGTACAATGATTGCGTACAAAAAAATATTCATTCTAAAATTGCTTGTTGAGAAGAATTTATATTTTTCATAAAAACAATGATGAATGAATGGTAAACTTCAATTTATCTCTTTTTAGAGAACATCAGGAGGGGCTGAAATGAGTGTTCAGTTATTGGATAAGACCAGAAAAATCAACAAGTTACTACACAACAACGATTCTCACATGGTGGTCTTCAATGATATTTGCGGGGTATTAAGTGATATTTTGGATTCAAATATTATTGTACTCAGCAAAAAAAGGAAAGGTTTTAGGAATTAAAAAACAGAGATGACATTCCTGCTATCCAGGAACTGATCAAGGACAATGTCGGCTCATATATAGACAGTGACCTTAATGAGAGACTGCTTAGTATCCTGTCAACCAAAGAAAAATGTTAACCTCATTACTTTGGGCTTTGAATTCAAGGAAGTTAATGATTATCAGGCTATCATCATACCTATAGATATAGCCAGCGATAGGTTTGGAACCCTGTTTATCTACAAGTTGAAAGAACCTTACTACATTGACGATATCATCCTTGCAGAATACGGTACTACCGTAGTCGGACTTGAGATTATGAGATCCGTCAATGAAGAAAATGCTGAAGAGAGCAGAAAGATACAGATCGTTAAGTCTGCAGTAAATACTCTTTCTTTCTCAGAACTTGAGGCAATTACTCATATCCTTAGTGAATTAAATGGCAACGAGGGTGTTTTTGGTTGCAAGTAAGGTGGCTGACAGAGTCGGAATCACTAGGTCGGTTATTGTCAATGCTCTTAGAAAGTTTGAAAGTGCCGGAGTAATCGAGTCAAGATCTTCCGGTATGAAGGGTACCTATATCAAGGTGCTTAATGATGTGGTATTTGATGAATTAACCAAAGTAAACAACAAATAATAAGGTATTTATGTACAGAGGGATTTGGTTTTATACTGAATCCCTTTTGTATATTTCTAAAACAATTTCCATTTGAGGTTGTAATTTTTGAGAAAAATATATTCCCATTTTCGACACTTAAAAAGAATAAAGTGGCGGTAACCCTTGTATCTACTGGGTTTACGCCACTTTCTATAACTAAAAAACGTTGTATGGAAATGCTACTTCAAAAATATTTCTAATTTTTTTATTTAATTCTTTTTGGTTCATAGTATTTTTTTATCTAATCCAAGGCCGGTAATGGCATTTAGAGCAGTACACAAATCTGAGCTTGTGTAGGTTGACATATAGCACATATCTTCCAGATTAGCCACATTCATATTTTTTTAGCGTTTCTATTGTGTTCTCTATTGTAAAAATGTGTGCCATAATTATCAAGCTTCTTCTCAAGAAGACGGTAGATTAGCAAGGCTGTGTAACAAATCATAAAATGTGCAATTATTCTGTTTCGTTTCTGATGGAAAAACAGGGCGTGCAGATAAATTTGTTTTCATTACACGGAAACAGTCTTCAATCTTATAGCGGTTTTCGCTTACTGCCAGTACGTCTTTTGCTGAATCCTCCAGGTTTGTTGCAACAGCGTAGAAGCCGTCAAATTTTTCTTCCTCATCAATAACTGACTGGTCAAGTACATATGTATCAGTAACATTTTCCCCTGATTTTGACCTTGATATACGCTTAATAAAGCGTGTTACATCATTTGGACCTTTCTTATAGGTTTCGGGGTCAATATTTTTTAGAAGTTTTTTTGCACGTTCAATCTGACGGTTCCTTATATTTCTCTGATATTCCATCATTTTTCTTGAAAATGAAACGATAATATTTTGAGGAATTACCGCTTTTGATTTCACTTTCTTAACTGCACCGTTTTTACATACCTTTTCCTCATAAAGCCCCAAATCAAAAGCTTTATCAGCAGGAATAATCTTATATATTCTGTCGTTATACAGGCTTATATTTTTTTCATCAAACCTGTCAAAGCTCTTCATAGAGTTTATGCTTGCTGGCTTATCAGTTGACAGCAGGCGGTAATCACAGATCGCTAAATATGGCCTGCTTAGCTGTTCAGACAGCTTTTTTTAATTGACTGGGTTACAATAAAAGCCCTTCCACCCATAGAATTAAAGCTGCGTATGTTCAACGAACCAAGTCCTGCGTCTGCGCAGTAAATGAATTTTTTACCCTTAAACATCTTTGTCAGTTTGGTTTCAAGTGGTATAGCTGTAGTCTGCTCATTGTCAGAACCTGATGTAATACACATGGACAAAGGGATTCCGTCTCTATCCATAAACAGACCCATCTGCGCAATAGGATTAGGGCGGTGTTCTTTGCTTGGGCCATATTTTTCTAAGCCCCTTTATAAACTCACCGGTTACCTCGTCTACATAATCCTCATCATCAGTTTCGGTTTCAAAGTAATAGTTTGAGCAGTCATAGAAGCAGACCGATGTATCCCTTTTCACAATCTTACAGCTTTTTTTCATAAAGATGGCTGATATACTCATCATAATGCTCCTCTAAAAATATCCATGGTGCGAAGAATATGCACATAGTCAAAAATCAGGCTTTTCATAATACCTGCTAAGGTTCTGATGTGTTCCGAGTTTTGAATCAGGCTCAAGAATGCGTGAGCAGGTAAGAAAGCGGTTAACCAGGTTTGGGTCAAACTCGTTTTTCATATCAGCAGTAACCGTTTCAAAAAAAGATGCAATCTCAAGATCCTTATAAAAACTTTTTGAAGGAAAAAGGTAGCCAATATTTAAAAAGGGTGCTCTGCGAACAGGTTGAGCTTGAAGACTTTATTTTTTCAGCAAAATCAACCTTAATCTCTAAAGATACCTTGTTTTCCTTTCTATAAACCTCATTATATTTATTAACCTCGTCCTTTGCGTATGCAAGTGGGTCGTCGGTAATCTTTAGAAGCTCAGAATGCTTTCCAATACGTGCTACATTTTTTTTGTTGTTGTTTTCTTTCCGTTACGGATACCAAGCTGTATAAAGTAGGTTGGATCCTTGGATTTTTTATCATACCATAGTTTCATGCATCTATTATATCATACTTTTAATAAGAATACAACACCATACAACGAATAAATTTAAGAAATTTGACAAAAAAATACCGCATTTCTGCGGTTTATAGAGTTTTATGTAGTTTTAAAGTGTCGAAAACCCGGTTTGCAAGTAAGGTGGCTGACAGAGTCGGAATCACTAGGTCGGTTATTGTCAATGCTCTTAGAAAGTTTGAAAGTGCCGGAGTAATCGAGTCAAGATCTTCCGGTATGAAGGGTACCTATATCAAGGTGCTTAATGATGTGGTATTTGATGAATTAACCAAAGTAAACAACAAATAATAAGGTATTTATGTACAGAGGGATTTGGTTTTATACTGAATCCCTTTGTATATTTTCAAAACTAATTTCCATTTGAGGTTGTAATTTTGAGAAAATATATTATAATAGATATGTTAGGGGTACAATTAGCATGACTATATCTATGTATTGGTGGTATAAAGCTATTTTTACCCTTAATGGTATATAAACGTATATAGTATAGGAGTTATGATTATGATTGCATCGGATGCATATAATTTTATCAATGTCCTGGGAAAGGCAGCAGATGCCAGTTGGATGAGAAATAATATTATTTCGAATAATATCGCCAATAATGACACCCCGGGATATAAGCGCAAGGATGTGCAGTTTGAGTCCTATCTTGCAATGGAGCTTATAAGAGGAGGCAACCTAAGAAGCAGAGTTGCTAACACAGACCTCGACAGACTTGACGGCATTGCTTATACAGACTATTCAAGTCTCAGCTATAGAGCTGACGGAAACAACGTAGACATCCATACAGAGAATACTTATCTGGCGGAGAACCAGCTTAGATATTATACTCTCTTAGATTCTATGACACAGGAGTTTTCAAGACTTAAGATAGCGTTAACTTCAACCAGCCAGTAAGATTAGTATTGGAGATATTATAAAAAGCGAGGTATAGGAAATGTCAGTTTTTGGAGCTATGGATATAAGCGCAACGGGTATGACCGCACAGCAGCTTAGAACAGATATAATTGCGCAGAATATTGCAAATATAAATACTACAAGAGATGAAAACGGTAATGTTTACAGAAGAAAAAATGTAGTATTTATGGAGAAAGATGTAACAGGTTTTTCACAGATTCTTCTTAGAACTGCAGGAAGAGTTGGCAACGGAGTAAAGGTATCAAAGATATACACTGATACCGAGAGCCCTGTAAGGCTTGTATACGATCCTTCACATCCTGATGCAAATGAAGACGGATATGTAGAGTATCCTAATGTGAATACAGTTCAGGAAATGACCGATATGATAGATGCTACAAGATCTTATGAAGCAAATGTAACAGCTTTCAATGCGACTAAAAATATGATATTAAAGGCGCTTGAAATGGGCGGAGGCCAGTAATCAGCTAAGTTTACCGTAATTTAATTATATTATATTGGAGATGATTGTAATGGATATTGCTGCAATAGGTAGTTTAGTTCCACTTAAATACATTAACGGTGTTAATACAAAGAGTTCTGAGGCCGGCATAGTACAGGGAAGTACAGAAGGATTTGAAAGCATATTCAAATCTGCCCTTGACATGGTTAAGCAAACCAATGACCTCACCAACGCAGCGGAACAGGAAGAAATGAAATTTGCGCTTGGCAATTCAGACAATATTGCAGACCTTATGGTGGCTCAGAGAAAAGCTAATATTTCCCTACAATATACGGTAGCCATTAGGAATGCAGTAATGAGTGCATATAGAGAGATAATGAATCTTCAGTTCTAATTTAACTTATATACTGCTGAGGAGAAGATTGTAGATGAATACGCTTTTAGAACGATTGAGAAAGATTCCGGCCAGGTTTCTGGAATTTTGGAATAAATACTCACCTGTGCAGAGAATACTGATGATAGCTGTGGGAGTGAGCGTCTTTCTTGCAATCATATTGGCATCCTACTTTGTTACAAGACCGGTAATGACTACCCTTGTCAGAGCTGAAAAAGCTGCTGATACAGCTAAGATTACTGAGCTTTTGACGGAAAAATGGGATTTCTTATGAACTATCATCAGATGCACTTACGATATCGGTAGATGATAAAGATTATTCTAATGCTTTATTGGTACTTGCTAAGAATGATATTCCGTCAATTGGAATGTCTATTGACGAACTTTTTAACAACAGCTTTTCGACTACTGAGAGTGAAAAGAAGCTAAAGGCCAATATATACAAGCAGGATTGGTTGAAACAGGTACTTTTTGAATATGGACAATATTGAAAATGCTGTGGTTTCAATCACATCACCAACAATGGGTAATACTCTTTTTGCAGAAACAAAGGATACCTCAGTAAGTGTAATTCTTACATTGAGCAGTGATTTTAAGCAGGATAATGCCAAGACTATCGCTAATATACTTGCAGGTGCTGTAGGAAATGACAGCACAAAAGGCAGTTACAATAGCGGATCAGAACGGAAACCTGCTTTTTTTAACGGTGCTGATAATGATGTTTTTCAGCGGAGGCATTAACTCAATCAGTGATTATGAGAAGAATGTAACCGGAGTAAAGAAAGAAGAAATATATAAGATTCTTGTTGGACTCCCTGCTTATGATGATGCAAAGGTAGCGGCTAATTTTGCATTTGATATGAACAAAAATCAGCTCGGTATATACTGAATATACACCTGCTGAGGGAGCAGAACAGGGACTTAAGTCACACGACTATACTTATGATGCCCAGAATTCCAACGGTAACGGCGGAACTCCGGGAACAGATGCAAACAGTGAGACAGACTACATGATTCAGGATGGTGCCAATGCTAAGGGAAATGTAGCAATCTCTGAAAATGATTATTTACCAAATAAAAAGGTGACCAATACAGAGGCTGCCATGGGCGCAATCAAGCCAAACGAGTCTTCGATTGCCATAACTCTCATTTCATATAAGAATTACAATGAAGCTGAGATGAAGAGAAATGGACAGCTTGACGGTACAACCTTTGACGAGTTTATGTTCGCCAATCAGACAGCAACAGAACTTACAGTTCCGGCAAATGTGATTACTCTTGTGTCAAGGGGCTACAGGGAGTTCCTGAGGCAAATATTCAGATACTTGCCTGGCAGGTACCTATCTTCCAGCCTGAAGAGGGAGGAAGCTTCTTCACATTTACCAACATACTTATGTTAGTATTAGCAATTCTCATTGTTGCTCTCCTCATCTTTGTAGTATTTAAGGGACTTGCACCTGTTGAGGTTGTCGAACTTGAACCTGAACTTTCTGTTGAGCAGCTTCTTGCTACAACTAAGGAGAATCAGTCACTTGATGATATCGAATTCTCCGATAAGTCTGAGACCAGAAAGATGATAGAGAAATTTGTTGATGAGAATCCTGAAGCTACAGCTCAGCTCCTTCGCAACTGGCTGAGTGATGAATGGGGGTAAATAATGTCTAACAAGACTTATAGCGAATATACAGGTATTGAAAAGGGTGCAATCCTTATGATTGCACTCGGACCTGAAAAATCATCATCGGTGTTTAGGTATCTTAAAGATGAAGAAATAGAGGAGCTTACACTCGAAATAGCCAACACAAGAAGTGTAGCTCCGGATATAAAGGATGCTGTATTAGACGAGTTCTATGAGATTTGTTTGGCTCAGCAGTACATCTCTGAAGGTGGTATCGGATATGCCAGAGACCTTCTTGAGAAGGCTCTTGGAGCAGACAAGGCTCAGACAGTTATTGGTAAGCTTACTGCAAGCTTACAGGTTAGACCTTTTGAGTTTGTAAGAAAGGCAGATGCATCACAGCTCTTAAGCTTTATACAGGATGAACATCCTCAGACCATAGCGCTCATACTTTCTTACCTGCCAACATCTCAGGCAGCGGCGGTAGTATCTTCACTCCCACCGGAGAAGCAGCCTGACGTGGCAAGGCGTATAGCTACTATGGATAGGACTTCTCCTGATGTTATAAAGGAAGTGGAAGACGTGCTTGAAAAGAAACTGAACTCTCTTGTCAACCAGGATTATACTATTGTTGGTGGTGTGGACAGTATTGTTGAAATCCTCAACACAGTTGATCGTGGTACAGAGAAGCACATTATGGAAACTCTTGAAATTGAAGAACCTGAGCTTGCTGACCAGATCCGCAGGAAGATGTTCGTATTCGAGGATATCCTGCTGCTTGACAACAAGTCTATTCAGCGTGTACTTCGCGATGTGGACAACAACGACCTCTCAATTTCTCTAAAGAATGTAAGCGAAGAGGTTCAGACTGCAATATTCACCAATCTTTCAAAGCGACTTGCTTCTATGATAAAGGAAGAAATGGAATTTATGGGACCTGTGCGTGTTAAGGATGTGGAAGAGGCACAGCAGAAGATTGTTAACATTATAAGAAAGCTTGAAGACTCAGGAGAAATTATCATTTCACGTGGTGGAGGAGACGAGATAATTGTCTAATATTATAAAAAGGCTCAAGAGCCATTGGAGAAACTGCGGGCGTTATAATAGACTCTAACAAAAGAGTTGGTTCTTATTTTTTTCAAATCTTGTTAAAGAACAGGAAGAGATGACAGGAATTGTACCTGAAGCAAGGAAAAATGGAACCCCTCTCTGAGGTAGCGCCTGAAATAGCTGTGGAAGAACAGCCGAAGCTTACTCCCGAGGAAATCGATGAGGAAGCGAGAAGAAGAGCTGCTGAGATTATTGAAGAGGCTGAGGAACAGAAAAAACAGATAATGAGTCAGGCTATAAAAGAAGCCAAGATAAAGGAAAAAAGTCTAAGGGAAGCCGCTTCAGAAGAGGGATATAAGGAAGGACAGCTAAGGGCTAAAGAAGAGTATGAAAATAAACTTCTTGAGATTGAGGATGAGAAGGCAAGACTTAGGGAAGAATTTGAAGCGGAAGTTGAGAGGCTTGAGCCTATATTTGCAGGTCTTGTGATTAACTACGTGGAGAGACTTACGGGTATAGTTGCCGACGAGTATGAGGCTGTCATCTACAATATGCTAGTTGCAGCTATAAATAATGCGGACTCCAGCCGTTTTTATGTCATTCATGTGCCTAAGGAACAGTACGAATATGTTAGCTCTAGAGAGGGTTATATAAGAGAGATAGTGGGAGACCGTGTAAATATCGAAATCATAGCGGATCCTGTACTTCCTCTTAATAGTTGTAAGATAGAGACTGACTCCTGTGTTATTGATACCGGACTTGATACAAGACTTACTACCTTGGTCAATTCCATAAAGCTCTTGGCAGGAGGAAACAAAAAGTAGAATATTAAAATGATGGGAGGGTATAGTATTGTTCAATGTAAATAAGTATTATTCCCTTTTAGACCAGCCATTAGAAAAGAAGTATGGTAAGGTTACAAGGCTCATAGGACTTACGATTGAATCCTTGGGGCCTGGTGCCAATATAAATGATTTATGTATAATTTATTCCAATAATAAATCCGGCAAGGGAACCTATGCAGAGGTGGTTGGATTCAGAGATAACCGAATTTTGCTTATGCCCTATGGAGATGTTGAGGGTGTTGGTATAGGGAGCCTTGTTGAAAGTACAGGAGCTCCTTTTCACGTTGCAGTAGGCTATGATATGCTTGGAATGGCTGTAGACGGACTTGGAAGACCTATAGCATCTGACAGAAACTTTGAAAAAGAGGACAGCTACTCTGTTGAGGCTATGCCGCCTGATCCTTTTGCGAGGCAGATGATAGAAGAAGTTCTGCCCCTTGGAGTAAAGGCTGTAGATTCACTCCTTACTATAGGTAAGGGACAGAGAGTTGGAATATTTGCAGGTTCAGGTGTAGGCAAGAGTACACTTATGGGTATGTTTGCAAGAAATACAAAGGCCAGCATCAATGTGATTGCCTTAATAGGAGAGCGAGGCAGAGAGGTTAGGGAATTTATAGAGCGTGACCTTGGAGACGAGGGTATGAAGCGCTCCATAGTGGTTGTGGCTACCTCCGACCAGCCCGCCCTTATCAGAAAGAAAGCAGCTAAGACTGCGACTGCGATAGCGGAATTCTTTAGAGATAAGGGTGAGGATGTCCTTCTTATGATGGACTCACTTACCCGTTTCTCTATGGCTCAGCGAGAGATAGGTCTTGCAAGTGGAGAACCGCCGGTAACCAGAGGCTATCCTCCAAGTGTATATTCAGAGATGCCTAAGCTCCTTGAAAGAGCAGGAAATGGAGACAAGGGCTCAATTACAGGCTTGTACACAGTGCTTGTAGATGGTGATGATATGAATGAGCCTATAGCAGATACTGCAAGAGGTATACTTGATGGACACTTCATTCTTTCAAGAGCCTTGGCTCAGAAGAATCATTACCCTGCCATAGATGTACTTCAAAGTGTGTCAAGATGTATGTCATCAATCGTAACTAAGGAGCATAAGAGGCTTGCAGGGACAATGAAGACTGTAATGGCGACCTATAACGGAGCAGAGGATCTTATCAATATAGGTGCATACAAGGCAGGAGCTAACCCTGATATAGATTTTGCTATTAGTAAGATTAAGGAAGTAAATGCATTTTTAATGCAGAGTACTGATGAAAAGTTTTTGTTCGAAGATGAGATAGAGGGGCTGAGGTCGATATTCGCTGAGGCTGAATAAGTATTTGCACTGATTTATAAACATTTATTAAAGAATAAGGTGGAATATGGCGAAATTTAAGTATAGGATGCAGAATATCCTTGACCTGAAGATGAAGCTTGAAGAACAGCAGAAAATGGACTTGGCTGCAGCCAGAATTAACCTAAATGAGGAAGAAGACAAACTTTCCGAGCTGTATAACAGAAAAAAAGAATATCAGGAGGCTCTCAGAGAGTCCTGTAAGGACAAATTAAATGTTCATAAAAATAAGGATGAGAACTCTTGCCTATGAAAGCATGGATGATGTCATTCATTTACAAAAAAATTGAAGTAAAGAAGGCTCGCGGCAAGGTTGTTATAGAACAGGACAAGATGGGTGAGGCTATGAAGGAGAGAAAGATTCAAGAAAAACTTAGAGAACGGAATTTTAACAGATTTATAAAAGAAGTAGCATACGAGGAAGCAGCTATGGTAGACGAACTTGTAGCTTATAAGTATGGATCTGATGTAAATTCAGAAAAATGGAGGATAGATGGCTGATATAGATGAGATGGATGAGTTTGATAATCTGGATGAGACAGAGGATTCAGGCCAGCCTAAGGGAAAAAAGAAAGATAAGAAGAAAAAGGGCGAAGAAAAAAAGAAGGCATATTCAGTAGAATACTTACTATCATTATCGTGCTTTTCATTGTAGCTATTTGGCTTGCTATATTTGCCCTTCTTATAAAAATATGATGTGGGTGGATTTGGCTCTACCGTACTTAGACCAATGCTTAAAGATATACCGGGCATCAATCAGATATTGCCTGATATTCCTGATGAACAGGCGGCAGAGGAGAATAACTATCCTTATAAAAATCTTCCTGAGGCAATGGACAGGATAAGCGAACTTGAAGCCAAGCTTGCTGCAGCTAATGGAACTAAAAAAGGCAACGCCAATTATCTTGCTCAGCTTGAGGCTGAGGTAGCAAGACTTAAGACTTTTGAAGAGAATCAGCTCCAGTTCCAGACAGAGAAGGATAAGTTTGATAAAGAGGTAGTCTTTAATGACAAGGCACCGGATATAGAAGAATATAAGAAGTACTACGAATCCATAGATCCTGATAATGCTGCCGAGATATACAGGCAGGTGGTTGAACAACAAGACACAGAAAAAGAAGCTTATAGAGCAGGCGGAAATGTATAAGAACATGAAGCCTGAAGAAGCTGCGGCCATATTAAACGGTATGGGCGGTGATCTTGATTTGGTTGCCAATATCTTACTTCATATGAAGACCAAAGAGGCCGGAGCCATACTTGCCAAGATGGATGCAAACATGGCGGCCAAGATAACGAAAAAAATTTCAATAATGCAATCAAGATAAGCTTAAGTTTTGCTCCCTTTTTATCCGATATTAGTTGTAGGGTATATTTTATGCCCTATGTATAATGGATAGAAGGGAGATTTTTTATGGTAACAGCTCAGATTAATGCTGTTTCACCTGCGGTTTCTTCAAAGGCTAAGGTACAGTCCGTCAAAACGGATGGTTCATTCTCTGATATATTAGGTAAAGAGAGTGCAGCAACAGCGTCTAAGGGCGGTGCTAAGGAGGCTAAGGGAAGCAACAGCATAGTCTCTGAAAAAGTACTACAAGGAAGACAGTAAGGTAGAGGCTAATAACAATCAGACAACTAATAAGCCAAATGACAAGATGAATACTGACAAGAAAAAAACGATGCTTATAAGGCGAAAGATGATAGTTATAAGACCACAAAGGATAGTTCACTTGGAACGGCTGTCGAAGAGACTGAAAGTGGTGAAGGGCAGGATGAAAAGGCAGAGTCTTTAATGGCAATAATTGCAAGTATGTTTACTCAGATTTCTGATAAGACAGGAATTGATGAAACTACAGTTAAAGATTATATTGTCAACAACGATTTAACATCTGCAGATTTGCTGGACATTAACAGCTGGAAAGGTCTTGTTACTGAAGCTAACGGACTTAAGGATATTTCAGCTATACTCACAAATGATGAGGCATTTAAGGATTTGGGAAATATTTCTGATATAATAAATGCTCACCTTTCTGAGATGGGGCAAATGACTTCCGGAATGACAGAAGGAGTCACAGATGATGCACAGATGCCGGATACAATAGTCATACCTGAAGAGGTGGCAGTTAAAAACAGATGAACTTCTTACAAAGTTTGTAAAGGGAGAGAATGTAGAAACTGACACACCTAAGGAGGATGAGACTTCAGGCAAGAAAGTAGATGGGGCCGTAAGTGCAGAAGAACTTGCAGCATTTTTCTGCTATGTCAGATAAAAAAATGCAGTGGCAGGTGCACATACTCAGTCTGGATTTGAACAGAATAATTCTAATTCACGCGAGAACAATCAGACTACCGCTGTAGAAAGAGTTTCGACTCCTGCTCAGAACCTATTTGACAATATAGCTGCAAATATAGAAAAGCTTGAAGGAACTAACTCTCTGCCTGAGGGAACTACAGCAAGAGACATACTTAATCAGGTTACAAGCCAGATAAAGAACTTACATGCACCTGATAGGACAAGTCTTGAATTTATGCTTACACCCGCCATGCTTGGTAAGGTAGCAGTAAATGTATCCTCTAAAAATGGTATATTACAGGCAGAGTTTAGGGTGGAAAATGCACAGGCAAAGGCTGCACTTGAGAGCCAGATTGCAGATCTTAAATTAAATTTTTGAAAATCAGGGACTTAAGGTATCAGAGGTTTCTGTCATGATTAGCGAAAATGGAATCGGAAGTAACGATCAGGGAAAGAATACAGGTGAAGAAGGTAAGAAGAATTCCGGCAAAAGAAACAGAAGTTTTGCAATTGACGGTGATGAAGGAATAGATTATGTGATGACTTCACCTGAGGAGGCAATTAGAGCTTATACTGACGGAGATACAGGAAGCAATATTAACCTCGGTGCATAATTATAGAAAGGTAGAATATGAGCGATTTTAATACAAATTACAGTTCTACAAGAACTGACAGTGGTCTTCAGGCACAGGTAATAGATGGTGTAATTAGCAAGACTAACAGTATAGAAAAAATTAAAACTGCTGATGAGCTTAATAAGCTCGGTAAAGATTCATTTCTTAAACTTCTCGTTGCACAGATGGAGAATCAGGATCCAATGCAGCCACAGAGTAATACCGAGTGGGTATCTCAGCTTGCAACCTACTCTACACTCGAGCAGATGCAGAACATGAATGCTGTAATGACCAATTCACAGGCTTTTGGGCTAATTGGTCAGGATGTAATAGTAGCCACCAAGAATGCTGATGGCAAAGAATCCACAATAAGCGGAAAGGTTGACTTTGTATCTGTTAAGGGTAACAAGTCATATCTTTCAATAGACGGCAATCTTTATCCGTCATCAGACCTTCAGTCAATCATTAACCCTGACTATATCAAGGGCAATGTGATTCCTAAGGTTGAGAACAAGGACTTGAAGTTTAATAAAGACCACCCTGAAGTGATGAAGTTTCAGGTACATATGGGACAGGGCGCAGGAAAGGCTACAGGGCTTGCACTTAGCATAAACGGCAACGACATCCCTGCTAAGAACTTCACTATTGACGAAGAAGGACTTGTAACTGTTTATCCGGATGCGTTTAAGGACTTAAAGAAGGGACATTATCAGATAGATGTTAAGTTCAACAATGACTTTGGAACACATAGCAATACCAATCTATCGGTAACTATATCTGAGGGTGATCTTCCAAAGAAGACAGAGCCAGCAAAGCCTGTTGAGCCAGCAAAGCCAGCTGAGACAACTAATCAGGCAGAGCCTGTAAAACCTGCCGAGTCTGCTAATCAGGCTGAACCAGCAAAAACCGATAGAGGCCGCAAATCCGGCACCTTCTGGAGCTGCAAATTCTGCAGATACAACAACCCCTTAATTATATAAGGAAATATGTCCTGCCTGCTCCAAGAGTATATAGTCACTTTATGAAAATGAACGAATAACGAATATTTTTGAGGCCAGAAATAACCCAAGAGTTTTTCATAGGAGATTGCAATAATATTTCCTATGAAAAATATTTTGGAGTAGTGGTAAAAGGTGTTAACTTTTAACATAGATTAGCCGATATTATCTTTGTGGAGGTGAGGATGTGAATATAAATAATGGAAGTTTGGGCTCCATTGAGCAGATTAGAGGTAAATATCTTGGCAAGCAGGAAAACAAAAACCAAGATGCGGCTGCCCTTAAGGGGAATAGTTTTAGAGACGTACTTCTAAGTCAGGCTCAAAAAGACGAAGGAACACTCAAGTTTTCAAAGCATGCCAATGAAAGACTTGCCAGTCGTAATATCAATCTTTCAAATGAACAGATGTTAAGACTTTCAGAAGGAACTGACAGAGCAAGGCAGAAGGGAATCAAAGAATCACTTATAGTAGTTGATGAGCTTGCATTTATAGTAAATGTAAAAAACAACACAGTAGTAACTGCTGTAGGAGATAGTGAAGATAAGATTTTTCACAAATATTGATGGAGCTGTGATAAGCTAAAGCCGGACCTTTATGGAGGCTTTTGTTTCTGAATGACAGATGAAACACTTATCAAAACAATAAAAGTTTAATATGGAGGTCATTTATTATGATGAGATCACTTTTTTCTGGTGTTGCAGGACTTAAGGTACACCAGACCAAGATGGATGTTATTGGTAACAATATTGCAAACGTTAATACAGTAGGATTTAAGTCCAGTTCAGTAGTATTTTCTGATGTTTTCTATCAGACTACCCAGTCTTCATCAGGTCCTAACAAGGAATCAGATGTAGCAGGTATTAACTCAAAGCAGATCGGTCTTGGTGCAGGAGTTTCTGCTATATCTAAGAATATATCAGGAGCAGGCGGTTCTCAGGCAACTAACAACGCATTCGACTGTATGCTTACAGGAGATTCATTCTTTATTACTAAGAATGCGGGAAGAACTTATTTTACAAAGAATGGTGCTTTTACAGTTGATGCTGACGGTACACTTACAACTTCAGACGGAGCTAAGGTTCAGGGATGGCAGGTAGATCCTGATGACAAGACAAAGACTAAGCCTGGCCCTGTATCTAACCTTAACATCATGGCACCTGAAAATATGTATACAGATCCTGAAGCTACAACAGCAGCTTATATGTCAGGAAACATAGATAAGACTGATACACAGCTTGCATCAGGTTCAGCAGGCCGTACTTTCCAGACTAACTTCTATGACAACTTAGGATATGAGTATACAGCTAAGTTTAATATGAAGCAGAGTTCAGTATCTGACAATGCTTACTACATAGAGCTTAAGGATATACTTAAAGATGGTAAGTCTATACTTTATACAGCTACAACAAATGACACTGGAACTACAGAATATACTGCTACAGGCTGGGGTGCAAATGTTACCACAGAAAAGCAGGATTTAAGTGGTGTTGGAGCACCTGATATAACAGACGGTAAGCTTACTTTTGCTGACAACTTTGCATTTATGGCTGTATTTGACGGAACTACAGGTAAGTTCAAGAGCCTTGCTGCTGACGGAGCAGATCCTGCTTATGATTCAACAGGTCTTGATGAAAACGCCAAAATTAAGAAAATGTTCTTAAATATCGGTGGTAAGTCACCTAACCCATTCAAGAACATCGAGATTGATTTCTCACAGATGACAATGTTTGCAAGCTCAACATCATCTAAGATTGAGTCAACCATGGGTGATGTAGACGGTAACGGTAAGGGTAAGATGAAGGGTACCTTAAAGGGTGCTTCCATTGATAGCTCAGGTAAGATTTACGGTTCTTACGACAACGGAGATCTTAAGCTTCTTGCTCAGATTGCAGTTGCAAACTTCAAGAACCCTGCAGGACTTGAGTCTGTAGGTAACAGTAACTTCGTAGAGACTATGAACTCAGGTAGATTTGACGGTGTTGGAAAAGACGTTACCTCAGAAGGCGGCAAGATAAGCACAGGTATGCTTGAGATGTCAAACGTAGACCTTGCTGCACAGTTTACAGATATGATTACTACACAGAGAGGTTTCCAGGCTAACTCAAGAACAATCACTACAACAGATTCAATTCTTGAAGAGCTTATCAACCTCAAGAGATAATAGATATATTTAATAACTTTGCCCAACAAAACTTCCCCTATAAACAAGAAAAGCCACAAGGCAGCAATGCTTTGTGGCTCTTTCCATTATTAAGGGGGAAGTATTATACTCCCCTGTCAGTAAATACGGTATTAATTTATTCCTATGCTTAAAGGACTATTTTTATCTTGCGATTTTCACCCTGCTTGATATATCTTCTTTAGCCTTAGGTGTCGGCTCTGCGCTTATACCTCCAAAAGGCATCTCTGCAATTAGTTTGTAGTTATCAGGTACATTGAAGAGCTTTCTTACAGCCTCATCAATAACGGGGTTATAATGCTGAAGACTTGCGCCTACTCCAAGTTCAGCTAAAGCTGCCCAAACTGATATCTGAAGCATTCCATTTGCCTGACCGTTCCATACCGGGAAGTTAGATGAATAAGCAGGATAAGCATCCATAAGCCCCTTTGTCACTGTCTCATCAGTAAAAATAAAGCACAGTTCCTGCCCCTGCCTTGAAACTATCGATTTTCTCCCTTGGAACCTTTCCTTCAAATGCATCGTATACAGCATCCCAGAGCTCATTCTGTTTCTCTCCAAGTGCTACGACAACTCTCTGACTCTTGCAGTCAAAAAGCATCAGGTACAAGGGATACAGTTTCTTCTATTGCCTTTATTATTTCGTCTTCAGAAACAGGAAGAACCTTGTTCAGTGCATATACAGATCTTCTTTTTTTAATAAAGCTTCTCTAATTGACATAATATTTTTCCTCCGTATTAATCAAATGCATTATTAAATTGAACACAATTTAATAATATCACACATATTGATTAATTGCTATGGGAAATTTTAACAAAGAATAATAACAAAATAAAAAGTAAACATAGTAAATATATAGGTTAATAGAGTTTTGCCCTGTAACTGTTTACAGACAGATGTCTATTTGTTATACTCCCATCTTTGACACTTGTAACAATCAAAAAGGCTCTAATCCATTTTATAATCTGGGTTTTAGAGCCTTTATATATCTAAAGAAAATGTGGCTATTTTTTTCTTCTTTTTCATCTTTGTAAAAAAATTTTTTTTCATATTTCTGTTTGACACAATCTCTAAGTCAGTTCTGAAACCTGAAATTTCATGTAATGCATCTGTAAGGTCTGTTCTTTCATAAACGGGAATATATCCATCACCCAGAGATACCAGCATGTTCATATTTCTAAGTGTTTGTATGATCTCATGACATGAAAAGCTTACTTCAGGGGACTGCGCTGTAAGCCTCTTCTCCAGAATCCGATATAGTACAAGGGAAGCATAACAAGTTAGGAAATGAGCCTTAATTCTGTCTTCTCTTGAGAGGTAAACAGGCCTTGCCTTAAATTCAGTTTTCATAATACGAAAGCACTCTTCGATTTCCCAGCGCTTGTGGTTGATTCTAACAATAGATTCTGCATTGTCTTCAAGGTTTGTACATACAGCATAAAAGCCATCATACAGTTCTTCCTCAGCGATCTTCTTCATATCTAACTTTATGAGGGATTTTTCTGCCATCTCCCCATGCCTTGTGATATGCTCTTGTGATAATAGGCGTTTATAATCGTTTGCGGACCTTTTTGTAAGGGTTGAAGGGTGGTCAAGACAACTGCTCGCTTTTTTTCAATCTGTCTTCCTCGTATTTTTTTCTCTGGTAAGCCTGGTATTTTTAGAGAAAAATGTAATAATAAGATGCTGTTCAAGGCCGTCTTCATTAATCCACCTGTCTTTATAGAAGGTAGTATGGTAGTCTTCTACAGGATCAAGCTCACTTATTCTGTAAGTTTTTTTACTTCCTGTCTTTCTCCACCCCTCATCTGAAAGGCAGAACTCTTTTAAGAAGTCTTTTAACTTTTTAATTGACTGCGTAGTGATAAACTTTCGCTTTTTTGTATCATTGAATCTCCTGTTTGATGCAGACGAGAGACCAGAGTCAGTACATACAACAAGTTTATCGATACCGAAATCTGATATGATCTTCTTCTCTAAAGGTGCAAGAGACGGCTGTTCGTTCTGGTTGCCTGGAAACATGGAGAAGGCAAGGGGAATGCCGTCAGCATCCATAAACAAGCCCATCTGAACAATAGGGTTTGGTCTGTGTTCTTTGGAGATGCCATATTTCCGAAAGCCATCTTCTTCCTCTGTTTCAAAATAGAAGTTAGTACAGTCGTAGTAAAGGATATGTTTATTTCTCTCTATAACGGACATGGAGTTTTTCATAAAGTTTTTTTGTATCAGGTCATTTTTCCTTTTGCAAGAACTTCAAGAGCACGATAAACCTGATGAAGGTCAAAGTTCCTCTTCTCCAGGAAATTTTTCTGCATAGTGGAACGAAGCTTCCTTTGAAGACAGTGAAAGAATTCTTGTATAAAGGAGGGAAGAAAAAAATGTCATCTAAGTCATATGTTATCTTATATTTCTCAGATATTTCCTCTACTACTTTAGGAAGCCTTAGTTCGTTGTAAATCTTCTTTAGGAAAAAGATAGCCCACATTAACAGATTTCCTGACATTTTTTTATCAATCTGCCTGCTTCCGGAGTACTTAACGGTGATATCTTTCCTAGATTCTTTTTCAGAAAGGGTAAGTTTTTTTAACATACTCCTTTGCCCATTCAATAGGATCCTTATCACCCGCTCGAGCCTTTAGCTCTTCAATAGAGCCAAGGCGTTCTACTGTCTTTGTGGATGTTTTATCACCTATCCTATATGACTTTTTGAACATAGTATGTAGTTGAATTTTTTGAAGAAGACTTTGTAAGTTTCATAGTATCATACCTCCACCTCCCATTATATCATATATAGACACATATAGCCACATAAAATTTGAAAAAATTTGACAAAAAAATAAGCCTTAGTTGGCTTAAATAAAGGATTATTTAAATTTGGTGTTATGAGTAAGTGTCAAACTCCCGTTTTTGCCCTGTAACTGTTTACAGACAGATGTCTATTTGTTATACTTTATGGTACGAGTAGAAAAGATAGTGACTTCAAAGCAATTTTACTTGTAAGAAGATAGGATGCAGACTCCTGTATCATAGGGGGCAAGTCCATATTAACTAAGTTAAAACTAAGAAAGAAGAATACTATGACCTTTGATATTATTATACCTACATATAAACCTGGAGAAGAGCTAAAGGCTCTACTTAAGGGAATTCTCATCCAGACCTTAAGGCCTGATAATATTTATATAATCAACACAGAAGAAAAATTCTGGAAAAAGGAATATGAGGAGATACTGCCTGTGAAGGTAACCCATATCAAGAAGTCAGAATTTGACCATGGTGCTACCAGAAGACTTGGGGCTAAGATGTCTGAGTCTGATGTTTTTGTCTGTATGACGCAGGATGCAAGACCTAAGGATGGCAGGCTTTTTTCTAACCTGCTTTCAGGCTTTAATGACGAAAAGGTTGCAATAGTCTATGCCAGACAGGAAACTGATGAAAAGGCCGGAGAGATAGAGAGATATACAAGAGAATTTAATTATCCTGACAAAGACAGGGTGAAAAAGTAAGTCAGATATAGAGACTATGGGGATAAAGGCCTGGTTTTGCTCAGATGTCTGCGCTGCCTACAAAAAGCAGATTTATGAGAAAGCAGGAGGTTTTGTACATCCTACGGTGTTTAACGAAGATATGCTGATGGCGGCTAAGGTTATGGAGCTTGGCTACAAGGTAGTTTATAAGGCGGATGCAAGGGTGGTCCACTACCACGAGTACAGCCTGTGGCAGCAGTTTAGCAGGAACTTTGACCTGGGAGCTTCTCATAGGGAATACAGGGAAGTATTTTCAAAGGTATCCTCGTATAAGGAAGGTGGCAGGCTTGTAAAGGATACCGCCCTCCATCTATTAAGGAAGGGGAAGTTTTATCTGCTTCCTAAGCTTGTATTTCACAGCGGTGCCAAGCTAATAGGTTATAAGTTTGGCAAGAACTATGACAGGCTGCCAAAGAAGCTGGTGCTTAAATTCTGTATGAATAAGGATTATTTTAAATGATTGCAATAATAATGGGTGTGTACAACGGCGAAAAATACATCAAAGAGCAGATTGGCTCTATAATAGCTGGTGACTGTAAGGACTGGAAGCTTTTCATCTTTGATGACGGCTCTAAGGATAATACCGAGAATATAGTTAAGGAGTTTATTAAAAACTATCCTGATAAGATATATTTTGAAAAAAACAGGGAGAACCTTGGCGCCGCAGGGAATTTCTTTAGCGGAATCAAGAGGGTTAAGGCAGAACTTGCACCTGAAGCAGAGTACTTTTGTTTTTCTGACCAGGATGATGTGTGGGTTAAGGATAAATTAAGCCGCTCACTTGCTAAAATAAAGGAAATAGAGGATGGGAGCCCTGCCCTTGTGTTTTCCGATGTGGCAATTACAGATAAAAAAACCTTAAAGTGACGGCAGATTCTTATTTTAAGGCAGAAAAAGGTTGATAATACTAAGATAGCCCTTAATTACCTCCTTATGGAAAATAAATTCATAGGTGGAACTGTTATGGTTAACAAAGCTTTGGTGGATGCAGAGCTAAAAGCTGAAGAAAAGGGACTTCTGCCACATAAAAAGGCTAAGATGCACGACTGGTGGTTTGGACTAATTGCTGCAGGACTTGGAAGAGTAGGAGAAGTTAAGGGCTTTACCGAATACTACAGGCAGCATGGAGGCAATGTAGTAGGTGGAGAGACTTTTAGCTCGTATTTTATAAGAAGAATCAGCAAACTTAAGGAAATAAGGCAGAGGATATACCAGAATATAGAACAGGCAGAGGAGTTTCTCTTATACTTTGAAGACAGCCTCCCTCACGATAAGAAAAGGATAACTAAGGAATTTGTAAAGCTTAAGGATAGGGGATTTATAGGAAGAAGGGTGAGCCTTATTAAGAATCGCTTTTTTTAAGTCAGGATTTATAAGAAACATAGCATTATTGATATTTATATAGCAGGGAGAACCTGTGAAAAAAATAGGAGATTTAAATGAAGATTTCTACTAAAGGCAGGTACGGGCTCAAGGCCGTGCTTGATATAGCTATGCATGATGAGGCTTCGTCAGTTAGCAGCATAGCTGCAAGACAGTGTATTTCGGAGAATTATCTTGAGAGGCTAATTGCCATGCTTAAAAAGGCAGGGATTGTCAACAGTCTAAGAGGTGCCCAAGGAGGCTATGTGCTTGCAAGGCCGGCAGAAGAGATATCCGTAGGCGAGGTGCTTAGAGCACTTGAAGGAGACCTAAACCCGGTTGACTGTGCCGAGATAGACGGTTCAGGCGACTTTTGTGAGGGCGCTGATACCTGTATAACCAAATTTGTATGGAAGAGGATATCGGATAGTATAAATCAGGCGGTTAACAACCTGATGATATCCGAGCTTGCAAGAGACGGCAAGCATCTAATAGAGGAAAAAGGTGTAGACAAGAATACCAGTCCGGTATGTAATAGAAGATAAAGGAGTAATATGTCAAAGAAAGTAGTAGTCGGAATGTCTGGAGGAGTGGATTCATCAGTAGCTGCCTATCTCTTAAAGGAAGAGGGCTACGAGGTCTACGGAGTTACGATGGATATATGGACAGAAGGAGCTATCGATACGGTAAACGGAGGCTGTCTTGGAAGCAAGGCAAAGGAAGATGCGGCAAGGGTTGCCAGCCATCTTGGCATACCTTATGAGATAGTTGATGTAAGAGGGAAATTCCGAGACAATGTAATGGATTATTTTGCAGATTCGTATAAAAATGGGCAAACGCCAAATCCCTGCACCCTTTGTAATAGAATGGTAAAGTGGGAGGCTCTCTTTAAGGGGGCGGAATTATTTGGAGCAGACTATGTGGCGACAGGCCATTATGCCAAGATAAGAGAACTTCCAAATGGGAGATATTCCATAGCGAACTCACATACGGCTGCAAAGGACCAGACCTATGCCCTTTGTAACCTTACTCAGGAACAGTTAAAGAAAACCCTGCTTCCTATAGGAGATTATGAAAAGAGCGAGGTTAGGAAGATAGCAGAAAAGGCAGGAATAGAGGTAGCCTCAAAGCCTGATAGTATGGAGATTTGCTTCATACCTGATGGAGATTATGCAGTCTATCTTGAAAATGAATATGGATTAGTGGCTAAAAAGGGCAATTTTATAGATGTGAGTGGCAAGGTTTTGGGAGAGCATAGAGGAATAGTTCATTATACTGTAGGTCAGAGAAAAGGCCTCGGTATCACCTTTGGCAAGCCTATGTTTGTAAAGGAAATAAGGCCTGAGACTAACGAGGTGGTTCTTTCTGACAATGAAGGTCTCTTTAGCACTAGAGTAGTGGCTGAAAGAGTTAACTTTATGGCTGAAACCAGAGAAGAAATTGAAGCGCTAAACAAGACCTATATGGCAAAGATAAGATATAACCACAAGGGTGGTGACTGTAAGCTCTCCTTTGATGGAGAGAGGGTGGTGGCAGAGTTTCTAGAGCCAGCAAAGAGCATCTGCCCCAGGGGCAGACCTTAGTAGTCTACAACGAGGCAGGCGAAGTTGTCTGCGGTGGCAGGATAGTTAGAAGTTGATTTTTATTGGCTTTCTATTTTCAAAAATATAATATCCGTCAAAGCCCAGTTCTTTTAAGAGGGCTTCACATTTATTAAAATCATAGGCAAGATGTTCAGGTTTGTGTCCATCTGAGCCTATGGTTATTTTTGTGCCGCCTAGCTTTATGTAGCGTTTAAGGACCTCCGGTTGTGGGTTAGGTACTCCAAGACCGTATTTATATCCTGCAGTATTTACCTCAAGAGCCTTATCAAGCTCGATTACCCTCTTAAGTATCGGATCTATGAGACTGGCATATTCCCTGTATGCATAGTGGGATTCGCCGGGGTTCCCTGCCTCATCCCTTATGTATCTAAAGATATAATCAAGATGACCTAGGGTATCAAAGTCGGTGAACTTGTTTATCATTTCAAGCATTATAGTAAAATATCTCTGCACAGCATTTTTACTGTCGTGGTATAGCCAAAAATTTGGATAATAAGGATCCATTCCGTCTATCAGGTGAATGGAGCCAATGACAAAGTCAAAGTTATTCTCCTTTAATAACTGACTGTATTCAGGCAGAGCCTTATCACAGAGTCCAAGCTCTATGCCTGTAAGGATGTTTAGCTTTCCAGCAAAATTAGTCTTAACCTCTTTTATCTTAGCGATATAATTAGGAACATCGAGCTTAAATATATTGACGGGATTACCATTTTCATCCTGAACCTCAGGGTAATACAGGTCTTCATGGTCGGTAAAACAATAATGTTTCAGACCTAGTTTAACGGCTTTTTCAGCCTGTTTTTCCATAGGGGTTTCTGAATCTCCCGAAAAATCTGAATGTGTGTGCATATCTGCTATTATCATATCTGCCTCCTATATCTGTCTAAGTTCTGATATATCAGAATCGGTTGTAAGTGAATAATTGGTGTAGTAAACCACGAAGCCGGGCTTTGCACCGTTTGGCTTCTTTATCTCCTTTTTTTGTACGTAGTCCACGTCATGCTTAGTTCCATTACCCTTAAGGGAGGATGTGGTATTTATACTTGAGTAGTGAAGGGCAAGCTTTCCCGCCTCTTCAAAGGCTCTGTCAGGAACCTCCCTGCCATTTGTCACAAGGAGGACATGAGAGCCTGCACATTTTTAAAGCATGGAACCACCAGTCATTGTTTGTGGCTAACTTAAAGGTGAGATAATCATTTTGTATATTATTTTTCCCTACATAGATGTCAAATCCATCGCTTGATACAAAGTGAAGTGGAGTTCCCTTAGCCTCTTTTGCCTTACCCTTTTTAGAGCTTATTCCTGTTTTCTTTGCATAGCCTGCACTTTCAAGCTCTTTCCTGATTTCTGCAAGGTCTTCCTCATTTTCTGCTAATTCAAGTGACATCTTGATGGACTCTAGATGGCTTAATTCAGCCTCTGCCTCCTCTTGCTGTGAAATTACAGCCTCATAAGTTCTTTTAAGACGGGCATATTTATCAAAGTATTTCTTGGCATTTGCCATCACAGGGATGGTGGTATCAAGGCTTATATTAACTTCCTTACCTGAATAGTAATCGGTACAGGTAAGCACCTTATCTCCCTCTTTTGCCTGATAGCCGTAGGTAGTTATCAGTTCTCCGTATATCCTGAATTTATCTCTATTTTCGGTATCTCTTAGCTGCTTTGCAAATATATCCAGCTTGTTTGCAGTCCTTGATATGGCGTTGGTTATGAGCTTTCTTAGGTCTGCTGACTTTTGCCTCATTCTGTCATTCTTATCCTTTGAATTGTAGAACTCCTCAAGGAGGGATGAAAGACTGGAAAAGGTCTTGCTCTCCATATTCTCATAAATGCTGAGAGAAAAAGCAGCAAAAGCCTTAGGCTCGAGGTTACTACCATAGTATATTGTAGGGGTGAATTCACCGCTTTGGATGAGACTTATAAATTTACTAAAAATTCTTAAAAAGCTCATTTACATTTTCTGCGTTAAGTGAGGCTGTAGGTTGGTCTGCATCAAGCCCTGAAAGAGAGCAGATTTCATTAGCTATCTGAGGGTGAGAAGCCCGTAAGTGAGGTATAAATCGCCTTTCCTATAGCATTTGGCTTCCTTGCTATCACATTTACAAAGTAGTCATAATTAGCATCAAAGGGGTTTATTCTACCCTCCTGCTCAGGCACAAAGTAGCTTCTCCCCGGCAGTATCTCCTGACTGAGCTAACAAGCAGGGATACATGCTTTTATACTGTCTATTACCTTTTCTTCATCACCTAGGAGGATGATGTTGCTGTATTTTCCCATTAGCTCTATGACCAACTGTTTAACTGAGAGGTCGCCCATCTCATCCAAATGCTCGGTCTTAATTCTTATTATTCTCTCAAGCCCCGGCTGTGAGATGTCAAGTATTTTAGCACTTCCCAGATGTTTCCTAAGAAGCATGCAAAAGTTTGGAGCTGTCATAGGCGACTTGCGGCTCTCCTCTGTGATGTAAGCAAGAGGAAGAGAAGCATTGGCAGATAAAAAAAGTCTATATTGAGTTCTGTTATTTTTAACGGTAAGCACGAGGGCATCCTTCTCAGGCTGTGCAATCTTTGTTATATAGCCACCGGTAAGGCAGGTGCGAAGCTCATAGGTTATGCCTGCCACCACTGTTCCATCAAAAGACATAATATTTCCTTTCTGGTCTGAACAAAAATAAAGTAAAAAAATTCTCAACCTAATTATATAACAATCATAAAAAAAGTAAATGTACAAATATGCAAAAAAATTGAGAAAAAAACAGGAGATATCATTAATTACTTTAGATTAATATCCGATATATTTATAAGGAATTTTTATGTATTTTAAAAAGAAATCAAGTCCATATAAAGGTGAAGATTAAAAAGTTAATAATCTGTATCATTTGTACTGTGGCTTACAATATAAGATAAGGAGAGTTTTATGTGGAAAAAAACATGGAAGTAGTTTACTAAGTTTAATACTGATAATTGGGCTTATTTTATCAGGATTTGTTCAGCCTGCCTTTGTAAATGCTGCTCCACCTGCAACAGAGAATGCGACAGGAACAGGGGCTGTTATAGAACACAACATGGTATTTTTTCAAAATGGAAAAGAAATCAAGCAGGCAGATAATCCTAAGATTGATTTGACTACTGATATAACAGCTACAATCAAGGATAAGTTCAAATTTGATAAAAATGCTACACATCATATAACCGATAATTCGTATGTAGAATATGAACTTGGTGCACCGTTTATATTGCCTAACGGAGCAGTGAATATAGAAGAGTACACTAAGCCTGACAGTGTACAGAGCTTACCGGAAATTCGTGGGAAGAATATATGTAAAACATCTTTTGCAACCGACAATGATGGTAATATTAAGGTAAGATTTGACTTTTCGGAAGCTGATACTGTCATGTTTGACCAGAATGAAATCGAAGTAAAAGCCACAGTTAAACTAAGAGTGGATGTAACCAAATTAGAAGCCCCCGGAGGTAACGGAAAGGTTAAAATCTTAGACTATGAACTTGATATAGATGATACCAAGGAAGACCTAAGGACTGAGAAGAAAGCTGAACTAAACATACATAACGGAACTGTGGACTGGACAGTAACCATTGATAAAAAGATACTTGGCTCTATCAATTCTCAGCTAAGCCTTACAGACTATGTATTTGTAGATGACCTTACAAAGGTTGGTGATTACAAGACGGGATCTTTAACCATCAATGGACAAACTGTGAACCCTGATAGCTATAATGATAAGGTACTTAGATATACTATACAGGCGGGCAATTTACTTTCACCTAATGTAGGTAAGGCTGTGATTAAGTTCAGTACTGTAATTTCAAGCAATGAATTTAAGTATGGTAAGTATTATAAGAACACAGCGGAGCTCTATAAGAATGGGAAGCTTGAGAATAAGACCAATGAAGCAGAGGTGACGCTCATTCCTTTTGGAAAGAAGGAAGGACTTACTTCTGCTGATAATAAAAGTATTACATGGAGCATAGTATTTAATGAGCCTGATGCAAACCTTGGGACGGTAACTGTTAAAGACAAACTTGCTAATTCAACTATAGGAGACATTGCTCAGACAAGAAGAGAGAGCTACTATCAGGTATGGGATGAAAATAAAGGAGATTGGTCAGAAACTAAACATAACGTTAATCCTGCCGGTATTGATAATGATGAGTATACCATCTCAAGTGTAACTAAAAAGACAAGACTTACCATAGTAACGGATGATTTTACACTTCCAAATTATTATTATGAATTTAAGAATGATGCCATCATAGGTTGGAATGGGGAAAGTAATAGGGTTAAGCTTTCAGCCGTAGCTAGAATCGGTAGAAAAAAGACAGATAAGTCAGCAACAATGTTCGGATTGGCGGCAGGCGAGACAGAAGAGGAAGACGATAGAAGGCTTGATGAACGCAGAGATGCCATAATCAGAAGAGTGGGATTTGAAACGGAATGGATTGCTTCTTTTGTTAGAGATAACACAGACAATGATGTTTACTACATCTATGATACCTTCATCTTTGATAATGACATAAAAAGCAAATAGAAAGGGTGTAGATACAGACTATAAGATTACAGGCTTAAATGATACTGTAGTAAAAACACTTAAAAGTACAGTTCCTTTTACAGATGTTATTAACAAGGATGCCCAGCATCATCATAGACTTGTAAATCCTTCTTCACCTCTTACTGAGAATAAGTCAAACATTGAGTATGAAGTATATGCAATTAGAAATAGTGCAGATAAGATAGTTGGACACATACTTGAGTTAAAGCTGGATCCTACTAAGGGAGAGGCTATTCCAAACGACAACAGGAAAAAGACCTTAGTTAAGTTTAAGTCTAAGCTTGTTGAACCAAGACAGGTTATGGACACAAGAGATACATCTACATATAACTTTATGAATCTCTTTAAGGATAATGGAACTCTTATAGAAGAAGCGGCAAGTGGAATTAAATACAACACTAAGATGATAAAGAAGCAGGCTCTTTCTAAGGATGCTGCTGAAAGATTTGTAAATAATTTAACAGTATCTGCAGGCAACAATATAATAAATGACGATGTCTTTGATTATGCTGCTAAAAAAGCCAAAGACAATCAGGCGGTTGCTTACAACAGAAAAGATAAGTCTATCATCTACAGGATAAGTGTGAATGCGGCAGGAGTCAATGATGTAGACGGCGATCTTGGAGCTGTTACACTTACTGACTATATTCCTGAGGACTTTGAACTTGATAAGATAGGTGGGAACAGCGATTATCTCATCTATAAAGGTAAGGCAGCTACAAGCATAGCTAAGGCTGATGCAACCGTACTTGCAGAGGGCTCGCCACTTTCTCTTGGTACTGATAAGCTTACATTTACCAAGGATGAGACTAACAACAAACTGATATTTAAGTTTGCGAAGATGGATGAGACCTACGTTATCCTTCTTAAGTTGCGTATTAAGCCTGCTAAGGTAGATTCTTACCTGAATAAAAGAGTAAATATAGTGAACAAGGCCGAAATAACACCCGAAAAGAAGTGGATAGATGAAGATAGCGGAAATCAGAAGAAAGAAGTTAAGATAGCTGATACTCAGGATGTAGACTTAAACGAAGAGTTTATTTGGAAATTCTATGATGAAAATGTAGCTAAATATGCTGAAAAGGGCTTCATCAAGTGGAGCATAGTTTACAGACCTTATAAGACCTATACTAACGGTAAAAAGGTAAGTTTTCAGGATAGCCTGAGTAACAACATCATGATAAGGAGACAGAAGAACAGCTCTGAACTTGTCTTCCATGGAGATAATTATAGGATATTTGAGGGAAGTGTTGATGATAATGGTAAATTCATCCCAACGCGTGAAATAAAGGAAAATCTTTCTGAGATATTTAAGTACGAAGATACAGGCAGAAAGTTCATTATCAACCTTCCAAACGGTAATTCGGTCTATAAGATTACTTACATTACAGATTTTAGCTCTCCAATAAATTCCGGAGAAGGTGTAAGAAATACTGTTGCTCTCTTTGAAGATTTAACAAAAAAAGACAATTAAAGAGCCTAATGTAAGCTATACTGTAAATGTATCCTCAACAGGAAGGGTATGGGGCTTTGATAAGCTTACCATATTTAAGACCAATCAGGCTAAGGATAAGTTCCTCTCTGGGGCTAAATTTGAGCTTAAAAAGGAAGGAGCGCAGGTAGATGGCTCCCCCTAAGGCTACAGATGCTGAAGGAAAGGTTGAGTTTGACAGAATAAGTTCAGGTGAGTATGTCCTTAAGGAAGTTGAAGCTCCTGAAGGGTATAGGCTAAATCCTACAGAATACAGGATAAAAGTTACAGAGCTTGAGGTAGGTAGGATGATTGAGCTACTTGGTTCTTATGGCAATGTGACTCAGGATGGCAATGAACTAACTATTACCAATGAATCGACCTATACTCCGGGTGGCGGCGGTGGAGGATTTGCACCTCCTACAGAAGGTGAGACAAATCCTAACAAACCTGAAGATCCTAAGAATCCTTCAAGCCAGGATAAGCCAAATGATCCAAAAGAAACCGGGTAAGCCAAGTGTACCTAATACACCTGGAAATCAGGAAAAACCTTTGAATCCTAATAGGCCTTCAGATCCATCAAGTCCTGAGAGACCTAGCGAGCCGGGAACTTCTGAAGAGCCGGAAGAGCCAAATCCTACACCTGACGATAATCCAAATCCTGAGATACCTACCTATACACTTGACAATGTGCCTGATCCAAAATGATCCTGACAGCAGTTATGAGATCATTGTCATAGACGATGACGGCTACCCTCTTGGACATTTCGTAAAGAAGACAAAGCCTGACAAGAAGAAAGAGTATGTGCTTAAAGATGATGGTACACCACTTTCTCATTTTATACAAAAACAGGGCAAAGAGAAGACTGCCAAAAAAACAGGTGGTGCAGATAATATATGGTACTACCAGCTGGGTGCAGGCTTACTCTTAATTGGAGCTTTTACATATATAAAGCGTAAAGAGGAAAAAGAAATCTAATAGTATTTAAGCCAAAACCCTCACATAACATTAGCTACGGGGGTTTTGGTACGTTATAACAATAATTTAATTGAAAAAAATAAGCAAGAATATACAAATTAATAAAAAAATACAGAAATAAGAGATATAAGCTATTAATTTTCTCGACTCATCAGCCGATATAAGTAAGTGTGAGAAGTAATCGGAATATTACTTTTAGTGGAGTTTAGCTGAGGATGATAAGTTTTTATGAATTTATCATCTACAGATTATAATGGAGATAAATAAATAAGATGAGGGAGGGTTTTATGTGTAGAAAGAATAAATGGAGTTTATTAGGAATTATACTTATTTCCAGTATGATTCTGACAGGATACGGATATCCTGTTTATGCCAAAGCCGCACCTTCTGCTACTTACGATGTAAATAGTACCGGAACGGAAACAGAATATAGAGAGACTGCTTCTGGAAGTGCTGTAAGAGAGATAAAGTCTGATGGGAACAATGAATATGAACTTTCTGAAGAAGGTACTCCTTTAGCTAGCTTTCATTCAAAAAAAGAAAAAAAATCTCCTCCGGGTTCAGTAGTACCTGATGGATGGTATTATTCTGTAGGAGCAATCTTTATCTTTATTGCGGCCTTTGCAAGAAGGAAAATTGAAGTTGAACATCAATAAACAATAGAATTAATTGTAATTAAAAGCCCTGCACAAATATGTGCGGGGTTTTTGTTGGTGGTGTGCCTAGCGGTGCACGTTTCTAACGGGTGCAGTGGGATATTCAAAGTAAAAGCAAAGATATCTTTCAATGTAAATGCAACAGAGGCACCTGTCAGAGTAAGTACAACACCATGTTGCATTTAAGCCCCAAAACTACCCCCTAAACCTGCGGCCACATATTTTTAAAAACCTATTGACATTTCTCTCATAAACATTTATAATACTCTTGTTGTTTTGAGAGAAGTCTTGAAACTGATATGGCGAAGTAGCTCAGTTGGCTAGAGCACACGGTTCATACCCGTGGTGTCGGGGGTTCAAGTCCCTCCTTCGCTATGATACAGGGTGCCTGAGTTACAGCAATGTAGTCAGGTGCCTTTGTTTGAGTAGGAAGTTTCTAAGAATCTCCATATTACAAAGACTAGAAAGCAAATTGTTGTGGATAATTAGATACAGCTAATATGAGTTGTTACAGTTGATGAATTCAGAAAATAGGATTCTTTCTTAAATATGAAGGAGAAATTATGGAAAGAAGAGATAAGATAAACTATTACCTTGATATAGCGGAAGTGGTATCGCAAAGAAGTACCTGCCTTAGAAGACATTATGGGGCAGTTATAGTAAAGAATGATGAAGTTATTGCAACGGGCTATACAGGAGCGCCAAGAGGCAGAAAGAACTGTTCAGACCTGGGCTTTTGTATGCGTGAGAAGCTAAAAGTTCCAAGAGGAGAGCGCTATGAGCTCTGCCGTAGCGTGCATGCAGAGCAGAATGCCATCATAAGTGCCTCAAGGGAGGAGCTTATTGGCAGCGATATCTACATAGTAGGGATTGAGATGCGTGGCGGCGGCTATGTTGAGAATGCCAATAGCTGTGCTATGTGTAAGAGGGTAATCATCAATGCCGGCATAGAAAGAGTCTACATAAGAGACGATAAGGACAACTTCAGGGTAATAAGCGTGAATGACTGGATAGAAAATGATGACTCCCTAAGCGGAATGTTTGGCTACTAATAAAAGGAGAAAAATTGAGGTATTATATTTCAGATTTGCATTTTTTTCACGAAAAATTAAACGACGAAATGGACAACAGAGGCTTTAGAGACGTAGAAGAAATGCATAATTACATTATAAACAGGTGGAATACTAGAGTAAATAAAAGGGATGAGGTCATCATACTTGGAGACCTCTCTTATGGCAAAGCGGAAGAAACCAACGAACTCCTTAGCAGACTAAACGGAAAGCTCTGCCTTATAAGGGGGAATCACGACAGTCTCTACCTTAAGAAAACAGCCTTTGATGAGAGCAGGTTTGAGTGGATTAAGGACTATGTAGAGCTAAAAGACAACAACCGAAAGATTGTGCTTTGCCATTATCCTATTATGTGTTACAATGGGCAGTACAGACTTAATACTGAGGGAAGGCCAAAGACATTTATGCTTTATGGGCATGTTCACGATACTCACGACCAAAGGCTCATAGAGGAATTTATAAGGATTACCCGTGAAACCAAGTCCTGCTATAAGGACGGTACGGTTAAAAATATTCCCTGTAACATGATAAATTGTTTTTGCATGTATTCAGACTACACTCCCTGGACTTTGGACGAGTGGATAGTGTACTGGAGAGAAAGAGGAACGGTTGAATAATGAGAATAGGAAACGGATATGATGTACATAGGCTGGTAGAGGGCAGGAAGCTGATACTTGGAGGAGTTGAGATTCCTTATGAGAAGGGGTTATTAGGCCACTCTGACGCAGACGTGCTAACCCATGCCATTATGGATGCCTTACTTGGGGCAGCAGCAGAGGGGGATATAGGCAGACATTTTCCTGATACAGACGAGAGGTATAAGGATGTGGACAGCTTGAAGCTCCTTACTGTAGTCGGTAAAATTATAGAAGACAAGCTCTATGTGATAGAAAACATCGATGCAACCATTATGGCAGAAAAACCAAAGCTTGCGCCTTTCATACCCGATATGGTCAAAAACATAGCAAAGACCTTAGGGATAGAGGAAAGTCAGGTAAATATCAAGGCTACCACAGAGGAAGGCCTTGGCTTTACAGGGACAGGAGAGGGGATGAAGGCTCAGGCTGTGTGTCTTCTTAAGGAAGCAATCAATGAAGATGATTATATGATGGGCGGCTGTGGTGGCTGCGGCGGCTGTGGAGGGTGCGGCAGATAATGGGATTTATTAGATTTTTTTAAGGAAGAATATGCGGCCATACTTCAAAGAGATCCTGCCATCAAATCAAAGTATGAGATCCTGCTTTACCCGGGATTTAGGATAATGATGAGGTATCGCATTGCTCATAAGCTTTACTTAAAAGGGCATTTTTTTCTTGCTAGAAAGATAATGCAAAAAGGGGCTGACAAGACGGGTATAGATATCCACCCGGGTGCAACCATAGGAAATAATTTTTTCATTGACCATGGCATAGGGGTTGTAATCGGAGAGACTGCTATCATCGGCGATGATTGTACCCTTTATCAGGGAGTTACACTTGGCGGTACGGGAAAGCAGACGGGAAAGAGGCATCCTACTATAGGCAACAATGTGATGATTAGTGCAGGAGCGAAGGTGCTTGGCAATATTACAATTGGAGATAACACAAAGATAGGTGCGGGAAGTGTGGTGCTTAAGGATATCCCATCTAATTCTACAGTTGTAGGAGTACCTGGTAGAATAGTTAAGCGAAATAATATCAAGTGCGAGCAGATTGACCTTGACCAGATTCATTTTCCGGATCCGGTGCTTAGGGATATTACAGCCTTAAGAGAAGAGAATAAGAAGCTTAGAAAGAAGCTGGATAAGCTTGCTAAGAGTTTTGAAGAATATACGAAGGGAAGAGAAGATGAAAATACATAATACACTTACAAACAAAGAAGAAGAATTTACACCGATTGAGCCTGGTAAGGTAAAGATGTATGTCTGCGGTCCTACAGTGTATAACTTTATGCATATAGGAAATGCAAGACCTATCATTATCTTTGATACTATCCGCAGATATTTGAATATAAGGGCTATGATGTGAACTTTGTATCTAATTTTACGGATGTGGACGACAAGATAATAAAGCGTGCCAACGAAGAGGGTGTAAGTGCATCAGAGATATCAGAGAGATATATTAAAGAAGCAAAGACTGACATGGAAGGCTTAAATGTGCTTCCTGCGACCAAGAATCCTAAGGCTACCGAAGAGATAGACGGGATGATAGAAATGATAGAGGAGCTCATTAAAAAAGGCCACGCCTACGCTAAAAACGGCAGTGTATACTTTAGAACCAGAAGCTTTGAGCCTTATGGCAAGCTATCAAACAAGAATATAGATGACCTTGAGGCAGGCGCAAGGATTGCCATCAATGATGAAAAAGAAGATCCTCTAGACTTCGTACTCTGGAAGCCAAAGAAGGAGGGAGAGCCTTTTTGGGTATCACCTTGGGGTGAAGGAAGACCGGGCTGGCATATAGAGTGCTCTGTTATGAGTAAGAAGTACCTTGGTGAGCAGATAGACATCCACGCAGGTGGAGAAGACCTTATCTTCCCTCACCATGAGAATGAAATAGCCCAGAGTGAGGCTGCAAACGGCAAAGATTTTGCTAAGTACTGGATGCACAACGGTTACCTTAGGATAAACAATGAGAAGATGAGTAAGTCTCTCGGAAACTTCATTACCATAAGGGATGTAAGCAAGGAATACGACCTTGGTGTGCTTAGGTTCTTTATGCTTGGAGCTCACTACAGAGGACCTATCAACTTCAGCCACGAGCTTATGGAGGCGGCTAAGACAGGGCTTGAGAGGATTATAAATGCAGTATCAAACCTTGATTTCCTCCTTGAAAATGCTGTATTAAGAGAGCTAACTGAGGAAGAAAAGGAAATTAAAGAGAAGGCCTTAGCTTTCAAAAAGGAATTTGAAGCATCCATGGAGGATGACTTTAATACTGCTGACGCCGTTTCTGCTATATTTAACCTCGTAAAAGCTAGCTAACTCTGAGATAAATGCCGAGTCTTCAGAAGAACTTATCAAAGAGGTAAGAGGAGTTATTGTGCTTTTATCTGATGTACTTGGTATAAAGGTAGTAAAGCAAAAGGAGATTCTTGATGAGGAGATTGAGGCTCTCATCAAAGAGAGAACTGAGTCAAGAAAGGCAAAAAACTTTGCTAGAGCAGATGAGATAAGAGATATACTTGCATCAAAGGGTATAGTTTTGGAAGATACCAGAGAGGGTGTTAAGTGGAAAAGGATATAGATATATCGGTACTTTCAGTAAATGGAATAGAAGGCTTTTTTAATATTAAAGACAAGGATATAAGGAGTTTTTCGCCCCTTACCCTTGCCTACATAGGCGATGCCATTTACGAGGTTGTGATTCGTACTATAATTGTAGAAAAAGGAAATGCCCCTGTCAATAAGCTTCACCATAAGGCAAGCTCTCTTGTCAAGGCGACTGCGCAAAAAGAGTCTATGGAAATCATCCTGCCTCTGCTAAGCAGTGAGGAAGAGGCTGTGTTTAAGCGTGGAAGGAATGCAAAGTCTTATACATCGGCTAAAAACGCCAGTATTATAGACTATAGAATAGCTACAGGCTTTGAGGCCTTGATGGGATATCTTTATCTTACAGGTAAAAATGAGAGGATGCTTGAACTAATAAAGGCAGGCGCAGGTTCAAGGCTATGAAGATATTAGGCTTATAGCTTACGGAATTTAAGGATTTATTGCAAATAATTATGAAACTGTGCTTTTTGCTAAAGGAGAAAAATGAAAGAGAAATATAATGATAATGAGGAGACAAGCCTTGTTATTTACGGTAGGAATGCCGTACTTGAAGCTTTTAGGTCGGATAGGACAATAGACAGGCTCTATGTACAGGAGGGAGTAGCAGATGGAACCCTGCAGTCCATACTAAGGGTAGCCAAAAAGACTGATGCCATTATTAGCTTTGTAAGTAAAGACAGGCTTAATAAGTATGCTGAGGGAGACAAGCACCAGGGAGTTGTAGCCATGGCAGCAGCCTATAACTATGCAGAGGTTGATGACATATTAAATGCTGCAAAGGAAAAGGGCGAGCCTCCTTTTATCATAGTTCTTGATGACATCGAAGATCCACACAACCTTGGAGCCATAATAAGAACAGCCAATCAGGCGGGTGCTCACGGGGTTATCATTCCAAAGAGACATGCTGTGGGACTTACTGCCACTGTGGCAAGGACTTCAGCAGGAGCCATCAATTATACACCTGTAGCCAAGGTGACGAATATCAGCCGTACCATAGATGAATTAAAGGAAAAGGGGATCTGGTTTGCTTGTGCGGATATGTCAGGAGAACTTATGTATAACTGTAACCTCACGGGAGCTATAGGACTTGTTATAGGGTCTGAGGGAAGCGGAGTAAGCAGGCTTGTTAAGGAAAAAAATGTGACTTTGTTGTAAGAGTGCCTATGTTTGGGCAGATTGATTCCTTAAATGCTTCAGTTGCGGCAGGAGTACTTGCATACGAGATAGTAAGGCAGAGACTTAATACAAATAAATAATGGGGATAATTTTAGTATATGAATTTTGAAAAATTCTCAGACGAGGAGCTCTGTGAGAAGGCAAAAGAGGGAGATGTAGAGGCTGAGAGCTATCTTATAAATAAATATAAGAATCTGGTAAGGGGCAAGGCTAAAACCTTGTATCTGCTTGGAGGAGACAGGGAAGACCTTATACAGGAAGGGATGATAGGGGCTTTTTATGGCTGTAAGAGATTTTGATAAGTCAAAGAATGCGGGCTTCCCTACCTTTGCCAATTTGGTCTGTGAGAGAAGGATGTACAATGCCATCAAAGCCGGCCAGGCGGGCAAAAACAAGCCGTTAAATACCTATATTTCTCTATATGCAGGTCAGGATACAGGAGAGGATGCAGATGACATCAAGCTCATCAATAATCTTCGTGCCAGCAGCCTGCTTGAACCTGAAGGTTTTTGTTATAGACAAGGAAAAATACTTTGTTTTTACTTGAAAGGTTGAGTGAGTCCCTCTCAAAGCTAGAGGAAGAGGTGCTTGATTTATATCTTTCGGGAAAGGACTATCTGGAGATAGCTGAGATTCTGGAGAGAAGCCCCAAGTCCATTGACAACGCTCTTGTAAGGATAAAAACCAAGTTTAAGAATATAATTGAAAGCGAAAAAAATAGGAGAAACTCAGTAAATGAGCGAGAAATTTACTATAAAATTAAGTGACTTAAACCTAAAAGCAGATAGCGGATTCAGCCAGATATTTAGGATGAATGAAGAAGAGGAAGGGCTGTACAGGGTTTGGTTCAGAGAACATACTACTCTTGTAGAAGAAAAAGACGGAAGCTTTGTATTTCATTGCAGCAAAGAGGAGTTTTATAAGGTCTGGTATGATTATTTTGACTTAGGCTTAGACTATTCTAAGATAAAGGCTTTGGTGGATGAAAAGGATGAATACTTAAAAACTGCCATAGAGCATGGCTATGGGATAAGGATACTGAGACAGGACCTTTGGGAGATAATTATTTCTTTTATAGTCTCACAGAATAACAACATTCCCCGTATAAAAAACAGCATATCAAAGCTCTGTGCCCTAACTAAGGACGGGAGCTTTCCTTCTGCTGAGCTCTTAAGTAGGGTTTCTGTTGAAGAACTTCATTCTTATGGACTTGGCTACAGGGATGAGTATATTCATAGGATAGCTCTCAAGACAGCTGCTGGAGAGTTTGTACCTGAAAGCTTGGTAGGCCTTCCTTATGAGGAAGCTAAGAAAAAACTTATGGAAGTACATGGAATCGGCAAAAAGGTAGCAGACTGCATCTGTGTATTCGGCCTTCACTGCTTAGATGCCTTTCCTATAGACACCCATGTAAAACAGATACTGTCCGCACATTATGCAGAAGGCTTTCCTTTTGAGAGGTACAAGGGGTATGCATCCGTTATGCAGCAGTATATGTTCTACTATGATTTGCTAAATCCTGTGAAGTTAGCAAAAAAATAAGGGTAAACGGAGTGCCGGATATGAGTCGCTAATGAAAAAGATTTCGACCTCTCTAGCACCAGCCTCCGTCAAGAGAGATGATCTGTCCCGTAAGATAATCATTTCCTGTACAAAGACTTAGAGTAAGCTCTGCTACTTCTTCCGGCCTTCCCAGTCTTGATGCAGGAATTTCTTCTATTAGTGAGGCTAGCTCAGAAGGAGATAGGAAGTTGTTCATCTCAGTATCTATGGCTCCACAGGAAATAGCATTTACCTGTATATTACTTGGGGCAAGCTCCTTTGCCAGAGCTTTGGTAAAGGAATTCATCCCTCCCTTGCTGGCTGAGTATGCAACCTCCATAGACGCACCTACATTTCCCCAGACAGAGGAAATGTTTATTATTTTTCCTGCATTATTTCTAACCATATCTGGGATGACAAGGGAAGAGAGGTTGTAGAGGGAAGTAAGGTTGGTATTTATAATCTCATTCCATACGCTAGGCTTCATATCGGAGAGAAGGCCTATATGAGAGATACCTGCATTGTTTATGAGGATGTCTATGGAACCAAGAGTTTTCTTTGTTTCGTTAACAAAATCCCTGCAAAACTCATAAATTCCAACATCTCCCTGAAAGGCAAGTACAGGAGCGCCAATAGATACGAGAAGGTCTTTTGTCTCTTCTAACTCATCCCTTGATTTGTTGGAATTTATGGCTATTCTATAGCCTTCTTTTGCAAATCTCACTGCAATTGCCCGTCCTATTCCTCTTCCTGAGCCACTTATAAGTACAGTCTTATTCATCTTTCCTCCAGAGTTCTGAATGTTTTTTCTTATTTCAATTTATTTACACAAGGTCAAAGAGCTTTATATTGGTTTGCTTCAGCTTTGCTTTTAGTAAGCCATAAAAATACCTACCTTTGCTCACTTTTTGAAGAAATCAGCTAAGTACTCGTGTTTTAATGCCTAATACATATTATCAATAATTTTATAAGTCTGCAATATAATAGTGAAAATAGAAGGAATTTATGTTATACTTTTAGTTGTGGAATTTTGCATACTATACTTGTAGGGAGGAGATTATGAGAAATAAATTTTTGGTTGTACTCTTAAGTACTGCAGTAGGCATATCTACGTTGTTTAGCACAGAGGCAATGGCTGCGGCTAAGAATTACCTCTACACTTCAAAAAAGCCTGTCACAAAGAAGACCATCTATGTGGGAGGAAGCAATGTAAAACTAAAATATAATATAGGCGGCAAGACAACAGGAATCAAAGGTACCTGGAAGTCAGATAACAAAGGCAGGGTTAAGGTAAGCAAAAACGGCAGCTGTAAGGCTGTAGGAAACGGCAAGGCCACTGTCAGCTTCACATACAAATACGGCAAGAAAACCTATGTCCTCAAGTGTAAATTTACAGCAGAGACAAAGGCAGGGGAAGTAAGCCTTCTCAATTCTGCAGGAACAACTGATGATGTAGAAGTTGAAAGTGGCTCTACATATAGGTTTAAGTCCAAGATTACCCCTGTGGATGAGGCACTTGAGATAAACGAAGGCATCAAGTCAACTGACAAGGTGTTCTATCAGCTTTTTGCGGATGAAGACGGGGAGATACAGTCAAGCCTTGGAAGCATAGATTCTAACGGAATATTTACCGCAGGAGATAAGGCTGGAACCTTATATGTCAGGGCTTCTGCCAAGAAGAGCAAGACCTCTAAGGATGATATTGTAAGTGAGTTAATTAAGGTTGATATTACAGCTTCATCTAAGAGCGATGAGAGCAAAAAGGACGAAAACACTACCGGAACCAATACAGGAAAGCCTAAGGCTGCAAGGATTGAACTTTCTACTAATGCTGTTGTAAGGGATATGACTGTACAAAATGGTGTCTTGTTTGCTGATGTTTATTATAAGATCATAGATGAAAAGGGAAATGAAATCACTGCAAATCCTGAGATGACAATGGATAAATTCACTGCTACCTGGAAGGGAGATAGTGTTTCTCTAAATGAAGCAGGTAAGGTTACTCTTATTTTTCCCTGCGAATCTTCCTAACCAGCCTACTCCTATCGGAACATCAGGAGAGCTTAAACTAAGCTATAAGGGTGAGGATGACAAGGAGATTTCTGCGGTGCAGACTGTGAGAGTGGTTCCACCTTCATTCATTACTTCTGCTGAGTTTAAGGGAATTTACAGATGTGTCTATAGGGCTAGTGCTACGGATTCTGGAATTTACTACGAACCTGTGGTGGACAAAGATGTGACAAAGCTTAAAAGTGGAGATGTAATCAGAGATTTTGGAAGCAGTCTTTGGGTAAATATGAATCCTGACAGTTATTATCTTCTTATAAAGGCTACTGATAACTATGGTAACAATATAAGTACTATGGGACTTAAAGATTCTAAAAATCATGGTTGATGTTACAGGTAGTGCGATAGTAAGCGTAGACACTGTTCTTGAGAATGGAGTCGAGACCAAAGAATCAATAAAGCCTATAACTGTTGACGGAGTCAGCTATCTTACTTATCCTTTGAGTGCGGCAACTGTTAAGTCGGGGGACATGAATATAACTATTCAGGGTGGCTCTGTTCGTCAGGTCATAAAGAAAATGATAACAGACGGAAGTAAATTAAGTGTATTTTATTTTACCAGTGCCAATACCTATATTGAGAGGACAATGTTTTTACCTTTTTCCCTCTATACCAGCAGTGGTGCAGCAATAAAGGACTATATTTCAGTGCTTTATTACCTTGGACTTAATGATCAGTTCAATCAGGGAATAATTAATCTTCCTACTGATTCGAAGGTTATTTCATCTTCCAAGGGTTCGATTTTCTCGATAAGGAGAAACTCACTTACGAATGAAGCAGAGATTCACTATCAGCCAAACCCAAATGTACTCATTAACGGAAATGCAATGCAGGACTATGGTATGGATGAAGTTACAGTTCTCAAGGGTTTTGGTTCTAACCTTGAACAGAAATTTTCCATATTTGTTAATAGAAAGAGGCCATAGGCGAGATGACTAAGAAAGTAGCAAAAATATTTATACTGACTACAATCATCATTATGCTTTTAATTATAGGATTGTTGCTTGTATATATTTTAAAGTTCAAAGATGCGGACAGCGAGAGTGTTGAAGGGACAAAGAATCCTAAAAAAACTGTTAAAATTGCTCAGACCAACCTGCTAAATAAAGACCTGCCCGATGCGGATACTGAAGAGGTACTAAGAGGAGTAATTTTCATAGAAGATAAGGAGAATAAGGATATAATCAGCTCAGCTTACTTTTGTAAACTTTGATACGCAGGAGAATAAACTTAGCTTCTACAATTTTCCAGGGAACATGATATTTGAAGTTTCAAATGAGCTGTATAAGGAAATATCTACCTCTCTTGCCGATGTACCTCAGGTGCTTACTCTGTCGCACCTATATAAGTACAGTAAGAATAAGCAGGGGCTGAAGGCAGGTATGCTGATGCTTGAAGATTATTTGGAGCTTGGAATTTCACATTTTCTTTTCTTAAAGGCAGAGGATGCTGAAAAAATATTTTACTTCAATACAAAGGGCGATTCCACTTTTTGCAGACCTTTGTAAATACTGTCGTAAACGGGGATAAGAATGCGAAGTCAGAATTTGTTAATGGAATATATAACAGCAAATTCACTGATATAAAAGAAAAGCACCTATGTAAGTATTTTGAGTAAACTTCAGAAAGTAAATTCAGATAATATCAGGTTTACTACCCTAAGGGGTGAGAGATTTGATAGCGGTGTGGTTATCAAGAAAGAAGATATAGTAAATATGCTGTCTTCGGGCAGTAAATAAATAAACAGAGAGGTTGTTACTAAAAATGATTCAGACAATTACAAAGATGCAGAAATCCAAATACAGAAAGTTATTCGATGTATTTCTAATACTACTCGGAACCTTTTTGTATGTCAGCACCGGTAAAGCTTATCTATGAGCCAATGAAGATGGTTATGGGAGGCTTTGGAGGCTTCGCTATAGTAATCAAGTACTTTGCAGAGAACTTCGGGCTTGATATTCCTGTATGGCTAAGCAACGCCCTCTTAAATGTGCCGGTGTTTATTATAGCTTGGTTTGTTCTTGGTAAAGACTTCGTAGCTAAAAACCCTTCTTGGAGCTCTGGCCTTTGCTGCCTGGCTCTATGTTATCCCTACCTATGATTTGTGCGGTGGGGATTACCTGCTTGCAGTAGCACTTGGAGGACTTATGGACGGTGTAGGTATAGGTCTCATCTTCCTTACCAATTCTACCAGTGGTGGTACGGATATGGTAAGTGCCATTGTCCACAAATTCTTAAAGCATTACTCGGTTCCTAGCATACTTCTTGTGGTTGATGGTATCATAGTTGTGCTCGGTGCCTTCGTTCTCGGATTTAGAAATGCTATGTACGGTATTATTACTATCTATGTACTTACTAAGATTTCAGATACCATGCTTGAAGGTGTGAAGTTTGCAAAGCTTGTCTACATTATTTCAGATGAGTATGAAAAAGATTGCAAAAACTTATAATGAGCGAGATGGACAGAGGTGTAACCGCTCTCTCAGCAAAGGGGATGTATACCAACAATGATAAAAAAATATGCTTTTTTTGCGTAGTTGGCAAGAAAGAGATAGTAAAAGCTTAAGGAAATCGCATCTATTACTGACCCTAAGGCCTTCATCATAGTAAGTGATGTAAGAGAAGCCTTTGGAGAGGGCTTTATAGAGTATTCACATGACAGTGCAGTTAAATAATATAGACTTGTATTTTTTATCAATTAAGGAGGAAAGGTTATGGGATATGTATTGGGAATTGATCTTGGAACAAGCTCTTTAAAAGGTCTGTTAATGAATAAAAAGGGTGAGGTTATAGCTTTTGCTGGAGCAGATTATCCCCTGATTCATCCTAAAAAGGGATATAGCGAGCAGAATGGAGAAGAGTGGATAAGGGCTTGTGAGTTTGTGTTTAGTGAACTTTCAAAAAAAGTAGATGATTTTAAGGAAGAACTTGAAGGAATAGCTATTTCTGGACAGATGCATGGTCTTGTAACCCTTGATGAGAATTATAATACTGTAAGGCCTGCTATACTCTGGAATGATACACGCACGACAGGACAGTGCAATGAAATTATGAAAGACTTCGGAGAAAGACTTATAGAAATCACCAAAAACAAAGCACTTGAGGGATTTACCCTGCCGAAGATACTGTGGATGAAGGAAGAAGAACCGGGGCTTTGGGAAAAAACAGCTCATATTATGCTGCCAAAGGACTATCTAATATTTAGACTTACAGGAGAAATTGCCACTGATTATTCAGACGCTGCAGGTACCTTGCTTTTAGATGTGGCAGCTAAAAGATGGTCTGATGAAGTCCTTAAGAAATACAATATAGATGATAATATCCTTCCAAAGCTATACAATTCAATCGACTGTGTAGGTATAGTGAATAGGGAATATAAGGAAAAGTTTGGTTTAAAAAAAGAAGTAAAGGTGATGGGAGGCGGAGCGGATAATGCCTGTGCAGCAGTAGGTTCTGGCATTATTGGCAATGGTCTTGGTATGGTGAGTATAGGCACTTCAGGAGTGTTTTTATCTTATGAAGATGAAGCCCATAGCCATTATCATGGGCAACTTCATCTATTTAATCATGGAATTCCTGAGGCTCATTACTCAATGGGAGTTACTCTGGCTGCTGGTCATAGCCTAAACTGGTTTAAAGAAACCTTTGCTCCTAATGAGAGCTTTGAAGAATTACTTTTAGATGTTGACAGCATACCTGTTGGCTCTGATGGATTGCTTTTTGCACCTTACATAGTAGGAGAGCGCACCCCTTACGCTGATAGCAAGGTTAGAGGAAGCTTTACTAGGATTGATACAACTCATACCAGAGCGCATTTTGCAAGAGCAGTTTTAGAGGGTATAACTTTTTCCTTAAGAGACTCCAAGGAACTTATGACAGGGCTTACAGGAAGGCAATTTGATAAGATACTTTCTGTAGGTGGAGGAAGTAAGAATAAGGATTGGTTACAAATTCAGGCGGACATCTTTGATACAGAAATCATAACACTTACTACAGAGCAGGGGCCAGGGCTTGGTGCAGCTATGATGGCTGCTGTAGGTCTTAACTGGTTTGCAAATCTTAATGAATGTGCTAAGACCTTTGTACAATACAAATCTGCAGCTCTTCCAAAGAGTGAGAACGTTGAAAAATATAATGAAGTATATAAAAGCTACCGAAAAATATACGGAGCAACAAAGGATTTGTAGATAATTGGAAATTAGAGGTAAAAAGCTCAGTGACAGTGATGACTCATTGCCATTGAGCTTTTTTGTCTGATAGGAAATCTTGGCGAAAGTCCATATTAAATTAAATCTCTACTTGGGACGCAATACGCAATATGTAAATGCCGCTAATGTCTAAGCCTCGCCAAATAATGTCTGATTGAGTGCAGACTGGAGGTATTCCTGTCTTCCGCTTCCAGGCATCTTAGGAGCTCCCATTTTCTCAGCATAGTCTGAAAGCTCTTTAAGGCTTGTAGTATGAGAGCGGATTTTCTTACCTATTTCGCTTTCAAAGCTTTCGTAGCGCTCCTTTATAAAGTTATCTAGAGTACCCTCTTCAATGAGCTTAGCTGCCTTTATAAGGCCCAAAGCAAAGCTGTCCATGCCTAGGATGAAACCATAGAACATATCTTCATAGGTGTAACTTGGGCGGCGATTCTTAGCGTCGAAATTAAATCCACCTGTAAGTCCACCATTTTTAATAACCTCATACATGCACATTGTTGTATCATATACATCGAATGGAAATTCATCTGTATCCCAGCCAAGAAGGGTATCTCCCTGGTTAGCATCAACACTTCCCAACATCCCATTTATAGAAGATATACGAAGTTCGTGCTGGAAACTGTGACCTGCAAGAGTTGCATGAGTTAGCTTCTATATTTAACTTGAAGTCCTTATCAAGACCATAACTTCTAAGGAAACCTATTGCGGTAGCTGCATCAAAATCATACTGGTGCTTCATTGGTTCCTTTGGCTTAGGCTCGATGTAGAAATCGCCATTAAATCCTATGCTTCTTCCATACTCCACAGCCATCTTCATGAGATTCGCAATGTTTTCCTGCTCAAATTTAACATCTGTATTTAACAGGGTTTCATAGCCCTCTCTGCCTCCCCAGAATACATAGCCCTTACCACCAAGTTTAACGGTAATTTCAAGAGCTTTCTTTATCTGAGCAGCAGCAAAGCAGTGAGACATCAGCGCTGTTGGTAGATCCTGCACCATTTACAAATCTAGGATTGCTAAACATGTTAGCGGTTCCCCAAAGGCATTTGATGTCAGTTCCCTTCATTTTTTCAAGTATATAGTCAGAAATCTCATCGAGACGGGCATTTGTCTCTTTTATATCGTCGGCTTCTGGGACAAGGTCAACATCGTGGAAACAGAAGTACTTGATTCCTAGCTTTTCCATAAATTCAAATCCGGCATCCACCTTAGCCTTGGCATGAGCCATAGTTCCGTTGTCAGTACCAAAGTCCTTGTTTGCTGTGCCTCGTCCAAACATATCAGCACCAATAGCACAGAGATTATGCCACCAAGCCATTGCAAAAGGAAGATGTTCCTTCATAGGCTTTCCTAAAATTATTCTTTCCGCATCATAGTAACGGAAAGAAAGAGGATTTTTTGATTTTGCCCCCTCATAAGCAATCTTTGGGATATTATTAAATAATTCCGGCATAGTACTTCCTCCTTTATATTGTATATTCTTACTTCACAATAAGACTTATAATGCGAATTGCAAGGTTGTAAGTTAATAACTGAATTATAGACTTTAGTACTGATATTTACAATTATTTTTTTATGCGATTTTTGCTATGACAATCTTGCGATTTTTAATGCGAGATCATTTATTATAAAAAAATTAAATTGAGCTTAATTAAATTTGGCGTAATTGTAGAACAAATACTTGGTGTTGTTTTGGCATATTTTTAAAAATAGAGTAAAAAAATCTACTAAAAACCATCAAAAAAATTGTGCAAATTTTTCTATTCAATGTACACTTTTTAATGTTTTTTTAGGACAAATGTTACAAAAAAATGGTTTTAGATTTTTGTGTAAAAAAAGAATGGTTTAGTTGGCTATAATGGTGTATTATTTATTCATAAGTTTTGTTGCACTACTATTACTTTACATAGATTGATTAAAATCTGGTAAAAAGTTTATTAAGGGAGGAAGTTATGGCAAGTTTATCATTAAGAAACGTAACAAAGAAGTATCCAAACGGTTTTGAGGCTGTTAAAGAATTCAATCTTGAAATCGCAGACAAAGAGTTCATCATCTTCGTTGGACCATCAGGTTGTGGTAAGTCAACTACACTGCGTATGATTGCCGGTCTTGAAGAGATTTCAGGCGGAGATCTTTATATCGGAGATAAGAGAGTAAATGATGTTGAGCCTAAGGACAGGGATATCGCGATGGTATTCCAGAACTACGCTCTTTACCCACATATGTCAGTGTTTGACAATATGGCATTCGGACTTAAACTTAGAAAGACTCCAAAGGAAGAGATTAACAGACTCGTTAATGATGCTGCTAGAATCCTTGATCTTGAGAAGCTTCTTGATCGTAAGCCTGCAGCTCTTTCAGGTGGTCAGAGACAGCGTGTTGCTATGGGACGTGCTATAGTTCGTAATCCTAAGGTATTCCTTATGGATGAGCCTCTTTCAAACCTTGATGCTAAGCTTCGTGTACAGATGCGTATCGAGATAAGTAAGCTTCATCAGAGACTTGAGACAACTATCATCTACGTAACACACGATCAGACTGAGGCTATGACACTCGGTACCAGAATCGTAGTTATGAAGGATGGTTATATCCAGCAGGTAGATACACCTCAGAACCTCTACGAGAAGCCTGTTAATAAGTTCGTTGCAGGATTCATCGGTTCTCCTGAGATGAACTTCATAGATGCTCTTGTTAAGAAAGAGGGAGAGGGAGTTACACTTGAATTCGCCGGATTTAAGATTAAGCTTCCTAACGAGAAGGCTAAAGTTCTTCTTGAAAAGGGCTATGATGGAAAGACAGTTGAGTTTGGTATCCGTCCTGAGGATATCCATGATGAAGAAGTATTCATCAACAGCTCACCTGATACAACCTTTGATGCTACTATCAAGGTATACGAGCTTCTTGGTGCAGAAGTATTCCTTTACTTCCCTGTTGGCGATGTAGAGTTTACCGCAAGAGTTAATCCACGTACTACTGCAAGAGTAGGAGATTTAGTAAAATTTGCTCTTGATTTATCTAAGATGCATATTTTTGACAAAGAAACAGGTCTAGCAATTAGAACTGATAACAATGTCAACATTAGTAAATAATAATAACTGTGCCGGTCTCATTAGAAATTATTAATATGAGACCGGCTTTTCTTTACATTTTGACAAATAAATGGTAGAATTAAAGTTAGGTTATTCCAAATTACTAACAAAAACAATTATTAAATCATTGTTTAAATGTATAATGATTGGGTTGTGTAACATTAAAATAATAATAATATGCGGGGGTGAGCTAATGATATCAAATCAGATTTTACAGAGCACCATAGAAGGCCTTAAGGGCATTACAAGAGTTGACCTTTGTGTTATGGATACAGAGGGAAAGAATCTTGCATCTACTTTTGAAGATGCAGAACAGTATGAGGAAGCTGTCCTTAACTTTGCTGAATCACCTGCTGAGAGTCAGGTGCTTTCAGGTAATCAGTTCTTCAAAGTTTTTTTGATGAACAGCAGCTTGAATATATTATTCTTGCCAGAGGTGACAATGATGATGTGTACATGGTAGGAAAGATTGCGGGATTCCAGATTCAGAATCTTCTCATTGCATATAAAGAAAGATACGATAAAGACAACTTTATTAAGAATCTATTGCTTGACAACCTCCTTTTGGTTGACATATATAACAGAGCTAAGAAGCTCCATATAGATGTTGAGGCAAGGCGTATAGTTTTCCTTATTGAAACTAAGATAGAGAAGGATTCTAATGCGCTTGAGACTGTAAGAAGCCTCTTCACAGGAAAGACCAAAGACTTTATTACTGCGGTTGATGAGAAAGACATAATAGTGGTTAAAGAGCTAAAGCCTGAGGAAGATTATGCCGATATGGATAAGGTAGCTAAGACAATGCTTGATATGCTTAATGCAGAGGCTATGTCTTCGGTGAACATTTCTTATGGAACTATAGTTCCTGAAATTAAAGATGTATCACGCTCTTATAAAGAAGCTAAGATGGCTCTTGATGTTGGTAAGATTTTCTATGCTGACCTCAATATAGTAGGCTACAATACCCTTGGAATCGGAAGACTTATATATCAGCTTCCTATGCCTCTTTGCAAGATGTTTATAAGAGAGATATTTGAAGGCAAGTCTCCGGATGAGTTTGATGATGAGACACTTTCAACCATCAACAAATTCTTTGAGAACAGCTTGAATGTATCTGAGACCTCCAGGCAGCTCTATATCCATAGAAATACCTTGGTATACCGTTTGGATAAGCTTCAGAAAAATGACCAATCTTGATATAAGAGTTTTTTTGATGATGCAATTACATTTAAGATTGCACTCATGGTGAGTTAAGTACATGAAATATATGGAGAATTTAGAATTCTAATGGTTAAAAAAATAGAAAAAAAAGGCTTTCAGAGAATAAGAGATTATTCTCTGAAAGTTCTTATAAATATAAGAATCCTGACGAGGATGTTCCTGCAATTATGTTAGTGAATGTCACAAAGGATTATTCATCCAAGAATAATGGTGAAACAAATTCGCTTAGAGAGGTTAATATAACTATTAAAAAAAGGTGAATTTGTCTTTATTATAGGGGACAGCGGAGCAGGTAAGTCAACACTTTTAAAAACTCCTTATGAGGGAAATCAGTCCAACTAAGGGGAAGGTGTATGTAAACGGCAAGAATCTCAAACGACTTAAGCATAGTCAGGTAGCTAAACATAGGCGAAATGTGGGCATGGTTTTCCAGGACTTCAGGCTGTTAAAAGACAGGTCTGTATATGAAAAATGTAGCCTTTAGCCATGCAGATAGTAGAAAAGGAACCTCAGATTATAAAAGAGACAGTTCCTAAAATGCTTGATATAGTGGGGCTGTCATATAAGGAGAAGGCTTATCCAAAGGAGCTTTCAGGTGGGGAGCAGCAAAGAGTTGCCCTTGCCAGAGCCCTTGTAAACGAGCCAATTATGATCCTTGCAGATGAGCCTACAGGTAACCTGGATCCTAAGAACTCTTGGGAGATTATGAATCTTCTTGAAGAGGTCAACAAAAATGGTACAACAGTTGTTGTAGTTACTCACAATATTGAAATTGTAAGACTGATGAATAAAAAGGGTAATTGAATTAAAAAAATGGCGAAGTAGCCGGTGATTGGATAAACGGTGTAAATGATGAAAATTCGAACTTTAGTGAATAGTTTTAGGGAGGGGTTTAAGGGTATTCGCAGGAACAGGATGTTTTCTTTGGCATCTGTGGGTACCATAGCCGCCTGCCTATTTCTTTTTGGACTTTTTTTCTTTTTGGTCACCAATGTGGAAAACATGATGAAGTCAGCAGAGGGTGGAGTAGGAATTACTGTCTTCTTTGAGGACGGACTCTCTGATGCCAGAAAGAAAGAAATAGGTGCTAAGATAGAGGCTAGAAAAGAAGTAAGGGAAGTAAGGTACATATCTGCGGATGACGCCTGGAAGCGGTACAAAGAGACCTCTCTAAAGCCTGAGCTTGTTGAGACCTTTGGAGATGATAATCCGCTTGAGGGTAGTGATTCTTATACTGTATATGTAAAGAAAATCGAAAAGCAGGCTGAGATAGTTAATTTTATCAGCTTCATTGATGGAGTAAGAAAGGTAAACAGCAGCGCAAACACAGTTTCCGGTTTTACTGCCATTAATTCTCTGATTGGAATGATATCGGTGACCATCATAGGCCTTCTTTTGGCGGTTGCTATCTTCCTTATAAGTACGACTATAGCAATGGGTATCTCAGTCAGAAAAGAAGAAATCTTCATTATGAGAATGGTAGGAGCGACGGATTTCTTTATCAGTGCTCCCTTTATCATTGAAGGGGTAATTATAGGAGTTGTAGGAGCTGCATTGCCACTAATTCTTCTTTACTTCATATATGAAAGAGCTGTTGATGTACTTACGGTTAGGTTTAATGCCCTGGTAAATGTACTCGTTTTTCATTGATATTAAAGAAGAGTTTATGGTGCTGGTTCCACTTTCACTTGCGATTGGTGTGGGCATAGGCTTTGTGGGCAGTTTCTTTACAGTCAGGAGGCACATTAATGTCTAAAAAAGAAAATTATTGTATTCTCTCTAATCTTTGTCCTCCTTGCTTCCTTTGGAGGGAGTTTATTTACTCCTATGGCAGATACCATTAAGGAGCAGAAGGCCGCGAAGAAAAAGCTTGAAAAAAAGAGCCCAAGAGGCGGAAAAGATAGAGAAATTAAAAGAGCAAAAAAAGTGAAATAGAAGATGCCATTAAGCAGCTAGATGAAAAGAAGCAGGTTATAGAATTAAGCATTTCCGATTACAATGAAAAGATAGATAAGATGGAAAAGACTATAGCCAAGGTTGAGATTGAGATTAAGGCTGCCCAAAAGGTTGAAAATGAGCAGTATGACATAATGAAAAAAAGAATCAGATATATGTATGAAAATGGTGAATCTGACTATTTTGACATTATTCTTGGTTCCAAGTCCGTAGAGGATTTGCTGAATCAGGGTGAGTATATGGCTAAGATTTCTGATTATGACAATACGCTTCTTGACCGGTATAAAGAGGCTAAAAAGGATAGCTAAGGAAAAGAAAGTCGAGAAAGAGGAAAAGCTTGCCGACTTAAATATAACCCTTGCTGAACTGGAAGTAAAAAAAGCTGAAAATGAAAGACTTGCAGAAGCCAAGGGTGTTCAGATGGAAAAGTTTGCTGCCCTCATCAAGGAAGCAGGCGATAAAGTAAGTGAATATGACCTTGAAATAGGCAAAAAAGAGCAGTACATCGACCAACTTATCGCAGCCGCTGAGAAGGCGGAGAGAGAAAGAAGGGAAAGGGAGGCAAGAGAAGCTGCTGCAAGGCTTGCCAATCAGTCAAATCAAGCAGGACAGGTTGTGACAGGGAAGGCTTCCGCTTCTGGTATGATATGGCCTATGCCGTCGAGCTCACGTATAACCTCAGGCTTTGGATACAGAAGCGAAGTAATGTATGGCTCGGGAACCTTCCACAATGGTATAGATATAGCTGTAAATGCAGGAACGCCTATAATTGCGGCAAAAGCAGGCAGGGTAATAGGAGCAGGCTACCATTATTCGATGGGAAATCATGTAATTATTGACCATGGAGGAGGGGTTTATACCGTTTATATGCATTCTTCTAGGCTCCTAGTCTCAGTAGGCCAAGATGTTAGTAGAGGTCAGACTATAGCACTAGTAGGAAGTACAGGTATGTCCACAGGACCTCATCTTCACTTTAGCGTAAAGATAAATGGAGCCTATGTTAATCCGCTTAAATATGTATCACCGTAAGATTTGGCTTTTTTAATGGAGATAATGGATGAGAGATAATAAAAAGTTTTTTTTAGGTATATTTGTTGGAATTGTTGTGATGGTATTCTTAATCGCAGGTTTGTTTGAACTGGCTCTTGAAAGCCGTACTGTAAGGATGCTTCTCTTTGATACTGTGAAGGAGATGTCAACTATTTATTCAGAGGATGAGGCAGAAAGAACAGACACAACTTCAGGAGCCGCAATAGACTGGAGTAAGGTAAGCGAAAAAGAGGAAGCAATCTACAATACAATAGATGATTACTATCTGAATGAAATAGACAATGATAAGATTCAGAATGGAATCTTCAAGGGAATGGTTGACAGTCTTGGAGACCCTTATACGGTATATTACAATCCTGAAGAATACAAGCAGTTTACCTCCTCTTCAAGCGGTACCTACAGCGGTATAGGTGTAGCAGTCAGCCAGAATGTGACCACTGGGGCCATCACCATAGTGAAGACCTTTAAGAAGGGCTCTGGCGAAAAGGAAGGGATGAAACCTGGAGACGTTATCTACAAGGTAGAAGGAAAGAAGATTGAAGGTCTTGAGCTCTCCAAGGTAGTGTCTATGATAAAGGGCGAAGAAGGTACCTTTGTCAAGGTAACGGTCCTTAGAGACGGTAAAGAAATCGAGTTTAACCTGGAAAGAAAGAAGCTTGAGGTAGATACCGTTAATTACAGGATGGAAGACAGAAGTGGCAAGAAGATAGGCTATATATCTGTTTCTGAATTTGATGAGGTTACAGCTTCTCAGTTTAAGAATGCGATATCTGAGCTAAGTAAAGAAGGAATGGAAGGACTAGTCATTGACCTTAGGGACAATCCGGGAGGGCTTCTTGATGTGACCTGTGAGATGCTTGACAGGATGATAAAGAAGGGGCTTCTTGTATACACTGTTGATAAAAATGGCAATAGAGTCGATGAAAATGCTACTGACAGTGATAGCTTCGACAAGCCGGTAGCCATCCTTGTAAATGGGAATTCTGCTTCCGCATCTGAGGTATTCTCAGGAGCTATGAAGGACTATGATGCCGCGACATTAGTTGGTACAAGAACCTTTGGCAAGGGTATAGTTCAGTCCATTGTTCCTTTTGGAGACGGTACGGCTATGAAGGTGACTGTATCAAAGTACTACACACCAAATGGTGTAAATATCCACGGAACAGGTATTGAGCCTGATGTAGTGGTTGAGCTTAGTAAAGATGCAACTAAAAACGGAAAGTACGATAGAAAATATGATAACCAGCTCACTAAGGCGCTCGATGTGGTTGTAGATAAGTTAAAGAAATAAAGGAAAAAAATGTAATTTGCTTTCTCATTTTAAGTAGTGTATAATGGTTATTGTAACTATTAAAACACAGAAGGAGGTATTATTATGTCAGTAGAAGATAAGCTTGATCAGGCTAAAGGTGCTGTAAAAGAAGGCTTTGGTAAATTAGTAGGGGATGCAAAAACAGAAGCAGAAGGTGCGGCTGAGAAAGCAGCATCAAAGGTTAAAGAAGTAGCAGAGAATGCTTCTGAGAATGTTAAAGAAGTAGCAGAGAATGCTAAAGGTGCAGTAGAGGGCGCTATTGATGGCGTTAAGAATATTTTTGGCAAGGATAAAGAATAATCAAAAACAAACTTTTGGTTCTTATCTGTGCTAATTAAGGGTTTTAAGTAGATATAACAAAGTTTTTTTTGGTGGTGCCTACAATAATTGTTTTGTTGTAGGCACCATTTATAATGACTGAAGCCAAGAAAAACCTGCCTTTGGGTGTAAATACCTGAGGGCAGGTTTTTTGATGGGAAATTTTTAGAAATTCCCTATAACATAAATAACTCTCTCATATAAAATTATACAAAAAAAGCACATGAACTTCATACGGAATTCATACCGTTGTGATAGAATAGCTTCATAAAGAAAGAGGAGAGATGATATGGCGGAAATATTGTTTTTGGAAGATGAAGTAACCATAAGAGAAGTGATTGCGGAATATATGAATGTAGCCGGGCATAAGGTGACAGAGTGCAGCAGTGGAGATGAGGCTGTGGAGAGACTTAAAGAAAAGAGTTTTGATTTGGCTGTACTTGATATCAAGGTTGTGGGGATGAGTGGTCTAAAGGTACTTGAATACATAAGGAATGAGCTTAAGTCAGATATGGGAGTAATTATGCTGACTGCTTACGAAGACATAAATACTCAGGTAGAAGCCTTTAACTTCTTTGCAGATGACTATATAACCAAGCCTGCCTCACCCATTATTCTCCTTAAAAGAATAGACGTGCTGCTTAGAAGAATAAAGAGTGAGAGCAGTATGAAAGAAGCTACACTCGTCATTGATGATAAGGCCTACAGGGCTTATTTTGAAGGTAAAGACCTGAGCCTTACAGTGAGTGAATTCCTACTCCTTAAGACGCTTCACGACTTACCTAATCAGGTTTTATCAAGGGAACAGTTAATACTAAGTATCTTTAATGAGGATTACATAGGAAATGACAGGATAATAGATGCTCATGTAAAGAATTTGAGAAAGAAACTTCCTGTCAATGTCATAGATACTGTCATAGGTGTAGGATACAGATGGAAGGAGGATTAAATGAAGCTTGCAAATAAAAAAACTTATTATACAGCATAGTTTTGGCCACTGCTGTAGGAGTATTCATCATAGGATATCTCCTGCTTATGCTGCCTTCTCTTTATACTTCATATAAAAAAGAGGCTAATTATGATGACTTTAAGAAGTCCTTTATAAACTTCATAGAAAGTGAAGGAAATTCTGCAAAGGGCATTCCTACTAAAAGTATTGGGATAAAGATACCGATAGACGGCTATATTATAGAGCTTTCCAACAATTCTATGAAGGGAAGGATAGAAATTAAAGACAAAGACTTAAGAAAGATGCTAGATAAGCTAAAGGAAGGCTTTAAGAATATAGGGGTGGGAAATGATAAAAATAAGATAGAGGACTATGGAAAAGACTTTGAAAAGATAATTGAAAAGTTCAAGGATAAGTTTGATAAAGATAGTTTCTCTGGGAATAATGTAATGAAGGTTGAGCTTGAGTACAACGACAATTCCACTGATTTTTCAGAAGAAAAACGCAAAGTTTAACGGCCTTGGAGAATCATCCTTCATTGTTGAAAGCAGTGTTAGGGATGAGGTGAATAAGATAGATTATACTACATTTTTAGGAGTAAAAAAGGGAGAAAAATACTATCTGATTGAGATGGCTGCGGCGGTTTCACCTTCAGTCACAGATATTATACCTGTTATATTTAGCCTGCTTCCCGTAATCATCCCTGTACTCCTTCTCCTTATCTTCATAACCTCAGGTCTTTATTCCAAAAACATAGTAAAGCCTATTTCCATGCTTTTGCAGGATGCTGACAACAGAAGGGGAAGCAGGGGATATATAGAGCCTATAGCTGTAAAAGGAAATGATGAAATAGCGGGGCTTGCCAACTCGCTCAATCTTTTGTATAAATCTCAGGAAGAAGCATATGATAAGCTTAACAAAGAGGGCGAAAGAAAAGAGGTGTTTATGAGGGCATTTTCGCATCAGCTTAAAACGCCGGTGACAGCGGCCACTCTGCTTACTGACGGCATGATAGAGAATTTCGGGAAATTTTCAGACAGGGATAAGTATTTGCCTGAAGTTAAGAAGCAGCTTATCGTGATTAGACAGATGACTGATGAGATACTAAGGATTAATCATATAGCAGACAACATCACACCGGTAAATGTATCTGTAGAAGAAATGGCGAATCAGGCTCTAAACTCAGTAAGGACTATTACAGAAGTTAAGAATATAAAGACAAGCTGTGTGGGAGAGGCTGATTGGTACCTCGATCCTAATATTCTGGAGCAGATTCTTGCAAATCTAATCGGAAATGCAGCTAAATATACCGAAGAAGCAGGAGAGATTTGTATTTTGATTTCAAATGAAAGAATAGAAGTTACGAATCAGCCGGCTCATATAGATGAGGATATCAAAGATTCATTATTTGAAGCCTTTGTGACAGGGGGAAAGAGTGAGGCAGGCCATGGCCTTGGACTCTATGTGGCAAAGTATTTTGCAGAACTTTCAGGCTTCATTTTAACCTGTGAAAACACAGGGGATAAGGTTGCTTTTACCATAAAAAGAAAGGAAGAGCCGTTATGTTAACATTGGACAGAGTGAAGGTGAGTTTTAAGGATAAGGTTGCCCTTGACCTTGGACGAACCATAGAGATAGCTGATAATGATAGAGTTGGGGTTATCGGAAGCAATGGAGCAGGAAAATCAACCCTTATAAAGAGTATACTTGGTGTCGTTAATTATCAGGGAAGCATAAAAAGGGGGATAGAGGCAGACAAGATAGCTGTTCATATGCAGCAGAATGAATACATAGATACTGTTCCGCTAAGAATTATTCTGGAAATGCTGATAGGAGGGCGTATAAAGAACAACAAGAAGATTCTTGAAATGATAGACTTCTTTGAATTTGAACCCTGTCTTAATAAAAGGTGGAAGCAGTTATCGGGAGGACAAAAACAGAGATTCACCCTGATTTTGGTGATGTGTGCAGAAAGTCCTATCACCCTACTTGACGAGGTTACCTCAGGTCTTGACTTTGAGACCAGACAGAAGCTGATGAAGAAGTTGGTACAGTGGTATAAGGAAAGAAATACAACCCTGCTTGTGACTTCTCATTATTATGAAGAACTTGAGCATCTGGTGAATAAAATCCTTTATCTTGACAAGGGGAAGGTGATTGACTTTGGAAATAAAGACGACTTGTTTAGAAAATACTGTGGCAAGGCAGTCATCCTCTGTGAAGAAAACAATGCTACAAAAGAAATCGCAAAAAATCACAGGCAGATAGTAGCCCCTGAAGGAATGATAGCCCTTAGATGTGATGAAGCAGAGGATGAAATTGTAATCACAGAAGCTCTTAGTAGTGTGAATGTAAACTACAGAAGGAGCAACAATGATATAGAACTAATGACGATTAACGCTAAGGCTGTGTATTATAGAGGAGGAAAAAGATGAAAAAAATCGATGTTTTATCTTGTGAAATATGAGGTTCTAAAGCAACCTGTACAATGGCTATTCCTTCTTTTTGGAGCAATCTTTCCTATCTTCCTTATGGTAATCATATCAAAGGGAGCCTTAAATGACGTTCCGAGTAAATTAAAAACCTGAACTGACCGCGGGTCTCTTAATAGGTATGTCGATGATAATTCCACTTTCCACTATGTTTCTTGGCTATGCAGCCACATTTTCAAATGAGCTTGAAAAGGATGTCCCTGTGAGGCTCAGTCTTTTCGGGATGTCGGGAACAAGGCTGTTTATGGGAAAGCTGATAGCTAACTATGTGTTCTTAACTTTTTGTTTTGCTTTATATCTTGTAGGAACTCTATGTTTTGTCACGATTGCCTCTCCAAAACCTATGGCTGTGTTTATCTGGATTGCAGCCATCTACCTGATGTCAGGATTTTGCATCGCCCTTGCACATGGAATAGCAAATATAATCAGAAGATTTGGAATTACCTACGCTTTGGTTATGGCTATATATTTTACCATTATGGCTCTGGGAGGTATGATGGGAATTAAAGCTTAAAGACCTTCCTTTGGAGCTTCAAAATATAAGCAAACTATTCCCGTTCACTCATTTTAGTAACGGATACATAGATTTCTGGATGGGAAGAGATTATAACTTCGCCCCTCTCATCCACTCTCTTATATTCTTTGCAGCAATAAGTATAGGAGTGATGATGATTTCATTCAAGGTGAGGGGAGAGCAGAGAGCTAATTGTTGACAGGATTAAGAATAGCAGATAGAATGGTATCATAAAGATTGATTTAGGTAAACTTAAGATAGGATGGTACTAAATTGAGAGAGGTAGGAAGTAGTCATACTATATTTAGAATTGGGGACTTATTTTTTTGAGTATGATGATGATAAAAAACCAAAAAAATATTGAAAAAAACATGGGATTTCTTTTTAAAGTTGCAGCTCGAGTATTTTTTTGATTACGATAGGATAGAATATTTTTGATGAGGATAACAGTGAATTTGAAGACAGATTTGATACAATCGGAGATCTCATCTGCTGGAAGTGCAAATTTGCCTGGTAAATATGATAGCCTGATTGGAAATATTGAAAAAGATGATATTTTATTCGTGGTTTATACTGAAAGAACTAAAAATTAATTGTGACGGTAAAGATATCGATGTGATTAGATTAATTTCAGCTAGATATGCAACTAATTTTTGAAAGGGGGATATACTATGGCAAGTACTAGAAAAAAATAGATAATATTGTTGAAGAAGAAATGACTTTTAATAGGGAAGAACTAAAAGAAATCAAGAAAGCCAGAGAAATGCCAGTCATTTTAGATGATGATTGCCCCGAAGTAACGCCCGAAAAAAAGCAATGAAGTTCCGTCGAGTTAACCCAAGAAGACGGGTTAATACAAATAGTTAATGTATTTTTTTATAAATTTGAAGGCTTTTAAAATTACCCCGGCTTGTTATACAATAGAATAAAAATCCCATCTTTGACACTTTTTATAAACAAAAAAACGTTGCAAAAACCCTTATCTATAGTGGGTTACAACGTTTTTTTTGTGTTTGTCACGGTCTTTAGTATTTTTATTTCTGCTCTTTGCTAAGCTTCTGAATTGTTTTCATTGTACTTTTTGTTATGAACTGATAGTCTGTTCTGAATCCACTTATTTCGTGTAAATCATCTGTTATTTTATCTCTTTTTATATAACGGCATAAAGCCCTGTTCCTGTAAATCAGCAAAAATTCATTGATTTCAGTGTTCTCAATATTTCTTCGCAAGTATACTTATACTCCAGCTTTTTTTCTCAAGATATCTATAAAGTGTTAATGATAAGAAACAGATTAAAAAAAGTGTGCGCGTATTCTATTTTTCATCTTGAAGGTACACAGGCCTTGCAGCAAAGTCTGTTTTCATAATGCGAAAGCATTCTTCAATCTGCCACCTTCCCTCACTTACATTTAAAAATGTTTTTCCACATCATCATCCAATAGGTCTGTACACACTGCATATAGCCCGTCATACATAGTCTCTTCGTTAATTCTGCTTTCATCTAGATAGTGATGGATATTAGCAATTTCACCATCTTTTGTCGCAGCCTCCATACCAATAAAAACGTGCTGGGTCATTAGGATTTTTTTGCGGTTCTTTTTGTGGAGCCGGAATCAATCATCTTTTTGTGCACGGTCTATCTGCCTTTCGCGTATAGTTTTTTTGATAAGCCGCATATTTAGGTGAATAAGTGACAATAAGCCTCTGGTCAATCCGCTTTGTAATATAAGGCTCCTCCTTGTAATAAAGCCCTTTATCGTCCGGATCAAGCTTTGTTATGTCTACAGGCTTATTATCTGACATACGTCTAAAACCGTGTGGATTAAGAGCCCATTCTTTCTCTTCTTTCTTTAGTTTTTTGATTGACTGTGTGACAATAAAGGAGCGTTCAGCGGTGTGATTGTAAAACCTGATTTTCTCCGAACCCAGCCCTGCATCGCTGCAATATATGAACTTATTACAGCCAAAAATCCCTAAGGACTTTTTGTTCCAGAGGCTTTAAGGAAGTCTGCTCGTTAGCATTTCCCGGAAAAAGAGAGAATGCAAGTGGAATACCGTCTCCGTCCATAAAAAGCCCCATCTGCATAATAGGGTTAGGGCGGTGCTCCTTACTCTTGCCATACTTTTTATCACCATCTTCCTGCTCTATTTCAAAGTAATAGTTAGAGCAGTCGTAATAAAGAACCTTATCATTCCTAGTTCCTAAAAAAATGGCTATTTTTTTATAAACCTCAGCTTGAATCTATGTCACACTCAGAGCCTAAGACATCAAGAGCCCTGTAGACATCTATGAAGTTCATAGGTTGGTTTTTTTCTAAAAAAATCAGATGCAGTCTTAAAAGAGGAGCGTTTACTTGCAGGCTCCAAAACTCTGGCATAAATCAGGTCTGCAAGAATCTTGTTTATATCATACTTAAACTTATACTTTAGCTTTAATTTACGGCAGACTTTATTAAGCCTGAGCTTATAATACAAAGACTGTATAAAGAGATATCCACCCTGTAAAAATACCTGTCCGTCGTAGCCCAGCTGTCTGTCGGCATGGAAAGGAATCAATACTGTCCGGGCTTCTTTTTCTTTTTTTGTATCGTTCAGTTTCTAACTTAATCTCATTGTTAGCCCAGGCAACTACATCATCTCTTGTTGGACCATGTTCAACAAGGAGTTGTTCAAAAGTACCAAGCTTACGGATAATCTTAGATGATGTGCTTCCGTTTGACTTGGCAAAGGACTTAGCAATATAAAATGATTCAGAATTTTTAGATTTTGATGTATGCAGATTCATAGTCACACCTCCTATACTCTTATTATATCACACAATAACAAAAAAATACCATATAAAAAAACAAAAAAATTTGACATAAAAAAATCAGGCTTTACAATGCCTGAGAGGTGTTTTTATATACAACTGTCAAAGTCCCGTATTTTTTTATAAATTTGAAGGCTTTAAAATTACCCCGGCTTGTTATACAATAGAATAAAATAAACCGGAAAGGTGATATGCTATGAGAGAAAAATTGGAAATTTAGTGAACTCGAATATGTACGCCCTGATTTTGAACAGGTGAAAGAGAACTTGAAGTCATATATTAAAAAGGGAAGGGAGGCAGATAGCTTCACTGCTGCCTTGTCTGCATACACTGAGTCAGAAAATGAAATCAATCATCTTATGATGATGTATACCCTTGTCTATATCAGACATACTCTAGATACCCTCAGATAAGTTCTACGAAGAGGAGCACGAAGTGTTTAATGCACAGTTCCCTACCTTTGGGCCTATAAGTGTTGAAAGTGGAGAAGCATTAAATGAAAGTAAGTACAGAGCTGACTTTGAGACCAAATTTGGCAAGCAGTTCTTTACAAGTATAGAGCTTGAAAAGAAGCGTTTTTCAGAGAAAAACATCCCTCTTTTGCAGGAAGAGGCTAAGCTTACAAGCGAGTATCAGAAGATGATGGCTTCCTGCAAGATTAAGTTTGACGGAAAAGAGCTTAACCTCTACGGCATACAAAAGTATTTTGAGAATGACGACAGAAAAGTAAGGAAGGCTGCTTTTCAGGCTTATTCTGACTTTTATCATGACAATGAAAAGCGTCTTGAAGAGATATGGGATGAACTTATTAAGCTAAGAAATGAGATGGGAAGGAATCTTGGCTTTGAGAACTTTATTCCTCTAGGCTATCTCAGACAAAGCAGAACTGATTATGGTCAGAAAGAAGTAGCTTCTTTTTAGAAGACAGGTAGAAAGCTATCTTGTACCGCTATGTACGGAGCTTTATAAGGCTCAGGCAAAGCGTATAGGGGTAGACCCTCTTTATGTATACGATGAGAAGATGACCTTTGTGGATGGTAATGCTGTACCTGCGGGCGATGATGACTTTGTGATGGAAGAAGCTAAGAAGATGTACCATGAGCTAAGCCCTGAAACAGCTGAATTCATCGACTTTATGATGGAGCACGAGCTCTTAGACCTTAAAAATAAGCCTAATAAGGCATCCACAGGTTATATGACAAGCCTTGCACCACTTAAAGCTCCATTTGTATTCTCCTGCTTTAACGGAACCATATTTGACATGCAGGTTCTTACACACGAGCTGGGGCATGCTTTTGCAGGCTATATGGCTATGAGAAACCAGCCTATATCAGAGTATTACTCAGAGTCTACAGACATAGCGGAAATCCATTCCATGAGTATGGAGCAGTTTGCTTATCCTTATGCGGAGAGATTTTTTGGAAAGGATGCAGATAAGTACCGTTTCCAGCATTTACAGGATGCCATTACCTTCGTGCCTTTTGGAGTTGCTGTAGATGAGTTCCAGCATATCTGCTATGAGAAGCCTGAGCTTACGCCTAAGGAAAGAACCTATGAGTGGCACAAGCTTGAAGAAAAGTACATGCCTTGGAGAAAATATGATGAGGCTGATGAGTTTATGAAGAGAGGCGGTTATTGGTATCATAAGCTTCATATCATCCAGCATCCTATGTATTATATAAACTATACCCTTACTACTATGGGAGCGATGGAGTTTAAGAAGAAATACGCTGAGAATAAGGAAAAAGCTTGGGAAGACTATCTTAAGCTTTGCAAGGTAGGAGGAAGCCTTAGCTATCTTGAAACCCTCAAATACGCCAATGTATCAAGTCCTTTTGAAGAAGGCTCGGTAGAGAAGTCCTGCTCATATGCAAAGGAGATTCTGGAAGAAACCATTAAGTCGGGTAAGTGGGATTAAGCCCAAGCAGTTTGAAGCTGTAATGTACTGATAGGAGAAGACATTGAATAAAGTCAATTATCAAAAGCTTTTAGATGAAAAAATAGAAGAGTTTACTAAAGAGGGCAGGGTTCCTGCCCTCTTTCTCCACGCCTGCTGTGCACCCTGCAGCAGTTATACTTTGGAGTATTTGAGTAAGTATTTTAATATTACGATTTATTTTTTTACAATCCTAATATTGACACTAAAGAGGAGTATGAAACCCGCATACAGGAGCTACGCAGGCTGATAGAAGAGATGCCTCTTGAACATGAGGTAAAACTTGTAAGTGGAGCATATGAGCCTGAGAAGTTCTATGAAATAGCCAAGGGTAAAGAGGATTTGCCTGAGGGCGGGGCAAGATGCTACCGTTGCTATGAACTACGTATGGAGGAAGCAGCAAGGGCAGCTAAGGAGTACGGAGCGGATTATTATACAACAACTCTTTCCATTAGCCCTCATAAGAATGCAGACTGGCTCAACTCACTTGGAGAAAGATTTGGAGAGAAATACGATATTCCTTATCTTTATTCGGATTTTTAAGAAAAAGGGCGGATATCACAGGTCGGTACAGCTCTCTAGAGAATATGGGCTTTACAGACAGGACTATTGTGGCTGTGTTTACTCAAAAGAAGAAGCAGAAAGAAGAAATGAAGGTAGGGCAAATTGATGACCTACCTTTTGTTTGTCTTCATCTTGATGAAAATATAAGAAATAAAACGAAATGCAATAATAGCCACTGTTAGAGCCAAAGGGAGAGGGCGTAGAGTTGCAATCTTGATTGGAAGCTTGTAGAGGAAGCCGTAGCAAAGCAGCAGATGGAGAAGGATTCCTGCTGTAAAGGTAAACTTCAGTACGGTTAATTCAATTATGTCGTTATCGCTTTCTTTCTTTGGCTTATACTTACTTTTTAAGGTTTGATAAAAAGCAGCCAGTGGAGGGCATTGTAGAATATAAGGGTGAAGGCTGCGGCAGGGTTATAGTTTCCCCAAAAAAAGCAACACAAGGAATATTATAAAAAAAGCTGATATTTATCAGATTTCTTGTTAGCTTGAGGCTTTTATACAGGGCAAGTGTGCTTTTATCTTCCATAAGTTGTTCCCCTTTGTTTTTACTTTATATCCGCATTATACAACATTATCCGTCTTGATTCAAATTTTCACAAATTCATTTAAAGAATATACTTAAATTTCTACTATCTTTTTTTGTTATAAGAGGGTATAATAGTTTAGTGTGACCTAAAATGAAAAAATGATAATAATTAGTGTAAAATAGATTGTCGGGTTAGGAAAGGAGTCTTGTTTATGTTGGGTAGTGATATCGGTATTGACTTAGGAACAGCAAGTGTATTGGTTTACATAAAGGGTAAGGGAGTTGTACTTAAAGAGCCTTCAGTTGTGGCTATAGACAGAGATACCAAGAAGGTAAAGGCTATAGGTGAGGAAGCAAGGTTCATGCTTGGTAGGACTCCGGGTAATATTATGGCTATAAGACCTCTCAGACAGGGTGTTATATCCGATTATGATGTGACAGAGAAGATGATGAAGTATTTCATCCAGAAGGCGGGTGGCAAGAGATTTTTCAGAAAGCCTAGAATAAGTGTATGTATCCCTTCAGCTGCGACAGAAGTTGAGAAGCGTGCGGTTGAGGAGGCTACTTATAATGCAGGTGCGAGAGAGGTTGCCATCATAGAAGAGCCTATTGCAGCAGCTATTGGAGCGGGTATTGACATTTCAAAGCCTTGTGGAAATATGATAGTTGATATCGGTGGTGGTACAAGTGACGTGGCAGTAATCTCGCTTGGAGGTTCTGTTGTGAGTGCTTCAGTAAAGGTAGCCGGTGATGATTTTGACGATGCCATCATCAAATATATGCGTAAAAAAAGCACAGCCTTCTCATTGGTGAGATGACTGCGGAAGAGATTAAGATAAAAATCGGTTCTGCCTTCAAGCGTCCTGAACTTGTGACCCTCGATGTAAGAGGAAGAAACCTGCTTACAGGTCTCCCTAATACAATTACGGTTACCTCTGATGAGACTCTTGAAGCCTTAGAGCTTCCTTGCAAGCAGATTGTTGACTCAGTTCATCAGGTTCTTGAGAAGACTCCTCCTGAACTTGCGGCTGATATTGCAGACAGAGGAATAGTTCTAACAGGAGGTGGTGCCCTGCTTTGGGGGTATGGAGCAGCTTCTTGAGGCTAAAACAGGCATTAATACAGTGACTGCTGAGAATCCTATGAACTGTGTAGCCATTGGTACAGGAAAGTTTGTAGAATTTTTTTAAGTAATACTACAGGATTTAAAGAATAATAAGGGTTAAGAAATAGTTTCATATTGCCGATATATCCATGTGAAGAAAAATTTATCCGATTATGGAGGAACTTAAATGCTAAGAAGCCTTTATACAGCCTACACCGGCATGGTTAATGAACAGAGAAGACTGGATATAATGACTAACAATCTTGCAAATGCAACAACTGCAGGATATAAGATGGAAAGTACTTCAAGTCAGTCATTTGATAAAGTTTTAGGGATAAAAATCAGGGATGTATCGGAAGCTTACAACGACCACGCTATAGGAAAGATGAGCCTTGGAGTGAAGATTGGTGAAGTTTTTACCGACTACTCACAGGGAGCGCTTAGAGAGACTGCCGGAAAATATGATCTTGCACTTTCAGGCGAGGGGTTTTTTGCAGTCAGATTTGTGGATAAGAACGGAAATGAATCAACAAAGTATACCAGAGATGGAAACTTCAGACTTACAAAAGACGGTCATGTAACAGATGTATATGGCAATCAGCTTAGAACAGAGAGCGGGGTATTACAGGTACCGCTTGATTCTGAAGATATTTCCATAGGTGTAGACGGAACGGTTTCAGTAAATAATCAGGTTATAGATAAGGTGAAAGTAGTTGATTTTGAAAACTACGACTACATTGAAAAATTCGGTGATAATCTTTATCAGACTGTGGCGGGAGCTACAGAGAAGGAAGCTGAGGCACAGGTTTTACAGGGATATATAGAACAGTCCAATGTAAACTCAGTTCGTGAGATGGTCAATCTGATAACTATAACAAGGGCTTATGAAGCCGGGCAAAAGATGATTCAGAGTTCAGATTCAATTATGGATAGCGCAGTTAACTCAGTAGGTAGAGTTAGTTAAGTAAGAGGAGACTATTATGCTTAGATCTTTATGGAGTGCTGCATCAGGAATGATGGCGCAGCAGGTAAACTTAGATACTATTTCTAACAATATATCAAATATAAACACAACAGGATTTAAGACTCAGAGTATGGAATTTAAGTCTTTGTTGTATCAACAGATTAAAACAAAGTCAACTGACAGTGAGGGTAATCCTAAGCCTATCGGAGTTCAGGTAGGACTTGGTGTGCGTAATGCATCCGTTACTGCCAAGTTCACACAGGGTGCAGCCCTTGATACAGGAGAGAAATACGACCTCTTCATTCAGGGAAATGGCTTTTTTGCAGTTAAAATAGCGGGAAAGACAGCCTACACCAGAAACGGACACTTCAGCCTTTCGGCCGTAGCTGACGGATGGGAGCTTACCAATACAGACGGCAATCCGGTTCTTAGTACGGCTGGCACCCCTATTAAAATAGACAGCAAGGCTGATCCTAATGCGATTAGCGTTGATTTAAGTGGTAATGTACTATATAGAGTGGATGATAAAGAGGCAAATACCACAACTTATGAGAACCTTGGTAAAATTGCCCTCTTTCAGTTCAACAATCCGGCAGGACTTAACAGAAGCGGTGGTAGCCTTTACTACGTAACTCCTGCTTCAGGCGAGGCTAGAAGCGAGGATACAGATACAGGACTTAACAGGAGTCTTATAAAGACAGGTTATCTTGAGGGTTCCAATGTATCTGCTGCTGATGAGATGGTAAATATGATAGTTACCCAGCGTGCTTACCAGCTTAACTCTAAGGCAATCACAGCATCTGACGAGATGCTTGAGCAGGCTAACAATCTTAGGAGGTAAGAATGGATTTCCTTTCTATAAATAATAACTATTACAACGGACTTATGGAAAAATACAGCCACAGGCATGACTACTAAGAAGCTCACCGATTCTGTAAAAAGGCAGAAAGCACTACCGATGATGAGGAACTTATGAAGGCCTGCAAGTCCTTTGAAGCATATATGGTTGAGCAGGTTATGGCTAAGATGGAAGAGATTTCACATATAGACGGAGCTGACCAAGATAACGATAATGAGTATATGTCTATGTTTAAGGACAGCTTCATCAAAGATAAGGCAGAATTGCTTACCGAGAATACTGATTTAGGCATAGCAAAGATGCTTTATGAGTCAATGAAAAGAAATACTACTTCTGCGGTTGTGGGTGAGAGTATTGCCGAAAAAAATAAATATATTAAAATTAACGCCTGCATACGGTTAATACTGTATGCAGGCTTGTTCACTGTAGGAGATTGTAGCATTGGAAAAAGAAACTATTAATGGGTTTGTGGAAAAGGTTGTATATAGGAACACTGAAAATGGCTACACTGTGGTAAATATAAGTGTAGAAGGTGATGATGTAGTGTGTACAGGCTACTTTTCGGATATAACTGAGGGGGATCAGATTATAGCGGAGGGAAGCTTTGTTGAGCATAAGCAATATGGTATTCAGTTTACTGTGACCTCTTATGAGATAAAGGAGCCTGAGACCTCTGTTGCTATGGAAAAAAATACCTTGGCTCAGGCATAATTAAAGGGATAGGACCAGCTCTGTCTGCAAAGATAGTTAAAAAGTTCGGGGATGAAACCTTTAATATCATTGAAAGAGAGCCTGAGAGACTGGCTGAAATCAAGGGAATTACAGAGAAAAAAGCCATTGAGATAGGTACACAGTTTGAGGAAAAAAAAGAATTTCGCAATGCTATGATTTTCCTCAATCAATACGGCGTTTCCAATGCCCTTGCCATGAAGATATACAAGGAATACGGCATTAAGGTAATGAAGATAGTCCGCGAGAATCCATACAGACTTGCAGATGATATTGCGGGGGTTGGCTTTAAGACGGCAGATGAGATAGCCCTTAGGATGGGATTTTCACCAGAATCTGCAATGAGGATGAAGGCCGGTATTTCCTTTTGCCCTTAGTATGGCAGCATCTAACGGACATACCTATCTTTTGTATGAGGACTTATATGAAGAATCAAAAAGGCTTTTGGGTATTTCAGAGGCTGAATTTGAAAGTGATATATACGAGCTTACAATAGAGAGAAAGATAGTATTAAAGGAAGTAAAAGGGGAGAGAAGAGTCTATAATAACAACCTTTACTATATGGAACTTACAGTTGCCAGAAAGCTCCTAGACTTAAATGCCAAGAGTGAAAATAATTATAAAGTTATGGAGGCTAAGGTAAAGGAGGTTGAGGCAAAGACCGGGATTAAGCTTGGAGACCTGCAGAGAAAGGCTGTATATGAGGCTGTAGAAAGTGGACTGGTTATAATCACTGGTGGACCGGGAACCGGCAAGACTACTACCATCAATGCAATAATCAAGCTTTTTGAGATGCAGAATATGGAAATACTTCTTGCTGCGCCTACAGGAAGAGCAGCCAAAAGGATGACTGAAACCACAGGAATGGAAGCACAGACCATTCACAGGCTTTTGGAGCTAAATGGCAATCCTGAAGAGGGTGGCTCTATGAGATTTGAGAGGAATGAGCTTAATCCTCTTGAAGCTGATGTGATAATAATAGACGAGATGTCAATGGTTGACATATACCTAATGTATTCTCTGCTAAAGGCGGTAACTGTTGGTACCAGACTCATTCTTGTTGGAGATGTCAACCAGCTTCCGAGTGTGGGACCTGGCAATGTCTTAAAGGATATAATTGGTTCCGGGAAGTTCAATGTGGTCAGGCTAAATGAAATCTTCAGGCAGGCAGCAGAAAGTGATATAATTACCAATGCCCACAAGATAAATGCAGGACAGAGCATAAGGCTTGACAACAAAAGCAAAGATTTCTTTATGCTCAGTATGAATAGCCCCCTCCAGATACAAAGGGCTTTGGTGAGCCTTATTGCAGAGAAGCTTCCTCCTTATGTTGATGCTACTAAGTATGATATTCAGGTACTTACACCTTCAAGAAAGGGTGAGCTTGGAGTAGAAAACTTAAATAAAATTCTCCAGCTCTACATCAATCCACCTGCACCTAGTAAAAGGGAGAAACAGTGGGGAGAAGTGATTTTTCGTGAAAATGATAAGGTGATGCAGATAAAAAAATGACTATCAGATAGAATGGAAGATAGTTACTAAAAAAAGGGCTTACCATCAAGGAGGGAAGTGGTGTTTTTTTAACGGAGACTGTGGAATCATAAGGGAAATCAATGAGTTTGCAGGTACTGTTACTGTAGAGTTTGATGAGGGAAAGCTTGTGGAATACACGGGTGCAACCCTTGAAGAGCTGGAACTAGCCTATGCTATCACCATTCATAAGTCACAGGGAAGCGAATATCCTGCTGTGATTATTCCGCTTCTTAACGCACCTAAACCCTTACTTAACAGAAATCTTTTGTATACAGCTGTTACAAGAGCGAGAAAATGTGTTACAATTGTAGGTAGCGAAAATTCTGTCAACGAAATGATTCAAAATGAAAGCGAAATGAGAAGAAACTCAGGACTGGTTGACAGTATTATAGAAATGGAGGAAGCCGACAATGTATACATTTAAGAGTACTGTAAGGTTTAGTGAAACAGATAAGGATAACAAGCTGTCGATACCTCAGCTGATAAGCTATTTTCAGGATTGCTCTAATTTTCACAGCAATAGCATAGGCTTATATAAGGATAAATTAATCGGTTTACACAGAGCCTGGTTTCTTACTTCCTGGCAGATCGTTATAAACAGGAGGCCAAGGATAGATGAGAATATAGAGATTGAAACAAGAGCTTATGATATAAAGGGTTTCTACGGACTCAGGAATTTCATCATATACGATGAAAAATAAAGAAGTATGCGCTTACGCCAATTCAGTTTGGTTTTTATGTAGACACAATCAAGGGTAAGCCTGTAAAAATATGAACAGGCAGAAGGAACCGGATTTGAGATAGATGAAGAGTTTCCTATGGAAAAGGCTGATAGGAAGATAACCATACCGTCCTTAGCAAGCAGGGAAATAAAGGGCGATTCCTTTAAGGTTAGAGAGTCTCATCTGGATTCAAATATTCATATGAACAACAGGGAGTATGTAAGAATGGCTCTTGACTTCCTTCCTGAGAGGTTTGATGCGGATGAAATCAAACAGATAAGGGTAGAGTATAAAAAAAGCGGCTGTACTTGATGAGGTAGTGCTTACAACTTATTACTATGACGATGGTGTCAAAAAAGTATATGCTTCACTCGACAGTGAGGATGGGGAAATCTTTGCAAAGGTAGAATTTGAACTTAGATAGAGAGGGTAGGAAATGAGATTAGGTTATACACAGACATTGGTGGCAGTTAAAAAAACAGACTTTGGCTTATTTTTAACGGATATTGAGAAAAAAGATGATAAAAACAGAGCTCTGGGAGATGAGGTTCTCCTCCCTAAGAATCAGGTGACTGAGGACATAGGGAGTTGGCTCTGAAATAGAAGTTTTTCCTTTACAAGGACTCAGAAGACAGGATGATAGCTACAAGGCTGGTACCTATTATTAAAATAGGAGAAATAAAGAAGCTAAGGGTAAAGGAAGTAAATAAAATAGGTGCCTTTCTTGACTGGGGGCTGCCAAAGGATTTGCTTCTTCCTTTTAAGGAACAGATTTATGACATAAAGTCAGGAGATGAGATACTTGTAACGGTGTACATTGACCTTAGTGACAGGCTTTGTGCAACCATGGACCTTTATTCAAGGCTCTCTCTCTTACCTCCTTACCAGAAGGATGATATGGTAAAGGGAACTGTTTACCAGGTGCATGAGCAGTTTGGTGCCTATGTTGCGGTAGACAACAAGTATTCTGCTCTTGTTCCTAAAAAGGAGCTGCACTGTGAGCTAAAGCCGGGTGATGAGATAGAGGCGAGAGTGCTTGAGGTAAAAGAGGATGGAAAGCTTGACCTTTCTCTTAGGCAGAAAGCTTATGTACAGATGGATGCAGACTCCGCCCTCATACTTGATAAACTAAAGCAGTCTGGTGGAAGCCTCCCTTATCAGGATAAGAGCAGTGCAGAGGAGATAAAGGAGGAATTCAACCTCAGTAAGGCGGCATTTAAGAGAGCAATCGGAAGACTCTATAAAGAGAGGGTGATTGTAATTGAAAAAGATGGCATAAGATTAGTGTAATTCTTATTGACAAGCATAGCTGATTGTGGCATAAATTATGTAATGGGACAAGTGTCAAAGGTACTCATATGTGAAGTGTGATTATTTTAATAAACATAATTCTTTGACATCTGTATCCGGTAATAGGATACCGGAAAATTGTGTTCTAAGGGATGAGGTATCCGTGTATAATGTTTCAAGAAGGAGAGAAATAGGATGGAAGAAATTGTTATTGACTGTGGAGAGATGGCTACTAAGGCAATGGCTCACTCATATCTTGAAGGGGTTTTTAACTTGGATGAGGATAGTATTACTGATATGGACACACTCTTGGAGTATCTGCTCGCGGTAGAGGATTCGACTGAGATTACCTTTGAGGACGTAGATTTACTTGAAATCAATCTTGGAGAGTATGGTCAGGAAATCTTGGACACATTTGAACAGGCTGAACAGTCGAATGAGAATATTAAACTGGTATGATGAAATTATTAGAGAAGTTTTATCCTGATGAGAGGCAAAAATCGATATATGAGGTTGATTTTGACAGCCTCTACAGAAAGGGCATTAGAGGACTGATATTTGATATAGATAACACCCTCGTTCCCCACGGCGCACCTGCAACAGAGGGGATTGAAAGGCTGTTTAATGAGCTTAAACGAATGGGATTTAAGACCTGTTTGCTTTCCAATAATAAGTTAGAGAGAGTGAAAAGATTCAATGAAAATATTCGTTCTCTCTATATTTATAAGGCGGGAAAGCCGGGTAAAGCTAATTATATCAAGGCAGTCAGGATGATGGGAACAAATAAAGACAATACCCTCTTCATAGGAGACCAGCTTTTTACAGATATTTGGGGAGCAAAAAAGGCAGGGCTTAAGAATATTTTGCTAAACCCCATAGACAAGCATGAGGAGATACAGATAGTTCTTAAAAGATATCTTGAAAAAATTGTGCTTAAGGCTTATGAAAAGGATAGAAAGGTTTCAAACTAAAATGGAAATTACGGGACATACAGGATTACTTGCCTTGTTTGGCTCGCCTGTAGCACATTCAGGTTCGCCTGCAATGTACAACTATAGCTTTAAGAGGCTTGGGCTTGACTATGTTTATGTAGCCATAGACATAGATAAAGCAGGCCTTAAGGAAGCGGTTTCTGCAGCGAGGCTTTATAAGATGCGAGGATTTAATCTCACCATGCCCTGTAAAAATGATGTGATTTCCTACATAGATGAGCTCTCACCGGCGGCAGCCCTTATAGGTGCTGTAAATACAGTAGTTAATGAGGATGGGAGGCTTATTGGTTACAATACTGACGGTGTAGGCTTCATTAAGAACCTTGAGGCGCATGGAGTGGATGTGAAGGGCAAGAAGCTTGTGGTTGCAGGTGCAGGTGGGGCTGCTACTGCAATTATAGTTCAGCTTGCACTTGATGGAGCAGGGACTATTAGCATTTTCAATAAAAAAAGTCAGAACTTTGATAGGATGCTTGAAACTATTGAAAAGATAAAAAAAGAAGTACTGGGAGCTGATATCAATATCTATGATATCGAAGATGGCTCGTTGTTTACGGAAAAGATAAAGGAAGCTGATATCTTTGTAAATGCAACTGTGGTGGGGATGAAGCCACGAGGTGATGAGTCTGTGATTAGGGATAAGTCTGCATTTAAGAAGGGACTGGTTGTAGCTGATGTGGTCTACAATCCGCTAGAGACGAGACTTTTAAGAGAGGCAAAAGAAGCGGGCTGTATCTGCATAGATGGAAAAGGTATGTTGTTGTGGCAAGGTGTATATGCTTTTAAGCTTTATACAGGGAAAGATATGCCGGTTGAGGAAGTGAAAAGCATGTTCTTTTAGCAGAAAGGAGAACCGACTATGGATGTAACTGTAAGAAACTTGACTATTGGTGAGGGAAAGCCTAAAATCTGCGTACTTGTTATGGGTAAAAGCAAGGAAGAGGTTCTTAAAGAGGCTAAAAAGGCAGTGGAAATTCGGCTGATCTTATCGAATGGAGAGCAGACAGGCTTACTGAGAGAGAATTTGACGAGGATTTCCACAATGATATTCTTTCGGAAATGAGAGAAATTATAGGAGATATGCCTATAATCTATACCTTTAGAACTTTGCTTGAGGGTGGTAAGGAGATAGAGAATGAGAAATATAAGGATCTCATTCTTTCGGTTGCCAATGCAGGGATTACCGACCTTATAGATGTTGAAATTTTCTCATTTAAGTTGAAGGCAAGAGATATAATTGATGAAATTCACAGCTTTACAGATGTGAAGGTAATCGGTTCCTATCACGACTTTGAAGGTACTCCTGACACTGCAGAACTTGTATACAGATTATCGGTGATTGACAACTGCAATGCCGATATTCTAAAGATTGCAACCATGCCTCACAAGAAAAAAGATGTGATGAGAATAATGACTGCTACCATTCTTACTTATACAAGACCTAATCCAAAGCCTATCATAAGTATAGCTATGGGAAGCATGGGAAGGGTGACAAGACTTCTTGGAGAATTCACAGGTTCATCTATAACCTTTGCAAGCATAGGAAAAGAGAGTGCTCCGGGACAGATGGAAATAAATGAAGTCAGAGAAATCTTAGACAGGTTAGACAAGGTATTATAATGAATATTGTACTTATAGGCTTCATGGGCTCCGGAAAAACTACTGTAGGGAAGGCTCTTAGCGAAAAAAATGTGGCAGGGAATTCTTGGATACAGATGCACTTATAGAAAGTAAAGAAGACTGTAAGATAAGTACGATATTTGCAGAAAAAGGAGAGGCACACTTTAGGGCGCTTGAAAATGCCGCACTTAAAAGTCTTGCTGCAACAAAAGATAAAGTAATATCAACAGGAGGAGGGATAGTTTCGTCTCCTAATAACCGTGAGCGTCTAAAAAAAGCCGGCAAGGTAATTTATCTTAGGGTTAGCCCCTGAAACTGTAATTAAAAAGGCTCGAGGGAGATATTAGCAGACCTTTGCTTATGGGAGAAGATAAAGCTAAGCAGGGTAGAAAGAATTATTGTTGTCAAGAAGAGCGCTTTACGAGAGCACTGCGGATAGAATTATTGACGTAGATGATTTATCTGTTGAAGAAATTGTTGACTCGATTATGAAAGATTTTGCTTGACAATGATAGTTTTAAGCTGTATAATAAACAATTGTGACGGAATAATTATGCCATTATTCAGATAGGCCCGGACATCCTATCTAAGTAATACATATTCTTCTGCCATAGTAAAGAAAACGTAGCACATACTCCTTAATGTGCTTTTAACAATATTTTTGGGAGGAATTAACCATGAAGACATTTATGGCTAACCCTAACAGCGTTGAGAAGAAATGGTATGTAATCGATGCTGAGGGACAGACACTTGGACGCCTTGCAACAGAAGTGGCTAACCTTTTTAAGAGGTAAGAGAAAGCCTGAATATACACCTTTTGTAGATACCGGCGATTATGTAATTGTTATTAATGCAAAGGGCATTAAAGTAAGTGGTAAGAAGCTTGATCAGAAGATTTACTATCGTCATAGTGATTATGTTGGTGGACTTAAGCAGAAGACTCTTAGGGAAACCCTTAATACAAAGCCAGAAGATGCTATTACTCACGCAGTAAAGGGCATGCTTCCAAACGGAACTCTTGGTAATAAGATGCTCACAAAGCTTCGCGTATACGCTGGTGCTGAATATGCACAGACAGCTCAGAAACCTGAAGTTTATGAGATCAAGAGCAGATACTAATTAGAGTGAAGGGAGGATATTACATTGGCTACTGTTAAATTTTATGGAACCGGAAGAAGAAAAAGCAGCGTTGCAAGAGTATATCTTGTAGCAGGATCAGGTAAGATTGTAGTAAACAAGAGAGATATAAATGACTATTTTAGTCTTGAGACCTTAAAGACTATAGTTCGTCAGCCACTTGCTCTTACAGAGACAGTTGAGAAGTTTGATGTTCTCGTTACTGTACGTGGTGGCGGTACTACAGGTCAGGCAGGTGCTATCCGTCATGGTATATCAAGAGCTCTTCTTGAGGCAGATGCAGACTATCGTCCATCTCTTAAGAAGGCAGGCTTCCTTACTCGTGATTCAAGAATGAAGGAGAGAAAGAAATACGGACTTAAGAAAGCTCGTAAGGCTCCTCAGTTCTCTAAGAGATAAATTGCCGAACAAACCGTATCAAAACAGGTCAAAAACCCCGGAAAATCAAGGTTTTCCGGGGTTTTGCCGTATAAAATCCTTTGATTCGGTTTGACTTTTTTTGTCCTGATTTATCCGGTTCTGATCCTGTTTTTTTGAGTTAAAATTGGGTGGAAAAGCATTCGTACAAACAATCCTCCACAGTGTACCACGCTGTATTGAAGGGAAAATGGGAGAATTTCGATCCTTATACGAGCACACTAATCTTCCTTGCCGGCATAACCGACACCCTCGCGCGCAGTATCATTCCGGCGCTGCAGGACGGGAAGACCGTGCTGATGGATCGCTATGTTTATACGCTGTTGGTTCGGGCTCTAGCAAGAAATGTCAGCGGACAGTTTCTACAGGTGCTGGATTCATTGAGGGAACCGGATCTGATAATATACATGGATATCGACGAACAGGAGGCCATAAAACGCAAGGGCCTTGTGAGCGAGGAGCAGGTATCCGCCTTAACAGCATATCCTGCCAGTAATAAATAAGAATAAGGAGCCGTACAGAGGTATGGGTTATACATGATAAACGATAAGGTAGCAGTATTGTTCAATTACAATTCGGAGGAAAAGCGCCGATTTTTGATCGAAAACCCGATCTCTAGCGGAGGCGAAGGCCTAACCCTGCATATTTCCACGACCGGCAGCATCCTCAGCTGGAAAAAAGCGTCTGACAGTGGTAATATCTTCGAAATGTTTGCAGCTAGGAAAATGCAGTACACCTTTTTTATAGGCATCTATGAGCATGACTACTGCCGGAAAGTATACGGTCCTTTCAGCATAAAGGCCGTCGTGATGAAGGACGCTGTCCTCGAATATTATTAAAAAACAGGAGGTAGCACAATATTGATGGATAAACTGAAATGTCTGCTGTATATAGCAAAGCTCAGCTACAAGACAAACGCCACATATAAGCAGTCTAACCTCTTCGGCATAATTGTCAATTCTTTCTGGCTGATAATCCAGATGTACATACTTGTCGCTTTTATCAAACACGGTATTAGCTCATATACCGTACAGCAGGGCGTCGGCTATGTCATTCTCACTGAGGCTCTACTGACCATAACCGGTCTTAGCGGTAGCCTGGGCGGAATAGATATAGATGATCTGATAAAATCGGGTAATATTATTTTTTACCTTACCAATCCCATCGGCCTGATTGGGTACCTTATCGGCATGGAGGTCGGACGCGTGCTGTATTATCTGCTCTGGCGCTTCCTGCCGCTTCTTCTTATTGGAGTGGTTGCGCTGACATGGTATCCTAACGTCACGCCTATGATGCTGTTATACTTTGTTTATTCGATCATTATCGGACTTGTTATCGCCAACGAAATCCAGTTCATTATTGTAATGCTGGCAATAAAAAACAGAACGTCGATGGGAGTGATAGACCTGATAATGGCGATTGAGCTTTTCTTCTCAGGCGGACTGCTGCCGCTGAACATTTTTCCAGAATGGCTCTACAGGATATCTCTCCATTTACCTTTTTCCTCGCAGATTTATCTGCCTATCTCAATCATCCTCGGAACTGAGGGAAGCATACTGAAGCTGCTTATCCTTGAAACTTTCTGGGCGCTGGCACTATGGCTGGTATCTTATTTCGTTTATGATAAGGAAAGGAAAAAAGTCTATGTTCAGGGAGGTTAAACATAAGATCGGCGTTTGGGTCATGTGCCTAACGATGAGTCTTAAATCACAGTTCCAATACAGGTCGTCCTTTGTTTTGAAATGCTTTGTGATGTTTATAACTTACTTCTGCGAATATATATCGACTTTGTTCCTGATAAGTAAGGTGTCGGATATCAACAAGTGGTCAAAATATGAGATAATGCTGATTTACGGAATGGCTACCGTCGCTTACGCGATGTCTAGGCTGATGTTGTGTGGTATCAACAACATCCCCAGGCAGTTGAAAAACGGTAAGTTTCTTATGAAACTGATACGCCCAGAAAGCGATCTTTTCTGTGCGATGATAGAGGAAATACCCGTTGATCGTTTGGGGCAGGTACTGCTGGGCCTGCTGATCATAATTTACTCGTGTGTCAGGAATTTTAGCAGTACCTCTATCTTCTGGCTGGTTGTATTCCTTGCCACGGGTACCGTGATATATAGCGCGATATTCATCATTACAGCCAGTGTATCCTTCTGGATCATCAATTCGCGGGAGTTGCTTGGGATCTTCACTCACGGAACACTGCGAGCTATAGTTTACCCGATAACTATCTACAGCCGGATCCTGCAAGAAATATTTACATACTTAGTGCCCGTCGCTTTTATCAGCTATTACCCCGCCATAGTCATATTGAATAAGGAGGGAGACCACACTGTCATAAAGCTGGTGATATTCCTTGTAGTTGCTCTGATGTGGGGCATAGCAAAACTTGCATGGACGATGGGAATCAAAAAATATGAAGGAGCAGGAGGCTAATAATGATAAAAATAGACGGATTAACTAAGATATACAATAACAACACAAAAAAAGCGGTAACGGCTGTAGACAATCTGAATCTTGAAATAAAGGACGGTAGCATAGTCGGACTACTCGGGCCTAATGGTGCCGGTAAGTCTACACTGATAAAAATGATACTGGGTGTCATGTACCCTACCAAAGGATTTGTCACAATCGATGGGAAGAACACATTTAACCACCGCAAGCAGCTGATGAATGACATAGGTATAGTTTTCGGCCAGCGGAGCCAGCTGTGGTGGGATTTACCAGCTATGGATACCTTCAGTCTTTTGCGCAGGGTCTATAGGGGTGGACAAGGATGAATTCGACATGTGGCTTGACGAGATTATAAATGAAATGGACGCGCGCGAAATCGTAAACAAGCCAGTCAGACTGCTCAGCCTTGGCCAGAGGATGCGCTGTGAGATAATATCCGCTCTGTGCTTCAAGCCTCGGATAATAGTCCTTGACGAACCGACCATCTGTCTGGATATTTCGGTAAAAGAAAAAAATCCGCAATTTCCTAGTCTATCTCAACAGGAAGAAAAAAATGTGACCATTCTACTGACGACCCATGACCTTACCGACGTCGACGCTATCTGCGATAGGGTAATCGTGCTCAACCACGGCAAGGTGCTGTACGACGACACCTCGAGAGAAATAAATGAAAAGAACTCCGGAAAAAAACTGTGAGATCGTTTATGCCCCTCACGGCAGAGAAAAAGGAGACTTTCCCTTTGAAGCGGAGACCGTCGATACCAGCAGCAAGAAGATCATTACCTTTAAGGGCGACACCTCAGACGTTATGAAGGCGATCATCTGGTGCAGTCAGCACGGAGACATAGAGGATGTCAATATTACAAAGCCAAAAATAGAGGATATCGTAAAGAACTTTTATTGACAAACGCAATACGCGCTGCCGGGGCGGGCCAATGAATATAAACGGTTCGCTCCGTGAAGCCAGGCAAAAGGAATGCTCAAACATGATCAATTATATTTTCTGGGAAATAACCCACCGTTGCAACCAGCGATGCAGGGGTTTGCCACTTGTATGGCGAACACAACCACACAAAGCTGCATAAGGAGCTATCCTATGAACAGAATATAGGCATAATCGATAAGCTTTTACGATTATTTCGGCGGCAGGGTGCTGAGGATCAAATTTTTCCGGCGGCGAGCCTTTCATTAAGAGATAAGAAACAGCGATTTTTTTACATCCCGTAAAATTGGGCAAAACCCCGATTTTATGGGATTTTTTTCTTTATCCCAAACAATTTGATAATGACTTTTTAATTATTCGTTGTTAAAACAACATAATCTTATTGTATCTTGTATTATCCTTATAGTATAATAACGAAGAGGAGGACGATACAATGTCAAAGAAAATAGATTTAAATAAAACAGTATATGAATTAGTTAGTGAATATCCGGAGTTAACAGATATAATGTATAATCTTGGCTTTACAGAGATTACCAAGAAGGCGATGTTAAATTCGGTTGGAAGGATTACTACCATACCAAAGGGTGCCAAGATGAAGGGTATTTCAATGATGGATATAGTATCTGCCCTTATGTCAAATGGCTTTGAACTTGTAGGGTGAGATGCCTGACATAGCAGGTAAAAAGGAGCTAGAAAAGCCTGCTGATACTGCGGTAAAGGCTGAAGGAGCAGTTAAGCCGGAAGAAGAGGTAAAGGCAGCTAAAGAGAATAAGGCCGGTGAGGAGACAAAGCCTATAAACCGTACAGAGCAGTTAAAGGGATACCTAAAGAGACTTGGTGCGGGTGAAGACCTTGAAAGTGTAAGGGCTGACTTTACTAAAAACTTCGCTTCAGTAGAGGCATCTGAGATCATGAGGGCTGAACAGGAGCTTATCAAGGAGGGAACCCCTATCACAGAGATTCAGAAGCTTTGCGATATCCATTCAGCACTTTTTCATGGAGCAACCACAGAAGAAAAAGATTGCCAATGCAGAGAAGGCGGTTGAGGCTTCGCTTATGAAGGAAAAGAATTGCTGCTGAGCTTGCTAAGCGTGATTCATTTCCTAAAAAAAGACTATTCAGACAAACACGAGAGAGCTGCGGCTCTCACAAAGACTGTAGGACATCCTCTTTATACATTTACTAAGGAAAATGATGCTCTTGCTGAACTTTTAGAGAAATTTAAGAATGAAAGAAGCGAGGAAACCTTTAATAAGATAAGGGAGATTTCCATCCACTATGCCAAGAAGGGTGATTTACTATATCCACACCTCAAAGTAAAATACGGTGTTTCAGGACCTTCAGCTGTTATGTGGACTGTGGATGATGAGATTCGTGATGATCTTGGCAAGCTTGCCAAGGTAACCGAGCGAAGCCCTGAGTGGAATGTACACCTGGATGAAGTACTTAAACGCGCAGAAGAAATGATATATAAGGAGCAGAACATTCTCTTTCCTATATGTGCAGTCAATTTTACGGAGGATGAGTGGTATGGAATTTACCGTGATTCAAAGGACTATGCTGACTGCTTTGGAGTTAAGAATGAGTGTTGGGAAGAAGCAGAGAATGAGAAGGTAGAGACAAAGCCACAGGCAGAAGGAGAGATAGTTATGCCAGGTGGACATATGACTGTTCCTCAGCTCACCGCTCTTCTAAATACAATTCCTGTTGAAATTACCTTTATAGATGAGAACGATATCAACCGTTATTTCAATGAAGGACCTAAGGTATTTAAGCGTCCAGGCATGGCTATTGACAGAGATGTTTACTCCTGCCATCCACCTAAGATTGAGCCTATGGTACGCTCTATTCTTGATGATTTTAAGAGCGGGGCTAGAGATCAGGTTCAGATTTGGATGGATAAGGGTGGACGCACTATGCTTGTAACCTATATGGCAGTTAGAGATAAGGCAGGTAAATATCTTGGAACTACAGAAGTAGTACAGGATATGGAATTTGCCAAAGAGCATTTTCAGAAGTAATAGATAGAGCATTTTAGAAGAACATAGGAAGTACATAGATATAAGAAATGAACAAAGGGTTACCGCATTGGAAAGAAGACTATCATTTTAACTCCAATCCGGTAACCCTATTATTTATGTATGTAAATAAACCAAAATAGCAGCAGGCTGCAGGATATTGCACCTTGCTATAGGCTGATAAAATTACCATACTATGTGAATAAGAGGTCTGTAGCTTAGGGAAGAATATTTGGTTAATAAAAATAGTAATTATAATTCGCAAGATTAAGTTTCATGTAGGGTAAATTCGTTTTTCTTAAAGGAAATAAGGCCATCTTTTTGCATCTTGCTTAGTTCATTTGATAATGCACTACGGTCTACGCCCAGATAGTCTGCTAGCTGCTGGCGGTCAAAAGGAATGGTAAAATGTGTGTTACTGTTTACCATTGCCTGCTCTGAAAGATAGGAGAGAAGCTTGTCACGTATTGACTTTGGGGCAGTGTGCATCATTCTTGAGGAGAGATTAAGGCTTTTCATAGCAGAGATACGAAGGAGATTGTGAATCAGCCTTTGATGGAAGGAACAGCCACTGGTACAGGTTGTAAGTAGCTTTGTTAGATTAAGAAAGAGAATTTCACAAGGTTCCGCTGCTACAACATCGCAGAGAAGTTCCTTTCCCGGAATGGCTGCATAGTTTTTCCGCAAATATCATTCCCGTTTCTACATATGGCCGAAGATATTGCTGTTTCCCCAGTAGAAATTGACAACTATGTTCACGCTGCCTGACTGCACAAGGCCTATTTCGTGGACGCTGCAGCCTGCCCTAAATATGATTTCATTCTTTTGATAGGTCTTTTCTCTAGCGCCAAGGCAGGAAAGCAGGTGTTCTATCTCATCCTCCCTTACTCCATGGAATAAAGGGGTATTCATCAGAAAAAAATAATTCATAAAAACCTCTTTTTTGTTGTATTGACAACGCATTTTATGTTATAATTATAGTAGAATGAAAAGATAAAGTCAACTAAAAGACACCGAAGGGAGAAATTATATATGAGTATGTTTTTAGGACCAATTCATTACTGGCTATATGACAAGATTAGAAATCAGGAAAAACTGACAGAAAGAGTTGCACTTAAAGCTAAAGAGCAGGGATGGATAGATGAGAGTAAGGCTTACACTAAAGTGCTGCCTGAACTTGAAGAGGTAATTGATGAAAGTAATATCCATGAGCTGGCTTCAGTCTCAGATTGTAGATGCTGAGAGCAGGTTTGCAAGGCTTGTTACAGATATTCTAGCTAAAGGCGTGGATTTTAATGAACTGATTAGACTTGTCTTTGACTTTGGAAAAGGATAACAAGGCGGATTCGTTAAATGGAGTTGATGAGATATTCAAATACTTTGAAGACTTCTTTGTAAATGGTATGCCTTGTGACCATGTTAATCAGGTAACAGGAAGGACAGACACAGAGCTGTCTTGGGAAATGATTCAGGATATTCACGCACAGTATTGGGTAGACGGTGATGTGGAGAATTATTACAGACTTCGTAAGGCAGTAATGGATGGAATGCTTGAGGGTAGTGGCTATGAGGTAAAAATGAGTGACCCTTATCACTATGTGATAAGTAAAAGCCTTATAAAAAGGCGGATGTAGAGTCTGTAGTTTAGCTTAGTCTGACCTGTAACAAGAAAAAAATATAAAAACAAGATTCTTGATTGAATAATTTAATAAAAGGGATTAAAATGGTAGAGAGTGTAGATTCTTTACCATTTTTTGCAAAAAATGAGTGGATTACGAATATTTTTGCAAGGATTGCTAAAGCTGTGCTGTAGTAATCCTGTATCGATAGGTGTCAAATGCTGTTGACATCCACATCATTTTATTTAAAGGAGATATGACAATGGATGAGGAAAAAGCTATATTAAGAACAGAAAGTGACTCAATAGGGGAAAAAGGGGGTACCTGAGGATGCTTACTATGGGGTGCAGTCGCTAAGGGCTGCGGAGAATTTTCACATAACCGGACTTAAGATGCATCCTGAGCTTATAAGAAGCCTTGCTTTTATCAAAAAGGCTGCTGCAATGGCTAACCACAGAGTGGGGCTCCTTGATGACAATATAACAAAAAGCAATAATAGTAGCCTGCGATGAGATAATACTCGGAAATTACTGGAAGGACTTTATAGTGAGATCCTATACAGGGTGGCGCAGGAACTTCCATCAATATGAACGCAAATGAAGTTATTGCAAACCGTGCCATAGAGCTGCTTGGAGGTAAAAAGGGCGATTATTCCTTTGTACATCCCAATGACCATGTGAACTACGGTCAGTCAACCAATGATGTAATACCCACTGCCGGCAAGATGACAACTATACGCTTGCTTGACAGGCTTAAACACGAACTTTTAAGGCTGCATACTGCACTTTGTGATAAGGCTGTAGAATTTGATCATGTTATTAAAATGGGCAGAACTCAGATGCAGGATGCGGTGCCTATAAGGCTTGGACAGGAATTTAAGGCATATTCCGTTGCAGTTATGCGTGATATCAACCGTATGGATCACGCTATAGAAGAGATGAAATTTGTCAATATGGGTGGAACAGCAATTGGTACCGGAATCAATGCAGATAAGGGATACATGGAGATTATTGCTCCTATACTTTCAGAAGTATCCGGAATCAAATTCGAGCTTGCAGCAGACCTCATAGATGCAACCCAAAATATAGATGCCTTTGTATCCGTGTCGGGTGCAATAAAGGCTTGTGCTGTTACTCTTTCTAAGATAGCTAATGACCTCAGACTCATATCGTCAGGACCTCGTGCAGGATTTAACGAGATTAATCTTCCTGCCAAGCAGAACGGTTCATCCATAATGCCTGGTAAGGTAAATCCTGTTATACCTGAGGTAGTCAATCAGGTTGCATTTAAGGTAATAGGCAATGATATGACTATAACTATGGCTGCAGAAGGAGGACAGCTTGAGCTTAATGCCTTTGAACCTGTAGTATTTTACTGCATGTTTGAGTCAATAGATATCCTTGCAAGTGCGGTGCAGACCTTTGTGGATAACTGTGTAACCGGAATTACTGCCAATGAAGCCCGTTGTCAGGAGCTTGTAGACCATAGTGTGGGCGTAGTTACTGCTCTCTGCCCATATCTAGGATATAAAAAATCAGCAGAGCTTGCAAAGAAGGCGCTTCAGTCCAATAAGTCGATTAGAGACCTCCTTTTAGAGGAAAAGATTCTTTCCTCAGAGGAAATTGACAAGATTCTGGATCCGGTCAATATGACTGAACCTATTTCACTAAAGCCTGCAAGCACTAAAGGAGATAAATGAAACTTAGAGTACCGGATTATTATTATGATTTTAAGTGTATAGGCGGAGACTGTACAGACAGCTGCTGTATAGGCTGGGAGTTAGATATTGATGAAGACTCCTATGAGGCCTACAAGAAGGTAGAAGGGAGCTTTGGAGAAAGGCTTAGAGAATCAATGGTTGATGGCTCAGATGAGGAGGATGAGTGCAATACCTTTAGACTAAAGGGGGCAGATGTCCGTTCCTAAATGATAAAAAAATCTTTGCGACATCTATATCAATCTTGGAGAAAAAGTCGCTATGTAAGGTGTGTACCGAGTATCCAAGGTTTACGGTAGAGTATGAAAATACAAGGGAAAAAGAGCATAGCCCTCTCCTGTGAAGTGGTTGGAAGGCTTCTGTTTTTCAAGGGAGGATGAGATTAAGTTCATCAGGAATGAAATACCCGATGAAGAGATATTTGAAGAAAGCCTCCCTATGTTTGTGGATGAGATCGAATATATAAGAGACAAAAAGCATAGATATATTGCAGGATAGAACAAAGGACGTATACGATAGAATTAGCGATTTTCTTTCCTTTGTGTCTAAGGCTCAGGAAGTAATAAATGAGGGAGGAGAGGAAGATGACCTCCTCGGGATGATCCAAGAATTGAAATCTGATAGTGGCAGTGTAGAAGAAGCCTCTTTTGACGCATTTTTTGAAGAGGTCTGTTATCTCCTTGGAGAGCTTTATGTACTTGGAGAGGAATGGGTTGAGGTTTTTGCAAGATTTAAGTCAGAATTAAACAAAGAAGTTTTGGATGAATTTGAACAATGCAGAAAAGACAACAAAATGCTTGATATCTGGTATGAAAATCTCATGGTCTACTTCGTATTCAGATATTTTACCAAGGGAGTGTATGACTGCGATGTTATATCAAGGGCAAAATTTGCAATTTTGGGATTCTTTAGTATAAGAGGGATAGCTGCACTTAGGGTATAAGAATGAATCAAAGTTTGACATAGAAGATATGATAGTCTCAGCCAAGGCTTATTCTAAAGAAGTAGAACATTCAGAGGGGAAACATTGCTTATCTGATGGAGGAGTTTTTGTTCTCCGAAGAATTTGAGATAGCTAACTTACAGGCGGTAATTAAGAGGAGATACTAGCATAAAGATTGTCATTTAAATGCCGATATAATTGATAAGGGGCATTGTAAGTATATGTCCCTGAAACAAAGCAAAAGGATTTGCACAAATCTTCAAGGAAAGGAGAGAAAAAATGAGTAGTATTATTGCAGGTGTTAGTGCCTCCGTAGCGCCTCAGGTAGGCGAGAAAAAAGTCTCAAAGACAAAAGATGCGGAAGTTTCTGCAAAAAGCCAAGTCTGTAAGTACCTCCTCATCGGAGTCCAAATCATCCGATAAGGCAGAGGCAAAAAGCTAAGGCAGAGAATAAGGCAGCAGTCTTTGAAAAAGACTAAGAATGAAGACACTAACAAAGAACCTTACAAAATCAATAAGATGAGTAAGGAAGACAGAGCAGCCCTTGTTAAAGCCCTAAAAGAAGAGGTTGAGGCCAGACAGAAGCAGTTTTTAGAGCTTGTGAAACAGTCATTGACCGGTCAGGGTGAAAAGATTGCTATTGCAACCGATAACATGGATGGAATCTGGAAAGCTCTTGCTAAAAGGCAACTTTACAGTTAGTGAAGAGGTCAAAAAAAGCAGGCACAGGAAGACATTTCCGAAAAAAAGGTTACTGGGGAGTTGAAGCGACTTCAAAGAGAATGTTTGAACATGCTTCAGCCCTAGCAGGAGATGATGTGGAACAGATGAAAGCCATGCAAAAAGGCAATGGAGAAGGGGCTACAAAAGAAGCAACTAAGGCTTGGGGGTAAAGAACTTCCCTGATATATCCAAGAAGACCTTAGCAGCTGCCAATAAGCTTTTTGAAGATTACTATAAGTCAAAAGGCGTAACGAGTGAGAAAGCTATGACAGAGAAAGTCTCATCAGAACTTACCGCTCAGGCGGCAGCACAGAGTGCAGCTACTGCGAAGACGACAAAGCCACAGCATGACCCGGCTGCAAAGGGTGTACAGTCAGTTTCAAAGAGCTGATAACAGGAACAAAGTTGAAATAAAAACACGAAACGCTTTCAGAAAAAGCTGTTGCATATTGCAACAGCTTTTCGTATACTTATAGTTTAGGGGATACAACATAAAAGAATAAATAATATCTATTAAATCAAAAAAATTTTTTTATGTTTGTAGCCTTTATAATGTAGATAACTTTGATTTACAAACTGATGGAGGAATTATGGATAAAAATAGCAAGTTTTACAGTTAATCACCTGGTACTTGAGCCGGGAGTATATGTATCCAGAAAGGACAAGGTAGGCTCTGAAATCATAACCACTTTCGATCTTAGGATGACAACCCCTAACAAAGAACCTGTTATGAATACAGCTGAGCTTCATACCTTGGAGCATATCTGTGCAACATTTTTTTAAGAAATCACGAAAAAAATATAAGGATAGCATAATCTACTTTGGACCAATGGGCTGTAGAACAGGCTGTTATCTCATCATGGCCGGAGATTTGGAGTCTGGGGACGTTCTTCCTCTTTTGATAGAAATGTTCACTTTTCTTAGGGATTTTGAGGGAGATATACCGGGAGCAAGCCCTGTAGAGTGTGGAAACTACCTTGACCAGAATCTCCCTATGGCAAAATGGCTTGCAGACAGATATTTAAAGAATACTTTAGAAAACATTGATGAAGCACACTTACATTACGCAGAGTAAATTTAGAAAAAGGTATATATGAAGGAATTAGAGAGAGTTAAAGAAATAGAGAGAAGCATAGTAAAGAAGTATCATAAAGAGATATGGACCAATTTTGTAAAAGCCGTAAAAGAGTATGAGTTAATCAAAGAAGGAGACAGGATTGCAGTCTGTATATCCGGGGGCAAGGATTCATTTTTGCTTGCCAAGCTTATGCAGGAGCTTAAAAGGCATAGAAAGTTTGAATATGAGCTAAAGTTCATTGTAATGGATCCGGGATACAATCCTGCAAACAGAAAGCTGATTGAAGAAAATGCAAAGCTGCTTGAAATACCTGTAGATATCTTTGAAAGTGATATCTTTGATGCAGTTTTTGATATAGAAAAAAGCCCCTGCTATCTATGTGCAAGGATGAGAAGGGGACATCTCTACAGCAAGGCAAAGGAGCTTGGATGCAATAAGATAGCTCTTGGACATCATTTTGATGATGCAATAGAAACAGTGTTAATGGGGATGTTCTACGCAGGAAAATACGAAACTATGATGCCAAAGCTTCATAGCCAAAACTTTGAGGGAATGGAGCTTATCCGCCCTCTTTACATGGTTAGGGAAGAGTATATAAAGGCTTGGGTAAACTATAATAAGCTGACCTTCCTAAGATGCGCCTGCAGATTTACAGAAGAGCAGGAGCTTCTTGGTGACGAGGGTACTTCCAAAAGAGCTGAAATGAAGGAACTTGTTAAGGAATTGTCAAAAAGTTAATCCGAGTGTTGCTACCAATATATTTAACAGTATGTCTCATCTTGAATCTTGAAACTGTAATCGCCTATAAATATGGCGGGAAAAAAAGCATAGCTTTTTTTGGATAAATATTATGATAATGAATAAGAATATTGAAGCAGTAAAAAGTGACACAGGCATGGGCGGTAAAAGACGTGAATGGGAAGAAAGGCTTGACCTGGTTCTTGATATTGCCGAGCAGATGGTGATGTCGGGAGCAGAGGTTGCCAGAACAGAGTATAGCATAAGAAGAATATGCAAGAGCTTTGGAGCTGTAAGGGCAGAGGCACTTTCAATAACCACTAGCCTAATTGTCACAGTATACTACGGCGAATATGGCTCTGTTACCCAGACTAGAAGGGTGAACAAGTTTTCCTACAACATGGACAGACTTGAGAAAATGAACGCTCTTTCAAGAGAAATCTGCGAAAACAAGCTAAGCGTGGAAGAAGGACGAAAGAGATTTAAGGAGTTGATGAATGAAAAGTACTACTCTTTCTATCAACAAATTCTATTCTCTATGCTGATTGCCTTTACTTTTACCCTATTTTTTGGAGGCAGTATAAAGGATGCCTTGACATCATCAGCCATAGCTGTGTTGTTTAAGTATATTGATGAATTTGCAAAAAAGATAGAGATAAATAAATTCGTCCCTATAGTAACATCTTCCCTTGTAGGTGGTTTTTCTTGCCATAGTAGCGGTAAGGCTTGGGATTGCTGACTCGGTTAGTATGGTCAGTATAGGTGATGTTATGCTCCTAATCCCAGGAATCATGCTTACCAACTCCCTAAGGGACATGTTTGGAGGGGACACAATAACGGGTGGAATCAGATTCATAGAAGCGGCTATGATAGCGATAATGATAGCCCTAGGCTTTTCATCAGCATCAAGGTTCTATGAGGACTTATTTGCAAAGACTATAGTGTCGAGTGTGGTAGAACTACCGTATTATATGGTAATTATCATTACGCTTGCGGCTTCGTTTTTTGGAAGCATAGGCTATGCCTGCACCTTTAATACCAATTCGAAAAGGCTTATAGCGGCTGGATTTGGAGGATTTATTGGATGGGCTTCGTATATAGGAGCGGGATACTTTGTATCCTCTGAACCTATGCAGTACTTTGTGGCTGCGGTGGTGATTAACATTTATTCTGAAATTATGGCAGTTAGTGAGAAAGCACCGTCTACTGTTTTTCTGGTAGCAGCTATAATGCCCCTAGTACCAGGAGGAATGCTCTATAGAACTATGCACTATGCAGTAACAAAAGAATGGAATAGGTTTGGAAGACTTGGTGTGGATACAATATCGATTGCTCTTGCCTTGGCACTTGGTATGCTGATTGCCAATTCGATAATAAAGAGCCTTAGGAAGAGAAGAAGAAAGAGACTTGGAATGCAGGCTTAGCTACTTTGATTTAATAGGTCGATATACCTGTAAACGCAAAAACTGATAAATGTCCGAACCCGCTTAGACATCCGCTTCACTTCGTCTAATGAGTTTGCTAAGACTTTATCAGTTTTTGCTAATATCTGTATCTGTAAAAAGTGGATAATACAGTTCTAATGTTGCTATGAAGTGCAATAAAAACAGTTAGACCTTGGATGGCAGAGGGAGGATTAGTGGAATCTTTCGCTCTGCTCTTTTATTAGTTCAACATCATCAAAGTAATTGATTTTCATAGCGGATTTAACATCTGAAAGAGTTGCAGCAGCTACACTTCTTGCTTTTTCACTACCCTTTTTAAGTATCTCATATACAGCAGGAATATCCTTTTCATATTCCTTTCTTCTGGCTCTTATAGGCTCAAGCTCCTCTTCAAGAATTGCATTAAGGAAGCGTTTTACCTTCACATCCCCAAGTCCTCCCGCCTGATAATGAGCTTTAAGGGCATCAAGGTTTTCATACTCAGGAAGGTACTTGCTGAAGCTGTCAGCCTTCACAAAGGCATCGAGATAGGTAAATACTGTATTTCCTTCAATCTTACCGGGGTCACTAACCTTGATATGGTCAGGATCAGTATACATGCTCATAATCTTAGTCTTAACTTCTTCAGCAGTATCGGATAGATAGATACAGTTTCCAAGAGACTTACTCATCTTAGCCTTGCCGTCAGTTCCCGGAAGTCTCTTGCAGGCTTCATTGTCAGGAAGCATTATATTTGGCTCCACAAGCACATCACTATAAGTGAAGTTGAACTTTCTAACTATTTCACGAGTCTGCTCTATCATAGGCTCCTGATCTTCGCCAACAGGTACATGAGTAGCCTTAAATGCGGTAATATCTGCCGCTTGGCTTATAGGATAGGTAAAGAATCCAACAGGTATGCTGGTTTCAAAGTTTCTCATCTGGATCTCGGCCTTTACTGTAGGATTTCTCTGAAGCCTTGAAACCGTAACCAAATCCATATAGTAGAAAGAAAGCTCGCAAAGCTCAGATATCTGTGACTGGATGAATAGGGTACACTTATCCGGATTAAGCCCAACAGAAAGATAATCAAGTGCTACTTCTATAATATTCTGCCTTACCTTCTCAGGATTCTCAGCATTGTCTGTAAGAGCCTGAGCATCTGCAATCATGATATATATTTCATCAAATTCGCCTGAATTTTGAAGTTCAACCCTTCTTTTTAATGAGCCTACATAGTGGCCCAAATGAAGCTTTCCTGTAGGTCTGTCTCCTGTTAAAAATAATCTTAGACATTTTTTTCTTCCTTCTTTCTATAATTACTGACAGCGTCGAAAAATAATCAATTATCCTGCAATCAAGTGATAATTACATTTTATAATCGACACTCATAGTATGAATGTTTACCTTGACATAAGCTGTAAGACTTCCCCTACATACATATAGTGATAGTCCTTATTTTCGTAGAAAGTTCTCTCGATTTCAGGATCAATAAAATCTTCAGGATTAATCTTTGTTACAGACAGCTTTTTCATAATAACAACATCACGACCTTCATCGATATAAGGTGTGCCGTTGTGAAAGGCTACATGAAACTTAGCGTTGTTAATCTTATCTTCGTCACGTCCTGACACGCTGCCGATGTATTTAAGCATAAGTCCGGTTGGCTTGTCAGGAGCGAAATAAGTTACTGAAAAAGTATCATATTTATCAAGGAACTCCTTTGTATATCTGCTTCCTCTTACAAATACAAAGCCGACATCTTTGTTCCAAATGACTCCAAGTCCACCCCAGGATATGGTCATTGTATTTACGTGCCCCTCTGTACCGCAGGTGAGAAGGGCAGGCTCCTCGTTTATCTTAAATGGATTCATTGTAAGTATATCGTTTGTATAAGGCTGAAATGTATGTTGCACTTTATACCTCCTGTTTGCTTTCGTTTTGAATAAAGACAGTATATCAAAAATATGGACGGGTTTCTACACTTTTGCAAAGTTTTGATGAAATATCAAAAAAGATAGAGGATGCTGTGATGTATCCTCTATCTTTATTTAGTTATGCTATATAATTATTCTTGTGCTAATATCAATATTTTAGTCACCAGAACATAATGTTCTTTTTTATTAGTTATTAAACTCGTCTTACTAAATCATTTGCGTTTTAATTTCGTTTATCGAATAGGAAGATTCAAGTTTCTAAACCAATCATTATTTTTTATTTTATTCAAGACATCTTTTATTTTGCAACTTTTTTTCCGAATTTGAGCAAATATTTAATATTTTCGGTTTTAATTAAAGTATCATCGTAAGGATCTACACTATCCAGTAAGTTCATTTCTTTCATTTTCAACAATGCTTATTTTGAAAATCACATATTCAAGCTCAGAATCTAAATTTGCGAAGATTTCCTTCTTTGTCGTGTTTTATCTTATTTCAAGTTCTTTTAAACTATCTATGAACATGTATTGCATTTTAATGTCCTTTCTAAAAAAAAAATAATAAAAAATATAGCCTTCTCTATTCTTTTGTGTTATTTTTTATAACTGAATCTGTAGTTAAACTTTTCTTATACCATCTTGCCGTTAAATAGTTAACTATTATTTTAGTATAATACATAAAAACTTAAGATTTCAAGAGGTATGAGGAAAATATAAAACATTTAATATCTTTCATTCTCGATGAAATTGTCCGTATTTTCCTTAGATTTAGTAATTGATGTAACGTATGCTTAACGAGTGGATAGGAAGCTGTTTACAGGAGAAATGCCCTGATTTTTGTATAAAGGATGTAAAAAGAGTGGGGAAACTAAAAAAATCTTAAGGAAAGTAGACAAAATTAAAAAAGTACTTGAAAAAAATGTTTGACCATGCTATAATTCTTATCGTTGTTGATGGGCTATCGCCAAGCGGTAAGGCAACGGACTCTGACTCCGTCATCAAAGGTTCGAATCCTTTTTAGCCCAGTTACAATTAAAGCACTCATAGAGAGTGCTTTTTTGTTAGTTCACTTAAAACGCAAAGCCAAATTATTAATGCTAAAGGTCACAAACTATTTATATTGCCTATAAAGTCAATTACTTTTTTCGTGACTATTGCGTGATATTGCGTAGATAATTTGTGCCGAATTAGGGGGTATTATGGCTAAGAATGTAATGACATATGAAGGTCTTAAAGAGCTTGAAAATGAGCTTGAAGATCTTAAAGTAAACCGCAGACGCGAAATTGCGGAGAAAATCAAAGAAGCTCGTGAACAGGGCGACCTTTCCGAGAATGCAGAGTATGATGCAGCAAAAGATGAGCAGCGTGATATAGAAGCAAGGATTGAAGAGTTAGAGAAGATTCTTAAGAATGCTGAAGTATTTTTGGAGGAAGATGCTGAGAAAGGAACAGTTAGCCTTGGCTCAACATTTACTCTTCTTGACATGGAATTCGATGAAGAATTGGTGTACAGACTTGTTGGTGCTACAGAGGCGAACAGCCTTGAAGGCAAGATTTCCAATGAATCACCTGTAGGAAGTGCCCTTAAAGGCGCAAAAGAGGGTGATATCGTTGAGGTTGATACACCGGCAGGAACTCTTAAGTACAAGGTAATCAAGATTCATAAATAAGGAGAAGAATAGTGGCACAGGAAAATCAGGCACTTGACACTAATGAGCAGGTTGAAATTCGTAAGGAGAAGCTTGAGACTCTTAAGGCGGCAGGCAAAGATCCTTTTGTGACAACCAAGTTTGATGTTACGCATCATTCAGTAGATATAAGAAATAATTTTGATGATTTAGAGAATAAACAGGTAACAATAGCCGGTAGAATGATGTTTAAGCGTATCATGGGTAAGGCAAGTTTCTGTAACCTTTCAGACAGATACGGAAGTATGCAGTGCTATGTAGCAAGAGATTCTATTGGAGAAGAGGCTTATGCTGATTTTTAAGAAATATGATGTAGGCGATGTAATCGGCGTTAAGGGCTATGTATTTAAGACAAAGACAGGTGAGATTTCAGTTCATGCTGAAGAGGTTACCCTCCTTACCAAGAGCCTTAGACCTCTTCCTGAGAAGTATCACGGACTTAAGGATACAGAGGCAAGATATCGTCAGAGATACCTTGACCTCATTATGAATCAGGATGTCAGAAGTACCTTTGAAAAAAGATCACAGATACTTAAAGAAATCCGTTCATTCCTTGCAGAGAAGGACTTTATGGAAGTAGAGACTCCTCTTCTTGTTGAAAACGCAGGAGGAGCCGCTGCAAGACCATTTTTCACTCATTACAATGCACTTGATGAAGAAAGAAAGCTTAGAATCTCTCTTGAGCTTTATCTGAAGCGCCTTATAGTAGGTGGTTTTGAAAGAGTGTTTGAGATTGGACGAGTATTTAGAAATGAGGGTGTAGATACCAGACATAACCCTGAATTTACACTTATGGAGCTTTATCAGGCTTATACAGATTATAATGGTATGATGGATCTCACAGAGGAGATGTTTAGATATCTCGCTGAGAAGGTTTGTGGTAGCGCAGTTATCACCTACAATGGAATAGAACTTGACTTTAGCAAGCCATTTAAGCGTATAACTATGCTTGATGCGGTAAAAGAGTATTCAGGTGTTGATTTTAGTACAATCACTACAGATGAGGCAGCTAAGGCTATAGCTAAGGAGAAGAATATTGCTTTCGAGCCTCATCACAAGAGGGGTGATATCATCAACCTTTTCTTCGAGGAATTCTGCGAAGAGAAGATGATACAGCCTACCTTTGTTATGGATCATCCTATTGAGATTTCACCTCTTACCAAGAAAAAGCCGGGAGCAGAGGACAGAGTTGAGCGTTTCGAGCTTTTCGTAAATACTTGGGAGATGTGTAACGCTTATTCAGAGCTTAATGATCCTATCGATCAGAGAGAGCGTTTTGCTGCTCAGGATGCACTTGCTGCAGCAGGTGATGAAGAAGCAAACCACACTGACGAGGACTTCCTTACAGCACTTGAGTATGGTATGCCTCCTACAGGCGGTATCGGTTACGGTATAGACAGACTTGTAATGCTCCTTACCGATTCAGCTTCAATTAGAGATGTACTCTTATTCCCTACACTTAAGAGCCTTAACCCTGATAAGAAGACTTCTTCATCAGTGAGCGCAGAGTCAAAGCCTGCAGAGAAGATTGACTTCTCAAAGGTTGAAATAGAGCCACTTTTTGCAGATGCAGTGGACTTTGAGACTTTCAGTAAGTCTGATTTTAGAGCTGTTAAGGTAAAAGACTGTGTGGCAGTACCTAAGAGCAAGAAGCTGTTACAGTTCACCCTTGATGATGGTACAGGCACAGACAGAACAATTTTAAGCGGTATTCATGCCTACTATGAGCCTGAGGAACTAGTTGGAAAGACTTTGGTTGCAATTACCAACCTTCTTCCAAGAGCTATGATGGGAATCGAGTCCTGTGGTATGCTTCTCTCTGCTATTCACAGTGAAGAGGGCGAGGAGAGACTTAACCTTCTTATGTTAGATAACAGGATACCTGCTGGGGCGAAGTTGTACTAGTTAGAAGAATTTGTAATTGGTGTCATGTGTATTAAACTAAATAAAAATGTAATATATTTGACTGCTCTATAGCTAAAAAGATAGCTGTGGACGGTCTTTTTGTTTGGTTGACAAATAATCAAAAAAATATTATAATAAAAACTGACTGAAGTCAGTCAATAAATATGAGGTAGAATTTAGATGGCAAAAACTAAAGAAGAAAGACGCAATGAAATCATTGAGACAGCTGGAAAAGCTGTTTGAGGAGAAGGGATATGAGCAGACACAAGTACAGGATATTGTCAATGAAATTGGAGTAGCAAAGGGACTTTTCTATTATTACTTCAAGTCAAAAGATGAAGTAATGGAGGAGTTGGCAGATAGATATGCAGACGCGATAATAGATGATGTCAACAAATTGATAGATAAGGATATAAGCACCTTTGACAAAATCAATCGTATTTTTTTCAAATTTTTTTATTGATTCGGCAGAAAAAGTCTGGCATATTTATGGGAATCCTAAATGTGAAAAAAACGGTATAACACACGAGAGGATTTTTCAATGTTGGGAAAAAAATGGTTCCTCTTGTAACAGAACTTATACTTTCTGGAAATGATAATGGAGAATGCAACTGCAGTGATCCAAAGTTTATCACTGAGTTTTTGGTTTCAGGATTGTTTAATATCATGAATCAAATTTCTCCAGATGAGAAGATCGATTATTTGGAAGGAAAAAAATTACCAACGATCAGAGACAATGATTCTTAAACTATATAATTTTGCTTAACAGAAGGAGAGCAAATGAGTAGATATTACGTATACACGGAATTAACAAATGCCATTGAACACGCGATGCTAGTAGGCATTCTGCTGGGATTAGCAATAAAGAAATAGACATGATATTGTATTCTTTATATAGCGAGGTGAATATATTGAAAACAGTTACATTTGAGAATGTATCAAAGACATATAATGTTGGTGACAGCGAAGTAACGGCACTTGATCATGTCAGCTTCAGCATTGAAGACGAAAGTGTCACTGTGATTTTAGGACCGAGCGGATCTGGAAAGAGTACGATGCTCAATCTTATAGGTGGCATGGATAGAGCCTCATCTGGGTGCATACGAGTGTCAGATACCGATATTTCAAAGCTCAATGAATTTGAACTAACCGAATACAGAAGGAAAAAGATAGGATTTGTTTTCCAGTTTTACAATCTGATACCATCACTTAATGCGCTAGAGAATGTCAGTATTGTGGCTAAGATGACGCCACATTCGTTTGACGCAAAGGAAATGATCCGTAGTGTCGGGCTGGAGGATAGATGTCAGCATTTTCCTGATGAACTTTCAGGCGGAGAAATGCAGCGCTTGTCTATCGCACGTGCCATATGTAAAAATCCTGACATTCTTCTCTGTGATGAGCCAACAGGGGCTCTGGACAGCGCTACAGGAAGGAGTGTACTTCAACTTCTTACGGATATGGTCAGGAAATATAACAAAACCGTAATCATAGTGACGCATAATGCTTCTATTGCGCTATGCGCTAATGAAGTGATACACCCTAAAGGACGGTAGGATTGAATTTTTCTGAGAAAAAAATGAAAAAAACCTTTGAAGGTTGACGAGGGTAAACTGGTAATGGGTACACTGTTTCGTAAAATGCTTCGTGACATCTGGCGACTGAAATCTCAGTTCCTGTCGATATTTATCATATGTGCTCTTGGAATGCTGATATACTCAGGTATCGAGGAGTATGGAACGGTATGGAGCAGGAAGAGATTGCCTATTTTAAGGATTCAAATCTGGCAGATATCTGGATCGATGGTCTCGGATTTGACAATGATGATATTGGACAGATTAAAGAGCTTGATGTGATAAACGAAACCCAGCTTTCTGCTGTAGAAAGCGCATATCTGGATAGCGATTTTAATGTCAATATCTGTCTTATATCCAACAAAGACAATAAAATATCAAAAGCCTTTATGTATTAACGGAAATGAATATAAGACAACAGAAGACGGCATCTGGCTGGATAAAGATTATGCAGACAATAAGAAAAATCCATGTTGGTGACCATATTCAGATATACTACGGTGAAAAAGTCAAAAAGTTAGAAGTTAAGGGACTGGTCTACAGCCCTGAGTATATCTGCTATACAGGTTCATCTACATCCACGGTGCCAGATCATTCGAAATATACCTATGGATTCATATCAGCAGATACTCTTTCTCAGATAGTCCCTAATGCAGCCTATAATCAGATAAAAATTACTACAGATAATATAACTGACGTGGATTCACTGCGCTCAGATTTGAAAAACTATTCTAGGTGATAAATATATGATGTGTTATGACAGAACGGAATACACACCTGTATCTTCATACATAAAATAAGATCGGGCAGATAAAAAGATGTCTGTCATCAGTTTTTCACTCGTATTTTTTTCTTCTGGCACTCCTTACCATTTACACAACTATGACAAGAATTGTCAGGAAGCAGCATACACTGATCGGAATATTAAAAGGCGCTTGGTTTTTCATCCTCTTCAGATCCAGCTACACTATGCTGTTTACGGACTTGTCATCAGCATTCCAGCAGCATTACTGGGCTATGAGCTTGCACCATATACAGTAACCCCTGTCCTTCTTTCTCTGCAGAAAAAGTTTTACAAGATGCCTGAATGGTCAGGGGGCGTAATTCGTATTATTCAGTAATCCTTATTGTACTGCTTATCACTATCTGTACCTTATCTGCCTGGATCTCTATGCAGATCTCATCGTAGTTGAGACACCGGCTGATTTGCTCCGTGATTCTGGCAGGCAGAGTCAGAAAAAAAGGTCTTTGCTGAACATTTTAAAGTTCTGTGGAACATACTGAGCTTTTGACTGGAGATGGATTATCCGAGATGCAGGACAGAACAAAATTCGTACAGCAATAGGAATTGTAGGCGTTTTAGGAGCATGAGTGCTTCTGATGTCAAGCTTCGGATTAAAAGACACTATCAACATCGTAAACAGTGAGATTTATGGCAGGCAATACACTTATTATGAAAAGTTAAATCTTAGTATGTCTCCAACAGAGGATGAAGTCAAAAAAATAGAATCTCTTCTGTCAGGCGACTGTCAGTGGGTAAGCGAACAGTCATCGAGGGCAAAAAAAGCTCAATGTCTGTTCATGCTGAAAGTCTGTTTATTATTGGTCAGGGTTATTTTTTTCACGACATATGATACTGATGGAAATGTGCTGGAACTGCCTGATGATGGAATAATTCTATCCAGTTCTTCAGCCAGGGATCTGAATGTGAAAAGAAAAACGGATTTATCAGCGTACTTATAGCGGGAAAGAGAAATTATCTGAAGGTCTCCCAGATTGCAGATATAAACAGCCCTCAGGGAATATTTATGTCGCAGTCATACTGGGAATCGCTTGGCAATACATTTACAGCCAGCGCATTATTGGCAGATGACAACATAGAATCTGGACGATGTGAAGCAGATGTCTGTTATAAAAGATTCAGTCAAATTGAAGAAACAATACAGTGAGTCCGAGGAATTGCTGGACAGCGTTCAGGGAGTAATCATACTTCTGATTGCAGCAGCCATTCTTCTAAGTGTTGTGATCCAGTATAATCTCGGATTATTGAACTTTACAGAAAAATACAGAGAATATGCCACACTTCGTGTTCTGGGCAGCTACAATACAGATATAAAGAGTCTTATCTTTAAAAGCAGCCTGATCCCTATGGTGATAGGGGTGGATAATTGGCTCGATTGCTGGGTGGTATTTTCTTGGACTATATGTCAGAACAGTCTCAACAACCACGATTTCATATTCACCTCATTTACGATTGATATCATATATAATTGTTTCATTGATCGTCGTAGGCTGCTCTCTTTTGATCCAGCTTATGGTATGCAGGTTAACAGCACATATAGATATGGTCGAATCGTTGAAGTCGGTCGAATAAAAATGTTGTCTTAAGAAAAAAATAACCGCCGTCTGAGGATATTTATACTTGGCAACTAAAGAAAAAATATCTGTTCAGTGCATAACCTGGGCTTGTTTGTGATACAAAAAAATAAATAAAACAATGATAAAAGAAAAAGGTAAGGAAATTTGACAACGAGTACTTGACACAAACAGCATAGCTTTATTCAGTTGTCAAAATACAAAAAAATTCAGTTAAAAATCATACAGGTGGAATACTTTTTGACACCTACATCATACGATTAAAAAGGGGAGCTGTAATTCGTGAAAGCCATAGAATAATTTTTTTGATAAACATGGTGGAATAATGAGGGTAGCTGAGCTTAAAAAAAGAAGGATTTTATTATAAGAAGATTCAGTAAGTGCTAAAAGAAGGTGAAATAGAGTTATAGATTAAAAATTAAGGAGACAAATAAATGCCAAATCAAGCGGATATAATCCTACAGGACATAGAATCTGATAGGCTTCGCAGGGAAAAATCTTAAAGTAGAAGAATTAAAGAAATCTACAATAAACTGGTAGAGCAGAATTTCCCAGACGCAGAGAGAATTAGATTCATAGCTGACTTAGGTGGCAGCAAGGAAATTGCCTATCACTATAAACTCATTTGTAAAGACCGGGAAGAAGGCAATAGATTAAATATATCAAGAAGTTTTGACAGACATGGGAAAGAAGGACTTGAGTTTTTGCTTTGTGAACTTGATAAATCTGAGGATGAGGAAGAAAAGGTAAATTTAGCTTATCTGATGGCGGAAAATCTTTCTAAAATGAAACACAGAGATTTTTATATAGATTTTTGTGATAGATTAAATCCTATACTAGCTTTGCTTTTAACGACAAAGGAAAGTAAAGCTTAGGCAGAAGGTAATCATAGCCTTTGGCTGGGTTGGATCCGAGAGAGAAGCAGATATCTTATCAAAGCGGATGCTTACTGATGAAGATGAGCTTTGTAGGGCTTGGTCCGCTTCAAGTCTTATGCAAATATCATTTCATAGGGTAAAGACAGAGATAATATGCAAGATATCAGCTAGAGCATTTATGCAAGCTATTGAAGCTGAGAAAGATATCGAGATTTTAGCGATAATGATAGAAGCGGCGCAGACTTTGTTTAGAAAGCGCTGGCTGACGAACATCTGATATAGATAATACGGATGATGAAAAAGTAGAAAAGGCAAGAAAATCCGCTGTAAAGTTTTTTTAGATAAGTATGATATAATGTGAAGACTGAGCTTATGTACTTGTAGATATGATGATACAGAAGTAAGGTGATTATTATACTTAATGAAACATTTGAATATAAACCACAAGGTGGAGTTTAAATTTCGGAAGGTAAATCTGTATGGATAAGATAGCAGAAGAAAAAGGCAGAACGATAAAAGATATCGCAGCATTTATGATAAAGTGGTATTGTCAAAAAGAAACATGGAAAGGGCAGGGAGAGGCTTTGTCCTTCCTGTCAAGGAACTATACGACTATGCTATGTATCGTATGAGCACCGTTGCCCTTTTATGGAGACAAAGACATTTTTGCTCAAACTGTAAAGTCACATTGCTACAAGTCCTGAGATGAGAGGAAAAATAAAAGATGTGATGCGGTTTTTCAGGCCCAAGACTGCTGTTTAGCCATCCGATATTTAGCTATCAGACATGTAATTGATACAATTAAGAATAAAAAGAAGAGGGAAATAATGACGATAGATAATAAACTTGGAATAACCGACTCATTTAAAGCTTGCCAATGAAGAAGAGAGAATAAGTAAGAAAAAAAGGCTATAGACCTGTTTCAAACAGATTTTATGAATGAATTAAAGCCTGGAAGTCTTAGAAGCACTTGTTAAAATCCATCGCCATTTGTTTGAAGACATATATGAATTTGCAGGTCAGCTAAGAAACGGTTAATATAGCAAAAGGGAAATTTTAGATTTGCCCCAGCAATCTATCTTAATGAGGCTCTAAAAAGCATAGAGAAAATGCCACAGTCTACCTTTGATGAGATAATTGAGAAATATGTCAGAAATGAACATTGCCCATCCTTTTAGGGAAGGCAACGGGAGAAGTGCAAGGATATGGCTTGATTTAATATTAAAAATCTGAAACTTAGACAAGGTTGTGGATTGGAGCAAAGTAGATAAAGACGATTACTCTATTAGCGATGGAAAGAAGTCCGGTAAAAGGATATTGAAATCAAGACTCTTTTATTTTTCGGCTTTGACTGATAAAAACAGACGACAGAGAGGTCTTTTATGAAAGGAATTGATTACAGCTATTATTATGAGGGCTATGCTACTTATAAGGCAGATGAATTATGAAAATAGTATTATCAAAAAGAGCCAGAAATAGTGAGCTACTCTTTTGCAACTTGAGACAGTCACTCTTTCTAATCTGATGCTTTTAGAAGCTATTTTTAGCTTGATTATCAGAGTCATTATTTCCGAAGCCTTTGGTATTTTTCCAAATCTAATATAAAGGTATGTTCTTTTTTTCACCGTAATGCTCATTATCTACCCAGATAGCGGTCTTGTCAGTGAGATTGTAGACAAACGCTGTGGATGGTTAAGGAGTTGCTATCCTCATTATTCATCCCTCTACGGCCAACTATTGCAAGAGTTTTTCATTCCTTCCTCTTCATCTGTATAGCACGCCGCCCTTTGGCGCAAGAGCAGCCTCAAGCATCTGATAGCGGTCTACGCTATGCGCCTCTTTTTTTCAGGCACATCTTTATAATATCCGTCTGAAAGTATGTAGTTCGTTATTATTTGATAATTACTTTCCTTAGCAGGGTCGTTATAGATAATATTTAGCTTTCTCTTTGAAGCGTCGTTATCTGTTGAATCAGTGCCGTTCACCCATTCCAATATAGCACTTTTACCTGTGGCATCGGCTATCATATAGTGATAAGAGGTCTTGGCTGAGTCATGCAGATCATACTTTTGAATCATTTCAACTGCCTCATCAACATTATCTGCATAATCAAGAACCATTCTAAGCATGGTAGTGCTGGTAAGGTCCGGCTTATCGGTATTTACATCGGTAGGAACGGTCTTTTCACCCTGATAAGACATAAATATTCCGCAGCTCACCCCTGCATCATTTACTCCATCAAGAGGAGCATAGGGAGCAGCCAGACAGAGTATCTTATCCTTTAGGCCTGTAATACCAGTCTCTATATTGACACTTACAAACTGGAGGTCAACGGTGGAAACAGAAGCATGTCTGCCCCCGCCGGGGTTGGTATGGACTATCATTGTATTTGTCTTCTTAAAATCATAGTTTCGTCCGAAAATGTGCTTTCCGTCAGGGGTTGAAGCTGTAAAAGCTGAGCAGGCAATTTCAGAATTTTTAATCTTCATTGGGATGATGCCCTTGGTAATCTTCCCGGTTATGAAGCTTATAAGCTCAGTATCATTCTTAGCGCCGTTCTCCTTAAGAAATTCATCAAAATAATAATCTCCGGATACCTTCATTGTGTAGACAGCTCCGTCGCCATGCTCCGGATTGGCATCGCTGATTTTCTTTATAGAGGTCACAGATGATATCTCGTTGTGCCAGAGCGCAAATACAGCAATTAGAAGAATGATAAATATACAGGCTATCCCTATGAAAAACGGAAATAAGCCTGACAGCTCTCTTTTTAGTATTCATTTTAACTCCTTTTTGTTGAAATAATAGTTTCAGAGGGTTACAATAAGTTTGTAGACAACTGTTGCTTTAACCAGATTATTATACTTTTATGATAATAATCTATCAATCATCAAATTACTTACAGGTGTTGACTTAAACAACACTTATTGTAAAAAAATGTTGCTAAAATGGAGAAAACTATGGATGTAAGAGTTAAGTTAACCAAAAAAATGATATTTGAGGCTTTTTTTAAGCATTCTAAAGTGTAAGCCTATAGCCAAAATGACTGTTAAAAGAAATCTGCGCTTCGCAGGCATTAATAGAACAACATTTTTATAAGTACTATAAGGATACCTATGATTTGCTGGAACAGATAGAAGATGAGCTTATTGACAATTTGCAGGCTAATTTAGAGCATATTGACAAGTCAAGCCTCTCCGATATATTTACAATTATTCTAACTGATATCTCTGAAAAAAAGGGAGCTTTATGTTGCCTTATTTTCTGAGAGTCAGAGCAAGGTATTTCGTAAAAAGGCTGTTTTCTCTTTGCTATGAAGACAATAAGAAAGTGATACTGGAGTATTTTTCCGGGGCTTCCTGAGGATAAGAGGGAATGGATGTATTACTTTATAGCAGATGGCTGTAATAGTGTCTTTAAGGCAGTGGATAAGATAGCGGATTTAAGCAGCCTATAGAAGAAATGGTGGATTTTTGCAGAAGTTGATAGATGCGGTAAATAAATGTGCAGAGTTGCAATAATATGATGCTATTATCTTTTGACACCCGCATCTTTTTATACAAGTATCATAAAAAAACTTTTTAGTTGAATTAATTATATGTTATAATGGTTCTTGTTATGAATTAATCTAAAAGATGAATTGGTAATGCAATATTTTAATACGGAGGAAAAATTTAATGTCAGATTTTAAGGATAAAGGTATATATTTAGGACATAGTGGATTTTTGCTTGAGCTTGAGAGTGCAACTCTTATTTTCGATTGGTATCAGGGGAGATTCCGCCTATCAGGGGAGAGAAGCCACTTTTACATATTTGCAAGTAATATCAACCAGGATCATTTCAGACCTGAGATATTTGGCAGAGTTGAACAGCTTCCTCACGCTGAGATTTTTCATAGGTTACGACCACTCCATCCCGGAGGTTGACACATTTTTTAGACAGTCTTCCTGAGAAGATTGCAGACCATGTAAGCTGCTTTGGCGGAGATGCAAGGCTTTATTCTGAGAATGGGGAAATGCTTGTTACCTCAATTCCTGTGACAGAGATGGGAGTAGGCTTTATAGTTGAGATAGAGGGAAAAACCATCTTTCACGCCGGTACTCTCTACCTCAATCAGACTGCTTCAGAAGAAGAATATAATAAATGGTATCAGAAAATGTCTTTTGGAGCATCCTGACCTCAGCATTGCTGATTATGAGGCTTATCTTGAGCACTGCGAAGAAGAGTTTGAGAAATGCACTGATAAAATAAAGGGAAGAACCTTTGATTTTTGCCATGCTTCCGCTTGAGCCGAAGTTTGGTGATGTGGGAGAGCGTACCATAAAGAGATATATGGAGGTGGCTAAGTACAAGACTTGGGCTCCTATTCAGCTCCATGGAATGTACGAGATTGTGGATGAGCTTGTGACAAAACCACCCTGAGTATGCAAAAAATATGATCGGTGTTACTACGAAGCCGGGAGGGTAAAACAGTCCATCAAGTCCGGTGAGAAATTCACTTTTAATTAAGTCTTTAGTTGACTGCGAGTTAAGAAAGGAGAGATTATGATTACTATATATGGAAGTATGATGTGTCCTGACTGTCAGAACTGTAAATATAATTTTGACAGATATGGGATAGAGTATAAATTCTTGGATGTGCATACCAACTTACAGTACTTAAAAAGAATTTTTAAAATACCGCGACACCAACCCGGTTTTTGACAGACTTAAAAATCTATGATATTGCCTACCCTGCCTGCATTGACGAGGATGGAACGGTGTTTACAGACTGGGAGACATACCTTAGAAATAAAGGCTTAGATCCTGTATATTTGGCTTAGTGACAAAACTTATTCTATATGTATAAGGGATTTTATTTCGCATAGTATGGGATAAACACCTGCCTCTTAGCGAGTGCAGGTGATATTATTGTAACGAAATGGCTGTCCTGCCTGATAAACAACTGCAAAGTATGCTGATTATACCGTTGGCTTAGCTTTTGCTGCTGCTTATTCTGGTGTGACAGTCATTTTTTTATTTGATAGGGAATCTAGGAGAAATTTTCCGTCACATTAAGAAAGAATCCTGCTTCGCAGGATTCACCGCCTGCGACGAGTCATCGTGAGCGACATCTACATATCCGCCGCAGTGCGATCCTCGGAGAAGTTTTTATGTTGATAGGAAATTTTTGGAGAAATTTCTATCAACATAGCGCAGCAGCATAAGCTACTACGCTCAAAGTGTATATTTTTGCTATATTTCAAGCGGAGGAAGTCATATTAAGCATTTTGCTATTTCATTTAACTTTTTCTAAAAGTTCACTTCATCAAGACCGTGTACAAGGCAGGCATCCTCAAGAGACTCCACAAGAGATGATGGACAGCCGACGCAGTGCATACCGGCTTCCATAAGAACCTCAGCTGCCTCAGGATAAGCCTGTATGATATCTCCCATTAGCAAATCAGCTGTGATTTTTATCTCCACCTTTTGAAGATTTTTCCAAAGAAAAGCTCTATATCATCCTCAACTGTACCGATTCCAGCTATACCAAAGTTTTCTACAAGAACCTTTGCCACATTTGGGCTAAGGAGGCTGGGAGTGTGGGTCCCTAGTGAATGTCCTTCACTCCGAGGTAGAGGAGGGCAAGGAGTACAATTACTGCCTTCTGCTCATACCAAGCAATGTTGTATGTGATAGAGAAGGTCATTTATGCTTTCTACTCCAAATACTTCCTTAAGCTTAAGTGCGATAACAGCAAGTGAGTAAGAATCGTTACACTGTCCTGCATCAAGTACTCTTGGAATACCGCCTATATCGCCAAGGTTTAACTTGTTATACTTAAACTTAGCGCATCCTGCTGTAAGGATAACAGCGCTCTTTGGAAGAGCCTTAGCAAAATCAGTATAATAGTTACGGCTCTTTTGCTCTCCCGTCACAGCCTGCCATTACTACAAAGCGGGTAATAGCACCTGACTTAACTGCTGAAATTACCTCTCCTGCAAGTGAAAATACCTGGCTGTGTGCAAATCCTCCGATTATCTCACCTGTTTCGATTTCTGTTGGAGGAGGACATTTTTAGCCTGCTCTATGATTTCTGAGAAATCCTTGATTTCACCGTATGAACCCGGAATGTGCTTGCATCCAGGGAAACCTGCTGCACCTGTGGTATAAAGTCTGTCCTTGTAGCTATCCTTTGGAGGAACTATACAGTTGGTTGTCATAAGGATAGGGTACGATTGAAGGATTCAAACTCCTCTTTCTGCTTCCACCAAGCATTGCCGTAGTTACCTACAAGGTTAGAGTACTTAAGCTCAGGATAGTAGTGAGCAGGTAACATTTCAGAGTGAGTATACACATCAACTCCTGTACCCTTGGTCTGCTCAAGGGAGCATTTCTATATCTCTAAGGTCGTGACCTGATACAAGTATACCAGGATTCTTACCTACTCCGATATTTACCTTGGTTATCTCAGGATCGCCATAAGCAGTTGTATTGGCTGTATCAAGAAGAGCCATGCCCGATACACCATACTTTCCTGTCTCAAGAGTAAGGGCAACGAGCTCATCTACACTAAGGCTGTCATCGAGTGTGGCAGCAAGTGCGTGCTGTAAGAAGATATCTACTTCCTCATCATCCTTAAGGGAGGGCATTTGCGTGCTTAGAATAAGCAGAAAGTCCCTTAAGGCCGTAGATTATGAGTTCACGAAGAGAGCGGATATCTTCATTCTCGGTAGAAAGTACGCCTACAGTCTTAGCCTCTCTCAGGAAGGTAGCCTCATCACCGTTCCAAAGGGCAGCAGGAGGAAGACAGACAGTATCCTTAACACTCTTTAAGAGTTCTTCCTTTACAGTAAGAGTCTCTATAATCTTAGCTTCGATAGCATCCTTATCAAAGTTTGCATTTGTAATTGTTATGAAAAGGTTGAGGGTGATAAGGTGGTTAACATCAGAGCTTACAGGTGTTCCCTCTTTTCTAAGTGCAGTTGTAACTGCAGATATTCCCCTTTGTTACATAAAATGAGAAGATCCTGAATATTTGCCACTTCAGGAGTTTTACTACAGACACCGCTAACGGAGCAGCCCTTTCCGCCTGCAGTTTCCTGACACTGGTAACAAAACATTTTATTTTCCATTTTTTACCTCAAGTAAATTTTTTGATTTTATTGTATTTCCCATTTCTCTAATAGGATGACTTAATTATAATGATGTTAATACAATAAGTATGTTGTTAAAACAACATGATTAATATCTTGACAAATTTTTTTATTAGTGATAGCTTATTATAGATAGGGTTGTAAGGAAGAGTAAAAAAGAATGATTTGTAATGAGGGTATATACTACAATAATATGGTTATATTATATTTACGGAGGCTATTATGATTAAAAATAGATTTGGTAACAGGATTCTTAGGTTCAGGCAAAACAACGTTTATTAAAAAATACGCTAAGCATTTCTTAGATAAGGGACTTAAAAATAGGAATACTTGAAAATGACTACGGTGCGATAAACATAGACTTAATGCTACTTGGAGACACTCATGGGAGATAACTGTGAGCTTGAGATGATAATAGGTGGAGGAGACCTTGAGACTCATAAAAAGAAGGTTCAGGACAAAGCTCATAGCTATGGCGATGAGTGGGTATGACAGGATTATAGTAGAACCATCAGGTATATTTGAGCCTGAAGAGTTCTTTTGATTTGCTTTTATGAAGAGCCTCTTGATAAATGGTATGAGATAGGCAGTGTAATAACCATCGTAGATGTAAGCTTTGCTGCTGATATATCTGATGCTTCTGAATACCTTCTCGCTACACAGCTAGCCTGTGCAGGAGCTCTCATGTTTAGTAAGAAAGAGAATTATAAATTTGTGGATGAAGAGGGAACTCTAACTTATCTAAACAGCCTGCTTGAAAGGATTAAATGCAACAGAAGGCTTAAGGATGCTGATATTATTCCTTCTGAAAGGAATGTTTGAAAACTGTGATTTTGAGATGGTTTCTAACTCGGGCTATGTTCTTTCCGATTATGAAAAGAAATTTTATGAGATTGAGGAATTTAATACTGTTTTTATAATGAATAAAAAGGCTTAATAGGGAAGAACTTTGAAGAAAAAGGCTAAGCGCTTATTTAAAACCCTGATATATACGGAGATATAATAAGGATTAAAGGTTTCACCAGGGAAGATGAAGGCTATTCGTTCATAAATATGACGAAGAACAATACTGAAATAAGCAGGATAGAAAGAGGGCAGGACATCTTCATTGTCATAGGCAGACATTTAGCTGAGGTAGAGATTAGAGGGGAATTTGATTAATAAGTGTGATTTAACTTCATTTAACCTTAGCAATACAGAATTAAAGGGTGTCATTGTGTTACTACTTTCAAACCTCTCTGAACTTAAAAGAACTTCCCTCTCATAAACACCATATACTAGAAAACTTATCACAGCGCCTGTGAGAGGAAGCTGGTTAGTCACCACATCAAGCAGGGTATTTATTTATATCTCCTTAGACTTCCTTCTCAAATGAGTATTCAGGGTTCTAAGGGGATATTTTATTTCCTCCCTCGTAGTACCAGGGATCGTCCTCGTGAAGAGGGTTCCTTAGAAGCTGGAATTCCTGTGCAGGCAAGTAACCCTGTGCTAAAAGATAAGCCTTTTTACCTTTTGCATTTTTACAGATATCGGCTATCATAACCACATGTCCCGGGCTTCCGCCTCTTATAAATATATCTCCAACCCGAGCTTCAGACAGCTTTATCTTCTTAGAAGAATAGTCCATGTTCAAGGTACCTGAGTGAGGCAAAACTATCCTCATAAATCTCTTAAAAGAGTCATAACTGCTGTCATTTTTGAAGAATAAACCCAAGCAATCTTATTGCCGCTCACACTAATAGAATATCCTTTTCTCCATTTATCAAAATCAGCTATAAAGCCATTTCCCAACGGAAAGGTTATTTTATTATATGCCTTTTTATCATAATAGTATTCACCATAAACCCTCATTATGGAATCTGCACATTGCTGTAAATCTTCGCTTTCGATAGGGAGCTTGAAGACTGCTATATGGGCAGACTGATTCCCTTTTTCGCTACCATTACATAAAAGTACGGGAGAACCATCAGGCTTTAATCTATAGTTTCTAAGAAAATGCTTCAAAGCTTCCTTTTTAGCCTTGATTCTCTTATAGCCCTTAGGCGTAAGTATACGCTTTGCTAGAGTATTACCAGAAGGATTTACAAATGACTGTGCCTCTTCCTCATTTTTACCAGTACTTGCTAGAATAGAGGAATTGTTAGCTGTATTACCCAGTAAAGCTGAATCAGCAATGCTATCTTGCTCTGCTCCTGCTAAAGAAGCAGCTTAGCCTGTGATGAAGCATTGGAAACAGCAGTTCCTTTACATCCATAGAGAATAAGTGTAAATGCAATAAAAGTGCGATAATTTTCTTAATCATAACAACCTCCTGTTAGAATGATAGCATAAGATAAGGGAAATATCATTAGAAATTTGATGTTATACTGATTGAAATGATGTATATTTATCATTTACATGATATAATAGTTGAAAAAGCAATTTGGTAATATGTCAAGAGGCATTTTGAAAAGATTTTTAGATAAAAGGGTAACTTTTAACAAACCTATGTACACCATAGAAAATGGAGAACATAAGTTCAATATTCTCTATTGATTACCTACTCCTTTCCAGAGAGTAGAGTTGGCTTTTGTCCAGCAGTCCAAAAAGCATACGTAAAAATTTACGGGATGTCAACGCGAGTGCTCTTTTGTGCTGATGCGTAGTAGTCTCAGCAAACTTTTTGTCATAAAAATCCTTATATTCCGGACAGTTATTGATAACGCTTCCGGTAGCTTCTATGACATAGTAACGCAGGTAACGGTTTCCTGCTTTGCTCATTTTAGTATCTTCTGCACGGAAGTTGCCTGACTGATTTTCTTTCCAGACGATGCCGCAATATTTAGCGAGTGCACCATTGCCGGTAAAAGCTTTGATAGTGCCTATTTCAGCAAGTATACCGGCTGCATATACATGACCTATGCCCGGGATTGATTTCAGTACCTGATACTCGATAGGGTTTAGTCCCTGCACGGTATGTTCAATCGCCTTTTCAATTGCCTTGAGCTCTTTCTCAAAAGCTCTGATACAATTAAAAGAACTGCTGATAGACAACGTGATTGGTTCAGCAACGACTCTGTCCAGACGGTATGAACCATTAGCGTACTTTTAAAAATCTTTGCAGTTTCTTCTGGATCAGTAATGCGTCCACGGCTTTGGGATTCAATGAGTTCGACCAGTTCTTCAATAGAAGCCTCTATGATATCATCATTGGTTACGTATTGTTCCAAGATGGCTTCTGCGGTTGCACCATATTTGTTGCTGAACGGATGGTCTTCCTTTTTCAGCATGGCAAACTCACTGAATTTGAGGGAAGATGTTGTTAAGCACATAGGTCTTCTCACGTGCAATGCATTCAGCGATGTGCAAACGGTGTCTTGTAAAGCCTTTGAAGAGCCAGATACTGGGCTCCACGCCACGGCTTTTATACTGATACGTCCGACTCTTGCAAAGTCGGCTATGACAAAAGAATCAATGCCATCATTCTTGTCGAGAGCATTGAATGATTCTTTGTACTTGGCAACTTCTTTCGGATTGAGACAGTATACCTCTGTCCCAAATGGTGCCAACAAATCACTGGCTGAAAGATAATTGGCAATATGTACACCGTAAAATCCGGTGGACTCAAGCCCGATGATTACATGGTTGAACTCATGGTGGGCTGAAAGAACGTCCACAAGAAGGGATTCAAGAGTCTCTGCACCTTCTTTGGCATTAGGCACGGGCTTCATGCGTATAAAAATCCTGGTTGAAATCAATGGCAGAAACAACATTTGTACGGGATCCTATATCAATCCCAACAAACAGCGTTGACAGGTAATCGGTTTTCTTCATGGTTAATCACCTCCTCTCATCATAGAATGGGCGTGAAATAGAGGACATGGCTTATCCCAAACCAATACACCAGTCTAAACCTCGCGTTATGAGCATTGTCCGGTAGAAACGTCCTGCTGGAGACTTTTAGAACCGGGATGCAGCATTTGTGTAATAGATCGCAGTGTATCGTCCGGGCTAAGCTTTCTTAGCAGTAGCATAAGCTCTGCAGGAGGTGTACAGAAGTGACCACAGCCTAGATTCACTAAGGAACCATTATAGCATTTGGGATGTCATGTCGCAATGTAACTGTAAACCGTATAGATGAGAAATGGACTGCCAGCACTTGGTGGAGGAGAATCCTCCGGACAGATAAGAATGTCCACACATCTATACTCAAAAAGAAAAAGTTTGTAACCTGATTTTTCTTGGCTACAAACTTATTATACGAGGAGGTTATTCGGATGAGAAAAATTAGTTTCACAGTATTGGCAATATTTTATGCTTTTTATTTTTATCGACTATTATAGTATCTGCTAAAGATAAAAACTTGATTATAGCAATATGACTTATCTAGACACCTTTATCTACAATAAAGATAAAGAAAGGACGCTAAACCTTTATATAATGATTACAATACAATGGCAAAAGGAATACCTAAGGTTTTTAGAGTTACCTGTTGAGAAGCAAAAAGTAAATGATAGAATAAGTATGATAGAATATTATTTAGGAGAAGCTACTGATAGAAGTGACTCATACAAATGAATATGGACCTAATTTCTATGGCTCATTATCTGATAACGGATTAGCCACCTTAATTGACAGAAATAGGTTTGAAAAATCCATTGAATTTAAAATAAATTTTCGGGATATCATTTTTGCTTTTGATGATACAGAAGAGGTTAATCGTTCTTTGATGTATATTGCATTAAAAAAACATTGCAAGATAAAAACCCCAAGAATAAGGAATATAGCTATAATACAAAGCAGCAAATAGGGATAATATTAAATCACGTATGAAATTTATACAGAGAGAGCTATATTACCTAAGGACTTCCTTCAAAACCTTAAAAAGCGACTGTCTGTAAATAGAATATATAAGCTATACCTGGAAAACTATATCAAATATAAAAATAAAAGTCATAATGATAAGTATTTATATAATAAGTCTGAGGCTGTGCCAATCCAATGGCAAAAAGACAATTTTTATTACTCCTATAGTTATTGGAGGTTATGAAAAAGGATTTAATCCTAAAAATGAGTAAATACTTGAATATTTACTGTAATGCGAACTTTACTTACGAAGACGCTATAACATCTCCTCCTAATATAAGGGCATACATATATGATAATAAAGGCAGAAAAATAGATATTTTGAAACCATCCTATCAGTATAAGAGTGACTATATGGGGTCATTCGTGTTTACCATAAAAAAATACATCAAAGTACTTAAAGCCAGGCAGATATAAAGTGATAATAAAAATGAAGTCTGAAGATAACGATAAAAACTTTATACGGAAAAGATAGGGTTCTTTAATGTAACATACAAAAATGTGTATGGTAGATATATAAGAGTTCCAATTTATCCAGCGGATGGTTCTGATAGCAGAGCCCTAAAACAAGTTTGCACTACATACTTTAAAAATACAGCAAATGTAAGCAATGAAAAGGTTGGCTTATAACATATATAAGTTCATAACACTTGCTAAGCCGATTGCACGAGGAACTAAGGAATATAATAAGTTAAATATTGAAAGTTATAGGTCGGTTTACAAAAATAATAGTCTACTTTACGAGTGGTTATGTAAAACAAAGTGTTTATGCAAGTTTTCTTATGTAAATGAGGACTTTAATTATAAAGACATTTTAACTAATACATTTAACTATGGTATTTCCGTAACGCGAGCAGGAAATAGTTTTTCTAATGATGGGGAAATATTATATACCTAATGGCTATAATCAAGCTTTTGTATAATTTCCAATACGCATTGGGTATACCTCCACAGGAGATTGAAAAGTACTATAAACACTACAAAAACATCCGACATTGAATTGTATGATTTCCTTGAAAATCCATAAAAGTTAGAGCTGTCACTGATGTGACAGCTCTAATGTTTTTAAGTATTACACTAGACTTGCTAAGCTCCAGTTTTTCAAAGACGTGAATTCATCCATATCAACTATAACATTTTCTTTATTGATACGGGAAGGTTTTGTTATAGCTTTCATTTTGCTGAAAAAATGAGATTATCATTATTATCTATATACAGCTTTCAATCTCATATTTTTACAGCGCCACCTTTATCGAAAGAGTACATACCAATGTATGAATCATAATGGTATTTTTAATATATGACTTATATTATAATCACCTTTTTCCTCTTTTTCAGTTATAATAATATAAATATAGCCATTTTTATAAAAATATATCTTGAGCAACGTAATTACCAGTTTTTGTTATCAAACTTTTTGTGGGAGTTTAAATTCTTTTTGCTAGCAACGTTGTATTCTAAAAATGGCAAAGTCAAAGTTTCTTTCGTTTTTCATCATATTTTTGTATATGATGAGAGTTTACTAGTAAAATATACTCTTATGCCATTGTTTTTATCATTTTGTCCTGAAAAATGTAAAATAAAATTATTATTTGCAACACTAGCTATAGAGCTAGTTGTGTGATTTATATCATTAAGGTCATTAAATGTTGGTAATGTACCAGTTGCAATAGCGTTTTTGTACGATTTTGTATTTATATATGATATAGGTAAAGAATAAGTTGTACCAGGTTTGGCTTTAGTTTTTACCTTTCAATAAATCTTTGGTGGAGATTTTTAGCAGTGTAGTTGCTGTCGCAAACTACGAATAAGTATCCACCGCTCAAAGTCATTCCATTTGTCATGACCTAGTGTTGTAGATTGTACTCATATGTAGGTGTTACAAAGCCAGATTTATTTATATTTGGATTTTTTATAATCTTTAATGACAAATAAATATTGCTTATCATTGTTTGTATTTGATTTAATCCCATATAATATATTTTTGAATTATCTATTGCGATACCACCATATTGGTACAGCCATTCTTATCTGGAATTCGAAAAATAAAACTTTTTCTGAATTCATAATAAATATCCTCCTTAATTTGAGTTGTTATATTAGCATTTTCTATTGTATTATTGAAAAGTATTAAAATACTACAATCATATTTATCATCACCTCCTTCAATAGTGTTAAGTTAATACTTACAAAAGAGCCATCAAAGAGCGAAAACTGATTAGCTCTTTGTGACTCTCATTCTATACAATTATTTAAAGTATTTCCTTGAGTAATTCCCATTTAAAAACTATTAACTATGCAATAATAAATTTATCTAGACCAAGTGTCTTAATTTTGTAAACAATATCATCTGATTTTTAACTCGATGAAATAATGATGTCTGAAAATATTAGACATCTTATCAATGCTAAAAGTATAAACAAAGTGATAAATAATATCTTTATCAAAATGTACATCAAAATAACATTTTGTAGAGTTATGCACAACAACATTATCATTTTTATAGAATTGATTAATTTCTTTCGCGATTCTTTCAATAATTGTGCCTTCAATATTGTTTTTTGTCAAACAAAAACTCTCTAAACATATCATAAACATTCAAATTAACAGGAAAAAAATCTGAAATTTACATTTCTCTCTTGCAGTAGAATGTAGTTTTCTTTTAATTTTTACTTATGAACTCCTCGCATTTTATTTTTGCTAGTCCCCTACTAATAGAAGCTCTGTAAAACAAAATGAAATAAAAATTATTAACAAATTCTAAATCATCGAGATTTTGATAGGAATATATTATATTTCGTATATATTATTTTCAACTTCTCTCTTTTTCTTTCAAAAGCTCAAGTGCTCCAAAATTTACTGCTGTTCTATTTTCTAGTTTTGTGAGCCAAAAGCTTGTATTACAACAGAATCTGCAGTATCAGGATTATTTAGTGCATTCGTCATAGATTTATACTTATTTTTATAACCATAATAGTCATTAACAATTTTTGAGCAATTTTTCTTATTAGCAATAATCTCTTGCATAATAACAATTAGCATATTTACATGAGATCCATTGAGAATAATCTGCATTTCTGTGTTTTTTCAACCCAAGAGGGCAACTGTTTTTACTTTTTGATACCGCATACTTATAAAGTTTGATATCAAGATTGTCATTATCTAAATCGTATGGTATTTTTACAAAAGAACTTTCAATGCAACATCATTATCATCTTTTTCAGATAGCACCTTTTTGTAATCTCTGGTAATATATTCCAATACACCATACAGTTATCGTTAGCTTTAAAAATCAATGTAACTTTGAGATGGATGTTCATTAACTATGTATTCGTAGTTGATGTTGATTTTGTCATATTCAAAGCACAATAATCTATGGCAGAGCAAGATATATTAAAGAATGTTTTTCATTACACGCTTCTGGAGATAATGTTTTAAAGTTTGCATTATCTCTTAATTTGTTAAGTATTTTTATATTTTTAAAAATCGTTTATGCGCTCAATTCAGCCATTGCGCTATCTTGATCGTTCAAAAGCAACATCAGATACGACATGAGTCAAAAAATCTTGGCAGTGATATATTCCCAGTATAAATTGATTTTTCAAGTCTAGCACAACGTTCATCTGCATCATTTACTTCAGCCTTTATTTTATTAAATAAAAGAATCGAAAATTTCTCCATAAACACTTGATTTTTGAAAGCTCAGTATTTATATTGGATAATCTTGACTTAGCCAAAATATCAGTGATTTGAATTCTAACATTATTAAATTGAACCTGTTTGTATTTTTGGATATCCATCCTTTTCTATATAATAAATTAGTTTTAAAATTTTAAACATATCATATAGTTCCAACTTAGAGTTTTTGCTATAGATTCCATCATCAAAATTTAAATTATCCTTTAATTTATCCATTATACCTGACTTATCAAAATTTTTAAATTTGTCTCTTAGAGTCTCTTCACCTTGGATGTCTTCCATGGTATCAACATCGTTTAATATGTCATTGCATAAGTCTGCAATTGTTAATTTACAATCATAATTGTATTTTGCGTTGATATCATATTTTCCCATATGCAACCTCAATTATTAACTCACTAAGTGAGTGTTATTACTCAGTATATCACTAGCAGGCAGTAAAATACATAGTAATTTGTCAACGGAATACTTAAGATTATCATCTATAATCAAAAATCATTAGAGAAACCACGCTTCACCCTGTTGTAATACTGGGCTTAAACTGTTATAATCAAACTTATGTTTGGTATCTGCTAAAGATAATATATGTATTTAGGGAGACAGTTTAATGCGAAGCTTTAGAAAAATAAAGAATAACCTGCTCATTCTGATATCCGTAATTGGACTTGCATTTGCAGGATGTAACATAAATGACCTTAACCTGTTTGGTACTTCTGACAATGTAAAAAGTATATGATAAAAATGATAGAAGTATCCCTATTAATATCGAGGATGTTCCAAAGTACAGAGGTATTCCTTATGTTGAAATAAATGACAATAAACGCTTCATTTTCAGATAAGGACAAAGACAGAGTAGAGGAATGCAACAAGCTTGATAAGTTAGGCAGATGTGGTACTCATTTTGCCAATGTAGAGCAAGGAATTAATGCCTACCAGCCCAAGAAGAATCCATTAGAGATGTGCGCCCAAGCGGTTTGGCATACAGTGAAGTATGATGATATACTGGAAGACAGGTATTTGTACAATAGATGCCACCTGATTGCCTTTATGCTTGCAGGAGAAAATGCAAATGAAAGAAATCTTATAACGGAACAAGATATTTTTAATGTAGAAGGAATGTTGCCTTTTTGAAAATCAGGTTGCAGACTATGTGAAGTCTACAGGTAATCATGTTTCTATATAGGTAAAGGTATATATTTAAGGGGAATGATTTGAGTTGCCCGTGGTGTACAGATGGAAGCCAAGTCTGTAGAAGACGGCGGCAAGGGGTTTCGCTCAATGTGTACTGTTACAATATACAACCCGGCATAAGGATTAATTACAAGGACGGCAGCAGTCAGCCTGAAAGTAAGGTACAAAAGAATAAAAAAATAAGAAGAATAAAAGCCATACAAGTCTAATAAGACAAAAAAGGCAAGAAAGAAGTATGGTATGAATGTATATCAAAAGGACTGGTACATTACAGAACTTGATGACTCTGATATAAAGCCTTTTAGATGGTAATAGTACATCAAAAATATGCGAAATAACCTTTGTAAACATTTGCTAAAATTAAAAAAATATGAAAAATAACCTTGAATTTTAACCTTAAAAAGTAGTACTATAGCCGTTATATCGATAAAAAGACAAATGTTCGCCTGAGAAAGACAGGCGAAAGATAAGGGAGAATAGATCATGGAAAAGTTAAAAGTTGGTGTACTTGGTGCGACAGGTATGGTAGGTCAGAGATTTCTTTCTCTGCTTGAGAATCACGAGTGGTTTGATGTAGTTTGTGTGGCAGCTTCTCCAAGAGTGCAGGAAAGACTTATGAAGAAGCAGTTGGCGACAGATGGAAGCTTGATACACCGATGCCTGAGAAGGTCAAGAAGTTAATTGTTGAGAATGTGAATGAAGTTGAGAAGGTTAGCTCACAGGTTGACTTTGTATTCAGTGCTGTAGATATGACAAAGGGATGAGATTCAGGCTATCGAGGAGGCTTATGCTAAAACTGAGACTCCGGTAGTGTCCAACAACTCAAGCGCATAGATGGACACCGGATGTTCCTATGGTAGTGCCTGAAATCAATCCTGAACACCTTGAGGTAATCAAGTTCCAGCAGGAAAAGACTTGGTACCAAGAGAGGATTTATAGCAGTTAAGCCGAACTGCTCAATTCAGAGCTATGCTCCTGCTCTTCACGCATTAAAAGAGTTTAATCCTGTAAGAGTTGTTGCCACTACTTATCAGGCTATCTCGGGTGCGGGCAAGAACTTTAGCGACTGGTATGAAATGGTGGGCAACATCATCCCTTATATCGGAGGAGAAGAAGAAAAAGAGTGAGCAGGAACCTCTTCGTATCTGGGGGTAAGATTGAAAACGGTGTCATAGTTAAGGCAGAGGCTCCACTTATTACTACCCAGTGTATAAGAGTACCTGTACTTAACGGTCATACAGCTGCAGTATTTGTAGATTTTTGAGAAGAAGCGCTCAAGGAAGAGATGATAGTAAAAGTGGAGAAACTTTAAGGGACTTCCGCAGGAGCTTGAACTTCAAGTGCTCTAAGCACTTTATCCAGTATCTTGAAGAGGGACAACCGCCCTCAGGTATCTCTTGATGTAAACTATGAGAGAGGAATGGGGAGTATCCATAGGGAAGACTTCGTGAAGACAGCCTCTTCCAGTACAAGTTTGTTGGACTTTCCCACAATACCTTAAGAGGGCAGCGGGTGGAGCAGTGCTATAGCTGAACTCCTTGTTAAGCAGGGAAGAATTGCGAAAAATAATTAAGAGTTTATATGGAATCCCCAAGTAGTGTTATCCATACATTGCTTGGGGATTCTTTTTAGTGCGCAATATGTCATTGATTTAACAATATATTCGGGGCTGATATCGATGTATTTTACTATATAAAATTAAAATTACTAATAATAGAATGTAAAACACTGCTATATAAGGGTTTATTGTTGTTAGCCATAGTGCAAACTATATAAAGGCGGATTGACAAAGCTACCCACTTGTATTAGTATTGTTTACAAGATCAAAAGGTATATTAGACAGTTAAATAATTAGATTTTTCTTTAAGTCAGGGTTTTCAAATGACGAGTAAGTCGGGCTCTACTAAGATATCGAGGCATTTTATTTCGCGCTCAGAATATTATTTTGGGGATGAGGGAGGATATAGATGAATAATACATCAAATGCAATAATATCAAATTACAAAAAGCGCTTCTTTGGGGAAGAGAATTAAGAAAACATAGCAATTATGGGTGTTTGTTCTTCCTGCACTCATAGGTCTCATTGTGTTCTCTTATATTCCGATGTATGGAATTGTGCTCGCCTGGAAAGATTACAGCCCGATTCAGGGAATAATGGGAAGCAGGAATGTGGGCTTTGCTCACTTTGCTAGATTCTTCCGTTCACCTTACTTTGTAGACATCATAAGAAATACCGTAGTGATAAGCCTTTACGGTATGATTGTAGACTTCCCTATTCCTATCTTACTTGCGCTCGGACTTAATCAGATAAGAAATCTAAAGTTCAAAAATTCATTCAGACAGTAACTTATGCACCATACTTTATCTCAACTGTTGTTTTAGTTGGTATTATCAATATAGTTTTTGCTGAAAAAGGCTTTGTTAACCAGTTTGTATCATTGTTTGGCAATGAGCCCATCCTCTTTATCGGGTAATATCAAGTACTGGAACATATCTATGTGTGGACAGGAGTGGCGGAGTATGGGCTGGAATGCCATCATCTATATAGCAGCACTTGCAGGGAGTCAGCCCTGAACTTCACGAAGCAGCCATTATAGACGAGTGCGACCAAATTCCAGAGAATAAAAATACATCGACGCTCTTCTATAGCCAACCATAGTTATTACCCTTATACTTAGCGCCGGTTCGATTATGAGCGTCGGCTTTGAAAAAGGCTTTCCTTATGCAGAATTCATTAAATGCTGAGGTATCGGAGATAATTGCGACTTATATATATAAGGTCGGTCTTCTTTCAGGACAATATGGTTTCTCTACTGCCGTAGGATTGTTCAATTCAGTAATAAACTGTATATTGCTTTTTGAGCGTTAATAAAATAGCCAAGAAGATGGGGCATAAGCTCAATCTGGTAATCAGAGGAGGGATAGATATGTATGTTTTTTGGAAAAACTTTTTGCAAAACAGGGGAAGTCGGATAAGATATTTGACGTGATAAACTACTCATTTATGATATTGATTCTTTTTGGTAGTGCTTTATCCCTTATACTTTATTGTAATAGCATCCTTTAGCTCCCCTAACGAGGTGGCTGCGGGTAAAGTTATGTTTTGGACTAAGGGCTTCAATGTTAAAGGTTATGCGGAAATATTCAAGTATTCCAAAATATGGACAGGCTATCTAAACAGCCTTATCTATATGTTGGTTGGTACTACCATCAACCTTATTGCTACCATTCCTGCAGCCTTTGCATTTTCAAGAAGGAAATGGTTGCTTCAAAGTTCCTGCTAGTACCTTATTTACCTTTACCATGTTCTTTGGAGGAGGCTTGATACCAAAGCTATCTGCTTATACAGTCACTACATCTGTACAATACGATATGGGCTTTGACTCTTCCAGGAGCTGTAAGCGTATACAACCTGATTGTAGCCAGAACGCTGCTTTGAGCTAAACATACTAAATGAATTATATGAAAGCCTCTACAGTGGATGGCTGTGACTACTTCAAGTACTTTTTCAAGGTAGTTCTTCCTATATCAAAAGCCGGTAATTGCCGTAATGCTTCTCATATATGCAGTAGGTCATTGGAATTCATATTTCAGTGCCCTCATCTACATAAAGGATAACTGGAAAATGCCTTTGCAGGTGGTTCTTAGAGAGATTCTCATCCAGTCAACCAGTGTAGCCAATCTAAGCAGTACGAAAGTATGGACAGACTGGGAGAGTAGAGACAGCTTGCAGAGCTTATTAAATACGGCGTAATCATAGTTTCATCTCTTCCTGTGCTTATTATGTATCCTTTCGTACAGAAGCACTTTATAAAGGGAATGATGTTAGGAGCCGTGGAAGGGTTGAGCTTTAATAAAATCTATATAAACAGGAGGGAAAGTATGAAAAGAAATTAAGGATGCTTGCTTTATCAATGGCAATGGTAATGACAGTTACCGCCTGCCAGGGTGGTGGTTCTTCCACAGCTTCCAATAAGGCTGCTTCAGGCACAGCCAATTCAGGAAGTGCAGGAAGTGCTGCTAATGAGGTTGCAAAGGGAAGGATTTCCTATTGTTAAGGATACCATTAACTTCACAGCAGTTGGCTATGGTGAGCCGGGGCTGCGGTGAGTGGGAGGACTATCCTATCTTTAAGGAAATTGAGAAGAACTGCAATATTGATGTGACCTGGACAACCATAAGTGGTGACGGTGCAGACGAGAAACTCGGTCTCATTCTTTCTTCTAACGAGCTTCCTGATATGGTATTCTCAGGACTTAATACCAAGAAGGTGGCTAACTATGCATCAAAGGGCATAATCAGACCTATGGAAGACCTGATTGAGGCAGGATACGCACCTAATTTTAAGAAGATTCTTGAGAAGAATCCTGAGATTCGCTAAGGCTATAACCATGCCCTGACGGACATATTTATGTATTACCTGTAATAAATGAGCAGGCTGATCCAATGCCTACAACTACTCTTAATATCAATAAAGCCTGGTGCGATAAATTAGGAGTAAAACCAGAGGATATTAAGACAGTTTCCGATTTTGAGAACCTTATGAAGCGCTTTGTGGAAGAGGGATCCTAATGGAAACGGAGAGAAAGACGAGAAGGATTTACCTTTGAGCCTACACCTCCTTACCATCTATGGAACGGTGATGCTGACTTTAGTGGTGCCTGGGGAGTTACAACTGACTGGGATCCATATTATGATTCAGGACGATAAGGTAGTTTGTGCGGTAACACAGAACGGCTATAAGGACTACATTAAGTGGTTTGCATCAATGTACAAGAACGGCTACATCGACAAAGAGGTATTCACCCACGATCGCAACCAGTATATGGCTAAGATTGACAGTGGTAATGTAGGCGCTTATCTTACCAACGGACCTGTTACCTCCGCAAAGGTTGAGTATGTTGCTATAGCTCTCTTGGAAGGACCTGCAGGCAGACTTTGGGGATGTGAAGACTTCTCCATTGATAAGGGTAGAGGACTTATTACTACAGCTTGCAAGAACCCTGAAGCAGCAATGCGTTTTTATGGATTCCTTCTATGAGCCTGTTACTTCATTGAAGTTACAGCATGGTATCTATCTCAAGGAAACAGGAGATGGAAAGTATGAGATTCTCCCTGCAGAAAGCGGAAAGATATCAGAAGCTCCAGACTCGTATGTAGCAAAGGACATGTCTAAAGAAGTTGTTGAAAAATACCTTACAAAGACAGAGGAGCAGGTTAAGGCTGCTGAAAAGACAGGCTATGTATGCTCCATATCTTATGAAGCCGCTTCCTCTTATGAACTACAGCCCTGATGAGGCAGGAGAGCTTTCTACACTGTCAACCGACATTTCAAAGGTTGTTGATGAGCAGAAAGCAAAGTGGTGTACAGGACAGGGAGACATCGACAAAGAATGGGATGCTTATTTGGATTCTCTTAACAAGATAGGTCTTGAGAGATATATGGAGATTCACAACGAGGCATATAACAGATTTAAGAACAGCTAAAATAAAAGAAATACTTGGGGTGATAGGTTAAATATGAAAAGACTTATAGGCTATGTAAGTACTAACGACCTTTCCCTTTTAAGTGATTCTGACATAAGGTGCACTTTGATGTCATTAATCTGGCATTTGGGCATATAGTAAACGGGTGCGTAGATTACGCACCCGATTGCGTGTCAGAAGAGTTTAAGAGGATAAGGAAAAGAAAAATGCTGAATGTAAGCTAGTCCTCTCTGTAGGAGGCTGGGGGAGCAGGAGGGTTTTCAGAGGCGGCAGCAGATGAGGGAAGGAAGAAAAAATTTGCACTTACAGCTGTAGAAATAATTAGACATTACGGACTTGACGGGCTTGATATAGACTGGGAATATCCTTGTATAAGTACGGCGGGTATAGCGGCTACTTATGATGACAGGGAGAATTTCACAAAGCTGATTAAAAACTTCAAGGGAGATAATGGATAAGGAATTAGGTAAGGATAAAATGCTTACCATGGCGGCAGGTGCAGGAGAGTACTTCATTAACTCGACCAACATGAGAGAGAGGTAGAAAAGTACCTCGACTATGTTCAGCTTATGACCTATGATTTAAGGGGTGGATATCATATCATTACAGGACACCATACCAACCTTTTGGATGATAAAAGGACATTTTACAGGCAAGTGCCAAAAAGCTGCAGCCTGCTTTGAAAATGCAGGAGTCCCTAGAAAAAGCTGATTCTTGGGCTGCATATTATTCACATGTGGAAGGGTGTACCTGACAGAGAGAACGGACTTCATCAGATGGCTGAAAACCACAGGTGGTTATGGACCGTCCTATGGTGAGCTTGTAAAAGATTATATTAACAAAAATGGCTATAAGAGGTATTTTTGATGAGGAAGCCAGAGCCCCATGAGCTATTTGACTGGAGATACATTTATAAGCTATGATGATGAGGGTATCCTGCAGTGAGAAGCTGAATATGTGGTAAATAACGTACCAGTGGAATTATGTTCTGGGAATACAGATTGGATGAAACAAGAACTCTTACAGAAGTTATGAGAAAGGCGCTGGATAAAAATTATGAATGAATGGTTTAAAAAGGCGAAACTTGGATTATTTATACATTATGGAATATATGCTGTAAAAGGGGTTGCAGAATCCTGGTCATTTTATAACGGGAAAATCTCCTATGAAGACTATATGGCTCAGGCAGAAGGGATTTAGTGCTTCAAAACTGGATATGAAAAACTGGGCAGAACTGGCAGAAGAAGCAGGTGCAAAGTATGCTGTATTTACTACTAAGCACCATGACGGGATGGCGCTTTTTGATACTAAGTACTCGGACTTAAACATCCTAAAAGCAAACTCCTGTAAAAAGGGATTTGGTTGCTGAATATGTCGATGCTTTTAGAGAAAAGGGCATTAAAAATAGGCTTGTATTATTCTTTGATAGACTGGTCACATCCTGATTATCCAAGTGTATATCAGGGAGTCATTCCTCGAGGATAAGTCTCAGTGTAATCATTTCAGCTCTCCTAAGGATGGTGTGCAGGATGAAAAAGATGGGAAAATTTCCTTGAATTTGACAGAAATCAATTAAAAAGAACTTTTGACCAATTATGGTAATGTGGATTTGCTGTGGTTTGATGGAGACTGGGAGAGAAGTGCACAACAATGGGGACTGCCGGAATTTAAGGACTATCTGCTTTCTTTTTAACAAGGATCTTATTATCAATTCAAGACTTGCAGGATATGGAGACTATCTTACACCTGAACAGGGACTTCCTGTGAAGAGACCTGAGGGAGAGTGGGAGTTTTGTACTACTATCAATGATTCCTGGGGTTACCAGCAGGATGATAACCACTATAAGAGTCCCGGACAGGTTATAAGAATCTTTGTGGATACCATAACCATGGGTGGCAATCTTTTGCTTGATATAGGACCAAGAGAAGACGGAAGCGTTGATGAAAGACAGATAAATGTGCTAAGAGAGCTTGGAAGCTTTATCAGGGAAAATGAGGAGGCTATATACAATACAAATGCAGGCCTTCCTTACAATTATTTTGCAGGAGGCAGTACAGTATCTGAAGATGGTAAAACTTTGTATCTCTTTGTATACGACATACCTAGGGAAGCTATCTGCATAAAGGGACTGTGTAATAAGATAGAGTCAGTTAAGATACTTGGTACAGGCAAAGAACTTACCCATGAGTGTACAGGAGGAGCCTCCTGGTTTAATATACCGGGGCTTACCTGGATATCACTAAATCCTGCAGACTGCGGTAAGTATATGACTGTATTAAAGGTAGAGCTTGATTCTCCTCTAACTTTGTATTCAGGAGAGGGAGCTGTAATAAGCCAGAATTAATATGAAAATATTGCCTATATGCTTGACAAAAGCACCTTAATATATTAGCGTTATTTGTAGGCAACATCGCAAATAAACAACATTGAATAGGTTTAGTGAAGAGTGATATGAAGATACTAATTGTTGACGATGAGAAAAACATTGTGGACTTGATTCAAAAAAACCTTAAACTTGAGGGTTATGAGACTATAGGAGCTTATTCAGGTCTTGAGGCAATAGTAAAGACAGAGAAGCCGGACATCGTCCTTTTAGATATTATGATGCCGGGTATGGACGGCTATGAAGTGTTGCAGAAGATTCAGGAGCATGACATAGGAATCCCTATTATATTTATTACCGCTCAGGGAAGAAACTATATCAGAGTTACGGTACTTTGAGCTTGGGGGCTGATGACTTTATAACCAAGCCGATAAACATGAAAGAGCTTGCGCTTAAGATTAAAGTTTTGTGGCGTAGAATAAACTATTCCAGGTACCCCTGTAGAGCAGAAACAGATGAAACTTGAATATGGAGCCTTGCATATTGATGCGGGTATGCTGAAAGGTATTTGTATCGGGAGAAGTAAGAGACCTTACCTACAAAGAGTTTGATATGCTCTACTTCCTTGCTTCGAATTATGCCATAGTTTTTAGCAGGGAAAAAGCTCCTAAATGAGGGTTTGGGGCTTTGACTATGTGGAGTAATACCAGAGCGGTTGATATCTTAATCAAGAGAAACTTAGGGCAAAGATTGAGCCTTGTGACGGTTATGTGCAAACTATATATGGGATTGAGTTTACAAGTTTGAATTATGAAAGAAACACTTAGAAGTAAGATTTATAGGATGAATATGCTCATTTTGGATACCATTTTTCCTGATTATCCTGATGGCATTTTACATCATTCTTTCTACCCGTCTTGAGATGCAGGTGGTGGAAAACTTAAAGGACAAAAGCTATAACTATCAGCTTTATGCTATGAAACTATGTCAAATCAGAAGAATTTAATGACAAGAATGATGGCACTGAGAGGACTGCAAACCATCTTGCGGAATACATTTTTAAGGAATCAGGATATAGAGCTCAGATATACGGGATTTTGAAAGATAATAAAAATACGGAATCTGAGCTTTTTGCTTGCTGATTCGGGAGATGAAGCACTTCCTTATACGAATGATGTTACCCTCGCTTCTGCTAAAAAGTCCTATACTTTTTATATAAGGACAGCCGAAAGTATCTATCCTTTTTCTTCGCCTATCTACAGCAGGGCAAGTAAGGCAGAGGCTAAGATTATAGGTGTTATAAGATTTATTTATCCTCTGAAAGGTGAATATACCTTTATATTCAAGGTAATTGGAAGTATAGTAGGGATTTGCTCTGGTTGTTATGCTTTTTAAATATTTTTCTAACAAAGCTGATGGCTGAAAAATAACATTTTCAATAAATGAGCTCAGAAAAATCGGTAAGTAGTGTTCAAAGCAGGGGGACCTGCGAATATCGTTGATATTAAAAGTGGTGATGAAAATTGAAGAGCTTGGTAAGGCTTTTTAACTGATATGCAAAAATAGAATTAACGAATATATCAGTAATCTAGACACCCAGAGTAAGCAGATGCAGATATTTTTAATGGGGCTGCACATCAGCTAAAGACTCCTCTAACGTCCATCATCGGTTATTCTCAGATTATCCAGGTTAGTGACGATCCAGATGAAATCTGTGAGGATGCTTTCATCATAGAAGAAGCGGGAGAAAAACTCTTAAAATCAATCAATACCCTGATAGCAGACTCCAGACAGGGTGCGGATATGGAGACCTATTCAACCCGTAAGTGTTGATTTTTACGTACTTGCAAAAGAGTGTATTCAGCTCCTAAAGCCAAGGCTTCAAAAAGCTGCATATCAGCTGTGAAGTAAAAAGGAAGAATGCGAAGATAACGACAGATAGGGAAATATTAAAAGAAATAATACTTACAGTTATGGACAATGCCATAATCCACAGTGAATGTAGCATGATTTTACTGGGTATCTTAGAGATTGACAGTGAAAAGGGCAGGATTAAGCTTGAAATTGCTGATAATGGCAAAGGAATTAGCAATGTAGACAAAGAGCTTGTTTTTAAGGTGTTCTACCAGAATAAAGATAGTTTTGGCAAAGGTACGGGATTAGGGCTTTCTGTCCTCGCCTCACTTGCTCCAGCTTGGAGGAGATATATACATTGCTGATAATTCATTTAATGGTTGCAGTTTTATAATAGAACTTCCTATGGAGATAACGCTTTGAGAAGAATATTGAACAGATTTTCAAGTAAAGGCTTTGGAAATATTTTAGAAATCATTCCGGTTGCAGCCTTTCTTATATTTACTGTATTTTTTGTCTTATATATATATTTTGGAAGTACCAAAGTATACACTATAGATGACGGAGATTATCTTTTTGGTCTTCAAAACACGTCTACACCTGAAAAACATAAGGATTGGAAGATCCTGATGTGGGGTATTGCATCAATTGCAGACAGGGGAGATAGTAAGCCGATTTTATGAGTATATCACTACACTTCAGCCCTCAGGCAAGGATGGAGGCTTTTCAAAAATCAGGAGAGATCTTTGTATGGAAGCATCTATATGTCAGATGGACAGCTAATCAATTTTGAAATCGGAGGCATCAGAGTTGACGGTGTAGAGTATGGAAGTAGTGAAGGTAGTGCTGAACTTGCAGTACTATATGAATTTACTTAAGAATAATCTCTACACCTCACGCAATCTCTCTAATATTATAAAGGCGCGAAAGCAAGGGTAAGGGTAAAGGAGAGAATATCTGACGGAAGTGGATTTAGGAAGAAAGCTTGGAATGGAGCAGAAGAATCTGCTTAGAAAGGTGCTTATATCTGCAAAGCCTCCTGCATACTTTGAAAGCAGGTTGGCAGAGTGTCATTCTGAAAAGGAAAGGTAATAGCAGGAATTGAAGTCTATGTAGATGAAAAATAGCAAGAGTCCTGAGGTCTATATCGTTAACTATGAAAACAGTGACTGTGTATGGTATTTGATTCTTATGGCAATCAGTCCGGAAGTATCATGCAGGTAATAGCTGATGTAAGCGAACTAAACAGTCTGTTTACGGGGAAAGAAAAATAGCGAAGTTAATGTAAATAATGATTTATATACTCTGATATAAAGAGGTAGTTAAAGAAGATGAAATGGTAGAAGAGAAGAGTCTATCTTTGTGCTTGGTTCCTACCACGAGGATATGATAAAGGCGCTCTCAGAAGAGTTTGAAAAAGAAAACAGGCTGTAAGGTAAGATATGTTAGGATGTCAACGGGAGGCACAAAAAGACTTCTTGCAGGCAAAGGAAATGAAAAATACGATGTATGGATAGGTGGAACTGTAGATGCGCTCGAACAGCTAAAATCAAATGGAATTTTTAGGGAAATATATATCTGAAAATGAGAGGAAAACATTGAAGCTGACTACAGAGATAAGGATGGAGTTTGGAAAGCACAGTATATGGAGGTTTTGTCCATTGGTATCAATAAGGAAAAATGGAATAAGGAATTTTGCCGGCACTATCTATCCTAATACCATAAAAAGACTTGTTAAATCCGGCGTTTAAGGAGAGATGTTATGCCCAATCCCAATCTCTCAGGTACGGGCTACATATTCCTTGCCTCTGTCATAGAAGCAATGGGAGAGAGAGGTAGAGAATACCTAAAAAGCCTTAAATGCTCAGGGTGGGGGCAATATACTGAAAGCAGTTTTTGGAGCTGCTGAAAAGACAGGGCTTGAGAGTACCTTATATGCATTGACTTCCTGTCAGACCAAAGCCTGGTAAGTTCTTTCGGTTATTCGATTGAAAGCAATGTGTATGAGAGGGCAGGCTGGACTCTTGTTCCGGTTTCTCTCATAAAAATCAGAACAGACGAAATCCTATGCTAAAGGAATTCATGAGATTTTTGTCTCACCAAAGAAGCTGAAGAAAATCCTTATAGGGCTTGGCAATGTCATCCCTACTGGGAACTATCCGTTCAAAGAAAAATGTAGATAAAGCTATGTCTGCAACTCAGACAATGAAAATATAGTTAATTACAACAAAGTTCAGTCCATAAAATCAGGAGAAAAGAGAGAAAGTATTATGAACTATTTTAACAAAGAAGTATTGAAAAGTCCTATGATAAAAATATAACAAAGTCTATGTTACAATTATGAAACATTTTTAGAAAAATACAATGAAATATTCCTGTTATATGATAAAAGCCTAATGAAATTATTTTTGGTAAATTTGTTGAGCTTTTTATATTTAGGAAAGGAGAAAAACTGTGAGTGTAGCGATATTTCAATCCAAAGATGCCGTAAAGATGTATGGTAACAATACTATTATACCTAAGTTAAGCCTTGAGATTAAAGAGGGAGAGTTCTTTACCCTGCTTGGTCCTTTCAGGCTGCGGCAAAAACTACCTGCTTAGAATGATTGCGGGATTTAACAGTATTGAAGGAGGAGATTTTTCTTCAATGACCAAAGAATAAATGACTTGGATCCGTCTAAGAGGAACATAGGAATGGTATTTCAGAACTATGCTATTTTCCCTCATTATACAGTTAGACAGAATGTAGAATTTGGTACTAAAGAATAAGAAGCGTGCCTGCAACAGAGAGAAAAAGAAAGAACGGATAAGTTCTTAGAGCTTATGCAGATAGAGAAAAATGGCTGACAGAAAACCTGAAAGAATGTCAGGTGGACAGCAGCAGAGAGTTGCACTTGCAAGAGCCTTTGGTTATAGAGCCTGATGTACTTCTATGGACGAGCCTTTGTCTAACTTAGATGCTAAGCTAAGAGTAGAGATGCGTAGTGCTATAAGACGTACGCAGAATAAGGTAGGAATTACCACAGTATATGTAACGCACGATCAGGAAGAAGCTATGGCTATCTCCAATAGGGATAGCTGTTATGAATGGAGGAGTGCTGCAGCAGGTAGGAACTCCTAAGAATATCTATCAGAGTACTGCCAATATATTTGTAAAGTACGCTTCATCGGACGTTCAAATATAATGGATGGAAAGCTTGAAGTAGCTGACGGAAAGACCTATCTTGTTTTTGACAATAATGAAAAAGGTGCTTTTAGACAGTGTACAAGAGAAGTACCGCACCAATCAAGAAGCGTTAAAATAAGTGCCAGACCAGAGGAGCTTCTTTTTATGTGAAAAGGGAGTTGGTATAATCAAGGGTAAGATTCTTGAGAGCATTTTTCCTCGGACTTAATACACATTATACAGTTGAACTTGAAAATGGTACAACTGTTGAAAATCATTCAGGAGTCAGAAATTACCAATATACTTCAGGTTGGAGAAGAGATATCCTTGAATATCAATAATAAGAAGATTAATGTATTTACGGAAGATGGCAGTATAAATATTCTTTCAGGTGTAAAGAATGACATGACCATATAGGAGGAAGTATGAAAAAGAAAAAGTCGATATATGGACCTTTGCTACAATCATACTTGCTGTAATATTTGCTATTTTCCTTATTTATCCTTTATTTGAGTTTTACAGCAATCTGTGATTGCAGAAGACGGTCATTTTACCTTAGAGCAGTTTCATAAGTTTTTACGAACCCGTATTACAGCAGTACAATATTCAATAGTTTTTGGTTACCATAGCCATTACCATTACTACCCTGATACTTGGTGTACCTTTTGCGTATTTTTATTCATTCTATAAACTAAAAGGGTGCAAAAAGTTCTTTTCGTAGTAAGTATTCTCTGCTGTATGTCAGCTCCGTTCATCGGTGCTTACGCCTGGATAATGATACTTGGACGTTCCGGTGTCGTAACTATGGCACTTGAGAAAATCGGTATTCATATCGGAAGCATATATGGCTTTAACGGTATTCTTTTTGTACAGGCATTGAAGTTATATCCGTTAGTATTCATCTATATGAATGGTGCATTTAAGAATATTGACAATTCTCTTATTGAGGCATCTACAAGCCTTGGCTGTAAGGGAATTAAGAGGTTCTTCAAAAATCATCATCTCTCTCTCGATGCCTACCATACTTGCGGCAGCACTTTCGTGTTTATGAGAGCGTTTGCTGACTTTTGGAACTCCTCTTATTATCGGAGAGGATATAGAACATTCCCTGTAGAGATATATAAGCAGTATGTAGGTGAAAATGGAACCAACCATGCCTTTGCTGCAACAATAAGCGTGGTTGCAATAGTGGTAACAGCCATTGTATTCCTTATACAGAAGCTGGTTGCTAACCGCTACAACTTCTCAATCAATGCCCTGCATCCGGTTGGAGAAGAAGACTCCTAAGGGAATTCGTGGAGTACTGATGTATATATACACCTATGGTCTTGCAGGAATTGCAGTCCTTCCAAATGTATACATTATTTATCTGTCATTTAGAAACTGCGACCGTTCAGTATTTAAGCCCGGCTTTTTCGCTTGGCAATTATCAGCAGGCGGCTAAGAAGCTTTTACTCAGGTCAATCAACAATACCCCTGCTTTTAAGCTTCATATCATTAGTTCTTATCGTATTGCTCTCCATTATCATAGCTTACCTTGTAGTAAGAAGAAGCAATGTGGCTAACAATGCCTTAGATACAGTATCTATGCTTCCTTACATTATACCCGGCTCGGTTATTGGTATTGCACTTGCGGTATCTTTCTCGAAGCCTCCCTATTATTCTTGTAGGTGGAATATGGATAATGATTATTTCTCTGGTAATAAGGAGAATGCCGCATACAATACGTTCTGCGACTGCAACTTTGGTACAGATTCCGCAATCGATGGAAGAGGCTGCGGTCAGCCTTGGAGCGTCCAAGCTAAAAACCTTTATTAAGGTAACTGTTCCAATGATGACAAACGGTATATTGTCAGGAGCAATTCTTAGCTGGGTGGCAATTGTAACAGAGCTTTCGAGTGCAATTATATTGTACAACAATAAGACTATTACCCTTACGATGTCTGCCTATGTGGCAATCTCAAGAGGTAATTATGGAATAGCAGCAGCTTTTTCAGCGGTCTTAACCGTACTTACTACAGTTTCTCTTATCATTTACCTGGCTGTAAGTAAGTCTGAAGATGTTAAAGTTTAATAAACATAAAAAGGAGAATGTTATGATCTTATTAAGGTTCTTGGTATCGGTGTGCTTGCTTTCAGTATGGCAGCTTGCTCATCACAGACACAGAATGCTTCAAGCAAGGCGGATGCATCTGCTAAGGCTTCAGCAAGTGCTTCTACAAGTGCTTCAAAAAGCGCACAGTCATCAGCTAAGTCAGCAGAGGATTTGGGAGATGCTCTCACTCTTTACTGCTCAATGACTGACGATGATATTGACACAGTTTTAGAAGCGCTTCAATGCGCTCTATCCTGACATACAGGTAGAGGTGGTTAATGGTTCAGCAGGAGAGCTTTTTGCAAGACTTCAGGCTGAAGCAGCTAATCCACAGGGAGATGTAATGCTTGGTGGTATGAATCAGGCTGACGGAGACAAGTACAAGGATATCTTTGAACAGTATACTTCATCACACGAGGATGAACTTCCTGACCAGTACAAGACCAATAACGGATTCTATAACTATGACCACCTTTCTTCAGTAGTATTTTTGTGTTAATACAGAACTTGAAAAAGAACTTGGAATTGAAATAAAAGATTATAGTGACTTACTTGATCCAAAGCTTAAAGGAAAGATAGTTTTTCTCAGATCCTAGTGAGTCATCAGCAGCTTGGAACAATCTGTCAAAACATAATGGCAATCTATGGAAATGACAGCGAAGAAGCTTGGAAGATGATAGAAGGGCTTATGGCTAACAAGATGATTATTCAGGGTAGCTCATCAGCTTGCTTTACAGAATGTGGCAGACGGTGAGTATGTTGTAGGTCTTACCTATGAAGATGGTGCTTCTACTCTCTTAAAGAGTGGTGCAACCAATATCAGACTTGTATATCCTGCTTCAGGAAGCTCAAACTTCTGCATTCGGCTGTGCTGTAGTAAAGGGAGCCCCTCACGAAAGCAGCTGCTAAGGCTATGGTAGACTTCCTTATGTCTGCAGAGAGCCAAACAGCAAGAGGAAATGCACTTGGTACAATCCGTCTTACTAATAAAAAAATGCTAAGATTGACTACAAGTATATACCTAAGGATGAGGATGTAAAGTGGGTTAAAAAGAGATATACAGTGGCTTATAGACAATAAGGAAAAGGTTCTTGAGCACTGGAACTCACTATATACAAAGTACTATAAATAAAGATTAGTTAACTAACCGATTGATAGTCTTAATTGACTTTCAATCGGTTTTTCATATAATCCAATTAAAAAAATAAAAACCTTATATAATTGTGAACTTAAAATCAGTATATAAGCTTTTTATGTAATAGTAAAATTCTCTGAAATTCCTTTTTTACATAAAACTCTTGATGGAATTATCTATAGTACTATAGATATGTTAGCTTCACCACTTGAGACAGGCTATGAATCCTGCAGTTGAATTCTTTGCGGGTTAAAGAAATACGGAGTTGTTTTTGGCGATGGATAAATATAAGAGAAGACATGATGCCGTTTTGGGATTGCTTTTTGCTTGTAATAGCAGCAGCTCTTTTGCTGTCGATGTAATCGGGGCTTCAGGTAATGATGGAAATA